>Ga0326728_10000196_pt1 | contig 251618 bp, 223 predicted proteins | sample MB3enrmetagenome_FD_207602 | JGI IMG/M metagenome (GOLD analysis project Ga0326728, IMG submission 207602) | Lab enriched peat soil microbial communities from McLean, Ithaca, NY, United States - MB31MN | ecosystem: Environmental > Terrestrial > Soil > Wetlands > Peat | place: USA: New York...
GGCAGGATGCCGGCGCTACAAATGCGTGTGAAGCGCCTGCACAGAAAAGACATGATGCCCGCACGCCAAAATGCGGCGAGCGGCCGCTACAAAAGCAAGAGAAAAGCCGAAATGCGAAATTCGAAAAGCGAGAAACCCAAGCAGCCGGCAGGATGCCGGCGCTACAAATGCGTGTGAAGCGCCTGCACAGAAAAGACATGATGCCCGCACGCCAAAATGCGGCGAGCGGCCGCTACAAAAGCAAGAGAAAAGCCGAAATGCGAAATTCGAAAAGCGAGAAACCCAAGCAGCCGGCAGGATGCCGGCGCTACAAATGCGTGTGAAGCGCCTGCACAGAAAAGACATGATGCCCGCACGCCAAAATGCGGCGAGCGGCCGCTACAAAAGCAAGAGAAAAGCCGAAATGCGAAATTCGAAAATCGAGAAACCCATGCAGCCGGCAGGATGCCGGCGCTACATAGAGCTAGGCTGAAGGAATGTGCGGACATGGGGCGCAGCCCTTCGCAGTTCAGAGTAAACAGTGGTGCGCCCCTACACGAAAAAAACAGGACGCCTATGGCCGCGCTTAGCGCGTGCCCAACATTAGATTTGCAGGGCCGGGCAACCGAATGCGGTTGACATTTTGGAAGCCCGCCTCGCACAGCCACGCAGCGTACTCGATCTCGCTGTAGCTGCTTCCCTCGCGCGTTCCGACGAGCATATTCAACGCGAACAGTGCCGCGTGCTTTGGCGCTGCCTTGTCCGCTTCGAGAATGAAATCGCTGATGACGATGCGCCCGTTCGGGGCCAGCGCGGCGTGGCTGCGCTTGAGCAAGTCACGATTGTCGTCCGGCCCAAGCATGTGGCAGATAGCAGAAATGAAGATGAGATCGTACCCTTGGCCGAGAGGGTCGGTGCGAAGATCGCCAGGCCGAGTCTTGATTCGATGGCCGAGGCCTGCGTGGTCGATATGGCGCTGAGCGATGGGGAGGACGGCAGGCAAGTCCAACAAATCGACCTGAAGCATCTCGTTGGCTTGCGCAAAGGCAATGGAATATGCCCCCGAACCGCCGCCCACGTCGAGCATTCTCCGCGAACCCTTCATGCCCACGGCTTGAATTACATGGGGCGCACGCGCTTGAGCGTAGTGGTGCATCGCAGCAATAAACGATTCCGTCCAGTCGCCGCCGGCCCCGGCGGATTCCTGGCGCGCCGCAGAAGTTCCCGAACGCACGCAATCGGTGAGCGTGGACCAGCGAGGCCAGAGGTTGACGGTATGCATCATCGCGGCGCGAGCATCGTCGGGGGATTTGCCGCCGAAGAATCGCGCGGTTACAGGCGTGGTGTGGAACAAACCGTCGGTTTTGGTCAACATCCCCATGGCGACAAGGGCATTCAGCAACATCTCCGTTGCACGCGCGTCTGTCCCGATCTTGGCGGCTACCTGGCTTGCGGCCGCTCCATCGCCGATGGCCGCGAAAACGTTTAGCTCAATGCCCGTAAGCATCGCTCGGCTTTCCTGAAACCCCCGGATGGTCAGAAGAAGGTCGTCGGGGAGTTCACCGGAGGTTTCCCGGGCCTTCATCGCGGCAAGCGTCCTGTTCCTATTGGACTGAATCTCCTCCTTCAGTGCCGCCGCGTCCCGGTCCACCAGCCGCTCCACAGCCCTGCCTTGCTGAAAATGGCTGCGCACAATCTCCGGAACGTCGTTGGGCTGAACGGCGGAGTACCAAACCCCATCGGGGTAGACAACCATGTTGGGGCCGCGGGCGCAAAGGCCTACCGAGCCGCACTGGGTGATCTGCACCTCATCCTGGAGGCCCTGCGCAGCGATTTCGTGGCGCAGCGCTTCGATCACCTTTTCCGATCCGCGAACCGCGCAGCAGGGCAAACCCTCGGGTTTGCATTGGTTACAGATGAAAATGTGATAGCGAAATGGTTCCATGGTCTCCCCCAACGTCAGCGCCCTCATTCTGGGAACCCCTCGTTTTTATGCCAGGGCCACGCCAGACGTCAACCAGTCGTTAGACAGACAACCCTTTTTCGCTGTCCAGTGCTTCGCATGGCCTATCGCAAGCGAGCGCTTGCCGCTTTCGAGAAACGCAAAGCCCAGGGCCATTGAAAGCTGCAGAAGGAATGTCCTATCGGGGCAAGGAAAAAGCAGATTCCTCAGGCCTAAAGGCCTGAGCTACAGCTCGGAATAACAAGCTACTGTGCTGTCCCGTAAATAATCGAAAAAAGTGTTGCAGCTTCAGGGGCTAAAGCCCGATTGATTCCGAACCACATACGTGGGGGCTGAAGCCCCCACCTCCTAAAGAGGTATACCCGAAACTTTTGGGACACCACACTAGGACATTATTTATGCAGGAATTAGTACTGAGAAGGATTCACCGTGGCGGGGGCTACGTTGTAACCCTCGAGCTCAAGGACAGGCGCTTGGCCTTCGGCATCGGCGGAATCGTAGGTTGCAGTGACGGCCTTTTCCTCGCCGGGGAGTAGAGAGAAATAGTTATCGTCCCAAAAGATGGGAACGAGGTCGTCTCCGCCCCTTCCCTTGGTTACACGGAGATGAACCTGGAAGGCCACGCTGGGGCTGGGATTGTTGACCTTCATGGCAACGATTCCCTTTCTCCCCTCCTGATGGGCGGAGGAAGTTAGATCCAGTTTTAGCAGCGGCAGGGAGTTGAGGCCGGTGAGATCGGCGAAGTCCTTCTGCGGCGTATAGACGGTGTCCTTACGTTGGGCCCAGTCCAGGGTGTCGAGCTTGGTGGAGAGCCAGTAAAAGTTGTCACTGATCAGCTTGCCGGAAGCATCGTGGAGATAGAGCTTGAGGAAATAGGTTGTGGAGAGGTTTTCGGGCTGCGGCAGGTCGAAAGCCTTTGCGGCACTGTCCGCAAGGATGTCGAGGATCGCATCGCGCGAGGCGACTTCCTTGCCATCGACATTGGAGAGCTTTGCGGCGACCTTGAGACCTTTGATGGGCTCGTAAGTGCCGTTGACGACGGCAACGGAATTATCGTTGTAACCGTACTGGACGTGGACGAGCTCCAATGCCTTCTTCGCACCGAAATAGCCGCCTGCGGGGACGAGGTTATAGTCATACAGATGCCAGATGAGCGAGGCCCAGGCATTGTTCAGCATCCACTGGATGACACCGGTGGAAGCGTACTTGTTGCGGCCATAGGCCTCGAACATGGAGCGCTCATTGTCATAGGACATGGCCTGCGCTTTTCGCTCGTAGTCATCAAGCGAAGTGGCGGGGCCATAGCGTTTGGTCAGCGCGTCGGTAAAGAGATCCACGGTGGTGAAGCGCCCGCGGCCGGCGTGGAAATTCCAATACTGGTCGATGGGCCAGAGATGTTCCTTGGGGATGAATTTCTCCAGGCTTTCCTTGGGAGGAATCGCCGGGCCGGGACTGGCTTCCGTGTTGTAGCCATAGGCCCCGCCCGCGCGCGTATCGGCAAGCCAATACACGGGCGGAACATAATCATAGGGGCCGGTCATCTTCACGCCGGACTGGCCGGTGACCTGGCTGGGCTTCTCGCTGGCGGAAGAGATGGTGGGATTCGGCCACTCCAGATCGTTGAGGATGCCGAGGTACAAATTCTCAATGTCCGGGGGCGGTGGATTGTCGCTGCCGTAGAGCCAGACAAAAACGCTGGGATGATTGCGCAAGCGGGAGATCTGATCGGTGAGCGAAGCAGCGGCAATGGACTTGGTCTCCGGAGTCCAGTGATTCCAGCGTTCCCAGGCGTCGCAGCACATCCATCCGGGCATGACGAGGATGCCCAGGTGATCGGTTTTGTCGAAGAATTCGTCGCGGTCGATTTTGCCCTCGAACCGAATCGCGTTAAGGCCCATGTGCATGACGTAGTTTAGATCCGCGTCGAGGCGCTTGGAGGACCAGCGGAGGAGCAAGTCGGGAGTCCAAGCAGCACCGCGGATGAGTACGTTTTTGCCGTTGACCCTGAAGAGGCGGCTGCCGTTGCTAGTGAGCTCCGAAGTGACCTCGCGAATACCAAAATTGACGATGGCGCTGTCCGACTCGCCCCCGGCCGATGCGACGCGGAATTTCGCGGCGTAGAGATATGGCTCGCCTATTTGGTAGGGCCACCAGAGGCGGGGCTGCGCGAGATTGAGTTGCGGGAATTGCTCCGGAGTCAGGCGAACCGTCTTGGATTCTTTGGGGGCGAGCTCCACAGGCTGGCTGAGTTGCGCGCCGGCCAGGTCCACCTGCAACGCTGCCTTGACGGGGTGGTCCGTCGTGTTGGCAAGAATCGCGCTCACGGCGAGGGCGGCCGACTTGTAATCCGAACCGAGTTTCGAGGCAACGAAGGCGTGGCGAAGCGTGACATCACCCGACTCCGACAAAAAGACCTCGCGCCAGATGCCCATGTTCTTGTCGGGAGGCGTAGGGCTCCAATCCGCCCAGGTCAGACCAAGATCGTATTTTCCGGGCGCGAAAACTTCGACAGCGAGGGCATTCTTGCGGTCTTTCTTGAGCAGGTGGTCCACGCGGAATTCAAACGTGCGATACGCGCCGGCAACCTGGGCACGATCGCCAATCTTTTGACCGTTTAGCCAAACATTGGCGCGGTAATTGATGCCGAGAAAATGCAGCCAGGCGGCGGGCTTGGAGGGATCGAGCGTCGAGGCAAACTCGGTGCGAAACCAGAACGAGCAGCGGTACGGGCTGTCGGCAGGCATGTCGCAGTTTGCAGATGGTCCCTTCTTTTCTGCGGGAAAACCGGGAAATTGTTTGAGATTCTCACCGTAGTTGGGATCGAGAAGCGTTTTGTCTGCCACGAGAGCGCCGATAACTGTGCCAGGGACTTCCGCGGGATGCCATCGGGAGGTGTCAAAACCGGGAAGTGAGATTTGGCCGCCCTTGGCGTTAACCTGACAAGCAGACTGCATGCGCCATGTCCCATGAAGGTAGTGCCGGTTCGCGGGCGCCTGCGCTGCCAAGAAAGATGAGGAAAGGAGCCAAAAAAAGATCAGCAGAACGGCGAAACGGAAAGCGCGAAGTGGAAGGTTGATGATCCTGGCAAAGACGGGTTGCAAGAAAGTGATTCTCCGGGACAACCGTCGCCAGAATACATTCAATCGATTCAAAAACGGACCCGATTCTTGGATGGCGTCGGCACTGTGGCCGCAGCGTGCTCGCCGGCTTCCCGCTCGCGATCCAAGCGCATAGGCTCCGTCGCTCTGGAAGAAGAGTCTCTGCCGGAGGAGGAAGCGTCAAGAGGCGGGAAGTTCAAGGCTTCCAAAGCCGAAGATGGTCCCGGAGGAGGGAGTCGAACCCACACGGGGAGTGATCCCCGGCAGATTTTGAGTCTGCTGCGTCTGCCAGTTCCGCCACTCCGGGAAATGCGCGAAGCTATTGAATCGTAACATTTTGCGCGGCCTTTGTCTGCTTTTCGCTCTCGTCTTCTTTAGCTAGACTATAGCTTAACGAAACGGATTCAATCTTTTGCGCGGCCTCGGCCAGGTCGCGCCCACTCACGATGTTGTATCTGTCAAAGACAGCCCTGGTCTTGTGGCCCGAAATTCGCATGGCGACTACTTCGGGGACGCCGGCGCGAATCATATTGCGGATGGCCGAGCGGCGCAGATCGTGAAAGAGCAGGCCAGGAGCGCCCGCAGCCTTCGTTACTGCGTCCCAGGTTCCCCGAAAGTCGGAGACGGGCTTTCCGTTGCGGGTGAACACCGGCGCGTCCGGGCCTTTCCCGGCGATGCAAGAGGCCAGCAATCCATGCGTCTCAGCGGTCAAAGCCACCGTGCGCGGCTCGCCGTTTTTCGACGTGCGGAGTCTGATCGTGCCGCCCAGTAGGTCACAGTCAGAAACGCGAAGCGCCACCAACTCGCCCCTTCTGAAACCGAAACTGTACGCCAGGGCCAGCATCGCGCGGAGATACGGCTCCCGGCATTTTCCCGCAATGGTGCGGTAGGTCTTTTCCTCAACAAATCCCTGACGCGGCTTTGATTCGGGGAGACGATCAAAGTAGAGTTTCGCGGCGACACGACGCGGTGTCTCTTTGAAGGCGAGGGAGAATGCCGACTGCAGGATGGAGAGCTCCCGGTTAACCGAGGCGTGGCTGGCGCCCTGCCCCTTCCGAAGTTCCATGTAGTCGCGGATGGACGCACTTGAAACCGCGTTCGCTTTCACCTGCCCAAAGAAGCCAAGCAGGTGCTTCCAGCAACCCTCAGCCCACTTGATGCTACGCGGGGACCTCCCATGTAGTCGCCAGGAGCTCATCATGGATACCCTGAGGCTGGCAACCGTAGTGCCGCGGCAGTCCATGGCCTCACCGCTCGCGTACTTGAGAATTTTCGTTTTCAAAGTGTCCAGGGCCTCGCGGCGAGATTCGGTGCCGGCCGATTCCTGGACGACCCGCCCGGCGACGGAGAACTTGATCCACCAGTTCCGTGAGTTGGCTGGGCGGTAGACGCAGCCTTGGCCGCGCTTCCCTCTCGGTTTTTTCTCTGTACTTCCCACGGGCTAACTCCCGATTTTTTTTCTTGCGTATTCTGAAACTGACAGGCCCGCTTTTTTTGCGGCTGCGCACAGGTCGCGGTACTGCCCTTTCGTTAAACGATGCCGCAAGATCACGTCTCGCACTTCCGATTGTGGTTTCCTAGGCCTGCCGCGTTTCTTCATGAAATTATCGTCCTACGATAAATCAGGTCTGTCAAGCCCTATGTTCGGTGACGAACTTCTCAACGTCCCGCGGGTCAAATCGGAGCGGGCCGCCCTTCGTCAGTCGAATGCACGGCAACTCCCCCGCGCTTACCTTCCGGCGAATTGTGATCTTGCTGACACTGAGGAGCCTTGCTACTTCCGCGATTCCTAGTAGTGGGGTCACTTTGATTCTCCTGACGCGGGATACTTTGCTTGGATGAGATCCGCTTGTCGTTTCAACTCCGCGACGCGTCCCTCACCAATTCACACAGATTGGCAATCATCGGCATGCGCTTCATGGTCTCCAACGCTCGCCGGATCGCCTTCTTTAACTTTAGCGGCGGGACTCCCCGAAGCCCCTGGACGTACGTGTGCGTCTCCATCTCGTCCAGGTCGCGCCGGAAGTGGCGTGACAGAAGCGTCAGTTCTTCCAGCGTAACTTGCAGCAACTCGTTTGATAGAGGCGTCCGTGCTCTCTCGTCGTGCTGCATCAAATGAGCGAGCACCGCCTGCTCGTTCATTGTTTCGGTCCCCTCTAACCGGAAACACGTCCTGCCAACAGTTCCGAATGGATTGCTCCAACACTTCGACTGGACCGTGCCCTGCATCCTTTAGCCGCTGAAGCTCCCGATGGATCAACTGCACCGCTTTGGGAGTCATGGGCTTGCGAATTTTCTTTCGCATCTCCACGAACTCTAGCCATATAGCGACTGGCACAAGCGCCACAGGCGCAGCCGGGGCCGTTGCTCTTCTCTTCTCTTCCTGTGGCTGTGGTTGTGGTTGTGGTTTAGCATAAGCCTGGCTCATACTTGGCTCATACCCGGCTTCTGCTAGGCTTGAGCTTGGCTTCTGCCAACGTTTTCGTCCGGCGTTGGAGTGACGTTCGTGTAGGTCGTTCCTCTTAGCGATTTCGCGGTCCGCGCGGTCCTGGTGGTACGCACCGTCGCGCAGCACGAAAAATCGACTCACGACAAAATCCACAGCGGCGCGCTCGCCATCGTCCTGTGCGCCTGCGATGCGATAGAGTCCCGATTGATCGCTTGGAAGCGGGTTACCGCTCGCATAATAAAAAAAGAGGAGCTTCACGTACGCCCCGTTCTGATTGAGTGAGAGATCGCCTGTGTCGCGAAGGAAATCACCTTGATAAAAAGGAAACCATGCGTCAGTCATGGCTGCGTGCTCCACCAACTTCTGCCGGGCTCAAGCCCAGCTCACGCCTGGCTTCTGCTACCGGGTCCGCCTGCTCGCCTTGCAGGGCGGCCTCGGCTGGGATGTGTCGGGCAGACCTGCCAAGCGCGTGAAGCTGATCTCTGACATGGTGCCGCCGACAAATAAATCTCGCATTCGCAGCCAAGGGCTCGTTCGTTCGGAAGACGGAGGCGCAGCCTTCGATGACGCAACTTATCGAGTGAACGCCATTGGATCGCTGAGGCAGCAAGGTATAGTCGGGGCCTATAGGGGTTGGCTGCGGCGGATCCGCTTCTGTTGTAGTCGGAAAGACCAAAGTCATTGACCATTCTCCTGCCCGCGTGGCTGATGCCCAGTCGGTATGACCAACAGGTCAGAGTATTCCACACTTTCAGCTACGTGTCAACTTTTTTAGTTGACACCAGAAATTGGTCGCGTATACTAGGGTTGCAGTCAGAAGGAGCGAAGTTATGAAGGTGGTCCCTGTGCGCGAACGCCGCAAGCTACTTCGCACGTTCCGGAGGCAATTCAACGTCACGCTGGAAGAATTAGGAAAGCTCTCTGGACTGTCGAAGTCCATGCTTTCCAGATTTGAGGCGAGCGACCGTGACCTGTCGCCGGCAGCATGGAGTCGGGTGGCGCAAACCATTGGCAGTTTTGTCAAAGGAGGTGCATCGGCGGGGGCAAGAGAGATAACCAGGGCGGGAAAAATCGCGTCCAAGCTCAATCTCGACCGGAAGCTCCTATTGCAGCGTTTTACCAGCTCTGCCGTCTACCTTAGCGACCCTAAGCTAAGTCCGGAACAAGGAGCGGCGCTTCAACTCAAAGCCTGGGAGGGCGAGTTTACGAGCGAAGAATGGAGACAGATCGCTTGGGAATGGAGTCGCGTATTTCACAGGGAGTGGTCCGGTGCCAGCGTTTTGGAGATTGCGGCAGAGACAGGGATTCCGAAAAAAAGGCTGTACCGTTACGAGGCGCGGGAGATTGAGCTCACAGTCGAAGAAATAGAAAAGTGGCAGAGCGCCATCGACAACGCGCGGAAGAAAAACTTAGCCTTCGTCCGGGATCCCAGTGATACGAGTGACCGTGGGTTCGACGAAGTCATGACGGCAATCGCCGCCGGGCATAGGGCCGCTCTGTGCGGAATCCAGGCCAGATATCGCAACAGATTCCGCGGGACCTGGGGCAAGCTCCCGGCTCAATCCGAACCGCCAGTCCTAGGCATGAAGCGCGGGGTGCTTGAGCACCGAAAAGATCTCCTGGCGCGGCTGGAAAACGCGGGCGCTCTCACCGACCCGTCGCTAGTCGGCGAGATAAAAGAGACGCTGCGTCGCGACATTCAGGCATTAGAAGCGGATCTCCCTGCGGAGTAAGCATGAAGGCAGCGAAAAACAAAAGGAAGAAACCGGGGCGCCGCAAGTTGTACTTTCAGGACCTTGTCGGGCCCTGCCTGGAAGCGAAACGGCTCCGCGGGAACAGTCCCGCATCCATCGCAAAGGATCGCCAGTGGATTGCTCGCATCGCGCCACTACTCGGGAAGGTGCCGGCGAGAGAACTGACGGCGGGAATGATTGAGCGCGCCCTGGAAACCATCGCACGGGGAGATTCCACACATGGGCCACTGAAAGGCTCAACGGTTAACCGTTACCACGCGGTAATTTCCAGCGTGTTGAAGTACGCGGCCCGGCAAACGCTCCTCAAGTCCAATCCCTTAGCTGGCGGCATCGTCCCGTGGAGTAAGGAGCAAAAAATCCACGTTAGGTACTTGGGCGCCGATGAAGAGGCGCGGCTCTTGCGGGCGATCCGCGAAGATTGCCCGCTCAAAGAGCCCGAGATGCGATTGGCGCTTTTGACAGGAATGCGCCGCGGTGAACAGTTCCAGGCAAGGTGGGACGCCTGGGACGCTCAGGGTGGCATCCTGCACGTCTTTGGGAAGACAGGCGCCCGCGAAGTGCAGGTCAGCCAGGCCGCGCGCGAGTGCCTTGAGGTGCTACGGAAGCACGTGGCGGCCGGCGCGGCCTACATCACACCGGAAAGGAACACGACGGAGAGAGATCGCCGCACCTGGTTGGAGAATGCGGTAAAGAAGGCAGAATTGCGTCCGGCGTTCCACTGGCGGGATCTCCGTCACTCGTTTGCGTCCAGGGCAGCCCAGGCGGGAGAGTCACTACTGAAGATTCAGGGGCTCTTGGGGCACGCATCGTACACGACGACGACGAAGTACGCGCACCTGGGCGCCGATGATCTAAGGAAATCGGTTGAGAAGGTGAAGATGTTCGCCCGCGAGGTCGCCGCGGGGCTGAATGAGGGAGATTATATGTCTCCTCTTACTTCATGTTCTGGCCCGGTTTCTGCGGAAAATCGAGAAGCAGGATGCGCAATTAGCGGGGCAAATCCATGATTTTTCCGGGGACAAGTTTTACGGTCTTCGTACAGCGCGGGACTCCGCCTGGGTACGAAGGGGGCGCTTTCGGGGCGTCCTATCTGACCAGGCCCGCTGTCGCGAGGGAGTGTCGCCCTGCGCCGGCGGCGCTCCCTCGCAGTTTTTGGGGCGTCCATAAATACATAAAGCCACGGTCAATGCAGACACGCCACAGGACACTGTTCCCTGCGGCAAAAAGGGAGGAACCACGATGGTGATCACCACTCGAAGTTTAATAGGCGGTATCGAGGAGCTAGAAACCTTACAGCCGCTGCACAGCTCAGGCCAAAGCAAATCCGTTGCCGAAGGCAAGGAGGAGATGCCTTCCGAGGAGCTCCAGCCTGTCTTGGAGGCATGGGGCACCCCCCGGTTACTCAGCGCCGTGAAGTACGCTTGGCGTCACAGCTACGCCGTGCGCGCGGGCAGGGTAATTTTCGGGAAAGTGATGCAGCTAAGGGCTGCAAGGAAGAGGGATCGTGGTGAAAGCGAATGACCAGGCGAAGAAACAACCGGAAATCTGGGAGGCAATTTTTCAGTTGTACGACTTGGCGGGGCTGATCTCTGCGCTGCCGCTAGAGCGGTGGCGCTGGGTTCTGGACCAGACCGAGGAAGCTACAAAGGTCCAGGATCCGGAAGCGTATGCGCGGGCCTGGCAGAGCTCGCACTGTGGCGCGATGCAGAGACTTGTCGCGCAGGCGTTGCTGTTGAAGGATGCCTACAAAGCGGCTGAGAAAGTAATCCTTGACGGGCTTGCGAAGCAGAAGGCGGAAAGCACTTGGGCTGGGCAGCAATCGAATTGAGGGGCGCATGGAGAACATAGAACGGTACGGCCTAGACGAAAATATCCTCGCCGCCGCTGTCCGTGACGGCAAAGCGAAGTTGGTTGACTTGTTCCCGAATGGCTCCGGATTTTACGACGTTGCGTACCAAGCGGCGGACGGCAGTGCGCCGTTCACAGTTAGGGTGACGCTGAGTCGGCAAAAGCGCATCATCGCGGTAATGGCACCGGGGCTGCCTAGCCCGGAAATGCTCGCCACCATCGTTAGGGCGCTTGCGCCGGCGTTCAGAGCCGGTTGTGATCGCATCGCGGCGCGCCACAGGGTCACTGAGAAGGACTTCCAGACCGTTTTCTACCCCCTCCTGGTTGGCGTCGCATCCGGCCTCCGACAGGATTATGGTGGCTGCACCAAAAAGGAGATGGAGATCTTCACTCACGCCTACATCGCTGACCTGGCGCAACGGTGGGCTCCTCCGATGGATGCGGAGGCAGAAGCGCGGCGCGCTGTAGGCGAGATCGCCGAGAACGCGGCCCAATTGCGATAGACGGGGATATGGGGGTAAAAAAACTTGACCTCTGATCGCGGCTGACCGGCGCTCAAGGCTCCGCACGCGATTCCTCAAAATCGATTTTGGGGGAGACTAAGACACATTCGCCCTTATGTTCGCCCGGGCAGTGACCATTTCCTAGGAGGCTGACCAAGTATGACTTACAGGCGCACAAGAGTCCGACGTAGGGCCGCGCTTTCCCCCTGGCTCGGGATAGCCCTAGTTCACTCTTCGGACCATTTTTGAGGAACTTCGTGCCAACCGCGGGCATCAGCGGAGGTTTTGGACGTGAATATAGAAGGAGTCTTGTTAGCGCGGGGCCGCGATGTTTTTCGCCGCTTCTCCTTCGCTGTTCACAACAAATCATCCACGGCGCTCTTGACAGTTCTCGGAAATGTTCTAAAGATTGAGATGTAGCAATTTTTGGGAGGCGGCTTTCGAGCCCTCCCAGTCTCCGCCAGTAGTAAGCGGAGAGGCGCTGTGTTCCCTGCCGGCAGCAGGGGACGACATCGCGAGAAGTAGAGTGGGCCACAGGGAATGAGTGGCTCCGTTGTTCCCGCCACGCGGGACAAAGTGAAGTGCGCGCTACCGGCGTAGCGTGAGACGACGCACAAATCCAAAAAAAAACACGAAGGTGTCTCATGACTAGTAAGGAATTGCGCTTGCAGCGCAAAAAAATCTGCAACGACATGAATTCGCTGCTTGATGCCTGGTCGCCCGAGAACGCGGAAAAGTGGCAGAGGATGGACAAGGACCAAAAGGCACTCGAAACCCAAATTCAGGCGATTGAGGGAACTGCTGTCCTGGCGACCGAGCTCCGTAACTTCACCGCTCCCCCCCAGCGGCAACCGGGATCTGAATTCGCCAGCCCGCCGTCCCACCGCAACGCTTCCAGCGAAAGACTTCTTGAGCTGAGAAGTTCGGAAGACTATCGCCAGCAGTTTGATCAGTACCTGCGCAGTGGGGACCATGGCTCGCTCTTGAACGAGGTTCGCACGTACAGCCCGATGGACGAAGGCACCGGGACTGGCGGCCAATATCTCATCCCGATCGGGTTTCAAAAGGAGCTCGAGGTACGCTTGAAGGCCTTCGGCGGAATGCGCCGCAACTGCCGGATCATCAACACTGCAACCGGCAACACCCTGAACTGGCCGACAATGGACGACACCGCGAATAGCGGCAACTGGCTATCGATCAATTCTGCCGTGTCGCAGCAAAATCCCGCTTTCGGCCAGGTCGCGTTCACGGCCAACCTGTGCAGCTCTCAACAGGTTCTGATCCCGGTTCAGTTGATGCAGGACTCTGCGTTCGACGTGCAGCAATTCCTAACCGATGCATTCGGAATTCGCATCGGCCGCACGGTCAACAATGGCTATACCCTCGGCAACGGTTCCGGCGCGCCCAATGGCATCGTGCCGTCCGTGTACGGCTACAACTCAGGCAGCAACATTGTCACCGCCCGCGGTGACACGCAGTCCGGCAATACGGAAATCAACTCGGTCGGGGTGAACGATCTGGCCAACCTCATCGCAGCCCTTGACCCGGCATACCGTCCTGGCGCCAAGTTCATGGCGAACCAGGCGACCTTTGATTTCATGCGCAGGTTGAAGGACTCCCTAGGGCGCCCGCTGTGGGAAGCTTCCATCGCACAGGGCGTTCCGGACCGCATCTTCGGCTACGAATACGATTGGAACCAGGACATGGCCCAAATCGGGGCGAGCGCCTACTCGCTACTCTTCGGCCAAATGGACAAGTACGTCATTCGTGACGTGCTCGGCTTCACCATGGTTCGCTACAACGAGCTATACATGCCGAATCACCAGGTCGGCTTCCAAGCTTATCTGAGAACTGACGGGCAGCTCATTCAACCCGCCGCGTTCCGCATTCTCCAACATCCTCTGAGTTAGCGAGTAGCCAGCGCGTGAGGACAAGGGAGCGCCGCCCGTCGCCGGCGCTCCCCGTACTTTTCCATAAGTCGGTAGACGGGAAAATCTTCCGCATGGTGAGGGGGCGAAATGGCAAGCATCCTTGGACGCATCGCGGTTGTGCTGGGGCTGGATTCCGTCGCGTTTGAACAGGGCCTCGGCAAAGCATCAAAGCAGGCCAACGCCAGCGCGCGCGAGATCCAGAATTCCTTCAAACAGTTCGGTAAGACCTGGGATGATCTCCTGGGTCCTCTCGAACAGCTTGGCGGAACTTTCTCCAACACCATCGGCACGATGGGTACACAGATGGGCGCCGCGATTCGCGCGATTGGGCCAATGTCGGCCGGCCTGGGTGGTTTGGGTGTCGCCGCCGGCGTAGCCGGTGGTGGCCTTACGATTCTCGGCGCCGCTGCTGCGGCGCTCGCGATCTCCGGTGCGGAAACAGTTGAACAGATTGAGCACCTATCGCAAAAGACAGGCATTTCTCGCCAAGAGCTTGTCGCGTGGGGCGCAGTCGCTCAGGCCAACGGAACAAACCTCGAAACCTTTGAGACTGGCGTCAAGCGCCTGGAAGTGGCCATGTCCGGTATCACGCCGGCCGGCAAGGTCGCGCGGCAGGTGCTACAGGACCTCGGCGTAACCGCGAGGGATCCGCACGAGGCGCTGCTGCAGGTCGCCAATGCGTTCGAGAAAATGCCCGACGGCGCGCGGAAGGCCGCGGTCGCCGTGGCCATTTTTGGCCGCGCCGGAACGGACATGATTCCGACCCTCGATAAAGGTTCGGAGGAGATCACGAAGTGGGAAAACATCGCTCGGTCCATGGGACCGGATATTTCAGACAACGCCGTCAAGGCAACGAATAAATGGAGGGACGCGACGACGGAAGTTGGGCTCGCCTACGACAGGATTAAGGTCGGACTCGTCGAGTTTTTGACGCCCATGGGCAAGATCTTAGAGCTCGCGGCCAAGGCTGTAGCAGGCGGACCACGCTACGCATACACAGTGCAAAGCGGCCTGAAGGAGATCCCCAGCACCTCATCGGACGATGCCGCTAAGGCCGCGAAAGCTAAACAGGAGGGCGAGCAATTCCAAGCACAGGTAAAGAGCGCACAGCAGCTCTACGAACTGGCGAAGGCTCGCGGACCCGCGGAGGCCAAGCTCGCGGAGACCCAGAAACTCATTGCCGACTACCTGAAAGGCGATCAGCTTCCCGCGCAGATCGCGCTGGCGACCAAGCTACAGGAACAGATCCCGGCTTTACAGAAGGCGGCGGACCTCGAAAAGGAGGCTCGCGTTGAAGCGGAGCGCCGGGCGCAAGCCCACGCCGATGTGATGAAGGCCATCGGGCAGGCCGTGCGTCCAATCTACACTGGCAAGACGCCCGAGTTGTACCAGCGAATGACCACGACCGGGCAAATGGTCCCGAGCGGAGGACTATTGGCCGAGGCTCCGCAGATCGGGCTGCCTTCGGCCATGACGGAAATGCCGGACCTGTCCGCCCTGATCGGCGCGGCGAAGCCTGTTCTTGATCTGAAAACGGTCATGGACCAGTTTAACGATATGTTCGACACCGGCGTGCAGAAGGACATCGACAAGATCGAGGATCTTCAGAGTCAATTTAAGGAGCTCGCCGCGAAGGGGGGAATCTCAATCGGGCAGCTCGCCCAGGTGATGAGCAAGCTGAACCAGAGCATGGCCAACGCGGAATTCATGCAGGCCGCGGATCGGGGCACAGTCACGTTCCAGCAAGCTTGGGCTAGTACGTTCCAAAGGATCGTGGATGAAGGCAAAAACTTCTCACTTCAGATCACGGACACTATCGGCAAAACAATTGATGGCCTGAACCGCGATCTGGCAAAACTGATCGTGACCAGCAAGGGGCTTGACGCCAAAAAGCTGTTCCAGGGGATGGGCGAGGATTTTGTGACCTCGGCCCTAAAAAAGACCGAAGGCTCTGTGCTTTCGGCGCTCGGCTTGGGCGGCGTCGGGAAGCCCGATGGCTCAGTGAGTAGGCCCTACCACGTGATTCCACATGGGTCGCCATTCGCCGGGATGACAGCGGGCACCGGCGGCAGTTCAGGTGGAGGGATATTTGGATTCCTGAAGGGCCTACTGTCCTTTGGCGGCTTCTTCGCCGAGGGCGGGTACGCGACCCCTGGAATGTCCTATATGGTCGGAGAAGAGGGTCCGGAACTCTTCACTCCTGGCACCGCCGGATCCGTGATCAGCGCCTCCGCGTTGCGTTCCATGGGCCCGACCGTGAACTACGTCAACAATATCGACGCCCGCGGTGCCGACCCAGGAATGGAGCTACGCATCAAGGCTGCCATCCGCGATTCGGAGAATCGCTCCGTCATGCGCGCTGTCGCGACCTACAGCGAACTCCAGAAGAGGCACACGTGATGTTGTCGCTCTCTCGGTCGATGTGGAGAAAGGGGTATAAGGTCCAATGCCTCCGTTAATCCCGGTCGTGCTTCAGGGCTTGATCGCCATTGTGAGCACCGTAGCCACGTCAGCCATGCTAACCGCCGGAGTCTTGTTCGGCGCGGGAATACTGATCCGCACCATCACGGGCCTGTTCGCCCACACGGTCACGACGCAGATGACCGTGCGCCAGCCCGTGTCTTACCGGAGAATTGTCCATGGGAAGGTGCGTTGCGCGGGCGTGCTGACCTATGCGGGCCTGAGCGGCTCAGACAACAAATATCTGCACCTCGTTATAACCCTTTCCGGTCATCCGATCACCAGTATTGGCAGCGTGTACTTCGATGGGAACCTTGCCCAGCTGAACACGGGGAACTATCCCTACTACCAGCTTGAGACTACGCTCGGCAACCAGACCACGCAGCCCTTCCCGCTTCTTGCCGCCGCGATCCCCGATTGGAATTCTTCCTGCCTGCAGCAGGGCTGCGCGGCAGTGCACATCTGCCTGCAGTACAACACCAAGCATTATCCTTCCGGCGCGCCAAGCTCAATCGCGTTCGATGTGACCGGGAAGGCGGTCTATGATCCCCGCACCGGGGCAACTGCCTATAGCGACAATTCAGCCTTGTGCGTCCGCGATTGGCTCGCGGACACCCAGTTTGGACTGGGCGCTTCGAGCCCGGCGGCGAGCGCGTCATTCGTTGGGCTGTACAGTGGGTCGACCGCATACACGGCCGGCCAAATCGTCACCGACGGCGCTGGAAATTACTACGCGTGCATTTTGGCGTCCACCGGGAACGCCCCGACGAACACGACCTATTGGGCGCCGGCGATGTCCACGATTGATGATGCCTACACCATCGCCGCCGCGAATATCTGTGATGAGGTCGTGGCCATCAGCAGCGGAAACGTTGCCACTGTAGGCGGCGTCACGCATGTCAACGTGAATGCTAACCAGTGTGTGCTCACCTGCACCAACAACCTGAAGATGGGTACTGAGGTCACGCTCAGCGGGTTCACGATCCAGAGCGGGCATGATGCCACGTTCCTGAACGGCTTGACGGTCACGGTTTTGGTGGCCACACCGACCAGCTTCACCTTTGCGCTCACGTACGCCAATTATGATCACGACAACACAGGCACGGTGACGGTTCCGACGTCGCAGGCAGCGTACACCTGCGATGGCGTTGTGGATGCTGGCCAGCCCCGCGGGCAGGTGCTTAACACCTTACTCAGTTCCATGGCGGGCTACTGCGTGCCTCCGGGCGACATGTGGCGCATCTACGCCGGCGCGTACGTCACGCCAACTTTGATCCTGACTCAGGACGATCTGCGCGGCCCAATCAAGATGGATGTGTTGACCACAAAAAGGGACCTGGCGAATGGGATTCAGGGCACCATCGTGTGCCCAGCCAACAATTGGCAGCAGAGCACCTACCCGCCCTACATCGACACGGCCGCCTTCGCGCAGGACGGGAATCAGCACATCTGGCAGAATCTGGACCTGCCGTACACCACGGACGGGATTCGCGCCCAGCGGCTAGCCAAGATTCACCTCGAAAGAATCAGGCGGCAGAAAAAGCTCGTCCTGTCCTGCAAACTTTCCGCCTTCCCCCTTCAGCCTGGCGACGCGGTGATGTTCACCTTCGCTCCGCTTGGCTTCAATCAGAAAATTTTTGAAGTGCAGCAGGCTGCCATTGTCCAGGATTCGACTGGGCAAGAGGCCTTCTACGGAGTCGGCGAGGAAAACAGTTCAATCAGCAAGGTTCCGAAGATCCCAGCGCTTGGCATTGACCTGGTCCTAAAGGAATACGACTCCGGCATTTTTTCCTGGAACCCGGCGACTGACGAGCAGACCTGGCTCGCGCCGGCCGTGCCAACAACGATGCCATCCTTGCTGACCTGCAGTCCAGTCACTGGCGTGACCGTCTCTTCCGGTGCCGGCACAGCCATCGTGCGCGCCGATGGCCTTATCCAGGATCGTCTCCTTGTGCAGTGGACCTCGCCTGTGGATGCCTACGTGGTCAACGGCGGGAGCATTGAGATTTACACTTCGCCGCACGGTGCCGGCACTTGGACACTGGCCGGAATCGCCGACGGCGCTGACACCCAGTTCTATGTCCTGAATGTGGTGGACGGCTCCTCCTACGACGTTCAGGTGTACGCCGTGAATGCCGCTGGCGTCACATCTCCCGGGGTCGAAGTCGATGGTACTGTGGCCTCGGGAGGCACGACGAATTTTGGCGGGAGCATCGCTTCGGTTGCGGCTTCCGCCGTGGCTACGGGCGCCTCGCTGGCAAATACCGCAATCGATTCCGGCGGCGTGGTCGTGGCCGGCAGCATCGATTTAAGCCGGGCGTACACGAATAAAACGCTCGACAATATTGCCGATGGCTCGAGCTACGCGCGGCTGACAGCCTCTGCTGTCGCGAGTAGTCTTCTCAAGGCCGCGCATATCTCTCAGCAGGCCCTCGGTTTGCGTACCACGGGACAGACCGTCGTGTCTGGTAGCGTTACCCCTTTCTACATGAACCAGTGGTACCTCGCGGCTACGGCCACGATCAACGTTCCAGCGGGAACTAGCTCCATCACCCTAATCGCAAGCGTTGGCCAGGGCGGAAGTGGGACGATCCAGGGCAGCAACATCGGTTTCGCAATCTACAGCGGCTCCGCGCCGAGCAGTCCCCAAGTCGCCATGGGAAGTTGGACGGGTGGCGCACTGACGTTGAGTAGCCCGACAACGGGCACTGGGTTAACACTTGGCCTGTTTCTTATGGCCACGACCGGCGGCACTGGCCAGAGCGTCAACGGCACGCTATCTCAGGCAACTACGACACCGTTTGCAGCTGGGAGCATCACGTGAGAAAGATCATCCAACTTTCTGCCGCGGATGCAGCCACTTTAGCCAACTATTCGGACTGGGGTTTGTTGAAGCAAAACGCCGACGGCAGCGTATTCGTTCACACCGTAAATTCCGCATTGCTGGCAAAAGCCGTACAGACGTTGCCACACTTCGCGCGGTCGGCGTCCAGTGTTCCACCGAATGCAGTGACGGCGCTTGGCGCTGTGGCGCCCACGGGGACCGTGGCCGATTTTCTTACCGGCCTTTTCGGTGAAGGAGTGTTGGACCTACTGAGGTGAAACGACGCCCGCGGATGGGGTCGGGGCACCGACGGCCGGCACGGCGAATTTTCGGGCGGTCACAGCCTCGGCCGCAATTCAAGGTGTACAGAGTAATCCTCGTACACCTTACTCTCGTGACTCGTCCTTCTTTTGCGTGCGCTTCTCCCGCGCGTCTGCCAGCGCCTTGAGCGATCCCGGTTGCCGCCCGTGCGAGCTTTCAAACACGCCCTCGTACAGCCACTCCCTACTTCCTGGCGGCTCACCCTTCGCGCCCTTTGGCTTGTGCCGGGCCCGTGCGGCCGTCAGATGCGTCTCGCAATATCTGACGCTGCCGCGGGCGAGGGGGTGTGGGCAAATGGCGCACAATCCTTTCGCGACGTTTCGCTCCTGGTAGCGCATCGCAGCGGCCAGGTGCGCCGCACCAGGTGCCAGCGACGTGCGCGGGACCAGTTCCTTTTCGCTTCTCCCTTCGTTACGAATCTGCTCTCTCGCCCAGGCCATAACGTCATCAGGATTCTCAATTGCGCGCTTGAGCATTTCGCGGTCGGTCTCCCTGAACCACGCTGCGAGAGCCGCTTCGGACATTTGGTCGATCATGCGGTCGAGGATTACGTGCAGTTCCTTACGAAGGTTGGCCACCTCGGCCAGGCGCGCCAGCTCGAAACTACTGAGAGCGCTTTGAGAGCAACCGAGCAGAAAGTTCAGGGGAACGGCCGAGAGGGCTTCCTGTCGTCCATTCGTTGAAGCGATGGATTCTGTTTTACTGCTCATGAGACACCTCCGTGTGTCCATTGGCCGAGCCAGCGGTAGAACTTGGGCGAGGACCCCAGCACCAGCGCGGCCCGCTCCACTTCTTTAGCTTGTCTATAACCTCTTCGTGAGTAAGGATGAATATCTGTGAGGGGGTGTAAGGCTTTTTGTCCTACGCGCAAGATAAACGCTGTTTTCGCTTGGACATAGGTGGGTAGGTTTGAGTAATGAGGTAACGCTGGCTTTTGAGTCTGCTGCGTCTGCCAGTTCCGCCACTCCGGGAGAACTGTAATGAAAATAGCATGAGCCGAGGGGCGGGTAAAGCCGGGGAGGCCAAGCACGCTCTACTGGACGCGGCCACGGAGTCAGGCTAGGCTATGAAGGCAGCCGACAGGGGCCGCCGACACGGGCGGTTACGGCTGGGGAAAAAATGGCAACTGGAAACACAGTGACCGGCTCGCGCGCCGAGGTCCGGGGGTTGCAGTATTGGATGGAGCGCGTCCTGAAGGAGTTGGAGAAGGTGCGCACGGCGCCGGAACCAGACGCGGTGCACGATTTGCGCGTGGCGATACGGCGCTGCCGCACGGTGGCGGCAGCTATGGAGGAGGTGGACCCGGATTCCGGGTGGCCGGACATGCGTAAGCTGGCAAGGAAACTGTTCCAGCAAGCGGGAGAGCTTCGCGATACACAGGTGTTGGAGGACTGGACAAAGAAGCTGGGGACAGAAACTGATCCCCTCCGGGAACGGCTGCTAGGGGTGTTTGGGGCCCGAGAGAAGGAGCAGCAAGGGGCAGCGCTGAAGGCGATAGAGAAATTCGACCACAAATCGTGGAAGAAGCTGGAGCGTAGATTGCAGCGGCGGAGCAGGTTGGTGCCTCCCGAAGGGCTAGCGGCGGAGTGTTTGGTGCTGGAGCGCATGGAAGCGGCAAAGGCGCTGCACGTTCGCGCGGTGCGAACAGAAAAGCCGGAAGCCTGGCACCAGCTACGCATCGGAGTGAAGCGATTCCGCTATACCGTGGAAAGCCTGCTGCCGGAGCGTTATGAAGCGTGGGGCGAAAATCTTAAGCGGGTCCAGGATTTGCTGGGCGAGGTGCACGACCTCGATGTGCTGGCGGCCACGATTGCAGACGTAGCAGCGGACCTGGAGGAAGCACGCACCATGTGGGCTGAACGCATCGCCTGCGAGCGGCATGAGCGGATTGAGACCTACCGTCACTTGACAATTGGCGAGGGCGGTTTGTGGCAAGAATGGAGACGGGGACTTCCCGAGGGGGACCGTCTGGAAGCAGCATCGTTGGCGCGCCTGCGGGTGACCGCACGGGCCCTGGAGGGTAATTCGAGGCGAGCCATGCTGGTGTCACGTTTGGCGGTGCGGCTATTCGACGCAATGGCGCGGGTGGTCGCAGCGCCCATGCTAGCGAACAGTGGGTTGCGCAAAATCATGCGGGCGGCGGCACGTCTCCACGGAATTGGAGCAGGGCTAGATGCTGACGCACCGCAAAAGGCAGCCAGGAAATACTTGATGGCCATGGCACTCCCCCCGGGCTGGACGGAGGAAGAATGGGAGATCATGGCAAACGCCGTCCGGTATTACCGCGGGGGCGTGCCACAGCCAAAAGACAAAGGGTTCGCACGATGCACGCCGGAAGAACAAAAGATGATCTGCATTCTAGCGGGGGTGTTGCGAATGGCGCGGGTTCTGAGGAAGTGCGGCGTGGAATCGGCGGCAGGGATACGTGCGGAGAAATCAGCGGAGGCGCTAACCGTGCGCGTGCCGGGACTCGAAGAGTCGGAGGAAAACGCGGCGCGGCTGGCGGCGGGCAAATACCTGCTGGAGAACAGCCTGGAACGGCCAGTGATTGTGAAGTCGGCGCCAAAGGAGCAGAAGGTTCTGCAGTTACCGCGAAAAGAAGAAGCGTCAGAGGCGAGGGCGGCCGCTTCGGATTAATCGGGATTTTTGGCGGGATGCAATTTTGTCCAGTGTGCAGGGACAAAAACACATTGCAATCCTGAGGGCCGAATCTGCTCGGCTCGAAGGACCGAGTGCTTTCGGCAAGGTTGCGCAGGGGACTATCACCTAGACCATAATGTTGCCGGGGCGCGGTTTCTATGGTGCGCATATCCGTGCCAGGAGTGGCAGCGCTCCGCAACGTAAAACGGTAAAACGCCGCAATTACACGAGCTGGGGAAAACACAGTTACTTTGCTTGCTTCCGCTTCGCTCGCAGGGCCGATTTCCCTTTCCTGTGAGCGCGATTGCCCGGCGCAGCGCCAATTTCGTATTCGCTCTGCACTAAGCCACCCTTATAGCAGCGAGTTGCGACGTGGCGAAGGTTGATATCGCGCGGCACTGGGCCGAACAACGGGATGCCGGACCCGATCAGCACTGGCACGCGTGTGATCACGAGCCGGTCGATGCGTCCGGCCGCGAGGAATCGCTGAATCGTGTTGCCGCCGTCTATGTAAGCATGCTGGAAGCCGCGTGATTTGAGCTGCTTTACGATTTCGGCCGGCTTTCCCATCATCTGCTCTAGTGTGCCGTCCTTGACCGCTGAAAAATCGAGCGGACGACTGCTCAGCACGACCACCGGCTTCTTACCGTAAAGTGCCAGATGTCCGAGTTTCAGCACGACTTCGAAGGTCCTTCGGCCAATCACGATTACATCGACGCTAGCGAGGAACTCCGTGAAACCGTGAGGCTCCTGCTCACCGGTGTGTAAGAAATCGAAGCGGTCGTCATGGCGAGCCAGAAAGCCATCGACGCTGACTCCGCAAAAGACTGAGAGCTTCATGACATCCCTCCTCATTTGAATCATTTGAGTTTAGATTGGCCGGCTTTCGGTCGGCAAGTCGTTGGGGCGAACCCACCTCTGCCGAGACGGCGCGCTAGTCTCGTGAGCCAGAAGTTCTTGCTAATTTTACAGCCCTTCTCGCCATTCCGTGGGCCACAAGCGAGAAGCAGATTCCTCAGGCCTAAAGGCCTGAGCTACAGCTCGGAATGACAATTTCACTTCTTTGGCGAATTTATGACCCGGGACACTAGTGTCGAGTCCGAGAAATTGATGAAAGAGGGAAGGGTAACTTCAGGGGCTGAAGCCCCTTTTGTATTCGAGTGTTTACGTGGGAGCTGAAGCTCCCACCTCCTAAAGAGACTGGAAACAAACTTCTTGGACAGCAGACAGGGTCTTGTGGTTGAGATGCTTCGGCGCTGGAACGGATCCGCGCCTTAGCATGACAGGTCTTTCGCGGGGTCTGCCCATTCGCAGAGGACAAATGGGTGAGAACCAGGATGAAGAGTTATTTTCCTGCTTTGCGAAGAAGCTTGGGCGTGGCCAGCCAGAGGAGTTCGCCACTGGGCGGCACCAGGCGCTTCAATTCCACGAGAGCGACACCCCCTTTTTTCAGCGAAGAGATGTGGTGCTTCGTGCCGACGGTTGTTGCAATCAGGTCGTCGAGATGCGGAGCATGACCGAAAACGAAAACGGTGGAGAGATCCTTGTCCCTGGAGAGTTCCCGGAAGAGTTGCAAAGGTTCCGCACCGGGCAGCAACAAATCCGACTTCCGAATCTTCTGCTTGGAGTATTCGAGGGCAGCGGCGAAGAGTTCCGCCGTCTGCACGGCGCGCAAATAAGGACTGGTCAGCATGAGGTCCGGAACGGTGGCAACTTCTGCTACTCCTTTGGCCGCTTGCCTGGTCTTTTCGATTCCCTCATCGGTCAGAAAGCGTTCCGGGTCCGCGGGGCATTTGGGATCCTCGCGGTCCACGGCAATCCCGTGGCGGACGATGTACAACTGCATGAGAGCGGTTCCTCCTGTGATTCATCATATAAAACCCAATATATATAGCACGTAACAAGAGCCGAATAGATGTGTATTAGTAAGGGCGGAGGAAGAAGCAAGGCAGCCGGCGGCCGTCAGTCGTGAAGGGGACGGTGGAAGAAGAGCCGGACGTGAAATTCCCTTTCCAATAAATTGGAGCTGCGCTCGGCATCGCGGAGATCTTCGGTGACATCGCCACGGGCTTGCACCTGGAAGGTGACGGCGCCGCGTTGAAAGGAGGCGCGGAGGGCGAGAATGCGCTGGCGGTGGGAATGGTCGAGACCTTCGGCGATGCGGACGATGGCCGCCAGACGGCGTGCGATACGCTTGTCGTTGCTGTCGAGAGCGGAATAAGCGGGGTCCTGGCTGTCGGGTGCTGACTTGCGGTTGTGATAGCGCACGACGGCGCCAACGATGTTGCGGTCGCGTCCCTCCAGGCCGGGGATATCCCCGTTCAGGGCGAGATACTCCCCATGTCTGTGGTGGCCTCGATGACTGACCCGGTGACCCACATCGTGGAGGAGCGCACCGGCTTCCAACTGGACGCGGGCCTGGACGGGCAAATGGTGAACCGGTTGGAGTTGATCGAAAAGCATGAGGCTGAGTTCACGGACGTGCTCGGCGTGGCGTTGATCGTATTCCAGGCGCCGGCCGAAGCTGCGAGTGGCAACGAGCATCTGGCGCGCATCGTCAGTGTAGCGATGCGGTTCCTTTCGGGAAAACGTGTCGCGCGCAATTTCGTGGAGCAGGCCTTCGCGTAGGCCGACGCCGGGGATAATGAAAGTGCGGATATTGAAATACTTGCCGAGCGTCACGAAGATGAGAGCGGCAACGGCCATGACGTCGGCGCGGTCGCGGCGGACTCCATAGGCCTTCATGCGCTCGCGCACATCGCGCTCGAGAAGATCGGGCAGGCGCTCTCGAAGCAGCGACAGCTCCAGGCTGGGCAGACCGTCCTGTCGCGGGCCCGGAGCGACATTCGAGAGAGTTTCGGCGTTACCGCCGAGCGCCACAGCCACCTGATTGGCAAGATTCGGACGATTGGGAAGACGGGAATCCAGAATCGCACGAACGTAGCGGCGCACCTGCTCGGCTTGGGCCGGCCGGATGACGCCGGGGATATTAAGTGTGCTCATCAGACGGACAGTGCCGAGAGGAATTTGGGCGCCCTGAGCAACGGCATGGTCCCGAAGGATGCTGAGTTCGAGGCTGCCGCCACCCAGATCGACAATGCAACGAGGTTGCGCTTCAGGTCCCATAGCCGCAAGGGCGGCTTGGCGGCCAAGACGGGATTCTTCCTTGGCGCTGATGACCTCCAGAACAATTCCGGTAGTCCGCTTGACGCGGTGGACAAGGGTGCTGCGGTTTTGCGCTTCGCGGAAGGCGCTGGTGGCCACGGCGCGGTATTTGGTGACGCCGAATTCGTCCATGAGTTCGCGCAAACGGCGGAAGCCCTTGACCCCTTTTTTCAGAAGCTCCTCGCTGAAGCGGTGACGAATGAAGACTCCTTCGCCAAGGCGGAGCGCGTAACGCTCGGTGATCAGCGGTTCGATATCGAGAGCGGAGTAGGCGCGGGCAACGGACAAACGCAAGGCATTGGAGCCGGCGTCAATGGCGGCGATGTGGACGGGCTCCGGCATGATCCGTGCTAGCGCCAGAGATGTGCGAGAGCGGAGGAGGGCGTGTATTTTGTGGAACGCGTGCCCAGACGCTCGCCGATGCGCTGGCGGAGTTGCTTGTTCACGGTAGAGACGCTGGCTTCGCCGTCGAGTTCAATGAAACCGCTCTTCTTGGCCATGACTTCGAACTCGCGCTTGATCATGGTCTGGTAGCGCACGAAGGACCAAAACAGATCGTGAGAGAGGGACATGTCACGCCCGGCCTCCCAGTAGCTGATGGCCTGGGCTTTCTTGAACTCACGGCCAAAGGCAGTTTCGGGACGAACGTTGAGCCAGAAGGTGAGGTGCGGGCGAATCGCCATAGCATAGAGACCTGTGAGGTAGTCTCGATTGATGCCACGGACAACGCTGCGAGCGATCAAGGTAAAGATAAAACGGTCGGCGAGAACGACGGCACCAGAACGAAGAGCGGGGATGATGCGGTGTTCCAGCTGGTCAAAGAAGTCGGTGGCGTACATGAGGGCCAGCGTGAGGCGGGTGACGGCGTTTTTTGCAAGAAGTTGATCAATGTCCTTGCCCACGAGATTGGAACGGCGCAGGCCGCTGGTCTGCACGGCAAAGCCCTCGGATTCGAGCCACTCCTGAAGAAGAGCGATTTGCGTGGAGCGGCCGGAACCGTCCATACCCTCGATCACGACGAGCGTGCCAATCAGTTCGGTTGGATCCAGCCCAACAAGCGGCTCGCCGAAGAAGGATTGGGCATATTCGGAATCGCTGGAAGGGGCCTTGGAAACAGCGGGTTCGGAAGGCGAAGGCGATGGCGTGAGTTTGTCGCGATCCTGTTCCGGCATGGTCACTCGGTCACCTCCGAACGCGGGGCGAAACGCTTGAGGTCAATTTTCGAGGCAACGATGCCGCGCATCTGCTCCTGGAGCTTGTTCACTTGGAGGGTGCCATCCAGGACGACGAAATTGTCGGTGTCGACCATTTTGTCGTATTCCTCCAGGATGCGCGCCTGGAAGAGCTTAAAGCTTTCCTCGCGTTCGTAGGAAAGGCCGAGGTCCATGCCGGCCTCGTAGTACTTGAGCTTGGGGCGGCCGCTGAGAATACGGTGGACGGCGATGTCGAGGGGTGCGCGGAAATAAAAGATGATGTCGGGAACGGGCGCGAAACGATAGAGGTTGCGAAGCCATCTCTGAGAGCAGCCGCGGGCGGCGTCGCGCGCGAAGGCGGTGTAGATGTAGCGGTCGGCGAGAACCAGATAGTCACCCTGGAGGAGAGGCATGATCTGGCGCTCGCAGCGGTCGGCAAAATCGGCGGCGGCGAGAAGGGAAAACGTTGTGGGGGTCAACAGGCGCTTTTGCTTGCCACGGCGCGTGGCCGACTTCACCAGGGGAGAAGAGTTCCATTCGGTGAAGTGGAGGCGGTAGCCGCCGATTTCCAGCCAGCGCTTCAGGAGATAGAGCTGAGTGCTTTTGCCGGAGCCGTCGGTGCCTTCGACGACGATAAGCGCACCGGGATAGGCGCGGCTAGGGACGGGCCGACCGGGCTGCGGGAGAGTGGTCTTGGCAGCTTCTTGGCGAGGAGTCTTTACCACTGTGTCTTGAGTTTCCATGGGCGGGCGAAGATATCGTAATTCGAGATGTCGAGCCTAGTCTGTCATTGTTACGGACTGATTACAACACCGTGAGGACGCGGCACGCAAAGGACGCTCGGCGATCCCTAGGCCAGATTTTACAAGTTCGATACGCTGCATTCAAGCGCAAGCTGCGCCGAAGCTGGCTAGAAAATGTGGAGCCTGATGGTGAGGAATTTCTTTGGGTTTTTGCGGAAATCGGCGATCAGAGAGCGCATGTCGCCACTGAGACCAGTGAGATTATCGTAGAGCTGGGGATCGGAAAACAGTTTGCCGGCAGTGTTGTTGCTCTGGTTGAGTTTGGCGGTGGCTTCGGAAAGATTGCTGCTGGTATCGCGGAGCTTGTTGAAGAGAGTTTCGTCGGTGGCGAGTTTGCCAAAAGTGCCTTTGCCCGCGCGGACATCGCCAAGAAAGGCATTTCCATTGGCGAAAGCTTCCTTGGCCTGATCGTAGAGGGTGGGATCATAGAGCAATTTGCCGAGAGTACCCTTTTGCGAGCGGAGGTCGGCAAGGATGGTGTTGAGCTGATCGACGGTCTTTTCCACTTTGTTGGACATTTCATCGTTCATGAGAAGTTTGCCGACGGTTCCCTGCCCGGATTGCACGTTGCTGGCGATTTGATCGCCCTTGGAGAGAATGCTGTTCAGGTGGTCGTAGGCTTGCTCATCGGTGAGCAACTTGCCAAGCGTGCCTTTGCCCTTCTGCACGCCGGCAATCAACTCCTGAATTTCTTCACTCAAAGCTTTTAGATTGGCGAGGACATCGGCGCTGCCCTCGACTACTTCCCTGATGGCTTTCTCTTCGCCACCGGGCACAGCCTGTCCGTCCTTGAGGGGAACGCCGCTGAAGCCGCGCTGAATGTTGACGTAACGATTGCCGAGCAAACCTTCGGTAACCAGGGTGGCCACGGAATCCGTTAAGATGTCGCTCTGGTATCTGCGGTCGAGACGCATCTCGACTTCAATATTGCGCATGTGATCCGGCGTCTTGCCGTGTTCGCGCGGCACCAAGGTGATGCGCTCCACATTGCCGATTTCGACCCCGTCCAGGCGAACGGGAGCGCCTGTGGACAACCCCGACACATCGGGCAGATACGTTTTCAGGCGATACTTCGGGCCCCACACGCCCGCGCCCGTGACATAGAAAATTGCAACGGCAAGAATCAAGAGACCAACGAGCACAAACAGACCCACGCGCAATTCCGACCACGTCAATTGTTTGCCGCGCGCCATTCCGAGGTTCCTCCGAAAAAACGAGGCGATTCCCTTGGGACAACTATACAGGACTTCAAATCAAAAACCGCTGCAAATACGGATCGCTGACTTTGAGCAGCTCTTCCGGGCCACCTTCGAAATAAACGCGGCCCTCACGCAAAACCAGAAAACGGGTGATTGCCGGCCGAGCACTGTCCGCTGAGGCTCCCCGGCGAACCGTCCGCGTTTTCGGATCGAAATGAAAATTGGCGAGGGCGAAGCCATCCTGAAGCCGCTGGGTGGCCATGAGAGAGGTGACGCCGTACGCATCACGCAAGCGAAGGATCAGAATGATGATGGCTTGCGAGGTGATTGGATCGAGGCCGGCCGTGGCCGAGTCGTACAAGACAATGGGGGGACGAGTGATGAGAGCGCGGGCAATGGCAACGCGGCGGCGCATGCCTCCGGAGAGTTCCGAGGGGAGTTGGTCGAGCGTGTGTTCGAGCTCGACGAAACGCAAAACTTCCTGGACACGCGGGGTGATCTCTTCTTCGCTGGCGCCAGCCTCTTCCAGACAGTAAGCGACATTTTCGCCAACGGTCAGGGAGTCAAAAAGGGCGCCTTCCTGGAAAACAAAACCCACCTGGCGGCGGAAGCGCAATAATTCCTCCTCCGATTTACTGAAAAGGTCCTGGCCCAGGACATGGACCGCGCCGCGATCGGGACGAAGCAGGCCGGTGGCAAGTTTGAGAGTGAGGGTCTTGCCGCTTCCTGTTTCGCCGAGGAGGACCAGTGTTTCGCCAGGTTGCGCGGAAAAGGACAGGCCCCGCAGGATCGGGCCCTCGTCAAAACCGAGCCACACGTCGGAGAAATGAATGGCCGCCTCGCTGTCTGACCGGAGAGCGGTGACGGAGCTGCTGGAGAGTGAATCCATGGTCGTCAGAGCTTGTCCGCCAAATAAAGCGCGAGCCTGGTAAGGAAGGTATCGGCGACAATGATCATCACCGAGGAAACGACGACGGCCTGGGTGGTAGCTCGCCCGACCCCCTGGGTGCCGCCGCGCACGTTCAGACCCTGGTAACAACCAACCGTGGAAAGAATGAAGGCAAAGACAATCGACTTGCTAAAGCCCTGCATGAGGTCGGAGAACTCAAGAATGGCAATGGCGCGCTGCCAAAACGTGGTGGCGCTGAGGCGGAGAGAGAAAACGCTGGCGACCATGCCGCCGATCAGGCCGATGAAAACCGAGATGGCGGTGAGAAGCGGCATAACCAGGAGGGTAGCGAATACGCGGGGCGAGACCAGCTTGCGGCTAGGGTCCGTCCCCATGGCGCGCATGGCGTCGACTTGCTCGGTGACCAACATGGAGCCCAATTCGGAGGCAATGCCAGAAGCACAGCGCCCGGCAACCAGCAGCCCCGTAATGGTCGGCCCGAGTTCGCGCACCAAGGCGAGGGAAACGATGTCGCCAGTCAACGAGACCTGGCCGAAGCGCTCGAATTGCGTGCCCGTTTGCAACACCATGACCGCACCGATAAAGAATCCGGAGAGAAGAACGATGGGCAGGGAGCCGACACCGATGTCGTCCATCTGTTGCAAAGTGTCCTGACCGTAGCGCGGTCGAGTGAAGAGATTGGAGATGGACTGGGCAGACATCTTGGCGTAGTCCTGAGTTTTCAAGACGGCTAGCTTTGCGGCATCGGTGAGGATTTCCGCAACCGAAGGCGTCGCAGGAGCGTTGGCTTGCTGTTGGGCAGCCTGGAGAGGTGTATCGGACACGGGGTTCTCGTGGGAAACCTGGAAAGAAGCGTAACTGTACCCGGCAGAAGCGTCAAGACGTTAGCTGAGGTAAGAATGGACAAGGAGTTTCTGACGAATGAGAGACTACAAAGGGAGATTGAAGGAGAAAGCAGATTCCTCAGGCCCAAAGGCCTGAGCTACAACCTGGAATGAGAGACTGGGTGGTGTCCTGAAAATAGGGGAGAGAAGAAAGAGTAACTTCAGGGGCTGAAGCCCTTTTTTTTTCGACTGGTTACGTGGGAGCTGAAGCTCCCACCTCCTAAAGAGACTGGAAGAATGTTTCTGGGAGAGCATCCTACTGACCTTTGCGGAATATAGTGACTAAACGCGTGTTGTCATCCCGAGCTGTAGCTCAGGCCTTCAGGCCTGAGGGATCTGCTTCTGCCTGCGGGCGAGATACAGCAGATTCCTCCCCCGCCGCGGCGGGCTCGGAATGACAAACTACTCTCGTTAGGTGTCTTCCCGATGCTCCGAAGGCGTCACTATAATCCGCGACACTCCATAATAAAGGTCATTTGCATTGGCGCGTTTGCGCTGGGGCCCTTCGAAGCTCAGGGTGAACTGAAGTCCCAGCCACGTTAAGAAAGGGATTTTCCGCAGAGGCTGCTTTGCCGTGCTGGACGAGAGTCGCGGTGACCGATACACTTAGTAGTTTATGCTGCGCTTTTATACCGCGGGGGAGTCACACGGACAGGCGCTAGTGGCGTTTGTGTCGGGCTTGCCGGCAGGATTGCCGATTGATATTGAGTCGATTAACCACGAGCTGCACCGGCGGCAGTTGGGGTACGGGCGCGGGGGCCGGCAGAAGATTGAGAAGGACCGCGCCGAGATTTTCGCAGGAGTGCGGCATGGGCAGACCATCGGCGCACCGATTGCGGTACGGATTGAGAATCGCGATTGGGCGAACTGGGAGAAAATACTGCCGGTGGAAGCGTCGAGCGCGCCGGAAGCGGCGTCGCGAAAAGTGGTAGCGCCCCGACCGGGGCACGCCGATCTGGCCGGTTCGCAGAAATTCAATTTTCACGATGCGAGGTATGTGTTGGAACGGGCGTCGGCGCGCGAGACAGCCGCGCGCGTGGCTGCCGGCAGTTTCGCGAAGCAGTTGCTGCAACAATTTGGGGTGCACATTGCGAGCCACACGATCCAGGTTGGACATGTGCGGCTGGAGCGGGCGGCAGACTGGGAAGAAATTCAGGCGGTATGCGCAGACCTGGAATCGCCGTTGCGCTGCGTGGACGCGCAAACTCAGGAAAGGATGAAGGCGGAAGTGGATGCCGCCCTGAAAGCGGGAGACACGGTGGGGGGCGTGTTTGAAATTGTGGCGCATGGCGTGCCGGTTGGACTTGGCTCGCACGCCCAATGGGACGAAAAGCTGGACGGCAAACTGGCGCAGGCGCTGATGAGCGTTCAGGCGGTCAAGGCAGTGGAAATCGGCGCGGGCATTCTCGCCGCGGGATCGTACGGGAGCGAAGTGCAGGACGAGATTTCCTATGACAAGGCGGCGCGACGGTTTCGTCGCTCCAGCAATCGAGCCGGCGGGTTGGAAGGCGGCATTACAAACGGCGAGGACGTTGTGATTCGCGGGTACCTGAAACCCATTTCGACGTTGAGGAAACCGTTAGGAACCACCGACATGGTGACCAAAGAACCGGTGCAAGCGGCGTACGAGCGTTCCGACTGGTGCGTAGTGCCCGCCGGAGGTGTTGCCGGAGAAGGCATGGTGGCCCTTGTGCTCGCCGATGCTTTTCTGCAAAAATTTGGAGGAGATTCGCTCGCCGAAACACGGCGGAATTTTGAGAGTTATGGCCGACAAATCGACGAGTTCTAAACCCACAAGCGCGGAAAAGCCGGCGGAGGCGGTCGAGGCTCCGCCGCGGAAAATCTATCCCATTGTGAAGTATGGCGACCCTGTTCTGGAGAAGCCCGGGGCGGTGATCAAGAAATTCGACGCGGAACTCGAACAGTTTGCCGAGGATATGTTCGCCTCGATGTACGCAGCCAGCGGGGTGGGACTGGCGGCACCGCAAATCGGGAAAAGCCTGCGGCTGGCGGTCGTCGATGTATCGAACGGGAAGAATCCGGAAGCGAAAATTGTGCTGGTCAATCCAGAGCTGATCCACGCGGAAGGCGAGGTTCGCGAAGAAGAAGGATGCCTTTCGGTTCCGGGTTTCCGTGGATATGTAGTGCGGCCTCAGTTTGTGACCGTGAAGGCGCAGAACGTGAAGGGCGAGGAGTTTGAAATTCGCGGGGAAAATCTGCTGGCACGGGCGTTCTGCCACGAGATCGATCACGTGAATGGGGTTCTTTTTCTGCAACATCTGAGCATGCTGAAGCGCGACCTGATCAGGAGAAAGATCAAAAAGCTGCGGAAAGAAGGCGAGTGGTAGATTTGGCGAAGGCGCGGGTGGTGGAGCCATGAACCGCCTGCGAATGGTGTTTTGCGGCACGCCGCAGTTTGCGGTTCCCTCCCTCAAGAGACTTATCTCCGAACCGGATTTTGAGATCGTTGGCGTGTTCACGCAGCCCGACCGCCCGCGGGGCCGAGGCCAGGAAGTCTCGGCTTCGTCCGTGAAAGAGGTAGCGATCGCGGCTGCGATCCCGGTTCACCAGCCGGAAAAGATCCGCGGGCCAGGAATCGAGGAGCAACTCCGAGCGTTGACGCCGGAGGTCGTTGCGATCATTGCTTACGGTCAAATCATTCCCGACCGTCTGCTGCAAATTCCGCGATTGGGGTGGATCAATCTGCACGCTTCACTGTTGCCGAAATATCGCGGGGCCGCACCGATCAACTGGGCCATCGCCAATGGCGAATCCTTGACAGGCAATACAACGATGCGGATTGACGCCGGGATGGACACTGGCGAGATCATGCTCCAGCAGGAATTGGCGATTGGACCGAATGAAACCGCTCCGGAACTTGCCGGCCGACTCGCGGAGGCCGGTGCTGAGCTCATGGTGGAGACGTTGCGAGGCTTGCAGTCAGGGACTGTGAGGCCGCGGCAGCAAGATCACGCTGCAGCCAGCTATGCACCGATCCTGAAGCGTGAAAACGGGCGCATCGATTGGGCGCGCCGCGCGAAGGAAATCTACAATCACATGCGAGGGTTCGCACCCTGGCCTGGAGCGTACACGGAATTTCGCGGACAAACCTGCCACGTTTGGGGCCGTCCCGTGCCCATGGGAGTATCCGCCGGACTGCCGGGAACTCTGGCAAAGCTGCAAGGGAAACTGCGGGTAATTTGTGGGACAGCAACCGTAATGGAACTCACGCACGTCAAATTAGAAGGACGCAAACGGATTTCCGCGGCCGAATTCACGAATGGAGCGCGTTTGCAACCTGGGGAACGCTTTGGAGAAAGCTGATTTGCACAACATACCGCTGCCAGTCATACTTACGAATTGCGTCACTTGCGTCGCGGGCAGTGTGTTACAGGGAGCCAAACCTTCATGAAAAACAAGCAGCAAGAGCGATCCAGGGTCGGAGTTTCCCTGATGGTTTCGTCACGACTGCGGCTCATGGTTTCGCTGCTACTTTCCGCGCAGCTTGCCGCATTTCCGATAGCGGCCACTCCCGCCACAACGGATAAGGGTGCTACTGCGACCGGGCCAAATTCTGACGTCGTACTGGCGACGATGCGGGCGGAACTGAACCGCGCGAAGACCGATCTGGCGAAAAGCGATCCCGCGCCTTACTTTTTGAGCTACACGGTGTACGACCAAGATCAAGTCCTGATCGCGGCGTCTTACGGGGGGCTGCTGTCCAACACCACGGCGAGGCGGCGGTCGGCGGACGTCACCATGCGGGTCGGGACACCGCAATTGGACAATACGCACGGCAAGAGCCGTTCGAGCGGCATGATTTCCGGAACGCTGCCGCTCAACGATGACGCGGATGCAGAAGCCCGCGTTTTGTGGGAACTCACCGATCGCGCTTACAAACAGGCGGCACCGGCCTACCTGAACGTGAAGACCAACACCGCGGTGCAAGCGGAAGAGGAAGACAAATCCCCTGACTTCTCGAAGGAAGAGCCGCAGGCTCAGGTTGACGCGAAATTGACGGAGCCGACGTTTGACCGCAATGCTTGGGAAGGCGAAGTGCGGCGACTTTCCGGGGCCTTCCGCAAGTACGCGGATGTTTATTCTTCCACGGTCATGCTCCAGGTTTGGTCGTCAAACGCGCGCTTGGTTTCCAGTGAAGGCACGGCGATTGCGACGCCCAGCGCCTCCGCACGCCTGATCATGGAAGCGCAGACTCGAGCCGAGGATGGAATGGACCTGCTGCGAGTGGAAACCTTCCAGGCGCCTGCGGTAAACGGCTTGCCGCTTGAAGCAGAACTTATGGGCAAGGTTGAGAAAATGGCCGCGGACTTGAAAGCGCTGCGCAATGCTCCGGTAGCGGAGCCGTACGATGGGCCGGCATTGCTCAGCGGGCGCGCCACAGCGGTTTTCTTCCATGAAGTGCTCGGACACCGGCTGGAAGGACACCGGCAACGCAATGAGGAAGAAGGCCAAACATTCACCAAGAAGGTTGGACAGGAAGTGCTGCCGACATTCCTGAGCGTGGCTGATGATCCCACGATAAGGGAACTTGAGGGGGTGCAGCTTGCAGGATCGTATTTCTATGACAGCGAAGGAGTGCCCGCACAACGCGTCGAGGTGATTCAGAACGGAGTGCTGAGGAACTTCCTGATGTCGCGGATGCCCATCAAGAACTTTGACAAATCGAACGGGCATGGCCGCAACCAGCCAGGGCTGATGCCCACCGGGCGCCAAGGAAATCTAATTGTGTCTTCGAGTCAGGCAGTTCCCGAGGCACAGTTGCGCCAGAAGTTGATTGATGAGGTTAAGAAGGAAGGAAAACCTTACGGACTCTATTTCGACGACATCCAGGGGGGCTTTACGCTGACGACGCGATTTTTGCCCCAATCCTTCCAGATTTTGCCCGTGATCGTTTACAAGGTTTACGCGGACGGGCGCCCCGACGAATTGGTGCGGGGCGTTGATATCGTGGGAACACCTCTAGCCGCATTGACACGCATTGTTGCTACAGGGGACAAGCAGCACGTGTTCAACGGCGTGTGTGGCGCGGAAAGCGGGAGCGTGCCGGTCTCCGCGATTGCGCCGGCGATGCTCTTCAGCGAAATGGAAGTGCAGAAACGCGCCCATGGCCACGAGCGCCCGCCCATTCTGCCTGCGCCGGGATTAGAAAACACAGCACCGGACAAAGAAGCGGCTAAGAAAGCGGAGGTGAAGCCGTGAGGAACGCGACGATCCCCGCCGGGCTGGCGCTGAGTATCCTGCTGCTGACGGGAAGTTGGGGGGCGGCGCCGTCCTTTGCGAAACCAGGCAATCCGCGCGATGCCGGGATGACGGCGGCGGCGCATGAGGCGGCCAAAGGAGATGCGCTGCTGGAAGCACTTCTGACCGAGCTGGACCGATCCAAGGCGCAATTGAAAATGGATCAGGTTCAGGCGCCCTATTACATCGAATACCGCGTCAATGACGTGGATGAGTTCAGCGCGGAAGCAGCCTTCGGAGCGGTGCGGGAGAGTCAGAGGTCCCACGTGCGCGTCCTGAGGGTCGTGGTGCGAATCGGGGATTACAAGCAGGATAGTTTTTACAATCGAGGAATCGGGAGCGCTTCGATCCTCCCCCTCGACAATGATCCCATCGCGCTGCGGCGGCAAATCTGGCTGCTCACGGATGAGGCCTACAAGAGCGCCGCGGATGCTTACGCGGAAAAGCTTTCCGCCCTGAAACAGTTCAACACGGACCCGAATCCTGTCGACGATTTCGCGCGTGCACCGGTGGTATCCGCGATCGGGGAAACCGCGAACCTCAAGATTGACCAGGACGAGTGGAACAAAACGCTCGAGGAAGTAACAAACCTCTACCGCAGGTACCCGGAAGTGCAGTCGGTGATTGCGTCGGCGCGCTTCACCGCCGTGAACGAATATTTTTTGAATTCCGAGGGCACCATCGTGAGGCAGGGCCGCACGGCGGCCACGGTCACACTCACTGGCTCGACGCAAGCCGCGGACGGGATGCGGCTGGAGCGCAGTCCTTTCTGGACGGAGCAGCGGCCCGAAGATTTGCCGCCACGGGACGAGTTGCTGAAGGAATCGATGAACATGCTCGACACGATGAAGGCGCTGCGGCAGGCTCCCATCGTCGAGGAATCCTACCGGGGGCCGGTGCTGTTCGCTCCCGATGCAGCGGACGATATCGTGGCGGGACTCATTGGGAACAACGTACTGGGACACAAGCCCCAACTCGGACGTCCAAACCGCACGACGGGGGCCTTTGCGACCAGCTACAAGACACGCGTGTTACCAAGGTTTGTTACCGTGGTCGATGATCCGACGATGAAACAGTTTGCGGGGAAAAATCTGCTGGGAAGCTACGACGTGGACAGCGAAGGCGTGAAGGCACAGGCGGTCACGCTGGTCGGCGAGGGCATGCTGGAGAACTACCTCGTCGGCCGCCAGCCGCTGCGGGACGTCCCTGCATCAAACGGGCATGGGCGAGCGGTTCCCGGAAGCCCGCCGCAACCGAGCCTGGGCGTGCTACTCGTAAAGAGCTCGGAGCCTGAGTCACCGAAGGCCCTGAGTGAAAAATTGAAACAGATGGCATCGGAACAAAACAAAGCATTTGGCTACCGTGTGGATACGCTCGGCCCCGGCAATGCGCCACGGCTGCTCTATCGCGTATATGTGAGCGACGGCCACGAGGAATTGGTCCGCGGAGCGGTGTTTAACGAGCTGGACGTGCGTGCTTTGCGCAACGACTTGATTGCGCTGGGCGACGATCCTCTGGTCAGCAATCGCATGAGCGGATTGCCGCAGACCATTATTAGCCCCTCCCTGCTGTTTGACGAATTGGAAGTAAAGCGGGCCGATACCACGAAAGAGAAGCTGCCGGAATATCCCGCACCGGAATTGAAGAAGTGATTCAGCCGGTTTGCATTCTTTCGCGAAAGGATGGAATCGGCGATCGCGCGGGTCGCAGAAGAAGAACGGGGGAAAGAGAAAGGGATTGACCGCGCCAACAGTGGCGTTCGAGAGTAAAGGGTATGACGCTACGTGAGCGAGTCGAATGGGGCAGCCGAATTGCCTTTCTGGTGTTCGTCCTGGCTTCGGCCGCGTTTCTGAGCGCGATGACCGCGATGCGAATCGCCATCCACGGGCGCGAAGTGACGATGCCGAACCTGGTGGGGAAAGACGTGGGCGAGGCGGGCAAGATTTTGCGGTCGAAAGGATTGATCCTGCGTGTGGCGGACCGAGTTTACAGCGATGTGCCGATCAATCGGGTGGTGCGGCAAACTCCCCCGCCGGGGATGTTGATGAAAGTTTCGCAGCAAGCACATGTGGTGCTGAGCCTGGGCCAGCGCGAATTGGAGATTCCCCCTTTGGAAGGAAGCACGCTGCGCGTTTCACGCATTCAACTGCTAAGGGAAGGCTTGCAGATCGGCGAGGTCTCCACGGTGAGCTTGCCGGAACGCGCGGCAGACACCGTGCTTCTGCAAAACCCAAAACACGGCCATGGGGCGGCAACGCCAAGGGTGGATGTGCTTGTGTCGGGTGGGCCTAAGGAACAAGCTTACGTAATGCCCTACTTCCTCGGGCTGGATGAGATTGACGTGCAGCACAGGCTTGACAAGGCCGGCTTACACCGCAAAATCAATTACGTCACGGCACCTCAGTGGCCCCACGGGTCCGTGATCGACCAATCGCCCCTTGCGGGGACGCGCATCGGGCCGACCACCGAAGTGCAACTGACCATTGCCAATTGAAGACGGGCCCTGCATCGCTGGGCCAGAGCTTGCCAAGAACAATAGTGCGCGAGCCTGGGCCAATAACAGATCATGCTTGGCCCGAACATTTTCCGGACGTGGGATGCAGCCCTTCGCAGTTCAGGGTAAACAGTGCTGCGCCCCCGCACCGAAAAGACATGACGCCCGCACGCCAAAATGCGGCGAGCGGCCGCTACAAAAACAAGACCACGAGCCGGCAGGATGCCGGCGCTACGAAGGAAACCGAAGATGCCGGCAGGATGCCGGCGCTACAAAGGCAAAAGGCGGCGTAAAACCACCGCTGCAGAATGCTAGTCCCAATTTCTCGCGAAATGACACTTTGCTCGTCACGCGAATTCAGGAACAGGCCGTCATCCTGAGGGGCGCGTCGTTTGCGCCCCGAAGGATCTCAATTGCTACAGCTTGCAAGATTTCAAGTTGAGATCCTTCGGCGATCCTCATCGGATCGCCTAGGATGACAATGTGTTGCTGCACGTGATGAACGGATGAGAAGTGTACCTAGTGAGAAATCCGGGTTAGTGGACTGATTGTTTCTTATGCAAGTCGAGGCACACCGACACGGCGGAGTTGGGATCGACGGCGCTATCGCCGCCTTCGATATGGCGAATGATGCCGTCCTTATCGATGACAATGTTCGCGCGGAGAGCCCACTGGTAGCCCTCGCTTTGCACATCGTAGGTCTTCAGGATTCCGTAGCTCGTGAGCATCTTGCGGTTCATATCGCTGAGGAGGGGGAATTTGATGCCGATCTGTTTCGCGAAAGCCGCGTTCGCAGCGGGACTATCCATGCTTACGCCGAAAACTTCCGTGTCGTTCGTGTCCAACTTGCCGGAGTCGATTCCAGACTGGACCGCCTGGAGCTGCTTCGTTCAACCACCGGTGAAGGCCAGGACGTAGACCGCGAGGAAAACATTTTTCTTTCCGCGGAAATCGCTCAGCTTTACCGTTTTCCACTTGTCGCTGAGTAAGGTAAAGTCTGGCGCCGCGTCGCCGACCTTGAGCGACAATTTGGCCACTTCCTGCTTTTCTTGAGAAGTTGCAGGAACCGATGTGAAAGCCGAGGCAAAGGCAAAGAGCAGGCCCGCGGCAAGCAAACGTTTCATAGAGGGTCCTCCAATTCAGGGAATGCACGAGAAGCGAGTAGAGATGATACGCGCAAGGCGCGGCGCTGGCGAGTCAAAAAAATGTCAATTAATGCCGAAGAAGAGGGGACGCAGGCTAGCGCAGATAGCCCCAGTTGTGCAACCTATCCGAGTCTTCCGCCCAGCGGTCGCCGATATCGGTGCGGTAGTACATGTTGGGAATGAGGACGTTTTTGATGCGGGAATAGGCCTGCGTTTGCGCTTGTTTCATGCTCTGGCCAATCCCAACGACGATCAAAACGACTCCGGAAGTACCAGCGACGAGCCACTGTTGATTGACAATTTTGACGTCTTCGATGTGGATGCCTTCGTTGATGGGCCGCTTAAAAACGATGGCGGCGTTTTTGCTGAAGGATTCGAAGGTGGCTTCGTCGTCGAAAGGAAAAGGAGGCACGACAATGCGCACGCCTACCTGGAAGCCGCTGCGGGCGCGCCATTTCGGCTCCAAACCGTTGGCCAGTTCCCAGAAGAGATCGCTGATCGGCGTGAGGATGCCTTCCTGCTGGATGCTGATGGTGGGGTAACCGAAGCGGGAGGTGAACTCGAGAGGATAAATTCCGTTGTTGTTGACGATGCAGTTCAGATCGATGTACCCGACATAGCCTTCTTCGGCGAGCTTTGGTTCCATCTTGAGCAAGGTGCGATTGAAGAGGGCGTTTGGCTCGCTCCAGAACATCGCCGTGCCCATCTCCCCAGTTGGGGGCCCGACTTCACCGGGAAAGAGTTTTTTGTGTTCAAAGTTGATGTTGATGGGAGTGATGAACTTTTTTCCGTTAAAGAAGGCGCCGACGGCCACTTCGACGCCGTTGACGCGGCGCTGCAACTGGAAAACCTTGATTTCGTCGGAAAAAGCCCTCTTATAGGCTTCCAACATCCCGATCACGTCATTGCCGTCTTCTTCCTCACCGACGAAAAGGCGGCGCTTGACGTTCTGCGCTTCGCCGCTGGGTTTAAGGACGTAGCGGTCCGGATTCTTCTTGACGAACTCGATGGCAGGATCGAACGAGTCAAAATCCTGATACGGAATGATGGTGACACCGGCTTTCTTTAGTTCTTCCTGGCCGAAGGAGCGATCGTCCTCGAGACTGTCGGTATAGGTGGTGCCGCCGATGACCGGCTTCCCCGCGGCGCGCAATGCTTGCGCCTTGGTGCCCTGACCCAAGGTGTCGTCGAAGACGACGATGTCCGCCCATTTGACATCTTTTTCATAATCGCTGGACTTAGGCACAAAGCCGTCCGCGATGTCGCGCTCTTTTACAGCTTCAACGTAGTAACGGACTTCGTGGCCTTCCTTAACAACCTGCCAGGCGATATCGCCGATCAAACTGGAGAGTGAAACGAACAGAAATTTTCGTTTTTCCATGAGTAGGGCCTTCCAGAGCCGGAGCGAAAGGCATGGAAGCATTGTAGTTAGAGAAAGGCAAGTTGGATATTACAAAAAGTTAAAAAATGACGCGCGGGTGACGCAAGGAATGGTTGAGCAGCCGCGAGTCATCTCCGGCTTGATTCTTCTGTCGCGCGACATGCGAAAACTTCGACCCAGGAAACCATCAAGAGGGGCTACGGCATCACAGAAGAAAGCCGGAACCCCGTACGAAGGGGCAAATTTCTCGCGGCACCTGCGCCAAAGTTCAGGCTATACTTGGGGTGGTCCAGGCCGAAGGTGGGGAAACTTCCAGGCCAGGCAAGAGTCTCCGCCTGGGGCCGGGGAACAAAAGAGAGAGGTGAAGATTGCGGCGGCTTGCGCTTCTTCTCATGTGCGCAGTTACGCTGGTTTGCGCCAGTCAGTGCAGCGCACAGATTTTGCATAGAAAGAAAAAGTTGGACAAGTCCACGGACGTCTCCAACAACGTGGAGCCCGATAAGCAGTTGTACGAGAAGGCGATGGCCGATATCAAACGCGGGCACCATGAGGCGGGACGCTTGAACTTGCAGACCTTGATCAACACCTATCCGGATAGCGAGTACTTGGCAAAAGCAAAGTTGGGGATCGCCGATTCCTACTTCAAAGAGGGGGGCAACTCCAACATCACCCAGGCTGTCGCCGGATACAAGGATTTCATTGTTTTCTTCCCTTTCATGCCCGAGGCCGCTCACGCGCAGATGCAAGTGGCCATGGCCAACTACAACGAGATGGCCAAGCCCGACCGTGATACTACGTTCGCGAGGAGCGCGGAAGAGGAGTTCCAGACCTTCCTGCTGAAGTATCCGAAAGACCCGCTCGCACCCCTGGCGGAACAACGTCTGCGTGAAGTGCAGGAAATGCTGGCGGAGGGCCAATATCGCGTCGCGTACTTCTATTATGTCAAAGGGGATCGCCGTGCGGCCGCAGGACGCCTCATCCCTCTGGTCAGCCGCTACCCACTCTACAGCAAATCCGACTCAGCACTGTGGATGCTAGGTGACATATTCGAGAAGAGCGAACGCAAGGACGTTGCGGGATTTTACTACGCGCAGATTGTGAAGAATTATCCTCTCTCGAGCCGCGCCGCCGACGCCAAGGGAAAACTGAAAGCTTTTGGCATGCCCATCCCGCAAGCCGATCCGAAGGCGGTGGCATGGATGAGGGCAGAGCAGAACGCGCCGCGTCCGCACAAGGGCCTCGTGCGCAACCCAATAGCAATGCTTCACTCTCCACCCGACGTGCATATGGCGGCACAGAATGGCTCACCGGTTCTGGAACCGGAGAGTGACGATCTCGGCGGCGATATCCTTTCCGGCGGTAGCCGGGCAGCGATGGCAACCGGAGGCGTCGCGACGGGTACGGGAATCGTCGCGACGGTAAAGCCGGGCGAACCGGCACCGCCAGGAACGAGCACCAGCAGCACGACGACCGAGGATGTCAACTCTAACGCCGGCAACGATGCCGCAACAGGAACTGCCGGCGCCTCTGGCACGGATCCTCAAGCAGGCACCACAGGAACCACCGCGGCCGATGGAACAAAGGCAGGTAACGCATCCCAGGATGGTTCTGCGAGTACGGACAATTCCAAGACAGACAATACGCAGCCCGCATCGGCGGATTCCGATCAGAATCAGAAAGAGTCCAGCAGCAAGAAGAAAGGGCTCAGGAAACTTCTGCCCTGGTAGCATTAGCGGCCAAGGATACTGGGAGTTGAGATGCTTCGGCCCTGACAGGCGGGGCCTCGGGATTACAAGTTGGTGGTTGGGTTGACAGCGGAAAAGCGGCGGCAAGCCGCCGCACTACAAAAAATGTCAGGAAGGGACCGAGGGGTGCGGAGGCTCGCACCCCTTGCCCTTTAGTACAGGGTTACAAACTGGAACAAACCATGTCTACTTCCGACACATGGGGATAGCGCTGTAATTGACGCCTCCAAAGCCGAGTGTTCCAATAAGTTTGGACCGAGTAGTGTGGGCAGCGCTTGCTGCCCGGAGGACGTTCGGTGGCCAAGATACTGGTTGCGGACGACAACAGTAACATACAGAAGATGGTCGGGTTGGCGCTGAAGGATCAGGGCATCGACGTGGTCGCCGTGGGCAACGGCGAGGCTGCCGTGCGGAAGATCTCCGATGTGCGCCCGGACCTGGTGCTAGCCGATGTATTCATGCCGGTGAGGAATGGCTATGAAGTGTGCCGGTACGTCAAAGAAGATTCTTCTCTCTCGCATATCCCTGTGATTCTGCTGGTAGGAGCGTTTGATCCTCTGGATGAGCAGGAAGCGCAGCGGGTTGGCGCCGATGGAGTGCTGAAGAAGCCGTTTGTTCCTCCCGATCCGTTGATATCCATGGTCAAGGCCGCCCTTACGCGCGCGGGCGTTCCCCTGAGCCCCCCGCCAACGGCGGAAAAGCCGGCCGCTGCGACAAGGCGCTCAACCGCGGACATCCTCAAGGCAGGGGCCAGTCCAAAGGTTGCGGCCCTTTATCCGCAACATCTTCCCGAAGCGACGCCGGAGCCCTTGGAAGAGTTTCCGACGCCGCCCGAGCAGGTGAAGATCGCCGAGGGCAAGGAGCCGCTGGCCTTCGGAAAGTTGTTGGAAACACCGGAAACGGAGGAAGTGCCGGTCTTTTCTTCGAAGCCGATGATCAATTTGGCGGAGCCGCGAAAATGGAACGAGGAAACGGACGAGGTGGAAGAAGAAAAAGAAGAAGCGGAGGAATCGTCGCGGAGTGGCTGGCGCCCGGATGGATTGGACAAGGACCTGGAGCGTGTGGCCGCATCTTCAAAAGATGTTCCAGATTGGCGCGATGAAGCATTCCAAGGAAATTCGCCGACGAAAAACCTCTCGTCCGGTAATTGGATTCCTCTACTCGATCGACCAGCGGCTGCCGAAACGGCGGAATCGCAAGCCGTGGCGGTCACAACGGTTGCGACTAAGCCTGCGGAAGCGCCAGCTCCCTTCAGCGGTGATGCCTGGGCTGCTGCAATCGCTGCCGGCACCGAGGAGAAACTTGCGGAGGTTAAGGAGATCGCGAGAGTAGCTCCCGAAATCGAATCGTTGACACCAGCCACAAATAATTTAGCCCACGAGCTTCTGGGTAGTGCGGCGGCCGCTCTTGAAAGCCCCGCAAATGGGGCTACGCGGGCTGCCGAAGGAACGAAACCAGCGGAACCTGCAGGCTGGGCCGCGGTTGCGGAGACGACATGGGAATTAGAAGCGAAGAAGGCTTCGCTGCTGGCTTCCACGTGGGGTGCGCCCAAGGCACCACCTTCCGCCGACGACACGCAGGACGTTCTAGTCTACGTCGTGGAAAAATCGGCCGCGGAAGTACCCAGCCAACAGGCCGAAGCGCCTGCAGAGACTTCGGTATACTCCGGCGACTTGGAAACGTCCGCCGAATCTTTCGCGCACGTTGAGGTTCCGGCAAACATCGTTGAAACTCTGGTAAACGAAACACCTTCAGAACCGGCATTCGAGGTATCCGAACCGAAGAATTGGGAGAATGCCTGGGAAACGCCTGCTGCTGTGCCTGAAGATGCAGTGATTGCCGCTAACGAAACACCTTCAGAACCAGCATTCGAGGTATCCGAACCGAAGAGTTGGGACAATGTCTGGGAAACGCCTGCGGCTGTGCCTGAAGATGCAGTAATTGTCACTGAGGAAGCGCACGCGGAAACCTTGCACGTCGAGGAATACCCGCCGATGACGGCAACCCCCGAAGAAGCGGTGGTGGCGCAGCCAGTACAGCCGGACATGGACGAGCTTGTGGCAAAAGTTCTGGGAAGGATGAACCCGGAGGTCTTGCAAAGAGTCACACGCGAGATTCTGAAGCCGGTGATCGAAGCCATCGTGCGCGACGAGCTAGATTCCAAGAGGACCTAACCCCCTAATTCCCCGATCACAGCTGCCGGTTGCGAGCGAATTGACGCGCCGGACTGCCTGCTCGTATATTCAAGGATTCCCCTGCAAGCAAAAGGATTGGCCTTGCGCAGCCGCATGAGAAGATGAAGTTGAGGACGGAATGCCCCGAGAGATAGCCAAGGCGTACGAACCGAAGCAGATTGAGCCGCGCTGGGCAGAGTATTGGGTCAAGGAAGCGCTGTTTCGGGCGGATGCCAGCGCGCCAGGGCCGGTTTTCTCCATCGTGATCCCGCCGCCGAATGTAACCGGCATGCTGCATATCGGGCACATGCTGAATCACACGGAAATCGACATTTTGACGCGCTGGCACCGCATGCGCGGGTACAACACGCTGTATTTGCCGGGCACGGACCATGCGGGAATTTCCACACAGCGGGTAGTGGTTCGGCAATTGGCCCACAAGGGGATTCACTACCGCGACTTGGGGCGGGAAGAGTTCATCAAGCGTGTGTGGCAATGGAAGGAAGAAAGCGGCGGAACCATCCAGCGGCAAATGAAACAGATCGGGGAGTCGTGCGACTGGTCGCGGGAAAAATTCACGCTGTCGCCGGAATTGTCGCGGGTGGTGCGTGAGGTTTTTGTGCGGCTTCACGAAGAGGGACTGATCTACCGGGAAAAGCGGATGGTGAACTGGTGTCCCGGCTGCCGGACGGTGTTGAGTGACCTGGAAGTGGTCCACGAAGAAAAGCAGGGACATCTGTGGTACATCCGGTATCCGGTGGCAGGTTCGAAAGAATACCTGGTTGTAGCGACAACGCGACCCGAGACGATGCTGGGCGATACCGCGGTGGCGGTGCATCCCGAAGACGAGCGCTACAAGCATCTCCTCGGCAAGAAGGCGGTGCTGCCGCTGATGAACCGGGAGATACCCATCATCGGCGACGAGATGGTGGACCGCGAGTTTGGCACCGGAGCAGTGAAGATCACACCAGCGCACGACCCGAATGACTTTGAGGCGGGCAAGCGGCACCATCTGGCACAGATCGACGTGATGACCGACGACGCGCACATGAACGAGAACGCAGGCGTGTATGCCGGGCTGGAGCGTTTCGCGGCGAGGAAGAAGATTGTGGAAGACCTGCAGTCGCAAGGCTTGATCGAGAAAATCACCGAGCACACGAATGCCATCGGGCATTGCGAGCGCAGCCGAACGATCGTGGAGCCGCGGGCGTCCACGCAATGGTTCTGCGAGATGAAGCCGCTGGCGGAACCGGCGATTGCGGCGGTGGAGCGCGGGGACATCCAGATTATTCCGGAGAACCGGCGGGAAGAATACTTCCACTGGATGAGGAATATCCGCGATTGGACGCTTTCGCGGCAACTGTGGTGGGGGCACCGCATTCCCGCGTGGTATTGCCAAAAATGCGGCGAGATTATTGTCTCGCGGGAAGATCCATCGACTTGTCCCAAGTGTGGTTCGACGGAATTGCAACAGGACCCGGATGTGCTGGATACGTGGTTCAGCTCCGCATTGTGGCCATTTTCGACGCTGGGCTGGCCGGAGGACACGCCGGACTTCCGGAAATACTATCCGACGAGCCTGCTGGTCACGGCCTACGACATTCTGTTTTTCTGGGTCGCGCGCATGATCATGATGGGGCTGCACTTCACGGGCAAGGTTCCCTTCCGCGTGGTGTACCTGCACTCGCTGGTGCGCACGGCGAGCGGCGAGAAAATGTCCAAATCGAAGGGCACGGGGCTCGATCCCGTTGCGCTCAACGAGCAGTATGGAACTGACGCCATGCGGTTCTGCCTGGCGTCGATGGCCGCGCCGGGGACGGACATCGCGTTGTCCGACGATCGCCTGGGAGGAGCGAAAGCTTTTGCGAACAAAATCTGGAATGCGGCACGATTCCTGTTCATGAACCTGGAAAAGTTTGAGCAGGGAGGAACGTCGTTGGAAGAATTGGCCGGGCCCGAGGTGCGCGGACAGGCGCCGTATGCCTTTGCCGGGCGAGTGCCGCTGGTGGATCGCTGGCTGTTTGCGCGGCTGGCCGACACGGTGACAACCGTAAACGACGCGCTGGCGAATTACCGCTTCCATGAAGCGGCGCAAAGCGTCTATCAATTCTTTTGGGGGGATTTTTGTGACTGGTACATCGAATGGGTGAAGCCGGAACTGCAGAACGCGGACCGCGGCCGAGCGACGGTGGCGTGGAAGAACCTCTTTGCGGGATTTGATGCGGCGCTGCGCCTGCTGCATCCCTTCATGCCGTTCCTGACGGAAGAATTGTGGCACCAACTGCCGCAGAAGGCCGGGGCAAAATCGATCGCCCTGGACTCATACCCGTCCCCGCAAGAGTCCTGGAAAGATGCGCGAGCCATCAAGGAATATGGCCTGGTCCAGGAAATTATCCAGGCGCTGCGGACAATCCGCGCCGAGATGAAGCTGGATCCCAAGAAAAAAGTGGCGGCAGAATTCTTCAGCGCCGATCCGTGGGCACGCGGAGTCACCGAAGCGAACAAGGACGGGATCGTGCGCTTGGCGATTCTTTCGGGACTCCGCGTGTTTTCGGAAAAGTTGGCCGAGAGCGGCGGTGGCATGCGTTCGACGGCAGAATTTGACGTGCGGATTCCCTACGCCGCGGAGACCCTCGATGTGCCGGCGGAACGAGCGCGGTTGAAGAAGGAGATGGAAGGTCTAAGGAAAGCGATTGCCTCCAAGGAAAGCCAGCTTGGGAACGATACGTTTCGCAGCAGGGCTCCAGAGAAGATCATTAAGCAGATGGAAGAGGCACTGAGTACGCAGCGGATTGAGCTGCAGAAACTGATGGAGCGTTTGAGAGAGTTGGGAGAGGGATATTGAAGGCTGCCAAAGAAATGTTCGATCAAGGCAAGGAGAAAGCAGATCCCTCAGGCCTAAAGGCCTGAGCTACAGCTCAGAATGACAGGCTAGGACATTATCTGTGCAGGACTTAATTCCCAGCGAAGGCTGTCGGGTGCACCAGGGATCTTGCCGAGATGGGGCGCAGCACTGCTGCGCCCCTACGGAGACGCCGGCGCAGACGACGGAGCTCGGTGGCCAAAGATTGGCTTAAGGCAAGGGTGCGTTGGCGGACCGCCTCGGCCCTTCGCGCTGCTCAGGGTGAAAAGGCGGTCCCTACACAGAGAAGGCGAAGTTTTGAGAACTGCTCACTGAATTGGAGATTTTGCCGAGATGGGGCGCAGCCCTTCGCCGCTCAGGGTAAACAGTGCTGCGCCCCTACGAGGACATCGTTCAATGGATTGGAATTCGAGCTACATCCAAAAATTGATTGCCGCGGCGCTGGAGGAGGACGTCGGACCGGGAGATGTTAGTGTGGCCGCGACCATCCCGGAGAAGGCGCGTGGACTGGCGCACATTGTGGCCAAGCAGGATTTGATTTGTGCGGGATTGCCGCTGGCGGAAAAGGTTTTTCAGGCGCTGGATCCACAGATGAAGCTTGAGCCGCGGGCAACGGAAGGCCAGAAGGTTTCTAAGGGCAATGACGTTTTGCATTTGGAGGGCCAGGCTTCCGCGATTCTGACCGGGGAACGGACGGCACTCAATTTTCTGGGACGCCTGAGCGGCATTGCGACTTATACGCACCTTTTCGTGGAACAGATCGCGGGCACCGGCGCCAAGATTCGTGACACGCGGAAAACGACTCCGGGGCTTCGCTTGCTCGAAAAATACGCCGTCAAAATGGGTGGCGGAACGAATCACCGCATCGGCCTGTTCGACGCGATTCTGCTGAAAGAAAATCATATTGCCCTCGCGGGTGGCGTGAAAGCCGCGCTGGACCAGGCGCACAGCTATGCCTCTTCCCGGATGAATCCGCGCGCGATGACTGCCTATGAAGCTGTCGGGGCAGCGCCTTCGGTAGCGGAAGCGGGCTCCCTTTGCATCCAGATCGAAGTGCGCAACGAGAGCGAACTGCGGGAAGCGCTTTCGGCCGGAGCGGAAGCCGTCCTGCTCGACAACATGACACCGGATCAGGCTCGCCAGTGCGTCCAGATCGTGCGCGGGATCCGCCCACACTGCATCGTTGAAATATCGGGCGGCATCACACTGGCCAACGTGCGCGCGTATGCGGAGACCGGCGCCGACTACCTTTCATCGGGGGCGCTCACGCATTCGGCGCCGAATGCCGATCTCAGCCTGCTTGTGGATAAGCTGGAGTAAAAGTAAGCTAGTTGGCAAAACACCGGGCCGCTGAGGGTTGGTTTTCTGCGCTGGATGGCTGCAACAGAAAGGCGCAGGCCGGAGACGGCGGCCGCTACACATTGTGTGCCAGTGGGAAGCGCATGATGTGACGAACTATTTGTGCGCTCGTACAAGGCTTCGATGCCCCAAATACCTTCTCTACCAGGAACAACCGATCGACGCCTGGCAGCACTTCTGACGCTGCTATCGGAGAACGCCACGATTGTCATTAGCGGGACGCGGATTGCCCGGGAGATTGGCGTTTCCCGGTCGATGGTGTGGCTTTGGGTGGAACAGTTGCGAAAACTGGGCGTGCAGGTAAAGGGCCAGCGCAGCCGGGGGTATTTTCTGGAAAAGGTCCCCGATATTCTGACGCCAGACCTTTTGCGAAAGCGCTTGAAGGGCAATCTGTTCGGAAAACGGGTTCTTCATTTCTTCAAGACAGACTCCACCAATCGTGTGGCCATGGAACTGGGCTTCGCGGGCGAACCGGAAGGCACCGTCGTGATGGCCGAGGAACAAACTGCCGGGCGGGGACGGGCAGGACGTATTTGGCATTCCGAGCGGGGCGCAGGTTTGTATTTCACGGTGCTGCTGAGACCCCGGCTATCGCCCGCGCAAGCACCACTTCTGACCATGCTCGCCGGCGTCTCTGCTCACAGCGCCATTCAGGCGCTGACCGGGCTCGTGCCGGAGCTCAAGTGGCCGAATGATCTTTTGCTGGAGGGCAGGAAAGTCGGCGGGATCCTGACCGAGATGCACGCCGAGCCGAACGCGGTGCGCTTCGTGATTGTGGGTATCGGCATCAACGTGAATCAGGAGAAATTTCCCGCAGAGATTTCCGCGATTGCCACATCGCTTCGGAAGGAGTCGGGGCGGATGACGTACCGGCTCGAGCTGCTGGTACGGTTGCTGGCGCAATTCGAGAGCGACTACAATCGATTTTTGCATGACGGCCCAAGTTTTGTGGTGGATCGCTTCCAAAGCGTGTCTTCGTTCGCCCAGGGTCGCCGCGTGCGCGTGGACACGAGTGTGGAATCGTATGTGGGAACCACGGCGGGTCTGAGCCCGGAGGGGCTGTTACTCGTCGCGAGAGACAACGGGCCGCTCATGACCATAATCGCCGGAGACGTAACCGAGGTTCGCTAGCAGATGCTGCTGACCATTGACGTGGGCAACACCAATACGGTGCTGGGCGTGTTCCGGGAAGAGGAACTGGTCGCCAACTGGCGGCTGACGACGGCACGGACGCAGACCGTGGACGAGTACGGGGTGCTGACGCGCAACCTTTTCTCCCTGGCGGGGCTGAACCAAGAGATGATCACCGGAGTGATCATATGCTCGGTGGTGCCACCTTTGAATTGGACCCTGGCGGAGATGTCGCGGCTATATCTGAGAAGGGACGCGCTGTTCGTGGAACTGGGCGTGAAGACGGGAATGTCTGTCCACGTGGACAATCCGATGGAGGTGGGCGCGGACCGCATCGCGAATGGAGTGGCGGCATTTCACCAGTATGGCGGCCCGTGCGTGGTGGTGGACTTTGGCACGGCGATCACCTTTGACGTAATTTCCGCCAAGTGTGAATTCCTGGGAGGCGTGATTGCACCGGGGATCGGCATTGCTTCCGAAGCGCTGTTTTCGCGCACGGCGCGCTTGCCCCGCGTCGAGATCAAAGACCCAGGCAAGGTGATCGGCACAAACACGGTGACGAATATTCAAGCGGGACTCTATTACGGCGCGGTGGACATGGTCGATGGCATGCTGGCGCGCATCAAAGCGGAATTGAAAGCCGAGCCCGCGGTGGTGGCTACGGGCGGCCAGGCTCAGCTCGTGGCGCGAGGGTCGAAGCAAATCCAGCACGTCGACGAATTCTTGACACTAAGAGGCTTGCGCTACATTTGGGAGAGAAACCAGCCCGCCGAGGCGCATCACGAAACATCCAAGCCTGCCGCCGCGAAGCCTGAAATACCAAAAACGAAGAAAGTGCCGCGCTGAAGCCCAGGGCGTTTCCGAAGTGCGCTCAACATGGATAATTGGAATTACTTCAACTATTTCACGGAAATCGAAGAACACTTCTGGAAGAGGCGCGGGGCACATCTTCTGGTCTCTCCCCTGGACTGGGCGATCATGGAAACCTGGCAGAAGGCCGGAGTGCCGCTGGAGGCGGCGCTAAAAGGAATCGACCGCGCATTTGAGAGTTACCAACGATCGCGGCGCGGTGCGGGAAAGTCTTTAAAGAGCCTCGCGTACTGCACAGACGCCGTTTTGGAGGCGGCGGAGGAGCAGCAAGAGGCGTCCGTGGGAATGCAGTCGAAAACTGCCACGGAAGCGCGCGAACCATTTTCGCGCGAAGAGCTGCGAGCCTATTTCAAACGGAATGCCGAAATGCTGCGAAAGGCAGCCAGCAGCCATGGAGCAGCTCAAGCGGATCTTGCTGTTTTCTTGCGACAGGCCGCGGAATCCTTGGTTTCCTCCGAGATATTCCTGGCGGCACCAGGGACGCTGGATCTGGAAGACCTGGAGCGCCGGATGACCATTCTCGACGAAAAAATTCATGCCGCGCTCCTCACCCATGCCTCCGAGGAATTAATGTTAAAGATTCGCCGTGAGGTGGATTCGCAACTGGTGGCCTATCGGCGCAAAATGAAGGCCGAGCAACTCGCGCTGGTCGAAAAGCAGTATTTGCAGAAGCGATTGCTGGACGAGTACCAACTGCCGCGCTTGAGCCTTTACTATTTTTCTTGAGCGCAGCACGCCCGAGCACGCCAATGCGCGCGGGAAAGACAGGGTTGAACAACTATGGCTGATGAGTTACGCTTATCAATTGAGAAGATGATTTACGGCGGTGACGGTTTGGCCCACGCTGACGGCAATACCGTGTTCGTGCCGTACGTGCTCCCGAGCGAGCAGGTACGGGCCTCGGTGCGCACCCAGAAGAAGAAACTGATTCACGCCAACCTGCTGGAAGTGGAAAAGGCCGCGCCCTCGCGGATCGAGCCTGCCTGCCCTCACTTTAGCGTCTGCGGCGGGTGCCATTACCAGCACATCGAGATTGCCGAACAGGTTCGGCTGAAAAAAGAGATTTTGCGTGAAACGCTGTCGCGGCTAGGTGGCGTGCAATGGACGGGGGCGATTCGGGAACACACGGCCCAACCTTACGGCTACCGCAACCGCGCACAGTGGGCGTTCCGCGACGCCATGCCCCGGTCTTTCGGCTATTTTCTTCCGGAGAGCGCCCACATTCTTCCCATTGATAAGTGCCCGGTGCTCTCACCGCGACTCGCCGCAACATTCGCACAACTGCAGGAATTGGCACGCGCCAATTCCCTTCCACCGGGAATTCTAGAAATTGAGGCTTTTGCCGATGGAGAGGACGAAAAGATTGCGCTCAATATAGCATTTGAGCGATTTCCCGTGCCCCCGAAGTCCCTGGCCGGCGCATTCAAGGCCGCGCTTCCCACCCTGGAAACTCTGCTGTTACTGGACCAGAGCAGGAACCGGTTTGCGTTGGAGGGCTCCGGCTACCTGCTCCAGAAGGCCGGCAGCTTCACTTACAGAGTGAACCATCTTTCCTTTTTCCAGGTGAATCGCTTTCTGATCGAAGACCTGCTACAGACAATGGTGGGAGGGGCGAAGGGCGGCTATGCCCTCGATTTGTACGCCGGCGTGGGTTTCTTCACCTTGCCGCTGTCGAAAGCGTTCTCCAAGGTGGTGGGCGTCGATGCCAATCTCGCCGCCACCCGTGACCTGCGGCATAATGCCGAAACTGCGGGCTTAGCGGTCATCTCCGAAAACCAGCACACCGAGGAGTTCCTGAAGAAGGATCAGGAGAAACCCGACTTTGTCATTTTGGATCCTCCGCGCGCGGGCCTCGGCGCAGAGGCCGCTGCCCGGCTTGGCAACCTCGGCGCCCCGGACATTGCCTATTTATCCTGTGATCCATCCACGTTGGCGCGCGACCTTTCCGTTCTAACGGGTTCCGAACGCAAGCACGACACTGGGATTTCACCAACACATAAATATGAGATTGCGGAAATGCATCTTTTCGATTTGTTCCCGCAAACTTTCCATATTGAGACCTTGGTGAGGTTGCGAAGAGTGTCATGAAGCTGCCGGCCGTTGCGATTGCCGTTGCGTTTGCCGGCGGCATATTGCTGGGCCACTCGCACTTTCTTTCCTCACGCGCGGCGGCACATGCCTTTCCCGCGATAGCCGCCACGGTTGTTTGCCTGCTGGTAGTCCTGGGCTTTGTCCTTGCCTGGCGCAATTTGCTTTGGCCTGCAGCGGCCGCTTCCCTGGCCTCGTGGATTGCGCTGGGCATTCTGGCGGCGTGCCTGGTGGAGCAACCGCTTCCCCCCGAGCACATTCTCGCGCGCCTTTCGGCGCACCAGATTCCGTTGAATACGCCCTTGCGCTGGCACGGAATCCTCCGGAGCGAACCGGCGCGTCTTCCGTGGGGCTATGGCCTGGAGATGAGCCTCAGCGGCGTGGAGTTGGCCGAAGGATACTTGCCCGTCACCGGTGGCATGCGCGTGGGCTTCACGCCGAGAGAGGACAATTCCCGTTTGCCGGAATTGCACGCGGGGGACGAAATTGCCGTGCTGGCCGAGGCGCGCCTTCCCCTGGTGTACAAAGATGCGGGCGCATTCGACCGGCGCGAGTTTCTCGCCCGGCAGAACATTCACCTTCAGGCAACGCTGCGCGCAAGCAGTCTTCTGGAAAAGACCGGCACGGCCCCGCCAACCGTGCAATCGCGACTGGCCCGTTTGCGCGGCCGCCTCCGCGATCGCCTGGACGGAATGTTTCCCTCCTCTCCCGCAATCGCGGGAATACTGAGCGCCATGCTGTTGGGCGACCGGAACTTCGTGGACCGCGCGGAATCTGTCGACTTTCAAAAGACGGGAGTGTTCCACGTTTTGGTCGTGGCGGGATTGCACGTTGGGGCACTGGCTTTCTTTTTATTTTGGCTGGCAAGGAAGCTCCGGCTGCGGCACACGGCGGAAACCTTGTTCGTGCTTGTGGCGCTTTTTGCGTACGTCGCGGTGGTCGAGCAGCGCGCTCCGGTCCTGCGGGCGGGGTTGATGGTGTCGATTGTCATCTTAGGATCATTCTTCTACAGACGCCTGGACCTGCTCAATTCCGCGGCCCTCGCGGCTCTGGTGCTCCTGGTTGCAAATCCACAATTCGTGAGCGACACCGGTTTTCTGCTTTCGTTTTTGGCGATTGGATCCATAGCGGGACTGGCGCTGCCGATCATTCGACGGCATCTGCAACCGTTTGTGCACGCACTGGAAGGCTGGAGAGATGTCACGCGAGATGCCAGCCACCCGGCTCCCCAGGTGCAGTTCCGCTTGGATTTTCGCGATGCGATCCTTGGGCTAACGGCACCGCTCAAGGGCCGCTACGCAATGTGGGCGCAAGAGCTAGGCGCAAACGGCGCGCGAGCAGCCTTCCGGCTGGCCGAGCTTTTTGTCCTTACGTTTATTCTGCAACTCGGGATGCTGCCGCTCATGGCGCGCGATTTTCATCGCGTTTCCCTGCTGGGACCCATCGTCAATCTGTTCGCTGTGCCTCTGACGGGCGTGATCGTTCCGCTAGGTTTCTTCAGCCTGGCGCTGGGAACTGTCATTCCCGCTGTCGGTCGGCTGCTCGCGCATCCACTGGCTTGGCTCGTACTTTTGCAGGGACGCATTGTGTCCTTCTTCGCGGCGATTCCCCACAGCAGCTACCGGATTCCCGGGCCTCCAGTCTGGGTGATGGGATGCTTCTTTGTGATCACAATTGCGGCGGTCGTCAGGCTGCGATCCGAGCGAGCCTTCCGTCGTTGGGAATTGGGACTCCTGGCATTATCCGTGATGTTGACGGCCGGGGTCATCGCTACCTACCCGTTCCGGCCATCGGTAATGGCGAACGACCTGGAGGTCACGGTTCTGGATGTCGCGCAAGGCGATTCCATTTTGGTGGTGTCGCCCAAGGGTAGCACGCTGTTGATTGATGGCGGAGGAGCCTTTGAAGGCTTCCGCGGGCGGGAAGAACATTTCGGACCAGATCCTGGCGAAGAAGCGGTCTCCGCGTACCTATGGTCGCGGGGGTTCCAGAGACTGGATACCGTTGCGCTAACGCACGCGCATCAGGACCACATCGGCGGGCTCACCGCAGTGCTGCAGAATTTCCAAGTTTCGCGGCTCTGGTTGGGGCGCGAAACCGCCGCGCCTGCTTTCGGCAGGCTAAAGCAGCTCGCAAACGGCCTCCACATCCCGATCGAACATGAACGGCGCGGGCAGGGCTTTCTCTGGGACGGCGTGCAGGTCGATATACTCTGGCCGGAGGCTACGCCGGAAGAAATAGCTCCGCTGGCGAAGAACAACGACTCGCTCGTCGTGCGCGTGCGATATGGCGATCGCACCATCCTCCTGCCCGGAGACGCAGAGAAGCAGGTCGAATACCTCATGCTGGGCGAGAACCAACCGGCGTTCCTGCGCGCGGACGTTCTGAAAGTGGGCCATCACGGGAGCAAGAATTCGACCATGCCGGAGTTCCTCCGCGCCATTGCACCACAGATCTCCATTATTTCCGCGGGTGAGGGAAACCCGTACGGCCATCCACACGCGGAACTTCTGCAACGGCTGGAAGATAGTGGTTCGCGCGTCTTGAGAACCGACCGGGACGGTGCGGTGCAAATCCTTACGGATGGACGCACATTGCAGGTGAGCTGCTTTGCGGCGTGTCCTGAACCCGCCGTGGAATCAGGGAAGGCGCAAACGCCAGATCACGACCAGGCCAATCAGCAATAACACATATCCAATCGCGGCTCGATATTCGCGGTTCTTTTTGTACTGCGCCAAAGAGAAACCGCCGTTGCCGGTGGGCAATTCCGTCCCAGCCGACAGCCTTGGAAAAAACAACGGGACGGCGGCGGCGTAGGCGTCAAAATCCTTTCCGAATTTTTGCCGCAAATCCATTTCTTCTCGGCGCATCACCAAGCTGTACACCAAAGCAAAGTAGATGATCAGCAATGCGGCCACCCACCGCGAATTCATCGCCATGGCAGCGCCCGCGGCCAAGAAGCTGCTCCCGAGATAAAGCGGATTGCGCGTGCGGGCGTAGGGGCCGGTGACCGTGAGCACCTCATGCTTATGAAGGTAGCCGGCGGCGTAAGCACGAATCCACAGCCCAAAGACCCCCAATGCTGCTCCGAAAAGAATCGAGCGGGGCGTGGGCCTCGCCAGCCACAACGCGACCACGGCCAGCAGATAGCCGAGACGCACGCGCCATCGCGCGAAGAAATCCAGCGCCGTCACGCGCGCGCCTCCAGCCGTTGCTTTACCGCTGCAAACACAGTTTCCACCGAAAGATCGAGGAGCGATGGATCGGTCGTGTTGGAGCGGCTGTAGGTCGTGACGGCCTTGGAACTGCGCAAAACGATTTCCCCCGGGGGATACGGGCCGTTGCGTGCAGGATCCGTTGGGCCGAACAGCGCAACCGCCGGAGTGCCCAGCGCAACGGCGAGATGCAGTGGACCGGTATCTCCGCCGACGACGCACCGCGCATCACGCAGAAGAGCCCTCAGCGGGCCAGGCTCGCCATCATAAGGAATTGGCTTTGCTTGCCCGCTTGCCGCTTGGACCTGGTTGACAAGTTCTTCTTCCCCAGGGCCATAGTTTATGACACAGGGAAGCCCCAGTTCAGAGCGTATCTTCTGGCAAAGGGCGCCAAATCGCTCCGCCGGCCAGCACTTCGAGCGCCACCCGCCGCCGGGGCTGAGGACAATGTACTGGCCAAGCCCTAGTTTCTGCAGATCAGCGCGCACGCGGGTCACGTCCGTATCGGCAATTTGAAGGACTACGCGGCCCACGAATCGCTGCGCACCGGCGCGAAGCGAAAGCTCACCGTTTTGCTCCGCGATATGCGTTTTTTGGCAGGCGACCTTGTCGTTATAAAGAACAGGCACACCCAGTTCACGGATGGTCGCGGAAGAAAAACCGATGCGCCGAGGGATGCCGCCGAGGAAGGGAAGAAACGCCGCCTTCCACAAGCCCTGATAGTCGATCGCAGCGTCCCATGTGCGTGCGCGGAGTTTGCCAACGGCCCGTCGCACGGAGGCGAGGTCGCGCGAATCGACCGGCCAGATTTCCGTGGCGAGCCCACTGCTGGCTACCAGTTCCACCCACCGCGGATGCGTTAACCAAACGATTTCCGAGGCGGGAAACGATTCGCGGAGCCCGGCCACGGCCGGAAAGGTGTGCACGATGTCGCCGAGCGAGCCGAGGCGAACAACCACAAAGCGTTGGTCAGCCATGCGGCCCTTTGCGAATGGCATCGAGAAATGCGCGCGTCGAGTGGTCCTTGGGATCGCCGACAATGGCGATGCGAATGCCGAGGCGGGCGGCCACGGCCCGCTCCGGCACAGTTTCCGCGGTGTAGTCGGTTCCTTTGGCGTGCACGTCCGGGCGCAACTCTTCGAGCAGAGCTTCCACGTTCGGCTCGGAAAAGAGTACAAGGTAATCCACATCGCGTAACGACGCCACCAATAGGGCGCGGGCCTGTTCTTCGAGAATCGGGCGCCCAGGCCCCTTCAATTCCCGGACGCTCACATCCGAATTCACCGCGACCACCAGAACATCTCCTTCGCGCTTCGCTCCGGCAAGGTAGCGAACATGGCCGACATGAAGGGTATCAAAGCAGCCGTTTGCCAACACGATCCGCTTGCCCTCGCGCCTCAATCTAGCCAGTGCGGTGCGGACAGATTCGCGGGAGAGAATTTTGGATTGGGCGGACCGCATAGACTAGGGTGTTGTCTCCGAGGCGGCTTTGCGAATGGCCTCTAGCAGCTCATCGCGCGATACGGTGGCGGTGCCGCGCTTCATTACCACCAGGCCACCGGCGATATTGGCAATGTGCGCGGCTTCAACCGGAGACGCGCCGCTCGCCAGACCGAGTGTGTAGGCAGCGAGGACAGTATCGCCCGCGCCGGTTACATCCACAGCCTGATCGCTGCCATGCACAGGAATGTGTACCGTGTTTTCGCGGGGCTGGAAAACGGCCATGCCGTCTTTTCCGCGGGTGACCACCAGCGACCGTAACTTCATCTCTTGCAGTGTCTCACGTCCGCAGCGTTCCAGTTCGGAGGTATCTTGGCCGATGGTGGTGTGGTGCAACGCTTCCATCTCGGCTTCGTTGGGCGTGGCGGCGGTCACTCCGGCGCGCTTGTAGGCGGTCAACCGATAGCGAGAATCAAGGCTCACGGGAATGGGACGCCTTACCCCGCTCATCGCGTGCTGAACCGACTCCGGACTAGCAACGCCAAGGCCGTAGTCCGAGATCGCGAGGGCATCCGCTTTCTTGAGTCTTGCTGTCAAAAGCTCCTGCATTCTTTTGCGATGAGATTCCGCGAGCGGCGACTGTGGCTCGTAATCAACGCGGAGCACCTGTTGCCCCACGGTGTGGGCCCAGCCTGCAAGAAAGCGGATCTTCGTCGGTGTGACTCGGCCCTTCACCCGGAGAATTCCCGAAACATCTATTTTCTTGTCGCGAAACGCCTGCAACAGCGAATCTCCAGCCGCGTCGTCACCGACGGCGGTTATCGGGAGGACGCGGGCGCCCAAAGCCGCGAAATTACTTGTGGCGTTGGCAGCGCCCCCGGGCAGGATGCGCGTCTCCCGGTGCCGCAGGATCAGCACGGGAGCTTCTCGCGAGACGCGGTCGATGTCGCCGTATTGAAAGGAATCGGCAACAAAATCGCCGAGCACCACGACGCGCTTTCCCGCAAAGCGCTCCACAACCTCGGCCAGCGCGATCAAATCCGCCGGCGCGGACGGGCTTCCGAGCTTCTCGCTCTGCTTCATCGTTTTTGCCCCAGACCTGCCCCATGCGAGCCACGAACGGCTGGCCCAGCAAAGGGAAACATACGAAATCGGCCGCCATGATTCAAGTTACCGCGTTCCGTGGGAGTGGCGCCATTTGAAGAATCTGTGAAACAGGACGCGCCATGGCACCTACCGGTCGACCCTTTTAATTAGAGGGCCCCATTCATTCAGCCACTTCGTAAAGTCGCGAACAGGGTTGTCGTAAACGCCTGCCGCAATCCGACGCTCATCATCCTTGCGACCTTCCAAACTTCTCGCCTCCCAGCATCGATTGCGCTCAGTAACCCACAGATAGCTTTGAATCATCTTTACTTTGGGCCCATGAATCAGCCGCAGCCGCCGTCTTAATTCCCTGCTAGGAACAATGACATAATCCTGTGAATGTCTTTTGAAGCCGTTTAGTACGAACACCCAGAAATCGGCGGGCGACATACGGAGCTTGTCTCGGTTTATTACGAACCAACTACAGACGCGAAGCGGCTCTTGAAACTCATGCCCCATGTGGGTCGGAAGGAAATCCTTACCAAACTTCACCTGGATGGAAACAGTGGAGCGGCCTCGGCGGTCCGAAACCAGCAGGTCCACCCCGGTGTCCCGAGAGGGAACCCATACATTCACACCTTTATAATGCTGCTCGATGTACGAGCCGACCAGATACTCCCCGGCGTGAACGGTAAATATTGGCTTCATGACCTTGGTCCTCACTCATTCTTCAAATGACACCACTACCCATTCCCTGGCAAGCAGTTCCCCTCCCCTACAGCCGTGGCCGCCTTTCGGATCATTCGGATATAAGTTTAACCCCGATGCTCTGACCATTATAAAGATCCGCCACATAGGGTCGCGCGACAATCGTAATGCGCGCGTCTGGAAATTTGTTTCTCGCGGCGCGCAAAGCAGGAACCGCCATGATCGCGTCACCGACCCAGTTCGTGGCACGGATCAAGATGTTCATGCCACGGACTTCCTTGCTTCCATCTTTTCGCGAATGAACGCCAAAAGCGCGGCCTCGTTGGAAACATCTAAGTCGATCATGACGATGTACGCCGGGAACGCTGCGAAATTAACGCCGGAGAGGTTCTGTGCGTCCTTCTCGGTCGTGATCAGAGCCTTCGCTTCGGCAGTTCGTGCCGCCTCTTCCAGCTCATGCGCGTCCCTGGCATCGTAACGATGGTGGTCGGGGAATTCGCATTGACCGGCGAGCGTAAATTTCCAGTTTTGCAGGTCCTGGAAAAAGGCGCGCGGGTTGCCGATGCCGCAGAACGCATAGAACGGCCCCGCGCCAATCTCCTCCGGAGGCAACACCTGGATTCCCGCCCCGAATTGGCGGAAACCAATCAGGCGCGTGGCCGCAGAGAACACCGGATAGCCTTGAAGTTTCTCGATCGCGGCGCCAGTACCCGGCACGGTCTCCGTCCGCGTAATAACAAGAAGGTCCGCGCGCGCCATGGCGGCGACGGGTTCGCGCAATCGCCCCGTGGGCAGCATTTTCTGTTTGGCAAGGGGCTGTGCTGCGTCGAGGAGCAAAATGTCCACATCGCGGGCTAATTGAAGATGCTGAAAACCATCGTCGAGAAGGAACACATCGACGTTCGCTTCGAGGCGCCGCCCTTGCTCATAGCGGTCCGCGCCCACGCCGAAGAGCGCTCGCTCTTGCAGCCGGAATTTCATCAATTCGATTTCATCGCTGGTTCCAGGGCTGCCCTTGTAGCCGCGACTTAGAATTCCCACGCGATGCCCCTCGGCTAGAAGCCGCTCCGCCAGCCAGATCACGATCGGGGTTTTGCCCGTGCCGCCGACGGTCAGGTTCCCCACGCTAATGACCGGGCGATTCAAGCGCTGCTGCTTGAGAATTCCCTGCGCGTAGAGCCGAGCGCGCAATCGCACCACCGCTCCGTAGAGCACCGAGAGCGGCCAGAGCAACAACCGCACCAACGGTGGCAGCATCATCGCAGAGCGCCATCCAATTGCGCCGCAACTTCGGCCATCGCGCGGTCCAGCGCGCCGCGGCTGCTTTCCACACGCTGCTTCGCGGACTCACCCATTCTTTTCATTTTTTCCGGCTCTTTCAGCAGATGTATCCATTCGACCCCCGCGTCTTCCGGGCTGCCAACTTGGATCGCGGCACCGGCTTCCACGAAACGCGCGGCGATCTCCGCAAAATTTTCCATGGAGGGCCCGAATACGGGGACTTTGCCGAACGCCGCAGGCTCCAAGATGTTGTGCCCGCCGGCATCCACCAGCGAACCACCGACAAACGTTCCGTCGGCCAAACGGTAGAGCGAGGCCAGCTCTCCAATGCTGTCCAGCAAGACAACCGTGACGTCATCGGGGATGCCGTTGGAGTTCCCCGCTGGCTTGGGAGCCATCCCCGGCCCGGGGATGGAAAGCTCCGAGCGGCGGACAAATTTCCGGTGCGATTCTTCGATGAATTCGGCGGCGGCGGCGAAGCGCTCCGGTTTCCGCGGCGCGAGCACGAGCAAGGCATTTCGAAAGTCTCCCTGGACGACGCCGAATGCGATCAGGGCCAGCGGCTCTTCGCTGGCCACAACGCTTCCCGCCACAATGACGGGCCAGCGCTGCCGGCACCTGCATTCCTCCTCCAACCAGATCGAGAGAGGCGTCGGTTCAGGCAATACCATGTCGTATTTCAAATTGCCGCTGACCCCCACACGATCGGCGGGCGCCCCCAACGCGCGAATGCGATCCGCGTCCTTGTCGGTCTGCATCAGGAAGGCCGCAGCGTTTCCCAGGGCGGAAGCCAGAAACGGCCGCAAGTAAAACTTAAAGAGGCCCAGGTATTTTTGGAAACGAGCAAAGGAACGATCGGAGAGCCGCCCGCTGACGAAGACGACAGGAATGTTGCGCCGTCGCGATTCGCGGAGAAAATTGGGCCAGATTTCTGTTTCCAGCACGATCACCAGGGCGGGCTTCACCGCGTCCAGAACCCTGCGGACACTGAAAGCCCAGTCGAAGGGAAAGTAGATCACCGCGTCCGCAAAGGGCATGCGCTCTTTCGCGAGCGCGTGTCCGGTGAGCGTAGTCGTGGAAACGATCAACGGTCTTTGTGGGTACACTTCCTTCAACCGCTTGGCCAACGCCACTCCCGAAAGCGCCTCGCCCACCGATACCGCATGAACCCAAATGGCTTCCCGCCGCTCTGCCGGAAGTTTTTCGAGGGCCGGAAGCGAAAATCCCAGCCGCTCGGCTAGGTTCGAAAGATATTTCCCGTGCCGCAGACCCTGAATCAGCCAATAAGGCGCCGTCAGAAGGGCGGCCAAGCCCATCAATACGCTATAAAAGAGGTACACTCTGATGTGACTCCGGCCTGGTCCGGGAATTGAGAACGCCCAAGGTCCCGGAAGCAGGGCAACCTTGTTTTTCCCCCTGGAATCGAAGGCCTCAGGATGCAAACACTTTATTATAGCCTCATGCGAAATCTCCTTGCCTTTCTTCTGTTCGCGGGCGCAGCAGCCTCTCTTCCGGCGCAAAACAGCAGTCCGCCTCCCGCTGCCATGCATGCAGCTATCGTCGATTCGCATGAGGGAGTGACCATCGGGGTTGATCCGTGGACGCAGTCCAGCCGATACAAGGAGAAATTCCCGAAGCAATCTCCGCTCTCAGGAGGGGTCGTGGCCATCCGCGTCAGCTTCCACAATGGCAACGATAAGAGCATTAAGGTTGATTTGCGAAGCATTCGGCTGCTTGTGCAGTTCAGCGAAGACAGCCGCCAGGAACTTGTCCCTCTTTCCGCCGAAGATGTCGCCGATGCCGTTTTGCTGAAAGAAAACGACAAAGACCCCACCGCCAGGCGGAATCCCCTGCCCATCCCGATTGGCAAGACACGCCCGTCCCGCGATGCGAATTGGATCAATCTGCGGGACGCCTGTCAGAATGCGGCCGTGCCTACAAGTGTTGTGGCCGCTCACACCAGCGTCGAAGGGCTGATTTACTTCGGTTTGCGCGGTGAAGTGGAATTGCTGCAGATTTCGCGCTTGTACATTCCGAACCTGGTCACCATGGGTGACAATCAACCTTTGTCTTACTTTGATATCGATCTGGGCCAAAATTCGTCGAATTGAGCTTGCTTCCAAACGCTTTGGGAAAATAAGCAGGTTTCGACAATCCGGTTTGCCCGGCCCCGCGCGGTCGGCTACCATGAGACGTTGAGAAAAATTCACTCCCTCGGAACCAATGCAAAATCTCCTAGACCAACTCAATCCGGAACAGCGTCTCGCTGTCGAAACCCTCGAAGGCCCCGTGCTTATCCTTGCCGGCGCGGGCACAGGGAAGACGCGCGCGATCACCTATCGCATGGCCAATCTCATTGCCAAGGGCACTCCCGCGGAGACCATTCTTGCGGTGACCTTCACCAACAAAGCGGCAGAGGAGATGCAGAATCGCGTCACGGACCTGCTGTTGCGCGGCGGCGTGCCTCCCGCGCGACCGTGGATCTCCACGTTCCATTCGCTCTGCGCGCGCCTGCTGCGCCGGGAAGCCACGGATGCAGGGCTGCCAAGAGACTTCGCCATTTACGATGAGGACGACCAACTTGCGGCGGTAAAACTGGTAATGGGCCGGCTGAAGATTGACGATGAGGACGCCCTCCCACCGCGAATGGTTCTGAGCCGCATCAGCTACGCCAAAAATCAGGCGCTCTCCCCTGAACAACTGCGTGCTGAAGCGTTCGGGCCAGACACGCGCAAAGTCGCAGACATCTACGTCGGGTACGAAGGGCTGCTCAAGAGCAGTAACGCGCTCGATTTCGACGATCTTCTGCTGCGTTCGGCGCGGCTGTTGCGCGAATCGATGGCGGTCCGCGAGCGCTGGCGCAGACGCTTTTCCTATATTCACGTCGACGAGTATCAGGACACCAACCGCGTCCAGTATGAACTTCTGCGCCTGCTGACCAACGAGAAACGGAATATTTGCGTGGTTGGCGATGAAGACCAATCGATTTACCGCTGGCGTGGCGCGGATGTCTCCATCCTGCTCAGTTTTGCCCAGGATTTTCCCATGGCCAGGGTGGTGCGCCTGGAGCGCAACTACCGATCGACGCAGAAGATTCTCGATGCCGCCGCGGCTGTGGTTTCCAACAACCCGGACCGGCTCGGCAAAGCCCTCCGCGCGGAAAAAGAGCAAGGCGCCAATCTTCGCTACTATGAGGCCCGCAATGCGCAGGCAGAAGCGGAATTTATCGCCGGCGAAGTCGAGAGCATCCTTGGCGAAGATCCTGACCAGACCTGCGCGGTCGAATACCGCACGAATTTTCAGTCGCGCTCGTTTGAAGAAGTGTTTCGCCGCCGTGGGCTGCGCTACAGGCTGGTGGGCGGGTTCAGCTTCTATAATCGCGCGGAAGTGAAGGACGCGCTGGCCTATGTGCGGCTGGCGCTGCATCCCGAGGACGACATTTCACTTCTGCGCGTGCTGAACGTACCTCCGCGCGGCATTGGCAAGACCACGGTCGAAACGCTGCGCGAGATCGCTGACCGCGAGAGGTTGTCCCTCTGGAATGCCATCGAGTTCTTGATGACAAACCCCGCCTCCACGCGCGCGGTGGCGCCGCTCCGCGCTTTCCGTGAACTGGTTGTTCGCCTCCGGGAAGCATATGACACGAAGGAACCCGCGGAATTTTTGCGATTCCTGCTCGAAGAGTCCGGCTACATGACCATGTTGAAAGAGCGCAACACGCCCGACGACGTAGCACGGCTGGAAAATTTGGAAGAATTGTCGAGGGCGGTTGCAGAAAGCCAGGAAGCCGGAGAATCCTTCAGCGATTTTCTGGATGCCGCCGCGCTGGTCAGCGATGCCGATGCGTACGAGGACAAGCCCGGGGTTACGTTGATCACGCTGCACAGCACGAAGGGCCTGGAGTTCGATCACGTCTTCCTGAGCGGGCTGGAAGATGGCATCTGCCCGCACAGCCGCTCGATCAATGAAGAGAAAGGCATTGAGGAGGAGCGCCGGCTGGTGTACGTCGGCATGACACGGGCGCGCCAGTCGCTTACTCTGACGCGCGCCGTCTATCGCCGCGTTTTCGGCAACGAGCAACAAATGCGCGCTTCCCTGCCCAGCCGGTTTCTCGGCGAAATACCGAGCGAATTGGTGGATACGGTGCGCGGATCGATGGCGGAAATCGGCGAATCGCGCCACTACGAACCCGACCCGGAATACTCGTACTCCCCGGAGGAGTTTCATCGCCACGCTCGCGGCGGGTCTGCGGTTTCGCAGCGCGCGCCGCAGCGCCGCACCTCCTCCTCGGCACCTTCGTTTGGCTTCTCCGCTATCAAGCGCGGCAAGAATGCCGATCCCTTGCTGGGGCAAAAGGTTCGCCACCCGGAGTATGGCGTCGGCACAGTGGTCGGCGTGGAAGGGGACGATGAGGACCGCCGCGTGAGCGTCAGCTTCCCAGGGCGCGGCACGAAGAAATTTGTCGAGCGCTACGCCCAGCTCCAGCAACTCTGACGCGCTGTTGCCGTTCTGGAAGACTGGGTAGTAGGTCATTTTGCTGCTGAACAAATGAGCTGCTGCTGCTTTGGTGCTGCCCCTAGACGCGGATGTCGGTCGAGGACTTGACCGCTAACCGGGGCGCTACTCGCAGAAGTGGAGTTGCGCAAAACATAGTGCCCGATTACCCGCCGATTTATAGAAAAACGCAACCGACCTTCACTTTGACCTCTCCAGAGCATGATCCTTTACAAACTTCTTACAACCCAGGGACAAACCGGGCGTGGCCCAAGGCTAGTCTGTTAGCCGGTTGCTAAGAAGTTAGAAAAAACAAGGAGATGCGTGACATGAATAAGACCCTGCTTCGAATCTGTTTTGCGCTGATCTGCCTTTCGGTTTACAGCGGACTTTCGTTCGCACAAGAAGTCCCGTTCTTACCGCACAATTCGATTTTGGATTCGCTCCAGAGCATCACTGAATCTACGATACCAGCGAATGGAGATTTGAACCCCTACGGCGTGGCCTTCGTTCCCGCCAATTTTCCGTCCGGCGGCAGCATCGTGGCGGGCAACGTGCTGGTTTCGAACTTCAACGCAAACAGTGGCCTAGAGGGAACCGGCACGACCATCGTCAGCATCTCGCCAACCGGCCAGCAAACCCTTTTCGCCACTTCGCTGCTCATCGGGTTGTCCACGGCTCTTGGAGTCTTTTCGCGCGGCTTCGTGATAGTGGGGAATGTCCCGGTGACCTATCCGGGAGGTGTCTCGACGCCCGGGCAGGGTTCCCTCCAGATTTTCGATCGAAACGGAAACCTGGTGAGCACGCTCAATGACGCAAAGCTTCTGGATAGCCCGTGGGATCTGACAATCAACGATGAAGGATCGACCGCGCAAGTATTCGTCAGCAACTTGTTGAGCGGCACGGTGACGCGGCTGAACTTTTCGGTCAGCGCCAGTGGTGTGCAGCTGATCAGCAAGACAGAGATCGGGTCCGGCTTCGGTCATCAAATCATTCCCGCGATTGTGGCGGTGGGACCGACAGGTCTGGCGTTCGATCCCTTCCGTGATGTTTTGTACGTGGCGTCCACGGCCGACAACGAGATTTTCGGCATCGGCGAGGCCAGCAAGCGCAGCAGTAGCGCGGGGACAGGTTTTGTTGTTTTTGCGGATCAAACGCACCTGCACGGCCCCTTAGGATTGACGCTCGCCGCGAATGACAACCTGATCACCGCCAACGGCGATGGGGTGAATGCGGGAGGCACGCAGAACGATCTTGTGGAGTTCACGAAGGAAGGCAGGCTCGTCGCTACCTATCAACTTGACGGCGGGGCCCTTGGCGCGGCCTTCGGAATTGCCAGCAGCTTTTCGCAGGGAGCCATTCGTTTTGCCGCTGTTGATGACGATCTGAATACCCTAACCGTCTGGACCCTGCGCTCGCCGTTCTGAGCAGCGAATACAAGCGTTAGACGCCCGGAACCAGCGGGTAGCTTAATGAATGCTTAATTCCAGAAGGGGAGCTGACTGCAAAGTCGTCAGACGGGTTGGAGGCGTAATCTACATCCAACCTGATCTACTGACCTGCGCGGAATATAGTGACTAAACGCGTATTGTAATCCCGAGGTGTAGCTCAGGCCTTCAGGCCTGAGGGATCTGCTTTTGCCTGCGGGCAAGATAAAGCAGACTCCTCGCCCCCCGGTGGGCTCGGAGTGACAATCTACTCTCGTTGGGCGTCTTGCCGATACTCCGAAGGCGTCACTATAATCTGCGACCCTCGATAGGAGGTTCTCAAATTCCTTCACCAGCAAGCGCGGCAAGAATGCCGATCCGTTACTGGGGCAAAAGGTTCGCCACCCGGAGTATGGCGTTGGCACGGTGGTCGGCGTGGAAGGGGATGACGAGGACCGCCGCGTGAGCGTCAGCTTCCCAGGGCGCGGCACGAAGAAATTTGTCGAGCGGTATGCCCAGCTTCAGCAACTCTGACGCGCTGTTGCGGTTGTGGAACGCTGGGTAGGTCATTGTGCTGCTGCACAAATGAGCCGCTGCTTCCCTTGCGCCGTCCCCAAATGCGGATGTTGGTGGAGGGCTTGTCCGGTGAGGCGAGTTGTCAAGATTTAGCAGGGTGCTGCAAAAAACCGGACCGTGGCCGTGCTTGTTGGGAAACAGGTTTCACAGTCTGCATCCGGAAGTGGGCCAACCCGAGCTATCTTTAGACGGATTGCGGTTGACCTGCTGAAAGGTTGGTCGCTCGTGGATGCAACTACAAAACCGGGCTTATTCAGAACTTGGTACGTCGAACTCAAAAACCCCGATACGAGGCCTATCCCACGGGGACCTCTCCCTCACCTTGGAATCGGCGCGGGACTGGTCACGATTTTCGTGGGTTCGTTTTTTGTCACCCATCTGGCCGACGCGTTTGCAGTCATCGTTGCTTATGGCCGGCATGCGTACTTCCGTGAAGGATTGCGCATCGTCGATTGGAAGCACGACGTGCTCTCAACTGGTGGCTGTCTTTCTTTCGTGGGGAAGCTAGTAAAGGTTCTCACAACCCTTATGCTCATGGCTGTGGGAGTCTCTGGAGCGGATTTCTGCTCGATGCACATTCAGCAGGTAATTCGAAGGAACGGCCGCTGGACGGGTATGGCGTTTCGCTTGATGGGAGGCACCGCACTCCTGGCCTTCGCGCGGCACCTGTATGGCGAAGGGGGCTGGGGACTACACCCGGTGCCATTGAGTGCATTACTTGGTGGAGCGGTTCTGGCCTGGAAAGGTTTCGCGTCTATTTTCAGGAAATCAAACGAGACCACGACTTAGCACCGCGGTGCGTCCCAGCTAAACCCAGTCTCGAACGTGCCTGATAAACTAATCAGGAGCTGGGTTGTCAAGGGAGCCAAGAACAAAGGAATTTCCTTCCGCTGTAACCTCGTAAGAAGCTCGACACAGACTCAACGAAAAAGAGTCAAGTTCGGTTGTTACCTCTCTAAACTAGCTACAGGGACGTGTAAAGAATGACACCACAAGAAGAGAAGGCGCTCCTAATTGGTGTCGTGACAAAGTTGGTCACGCCACAGTTAGAGCGAGGGGGATTTGTCCCGTTCGGCGCAATTTTGGGCCAGAATCGAAACATCCAATTGTTAATGCCTGAAAGCATGAAACGTGATGTGACGCGAGATGAATTACAGGATTATTGGGTTCAAACGATACGCGATGCCACTACCTCAGGGGAATACATGACCGTCTGCTGGTGCGCAGATGTGCGTGAACAAACACACGACGGAACGCTGGTTCCTGCGGTGTTCGTCCATGTCGAACATCTACGCTCGTTTTCGGAGAATGTTCTGATTACGTACCGAAAGAACGAAAGCGGGAGGGTAATTTTTTGTGAGTCGACAAGTGAGGCGACCCAGCATCAGATATTTTCGTTCTCGCGCGGGCCCTCCTAGCGAGTGGCAACACGCTTAGCAGAAGTAAACTCCCGGCAACGCGGTTGGCGGACAGGTGCGACCGAAGAAGGCTGGGAGCAGATTCTACTAAACAGCGCGGTTTATCAATGTGCCCGCGAAGGAATGCTCCGGCTGGTTGCGCGGGGCGCGAACTCGCGTTAAAGTGATGCGCTATCATTCCTACGCACCGTGTCGGGCTCTTGCCCGGGTCTTCACGCGCACGGGAGCGATCGGAGCACATGGGTGGGTTCACAACTTTTTCGATGTAAGAACATCGATCAGCTCATCTCGGACTCCGAAAATCCCGAAAAACGATTAAAGAAAACACTGGGCTGGATCAGCCTGACGGCTCTCGGCATTGGCGCCATAATTGGCACCGGCATTTTCGTCCTGACGGGCACGGCCGCGGCGGGCGAAGAGGTCCTGTATCCCTCCATCTTAAAAGCGCCTGTGCTTGACGTACTGTTGCATGGCTCGCACGCCCTTGGAGCAGCCGGGCGGCCGGGTGCTGGGCCGGCCATCGCGGTTTCCTTTTTCCTGGTGGCGATCGTGTGCGGGTTCGCGGGACTTTGCTATGCCGAATTGGCCTCGATGATCCCGATTGCCGGCAGCGCGTACACCTACACGTACGCTACGATGGGCGAACTGGTCGCCTGGATCATCGGCTGGGACCTGATCCTGGAATACGCGGTATCCAACATGGCCGTGGCCGTGGGTTTCTCCGCCTACGTAAACAGCCTGCTGAACTCCTTCGGCGTTCACCTGCCGAATACGCTCAGCACGCCCGCGTACCAGCCGGGGATCGGCTGGCTGCCACACTTCAACGTCGTCGGCTTCCTCATCGTGATGTTGCTGACGGTCCTGCTGGTGGCAGGCATCAGGGAATCCGCCACCTCCAACAGCATCATGGTGGGCATCAAGCTGGTGGCCATCTTCGTTTTCGTTGTGTTCGCGTCCAAGTACATCAAGCCCGTCAACTGGACACCGTTCGCGCCGAACGGTTTTCAAGGCATCCTGACCGGCGGCGCCATCGTGTTCTTCAGCTACATCGGATTCGATTCCGTCTCCACGGCGGCGGAGGAGTGCAAGAATCCAAAGCGGGATCTGCCGCTGGGCATTATGGCGTCGCTGTTCATCTGCGCGGTGCTGTACGTGGGCGTGGCCGTGGTGCTCACGGGCATCCAGCCATACCACATTTTCAAGGGCGATGCGGCGCCGGTAGCCACGGCACTGCACAATATCGGGCTGGACCGGCTGCAGCGCTGGGTAACCATGGGCGCGCTGATGGGCATGATCTCTTCGCTGCTGGTTTACCAGTACGGACAAGCGCGCGTCTGGTTTGCGATGTCGCGCGATGGCCTGCTGCCTTCGGCGTTCTCGAAAGTCCACAAGCGCTTCCGCACTCCGCACTTCGCCACCTGGATCGCGGGCATTGTGGTCGGCATCCCCGCGGGAATTTTCGATATCGGCACGCTGGCGGATCTATCCAACATTGGGACCCTCTTTGCGTTCGTGCTGGTCGCCGCGGCGGTTCTCGTGCTGCGCAAGACGCAACCGGACCGGCCGCGGGGATTCCGCGTGCCGTTAGTGCCAGGGCTTCCCATCCTCTCCATAGTAACCTGCGTACTTCTGATGGCCAGTCTGACACTGGAGAATTGGATTCGTTTTTTTGTATGGCTGATCATCGGACTTGTGATTTACTTTGCATATAGCCGTCACCGGAGCACCTTGAATACGGCAGCGAAGGCTTGAACGAATTCCATGAGCGGCGAACGCCATCTGAAACTTTTGCGCGCACCCTGGGGGCTTATTGCGCTTGCGCTCTTTTTTGGATTTTTGCCAACTCCCGCGCTTGCCTGGGGGAACAATGCCCAGCGGCTGATCGTGAGTCATGCCGTCGAGACCCTTCCCTACGAGTTGCGCCCCTTTTTTGAAGCAAATCGCAGCTACCTGATCCAGCACGTGAATGACCCCGTGAATATGTTGGATAAGCGCCCCTACGAACGCCTAAACCATTTCATCGAGCTCGACAAGTACGGCAAGTTCCCTTTCGATGCGCTGCCGCGCAGTTACAAAGCCGCGCTCGAAAAGTACAGTAAGTCCAAAATCAATTCCACGGGCCTTCTTCCGTGGGAAGTTGGCGTGTACAGCGCCAAGCTCACCGAAGATTTGAAGAATGGGCGCTGGGAGGAAGCCAAGATCGACGCTGCGTTCCTTGCGAACTACGTGGCCGAAGCCCACGATCCTTTCAACACCACCGAAAATTATGACGGCAGGATGACCGGGCAGAGCGGCGTGAACGAGCGCTTCAACACCGTTTTGGTTGACCGCTACGGCTCGTTCTTTCCGTTGAACCCGCACGATGCTTTCTTCATCAGCGACCCGACGGACTTTGCCTTCGAGGCGTGCTTGAATGCGCACAGCCTGGTGGAGTCCCTTCTTCTTGCGGACCGGAGCGCCAGGCGGGGGCTAAGTGGGTATCCCGACGAATACTACGACCGCTTCTACAACCTCACGGCTGCTTCGCTCATCAAGCAGCTGTCCGACGCGTCCACGGACGTCGGATCCTATTGGCTGACGGCGTGGACCAACGCGGGCAAACCGCAATTGCCGCATTGATTTGGTTCCCGTGAGCCGCCGCGAATTGCCCCCTAAAATCGCCGCACTTCCGAAAGCAGAGTTGCATCTGCACCTCGAGGGTTCCATTCGTCCGCCGATTGCTGCTGTTCTGGCGGCCCGCCACGGAGTAGTCCTTACGGAGGACGAGGTCGGCCGCCGGTATGCGTGCTTGGATTTCAGTGCGTTCATTGAAGCCTTCAAATGGGTCACTTCGTTCCTGCAGGAACCCGCGGACTTCGCGCTTGTCGTGTCAGACCTGGGCGAACAGCTCTTGGCGCAAAACGTGATCTATGCGGAGGTCACTCTCTCGGTGGGAGTGATGCTCCTACGCAAGCAAAATCCGCAGGCCAATTTCGAAGCCATCGCCGCCGCGGCCGAACCATTTGGGCGAAGGGGCCTGCGCCTCAATTGGATTTTCGATTCGGTTCGTCAATATGGCGCCGATCTCGCTTTGCAGGTAGTCGACTGGGCGCAGCGGTGCAATTCTCCGCGCATCGTCGCCTTTGGCATCGGCGGTGATGAGCTCAGCATTGCGACGAAAGAGTTCCAGGACGTCTACAAACAGGCAGCGCATCGCGGATTGCGCCGGCTGATCCACGCCGGGGAAATCGGTGGGCCGGAGAAAATCCGCGAAGCTGTCGAACTGCTTGGCGTGGAGCGCGTGGGTCATGGCATTGCCGCGATCCACGACCCCGCGCTGATGGATCTGCTTGCCGCTCGCCGGATTGCCTTGGAGGTTTGTCCGGCGAGCAATTTCCTCACGGGCGCGCTGGCCAGTCAGATTCGAGAAGCTGCTCCGTCGATCAGCCAACACCCGCTTCCGCAGCTGCTGCGCCATGGAATTCCCGTGGTGCTTTCGACAGACGATCCGTCGATGTTTCACACTACCCTTCGTGACGAGTATCAACACGCGCATGACATGGGGCTGAGTGAAGTGGAACTGGCGGAATTGGTTTCGAACAGTTTCACCTTTGCCTTCGCCCCGCCATAGTCGGACCCTAGCCTGGGCAGGTCCATTGTGCCTGCGGATGCGCGAACGACAGGGGGCGCAGCGATGCTGCACCCCAACGAAAAGCGCCAGCGTGAAGCTGCGCCGGGCAATGCTATACTGGGCTTATGAAAGCTCATGTCTGGGTAATGCCGAAGCGCACTGTACTCGATCCGCAAGGTCAAACCATTCAACACGCCCTCTCGGGCCTGGGTTACTCGCAGGTCGCCGATGTTCGGCAGGGCAAATTCTTCGTCTTAAACCTCAACGGCTGGAACCGTGACGAAGCCCAAAAACAATTGGAGCGCATCTCGAAAGAAGTCCTCGCCAATCCGGTCATTGAGGAATATCGCTTCGAGATTGTTGAATAGCGGCCCCATTCCATGGCTCCGCTCCTCCACCGCATTCGCGACTTCCGTTTCCCGCCGCGGGTGAGCTTCTTCCTGGCCGTGGCCGGTCTGCTTCTTTTCGTTGGTTGCGAGCAAGCACTGAAGGTCGATGATCCGCAGCTCAAGCCCATTCAGGACATGCTGGAAGCGAAGTTGCCACCTGGAACGACGGAAGGCGCGGTGAACCAGTTCCTGGCGATGCGCGGTTATCCGACGGAGGCCGCCGATAAGCCCGGCACGATCGTGGCGATTATCCGCCACATCGACACTGAAAGACTGCAGCCGGTCACCGCGCGCGTCACTTTCTATTTCGACGCCAACGGAAAGCTCAATACGGTTGAGATCGTGCGCACCGCGAATGAGCCAATTCCGGCAGGGGAACCCGCTCCCACGAACCAGCCCGATCCGGCCCAATGAACCGTCGTGGCCCGTCACTTTCGCGCTCCTACTCCTCTATTTTCGCGCTTCCGCAATTCCGCGCGTGCTATCCTTTTTCTTGCAGTTCGTCCGCAAGGAGGATTGCTTTATGTGCGGCATTGTTGGCTATATCGGCTCGAAGAAAGTGGTCCCCGTAATCATCGAGGGTCTGCGCAAGCTGGAATATCGCGGCTACGACTCGGCGGGAATTGCGGTGGTCGATGAGGCCGGGAAACTTCACATTCGCCGCGCCCCGGGAAAGCTCCGCAATCTTGAAGAAGCGATTCAGAAATCACCCATTGATGGAACCTACGGGATCGGCCACACGCGCTGGGCCACCCATGGCCGTCCCACCGAAGAGAACGCGCATCCGCACCGGGATTGCACCGGCCAATACGTCGTGGTGCACAACGGCATCATTGAAAACTATTTCGAACTCAAGGAGATGCTGCAGCGCGAGGGCCATAAGTTTGCCACCGAGACGGACACCGAGGTGGTCGCCCACCTGGTGGAAAAGTACGCCAAGACGCTGCCCTTCGAGGAAGCCGTGCGCAAGACCCTCAAGGATCTGCGCGGCATTTACTCGCTCGTCTTTCTCTCCGCCAAAGACCCGCAGAAGCTGATTGCCGCGCGCATCGGCCCGCCCTCGGTCATCGGCCTGGGCGAAGGCGAATACTTTGTGGCCAGCGACATTCCGGCGCTTCTAGAGCATACGCGCAAGATTTTCTTTCTCGCCGATGGCGACGTCGCGGTGCTCACCCTGGAAGGCGTGCATGTCACCGACCTCGACGGCAAGCCCGTCAGCCGCCCCCCGCAGCACGTCTCTTGGGATCCCATCATGGCGGAAAAGGGCGGCTACAAGCACTTCATGCAGAAGGAAATTTTCGAACAGCCCCGCGCCGTCCGCGACACGCTGCTTGGCCGCATCTCTCAGGACAGCGGCAAAGTATTCCTCGACAAAATGGACATCACCGACGGGCAGTTCCATGCGTTCGATAAGGTGCGCATCGTGGCCTGCGGCACCAGCTGGCACGCCGGCCTCGCCGGCAAGTTCATGATCGAGCGCCTGGCGCGCCTGCCCGTCGAGGTGGATTACGGCAGCGAATTCCGCTATCGCGACCCCATCATGGACGCGAAGACGCTCACCGTCTGCATCAGCCAATCCGGCGAAACCGCGGATACGCTCGCGGCGCAGCGCGAAGCCAAGCACAAAGGCTCGCCAACGCTCGCGATCTGCAATGTGATGGGCTCGATGGTCACGCGCGAGGCTGCGGGAACCATTCTCACGCATGCCGGACCGGAAATCGGGGTCGCTTCCACGAAGGCTTTCACCGGGCAACTCGCGGCGCTTCTGCTGCTCGCCGCTCATCTCGGCCAAGTCCGCGAAACCCTGTCTTCCGAGGAATCTTACCGGCTCATGCTGGAGTTCACGCGCATTCCCCACAAAATCGAAATGGTCTTGCAGAAGGACGAATCCGGCTTGTACGAAAATCTTGCCCGCCAGTTCTTCCGGTACACCGATTTCCTGTATCTCGGCCGCGGCATTCACTACCCCATCGCGCTCGAAGGCGCCCTGAAGCTCAAGGAAATCTCTTATATTCATGCCGAAGGCTATCCGGCCGGCGAAATGAAACACGGCCCCAACGCTCTGATTGACGAGAATCTGCCCGTCGTGGTGCTGGCCACGCGCGATGAGTCCGACCCGGCGTCCATGACCTTGTACGAAAAGAGCGTTTCCAACATCAAGGAGGTCAAGGCCCGCGACGGCATCGTCATCTCCATCGTGACGGATGGCGACCGGCTCGCCCGCGAAGCCTCCGACCACATCCTCGAACTTCCTCCGGCGCCGGAACTGCTCGTGCCATTCCTCGAAGTTGTGCCCTTACAGCTCCTGGCCTATCATATCGCCGTGCGCCGTGGTTGCGACGTGGATCAACCCCGCAACCTCGCCAAGTCCGTAACCGTTGAATAGCCCCTTCGCTGGCCACTCAATACTGAAGCTAGGGTGAGGGCTTTCTGAGCAGGACCCAAATCCATTCGATTCCGCTACAATACCCTCATGCGGCACCGCCTCTGGCCGTTTGCGCTCGCCGTACTCCTGCTTTTCGCTCATCCACGCAACGCTTACCCGCAAACCGCTACGCTGAAGGAGATTCATGCCGGCGGCATGAAGACATTCACGGAGGCGCAGATTGCTTCCCTCTCTGGGCTCAAGATTGGATCGCAGGTGGGCCGAGAAGAGTTGCAGGATGCCGCCGACCTCCTCCTCCGCAGCGGTCTGTTCGCCAAAGTCACCTACAAGTTTGACACGCACAACGATTCGGTTTCGCTTACCTTCCACGTCGAGGAGAGTCCGCGTCTGCCCGTCGCTTATGACAATTTTCCGTGGTTCAGCGACGGCGAACTTAGCGACGCGATTCGCCAAGATCTTCCCTTCTACGATGGAACGCTGCCGGAAGGCGGCACGGTGGTTGATCTTGCGGGCAATTCGCTGGCGGCGTTTCTGGCCTCACATGGCCTCAAGGCAGAGATTCAGCATTTTGTCCTGGCCAATCCACTGCTGGATGTTTCCGAGCAAGAGTTTCGGGTGGAAGGCGTCACCCAGAGAATCGCCAGCGTTGACTTCGGCGATCCCACTCTGAAAGACAATCTGGCTGTCCAGCAGCACCTGCCCGAGATTCGCGGCAAAACCTACTCCCGGCTGGCCATTGATGTTTTCCTTTCGGAGGCGATTCGCCCGATCTACGAGCAACAGGGCTATTTGCACGCCAAGATCGGCCCCGCTGAAGTACGCCTCTCCGGCAATCCCACCCAGAAATTCCCGGAAGAAATCCCTATCTACGTGCCTTGCGCGCCGGGCCCGCTGTACCACTGGAAAGAGGCGCAATGGAACGGCAACAGCGCCGTTTCTGCGGAAACCCTCAAGCGAACGCTTGGGCTGAATCCGGGCGATGTCGCGAATGGGATGGCCATCGAAGGCGGCTGGGATCGCGTGCGGGAAGTTTACGGTCACCTGGGCTACCTGGAGACCAAAGTAAACCCCGTGGCGGCCTACGATGATGAGGCTCACACCGTTTCCTATTCGGTGGAGATCGCGGAAGGGCGGCAGTATCGATACCACGACATGACCGTCACGGGCATGTCGCTCGCGGGAGAACGAATGATCCGCGATGCCTGGCCGTTGAAACCCGGCGACATCATGGATAAGGCAGTTTTCGAGCAGTTTCTTCTTCGACTGGAGTCTCACCGCGAGGCCATTTTCAAAGACCTGCCTGTTCACTACGACACGGCCGGCCACTGGCTCCAGACGGACCCGGAGAAAGGCACGGCAGACGTCCTTCTCGATTTCAAGTGACGCTCGCGGCGGGACATTGCCGAGAACGATTCGACGGTCCTCGCCGTCCGTTATCCAATTCCGCGAAGGAATCTCCCTGGGATATACTCGAATTGGCTATGAATACTTTGGTGCAGATCCAGGCCGGCGAACCCTCCGCCCAAGCCGCCGCGGACAAAGAGCAGCTTCTATTCTCTAAGCTTGCCGGGCTGCCTTCCCTGATTGTGGCTCTCTCCGGTGGAATTGATTCTGCATACCTGGCTTGGGCCGCGCATCGGACGCTCGGCGACCGCGCCCTCGCCGTTACGGCCATTTCCGCAAGCTATTCCGAGTTTGACCGGGAGCAGGTGGAGATTTTCCTTCGCGCGACAGGCGCACGGCACGAATTCATCGAGACCCATGAACTGGAAAACCCGGCGTACCGACTAAATGATCCAAACCGCTGCTACTACTGCAAGGACGAGCTTTTTTCCTCCCTTGACGCCCTGGCCGCCGAACGCCACATCGCCGCGGTCGCTTACGGCGTCAACGCGGATGACACCTTCGACTTCCGGCCCGGCCAGCGAGCTGCGGCCGAGCATAGGGTTCTCACTCCCCTTTTGGATGCACAACTGCACAAGGCGGAAATCCGCTTCCTTGCCCAGCGCGCCGGACTACCTATGTGGGACCGTCCCGCCTCGGCTTGCCTGGCATCGCGGCTGCCCTATGGCACCGAGGTAACCGAGGAGCGGTTGGGTTTGGTGGAGCGAGGCGAGGCGGCTCTGAGAAGGCTTGGATTTCGCCAGTTCCGCGTCCGTCTGCATGACAAGCTGGGACGCGTCGAACTGGCGCCCGAGGAACTTCCGCGCGCCTTAACTCCGGAGATGGCTGCTGCCATTTCCTCCGCCTTGAAGGCTGCCGGCTTCACCTATGTGACGCTGGACCTGGAGGGCTACCGCCAGGGATCCTTGAATGAACCGCTGGTTAAAGCTGCGGGAACATAGCCATCGCGGATTGCGTATCTTTCTCCAGGAGGCCAGAACAGGCCGAATGAGTTCCCTAACCGTATCCACCACCCGCAAATCTTTTGTTCTTGGCGTTCTCCTTGTTTACGGGGCGCTGGTATTGGCGCCTTTGCGGGCAACGGCAGCGGAGAATACCTTTGAGCGCACCCTGAGTGTGGCCGGGCCGGTGCGGCTGGAAGTGAGCAGTGCCTCGGGAAATGTGGAAATCCGGGGCAGCGGCGACGGTAAAGTGCATATATTCGGCAAGGTCACGGCCGGATGGTCCCTGTGGGGCAGCACGGAGAAGAACGTTCAGGAAGTTGTCACCGACCCTCCCATTGAACAGCACGAAAGCGTGATCCGCGTCGGTAAGAGCAGCTCCTGGATCAAGAATATTTCGATCGACTACACAATCGAAGTTCCTCACGACACGGAAATCGATGCCGGCGTGGCCTCCGGAGGTGTCACGGTCGATAACGTGCGCGGACCGGTCAAAGCTTCCTCGGCGTCCGGCTATCTCCACGTTTATCGCGTGGAGCGGGACGCCACAATCTCGGCTGCCAGCGGTTCGATTGATGCCTCCGGGCTTGGCGGAATTTTGCGAGTATCGAGCGCGTCCGGCGATGTGGTTTTGGCCAACGTCAAAGGCGATCTGAAAGTGACCGCTGCCTCCGGCTCCATCCGCGTGAGCCAGCCTGGTGACCGCGTGGAGGCCTCAACTGCCAGTGGATCCATTGAGATTCTTGGAGTCAAAAACGACCTGAAGGTTCACGCTATCTCCGGCAGCATTATGGTTACGGGCGACCCCAGCGCCAATCGCCTCTGGGAGCTGAAGACCGTTTCCGGCTCTGTCGATCTTCGCGTGCCGCCCGGCGCCAGTTTTCTGTTCATTGCCGAAGCCACTACCGGCGACATCCGAACCAACATCCCCGTGATCCTGGAAGAGCAGGACAAACATTCCCTGCGCGCCCATGTCGGCTCCGCCGGCGGACGGATCGAAGTGCGGACCATTTCCGGGGGGATCAATGTGCGAGGCTCGTAACACTTCTTGTTGAGCAGGCAAACTCTTCCACGAATCTCGGTAGTTGGTCCCTTTCCGATTACGCCGACTAATTGGGAGTTAGCGAAGAATCGGAGCGAACTAGCTCTCATTCAACGGTCGGAAGACCAAGAGTTTGCTGCTGGTGGAATCGTGACTCGCACAGAGAATCCAAGGCATTTTCTTCATCAGTGACTGACGGCTGGAGAAATCGAGAGAGAATGATATCGCCATCCTTGAGCTCGTCTTGCCGAATTAGCTTGTTGTATCCATAGTGTTGATTCATCACGGTCATCTCCTGCGATAGCGCAACCGGCGATAGTGACAGTCGGTGAGAGCGAAGGTATTCCTGAACATCTAGATGGGCAGGGATCCCATACTTTTTGAGAGCATCTGAACCTCGGTCCTTTGGGACTCGTTGGACGAAGCCATCTTGTGCCGCAGGTACGAAGTTGCTATGGAGCCAATCTCCACCTTTCGCACCATCAATGTGCAAGCTGCCCAGTTCTCCATTCGGCTCGTAATTTGCGGAGACTACAAGATATTCAGGGTCAGCATGAAAAATCCTAACGAGGCTCAGTGACGTGAGCGGGGGTAAATGTTGGGGAGGATGGGAGAGTTCAGACGGGACTTCGTGGTCGAGTTGATTGAAGTAAGAATAAACTGAAACATAACTGGAGCTGCTTGCGATTGGCCTCGCAAAAAAGCAGGTCTTCTCAGCGTATACAGTTCCAAAACGGCCTTTCAAAATCTCCTCAGATTTTACCGTCCTATCGAGGACTTGGTTGCGGTCAGTTTCCAGGTACAACAACCGCTCGCGCGTATCTCCTCCAGGCTTCTTTTGGAAGTGGTCAACAGTAGTCAATCCTGTCGCCGTATGAAAGAAAAAATAATACGAGCCAATACTTGGCTCGGCAGAGACGCGCCCCGAGGGAACTAAATGCAAGTCCGGACCAACTTCCAGCTTCGTGAAGTAAAAATAATTCGGTCTGCAAGAGATAAAAATTAAGAGTAGAGCCGAAATCGCGCTCGCCAGGCTAAGTTTTCCCACGGTTGGTGTCATGCCTAGAATGTCACATGGGGGCCTACATTTGACAATACCTTGGCCCTACGGCCCGATACTCCTGCTAAACGCGGTAACCGAGGACTGACCCAGTGCGCGAATGTCTGCAAAAGGGCGTGCACCTCGGTACAATATGAATGTGCCCATCCAGCACCCAGCGATTCAGGGATTCTTCTTTCTGATTTGTCTAAGCCTCCTGCTACCCCTCGCTGTGTTGGGCCAGGAGCCTGCCGGGCCATTGCCCGCGCCTTCTTCGGCAGCTCCGGGGGCACCCGCAAGGAAACCTCAGCAAGCAGAACCCACGGAACAACAGGACCTCAAGAAGGCGATCGAGGACGCGGCCAATGATCGCGCCGCTTTGGTGAAGAATCTGGAGGCGTTTCTCAAGAAATATCCCGAGTCGCCGGAGCGCCCGCACATCTACCGGGCGCTGGTGGAAGCGGCCCTTCAGCTTCGGGATTTCCCGCGCGCCGAGGATTATGCCGAGCGGCTTCTCTCGCTGAATCCTGACGACATCTCCAATACCGTGCTGACGATCCAGCTCCTCGATCGCTATGGAGACGTGCCCGGATTTCGCCGCGCCGTCTTCTACTGCAGCCGCGTCCTGGAATATGTCGAACGCACTTCCGCGGCCGACAAATCTCCCCGCGTCTCTGCCGAAGACTGGGAAACCTCGAAGAAACGGGACAAGTCCTCCCTCCTGCTGGTACGCGGGCGGCTGTACCAGAAGCTGAACGACATTCCAAACGCACAAAAGGATTTTGAAGCGAGTTACGCGCTAACTCCAAGTGCCACCGCGGCGGAACGTCTTGGCGAGCTAGCGGAGCTGAACAAGGACCTCAACGCCGCGATCCAGCAGTACGCCCGCGCGTTCGCCTTGACCGACGGCTCCAATGGCCCTCCGTCTCGCGCGGACCTGCGCAAGAAGATTGGCAACGTCTGGAGGCTCGCTCACGGCTCGGAAGATGGGCTCGGTGACTACCTGCTTCATGCCTTCGACGCGATGACAGAGGCCGCCTCTCCCGCCAAAACCTCGAGAAATTCCAACGGAAAGGAGCCTTACGACTTCATCCTGCGCAAGGTGTCCGACGGTACGCAGGTTCGCCTCTCCGACGCCAAAGGAAAGATTGTCGTGCTCAATTTTTGGGCTACCTGGTGCGGACCGTGCAGGGAACTGGAGCCTCACTTTGAAAGAATCGCCGCGCGCTATTCGGCCAGAACCGATCTGGTTTTTTACGCCTTGAACTGCGATGACGACGAATCGCTGGTGCTGCCTTTTCTCCAGGAAGAAAAACCCAAAACTCAGGCGCTGTTTGCGGATGGCCTGGATCGCCTCTTGGGCGTGTATTCCTATCCCACGACCTTGATCCTCGATCGCGCGGGCAAGATTGCGTTCCGCGCGGAAGGTTTCGATCCGGATGCCTTTGAGAAATCCCTGGCCGAGGCCATCGAGCGCATCGCCCAGCCCTCGGGCGATTCGTCTCCACCGGCCGCGGTCAAGCCTTAATTCCCTGCCTGGCGCGCGTGTGGGAATTTCTCAGCCACATCTCTTGCGGCACAGATGGTATTGACGTGAATTTGCACCGTGTCTCCGACGAGTCGAGCGTAGCCGCCCGCCAAGGTGGTCACCACCGGGATCTTTCTTTTGCGCGCTTCTTCAAAGACCCCGGCATCGCGTGCCTGTAACGCAGCCATGGTGAGTGCCAGGCCACCAAGCTGATCTTCGCGATAAGGGTCAGCCCCACCGATGTAAAAGACCATCTCGGGCTGGAACTCCTCAAGACTGTGACGGACCGCGGGCAGCAAGGCGTGCAGGTATTCTTCATCGCCCACGCCATCCTCCATATTGAGGTCGAGAGTAGATGCGGGTTTGTGGGCCGGGTAGTTATTCTCCTGATGGATCGATAGGGTAAAGACGGAGTCGTCCTTGCGGAAGATTGCCGCGGTTCCGTTGCCGTGATGCACGTCCGTATCGATCACCATCGCCTTCCGGATGGAACCATCGCTCTGCATTCGCCGGATCGCCACCGCGACGTCATGAATGGCGCAGAAACCTTCCCCATGTCCGGGATAGGCGTGGTGGAAACCTCCGCCCAAATTGCAGCCGAAGCCATCGCGCAGCGCCGCCCGAGCAGCCGCGATCGTGCCGCCCGCAGCTAACCAGAACGCTTCCACCATTTCGTGGGAGTAGGGCACTTCGAGTTTCATGAGGTCGCTGACGGTCAATGTTCCGGTCTTCAGCTTGTTGACCCATTCCGCCGTGTGCACGCGCAGGATGTCCGCATCGCTGGCCGGTTCCGGGCGCAGGAAATCCTCCTGCGAGGCGATCCCACCCGCCAGCAGCTTTTCAGCAATGAGCCTGTACTTTTGCGAGGGAAAGACGTGCGCCCCCAGATTGAGGTCGTAGCCGTCGTGATACACCAGCTTAAAAGGCAGCATGGGCCTTCCGTGTCCGCTGCTAATACTCCCTTTCCAGGATAAAATCCGGCAGCGTCAGCAAAGCCCTCCCGTACTCCGCGTCACCGCCTCCGTTGACGCAGTCCTTGGCACGCCGGGCGTAATCGTGCGCCAGGTTGCGCGCCCGCTCCAGCGCCCCGGAATCGCGCACCAGGGCAACCAGCTTCTCCGGCTGAATGGAATGAAACTCCTTCTCCTCCAGGACCTGCGCGACCATTTCCCGCGCCTCCCGGTGTCCGTTCTCCATGGCATAGATGAGCGGCAGGGTCACCTTGCCTTCCTTCAAATCGCTCAGCACCGGCTTGCCAAGCTGCTCGCTCGAGGCCGTGAAATCCAGCAGGTCATCCACGAGTTGAAAAGCGAGCCCCGCGTACCGGCCGTAATCGGCCAGGGCTTCTTCGTGCATCTCATCAAAGCCGCCAAGAACTGCACCCAGCCGGGCGCAGCCGCTGAACAGGCAAGCGGTTTTATGGGTCGCCAACTTCAACGCGTCTTCTTCAGTGACATCTATTCGGCCAATTTTGGCCAACTGGATCAATTCGCCATCGACCATTTTTTGCGTCAGATCGATGAGGATGTCCAGCACGTGAAAATTGCGCTCTTCCAATGCGATCTGAAAAGACTGCATGTACAGCCAGTCACCCGCGAGGACGCTGCGATGATTCCCCCAGCGCGCATTCGCCGACGGCCGGCCGCGCCGCGTATCCGCGCTGTCAATGACATCGTCGTGGATCAGCGTCGCGCTGTGCAGCAACTCCACGACCGCCGCCAACTTAATGGCGCTTCTCCTGTGCTCCCGCCGCCCAGCGGCATAGCCGTGGCACAACAACAGGAGGGCAGGCCGCAGCCGCTTCCCTCCTCCACCGAGCAAATAGCTTGTGATTTCCGAAACCGGTTGGAACGCAGAGGCGCTTTGCCGCGACAACTCCTGCTCGACCTGGACCAGGTCTTCGCGCACGAGTTCAAAAATCTCTTTGACCGTGATTAACGCTATGGCCGTCCTCCCGGACCTGCCCCCCTGTTTCAGCGCAGCACCACAGCCGGGGACGCGCTCGGCTGGGCAAGATGAAAGAACCGCCGAAAATTCCCCGCCGTGATCGCGGCCGCTTCTTCGGTCCCTAAGTCTCTCACATTCCCAAGGGCCTTGGCCACCTCGGCTACATAGGCGGGCTCATTGCGCTTGCCCCGGAAGGCCTGTGGCGCAAGGTACGGAGAGTCCGTCTCGATCAGAATGTTCTCCAGCGGCAAATGTTTCGCAACGTCGCGAATGTTCTGCGCTTTCGGATAGGTCAAATTGCCGGTAAAGGACACAAGGAAGCCCATGTCCAGGCCGCGCCGCGCGTCCTCGAGCGTGCTGGAGAAGCAGTGCAGAATGCCGCCCAGGCCGGTGGGCTTCCAGGACTCTTCGATAACGTCGAGGCAATCGGACCAAGCGTCCCTGCAATGGATGATGATGGGGAGCTTCGCGGCATGGGCGAGTTCCATCTGCTCGCGGAAGACGCGCTTCTGGATGTCGCGGGGAGAATGGTCGTAGAAATAATCCAAACCGATTTCGCCCCAGGCGATGACTTTCGGATTCCGCGCCAGCCGTGTCAGAGCCTCCAGATGCGCCGGAGTGACTTCTTTCGCTTCGTGGGGATGAATGCCGACCGTGGTGTAGATCCAATCATGCGCTTCGGCGTAGGGGATGACGGCGTCCAACTTCTCGGGACCGGGCCCCGTGCCAATTGCCAGGATCGTGTTTACGCCAGCGGCGCGGGCGCGTTCGAGCATGGCATCGCGATCTTCCGCGAACTGCGGAAAGTCAATGTGCGCGTGAGAATCGATAAGATCCATGGGATGGTGAAGGTTTGATGCTCGATGGCGGATACCGGATATCAGCGAGCAGATATCAGGAAACGGATCTTCTTAAATCAGCGACGGCGCCATAATTTCAGGTTTCTGATATCCGATGTCTGATTGCTGATTTCCGTGCGCAATACCGCGATGCAAAACACTCCCTACTTTAGGCGCGCGCCGACTTCCACGTCCTCGTGGAAGCCCGCGAGGACTGGCCGGCCTTCCGGGCCGACGGAAGCGGCAAGGATCATGCCGTTGGACTCGACACCGCGGAGTTTGCGCGGCGCAAGATTGACCACCACGACCACTTTTCGGCCGATCAGCGACTCCGGTTCGTAGTATTGCGCAATCCCCGCGCAGATCTGGCGGATCTCTGAACCAATATCCACAGTGAGCTTGAGCAGCTTGTCCGCGCCGACGATGCGTTCCGCGGTCTTCACCTGGCCGACGCGCATCTCCACTTTTGCAAAATCCTCAATGCCGATTTTCCCCGTGACACCCGCCGGTGCCGCTGCCGCCGTGGCCCCAGTCCCCGTGGCGCTCGCCGCAGGAACGGGTGCTGGTGTTGGATTCAGTTCTTCGCTTGCCATCGCTTCAATCCTCTCTATTGCTTCCATTTTCTCCACACGTGGGAATAGCGCCTGGAACTTACCCAAGTTCACACCCGGTACCAATTGCCCCCACCGCAATCCATCCAATTCTGTTGCTCCTATGGCTGTCGATTGACCGAGCAGGCTCCACACTTTCGCGGTGCTGTCCGGCAAGACGGGATGCGCCAGCGCGGTCACAATCCGCAGCAGTTCCGCAGTGGTCCACAGGATGGTCGCCTTACGGGACTCTTCATCGGGAGAGTTCCCCAGCGCCCAGGGCTGCTCGGTGGTCAAATACTTGTCCGCAGACGCAATCACGCTCCAGATGGCCTCCAGGGCGCGCGCGAACTCGAACTTATCGTAGCGCTCCAGAACTTCTCCAATCGCGTTGTGAGCCTCTTTCGCCAACGTATCGTCCTGCGGCAGGCGCACGCCCGGCTTCGGCACCTTTCCGGCAAAATTCTTTTCCAGCAGCGCGGCGGTGCGGCTCGCCAGGTTTCCCAAGCCGTTCGCCAAGTCGCTGTTATAGCGCGTCACCACCGCGTCGTAACTGAAATTGCCGTCCTGGCCAAACACCACCTCACGCAGGAAAAAATACCGCAGTGCGTCCATGCCCAGCATGTTGACGATGGGGCGCGGCAAAACCACGTTTCCCTTCGATTTGCTCATCTTCGCCGCGTCCATCAGGAACCAGCCGTGAGCCCAAATCTGCTTGGGCAGCGGCAACATCGCGGCCATCAAGAACGCGGGCCAGTACACGGTATGGAACCGGATGATGTCCTTTCCCACCAGGTGCACATCCGCCGGCCACATGCCCCGCTTCTCGTACTCCGGCCCGCCCACCGCGCTCAAGTAGGCTGTCAGCGCGTCGAACCACACATAAAATGTGTGCGGCTCCTCACCCGGCACGGGAATCCCCCAACGAATGGTCGTGCGCGTGATGCTCAGATCCTTCAGCCCGCCTTCGACGAAGCTGACGATTTCGTTTTTGCGGGTTTCCGGCTGGATGAAATCCGGGTATTTCCTGTAAAAATCGAGCAGGGGTTTTTGAAACGCCGACAGTTTGAAAAAGTAATTTTCTTCGGTCACCGTTTCCGTGGGGCGTCCGCAGTCCGGGCAGGGATCGCCCGGCTTGGCGTCATTCACATAGGCATTGTCGTAGATGCAGTATTGCCCGATGTAGTGCCCCTTGTAGACGTAACCATTCTCCTTGCAAAGCTTGAAGAGCCACTGCACCGTCCGCACATGCTTCAAGTCTGTCGTGCGCACAAATTCATCGGCGGTCAGCCCTAGTTCGTCCCACAACGCGCGCCAGGCATCGGCCATGCGCGCCACAAACTCCGACTCTGGGATTCCGGCCTTTTTCGCGGCGCGCTCCACGTTAACGCCGTGTTCGTCGGTGCCCGTGGTCATCACGACGTCGTAGCCGCGCATCCTTTTGTAGCGCCGCACCACGTCCGCCACCACGGTCGTATAGGTGTGCCCAATGTGCGGCAAGCCGTTGGTATAGTAGATCGGCGTGGTGATATAGAATTTTTCTTTTCTCTCTGCCATTTCCTGTTCTCAGTACTCAGTAAGGGCCGCTGTCTGCAGCGGTCCCGCAATCATCCTTTCTGTTGATCAAGCGGACGGCCTCAGAAGGCCGGCCCTACAACTTACTTCTTGTATTGCTCCTGGAACCGGAGCATCGCCTGTTCCATCACCTCTTGCAGGGGAACGTTATTCGCCTCTGCCAGTTTACGGCAATCTTCATATTCCGGCGAAGCATGACGCACCCGGCCTTCGGCACGCGAGATTTTCAAGCGCACCTCGCCAAAACGCGTAACCACCTTCACGAACTCGCGCGGCAGCGCTCGCCGGTCCACCAGGTGACTTCTTACTCCGAGCGTCGTTGTCTCCGCAAAGAGCATCTCCTGAAACTTACTCTCGTCCTCCGGCTTGCAGAGTATGCTCACCAAGGTTCCTGGCCGGCTCTTTTTCATCTGGATCGGCGTGGCGAAGACGTCGAGAGCCCCTGCAGCGAGGGCCTTGTCCAGCAAATAGCCGAAGATCTGCGGGTTCATGTCATCCAGATTCGCTTCCAGCACGCGAATCGTGCCGCCATGTGCGTCAATGGCTTTGTCCGAAACCTCGCCGGCCATGATTCTAAGCACATTCGGCTGGCTCTCCAAGTCAGTGGTGCCAGCGCCATAACCGATGGCGCTTACCTTCATGGCCGGTTGCGGCCCAAAGACATCGCACAGAGTCGCCACAATGGCTGCGCCGGTCGGCGTCACAAGCTCCTTCTGCACGCCGCTCGAATACGTCGGCTTGCCCATCAGCAGGCGCGCGGTCGCCGGTGCCGGAACTGGCAAGATCCCATGCGCCATTTTTACCGTTCCGCCGCCGACGTTGAGCGGGGAGCAGACAAATTTTTCGAAGCCCAACACCTCAAATCCGATGCAAGCCCCCACAATGTCCACGATCGCATCCACAGCGCCTACTTCGTGAAAGTGGATTTTCTCGAGCGGCACATCGTGCACAGCGGCTTCCGCTTCGCCCAGTTTTGTGAAAATGGCGCCCGCGCGTTCCTTCACCTGGTTATCCAACTTCGACTTTTCCAGAATTCCCAGTATCGTCGCCAGCGAGCGGTGCGCCAGCGTGTCTTCCGTTTTCACGAGCACATGGGTCGCGGCTATGCCGTTCTTCCACACTTTTTGAGCGGAAATTTCCCAGCCAGGCACCTGCAGGCCCTGCAGTTTGCCTCGCAAGACCTCCAACGGGCAGCCGGCATCCACCAACGCGCCCAGCGTCATGTCTCCGCTGATCCCGCTAAAACAATCAAAATACGCTGCTTTCATCCATTTGTCTCGCTGAGATGCTATTCGATACTAATGGCCCCTCCCACTCTCGTCAAACCTGACGCCTTTCCGATTCGGATGGCCAGCGCCCGGACGCGGTGCGAATCGATGCTGTTATACTGGAAAATTCCAGGCCGTACCCAGAACAGACTGAGGCACCGTGTATCTTACGATAACGAATCGGCTTCGCGACGCGCTCGCTGCCCACATCCGGGAGAAGTACGGTTGCAACATCAACATCGTTCTGGAGAGACCGCCGATGCTGGAACTCGGGGAAGCGGCGTCGCCGGTATGCTTTGAGTTGGCGAAACGACTGAAGAAAGCGCCGCGCTTGATTGCTCAGGAGATTGCCGGATCGCTGCCCAAGATAGAAGGCATCGCTCGCGTGGAGGTGGCCGGCGGAGGCTACCTGAACGCCTTCTTCGACCGCGCGGCAATCTGGAATGCCTTGCAATCTGAAGCGAGTGGCGAGTGGCGAGTGGCGGGTGGCGAGAAGAAGAAGGTCATCGTCGAGCACACCAGCATTAATCCCAACAAGGCCGCGCACATTGGCCACCTGCGAAATGCCGTCCTGGGCGACACGATGGTGAGGCTGCTGCGCCACACCGGGAATGAAGTGTTGATCCAAAACTACATTGACAACACCGGAGTGCAGGTGGCTGACGTGGTCATCGCGTTCCAGTACATGGAAAATAAATCTCTCGCCGAGGTCAAGAAACTCGCCGCTCAGCCAGGGTTTGACTATTTGTGCTGGGACCTCTACGCCAAGGCCACGCAATTCTTTGAAGAAGACAAAGAGCGCGCAGCACACCTCCGCGGCGAAACGCTGAAAGCTATCGAAGAGGGTACGGGCGACACAGCGCAGATGGCCGCCGTGATTGCCGACTCCATTGTGGGCTACCACCTTCGCACCATGGCCCGTCTGGATATTTATTATGAGTTGCTCGTGCGCGAGAGCGAGATTCTGCACCTGCACTTCTGGGACGCCGCTTTCGAAAAATTGAAGGCCAGCGGCGCCATCCAGTTTGCGGCTACCGGCAAGAGCGCCGGCTGCTGGATCATGCCGTGGGGAAAGGAGGCAAAGGAAATAAAGGAAATAAAGGAAGTAAAGGAAAAACCGCTGGCGTCGGATTCCTCAACCTCCTCTACTTCATCCACCTCATCAACCTCATTAAACTCCACATCCGACGAAGAGGATCAGGCCAAAATTATTGTGCGTTCGAATGGGACAGTGACCTACGTCGGCAAAGACATTGCCTATCAACTCTGGAAATTCGGCCTGCTCGGCAAGGATTTTCGTTACCGCAAGTGGCCCAATCCGCCGGACAGCAAGACCGTCTGGGCAACCACGACGAGGCCCAATGAACCGGGAGCGCCGCATTTCGGAGGCGTCGATGTCGTATACAACGTGATCGACACGCGGCAAGCCTATCTCCAAGACGTGGTCGCGGAAGGCGTCCGCGCTCTTGGCCATGAGAAAGAAGCCGACAACTCCATCCACTTCGATTACGAAATCGTTGCTCTCACACCGCGCTGCGCCGCCGAGATGGGTTATGAGATCACGCCCGAGGAAGCCAAGTCTTATGTCGAAGTCAGCGGCCGCAAAGGCCTGGGCGTAAAGGCGGACGACTTGATCACGCGCATGCTGCTGGCAGCGGAAACCCGCGTGCGGCAAAAGCAAGCGGAAATGGGGGACGAAGAGCTACATGAGACGGCAAACGCACTGGCCGTTGGTGCTTTGCGGTTCTTTCTGCTGAAGTTCACGCGCAATACCATTATTGCCTTCGATTTTGAGGATGCTCTGAAAGCGGAGGGAGAAACCGGGCCGTATTGCCAGTACGCGGTCGTGCGGATTCGGGGCATTCGCCGCAAAGGCACGGAGTCCGCGGCTGATCGCCCGGTGATAACCGCCGATTCCTTAAAGAAATTTCTGGGTGATCCGGAGAACGGTGACATTTGGGAACTACTGCTGCTCGACGGCTCGCTCGACTATTCGGTGGACGCGGCGATTGGGGCGCAGGAACCGGCGTTTGTCGCGAAATACGCGTTCCAACTTGCGCAAGCCTTCAACAACTTCTATCACAAGCACCACATCCTTTCGGAAGCCGACGAGCAGAAGCGCGCTTTTTTGCTCGGCCTCACCGAACTCGTCGAACGCCGGCTCGTCCAGGCGCTCAGCCTGCTTGGCATCGAAACCCCGGAAAAAATGTAAGTTGGAGCGAGCTTTCCTCGTACGGGTCCAGCATCGCTGGACCCCTTCTCGGCAAGAATGATTGTGCTCGCTGATGCGTGAAAGAAGTTTGTCCTGAACGCGAAAATCGTGCGGACATGGGGCGCAGCAGTGCTGCGCCCCTACGAAGAGGTCTTATATATAATCGGGCTTCTGTTTGATAGGGGTTTAGCTTCGGATGAATGCCAGGAGGTTCGCATTGATCACGTCGGGATTAGTGGTCATCATCCCGTGAGGGAAGCCGCGGTAAATCTTGAGTGTGCCATGCTTGAGCAACTCTGCCTGCAGCAATGCAGCGTCTTTGTAGGGCACAACTTGGTCATCATCGCCTTGCATCACGAGGGTCGGCACCGTGATCGCTTTCAGATCGTCCGTTTGGTCTGTCTCGGAGAAAGCCTTGATGCCTTCGTAGTGAGCGAGCGCGCTGCCCATCATCCCCTGGCGCCACCAGTTCTGGATAATTCCCTGCGAGTCCTTCGCGCCGGGTCTATTGAAGCCGTAAAACGGACCCGAAGGGACATCGAGAAAAAACTGCGCCCGGTTCTCAGCCAGCGCCTTCCGTAATCCGTCGAACACTTCGATCGGAATGCCGCCCGGGTTCTTTTCGGTCTTGACCATGAGCGGGGGAACGGCGGCGATCAGCACGGCCTTGGCTACGCGGCCTTGAGGCTCGCCGTATTTCGCGACATAGCGCGCCACCTCGCCACCACCCGTCGAATGGCCGATATGGACCGCGTTCCTCAGGTCGAGATGCTCGACCACTGCCGAGGCGTCGGACGCGTAATGGTCCATGTCGTGGCCAGTGTCCACCTGCGAGGAGCGACCGTGACCGCGCCTGTCATGCGCGACGACGCGATAGCCGTTGGCAAGGAAGAACAGCATCTGCACGTCCCAGTCGTCCGACGAAAGAGGCCAGCCGTGGTGAAACACGATGGGCTGTGCGTCCTTCGGGCCCCAGTCCTTGTAGAAAATCTGTGTACCGTCTTTGGTTGAAATCATTGGCGTACCATTCCCTCCTTTGTTTGGTTGTGGAGTTGTTGAAGCCGTCATCCCATGCAAATGAGGAGCCGGTTCCGCGACTGCTGCTCCTGCAGCTAGGGCACCAAGTGTTATCAAGACATCGCGTCGATTTGGGTAAAGCATTGTGCGACCTCCTTGAGCCGGAATTTGCGATATAGATCCCCGGCTTATGCACCGCATGCTTCTCCTGCTCTGCATACAACGAATTTGTCTGCAGAGCAGGGCACAAGCAATTAGCACGACCTCGAAAGCGGGTCAACACTTATTCTCAACTTTTTTGGTCAGCGGGATTCCGACGCCTCGTTTTTGCCCGACTGAGAGACCCGCTTGCTGCCGCGCAGAATCGGCCTACCATCGGAAGTCGCTCACGATCCCTGGAAATCGACCTTCAAGGAAGCTATTGATGGAGAGCTCAAAGGACTGGTTTTGTTTCTCACCCCGGGCGTGTGCACCTCCGAGGCGCCTTCACTGCGTTCAGACCCGCATAAATACTGATGAAAGATAACACCCGAAGGTTCGTTGAAAAGAGTTCATCCTAGAAATGTGGTCTTACAGCGATGAGATCAGTTGGACGAGCGTGCGGAGGCCGACACCGGTCGGGCCCTTTGCCAGCCAGGGCTTGGCATCGTCGTTCCAGGCGGTTCCGGCAATGTCCAGGTGAATCCACGGCGTATCGCCCGAAAACTCCTTCAAGAACATTGCGCCGGTAATTGCGCCGCCGCCTTTGCCACTGCTGATATTTTGAATGTCGGCGAACGAGCCCTTGATGAACTCGCGGTACTCTTCGTCCATCGGCAACTGCCACATTTTTTCATCCGCCGCCTTGGCGCTCGCCAGGAGTTTGTCGGTCCAGGCCTGATCGGAGCCAAACACGCCTACATTCACGCCAGCCAGCGCCACCACGATCGCGCCCGTGAGCGTGGCCGCATCCACCAAGTGCGTCGCGCCGAGTTGCTTCGCGTAATGAATCCCGTCGGCTAGGATTAAGCGGCCCTCCGCATCGGTGTTCAACACTTCGATCGTCTTTCCGGACATGGCCGTCTGAATGTCTCCGGGCTTTTGCGCCTTTCCTCCCGGCATATTTTCCGTGGCCGGCACGACGCAAATCGCCTTCACGTTCGGCTTCAATGCCGCAAGTGCACGCATAATTCCGAGCATCGTCGCGCCGCCCGCCATGTCGTACTTCATTTTTTCCATGCCCTCTGACGGCTTGATCGAGATACCACCGGTATCAAAGGTGACGGCTTTCCCGACCAACCCGATGACCGGTGCCCCGGGCTTTGGGTTCGCGGGAGTATAGGTAACCACGATCACGCGAGGCGGCTCCACACTGCCCTGGGCCACGCTGAGCAGCGCCCCCATCTTCAGCTCCGCGATCTCATTCTCATCCAGAACATCGATTGCCAGGCCCGCTTCCCTGGCCATTGCCTCGGCTTTCTCGGCAAGGATTCGCGGCGTCAGTCTATTGGAAGGCTCGTTCACCAGGTCGCGCGTGAAGTTCTGCGCTTCTCCGATAATGCGGCCCCGCGCTATTCCCTCTTTGCCCGCAGCCTTTTCCGAATCGCTGTAGCCGGCAATCGCAAGCCCCTCGATGAACTTGTCCTTTTTCTGGTCGGTCTTGTACTTATCCGTCTCAAAATCCGCCGCGATGGCCGCTTCGGTGATCGCCTGTGCAATTTCCTCCGTGGCATCGCCTTCGCGGACCGTAAACGCAAAATTGTGCACCGAGCGTGCTTTCAGGTAACGCAGCGCCGCCCCCGCAACTTTCCGCAGCGTAGCGCTGTTAAATTGCTCTCGCTTCCCTGCTCCCATCAGGAGCATCCGCGCCGCCTTTACGCCCGAGGGAGCATGGACGAGAGTCGTTTCCAGCGCTTTGCCGGTGAGCTCGCCGCTCTTGTCCAATCGGGTGAGCAGCCCGCCCGTCAGCCTATCCAGTTCTGCGGCGCGGCCTTGGGCCACATCTCCGTTTTCGAATACATAGGTGACAAGAGCTTCCGTTTCGATTGCGGCAAACGGCTTCGGTTCTAAGGTGATGTCCATGATCTGTTTATCGCCTCCGGTTGCGATACATAGCTTGTTCCGCTTCCCGGCGAGCCTCCTTGGTGCGCTCGTCCTGGCGGCGGTCCCACGACTTCTTGCCCTGTGCCAATGCAATTTCGACTTTGGCAATGCCGTCGCGGAAATAAATCCGCAGGGGAATGACGGTCAATCCCTTGGAATCCGTGCGTCCCGCGAGTTTGTAAATCTCGCGCTTGTGGAGGAGAAGCTTTCGATCGCCCAGCGGTTCATGATTCCAGGGCCCCCCCGGCATGTACTGGGCGATGTGGGCATTCACCAGGTACGCCCCACTGGGCTTGAAATCCACAAAAGCATCCCGAATATTGGCTTTCCCCTCGCGCAGCGCCTTCACTTCCGTGCCATGCAACACCAGACCCGCTTCCAGCTTCTCAAGAATATGGTAATGGTAAGAAGCGGCCCGGTTTTGCGCGACGATCCGATCGCGAGACCCCTTGGGGTCCTTGCCCTTGTCCGTCACCTTATTCGGCTTGGCCACAATCTTTCATTTTACCTGATGCTGCGTCTAAAGACAGGAGGCGGTCGGGCGGCGTCATGCCCTGTCCCCCCGGCCCCAAGGCCGCCGTCCAGGTTCTTGCGGAGCACTTGCCTAGGTACCCTCGATGCCTAGCCCCCACACCGATTGCTAAGGAGCAATTGCACATGGGACAGTGGCTTAAGAAAGGGTGGCTGGCCGCGCGCTGCTTGCCGCGCGGATAAGCCCGATGCTAGACTGCAACGGATAGGAAAGACGGAGCTTGCGACTAGTTGGGGTCCCGGAGAATTTATGCGCCGCTGGAGTCAGATTCTGATATGGATTGTCGTTGGAGTGGCTCTTGCCGGTTGCCCGAAGAATGGCAGCCAAAGCTACAAGGCTGGCGAAAAGGCGCTCGACCTCAAAGACTATGATACAGCTGTAGATTACTACGGCAAGGCGCTAGCCGCTGACCCTCACAACGCCTATTACCGGATCAAGATGAATGAGGCCCGTTTTGAAGCGGGTCAACAACACCTTCACCAAGGACTCAAACTTCGCGACAAGGGAGATCTGCAGGCCGCCATTTCCGAGTTCCAGCGTGCCCAGGTTTTCGACCCATCCAGTGTTGTCGCTGACCAGGAACTCAAGAAGACCTTGGACATGCTTGCCGAGCGGACCCGGGCCGCTCAACAGCAAGAAGAAGAGCCTCTCACGGAGAATGGCGAACCCGGGCTTGCCTCCCAGCCACCGGAACTCAAACCCCTTTCTCGCGCTCCCATCAACCTCAAGATGTCCAACGATGCCAAGATAATTTTCGACACGATAGGTAAGCTCGCAGGTTTGACGGTTATTTACGATCCCGACCTGCAATCCCGCCGCATTACCGCGGAATTGAACAACGTCACCCTGGAGCAGGCGCTCGACATCGTCTGTTTGGAAAGCAAGGCTTTCTGGAAGCCCATCACGGAAAACATCATCATCGTCGTTCCGGACCAGGCCCAAAAGCGCAGGGACTATGATGAGCAGGTTGTGCGCACTTTTTATCTCGGCAACGTCTCTATCGCCCAGGACCTTACCGAAATCACTACCGGCCTGCGCCAGTTGCTGGACCTCAAGCGCATCCAGCAGGTGAACGCACAGAACGCCATCATCGTCCGCGATACTCCCGACAAGCTCGCTCTGATCGATAAAATCATCAAGGACATTGACAAGGCTAAGCCCGAGGTAATCATTCAGGTCGAGATTCTTCAGGCCAGCACGGATAAATTGAAGAATCTCGGGATTCTGCCGCCGCAGAGCACCACCGTCACCATCAATCCCAACAACACGACCACCAGTAGCAGTTCGACGACCACCACCACAACAAGCAGCGGAGTGAATTTCGAGCAGCTCCGCCATCTCAACGGCTCCGACTATGTCATGACCATCCCCAGCGCCACCGCCAATTTCCTGTTAACCGATACCAGCACGAAGATCATCCAGAATCCAGAAATTCGCGCCATCGACGGCCAGCAAGCCAAACTGAACATCGGCGACCGCGTTCCCGTCGCCACGGGCAGCTTCCAGGCAGGCGTTGGCGTCGGCACGACCGGCGTCAATCCCCTGGTGAACACCCAATTCCAGTACATCGATGTCGGCGTCAACGTCGACGTCACGCCCCACGTTCATCCCAATCGCGATGTCAGCATGAAGCTGCAGATCGAAATATCTTCCGTTACCGGCCAGGCCACCATTGGCGGCATCCAACAGCCCATTATCAGCCAGCGCAAAATCCAGCAAGAAATCCGCCTCAAGGAAGGCGAGGTCAGCATCCTGGCCGGCTTGATCCAACGGATTGACACCAAGACTCTAAATGGGTGGCCGTGGCTAGCCAATGTTCCGGTCATGCGTTATTTGTTTTCAGAAGACACTACGGAACACCAAGACAACGAGGATTTGATCGTTCTCATCCCGCGCATTGTCCGCATGCCGGACTGGACCAAGGCCAATCTACGCGCACTTTATTCGGGTACGGATACGTTCCCCGCCGTCAGGAGAGAACTCGACATCAAGGCCCCCACGGCCAATCCGGCTCCTCAAGCTTTGCCCAACGCATCCGCGCCGGAATCTGGTCCTGGCGCTCCGGCTGGCCCGCCGATTCCCACGGTTACACCAGCCGGCGGTGCACTGGTCCCAACGGGCGGTGCTACGGCCTCTCCACCGCCCCAGATTTCCGGACCGAAGATTCACTTCGAACCTTCCACGCTCAATCTCAGCCCCGGGCAGACGTCGACCATCGGCATTGTGGTGGACAACGTTTCCGATCTTTTTTCCGTTCCGCTAATGCTGCAATACAATCCCGCCGTGATCAGCATCGAAGAGGTGCGCCATGGCAGCTTCCTCTCCGGCGGGACTCAGGAGATTGCCATCGTCCAGCGCGTCGATAAGGAACACGGTCAGGCGATTATCTCGGCCACGCGGCAGCCGAACACGCCCGGCGTCAGCGGCACTGGCACACTTCTGGGGGTGGTTGTGAAGGCCCTCGGACCGGGCACGACCAACCTCTCCATCGTTCAGATCAATGCCAAGGATTCCCAGCAGAAGACCATCCCGCTGGTGACCGGCGAAGCGACGCTTCGGGTGCAATAGGCGTCCCGCGCGCAGAGAGGAGAGGATGGCCATCATCCAAAAGCGACGCCAGCTCCCCTCCGAAGCGGGGATGACCCTTATTGAACTGATTGTCTCCTGCGCCATTCTGGTGATTCTTTCTTCCGCCGCCATTCCGATTGCTCGATTTAGCGTTCTGCGCGAAAGAGAAAGGGAGCTGAAACGCGACTTGCGTGAGATGCGGGACGCTATCGACTACTACAAGTACCTGGCCGATCATGGCCAGATCCGCGTGGATGCGACCAAGGGAGGCTATCCCCCCGACCTCGAAACACTGGTGAAGGGTGTGCCTTTGGCGAGCGTGAGCACGGGCAGCACGAGCAAGAATATCCGCTTTCTCCGCAGCATCCCTGTCGATCCCATGACCGGAAAGGCCGATTGGGGTCTGCGCTCTGTGGAGGATGACCCAGACTCCACGAACTGGGGAGGGCAAGACGTTTTCGATGTCTATTCCCAATCCATGGGCACGGCCATGGATGGCACAAAGTATTCGGAGTGGTGAAATGACCCACGGCGGTAAATTCGTTCGCTTCCCGCTTCGTACACGCTACCCGTGCGCCGGCCGCTCCGCGCCCCCGCGCGCGCAACGCGGTTTCACCCTCATCGAACTGATGATCGTGATTTCCATTATTCTCATCCTCATTGGCATGGCCGCCGGTATGTATCAGAAGTCCATCCAGCACGCGCGCGAAGCGGTTTTGAAGAAAGACCTGCAAACCATGCGCGAAGCCATCGACAATTACACGCTTGACAAGCAGCAGGCCCCGCAATCCTTGCAGGATCTAGTCGACGGCCACTATCTCCGGCAGATTCCCGTGGATCCGGTCAGCCACCAGACGGACTGGGTTCTCCATTACGGAGATACTGTGCTCACGCCCGATCAAACGGGCACTGGCGTCGATGACGTTCACTCCGGCTCCGACCAGATCGCCAGTGACGGCACACCCTACAGTAGTTGGTGATTCCTTTCTCTCATCTTCCCGTGAGCAAATCCAAACGTGGGTCGCGTCTCCCACGTGGACCGGGTTCTTCGGACGTACCTGACTCGACCCATGGCAAGTTCGAGAGCGTCCAGACAAACACGAGAACGAGCGGCGGCGGCCAAGAAGTCCTTGCGTTTTCAATAAGCACATGGTTCTCAAAGTGGTAAAGTAGTCACGTATCCAGAGGCGTGATGTGGGTCACAACGTTGCGCCACGACGACTGTTAACTTCAAGTGCTGTGCGAGAGTTTGAATCGACTGCGTGATGGGGATGCAACATGCCTACCGCCAAAGATAAGCTCTCGATGCTGAGGCGGGAACTGGAATTCCTGGAGAACGGTGGGTACCGCATAGCGTTGGAATGGAGACCGCGTTTCATCTTCGAAGATTCGCCCCTATGCCCGAATCTTCGATTGTTCGCTTGTCCCCGTGCTGAACGTGTGCTGATGGATTTGGCCCCCGGGTGGGGCAGGAATCAGACCGTTCCATGCCAACACATTCCCCTCGACGAGACAGGAGCACGTTTGGACACGTTCTACGGCACGGCGACAAACTACGAAATCAGACAGGTGCTCCGCGAGTGGCTGCTGAAGAACATTGCGGAACTCGAGCGAGCCGCAGATTACACGTCGCGACACTCAACTGCGGCCTAATTCTTATCCAAAAGGCATAGGCAATGACTCAAGAAACAGCGCCCAACTTGGAACAGGGGACCCTGGAAACAGCCGCCGGGGCGCGAGTGGCGCGCGAAGTCGCTGGAAGTGAGTTGCTGACCCGCCATTTCCGCCGGCCGGCTGAGCGGCCCTTTACCGCCGAAGAACGCGATCATGTAACCATCCTTTTTGGTGGGTTGACCTGGAAGCACGAACAGTTGATCCAGGCCGCCTTTCAAGCATGCGGTTACCGTTTTCAGGCGCTGTCCAATCCCACACTTTCCAGCTATCACCTCGGACGACGTTTTGGGAACCCGGGCCAATGTAATCCAACCTATTTCACGGTGGGAAACCTGATCCAGTACCTGCGCGAACTGGAGTCGCAGGGCCATTCAAAGCAGGAAATTCTGGATAACTATGTTTTCTTCACTGCCGGTTCGTGTGGCCCTTGCCGGTTTGGCATGTATGAGTCGGAATACCGCATGGCATTGGAGAATGCTGGATTTGGCGGTTTCCGCGTGCTGCTGTTTTCGCAGAATGACGGAATCAAGGCCCGTTCGGGTGAGCCGGGACTGAAGTTCAGCGTGGACCTGGGCATGGGCGCGATGAACGCGTTGAATCTCGGCGACATCACCAACGAGATTGCATATCACCTCCGTCCATACGAGGTCGTGCCAGGAGAGACCGACCAAGCGCTGCACTGGATCATGGAGGAACTTTACGGGTTGCTGCGCGACCGGCCGAGGTTCGAGATCCTCGATCGCTCGCCCCGCTGGCTGGCTGCCCGCTTGGCCCGAAAAAAGAAACTCAAGGACGTTTTGAATACGCTGGGAAAAGTCCGAGAGCACCTATATGGCAAGGCCTATGCAGAATCACTTCGTCGTTGCCGGGAGCGTCTGAACGAAATCGCAATTGACCGCTTGCGGGTGAAGCCGGTCGTGAAAATCACGGGCGAGTTTTGGGCGCAGCTCACGGAGGGCGACGGCAATTTCAATATGTTCGCCTTCCTGGAACGCGAAGGGGCGCACGTGGTTGTGGATTCCGTTGGCAACTGGGTCATGTACCTGATGCATCAGGCCAAAGCCAACGCGAATGAGCGAAGGGCTCTGCAGGCGCCGCATCCCCATGCGGCTTGGTGGGAGCTCAAGAAGCGATTGCTGAATGAGCTGCGTTTCCAGAAAAAATGGACGCCACTGACTCTCGGCGAACGCATTTGGGCCCGCCAGTACCAGCGCGCGGCGGAGGCCCTGGGACACATTGCGGAGCCTTTGCTTCCGCAGGCAGAACTGGCCCGATTGGCGCATCCGTTCTACCACTCCCTGGCGCGCGGCGGAGAAGGGCACCTCGAAGTCGGCAAGAACGTGTATTACACGGCCAACAACCTGTGTCACATGGTGCTCGCACTGAAACCATTTGGATGCATGCCATCGTCGCAATCAGACGGCGTGCAATCGGCAGTGGTCAACCGTTTCCCTGAAATGATCTTCCTGCCGATTGAGACCGCGGGCGAAGGGGAGATCAATGCGCACAGCCGGGTGCAGATGGCCCTGACAGAAGCCAAGGCCAAGGCGCGTGCGGAGTTCGAACGCTGCCTGGAGGCAAGCCGGGTTCGGCTCGAAGACGTCCGCACCTATGTTGAAGCGCATCCCGAGCTGCGCAGCCCGCTCTACCACGTACCTCGGCATCCAGGAGTCGCGGGCGTTGCTGCCAATTTTGTTTTGCATGTGGGCAACCGAATGAAAGGGAAGGCAAGATCGGTCGCTGTTGAAACGGCGAGAGTGACATGAGTATCTCTTTTCTTGGGGGAATCGACGTCGGGTCCACGACCCTGAAGGCGGTTGTGGTCGAAGCTCAGAGCGGCCACATCCTATGGCGCGACTACCACCGGCACGACACTCGACAGCCGGAAATGCTGCTCGCGTTCCTCGGCAGAATGGAAAAAGAAGCCGGTGTCGCTCCTGGCAACTGCCGTATGTTCATCACCGGGTCGGGTGGCAACTCTTTAGCCGCCCTCATCGGAGCCAAGTTCGTTCAGGAGGTCAACGCGGTCGCTCTGGCGGTCGAGAAGCTGCACCCAGAGGTGAATTCGGTCATAGAACTCGGGGGGCAGGACGCCAAAATTATCATTTTCAAGGAGGAAACAAACAGCGGGCGCAAGAAGAAGATTCCCACGATGAATGACAAGTGCGCCGGCGGGACCGGAGCCGTGATCGACAAGATCGTGAGCAAGCTGAATATTTCCGCCGAGCAACTTAAGGATCAGCCGTATGCGGGAATTCGGCTGCATCACGTGGCGGGCAAATGCGGTGTTTTTGCCGAGACGGACATCAACAGCCTGCAGAAGCAGGGGATTCCGCCCAACGAACTCATGGCCTCCCTGTTCGACGCCATTGTGCTGCAGAACTTGACGGTGCTGACGCGAGGCAACACACTCCGTCCACACGTGCTGTTGCTGGGCGGGCCTAACGCCCTGATTCGCGGGATGCGCGAGGCTTGGCAACACAACATTCCGCTTCTGTGGGAAGAACGCCACATCGAATTGTCGGCAGGAATGTGCGCCGAAGACGTGATCAAGGTGCCGGAGAATGCGGTGTATTACGCCGCGCTGGGCGCCGTGGAATTCGGAAGAATGGAAGAGGAAGAAACCGGACGCTACCTCGGAACGGAATGCCTGCACCACTACGTTTGCGAGGGCCGCCGGAAGGACAAGCTCAAGGCGGGCCGGCCCGGTTTGGTGTCTTCCGCAGAGGAACTCGAAGAGTTCAAGAGGAAATACACAAGGAAACCATTCGTCGCGGCGAGCTTCCGTCCCGGCGCAACAGTGCGCGCGTTTGTGGGAGTGGATGGTGGCTCGACCTCGACCAAGGCGGTCCTTCTTTCCGAATCCGGAGAACTGCTCTGTAAGGCCTACAAGCTATCGCAAGGCGACCCCATTCAAGACACGAAAGAACTGTTCGAATCGCTGCGGCGGCAGGTGGAGTCGCAGGAGGCGCGGCTGGAAGTCCTGGGCGTGGGCACCACCGGCTACGCCAAGGATATTCTGCACGATGCCCTGTGCGCCGACGTGGCGCTGGTCGAGACGGTAGCACATACACAATCCGCGTTGCGCTATTACAAGGACCCGCACTGCATCGTGGACGTGGGCGGCCAGGACATCAAAATCATTGTGCTGCGCGATGGGCGCATCAAAGATTTCCGGCTCAACACACAGTGCTCGGCGGGCAACGGTTACTTTTTGCAGTCCACAGCCCAATCCTTTGGCGTGACCACGGAGAAATTTGCCGACGCTGCCTTCACCGCCGAAGCCATGCCGGTATTTGGCTACGGTTGCGCCGTGTTTCTGCAGTCGGACATTGTTAATTTCCAGCGTAGCGGTTGGCGGGCGGAAGAAATCCTTGCGGGCTTGGCAGCCGTGCTTCCGAAGAATATCTTCTTATACGTGGCAAACGTGCCCAATGTGGCCAGTCTGGGCACACGCTTCGTCCTGCAGGGAGGGACGCAGAATAACCTGGCCGTCGTAAAAGCCGAGGTGGACTTCATTCGCGGGAGCTTCGGAAGCGGCGAGCGCCAGCCGGAGATTTTCGTGCACCAACACTGCGGAGAAGCCGGCGCCATCGGCGCCGCGATGGAGGCGCAGCGGCTCTGCGAGAGAGGACGTTGCACAACGTTTATCGGACTGGACGCGGTGCGCAAGATCCATTACCGGATTACCCGCAGCGAGGAGACGCGCTGCCATTTCTGCAAGAACAACTGCTTGCGGACGTTCCTCGACATCCAGACGGGAGCTTGCGAGAGCGAGAGCCTGAATTCCCAGAATCATAACGTACCTCTGGGACCGGGCGAACGGCGCGTGATCATCGCCACGTGCGAAAAGGGCGCCGTGGAAGATCTGGACAGCATGCGCGAGATCAAAGCGGGTCTGGACTCGGTCCGCACAGCAAACCCCAATTTGGTGGATCTCGCGGCCCGTCAAGTCTGGAAATCGCGCAGCCCAGTTCTAGTGGCCGATCCACTGCCTTGCCCAAGCTGGAAAAAGGCCATCAAGCATCGCATCGCGCTGATGAGACACCGGTCGAAGTTACGTATCGGGATTCCGCGCGTCCTGAACATGTATGTCTATGCGCCCTTGTTCAGCGCTTACCTGGAGAGTCTCGGCGTTTCTTCCGAAAACATCGTGTACTCGGACTATACGACGAATGAGATGTATCGCGCCGGTTCCAGCCGGGGCGCGATCGATCCGTGCTTTCCTTCCAAGATCGCCATCGCCCACTTTCACAATTTGATTTACATGAAGCACGCCCGCAAACCGCTCGACTGCATTTTCCTTCCCATGTTCGACGTGTTGTGCTCGCCGCTGGTGCACACGCGGGCATGCAACGCGTGCCCCACCGTGGCGGTCACACCGGAGACGGTGGAGGCAGCCTATACGAAAGAGATCAATGTTTTCGCGGAGAACCATATTCGCTATCTCCATCCGCTGGTCAATCTCTCCGAGAGGCGGCACTTTGAAAAGCAGATGTTTGAATGCTGGCGCTCCGTTCTCGGCCTGTCTGAAGAAGAGAACCATCGAGCGGTCGAAGCCGGCTACGAGGCTTGGCAGAAATACGAACGCGAGATCCGGCAGCAGGCGCGGACCGCCCTTGACATGCTGGAACGTGAAAACCGCCTGGGCGTGGTCATGCTCGGCCGGCCCTATCACCACGATCCGGGGCTGAACCACGGCATTCTGGAGGAATTCCAAAAGCTTGGCTATCCCGTCTTTTCTCAAAATACGTTGCCGCTCGATGAAGACCTCCTCGAACGATTGTTTGGAGAGGAAGTCCGCGCCGGGATTATCAGCCATCCGCTCGATATTTCCGACGTCTGGAAAACAGCGACCGCCGCCAGCAGCAATATGAAAGTCTGGGCGGCGAAGTTTACGGCTCGCCATCCCAACCTGGTGGCCGTGGAGATTTCGAGCTTCAAGTGCGGCCACGACGCGCCGGTGTACGCCGTCGTGGAGCGCATTATCGAGCAGTCGGGCACGCCATATTTCTGCTTCAAGGACCTGGACGAGAACAAGCCCGTGGCTTCGATCAAACTTCGCGTGGAAACGATCAATTACTTTTTGAAGTCCTATCGCGACGAAATGGATCGAAGGAAGCAATTGATGGGAGGGTTTGAGGACGTTCAAGATGAACTGGCGCCCTACGCACCATCCGTGTGCACGAACCAGCCTTCAACCGGCGCCGCTCAGAATAATTTACAGGCACTTTAGAAAATGAATGCTCGTTTGGAAGTGCGCCAGGAACGCCTCGGGCACAGTGATCCGTGGTTGATCACCGAGGTCTAGCCGCATGCAAAGCTGGAGAACAAGGCACCGGTTGCGGAAGAACGGGGCAAGTGATTGAAATTCAGTTGCACGCCAATTGGTGATTCGAAGCAAGTTGCGTTCGTCAATTAAGGTGCTATCATTGATGTGCGGGGTGGAGCAGCCTGGTAGCTCGTCGGGCTCATAACCCGAAGGTCGTCAGTTCAAATCTGACCCCCGCAACCAATTTAGTGAATCAGAGGCCGGACACAGGCGTCCGGCCTTTTCTTTTGTGCAGTCTATGGGCTTGCAAATAGCGGTGCTGTTGTCTTATTGCAAGTCCGGCGAGATTCGGCAGCATTGGGCTCCCGATAGTTGTCATTGGCCCCCGGTGCGCCCCACGGCCAATCTTACTGATTCATAAGGGCTTGTTGGTAGGTTCGAGCTGGCTCTTTCTTGCGTCTTACATCACGGTCTTGCAGGGTATTCGGGGCTTAATGTTCCCTAGCTATTTCTAAGTGCAAGCTGTGACAGGCCATCTCCCTAACACATTTTGAGGCTTCGCAAGCAGCCAGTTTGACCGGATTGTGAATAAAGTTCTCATCTGAGCTACCGATGAATCCCTTGTGGGAGTGCGAAGCACGGAAAGCTGGCAACTTTTCAACTGTTGCCCATGGCCTTCCGGTCTTGATCCGGTGCCTCTGTGATGAATGTTGAGGCCGAATGGGGGAAAGATAGAATTTTCGTCTTCCACTCAAGCGGGCGGGCGCGATCTCGGGCAAATGATACAGCCGAAGGGCTGGCCAGGTGTGTCGATGCAACACACCAGGCTCACAAGGCAGCGCTTGCCAGCGAAATCGGAAATCCGGGAATGCATATTGGGCACATGAGAACCAAAGTACTATCGGCCCCCGCCCAAATGCACGACCAGAATTGTTCCGATTTGGGAATTTTGGAGGTTATTCAGAAACGCGTCAGAAAGCCCTTAAGAATCATCGGAATAGCAGCCTGGATGCGGAGATAACAACCCTCGCCGGCATCTGATTCCGATAAGAAATAGCGACTTGTTAGAGCGATCGCGGTTGCAGATGGGGTTGTGCGGGTGACAGCGGTGGGTATGGATGCGATGGGCCAGATGTTCAGGCATTCCGCCACGGTACTTATTGGGCTGTCGCACCAGAAATCAGACAACAGAAAAGGCGGGGAGACCCATGGCGAGATCCATCGTGAACGATTCAGATCGTTTTTCCCTATTGAAGAGAGCTGAACCAATCGTTGTTTTGGTGTTTACGCTTCTGTCTGCCTCAATAGTGTCAGGGCAGCCCCAAGAGGCGACCCCGCCCGCCGCCACACAATCCAGCCCCAGCTCACAGGCCCCATCCGCCCCACAGCGATACGACCTGGCTAAGTGTATTGATTACGCTCTAAAGAACAACAATAGGAGCAAGATTTCGCACGACTCCATCGAGATGGCCCTGGCCGTCCAGAAACAGGCCGCTTCGTCGTGGTGGCCTCAGGTGTCGGGGGGCGTCGTCGGGACACGGATGAACACCAACCCGGACTTCCTCTTTCCGGCATCGAGCGTAGCGATGCCAGCGAGCCAATTTTCGGTTCCAGCGACGACGATTACTCTCCCAGCCAACTCTTTCGGGCCGGGCTTTCCCCCCGTACCAGTTCCAATCACGATTCCACCGCAGACGGTCAATGTCCCGGCACAAACGGTTGCCATCCCCCAGCAGGATGTGAAGCTGATGAATCGGGACAATCTGGTGGGATCTCTGGATGCGATGTTCCCTCTCTATACCGGGGGAGTGCGCGGTTCGAGGATCAAGCAAGCCAAGTTCGGGCTGCAAGTGGCCAACGAGGAAAGCCGTAGGACAGACCTCGAAGTCGTCTATGACGTCAAGCGACTCTACTACGCAGTAGTCCTGGCGGGGCAGTTAGTTCAGATCGGCAATGACTCGCTGGCCAGGATGGAAACGACCCTGAATCTAACGGAGCAGTTTTACAAGACGGGGAGTGGAAAGGTCAAGAAGACAGACTATCTGCGGACCAAGTCCATCACTGAGTCTCTGCGCTCTGTTGTCGAAGATCTGGAGAGCAGGAAGCAGATAATGCAAGCCGCATTGATCACTGTCATGGGCATGGATTGGAACAGCAAGATCGAACTTGCAGACTCGGAGGTCCCGTTTGCGCCCCGCGACTGCGATCCTCAAGAGCTAGTGGAGATCGCATACAAGTCCAACCCCGAGATAGCCAGGGTTGAAGCCGCGGTTGGGGCAGCCGAGGCAGGGATTACCGTAGCTCACAGCGGTCACATTCCGAAAGTCGGCCTGTTCGGCAGCGCTCATCACGTCTGGGATTCCTATGATGCCGGAGTGGTGACGCCTAATAACAAGGACAATTGGACCGTCGGAATCGGAGTCGACATCCCGATATTTGAAGGGTTTCGCGTCACCAACGAAGAGAGAGAAGCGAGGGCCAACCTGCAGAAGCTCCAGAATCAACTGGCGCTGCTTCGCCAAGGCATCGCACTGGAAGTCCAGAACTCCTACCAAGATCTTGTCAAGACGCAGAAGCAGCAGGCATCGACCCATGAAGCTCTTCAAGCAGCCGTTGAAGACCGCGAATTGAACGTGCGCGCCTACCAGGAGGAACTGGTCGAAACCAGGGACGTCATCGAAGCGCAGCTCATGGAGGCGCTGTTCTCCAGCCAGTACCAGAAGGTTCTCTACGATCATGTCGAAGCTCTGGCGAAGCTGGATTTGGTTCTCGGCCAGGCCGCTAGCAATTAATGCGCGGCAGGACACGTCCGTGAGGGCGGGTGACAATGAAAACTATTGAGGAATGCGCGGCGAAAATAGCAGGCCAAGACATCCGCGCACACAACCGCACTTGGCGATACACACTGGCCTGCCTTTTTCTCGGGACAATCCTCCTCTACTCATTGGCCTGTGCACAGAACACCGTGACCACCCCCGATTCCCTGCACATTGGGATCTCCGCGAACATGTTCAATGACATGAGCGTCACCGATGCCCTGGTAGCAACGAGGGTCTGGGCAGCATCCATTGCAAGGAAAAAGGGGTTTAAACACAATGAATTTAGTGCGACTTTCCTAGGAGATAAATCGGAAGTCCTTAGCGCCGTGAATAACAGAAGTGTGGACCTGCTGGTGCTCGAGCCGAGCCAGTATCTCGAACTGCATGACAAACTGGCTGCAGAGCCCCGTTTCATACCATCTGTTAGAGGGCAAATCGGAGACGCTTGCATTCTGCTGGTCCACCGGCAGAGCGGGATATCGGGAATTGAATCTCTGCGAAATAAGGACATCTTGCTGCAGTCCTCCGCATTCAGCACCCTTTGTGACGTTTGGCTCGAGAATTTGGTCATGGCGCAGGGGGTTGCGACAGTCGAAAGATATTTTGGGAAAGTTACAAAGACGGAAAGACCTTCCAAGACAGTCTTGTCCGTCTTTTTCCGCCAAGTTGACGCGTGTCTCGTGCCCCGCGGAATATTCGAAACCATGGCCGAACTAAACCCACAGCTCAAGTCGGACCTGATCGTCGTCGCCACCTCTCCGATTTTTGTGGCGTCCGTCATGCTGATAAGAGCGGATTACAGGCCCGCCCTGAGAGAAAGTCTCGTCGACTCAATGTTAAATATAAAAGCGGAACCCAGAGGGCAGCAGCTACTGGATCTATTCCAGATCAGTGGCTTCGAAACTTTTAAGGATTCCTATCTGGACAGCGCCAGGCAAGAGCTGGCGAAGAATGTAAGGTTCAGAAAACAACTCGGTAAGCTGACAACAGCCGCGGCGAGACCCTGAGGCCAAAAGCCCAAGGTATCTGAGCCCTGCAGGGATGAGATCAGGATAAGGAGGCGATATTCACGATGTCTCATCAGCAGACCAAAAGGAATGTCCCAGGACAGGATGGCACATCGATGGACGCCTTCAGAGGCAGGACGGACCACCAATCCCCAGCTATGCCTATTCAATCCCTCTGCGGTTCCGGGCATCCATTCAAGACTCCGTGGCTGCCGGCCCTGCTGATGATGGTGGCCTGCTTGACTCTGCCATGCCAGCCTTCCCTGGCGGAAACCGAGAAGACGGATGTGCCGCCCAAACCTTCGCTGTTGCGAATCGGTCTATCTGAAAATGTTATTGACAGTTCCGTAAACCCCGATGATGCGATTGCCATGGCAAAGCTCTGGGCATCCCAAGTGTTCAGTGGCGGGAACACGATGGATCACGCCGATGCCCGCCTGTTCAAGGACCTCCCGAGCCTCGCGGCCGCCTTAGGGGCCCGGCAGCTTGATGTTATCTGCATCTCTACCGATGATTACCTAACTATTGAAAAAACCCTTGCTGCCGATCCGGTTGTGACGTACGTGCATGGTGGGGAAGTCTGGGTCGAGTACATCGTTCTTGTCAATCGGAGTAGCAATATTCAGAATCTGGCGGCGCTCCAGGGCAAACGAATTGCCATTGCAACGCGGGGGCAGTACGCACTGACACGCCTCTGGGGTGACACCTTGTTCTTGACCAATGGGTTGGGACGCATGGAAGGGTTCTTCAGTGAAGTCAGGGAAGTCCAGAAGACAAATCAGGCAATCATCCCGTTGTTCTTCGGGCAACTGGAAGCCGCCATCGTAACCCGCTCGGCTTTCGAGGCCGCAGTCTCCTTGAACCCCCAGCTTGGACAACGCTTAACGGTTCTGGCTACTTCTCCTCGCTTGGTTCCTGAAGTCACTTGTTTCAGCAGATTCATGAGCCCTGATATGAAATTGCGGGTGATTAATCAAGTGTTGACGCTACAGGACACATCTGCCGGGCTTCAGTCGTTTACCATCTTCAAGATCGACAGGTTTACACGATGGGAACCAGGGTATGCGGACAGCGTAAGGGCTCTCCGTAAGAAGTACGCCGATTTGACGACTGGTCCGGCTGCGCGCACTCATACCAAGATAGCTGGTGGAGAAAAGTGATCATGCGGGCGTCAGGAGATTCGTCTGCTCAGAATAGACCCCGCCCTGCCATTGGGCGAACGAGCATCCTGTTTCGTATGGTGGTGCTCTCCTGGTTCGTTACTGTCCTGACGATCCTCGTCTTTACGCTCTCGACTATCCCGCAACAGAGACGGTCGTTGATGCAAGGCCTGCAGTCGAAAGCCGAATTAGTGGCCACTTCGATCGAAGATGTTACGGCTAGCGGCATTATTCTCGGCGACTACAGCGCTGCGGTCGATCATTGTGTCAAGATCGTTGGCGACGGGAAATCCGTTCCTTACGCCGTGATCACCCGCAATGATGGCTTTTCCATCGTAAATCAACCGAACAAATGGAATATGCAACAACTAGGAGGCATATGGCTGCCAGCAGGTCCGCGAACAGCCTCGGGGGTTATCAGAAAGACAGAATTCGCTGACCAGGAGGTATACAACTACTCGGCCCCATTCAACTACTCGGGCATAGAGTGGGGGTGGATTCACGTCGGGGTGTCTGTCGACCAGTTCAACGCCGACCTTCGCCGAGTCTACCTGAGAACCGCGCTCATCGGGCTATCGTGCATCGCCCTTGGTTTCGTGATGACCTTCGTTTACGCCAGGAAGCTCGTGCAGCCCATTCGTCTGCTTACGGAAATCACCTACCGCGTAGCGGCCGGCGATCTCAGTGCCAAAGCCACAATAGATTCCGGAGACGAGATTGAGAATTTGGGCAATTCCTTCAATTACATGACAAAAAGTCTTAATGAGGCATATTCGGAGCTCAGGGCAGCCCGGGACTACACGCAGAACGTCATCCAATCCATGAACGACATGCTCATCGTCAGTTCCGTCGACGGGAAGATCCTCAGCGTCAACAGGACAACAAATGATCTCCTGCAATATGCTCCCGAGGAACTTGTTGGACAGCCTATATCCAGGGTGTTCGCCTATGTCCCGGCTGACCTTACTGTAGCGCCCCTACGCAACATTGAAATGATGTTCTTCGCCAAAAATGGGAGCACAATTCCGGTCCTGCTTTCCACCTCTCCAATGACCTCCCCAAAAGGCGAGACAGAAGGCATCGTCTGTCTAGCTCTCGATATGAGTGAACGGAAAAACGCCGAGGAGAGCAGGCGGAAACGAGATGAACAACTGCGCCTGCAAAAGGAGGCGCTGGCGGAATTAGCGAGTCTTCCGTCTCTGCATTGCGGCGATTTTGACCGGACAGTAAAACAAATCACCGAGATCGCCGCCCGGACGTTGTCCGTTAGCGGCGTCCAGGTCTGGCTATTCCGCGAAGACCGCCCGTGCGTGGACTGCATTGATTCCTACGATGCGGACTCTGGCCTGCACAGCCCTGGGAACTCGCTCGACGCGAACGCGTATCCTGCTTATTTTGCAGCCTTGGAAAGAGAGAGGACGATTTCGGCAACGGATGCCTCGACTGATCCACGCACGGCGGAATTGAACGAGTCTGATCTCGCGCCCCGGGGAATATCCTCTCTGTTGGTTGCACCCATCAGGCTGGCAGGCGAGGTCGCTGGAATACTGTCTCACGAGCATAAAGGGCCGTCGAGAATATGGACAATTGCAGAACAAAACTTTGCGGGATCGTTGGCGGATCTGGCATCGCTGGCGCTTGAGGCCAAAAGGCGCAAGGCGGCTCAAGAGGAACTGATGTTGGCCAAGGAAGCGGCTGAGTCAGCCAACCGGGCGAAATCCCAATTCCTTGCCAACATGAGCCATGAGATCCGGACGCCCCTGAACGCGGTGATCGGTTATAGCGAGATGCTGGAGGAAGAAGCTGACAGTCGCTCGCTGGTCGAGGCGGTGCCGGATGTGCGGAAGATTCTTCAGGCGGGCAGACACCTTCTTGAACTCATCAATGACGTCCTGGATCTGTCCAAGATCGAATGCGGACGATTGGATTTCCAAATTGAATCCCTTTCTATCGGCGAAGTCATTAGGTCAATTATCCCCACGGTGCAACCGCTCACCAGAAAGAACGGCAACAAACTGGAGATCGAAGTGTTGGCGGAGGGATCCTTCCGGGCCGACCGCACAAAGTTCCGGCAGGCACTATTGAATTTGCTGGGAAATGCCTGCAAGTTCACCGAGAAAGGAACCATCACGCTGAAAGTGTGCGAGGAATCCGCGAGGGGGCAGCGGTGGATTTGCTGGCATGTCATTGATACGGGCATCGGCATCGCCGAGGAAGACTACGGGAAGCTGTTCAAGCCTTTCTCCCAGGTGGACTCTTCGGCTACACGGGAGCACGGTGGCACGGGCCTCGGGCTGGCCATTTCCCAGCACCTGTGTGAAATGATGGGCGGGCACATCGACTTTTCCAGTAGTCCAGGCAAGGGCTCCTGTTTCACGATCCGGCTGCCGATCAACGGGGCTGGGCCAAACCCGGATCCAGTGGAGACTACGGGAGCGACGGCCATTCCCGCTTAAGAATTCCGCAAGGACCGACGATGCACAGAATTTTGATTATCGAAGACAACGAAATGAACCGGGACATGCTCTCGCGGAGGCTCATCCACAGGGGATTCGAAGTGTCCACGGCCAAGGATGGGCTAGAAGGGCTGGATCGAGCGCGCGCCGAATCACCGGATTTGATCTTGCTGGATATGAGCCTGCCTAAGAAAGATGGTTGGGAGGTCGCGCGGAACCTTAAGGAAGACATCAGGACCCGGGCCATTCCGGTTATCGCGCTCACGGCGCATGCCATGGCCGGAGACCGCGAAAGGGCCCTGAAAGCCGGTTGCGATGAGTACGACATCAAGCCGGTAGAGATGCCACGGTTGATCGAAAAGATCGCCAAGGTGCTGCGCTTGGAGTTGGCAACCGAAAGATGAAATGGACACCGGCTGACAGATGTGGAGTGCGGCGGCCGGCAAGAATGATGGAGAGTGCAAAATGCCCAATCCCGATGCGTTATTGAGGAATCTGAAGCCGAAAGGGCCGGCCGAAGTGGGAAATGGCACCGAGTCCCCGGAAACACTCCTTATCGTGGACGACGAGGAATTCAACCGGGATATGCTTTCCCGCCGCCTGCGCCGGGCTGGGTACCGGGTCGAGTGTGCTGCGTCCGGCCCTCAGGCAATTCAAGCCCTCGAGACGGAGACGATTGGGGCAGTGTTGTTGGACATTATGATGCCGGGAATGAGCGGCCTAGAGGTGCTCAAAGCTCTCCGCGCCGCGCACTCGCCTTCGCAACTTCCGATCATTATGGTTAGCTCGATCCATGACGGCGAGGAGATCGCCGAAGCACTCAATGCCGGCGCGAATGACTACGTTACAAAGCCCGTCGATTTTGCCGTGACTCTGGCGAGGATCAAGACCCAGTTGACCCGCCGCCGGGCGGAAGAGGCGTTGCGCGAAAATGAAGAGCGTTATGCCCTTGCCATGCGCGGCAGCCGCGAAGGCTTATGGGACTGGGATTTTTCATCGGAGCGTGTTCTGTACTCACAGGGATGGAAAGACCTACTCGGGTTTTCGGAGAGCGAGATCGGCGATTCACCGCTGGAGTGGCTGGGCCGCATTTACGAACAAGATCGGCCGCAAGTGGAATCCGCATTGGCGGAAAGGAAAGCATCGCAGTACGGCACTGAGTTCTCCAGCGAGCACCGCATTCAACACAAGAACGGCGACTATCGCTGGGTGCTCTGCCGCGGCGCCATTGTGCGCGCGGCAGATAGCAATCCCATCCGCATGGTAGGTTCCATGTCGGACATCACGTCGAGCAAGGCATTCGATTCCCTCACCGGCCTTTCCAACCGAACTTCCTTCGTCGACAAGTTGACGACACTGCTCCGGGAGACCTCGGCGAACCAGCGCAATACCTTCGCGCTGCTGTTCCTTGACTTGGACCGCTTCAAGGTAATCAACGATTCGCTGGGACACGGCATTGGGGACGAATTGCTGCAGGCGGTGGCGCGAAGGCTCGAGGGATCCGTACACTTCCGCAGAAACCAACGGAGTCTCGATGATTTGGCGCGCTTCGGAGGAGATGAATTCGCTGTGTTGCTCACCGAGTTGAAACATCCACTCGATTCTGTCGTGGTGGCCCGTCGCATTCTCGACCGCCTTCGCGGGCCCTTTCAGCTTGGGGGACGAGAAATCTTGGCCAAAGCAAGTATTGGGATCACCCTCGTCGATGCGTCTTACAGTACAGCGGCAGAAATTCTGCGCGACGCCGACATTGCCATGTACCGCGCAAAGGCTGCAGGCGGGGGGCGCTATGAATTGTTCGACGCCACTCTCCGCGACGACGCAATGGAAAGATTGGAACTGGAACACCGCCTCGGCCAGGCTCTGGAGAGAAAGGAACTAGTCCTCTATTACCAGCCCAAAGTGTGTCTCAAAACCGGGCGCACCATGGGGTTTGAGGCCCTGGTGCGATGGCAGCACCCCGAAAAGGGTCTGATCTCTCCTGCTAAGTTCATTCCGCTGGCGGAAGAAACCGGCGCCATCATCCCCATCGGAGCTTGGGTGGTGGAAGAGGCTGCTGCGCAATTGGCCCGCTGGCAAGCGCAGTTCCCCCTGGAACCCCCTCTTACCATGAGCCTGAACGTCTCCGTCAAGCAACTGTGGGACGCTGATTTCGTCGGCCTGGTCCGAAGAACTCTAACGAAGACCGGCATTAGCCCTGCCACTTTGCAACTCGAAATCACCGAAAGCGTCGCGATGCGAGAGGATGATTTCCCGGCCAAGGTACTCCACGAGCTTAAGGAACTGGGAGTGACACTCGATATCGATGATTTCGGGACCGGATACTCCTCGCTCAACCGTCTGGACCAGTATCCCTTCGACGCCATCAAGATCGACCGCGCCTTTGTGCTCCGCCTTCACAAAGATGCCCGTTTGATCGAAGTGATCCGAAGCATTGTGATGCTGGCGAACAGCATGAACCTGTTCATAACAGCCGAAGGAATCGAGACCAAGGAAGACGCGGATGCACTTGTCAGCCTTGGCTGTCAGTGCGGGCAGGGATACTTGTTTTCAAGACCACTGGCCGCGGAGGAAATCGAGCGGACTATTCTGTCCGATATCAACTTTTCAACACGTGGCCTGGGAATGAGGAAGTGAAAAGCGTACCAGCCGCATCCAGCATTCCTCGCGGTCAACTACTGCACGATATTGGGCGGCTTCCGCGATGGTCTTGGAAGCCGTAAGCAAGCGGGAGCATATTTGACTGCGTTGAGTGGGGCTCGGGCAGTCACAGGGCAGTCATCGCGCGGTGTTTTTGCCTATGCATTCTTTCCGCTGGAATCCAGTTCGGCCCAAGCCACGCCGTTTCCGCTAGTGCCGTTCCAACTGTTTGGCCAAAAATTAAAGCATGCCTGCACACAGATCATGCATTGCAAACAATTTGAGCGGCGCTAGTACCGTTCCAACCTATTTTCGGTAACACAAAAGCGGGCGGGGCATATCTCGCCGCTGCAATAGCCACGTCAAACATTTCGCCAAAACAAGTTGAAAAGGTACTAACAGCAAAAAGTTGAAGCGGCACTAGTCGTAATATTCCTGGCCCAGGTGGGTAATCAGGTCTTCTCCGACCATCCACCGCAGCGTGTTCTTCAGTTTCATCAATTGGATGAACAGATCATGCTCCGGATAGAGCTGCGGAGCCGTCATCGGCGATTTGAAGTAGAAGCTCAGCCACTCCTGAATGCCGCGCATACCGGCCCGTTGAGCCAAATCCAGGAACAGCACCAGATCCAGCACGATCGGAGCCGCCAGAATCGAATCGCGGCAAAGGAAGTCGACTTTAATCTGCATCGGGTACCCCAACCATCCGAAGATGTCGATATTGTCCCAGCCTTCCTTGTTGTCGCCGCGCGGCGGGTAGTAGTTGATGCGCACCTTGTGGTGAATCGTTTTGTACAACTCCGGATACAAGTGCGGTTGCAAGATGTATTCCAGGGCGCCGAGCTTCGATTCTTCCTTGGTCTTGAACGACCCGGGGTCCTCCAGCACTTCCCCGTCGCGATTCCCCAGAATGTTCGTGGAGAACCAACCGTGCAGCCCGAGCATGCGCGCCTTGAACGCCGGCGCAAGCACGGTCTTCAGCAGCGTCTGGCCGGTCTTGAAGTCCTTGCCGCCAATCGGAACGTTGTGTTTCTGAGCGAGTTCCTGCATGGCCGGAATGTCCACCGTCAGGTTCGGCGCTCCGTTGCCGTAGGCGATGCCGCTGGTAATCGCCGCCCAAGCGTACAACATCGAGGGCGCAATCGCCGGATGGTTTGTCTTCATGGCCTCTTCAAATGTTTCTGCCGTACCATGAACGTCGTGCGGCTTCATGAATACTTCCGTCGACCCGCACCATAGCATCACCAGGCGGGAACACTCATGCTTTTTCTTGAATTTGGCGATGTCATCCTTGATCTGCAGCGCGATGTCGTACTTTGTCTCGCCCTTCTTGACGTGCTTCCCGTCGAGCCTCTTCACGTACTCACGGTCGAAGGCCGCGGTCATTGGCTTGATCTTCGACAAGAAGGATTTCACCGCCGCCAAGTGTTGCGCATCGAGGACTCCCGCGTTCGCCGCCGCGTCATAGGAGCTCTCCGGGAAAATGTCCCAGCCTCCGAAGACCAAATCCTCCAGCTTCGCGAGTTTCACGAGTTCCTTGATCTTTGGCGAACGCCCCTCCGTCCGCTTTCCCAGGCGAATCGTGCCCATTTGGGTCAACGACCCGACCGGCAAGGCTTTCTTTTGGCGCACAAGCTCCACGCCCGCCATGAACGTCGTTGCAACAGCGCCCATCCCCGGCAACATCACTCCGAGTTTTCCCCTTGGTTGGGCAATACTGATTGGCTTTTCCATGAAATTCCTCGGCTTTTCGATTGGTGGAAGTACACAGGGCTTGGCAGTTCAGAGCGGATGCTCCAGCCCAAACTGTTCATTTTGTAGGAAGCGCAACCGATATGCAAACGAAAACCGCGCCCAAGACCAAGTCCTAGTCCCGGACCACATGTCCCCCGCGCCATTTCTGGATTTACTTTTCGCTTTTCGATGGCCCCAACATCTCCAGCTCAACGTGCACCACCGGCTTCACTCTCAGCAGCCAATTGCTCGGATCTTTGAGCCCCCACTCGATATACGGCACATCGAACCTTGCGGTTCCTTTCCATCGGCCAGCCGCAAGCTCCGCATGGACAGCCGCCACAATATCGTGCTCGCGGCCGTGCAGCAGAATCACTCCATGCAGCTTGACATCCGAAGTTCCGGAGCGCGCCACCTTGCCCTCGATCTGCTCCGGCCGAAACACCGCATCCGGATATTTCGCCGTCTCCAGAATCTCTCTTTGCATTCGCCCATCCCGCGAACTGTTCCCTGTGTTGCCGCTCGTGGCCTGCACAATGATCTCTCCGCCGGCCTTCCCGCTTTCCGGGTCGAAATACACCGTGCCGCTTTTCAGCGAAAAAGTGCCGTGCACGGTGTGAAACGTGCTGTCCACCAAGAATCGCACCTTGCTCTGCGCCGGGTCCAACTCTAGCACCACTTCTTCCGCGGTTGCCGGCGTTGCTGGTTGCCCGGGCGGCGCTGCAGTTGCGCACAAAAATACAGCAATCCCAAACATTCCGGAAACTGCGGCCATCACCGATTTCCAGCCCGATATGTGTATCACCCCGTCCCCTTCTCTCAGGCAGCCAGAAATTGCCAGCCCAGTTGCGTCCCCGTCAGTACAACATCGCCGGGCGTCGCGTGACCCACGTGAATCGCAAGCAAGCGGGCAAACAATTCCGGCTTACGGCTCAGCATTTGCAGCGCGCGCCGCCGGATCCCGGCGTTTCGCGCCAACTGCAGCATCAGCTTGCCCATCCAGATTGGCCGCCGCGCCAACCGCCTATGCGCGCGCTCATACCTGCGAAGATCGCCGCATTCGATCGCTTCCGCAATTGCGTGCGCTTGTCGAAACGCAAGCCGCAATCCTTCGCCAGTAATCGCGTCCACGCCACCCGAAGCGTCGCCCACCAGGGCAACATTTCCGCGCCACACTCGCGCCAGCGACCGCATCGCGATGACTTCGCCCCGTTGGCGGCTGCCCAACTCCGCGCTGGCCAAACGCTCCTGAAGTTCCGGCATGGCTTCCAGCGCCCGCTCAAAGTGAGCATCCTCGGCCGTCGCGCCCAGCACGACGACGCAAACCTCCTCTCTAGAAATCGGCGTCACATAGGCCTGCGCCCTCGGGCCCCAGTAAATCTCCGCGTATTCTGTCCAGGGACGCACGCGGTAATGCCGCCGATTGGCCATGCGGTGGCCGCACTGGACGGTGGCATTCAGTTCGCTCCACCGCCGTACTCGGGAAGTGCCACCGTCGGCTCCAATAATCCAGCGCGCAGGCTCCACGCCAAGGGGCAACCGCACACCGTCGGAGGCAATTCCGGCCACGGGCGTTTTCCAGAGCAACTTCACCCCGCATTTTTCTGCTTCCTGGCTCAGAAGTTTGTGTAACAGCGTCCTGCGAATCCCAATTCCCTGGCCCTCCGGAAAATCGGCCGCCACCTGAGCGTTGCCTTGTACGAACCGGATTCCTCGAAAACCGTAGCCCGCACCTGCCGGCAATTCGATCCCCAGCTCCCGTAGCGCCGCCTGTGTCTCCGGCATCATCCCTTCGCCGCACGCTTTTTCAATCGGCGGCTCCGCGCCATCCGCGACGGTCACCGAAAAACCCTTTCGCCGCGCCGCAATCGCCGCAGCCAGCCCCGCGGGCCCTGCTCCAACGACAAACACATCCGTCTTTTCTTTTTGTGTGGCCATTTCGCTTGTCTCTCCCGCACCCATTATTTCGCCCGCTGAACTGCTCAGTCCGTCAGATTCTTGTCAAATGTTTGTCGCGCAGCGTGCCATATTCAGTCCGCATTGCGGCCCTCTGCAGTCGCTTTAAGGCACATTCGCTGAGGCGCAGGGGACACATGAATCAAGTCTTTGCCTTCTCCATTGTCATGGGTCAATGGATGCACTTGTCTCTTCCGGAGATGTCTTCTTCAAGACTCCAATTCCAAAGACGTCTCCCCCCATTGCGTCGATTCGACAAACGGCTTCCCTGCGGTGCGCAGCGATGCTTTCCTCGGCAATTGGACCATGTTTCCCATCATAATTTCATCTTATTTTCCCATGCACTTCTATTAATTTGACTGATTCCCGCCTTTGCCTCACTCTAGTACTAGCGCTGGCGGCGACTTCGTTCGTTCTCGCAACGCGGGCCACCTGTGTCGTCCGGCTCGCCTCGCGTCGGGCCTTCGTGTTTTCTGTGGCCTTGGATGCGCCGCGCATAGGCAAGTGGATGATGGCCACCTGGCCGTTCCGGAATTTGAATCCTTCGGGGCCATCCTCCAGACGGGCTGATGGCCCCGCGTCTTTATGGCATTGCGATCGATTTCTGGAGGGATCTTTCCGTGACCGATAGTCCGCTGAAGCCTCGCAGCTCCGCCCTCACCGATGGGGCGCACCGTGCTCCCGCCCGCGCCATGCTTCGCGCCGCCGGCCTCAAGGACGACGACTTTGCCAAGCCCCTGATCGGAATCGCCAACACCTGGATCGAGATCGGTCCCTGCAACTACCACCTCCGCGAACTCGCGGTGCATGTTCGCGATGGCATCAAAGCCGCCGGAGGAGCGCCGCTGGAATTCAACACCGTCTCCATCTCCGATGGCATCACCATGGGCACCGAGGGCATGCGGGCCTCCCTGATCAGCCGCGAAGTCATTGCCGATTCCATCGAACTCGTCGCCCGCGGCAATCTTCTCGACGGTTTGATTGTCCTCGTCGGCTGCGACAAGACCATCCCGGGCGGCGTCATGGCCCTCGCCCGCCTCAACATTCCCGGCCTCATCCTCTATGGCGGTTCCATCGCTCCGGGCCAGTACGAAGGTCATTCCGTGACCATTCAGGACGTTTTCGAGGCCGTCGGCGCTCACGCTCGCGGCAAGATTAGCGACGCCCAACTCAAGGAACTCGAATGCGCCGCCTGTCCCGGTCCAGGCGCTTGTGGCGGACAGTTCACCGCTAACACCATGGCTCTCGTTTGCGAATTTCTGGGCATCGCTCCCATGGGCATTTCCAGCGTGCCCGCGACCAACGAAGGCAAAATTCGCGCCGGCGAACTCGCCGGCAAACTCACCCTGGATCTCGTGCGCAAGAATCTCCTGCCTTCCCAGATCATCACCAAATCCGCGATCGAGAACGCCATCGCGGGTGTTGCCGCAACCGGTGGTTCTACCAACGCGGTTCTTCACCTTCTCGCCATCGCCCGCGAAACCGGCATCTCGCTTTCCATCGACGACTTTGACCGCATCAGTTCGACTACCCCAATTCTCGCCGATCTCAAACCGGGAGGACGCTTTGTCGCAACCGACCTTTATTCAGCAGGCGGTACTTCGCTCCTCGCAAAGCGCATGCTTGAAGCCGGCCTTCTCCACGGCGACTGCATCACCGTCACCGGCCGCACCCTCGCCGAAGAAGCTGCCCGCGCCAAAGAAACGCCAGGCCAGGAAGTCGTCCGAACGAAAAGCAATCCGCTCAAGCCAACCGGCGGCTTGGTCATCCTGAAGGGCAATCTCGCCCCGGAAGGCTGCGTCGTGAAAGTGGCCGGCCACAGCACGCAGACTTTCCGCGGCCCTGCGCGCGTCTTTGATACCGAAGAAGCGGCCTTTGCTGGCGTGGAAAACGGCCTCATCAAAGCCGGTGACGTGGTCGTGATCCGCTACGAAGGGCCTCGCGGCGGCCCGGGCATGCGCGAAATGCTTGCTGTGACCGCGGCGCTTGTGGGCGCGGGCCTCGGTGACTCTGTCGCTCTGCTTACCGACGGCCGCTTCTCAGGGGCCACTCACGGCCTCATGGCCGGTCACGTCGCTCCGGAGGCTGCCGTGGGCGGCCCCATTGCCGCCGTCCGCGATGGCGACACGGTCGTCTTCGACTTGCCCAAGCGCACCCTCACAGTTGAAGTGACCGACGCCGAACTCCAGAAGCGTCTCGCCACATGGAAACCGCCGAAACCCCGTTACACACACGGTGTGATGGCCAAGTACGCCTTGCTGGTTTCCTCTTCCTCACTCGGCGCCATCACTTCCGTGCCCGCGAGTTTCTCTTCCGGCCCAGCGCCGGTCTTGTCTGGGAGAACCCTATGAAACTCACTGGAGCGGAAATCCTCTGCGAAACTCTCGAGCGCCTCGGAGTGCGCCACATCTTTGGCTATCCGGGTGGCGCGATCCTCCCGGTTTATGACGCGCTTGGAAAATCCAAGCTCCATCACGTCCTCGTACGTCACGAACAAGGCGCCACGCACATGGCCGACGGCTATGCGCGCGCCACTGGCGGCGTTGGCGTGGCCATGGCCACCTCCGGTCCCGGCGCGACCAACATGGTAACCGGCATCGCCACTGCCATGCTTGACTCTTCCCCCGTGGTCTGCATAACCGGGCAGGTAAGCAGCAAGCTCTTGGGTTCCGACGCCTTCCAGGAAGTCGACATCACCGGCATCACCATGCCGATCACCAAGCACAATGTAGTCGTCTCCAAGGCGGAAGACGTCGCTCACACCGTTCGCGAGGCCTTCATCATCGCCAAGTCCGGCCGGCCCGGCCCAGTCCTCGTTGACATCACCAAGGACGCGCAACAGGCTTCCGCCGAGTTTGGCTGGGAGGCCTGCAAACCAAAACTTCCCGCGAAGCGCATCCGCAACAATCATCGCCAGGAAGATTTTGACCGCGCTGTCGAACTTTTGAATTCCGCCAAGCGTCCCGTCATCCTTGCTGGGCGCGGCATCATGCTTTCCGGCGCCATGCGCATTTTTGAGCAGTTCGTGCGCACCAGCAACATTCCTGTCGCCATGACTCTCCTCGGCATCGGTTGCTTCCCTGCCAGCGATCCGATGAACCTGGGCATGATGGGCATGCACGGCGAGGCCTGGGTGAATACCGCCATTCAGGAAGCCGACCTGCTCATCGCCATCGGCATGCGGTTTGACGACCGCGTTACCGGCAATCTCCGTACCTATGCGCGCAACGCCCGCAAGATTCACATCGAAGTCGATCGCGCCGAAATCAACAAGAACGTACAGGTCGACGCCGCCATTATTGGCGACGCCGGCGAAACCTTGACCAATTTCCTCCCCCACATCCACGCCCGCGACCACAGCGCCTGGCTCGCTCATATCCAGGAGCTAAAGGGCGATTCCGCCGTCCGCGATATTCAGTCTCTTCCGGACAGCGGCCACCTGTACGCCGCCCACGTCATCAACGATCTGTGGAAGGCCACCAAGGGCGGCGCCATCGTGGTTACCGACGTCGGCCAGCACCAGATGTGGGAAGCGCAGTATTATCACCACGACCAGCCGCGCACACTGATTACTTCGGGTGGCCTGGGTACCATGGGCTTCGCTCTCCCCGCGGCCATCGGCGCGAAATTCGCCCGCCCTGACGCGGAAGTCTGGGCCGTCGTCGGCGACGGCGGCTTCCAAATGACCATGTGCGAGCTCGCCACCATCGTTCAGGAAAAGATCAACATTAAGATCGCCATCATCAACAACGGCTATCTCGGCATGGTCCGCCAGTGGCAGGAGTTCTTCTACGACAAGCGCTACGTAGCCACGCCGCTCGTTGCCCCCGATTTCGCGGCCCTTGCCCGTGCCTTTGGTATTCGTGGCGAGTGCATCACCACGCGCGAGGAAGTTACACCCATGATTGAATCCGCGCGGAATTCGGATCAGGCCGTCCTGCTCAACTTCCGCGTCGAACAGGAAGACTCGGTTTACCCCATGGTGCCTGCTGGCGCTGCGCTCCACGAGATGATTCGGCGTCCCAACAATCCTTTGGTGGAGACCGCTACGGAGCCATAGTTGACATTTGAAGTAATCGAGGAGCTTATGCAGACCATCGTCGCCTATGTCGAAAACAAACCCGGCGTTCTGAACCGCGTCGCTTCGCTGACGCGCCGCCTGGCGATCAACATCGATTCACTCACCGTTGGTCCCACCGAGAACGAGGAAATCGCGCGCATGACCATCTGCGCGCACACGGACGAGCGCGGGGCTCTCCGCCTGGAAGCCAGCCTCGAAAAGCTGGTCGACGTGCTTCTCGCGGAGAACATTTCCGGCCGCTCCATGCTCGAACGCGACCTCGCCCTCATCAAAGTCGCTACCGACCAGCAGAACCGTCCTCATCTGATGGAATTGCTCAAGGTGTTCCGCGGCCGTGTTGTGGACGTTGCTCCCGAATCCCTGATCGTCGAAGTTTCCGGCACGGTCGATAAAATTGACGGCCTGCTCGAAGTCCTGCGGCCTTTCGGCGTCCTCGAAATGGCGCGTACCGGGCGCATCGCCATGACGCGTGGCAACGACTTGCTCCGTCCCCCCGCGGAAGCAACGAACGGTTCCAAGGACACCGCTCCAGTATCGAGCTGACAAGGATTTCTGCTGTAGGGGTGTGGCAATGCTGGACCCCATTTAGCAACCAATTTCAAATCTCGCACTTCCGATTTTCGGCCGCATCCAGGCCTACGAAAGGAACAACGAACGCAATGGCAAATCTCTACTACGATAAAGACGCGGACCTCGCCTTGGTCAGGGCAAAAAAGGTCGCGATCATCGGTTATGGCTCACAGGGCCACGCTCATGCCTTGAATCTTCGCGATTCCGGTGTCGCCGTGGTTGTCGGACTTCCCGAAGGCAGTGCTTCCCGCGCCAAAGCCGAGAAGGATGGAGTCAAGGTAAAAAGTCCCGCAGAAGCCGCCGCCTGGGCGGACGTTATCATGATCCTCGCCCCAGACACGCGCCAACCCAAGCTCTACAAGGAAGCCATCGAGCCGCACCTTACTCCCGGCAAAACCCTCATGTTCGCCCACGGCTTCAACATTCGCTTTGCTGCCATTCAGCCGCCCAAGCATGTGGACGTCAGCATGATCGCCCCGAAGGCTCCCGGCCACCGCGTCCGCGAGGTGTTTATCGAAGGCGCGGGCACGCCTGCCCTGCTCGCTGTTCATCAGGACGCTTCCGGCAAAGCCAAAGCCTTTGCTCTTTCCTACGCGAAAGCACTCGGCGCCACGCGCGCCGGCGTTCTGGAAACCACTTTCACCGAGGAAACCGAGACCGATCTCTTCGGGGAACAGGCCGTGCTCTGCGGCGGCGTCAGCGAGCTCATCAAGGCGGGCTTCGAAACCCTGGTGAATGCCGGCTATCAACCGGAGGTCGCCTACTTCGAGTGCCTCCACGAGCTCAAGCTCATTGTTGATCTCATCTATCGCGGCGGCCTGAGCTATATGCGCTACTCGGTGAGTGACACCGCCGAACACGGTGACTACCACGCCGGGCCTCGCATCGTCACCGCGCAAACTCGCGAGGCGATGAAAAAACTCCTCGCAGAAATTCGCGATGGCAGCTTTGCAAAGGCCTGGATTGAGGAAAACGAAAAGGGTTGCCCCAATTTCCTCGCCAAGCGCAAAGCCGAACAGCAGCACATCATCGAGCAGCTCGGCCCAAAGCTTCGTGGCATGATGCCCTTCCTGAACCCCATTGCCGCTCCAGGCATGGCCGAGTCCGCCGCCTCCGCCAAAAAATAACCTTCGTCTTCCGTTGAGCACGGCGGAACACGTGGGGCCCTGTCCTTGTCTTGTAGGGGCGCAGCACTGTTTACCCTGAACTGCGAAGGGCTGCGCCCCACCTTGCCATAATCTCTATAGTGTTCGGGGCTTTATTCTTCTGGCTGATTCTCCACCGTTCCAACTTGTTTTGGCGAAATTCTTGGTGCGGCTATGGTGGGGGGCGAGGCCTGCCCCGCCCGCCTTTGTGTTGCGGGATTATGTTGGAACGGCACTAGTTGGAATGCGACTGGTTGGAACCTTTGTTTCCCCCGCTCGTCAATACATTGGTTTCCTGGATCCGTGGCGGCTTCGGGTGTGTCGGCGCCAGAAAGAGAGTGTCGCACTCAGCGCACCGGTGCGGACGCAAGTTCAATATCCGGCAGAGCACCTTGACTGGGAGACCGGTTCGCTTTACACGGTGCACGTCTGTGCTCCGGCACTCCGGACATGTCCGCTCCTTGCTGATTCGCTGGAACTTCATAGACACCTCCCACGAATCACAAAGTTTCGCTATGTCCCCAGGTAGTTCACATGCACATAGACACCGGTGTGAACGTTGTAGAGCAAGTACCACCCCACATGATCGGTATCCTCATAGACCACGAAGTCATCCCCGCAGTCCCAGCACCAATCGGAGCAGACAAACCAATCCCAGGGCGCGACTTCAAAATAGAAACCTCCCGGCAGCCAGAACCGGTGGTGATCGCGATCGAAGCGCACGATGTTGTAGCGGTAGCTAGGCCCAAAATGCTCAAAGTGACCGTGCTCGAAGGGATGGTCGAGGTGGAAGCGCTTGTCATTGGGTGCGTCATGGCCATACCAATGGTCGTTGTTCACATGCTGCGTGCCATTCACCTTGCCGTTTTCGTGACGCTCTACTTCCCCTTTCACATGGCCCTCGCGTTTGGGCGGCGCAGGCGGAATCCTTCCCTGGTTCGCCCGCGGTGTGTTGGCAGGCCGCATCTCGGATGGATGCGCAGCCTGCCCGTGCATCTCCTCTCCCGGATGCTGAGCCATGGCTGGCACGGCTACTACCAGAAAGAATGCCAACGGCAAATCAAATCGCATCTTCATTCCTCCTCCTCGAAGACAGCAGTACATTTCCAAGAACTACGAAATTGGGGGATCGAGTCTGAGCCTCTCATTCTGACCTATTGCCCCTCCCTTTGGATACAAGAATGTGATGGTCGCAAACAGCCGCCTCTTGCTTTATCATTCCGCGATGCCGTCAAAGGTCTCTCCCCTCCTCCACCTCGGCACTTCCTCCTTCACCGCTGAGGGCTGGGAGAAGACTTTCTATCCCCAGGGTATGCAGCCGCGCGAGTACCTCTCTTATTACGCCACGCAGTTTGATACGGTCGAAGTCGACGCCACCTTCTATCGCATTCCCGCCGTTTCCACCGCCAAGGGCTGGTACGCCAAAACCCCATCCAATTTCCTTTTCGCCCTCAAAGCGCCCCAGGAAATCACCCACGAACGTGTTCTCGTGGACACCGATTCCGTCCTGGCCGAATTCCTTCGCGCCACCGAGCCGCTTGGCGAAAAACTCGCCGTCGTTCTATTGCAATTTCCCTACTTCAACAAAAAAGCATTCTCTGGCCCCGCGGAGTTTCTGGCGCGGCTCAAACCTTTTCTCGAAAAGCTTCCCGCCGCGCCACGCTTCGCCTTCGAGATCCGCAACAAGTACTGGCTCGGCCCTGCGCTCTACGACCTCCTTCGAAAACACAACGTCGCCCTCGCTCTCATCGATCATCCCTGGATGCCCCGCCCGCGCGAGTGGTTTGCCAAAGCCGACCCCATCACCACGGACTTCACCTACATCCGCTGGCTCGGCGACCGCAAAGCCATCGAAGAACTCACCAAATCTTGGGATAAGACGGTCGTGGACCGTACAAGCGATTTACAGGAATGGGTCGAAGCCTGCCGCAGTTTCCTTAAACGCAAAATTCGCGTCTTCGCGTTCGCCAACAACCACTACGGCGGCCACGCTCCCGACACTCTGCACTTGTTTGACGATGTGATGGATAAAAAGTGACTTCCGTGAAGCTAGGCGCGGTGAAAGAGAAGGCATTTGCCAAGGCCAATCCCGGCAGAGCGCGAAATGGCCGTTACCGACCCAACGACAGCTTGCTGGCTTTCCTGAAGGGCCTCTGAACCAAAGGATATTGCCGCTTTGCGCGGTAAGCAGTCGGAATTAGAAACGCTCGAGCGGATGGCAAGAAGCTAGGTCGCATTCTAGTAAGAACTTGTATGCACCTTCTCGCTCTTGCGCGCCGCGAGCAGTCGTGCGTGCAGGGCGTAGGTTGCTCGAGACGCCGCTCTGCTGACGGCAGTTCTATTGCACATTCAGATGAGCCGGTTCATGATTTTTATGTGGAAATTCGACGACAACTTGGCAGCTCATTGCTCTGGGCGTTCAGCAATTTTGCCTTCGCCACAATAACGTTTGTAGCCCTCTATACTATCCGTTTCAGCGGTATAGGCGTCTGGCTCGCAAAATTTGTCTTTGTCGGTTTTGTGGGGACCGTTGTTTTCTCAATTCGAGACCTGTGGAGAACTAGAACCCGAGGGCAGGGTTTCATTGCACTCTTGCTGTGTTTGCCGGTGCTCGTGTTTTTCGATCTTCTTACAGTTTGGGAAGGACCCCTTTACGTGTCCGTAACCGGTTCACCCGTTCCTGAATTTCAGGTCGACGGGGCGGCAGGATTTCACGGCCTGCAGATTTACGGTCCAGAACATTCCAAGGCTGAGTGGCGTGGAGACGACATCGGCCTGGTTTGGGGCTTTGACTGGCAAAGGCGGGATAAGTTTCCTCCAATGCGACTGCGATTCGCCTACGGAATCTTGCCAACCGGCTATTCGCAAGAAGCGCCACTAGCTGGCGTGGCTCCAGCGCTGGACCCAGAAGTGACCTATACAGTTAAGGTCCAGCCAGCTATGGGTATGCCTGAATATTTCACGCTTCACGGCAGGGCACTCATCAAAGCCGAGGATGAGTATGCGACCGCAGTATGTTGGGCACCTCTCAGCGTTCCGGGAAGGAGCGACCCTGCGTATGTGCGGGCAGATTGTGAGACAAAGACGCCTTTGCCAATGTCGCCGCGAGGTCAGGGCAGGCTCAAGGCTTACCAAGAGAGGCGCGTCGTCTACTATTAGCGACGCGCGACCTCCGGGGAACTATGCAGACTTAATCAGGCGCCGGTGCGCTGCGACACCCAGCTATCGAGAGGAAACACGGTTGGCCACGAAACTCAATTTGGCATAATTCGAAAGGCGGCATTATATGGCGGCCACGCCCCCGACACCCTGCGTTTGTTTGAGAATTTGATGAATGGGAAGTGATTGATCTGAAAGAGGGGATGAAGGAGCTTCGCGATCGTGGATATCAGATATCAGCTATCAGAAACTCCCATCGAACCAACAACCTCGCAGATCGTTGTTTCTTGCTTCCTGGTCGCCGCTCGCTGATACTGATTTCCCTCTAGAACAGGGTGGATTTCCAATTCAACGCCTCACCCCAACTGCGTCTTCCCCAGCTCCGCCACCCGCCGCTCGTAAATCATTTCGCACAGGCCCTTCTTGTTGTAGAACCGGAAAACGATTTTGTGCCCCGCTTCGATCTTCGCTCGCGACTTCAATACTGTTCCGTTCAGTTCCACCCAACTCCCGCTCACCAGGTAATCGCCCTCGCGCCCTTGCAGTTCAAATCGTCCGTCGCTCTTTAAGCTCAGAGGCGCGGCCTTGCACGGCACTGTTTTCCCGGCCACACGCGCTTCCGCGCACACATATTGGCCCGCAACTTCCTTCGTCTGCCCCGCGGCCTTTCCTGCCCAAATCAACAGGCACAACCCAACTCCCGCCAGTCGTGCCGTCTTCCCAAGACTTCTTGACCACTCCATGGGGGCCTCCCACACCATTGGACTCGGTCGAGTTTGGAGCAAACCTAGTTGAAGTCGCTCTCATGTGCAACTCACCGGCCAGTCCGTGCGCCTGGCAAGTCACTGATGCTAAGACACTTAGCTAAATACATCGCCGTCCCATTTCGGGAAAACGGGAACACCTGTTCTCTCTTTGCAGAAGCTGCGGAATTGTTTTGCAGTACTACGCGCGACGTACTAAGGAAGAGGGTATCTCCATTATATTTATCATATAGTACTTACATTAGCGGGTAATTCAGCGCCGGCGGCCCGATCCTCCCACGGGCCAGCCTCTTTTCTTTTCTGGCGAGAAGCACGCTTTAACGCTTTAACCCTTTGGCCCTGACCCCGTTCTTCCGTTAGAATGCTCTCGTGGCCGATCCAAGTTCTTCCTCCTCAAAATCTGCTGCCGCGGGACAGTTTCGCGCTCGTCTGAAGTCTATCCTCGCCGCTCGCAACGCCGATCCCTTCGGCATTCTCGGCCCCCACACTTTTGAGTCCCCCGAGGGACGCCGCTGGGCCATCCGTTTCTTCCTGCCGGGCGCCGTCGAAGCGGAAGTCCTCCCGCGAGGCCTGCCCGCCGGAAATGTGCCGAGTGAGGGCGATCCCGCGCCCCTTCCCATGCGCAAGCTTCGTCCCGAGGGCTTCTTTGAAGCCGTCCTGCCCGGCACCAGCCTACTCGCCCCCGCCCCTTCCAGCTACCGCATCCGGTTCCGCACGGAGTATGGCGAAGTCTCCGAGAACTACGACGCCTACGCCTTTCCTTTTCTCCTCAGCGAATTCGATATTTATCTCATGGGCGAGGGCCGCCATTACGACGCGTACGAGAAACTCGGCGCTCATCTGAAGACGGTCGATGGCGTCGCCGGCGTTCATTTTGCGGTCTGGGCGCCCAACGCGCGCCGTGTCAGCGTCGTAGGTGATTTCAATCGCTGGGACGGCCGCGTCCATCCGATGCGCTTTCGCGGCTCTTCCGGCATCTGGGAACTCTTCCTGCCGGAACTTGCCGAAGGCGCCGTCTATAAGTTCGAAATTGTCGGCAAACAGGATGTCGTTCTCCCTCTCAAGGCCGATCCATATGCCTTCTCTTCCGAGCTGCGCCCTCATACCGGCTCTGTCGTCGCGCGGATTGACAAGCACCCGTGGGGCGACTCCGAGTGGATGCATCAACGCGCCCAGAAAAACTGGTACGAGTCTCCGATCACAGCCTACGAGGTTCATCTCGGCTCCTGGCGGCGCGTTTCCGAAGACCACGATCGCTGGCTCAGCTATCTCGAACTTGCCGACCAACTCGTTCCCTACGTCAAGGAACTTGGCTACACCCACATCGAGCTTCTGCCAGTCATGGAGCATCCCTACGACGGCTCGTGGGGCTATCAGACTCTCGGCTATTTCGCCGCCACCAGCCGTTACGGCACGCCCACCGAATTCATGGAATTTGTCGACCGCTGCCATCAAGCCGGCATCGGCGTCCTTCTCGATTGGACCCCGGCTCACTTTCCCCGGGACTCCCACGGCCTGGCGTTCTTCGACGGCACGCATCTCTACGAACACGAGGATCCCCGCCAGGGCACGCAGCCCGACTGGGGCACGCTTGTCTACAACTACGGCCGCAATGAAGTGCAGAACTACCTCATCTCCAATGCCCTGTTCTGGCTCGACAAGTACCACATCGACGGCCTCCGCGTGGACGCCGTCGCTTCCATGCTCTATCTCGACTACTCCCGCAAATCCGGTGAATGGATCCCCAACCGTTATGGCGGCCGCGAAAATCTCGACGCCATCGATTTCTTCAAACGCCTCAATGAAGTCGCCAACCTGCGCTTCCCCGGCGTCCTCACCATCGCCGAGGAATCCACTGCCTGGCCCAGCGTATCCCGCCCGACCTATCTTGGCGGCCTCGGTTTCAGCCTCAAGTGGAACATGGGCTGGATGAACGACACTCTTCAGTATTTTTCAAAAGATTCCGTCTACCGCCGCTATGAGCACAACAAGCTCACCTTCTCCCTCCTCTACGCCTTCACCGAAAACTTCATGCTGCCGTTTTCCCACGACGAGGTCGTTCACGGCAAGAACTCCCTCCTCCACAAAATGCCCGGCGACATGTGGCAGCAATTCGCCAACCTCCGCCTGCTCTTCGCCTATCAGTACGCCCATCCCGGAAAGAAACTCCTCTTCATGGGACAGGAATTCGGCCAGCGCCACGAATGGAACGAAGCCAGCAGCCTCCAGTGGGATCTCTTGGAATACGAATCCCACCGTGGCGTCCAGCGCCTCGTCCACGATCTCAACAGGCTCGTCGCTTCCGAGCCTGCTCTTCATCAGGTGGATTTTGAATGGCAGGGTTTCGAATGGCTCGACGCCAACGACTCCGACAACAGCGTTTTTTCCTTCATCCGCCGCGGCAAGAACCCTGACGAAATGATCATCGCCGTCCTCAACGCCACTCCCGTTGTCCGCTATGGCTACAGGATTGGTGTCCCGCGTCCCGGCCACTACGAAGAGGTTCTCAACACCGACGCCAGCATCTATGGCGGCTCGAACGTCGGCAATCTCGGCGGCATGAATTCCGGTGAGCACGCCTGGATGGGCCGCCGCTATTCCCTTGCCCTCACTCTGCCTCCGCTTGCCGCCGTCTTCCTCAAGTGGCGCCAGGCCTGATCTCCCCTCACTCCTAACTTTTCTACCGCCCCGTTTCTCCCCACTTCCTTCGTGCAACCCTCCGGCTTACGATAAACTCTATATGTTTGTAAACGACCGACTCTCCGAACGAGGATTGCTGTGCCTTTGACGACAAGACAAATCCCTCAGCCTTCTATCCTTCTTTTTGCCGGCTTTCTCTCCCTAGGCCTGGCCTCCGTCGCGCTCGCCCAGGACCCCGGCCCCCTCCCCACCCCGCCTGCTTCGCGCACTCAGATTCCTCCGCCGCCGCCGCAGAATCAGACCTATCACACCTCGCCTCCTCCCCAGGACATTCACTCCCCCGGTGACAATCCAATCACTAAAGATCCTCCTCCTATCCCTCCCGAGGAAATTACCAAGCGTTTCGCCGAGCGCGAAGCGGAGTTCAAGCTGGAGCGCGATAACTATACCTACACGCAATCCTTCGCCATTCAAACCCTCGACGAAGACAATCGGCCCGACGGGGAATACCGCATGACCAGCGACATCGTCTTCACCCCCGACGGCAAGCGTTTTGAAAAAGTCACTTACGCTCCCCCTGACACCCTTCGGCGCATCAGCCTCAGCGAACAGGACCTCGACGATGTCCGCAACGTCCAACCCTTTGTTCTCACCACCACCGAACTTCCCAAGTACAATGTCACCTATGTTGGCCGTCAGCAGGTCGATGAACTCTCCTGCTATGTCTTTGACGTCGCCCCCAAAGTCATCGAAAAGAAACAGCGCTATTTCCAGGGCCGCGTCTGGGTCGACAACACCGATCTTCAAATCGTCATGACCGACGGCAAGGCTGTCCCCGACATCATCACGAAAAACAACGAAAACGTCTTTCCGCGCTTCCGCACCTATCGCCAAAACATCGAACACGGCTACTGGTTCCCGGTTTACACTCGCGCCGATGATTACCTTCACTTCCGCAGCGGTGACGTCCACATCCGCATGACCATCCGGTATTCCAATTACAAGCGTTATGCCAGCACCGTCAAAATGGGCGCTCCCACGGAAGTCAAGAAATAGTCGCCCTGCTGGCCGCACTTACGAATGAAATGGCGCAAACTCGCGGCGGGCCACGAGATGGCCAGAAAACCGCGCGGCCGGCGGAGCCACTTCAGCCCCTCGCCGTCTCGTTCTCCGGCGGAAAATACGCCTCATCCTGAATTCCATCTTTCTTCCAACCTGCCCGCAGCAAGATGCTTCGTCCATTTTCCAGCATGCTCGGATGTCCGCACAGGTAGGCCGTCGTTTCCTCCGGCTTCAAGCCCCAGACGTGGGTATATTTGCGGATCAAATCGTCCACCCGCCCTTTTTCCCCATTCCATTCCTCGTCTTCCCACGGCCGGCTCACCGTCGGCACGTACTTCAGCCACGGCGCCTCCCCGGCAATGCGCTCCAACTCATCGCGGTATCCGAACTCCCAGCTACGGCTCGCACCCTGAATGCAAAACAGCCGGTGTTCCCCCGGCATCAGCCCGCCGCCCTTCTTCCAATCCGCATAGACCGTCCGGATCAAGCTGACATACGGCGCCACGCCCGTCACCGTCCCCAGAAACAAATGGTTTTTCCGCCCGCTCCTCAAATCGAGCGTGAACCGCCCCTTGGCGAACCGGCGCAGCAGCAATGGGGCGCCTTTGTCCATCGCATACAGCAGCGGTGTGAGTTCCCCGTTCGGCACCCGTTCGACGAAAAACTCCAGAGTGCTCTCATAGGGTGACGAACACATCGAATAGGGCCGCTCGATCCGTTTCCCTTCGACCTCCACCCCCAATGTCGCGTATTGCCCCGCCAGGTACGGAAGTGGCCCACCCGCCTCTACGCGCAGCACGAACAGCTCTTCCGCCACCTCGCGGCGATCCACGATCTTCGCCGAAAAAAATTTTTCCGTACTCATGGAGCTTTTCCCTTTCCTCCTTCGATGCTGCACCGGCTAAAAAGACACGGGCGGGACGCTCCCGCGTTCCCGCCCGCGATTGAGTTCCTTCCGGACTTGCGCCGCCGCGAATCTCCTATGGATTCGGCGGCTGTCTCCGCTGCTGCATCTGTTGCATCATCATCTGCGGATCGAACTTCTGCACCGGCCCGGTAATTTGGTCCGAAAAGTCGTTCAGCATTTTGACCAGCACCATCGAATTGTCCTTGCTCGTCTCTTTCACCATGCCAAACGGGCTGACTTTGTCGCTCGCCCATACTTCGGAGCCAGTCTTGTCATTTTTCCAGTGCTCGCAAGTAAACGTCCCCGCCGGCACCGTGATCGTTTCCGTCCCCACGGAGTGCCATCCCTCCATCGCTTCTCCGGCTTTCTCACTGTGCATTGTGCTAGGGTTTACCGTCATTTCCATCGCCGCCTGCCCGGTCTGCTGAAAGATCACCCGGTGTGCCTGAAAATCACCGGCCGTGACCAGGGTCTTGCTGACCATCCCCTGCCCTCTGCTGTCGTGCATCACAGTCTGCATCCAGTAGCCATCTTTTCCGTCCACGCTTTCTCTGCCTACGATGCCCATCGCCATCGTTTGGGTCTTGGTCGCAGATCCCGTCTTGTTTGTCATTTCGTATTGCGCTCCCTTCCCAACCACGGGATGGAACGCCTTCGTGAACGCAGGCCTCTTAAACAGGTCCGTCCCCATTTGCGCTCGTGCTGGGGAAGCGAATCCCACCATCAACAGCAACGCTGCCCATGTCATTCGCTTCATGAATTTCTCCTTGGATTCTTGCACACTCACTACGTCGGCGGCCGGGGCCGCCAGGATTCTGCTTCTCTCATATCAGTTTCATTGCCAATGCGCAACGCCGCGCCAGAGGAAAAAAAAGGCAGATTGCAGGTTAAGTTACTCGTAAGCCAGCGCTTTCACCGGATCGTAGCTCGACGCTCTCACCGCCGGCACTGTCGCTCCCAGTGCCGCCCCGAGCAGCGCCAGCCCGATCGAGCCGATCACCCACCCTGGCGTCAACAGGATCGACAGCGAAGGATTCGTCTCCTTCAGAATGGCCTGCGTCAGGAACGTAATCCCGATGCCCGCCAGGCTTCCCACAACGGTCAGCACCGCGGTTTCCGCCAATAGCATTTTCACCACATCCAGCCGCGTGAATCCCAGCGCTTTTAGGATTCCGATCTCCCGCGTCCGCTCCATTACCATCGTGTGCATGTTCATCAGCACCACCAGGAAGCTGATCACGATGCCTAGCCCCACCATCGTTCGAATGAACGGCCGCAACTCCGGCAGGTTCGAGGAACTCATGAGTGTCACGTACTCCGACATCGACCGCACGCGGTTCTGCGGATCCAACTGCAGAATTTCCGCGCGGGTTCCCTCGGTGTCTCCCTTGCTCCGCACAAAGAACATCGACACGCGATTATCCGCTCCCACCAGGTCCTGCCCCACCTTCAACGGTATGAAAAAACGCGCGCCCTTTCCGTGCGCCACGATCCCGCAAATCCGGAACGGGTGATTTTCCAGCGTCACCGTGTCTCCCACTTTCAGGTGCCGCGTCTGCGCCACGATGTCATCGGCCATGGTCTCTTCCGGTGCTTGGAACGGCCGCCCCGCCCGGAAAATAAATCCCTGGCTCAACGCATTGAATCGCTTGTAGTCGATCGCATAAACAATCATCAATGTTTTCGGATCGCTCAGAATCAGCGTGGGCGCCACTTCGTCCACGCCCGGCAACTTCTCGATCTGTTCCCCCAGCGACTCCTGCATCACCGCGCTCGAGAACGCAAAGAAAATAGAGGAGTTCGGCGGTTGCACCAGAATGTCCGCTCCAACTCCCTCCACCCGCTTCCCCCACTCCGCGATCACGCCCGACGTCAGCCCTACAATCATCAGAATCAGCACCACTTGAATCGCTATCGCCAGAATGCTCAACAAGCACCGTAGCGGCCGCGCTGCCAGGTTGCCCCAGAACATTTGGATCAGGGAAAAAGGTCCGCTGGTACTTTCAGTCATGAATTGAATCCGTCTTGCTCACTCTAGCACCTGCGAAATCCGCAGGTCAAAAATTGCCTTCAAGAAAACTTGCGCTGCTTTCGAGCACGACGCTTGCCCTTGCGCAGCAAAAAATATTTCAACCTTGTTAAGTTTTCAACACCACGGTGGAAAACCTTGTGGAAAGAACTGCAAATCGCCGACTAACTCCACAAATTTCAATGCGATGATGCGGTTTGCACTATTTTTGTGCAATCGCCGCTTCCCTTCCCGCTCGTCGCATTCTCTTCTCGGAAATTTTTCGCCGGACGGACTTCGAATCCAGCAGCTTCTTAAGAAATTCTTTTCTTTAGGAGGCCGGGGATTCAGAGTCCGTGCGAGAATCTGCGGATCGGACCTTTAGATCAAGCATAAGGGCTTTGTTTTCTGTGTGGCTTCAGCCGCTGAGGAATTGATTTTGGGTTTTGCACTTGGACTCTTAGGTCCAGCAGAAAACCGATTCGCTGCTTCTTTGGAGCCTGCTATATGACTCGATGAGCTCCGCTCCCTCTTCTCGTCTGCTCCTCGTTCCAGCACTTCTAATACCACTTTGGCGGGCGCTCCAGATGGATCTTGATCACTTGCTTTGCCTCTGTGATGTCATACCAATGCCCGTACGGCTTCCACCCATCCGCCACAACCTGCACAAGCACTCTTCCCATCGGCGCATCCGGCACGTGCGCCACCCCTTGCTGGTTCGTCTTCACGTTCACTTCAAACTTCTTGTCCTTGATCAGGTGCTCTTCGACCGTTTTCACGTATACGCTGGCATTTTCCACCGGCTTATTCGCATCGCCGCCCGTGACTTCAATCGTGAGTCGGTTCGTAGGAGAGGCCCCCTGGTCCTTCTGCGCAGCGAGCGTCTGTTGCTGCTCGGCCCAAAGAACCGTTGTGACGGACAGCACGCCCAGCAGTGCGACCGACCACATTTGCCAGCGTTTCGGTTTCATGGCCAATTCTTTTCATCCTCCCCGGAAGCGGGCCAAACGTCAAGACCACAAGGCATTTGACTCGCTGCGCCACCTCTTGTAACTTTTTCATGTCTCAAGAGTTCGCGAGCCAGTGGTAGAATCGCTCATCGCTCTCACTTCGCCCGATTTGGCTAGACCTGCCTCTGCCGCCCGCCCACTCGTACGGCTGGATCCAACATTGGGATGGCCGGCCCTCTTCGGCGTTGCGCTCGTTCAGGTGCTTGCAGACAAGGAGAGACGTGAATGGGATTTGCGACAAATGCGATTCACATAGGCCAGGAACCCGATCCTACCACCGGCGCAGTCGTCGCGCCCATCTATCAGACTTCCACCTACGTCTACGAGGAACTCGGCAAAACGAAGGGCGGCTATGACTATGCCCGCTCCAATCATCCCAACCGCAAAGCTCTCGAACGTACGATCGCTAAACTCGAGGGCGGCCTTTCCTCATACGTCTTCACCTCCGGCATGGCCGCCATCGATTCCGTTTTTCGCCTTCTTCGTCCCGGCGATCACGTCGTCCTCTCCGAAGCTGTCTACGGCGGCGTCTACCGTCTAACCACGGAACTCCTTGTCCACTTTGGCCTCGAATTCTCTTTCGTGGACACCACTGACCCCGCAGTCGTGCTCGGCGCTTTTCGCCCGAACACGAAAATGATCTACATCGAGACTCCCACCAACCCCACCATGCGCATCACCGATATCTCCGCCATGGCCAAATTTGCCAACGAGCGCCGCGCCACCCTCGTCGTGGACAACACCTTCCTCACGCCTTATCTCCAGCGCCCCATCGAGCTCGGCGCGCACATCATCGTCCACTCGCTCACCAAATATCTCAATGGTCACAGCGACGCCACCGGTGGCGCGGTTGTTCTCACTCGTCCCGAGGACGCGGAAAGAATCTATTTCATTCAGCGTTCCGCCGGCGCAGGTCTCGCTCCGATGGACTGCTTCCTCACCTCGCGCGGCCTTAAAACCCTCGCCGTCCGCATGCTCCAGCACAACGCCAACGGCTTGGCCGTCTCTCGCCATCTCGATGCGCACCCCAAAATACGCAAGGTCCACTATCCCGGACTCGCCAATCACCCGCAGCACGAACTCGCGCGCCGTCAGCAGAAGGGGCCCGGCGCGATGCTTTCCTTTGATCTCGGCTCCGAAGAGGCCGCGCGCCGCTTCCTCAATCAGGTCAAGCTCTGTTCCCTCGCGGAAAGTCTTGGCGGCGTCGAAACCCTGATCTCCCTCCCCGCCCAGATGACTCACGCCTCCATGCCCAAGGAAGTCCGCGACCGCATCGGCATCACCGACAGCCTTGTCCGCCTTTCCGTCGGCATCGAAGACGTCGAAGACATCGTCGCCGACATCGACCAGGCCCTCCTCTACATCTGACACTCGCCTTCTGGCCTACTCCTCGTAAAGGCGCAGCACGGCTACGCCCCGTGTCCGCATGGTCCGCTGATCTTGAACGTCTGGGATTTGTCTTGCAGGGACCGCCTTCTGAGGCAGTCCGCCAACTCAACCCGACATCACCTTGTCTTTCGCTAAGCCACACACCTCCGGGTAGGGGCCGCTTCACTCAACCTTCTCAGCGGACGCCCCGCACGCTCGTTTGGCGTGAGGGTCTTGAGGTCCTCCTTCACTCTTTCACTCTTTCACTCTTTCACTCTTTCACTCTTCCACTCTTCTAATCCCCCACATTCTCCCCCAGCCACTTCAGGTACGCCTCCGACCCCGCCACAATCGGCATCACCACAAACTCCGGCGTATCGTACGAGTGCAGGCTCAGCACTTCCTTCTGCAATTCCGCCAGCCGTTCCTCGCTCGTCTTGATGATCAGCAGATATTCGCCGCTGTTCTCCAGCTTCCCTTCCCACGTATAAAACGATTCCACCGCGTGCGTCACAATATTTGCGCACGCCGCCAGGCGCTTCTCGACCACTCCGCGCGCAATTTTCCGCGCCTCTTCCAGCGTCGCGCACGTCACCAGCACCACACGATATTTCGTCTCCCGCTTCATTCCCCGTTTCTCCGCCCTCGATTGTATAGACTACTGTCCCAGATGCGTTTTGGCCTTCGCGAGAATGTCGTACACCGGCTTGTTATCCGCGTACACTCGCCACTCCTTCACCATGCCCTTTTCCACCAAGGCCAGCCAAGCAGTCGGTGTCCGCCATTGATTCTCCGCAGGAAGCTTTCCGTTGACTGCGATGGTACCGCCCGCTGAGCCGAACACGGCGACACGGTTCCCATTTTCAAAAATCTCCTCATGCGAAACCCAGTAGTCCGGGCAAAAGGCGAAGTAGCTTCGCCACCCAGCTCGCATCTTCTCTCTGCCTCGCACGGATTGACCGAGCGAGTCAATGAAAACGTGGTCCTCCGTCATCAGCTCGGCCAGCTTGTCCACATCTCGCTGGTTGATGCGCTTCAGAAACTGAAGAACCGTCTTAGCCGGGCTCATAAGACACTCCCATTCGGCATCATAGCCGAGTTGGCTATCGATCTTTGGAATTAACTTGGTTTCACATTGCAGTTAAGATGGGGAAGGCCAAGGGCCCCGTGGATGGATACTACGCTTTGCCATCTGGGCTGACCACCATCAACGGGCGAAAGTGCACACACTGCCGCAGGCGGACGCCGCATCTTTTTCTCATCTGCGGATTCTCTTTGCGTTGAACTCTACATATGTTGCGAAATCGTTCGGCTTGCCTGGCGGGGCAATCTCGAACTTTTCCGTAACGGAATCCGCTCCGGCTCGAGCGTATGTCATCCGGCATCTTGTGCCGGCGGGCGCTGCATCGCTCACGAACTCGATGGAGTCACCTCCGGAGGCCACCGTTGCCGCGTATCGGATGACGTGGCCTTCGCCGTCAAAGAAAATGGCGCGCAACGAGTTGTCCTCCGGATCGTGGTACACATACAAAAGATCGTCATGGGCAAAAGCAGCCCGCTCCTTCGTCGCCGGATAATCCAGATGGGTTCTTCGCACCAGCACCGTTCCATTCAGTTCAGGCCGAAAGGTAGACAAACCCTTTCCCTGTCCTGGCTTCCCTCCCCCATCCCACGTCCACTCGCCAAATAGAAAATCAAAGTCCTTCCATTCGTTTGCAGGCCGAGGCTGCTGAGCTCGCACGGAAAAGAAGGGAACCAATGTGAGTGCGACTAGCATTGTTCGCCATTTCATTTCATGCCTCCTCAAAACTGTCCGCTTCAACCCGAGGTTTGGAAGGGATTGCCCCATTCCGCCTTAAAACTTGTGCGTTGTGAGCAAGGATTTCCGATTTGAATACGAAAACGCCGAGCATTGTACACCATTTGCCTCCCGCGCGTTGTTTGGATCAAATTCCACCTGAAGCGCCCCTTACGGCATTGATGAGCATCCGCAGCGCCACGCGCCCCGATTCGGGATATACTTTTTGGCACCCGCCCCTGCACATTTGAGTCTTCGTGGAGGCACTCCATGGCAAAGCGACAGGATCGGGTGGAGCTAAAGGGCAGCGCGCGCGGGGCTTTGCCGGCCGGGCAGGATGTAGGCCCGGCTGATCCCAATCAGCAGATCGAGATCACCGTTTTAGTCCGGCGAGGATCAAAGCCTGCCGCATTTCCGTCGATCGCGCAGATGGGCGCTCGCCTTCCCCGCGAGCGAAAATATCTTACCCGCGAAGAATTTGCCCGTTTGCACGGCGCGTCGGCGGCGGATCTCAAAAAAATCCGCGCGTTTGCCGTCCAACACGGCTTGAAAGTTGTGAGCGAGGATCGTGCGCGCCGCATGGTGAAACTCAGCGGCACGGTTCAAGCATTTAACGACGCGTTTGGCGCGAACTTGCGCCGCTACGAACTCAGTTCGGGCGCATACCGCTGCCGCACCGGCACCCTCACGATTCCCGCGGAACTGGAATTCATTATCGAAGGCGTTTTCGGCCTCGACAATCGCCCGCAAGCCAAAACCCATTTCCGCCTGCTCAAGAAAAAACCGCACGTTCGCGCTCAAGCGGCGGCCATTTCCTACTCCCCTCTTCAAGTCGCCAAAGCCTACGCGTTCCCATCGGGCACGACCGGCGCCGGCCAGTGCATTGCTGTGATCGAGTTGGGAGGCGGCTATAGCGCCGCCGACCTCGATTCATTTTTTGGCAATCTCGGCATTTCCACACCAAAAGTTACGGCAGTCTCCGTCGACGGTGCGGCGAATTCTCCCACGGGTGACCAAAGCGGACCCGACGGCGAGGTCGAGTTGGATATCGAGGTGGCGGGAGCAATTGCGCCCGCCGCGCAAATCGCCGCCTATTTCGCGCCCAATACCGACCAGGGATTTATCGACGCGATCACCACGGCCGTGCATGACGCAAAGCTAAAGCCCTCGATCATTTCCATCAGTTGGGGCGGGCCGGAAGACTCCTGGACCGAGCAGTCACGCGACGCGCTCAACTCCGCGTGTCAAGATGCCGCAACGATGGGCGTCACCGTTCTCGCCGCGTCCGGTGACGATGGCGCGTCGGACGGGAGCGCGACTGGCGCTCCTACCGTGGATTTTCCCGCTGCGAGCCCCTACGTGGTCGGTTGTGGCGGCACGAAATTGACAATCTCCGGCGCCGCGATCGCCAGCGAGCAGGCATGGAACGAGCTTTCGGCGAATGAGGGAGCGACCGGAGGTGGCGTCAGCGAAGTTTTTGCGCTCCCCGGCTATCAGCAGAGCGCGAACGTGCCCAAGGCCCCGAATGGTTTCGTGGGCCGCGGCGTGCCCGATGTTGCGGCGGATGCCGATCCGGAGACGGGTTACAACGTGTTCGTCGATGGGCAGGAGGCGGTGATTGGCGGCACCAGCGCTGTTGCTCCGTTGTGGGCAGGGCTTTTGGCGCTCATCAACCATTCACTCGGGACAAATGTGGGCTACATCAATCCGCTGTTGTATTCCGCTAAAGTTGAACCCACGTTTCACGACATTACTTCCGGAAGCAATGGAGATTATTCCGCGGGTCCTGGCTGGGACGCCTGCACCGGCCTCGGCAGCCCGAATGGCTCCGCCCTCATGAGCGCTCTGCAGGGCAACTAGCCGCGCGAGCCCAGGCTCAAAGACCGGGTGACCGGCAATGGACACTCAAAGTTTGCTTAACTGGTGACCCGAATTCCATCGAAGGTTTCAACTGAGTTCGCGACAGCTCCTGGTGATAGATTTGGCAGGAAGGCTCGGACATCGCGACCCGTTCATCAGGTCACATCAGCACAGGGGACAGGCATCGTGAACCCATTGAAGCGAGACATCCTCCATTGCATCGGCAACACCTCTTTATTGGCCTTGCGCAACATCGTGCCCCAGAACGGCTCCCGCATCCTGCTCAAGCTGGAAAGCGAGAACCCCACAGGCAGCATGAAGGACCGCATGGCGCTTGCCATGATCGAAACGGCAGAGGCGGACGGACGTCTCACAGCCGATGGTTCTGTCGTCGAATATACCGGCGGCAGCACCGGCGTGTCCCTTTCCTTACTTTGCGCGGTGAAGCGATATCCCCTGCATATCGTGACTTCGGATGCCTTCGCCCGGGAAAAACTCGAGCATATGAGAATTCTGGGGGCCCGGCTTCAAATCCTGCCAAGCGAGGGCGAGGGCATGACGGAGAAGCTGACCCGGGACATGATCGAAGCCGCGCGCATCATCGCGCTAGAAACGGGAAGCTTCTGGACCGATCAGATGAACAATAAAGACCAGCTTGCGGCCTATCACAAATTGGCCGAGGAAATCTGGATTCAGACAGACGGACAGATTGATGGCTTTGTCCAAAGCGTGGGTACCGCCGCGTCCCTTCGCGGTACCGGGGAAGCCTTACGCCGCCATAACAAACAGATCAGAATCGTTGCCGTCGAGCCCTCGGAATCCCCTGTTCTCTCTGGCGGCCGGCCAGGCGCTCATAAGATTGATGGCATCGGCGCAGGTTTTGTGGTCCCGCTCTGGGAGCAGCGCATCGCCGATCACATTGAGCAGGTTTCCACGGAAGAGGCTGCGGCCATGACCATTCGGCTGGCCCGCGAGGAAGGCCTTTTTGCCGGCACTTCCACGGGCGCCAATGTCATTGCCGCTTTGCGATTAGCCGAACAACTGGGCCCTCACGCGACCATTGTCACCCTCATGTGCGATACCGGCATGAAATATCTCAGCAGACATTAGCAATTAGCTGCGCTGGCTCCCGCCTTTGTAGTGGCCGACCTTGAGGTCGGTTCTTTTCTAGCACCGTAGGCGCGACACATTTCTCTCCGCACCGCCCATCCCGGGAGCGCCAATCTCCCGATTGGCGGGTGCTCCACGCCCGGTTTCTGATGGTCGGCTCTCGCGTTTCTCATCTCTTGGCTTTTGTAGGGATCGCCTTCTGAGGCGGTCCGCGCTTGGGTTTCCCGATTTTCGATTTTCGATTTTCCATTTTCCATTTTCCATTTTCCATTTTCTGTTTTCTGTTTTCTGTTTTCGATTTTCCAACTTCGCCTTTTCTCTCTTTGTCTTTCGCTCGCCACTCGCCACTGCTTTTTGTGTCCTCCCGAGCGCAGTCGAGGGATCGTGGCTTGCTCAAGCCCATCCCCGCTCGTTGGGATTGTGGCCGCCTCGGGAAAAAACGGGCTGCGACTTCCCCTCCTTGGTCCCTGCCTCCGTTGCGCCCAAAACGCGCCAAATGGCGGCGCTGGGCTCCACTACATCCGAGGCCAAGGAGGCCCATCCATGATCTTCAGGGGGGATTTTCACCCGGCGCTTCACGGCCCGTCTCTAGTCGAAACTACAAACTTGTCAAAGCGTTGACTTGAACAGATCGGGAGTGTAGCGTCCAAGGCGGCATTGTCACAGAAAGTGAAGGGCGAGATTTCTTGAGGGGATTGCGCGTGAACTATCCTCGAATAAGGGACACGATCACCATCATCGTCGCGGTGCCCTGCGTAATTCTCGTTCTATTAGCGCTTGGGGCCCTATTGCTTCAGCTGGTTTGCGGCCATGGGGCGGGCTGCTTCTGAACTCTTCAGCAAACGATCCATCGGGATAGCAGTATGTTAAAACTTTGTTCGTGAAGCTGACGTATTTCGTAATCGCCAATGCAGAATAGGAAGAGAGATGTCTGGCCGGTTTTGATCTATTCGGTGCGAACGGCCTCCGTGGCTGTAAGCTCCTTACTCGTGGCGCGACTATTCCGGCTTCCAGAGGCATACTGGGCTCCGATCACCACAATCGTGATTACGCAATCGTCGCTGGGAGCAGCTCTTCCAGTTTCCTTGCAGCGATTCGTAGGAACCGCGCTCGGAGCCGTGGTTGGCGCAATTGCGGCGAGCTACCTTGGAGAAGGGACGCTGGTATTTGGCGCCGGTGTGTTTCTCCTGGGATGTCTGTGTGCCATGGTGGGTTCAGACCGACCCGCATATCGATTCGGCGGCGTGACTCTGGCGATTATCCTCTTGAAGCCACGAGAGGCTCCAGCGTGGCAGATCGCGTTTCATCGATTCGCCGAAGTGTCGATCGGAATCATGGTGGCGCTGATCTTCAGCGTCTTGTGGCCCGAGAAGGAAGATACACACGCGGCACAAAACTAGCGTTCGCCGCGAGTATTTGGCTCATGGTCTCTCTAAAACGCAACTAGGTCCCGGTTAGTCGGGAAACCGGACAAGTTTCGGCCGGTGGCCGACAGCCTAACGAGCTAAGCGATTTAGGGTGCCGCTTCCCCTGTGCTTATCAAGAGTGCGGATTTTCACTTTTTTCTTTCGTTGCCTCGTTGCTTCTCTATTCTCTCCTTCCCGCACCGCCCATCCCGCGAACGCCAATCTCCCGATTGGCGGGTGCTCCACGCTCGGTTTCTGAGGTCGGCTCTTGCGTTTCTCATCTCTTCACTTTTGTAGGGACCGCCTTCTGAGGCGGCCCGCTCTTGGGTTGGCCAAATGATTGAATGGCGCCGTGCTTGAACCGAAGCAGCGGGATCAATCGCTTTTCGAAGCTAACGCCGCCCCGCAAGCCATTTGAGTAATGCAAAGGAAAAAAGAAACTCAAGACCCACGCTCAAACTCCTGCGCCTGGGCACACCGTCGTCAAGTCCAACAGCCGTGTCCTCATCCTCATCCATGACGCAAAAATCCTCCAATTACGATGGAAAGGGTGTCCCACCCGCCAAAGGGACGTAGCCTCCCAGTTCCCCGAGGTGTTACGCAACTTTCAGCACTATCTTGCCGCGTGTGTGTCCCGTCTCGCTGAGTTCTTGGGCGCGTCTGGCTTCCGACAGCGGCAAGACAGTTTCAACCACTGGCTTTACTTTCCCCGAATCGACGAGCTTCGCAATCTCGGCCAACTCTGCTGCATTCGGCTGGACGAAGACGTAGCCGAGTCGCACTCCATGCTTCGCGGCTTCTTTTTCAGAGGGCTGAGAAATAATCGAAACAAGTATTCCCCCCTTCTTCAGCACCTTCCACGAACGTTGCTGGGTGTCCCCGCCGATGGTGTCGAACACCACATCAACGTCGCGGACTACATCCTCGAATTTCGCCTTCTCGTAGTCTATGGGTTCATCAACCCCCAATTCTCGCAGGAACGCCTGATTCCGCGCCGATGCCGTCCCGATGACGTGCGCCCCCTTCCACTTCGCGAGTTGCACGGCGAAGCCGCCCACGCCCCCGGCCGCGGCGTGAATCAGGATCTTCTGACCTGCGCTCAGACCCGCCGCATCGAATATTGCCTGCCATGCGGTCAGGGCTGCCAGAGGAATGGCAGCAGCATGGACGTGGTCAATCGACCTTGGCTTGAGCGCCACTTCCGTTGCCTTCACCACGATGTATTCCGCATAAGCGCCGTTACGCGTGATGTCCGGCCGGGAGTAAACCTCATCGCCTTTTTTGAATTTCATCACCTCGGGGCCGGTTGCTTCGACCACGCCCGAAACGTCCCAGCCCGGAATGAACGGCAGCACATACGCGATGCGGTCCTTCAGATACCCTGCGCGGATTTTCCAGTCCACAGGGTTTACGGCCGCGGCATGGACTCTGATGAGCACTTCACCAGAACTCGCCCGTGGGCGGGGCGCGTCCTCGAATTTCAGAACCTCCGGACCACCATAGTTGTGGATTCGCACTGCTTTCATGTTTTCCATTCCGCACATCTCCTTGGGCAAGACATTGTGAAAGCTTCTAAAGTACAGGTTGGCGTCATCGAGCCTTTCGGTTGGCCTCTACACAGTAGCGAAGCGTTAGCGGTGCGCTCATAATCCCGACTTAAGACGCGCTCGACCCTCACTGCTCACTCTTGAACAGTTTTTCCCCTTCCGCGCTTCGATAATACTACTCCGAGCAGTAAGTAGTGAACAATGTCGAGCGGCAGCGTAGGCGACATATTCCTCGTGGAAATAGCGCCGGGCCATGGCCACCGGCGTTCCTTTCCCAGAGAATTGCATCCGTTGAGACAATTGGCCCGGCAAGTGCATCCAATCTGCAAGCGCAGTTAAAGGAGTGAAGTCAATGAAAGAATCCGCATCCTCACGCGTTTGGTTTATCACCGGAACATCCACAGGTTTTGGGCGTCTGCTCGCTGAAGCGTTGCTGAAACGCGGAGAGCGAGTGATTGCTACCGCGCGCGATATCTCGAAGGTGGCGGATCTCCCGCGGCAATATCCCGACAAGGCCCGCGCCTTTACGCTCGATGTCACCAAACCGGCTGAGATTACGTCCATTGTGGAGCAAGCGATCACTGCCTTCGGCCACGTGGACATCCTTGTAAATAACGCTGGCTATGGCCTGAACGGAGCCATCGAAGAAGTTTCTGAAGATGAGTTCGAGCCTATGTTCCAGACAAACATCTACGGTCTCATTCGCGTCACGCGTGCTTTTCTCCCGCATTTTCGTCAGCGCCGCGGCGGGCACATTTTCAATTTGTCTTCCATCGGCGGACTGATCGGCTCAGCGGGATGGGGCTTCTACAACGTTACCAAGTTTGCTGTGGAAGGCTTCAGCGAGGCGTTGGCGGCAGAATTGAAGCCGCTCGGCGTGCATGTCACGGTGGTCGAGCCTGGGCCCTTCCGCACAGACTTCCTCGGGCGGTCCGGCAAACTCGCCAAGCGAGAGCTGCCCGAGTATGCCGCAACGGCGGGCGAGGCACGCGAGTATCTCAGGACGCAGTCCGGCAAACAGCCCGGTGATCCGCAGAAAGCCGTCGAAGCGATCCTCACCGCAGCGAACTCTCCCCAACCGCCCTTGCATCTCATTCTTGGCAGGATCGCGCTCACGCGCTTTCGCGACAAGCTTTCGGATTGGCAGAAGGAGATTGCTGTATGGGAGAGCGTCACTACTGGCGCCGACTTCCCAGAGGGCAAGTGAAGCGCTCGGCAGATTACCGGCTAAGTGGGAGGGAGATACGCGACGGGTCGGCGGGTGGCCGACAGAGTAACGGGTTGAGCGATTGTGGGCGCCGCACGGCGTGTGCGCCTGGGTCTTGGGTTCCTCTTTCCTCTGCGAACCTCCGGGTGCTCTGCGCCTCCGCGTTATCGTTAATCCCTGCTTCCTGATCACTGCTACCTGATCGCTGCTGACCTTCCTATCCGTCTCCGCCTGGGTCTTGAGCTTCTCTTCTCCGAAACTTACAACTTATAACTGAATACCGAAAACTCCACTCCCCCTCCCTTCCCTCCCGCGCCACCCATCATTGTCATTCCGACCGGAGCGGCCCGATTTTTTCCTACGCGCCGCCCTTTGGCGCGTCGGGCCGCGCAGTGGAGGAATCCCTTCGCTGTAGCTCACCCCTTCAGGGGTGAGGCCTTACTCGCCGCGTGCCCCACCCTCGTGGTGGGAAGCTGGGTCCTGGGTTTCTCTTCTCCGAAACTTACAACTGATAACTGAATACTGAAAACTCTAATTCCCTGCCCGTGTCTTGGGTTCCTCTTTCCTTTGCGAACCTCCGCGTCCTCTGCGCCTCCGCGTTATCTTTAATTCCTGCTCTCTGATCGCTGAGAACTTCCCTGGTCCACCCGCCCAATTTTGAAAGGGGGTATTGTCAAGTAAGGTACTCCCCCTCCCCCTGTTTTTTGTAAGTGTGGAAAACAAAGAAGTTAGGTTTTTCGCAAGCGGTTTAGAATCAACAGTTATGGGATGGTCTGCAAGTGTTGATTCTACAGCAGGTTAGCGGAGGGGCTGTCTAGAGCCTTTTGCGGTTCTCAAAGAGCAAGGGCGGCTCATTCCGAGCGCGACCGGAGCCATGCCGGGTAAACCGAACGGTCAACGGCGTCCAAATACAATCCATATTATAACTGAATAGATATATAATGTAAAGGGAAATCGTAAACTATCCTTCGGCCACCCGCCAAAGACGGGAGAACCGAAGAGAAAACCCGCACCCTTAAACCCCAAAGGGCTGCGGCACCCGGCTTCGTCCTAACTTTTACCCCCCGGTCGCCCGCCAAGGGTCGGTGTGCCCCGTCTGAGCTCAAAATTCGGTTCACTCAATTAGAAGCGGCGATTCAGAAAGTTCTCTTGGTCTGTTCTGAGAACCTGATCCGACGCGCTCAACCAACCGAAACGCTCGAAAAACCAACGTGTCGCCGCGAGAGAGTGCTTCCGGCTCTCACTAAGCAAGTCTTCGGGACTAAGAATCCACTCGCGGCCAAGACTCTCCTCAGACGCCGCATAGTAATTTGGCCACGCACGTCCCCACTCGTGCACCAACACAAATCCCTTAATATGCTTGACCTCAATGACGAGCTTCAGGCGGCTTCGATAGATGCTCTTTTCACAAAGCCGGGCCGCAAATTCAAATATTTCGGTAACAGTAAATAGAAAATTCAGTACCGAGAAGAATCCAGGAATCGCGTCCCAATCACGTTTGGCCTGATCGCCCCATCCCAGGTGGCCCTTTGCGGTAGCCCTGAGCTGTTCTTGCCAATCCGCGTTGGCCGCCTCCTCAACGCTGAACAGATGTATGAATTGGCCACTTTGGTAGAAGCGCCAGTACTCATTATGTCCAGCGAAGTCCGACCAGGATGCTATCCAGTGGCTCCCGAAAGCGTGTTCAGATTCGCGGCGGCTAAGGTGAGGGTAGTCCCAACCTCTTATGCTTAGTTTTGTTTGCTCGATGATTTCAATGCATTTCTGGAGGGAGGGAATCATCTCTGCATCATATGATTCGGGCCTGAACCGAACCCTCCAGTGGGGCCCCTCAAGAACCGGGACGGGAAGTTTGTTCTCAGGCATCACTTAGAGCCCCCCCAACTCTTTGTCGAGTTTCTGATCCGCGGTTTCTTGTTGAACCAAACCCACTCGCCTGCCAACTTCGAGAATTCTTCTCGCCCGCTTTTCCGCCGCAAGTTCTAGCAAATCGTGCATTTGTTCGGCCTTCATGATTCGTGTTGTTCTTGCCAGTCCAGGTGGGCGGACATAAAGACCACCCTCAACAAGTTTTGAGTCCGCGGGCCCGTTCTTCTTGCACACGAGTGGGGTATCCGCAAATTCCTGAACTTCCAAAACCAAGAATATGTGCCCGGCTTCTTCCAGAGTAACCAGGGTGAGTTTCACATGGGGAGAAACATAGGAATTAACTTGGTCTACCACCGTGTCGACATCAAAAGACCTCAGGTCCTCCTCAGCTATTCCCGTCAAGTTCCACGCGTCGCCTTCCTCTGCAACCCCGACGACAATTACGCCCCCATCTCTCAAGTTGCCCATCCCGAGCACCGTCTCAATTATTCTCCACTTCAGGGAATCCCAACCGCCGGACCTCTTAAAATCCACGCTTTGGGTCTCTTGGCAACGATATATAGCGGCCAAGGCTCTATCTCGTAGGACCTTAAGCCCCGGTAACTTGGAGGAGGGGATGGGTGCCAACTAGCGGCCTCACAGGCGCGGGATTTCGTGCGACATACCCGTGTAGCGTTCATACTGCAATTCTGCTCGATGCGTCAAGTGTCACTTAGCGGAATGCTAAGACATCCCTCGCCCATCGCAAGTTGGCGGGCGGCCGCGTGCCCCAGGCACGGCGTCCGTGCCTGGGTCTTGGGTTCCTCCTTCCTCCGCGAACCTCTGCGCCTCCAGGCTATCTTAAACCTTTGCTCCCTGATCGCTGGTAACTTTCCCAGCCCGCCCACTCCCTGGTTTAATTACGCCGCGGTCAAGTCCCACACTGGCATCATCTCTTCATCCATGACGTGAAAATCCCCAAATTACGACGGAAGGGGTGTCCCGTCCGCCCAAGAGAATGGATTGATTTTGGAAAATGGCCCGGCGGCGGTCGTCCCAGAAAGGTTGTGAGAGCAGGATAGTGCTAAGTCCGTAAATTTTCTGCTAAACTCCGCGCATGAAGACGAAATTCAATTTTGATGATGCCGTGCTGATTGTAGCTATCGCTGCCCTTGTTTATTTTCGGAACTGGTGGGCGAGCGTTTTTCTAGTGCTCGTTATCGCCTACCTCATCTTTCACCACAACAAACTGAAGAAGAGCGAGCCTCCTGCTAACAGCAATGAGTTCCTGATTGAGGACGAAGACGAAACGTTTAACACAGTTGAACTGGATATAGGACTCGACTACCGACCGTCGCTGAATTACTTTCGCGAGAACTACAGATTCGATACCTGCCAGACGACGAGGCTCTACGAGTATCGATTGGAAGGAACCGACGTGTCGTGCCGTCTAATCGAGCATCAGTATGAGGACATCGGCGTGCCGGAATACCGCGATGTTCGTGATGGTGTCGTGCTGGAATCAGAAATCCGCAAAAGAGACGCCGAAAGCCGTCTCCACATCTTCAGCGTCGAGGACAAGATTACAAGCTTCAAGGCCGATATTCAGTGGCACAAAATGGATTCGATCTCTTGGCGCGGCCTGAAGTATTTCATCATATCGAAAAAACTGCCCCAGCCAGATGCTCGGCGGTATCTGCGGCAGGAACTGGAAAGATTGAAAATCGGAGAGGCCGCGCTCTTCAACGAAGCGGAAAAAATCGGCCTCGAAAGAGACGACGGCTCAACCTACCTAGATCGACTCAAAGTGGCCGAAGGAAACTCAGAGCCATCAAATGAAGAAATTCAGAAGTTGTTGGACTCGGCGGTATCCCTTGGCATTTCCCGCTTGGAGTTTTCGTGGGGGAATAAGCTCACCGGGGTCTTAGAGAAGTTGCTGTTGCAATCCAAAGTGGCGGCATGAAAACTAGACGGTGTCGCCCGAACCGGACTAAACTCCTCTCAAATGTCGATACGTCAAGCCATCAGGGGGTTTTTCAAGGGTTTGCGGAGCGGCTACTCCAGCGGAGCAGCTAGCAGGCGAGCCAAGGAAGAGCAAGAAATGGCAATTTCCAAGCCGGCAATTCCGCCGGTAACCTCCAAGAGGAAAGAAGAGTTTTCCGGGATTGGTTGTGCCTTTCTGTTAATCATTCTGGCAGCCGGTTGCTATGGATTGTGGAATGCGGCGGACGAGAATGGATACGTCCCCCACAATAAACTGACGATTGTAACTGCCAAGAATTGGAGCATCGGAGAATACAAAAACTGTACCTCTGCGAACACAGCGGAAATGAAAGATGAGCCGCAGATTGACTGCACTTCTTTCTTGGAAGGGGGTGAACCAAAGAAATTTGAAGTCCGTTTCTACGGAGTGACCTTCCGTGAAGACCTAAAGAACGTCTTTTTCACTTGGAGATGCCAGAAGAACGACGGAACAAATCCGGCTTTTACGTGTGATGAACAGAAGATTACTAAGTAGGACGAAAAGAAATAAGCAGCGCACAGCACCGGCGCTATTGCCCAGGCGGGTGGCCGACAGAGCAATGTAACGTAACACGTAATTGCTGCTGGTTTGTGGGCGTGATCCCCAGCTATCGGGGCGAGCGGAACAGGGTCTTCGCCGCCGGGAAACACGTCAAGGCGTTCTCTGGGCTGGTACGGTCCGCGCGCCTGAAGCTGGACAGATTAGAGGCGGCTACATCGCTGGGAGACCTTGCCGCGTTGCCCGGCAATCGTTTCGAAGCGCTGCTTGGCGACCGCAAGGGCCAGTACAGCATTCGCATTAACGATCAATGGCGCTTGTGTTTCGAGCGGCCGGCCCGATCGCCGGGGCCGTCTAACGTGGAGATCGTCGATTATCACTAGGAGAATTGCCATGGCTAATGCCGCTATCCACCCGGGTGAACACCTGGCCGAAGAACTGGAAGCGCTCAATCTGAGCGCGGCGGAACTGGCGCGTAAAATGCACGTGCCGACCAATCGCGTCACCCAAATCCTGAACGGAACCCGCGCCATCACCGGCGATACCGCCCTCCGCCTCGCTCATTTCTTCGGCACCAGCGCGCAGTTTTGGCTGAATCTCCAAAGCCTCTACGACCTGCGGCTGGCCGGAGAGAAGGCTGGAAGATCGATCAAGGCACTACCCAGGCTGAAACGGCGCGAACCCGTCCACGTATGAGGTTGGTGGCCGACAGATTAAGAGGCTGAGCGATTTGGGGTGCCGCATCCCTTGTGGTTTTCAAGGGTGCGGGTTTTGACTTTTTTTCCTTGCTTCGTTACTTCTCTCTTCTGCCCCAACAAGCCCCACGCGTCGGTCTTACGTGTGGGCTCTTGGGGTTCTCCTTCTTCGCCACACTCTTCTCACCAGTTTCGAAACTAACAGCGCTTTCCGCTCACCCTGAACCCGCGCTTTCTGCTTACCCCGGTCGGGTCCGAGCGGGTGAAGGACTTCAACATACACCCCCGCCAGGCTTGCCTTTAGTCCACTCGTTCGAATAAAATACTCTTCATATAATAGTTGACAGTAAGTATATATTGTGGTATCCTACGCCTGTTATGCTGAGGGGACGCCATTCCTGTGCTCATTCACCCCTCCCCACCTTCGCCTCCGCGCCCAAAAATCCGCTAACTCCTTTGTTTCCCCTTGATACAACGATTCCGCCTGTAAGTCCTTTGTTTCCCCTTGATACGAAAAACAGGGGGGTCCCCCCTCCCCTCATGTGCCCTTCATCACATTCCCGCACCATTTCGGGAAGCTTTCTTTCACTTCTTTGCGTCGTTGCTTCGTTGCCTCCTTGCTTCCTTGCCTTAACCTCAGCGACGAACAGAAGGCAAATTCCATCAACAACATGGCCGTGGACGCTTCGACACTCCTTGGCAGGAAAGTTGTATCCGCGGATCGCACCGATGGAGCAAAATTCGTATTCGAGGACGGTTTCTGGATTCTGGTCCGTTTGAGCGGCGCCGAGCCCATTGTCCGGCTCTACGTGGAGGCGGACAGCGCGCCGGGTTCAGAAAGGCCTGCGCGCCAGGCTTCGGAGCGGATCCTGAAGGGCGAATGAAGACCAACTGGGAAGAACAATTCTGGAAATTGCTGGGCCAGTACGGGCGCCCCTTGCTCGTCGTTTTCGTCGTCTTTCTGGCGGTCCACGACGTTTTCGGCACGCACGGTTTCCTGGCCATGCGCCACAAGCAGCAGGAAATTCAGAAAGTCAACGCGGAGATGGATCGCCTGAACAAGGAAAATGCCGCGCTGCAAAAGGACATAACGGACCTGAAGACCGACCCGCAGACCATCCGCAAAATTGCCCGCGAAGAATTGGGACTCGCGCAACCTGGAGAAATCATTATAAAGTTGCCGGCGCCGCCGGAGCCTCCGGCCGCAAAACCTTGACAGTTCCCTTCTTGAACCGCGTGCGCAAGATCGATAGCCCCAGCATGGCCAGAAAAATGACGCACAATCCAAGCGTGGCCTTCGGGATCGAGCACGCGCGCTTCGGCAGGATCGAAAATCCCCCATACACAAATTCGATGTGCACCCAATACACTAGCAGGGACGTGTGCCCCAATTGAATCACTGGGCTGAATCCTTTTTGCGCGAAACCCCACCGGCACCATGCATAGGCGAGCGACAGGATGATCAGCAGAACGCCGCAGCGCGCCAGCAGAAAGTTGGGATTCGAGTGCCAGTAATCGTAAACCGCATACAGCCGAATCGGCGACTTATCAAGCATCATGGACAGCGCAATTGCCGCGATACCGGCAACACCAAGTGAGCCGAAGAACAGCGTCTCACGCCGCCGGGCAAAGTCGCTAAACACCAGAAAACCAACTGCCAGACCAGCGAACGCAAACGCGGACCATGGGAAGATCGGGAACAGCCAGTGCTGCGGCTCATTGTAGGTATGCACGCCGTTGATGTAGGTCTCAATCGGCCAGGGCAAAAAACGGGGCCGCCATGTGGTCCAGAGCGGCGGCGTCACAAGCGCGATCAGCACAGCCACCAGCAGCGCCGCAGTTGCGCTTCGCCAACGGGCAACGGAGACCGTGGGACCCGAAGTGAACCAGCAAAGAACGCCCATTAGCATCATGGAGAGGCCCAGGATATTGAGAACGTCCACCCGCAGCAGGTCTGTCCATGGCGCCCCTCGGTAGCCGAGAGCAAACTCCTGAATGCGAAACAGAATCCCTAGCCCGAAGATCTCTGCTCCACGAAGAATCGTTTGCCTGGCGATGGCATTGCGCGCCATTCCCTTCTCGCGGAGCTTTTCCGTCACCAGCGCGTAGGAAACACCCGCAAGGAAGATGAAGAGAGGCGCAGGCAGCGTTCCCCCGAGCTGCGACAGTTTGTAGAACTGTGTCTGGCGCAATTCCGGGCGAAGCCAGGAGTCGTAGCAGTGCGTCTGGAACATAAGCAGGCAGGCCAGACCGCGCATCCAGTCAATGTAAGCGAGACGTTTCAAGGGGTGATGCTCTTGGACCAGTGTAACGATTTCACTGACCTGTATGCCTACAACTTCAGGCTGGATGTGTAAAGATTGTTACGAGGGAAATCGAGTGAGGCGGTCAGGGCGATGAAGCAACTGGGAGCTTGGGCAGCATTGGGAATCTGGGCCGCCTTGTGTTTGAGCGGCGCAATCTATGCCTCGTGGCTAGGATATGGCGGGCGGGCGTTCGCGGCAACTTTGACAACGTTCTCGTTTTTGCTGCTGGTGATACTGCTGCTGGCTGCCGGCGGCGTCGCAGAAGGAGTCGCCGCGAAGTTTGGCCCAGGTGCGGGAATGCTCCTTGGCGCATGGGTGTTTTTGTTCTATATCGTCTACCTGCTGGGAACAGCCACGTTCGATTTGGCCAAGGCTGCGGCCATTGCGGGATTGATTTTTGTGCCGCTTGGGCTGGCCGTGTGGGCTGGGGGAGCGGCCTCCGGCGTATGGCAGGATTTTGCAGCCATCCTAGGCATCTGGGTGTTCGTGAAGTTCGGCCCATCGCACTGGCTGTGGCCATACCCTGGCGGAAGATTGGCGCACGTGATGACCATTTTGGTCGCGGTGAATGCGGCTTTGGCGTCGTTCTTGCTGGTCAGGCGTGCGAAAGGGGTCGGCTATTCCCTTGGCTGGGGAAATCGCTGGGGCCTATATGTTCTCGGGAGTTTCCTGGCGTACGCGTGCATCGCCATTCCGTTGGGTACGACTCTGCGCTTCATCGCCTTTTCGCCGCAATGGAGCAGGTGGAGCACGTATGCGGGGCTCTCACTGACAATCCTGGTGTTCACGGCCTGGCCGGAAGAATTGTTGTTTCGCGGCCTGCTACAGAATTTCCTGGCTCGGGCCTCAAAAAGCGATCTGGCGGGATGGTGGACCGCGTCTGTGCTTTTCGGATTCTCGCACATCACCAATATGGGTTTCCCCAATTGGCGGTACGTGATGCTGGCGACGGTTGCGGGATTATTTTATGGCTGGACGTGGCGGAAAACCGGGTCCATCTTTGCCTCAGCCCTAGTGCATGCCGGGGTAGATGCGGTATGGCATTTTTTGTTCCGGACACTTTGAAGGGCAGATGGTCGGGTTGGACCGCTTCAACCTGGTTTCCTTCCAACTTGGTCCCGCTAACACTAAGGCGGGCAAGATTGGTCTTCCAATAGCCACAGCAAAGATTTCGCCATAACAAATTGGAAAGGCTCTAGCTGAACCACTCGGTGCGGTACGCAAACCACCAACTGAAAATCAGGATCGGAATGGTTGCGGCCACAGCCCACCAAAATGGCAGAAGAAGGTCTGCTACGAGACCAACGCCGGCAAAGGTCATCCAGAAGATCTTGCGTTGCACGGCAAAAGTGTAACCCGAATCCAGTGCCAAAACGAGAATGCCTGGCAATTATCAGCCAAGTGCGGTAGAAGGGGGGACCGGTGGCAAAACGCGGGAGAAGTAGGAGAGGCTCCATGATGGGAGATCGACGGGGCAGCACTACACGCGGATTCCGCGTGCACTGCTATGACAGCGGGGATGCTTTGGTGGCCGAGTGCCACGGCAAGTTGACATTTGAAAACACACAAGAATTGAAGGACGCGGTGCGAGGAAAGATTCCAGGCCACAAGCGAATCGTGATCGATCTCAAAGAGGTGCCGCAGGTGGACAGTTCGGGACTGGGAACGGTGGTGGGTCTTTACGTCTCGGCGCGGACTCGCGGATGCCAACTCGAGATTATCAACGCCAGCCAGCAGATTCGCGAATTGTTCAGCATGACAAATCTCCTTTCGCTATTTGAGGCGGCCGGGCGCCACCACGGGAAGACGATTTGAGCGCACGTTATTCGTGAGGGAGGAGCACAAGCTTGACCGAGACTTGAGACCTTTCCAATAGTTCATTACAACTACGCAAATACGTGGCGCCGATGCAAAGAGTGCGTTAGCATCCGTTAGGAAAGGTGGTAGAACGACAATGAAACAATTCCTCTATGCGGTTGTGTTGTGCGTGAGTTGCACCGCGTTCTGTGCGGCTCAACAGAATCCGGCGGACGCTCCCGCCTCGAAAGAGGACGTCGAGAAATACCTTCAGGTGATGCATTCAAGGGAAATGATGACCAAGATCATGGATGCGATGTCGAAACCGATGCACGACATGATCCACGAGCAATACTTGAAACACAAAGACACACTGCCTCCTGATTTCGAAGCTCGGGAGAATAAGAGCATGGATGACATGTTTAAGAGCTTCCCGTGGGACGAAATGCTGGAAGCCATGGTACCGGTCTACCAGAAGCATTTTACGAAAGGCGACATTGACGCGTTCGTTGCTTTCTATTCCACGCCAACCGGCCAGAAACTGCTCCGAGAATTGCCTGCGATTACAGCCGAAGCGATGCAGAATATGATGCCAATAATACGGAAAAACGTCGACACGATGAGCCAGCGCTTACAAGAAGAAATTGCCGCAATGGTGAAAGACACCCAGATGAAGGGCGAGGAGCAGAGCCCGCAAAAGAATAATTAACGGGAACCATGACGTTTTCAGGGCACGACTGGCTCCCGCTTGCCACAGACTGTGGGTGTCAGCGGACGACACCGGTGAGCGGCGAAGAGGCCGAGGCGTACAGGCGCTTGGGCATGCGACCGGCCAGATAGGCCTTGCGGCCAGCAATGACGGCGTCGCGCATGGCTTCAGCCATTAGGACGGCATCGACAGCTTCGGCGATCGCCGTGTTCATGAGGACGCCATCGGCGCCCAGCTCCATGGCAACGGCAGCATCGGAAGCGGTGCCGACCCCTGCATCCACGATCATCGGAACTTCGGTGATGCGCTCGCGAAGGATGCGGAGATTGGCGGGATTCTGAATGCCAAGCCCAGAGCCAATCGGAGCAGCCAAGGGCATGACGGCTGCGGCGCCTGCATCAATCAGTTTGCGGGCGGCAATCAAATCGTCGTTTGTGTAGGGCAGGACGACGAAGCCCTCCTTCACGAGGACCTTGGTAGCTTCCACGAGTTGCTCGGTATCCGGAAAAAGAGTTTGCTGATCGCCGATGACTTCGAGCTTGATCCAGTTCGAGAGGCCGACTTCCCGCGCCAGCCGCGCCGTGCGAATGGCTTCCTCGGCGGAATAACAAGCGGCGGTATTCGGAAGGATGAAGATTTTTTCACGGTCGATGTAGTCGAGGAGCGATTCCTTCGACTTGTCGGTAAGGTTCACACGGCGGACGGCAACAGTGACCACATCGGCGCCGGAAGCAGCGTGGGCGCGGGCCATTTCTTGAAAACTGCGGTACTTCCCTGTTCCAACGATGAGGCGAGAGTTAAACGCACGACCTGCGATGACGAGTTGATCTGACATAAGGGTCTCCCGTTGGAAATTGTAGTCCTAGCGGCGTGCGAGAACAAATGGCGAGTCCGCAGGGAATCCCAAATATCAGACTGAAGCAAACAAAAGATGGCGGCGCGGGAGGGGCACGCCGCCGGAGTGCAGGCAATGAGGGATTAAGACTGGGTGAGATGAGCTTCGAGGAACCAGAGGTCCTTGTCGAGCTCACGGGTAAGCTGAGTGAACAGGTCGGCAGTGATGGCGTCGCCCAGGTCGCCAGACTCCTGCACGGCGGTGCGCAGCGCGTTGGCGTGGTGGGCGACATTGTGCACCAAGAACTTCAACATGGAGGGGCCGTCGGAGGCAGTCAGGTCGGCTTCCTTGAGCCCAGACTTGGCGGCTGCTTCGCGAACGGTGCCATTGGCCACGCCGCCGAGAGTCGTAATACGCTCGGCGATGATGTCCGTTTGTTCCTCGAGATGAGCGGCGACAGAATCAAAGAGTTCGTGGAGTTGGATGAAATGCAGGCCCTTGACGTTCCAGTGGGCCCACTTCACCTGGGCGCGCATGTCTGTGCTGTCGGCGAGACGCGCATTTAGAAGTGCGATGAGCGCTTGCCGGTTATTTTCGGGGACTCCGACGCTGGTAGGGAAAGTTCGGGCCGTGACAGCAGCCGTAGCGGCTTTTGGCATGGAATTCCTCCTGATGGATATCGATGGTTGCTACATCTACGAGATGCCGAAAAAGCGAGAAAGGGTATCGCTTTGACGACGTACCCGGCATTTTAACAGAGAGTTTCCTGAGGAAGAAGGCGAAGAACAGAGCAGAGCGCGGGGGAAAAAGTGTCAGCCGCGGACGAAGGGGCGGGGCTCGATGACATCAGCGTAGAGCTTGCCGATGAGGTCGTGATACTGCTTTTCGACGACGCGGCGCTTGAGTTTCATGGTGAAAGTGAGGGCGCCGCTATCAAAGGTAAAGTCGTCGGCAAGAAGCGCGAAACGCTTGATCGATTCGTACTGGGCAAGATGGGCCGTAAGCCGGCTGACCTCGTTTTCCATGAGAGCGTAGGCGCGGGGATGAGCGGCAAGCACTGCGCCGGAAGAAAAGCTCAAGCCTTCTTCCGCCAGCTTCGCGGCGAGGGAAACGGGATTGATGACGAGGAGAGCCACCACAAATTTGCGCTGATCGCCAACGATCATGGCATTCAGAATGTAGGGGCTGGACTTGAGGGCGTTCTCGATGGGCTGAGGAGCGATGAACTTGCCTCCAGCGGTTTTGAGCAAGTCCTTCTTGCGGTCGGTGATGAAGAGATAATTGTCCTTGTCGAGATAGCCGATATCGCCGGTTTTGAGCCAACCATCTTCGGAGAGAACTTGCCGCGTGGATTCGGGCAAATTGTAATAGCCCTGCATGACGCAGGGTCCTTTGGCGAGAATCTCGCCATCATCGGCGATACGAATTTGCACGTTGGTGATGGGACGGCCAGAGCTGCCGACGCGATTCATTGGGTAGTTGGAAGTGAGGATAGGGGAAGTTTCGGTCAAGCCATAGCCCTGATAGATGGGAATGCCGATAGCCCAGAAGAATTCGGCGAGTTCTTTCGAGAGCGGGGCACCGCCCGAGAAAACCGCGCGCAGGCGTCCGCCCGTGCCGGCCAGAATTTTGGAATAGACGAGCTTGCGGGCCACCAACCATTTCAATCGCAGGGGAAGACCGGCAGATTCCTCGCCGCAACGCCAGGGAGCAGCTTCTCTTGCCGTCTTCATAGCGAAGTTGAAAATTTTTCGTTTGACACCCGAGGTCTTGCTGCCCTGCTCCATCAGGCGGGCATAGATTTTCTCAAAAAAGCGCGGGACCGCAGCGAGTAGGGTGGGCCGAACCTCGAGCAGGGCTTGGGCGACGTTTTCGATGGCTTCGACGTAAGCAATTGGGCAGCCTTGAAAGAGATAGTTGTAATCTATCGTGCGGCCATAAACATGAGCGAGTGGAAGGAAAGAAACAGCGAGATCTGTTTTAGGGTCCATATCGAGAGTAGGGCTGGAATCAGAAACGTTGGAACTGAAATTGGCGTGCGTGAGCATGACGCCCTTGGGCTCACCCGTGGTGCCGCTGGTATAAATGATGGAGGCGAGCTGCCCGGGCAGGACCTGGGCCGCGCGTTGGCGGTAGGAGGCAATTTCCGGGGCGCCGGCCGAAGCAAGGAGCGTCTCGTAACGCAGGAATTCCGGAGGCAATTCGTCGCCCGCCCCGGCGACAACCACGTGGCGGACATGCTCGAGCCGATCACGCATCTGGAGGAATCTCTCAAACTGGCGGATTCCCGCGATGAAGACTACCTGCGCGCCACAATGATTCAAGATGAAGGTCAAGCGGTCGGGAGACTCGTTGAAGTAGATGGGGACGGTGATCGCGCCGGATCCGCTGATGGCGAAATCGGCGGTGTGCCATTCCGGACAATTGGGGGCAAAAAGGCCGACGCGGTCGCCCGAATTTACACCCAGTTCGACTAAGGAATTCGCCAGGCCCGCGACGCGACGAAGAAACTCCTGGGAGGAGATGGATTCCCAGCGGTCGGCGCGGCGGACCATCTGTGCGTGCGGTGAGGGATACTCATCGACGGCTTGAAGAAACCGAGAGGGCAAGGAGGCGTAGTCCATGAGGTTTTTGAATGTACCCTAGAAGGAATTTGGGCGCAACGCCCTGTTGGGATCGCGGTCGAGGGGAATGCCTTGGACTACTTGGAACGGCGCCAGCAAAGGCCCAAATGGCTTATCATCTGCGGAGCGTCCATTCCTGGCGACCGATGTTTTCCGGGGCGAATGAAGCTGCGCTAAGATGGGAGGATGGGAGCGAAGAACATGAGTGCGACCATAGCCGCAGTGAATGATCCAGCAACGAGCCGGGGGCCTTTTCGGGCGCCACGCGGTACGACGCTGACTTGCAAAGGCTGGCAGCAGGAAGCCGCGCTGCGCATGCTGCTGAACAACCTGGATCCGGAAGTGGCAGAAAAGCCGGAGGAGTTGGTGGTGTACGGAGGGACGGGAAAAGCCGCCCGAAACTGGGACTGCTTTCACGCCATCGTGAAATCCCTGCGGGCCCTGGAGGGCGACGAGACGTTGCTGGTGCAATCCGGCAAGCCAGTGGCTGTCTTTCGCACGCACGAATATGCCCCGCGAGTGCTTCTGTGCAATTCGAACCTGGTGGGCCAATGGAATAACTGGGAGAAATTCAACGAACTCGATCGCGCCGGATTGATGATGTACGGGCAGATGACGGCGGGAAGCTGGATCTACATCGGCACTCAAGGAATTTTACAGGGAACGTACGAGACGTTTGGGGCGGCAGCCCAGAAACACTTTGGCGGCGACTTGAGCGGGAAGCTGGTAGTCACGGGGGGCATGGGCGGGATGGGTGGAGCACAACCGCTGGCGGCGACCATGAATGGCGCGGCTTTCCTGGGGATCGACGTGGACCCGGAGCGGATCAAGCGGCGAGTGAAAACGGGCTATTGCGATGTGATGGTGACATCGCTGGATGAAGCGCTGAGGATCCTGAAGAATGCAGTCCGCAAGCGCGAAGCAACCTCGGTAGGACTGGTTGGGAACTGCGCGGACCTGATCCCTGAGCTGGCAAAACGCGGCGTCGTGCCGGATGTGCTGACAGACCAGACGAGCGCCCATGATCCCATCGGCGGGTATGTGCCGAACGGGATGAAGCTGGAGGATGCGCTGGAGTTGCGGAAGAAAAATCCCCAAGAATACCGGAAGCGCTCGATTGCGGCCATGGGTGAGCACGTCCAAGGCATGCTGGACTTGCAGAAACTGGGCGCCGTGACATTCGATTATGGCAACAACATCCGGACTTTTGCCTTTGAGGCGGGCGTGAAGAGGGCGTATGATTTTCCGGGTTTTGTGCCCGCTTACATCCGACCCCTTTTCTGCGAAGGGAAAGGGCCTTTCCGGTGGGCAGCGCTTTCCGGCGAGGCCTCCGACATTGCCCGAACCGACCGGCTGGTGTTGGAAATGTTCCCGGAGAACCAGCACCTGAAGCGCTGGATCACGCTGGCGGGGAAAAGGGTGAAATTCCAGGGATTGCCGTCGCGGATTTGCTGGCTGGGCTACGGCGAACGAGACAAATTTGGCCTGGCCCTGAATGACCTGGTGGCGAAGGGCGAATTGAAGGCTCCAATCGTGATGGGGCGGGACCATCTGGATTGCGGTTCGGTTGCTTCTCCCTATCGCGAAACCGAAAACATGAAAGACGGGTCCGACGCGGTGGCCGATTGGGCACTGCTGAATGCGCTGCTGAATACGGCGAGCGGAGCTTCGTGGGTTTCCATCCATAATGGGGGAGGAGTGGGGATAGGCTATTCGCAGCACGCCGGGCAAGTGACGTGCGCCGATGGCACCAGGGAGATGGCCAAGCGCATCGAACGGGTGTTGACGAACGATCCCGGAATAGGCGTGGCTCGGCATGCCGATGCAGGGTATGGAGAAGCGATCGACTTTGCGAAGAAGACAGGCGTGAAGATCCCCATGCTCTGAGGCATTGGAATCGAGTTCGGGTGCCGGTGCAGGTACTCGGATTCGCTTTCGCGCGGGGCTTTCGCAGAAAGAGGAAAGATAAATCCGTCGAGGGAGTAAGCGATGTACACAATATTGGGTGCGACAGGGAATATCGGGTCTGTCATTACGAAGAAGCTCCTCGAAAAAGGCGAAAAGGTGCGAGTGGTGGGGAGGAGCACGGCGAAACTTCAGCCTCTAGTGCAGAAAGGAGCCGAGGCCTTCATCGGGGATGTAGGGGACCCAGAAGCGCTGGAGCGGGCTTTCAGCGGCGCGCGCGCAGCATTTTTGATGATCCCACCCGGAAGGACGTCACCAGACTATCGCGCCGACCAGGAACGGACGAGCGGCGCGATCTCCGGTGCCGTCAAGGGCGCAGGACTGCACTATGCGGTCCACTTGAGCAGCTATGGCGCGCATGCACCGGCGGGCACAGGACCAATTCTCGGCCTACATTCCGCCGAATTGAAGGTAAACGCGGTCGACAGGTTAAACGTGCTTCACCTGCGCCCCGCTTACTTTTTCGAGAATCACCTGGCGGGGATCAGCATGATCCAGACGATGGGTGTGTTCGGCGGCGCTCTAAAAGGTGATTTGAAAATACCGATGATTGCTACGCGGGACATCGGCGATTACGCCGCAGATCGGTTGCTGAAACTGGATTTCAATGGAAAGCAAACACAGGAATTGCTCGGCGAGCGCGACCTGACCATGAATGAGGTCGCGGCCATCATCGGCAAGGCTCTGAACAACCCGGAGCTCCGCTACGTGCAGTTCTCTTACGACCAGGTGCAACAGGCACTGGTGCAGATGGGAACGCCGCCAAAAACGGCCGCGTGCTTCATCGAAATGTTCCAGGGGATCAACGACGGAATTGTGGGCGCGACAGAACCGAGGTGCGCGAAAAATACGACAGCGACGTCCTTCGAAGGTTTCGTAAACGAGGTGTTCGTACCGGCCTATCAGGCAAGGGCCGTTGGCGCGTGAGTGGGGTTCCATTCCGACGAAGACACGATAACAACGCTTTGACACAGAGCTTGCTCATTACAGGTGCATCGCAACTCCTGACGCTGGTGGGAGACGCTCCCCGGCGAGGTACTGCCCTTTCAAAACTCGGCATGGTGAAGGACGGCGCGATCCTGGTCCGGGATGGCTGGATCGCGGCGGTCGGTTCGCGCTCGCAGGTGGAAAAACGAAAAGAGGCGAAGCGGGCGGAAAAGCTGGACGTGGGCGGGCGCGTGGTCCTTCCCGGATTCGTGGATTCGCACACCCACCTGATTCATGCCGCCAGCCGTGCGGAAGAATACGAGCTGAAAATTCAGGGTGCCAGCTACGAGGAGATTGCCAGGAAAGGCGGCGGAATTCTCAATTCCGTGAGCAAACTCAGAGGCGCTAGCTCCGAGGCACTCAAAGGGAGAGCGCGAGCGGCACTGGAAGAATTCGCTTCTTACGGTACGACCACTGTTGAGGCGAAGAGCGGCTACGGTCTGGACCTCGCGAGCGAACTGAAGATCCTGAGGCTTCAACGGGAACTGAAAAGCGAACAGCCGCTGGAGATCGTATCGACGTTTCTGGGCGCGCATGTCGTACCGGCGGAATTCCGGGGAAAGGCCGGCGGCGCGGAGCGCTATATTGCACTTGTTTTGGAACAGATGTTGCCTGAAGTGGTGAACGAGGGCCTGGCGGAATGCTGTGACGTATTTTGCGACCGGGGAGCGTTCACGCCCGAGCAGTCACGCCGGATCTTAAGTGAGGGCAAGCGGCAGGGGCTGGTGCCGCGGGTGCATGCCGAACAACTGTCACGCACGGGAGCGACCCAACTTGCGGTGGAATTGGGTGCGGCTAGCTGTGACCATCTCGAACACGTGAATGACGCCGATATTCGAGCGCTGGCTAAATCGCGGACGGTGGGCACCCTGCTACCCGGGTGCGACTTTTATCTGGGGTCGAAACAATTCGCACCGGCGCGCAAACTGATTGACGGAGGGGCCGTAGTCGCGCTCGCCACGGATTACAATCCGGGGACCAGCCCGACAGTCAGCATGCCAATGGTACTGTCGCTCGCCTGCACGCAGTTGCGCATGACGCCGGCGGAAGCCATTGCCGCAGCCACCATCAACGCCGCATATGCATTGCGACGCCAGAAAACGGTGGGCTCGCTGGAAACCGGAAAGCAGGCCGACCTGGCGGTCTTCGAGGTGGAGGATTACCGGGAAATTCCCTATTATTTCGGCATACAGCGCTGCTGGATGACCATCAAGAGCGGCGAGATTATCCACATGCGAGACTGAAGCACCAGTTTGCAGCGCCAACCGGGGGCAGTCATGCCAACCCCCCAGAACAGATCGATGGAAGCGAGCCATGAAACGACTGATTGAGTGTGTACCGAATTTTTCCGAAGGGCGAGATCCTGCCAAGGTTGACGCCATTGTGCAGACCATGAGCAGTGTGCCCGGCGTGTACGTGCTGGATCGCGAGATGGATGCGGACCACAACCGGTGCGTCATCACTCTTGCCGGCGATCCCGATGCGGTCGGAGAGGCGGCGATTCTGGGCGCCGGAAAGGCCATGGAATTGATTGACATGAACCGCCACACTGGCGCGCACCCACGGGTGGGAGCGACTGACGTCGTCCCGTTTATTCCCATCGAGGGCGTGACCCTCGAGGACTGCGTGGCGCTGGCCCGGCGCGTCGGAAACGAAATCTGGAGAAGGCATCGGATCCCGATCTTTTTTTATGAGGCAGCCGCAACGAGGCCGGACCGCGTCAACCTGGAAAATGTGCGTCGCGGGCAATTCGAGGGTTTGCGGGAGGAGATGAAGAAGAACCCCGACCGGCGACCAGACTTAGGCGAACCCAAGGTGCATCCGACGGCCGGCGTGACGGTGGTCGGGGCGCGAAACTTTCTAATCGCCTACAACGTGAACCTGAATACTCCGGACGTGAGCATCGCGAACAAGATCGCCAAGGCGATCCGCTTCTCGAGTGGGGGATTGCGTTACGTGAAGTCGATGGGCGTGGAACTGAAAGCGCGGAATCTTGCTCAGGTATCCATTAATCTAACGGACTTCGAGCAGACGCCCATGCACCGCGTGTACGAAATGGTGAAGCGTGAGGCGGAGCGCTATGGGGTCGTTCCGGTGGGGAGCGAAATTGTCGGGCTGGTTCCCAAGAAAGCCATGGAGATGGCCGCCGATTACTTCCTCCAATTGGAGAACTTCTCGCCTTCACAGGTGTTTGAAAATAAGCTGGCCGCCGTTCTGGGAGGAGCGGCGATCGAGGTCAAGGAAGGGAAACTTGCAAGCCTGGCTCGGCCCTTTCTGGACGCCATTGCCGCGCCGTCGGCAACACCCGGAGGAGGAAGCGTCTCTGCTTATGTGGCAGCGATGGCCGCAGCGCTGGGGCAAATGGTTGCGGGGCTCTCGCGAAAAAAGAAATCACAGGCAGCACACGTCGATAAACTCTCGGAACAGCTCGACGAGTTGCGAAAAACGGCGGACGAACTCACAGATGCCATTGACCGCGATGCGGCTTCCTATGATGCCGTCATGACGGCGTTCAAACTACCTCAGGGTAACGCCGAAGAGACCAGGCAGCGCGAATTGGCTATTCAGACAGCGACCAAAGGCGCGGCGGAGGTGCCGCTGCAGGTGGCAGAAAAGGCCGCGCATCTGAACAACCGCTTGTTGCAACTGGAGGCCATCGCGGCCGCATCCATGAAGTCAGACTTGCAGGTGGCGCGTCTAATGGTTGTAGCAGCAGCTAAGGGCGCCCTGGCCAACGTGGAGATCAATCTGGAAGGGCTGAAGGATCCGGCCTACGTGGAAAAGATGAAGAGTAAGGTTGCCGGACTGCGCAACCAGCTCGGGTAGCGGAATGGGTAATGTCGTAGAATGAAATTTGATTGCCCTGTCGCTCGAAAGGAGCACGACATGAAGACGAGGAAGAATCTCAAGCGGATTCTGGCGGCATGCGCCCTGCTGATGTTGACGTCCGCCCTGGCGAGGCCGGCCAGGGGTGGCGGAGTCGGCGCGGACACGATTGCGCTCTTTCCGAAGGAAACGGGAGAGTTCGGCTATGTGGATCTGAAAAAGGCGCGAACCATGAAGTGGTTCCCTGCCCTCCAGGAACAGGTCTTGCCAGGGCGCTTCCGGGAATTCGAGAAGTTTCTAGCCTCGGCCGGAGTGGATCCGAACAGCCAGGTGGATGAACTAGTGTGGGGCCTGGTGCCGGATGTCATGACGAAGAATGACAAAGGGGCAGCAACAGACATTCCTTCGAGCGAGCTCACCGTGGGCATCGCCCTGGGAAATTACAATCCGGAATCGACCGAGGCTTTTTTCAAGCAGCAGAAGCTCCCCACTACTAAAATCGACAACTACACCCTGTTCGCTTTCGGCTCCGGCGCAGGTGCGGGAGACCTCTATTTCTTTTTTCTGGATTCCAGCAAGGCGGTGTTCGGACACAAGCCTCTGCTGGAAAAGCTGCTCGAGATCCGCATGGGCCGTGAGGATGGGCTTCTGCGGAACGAGCAGATGTACAACCTGATCAACGAGGTGAACGGCTCAGGCGTGGTCTGGGCGGTGCTGGATCCGGGTTATACGCGGCTCGCGATGGGACAACTCGCTCCCGAAGTGCAGCAGTTTCCGGATGCTGCAAAGCTAATCCAGAACATGCAATCTTTAATCATCAGCGCGACTGCGGGCAGCGGCGTCGACGCGAAATTCCAGGCGGTCTGCGGCTCCACGCAAGATGCCAACATGTTGAGCCAACTGGTAACCGCAGGGCTGCTCTACAAGAAATATCAGGCCAGCAAGGACAATCCGGAATTTGGCCAGCTTCTCGATCAGACGAACGTGACTCCGTCCGGCGACCGAATGGTGATCAGCTTCTCGGTGAGCGACGATCAGATGACCGCACTCATTCGCCGAAATACGTTCGCGCTCAAGATGTGAGGATTGTTTTGAGCGTCAAAGCTTGGCGCCGTTTCCCCAATCATTGAAAGCTGCAAAAGGAAAGTCCTATCGGGGCAAGGAAGAAGCAGATTCCTCAGGCCTAAAGGCCTGAGCTACACCTCGGAATGAAAAGCTAGGACATTAATAAATCTATGCAGAACGTATTAGCCCGCCGGGGGATTCGGGGAAACGAACTTCGTCAGACGCAAAATCGCCGAGTGATCCCGCGATTCACAATGGACTTCATCGATACCCTCCCACGATGGTTTTTCGCCAGGAGGGGACTCTGTCGCCGGTAGGGCAACTTCCACCTCCAAACGGTCCAGCGATCGACGAAGTGTAATGCCGCAGGGCGTGTCCGAGGAATGGCAGCGGAAGCAGTGCTTGCAAGCGGAGACGACGGAGGCCTGGAATTGAAGGATGGTCTCCTTGCCCAATCCCGCCGCGTCGGCCAGATAGCCCGCCGCACCGCCGACAGCGGCAACGAGCCGTTCGTCAGGATCCATCCGCAGAGAAATCTGGTGAGCCAGGGTGGACAAGGTTAACGGTCATTGGCAAGCGCCACATCGCACGCTTCGCGGCAGTCGGGACAGTAATATAATCCGTCGGCACCGAGCCGGATATTGTGCTGGCCCTTGCAGATGGTGCAATATCTCTCGCAGGTGCAGTATTCTTCGGTCTTGTCGCACTGCGCGCAAACAATCTGCTGATAATTGGCTGCCATTGCGCCTCCGTGACAAACTTTAACTGAGCGGTCCGCCGCCAGCAAGTGCAAGGGTGCGGGCCATTGCCAATGCGCCAAGGCGAAGCGCGCGCCGTGCGCAAGCAAATTTTGACGGCACCTACTTCGCATGTTAACATCCAGCTTTGCCCGAGCCACCGGAATGGAATCCGCAAACTTTCCCGCAAATTCAGTTCCTCGCAAGACGCCTCTGAACGCGATGCACCGCCGTCTTGGCGCGAAAATGGTGAACTTTGGAGGCTGGGACATGCCCGTGGAGTATCCCTCGTGCGGCGGGCTCGTCGCGGAACACGAAGCGGTAAGAAGCGGCGTGGGTGTATTTGACGTAAGCCACATGGGCGACATACGGATTCATACCGCGAAGAGCCCGGGCGGCGCGCTGCAGGCGGTGCAATACCTCACCATGAACGACGCAGCGAAGCTGGTCATCGGCCAAGCGCAATACTCCGCAATGCTCTATCCCGAAGGCACGTTTGTGGATGATGTGATCGTCCATCGGCTGGGCGAGGATGATTACCTGCTGGTGATCAATGCGGGCACGCGGGAAAAAGACATTCAATGGGTGCGGCAGAACACTGTGGACTTGGATTGCACCGTGGAAGAGCTTAGCGACGCTTACACGCAACTGGCGATTCAGGGGCCTCGAGGTGTAGACGTCTTGCGCAAGCTCACCGAGGCGAATCTTGATGGCGTGAAGAACTACTGGTTTACACACGGGACCGTCTGCGGGCTGAAAAACACCTTGATCGCCCGGACGGGTTACACCGGCGAGGATGGATTTGAGATCTATATACCGACGGACGTGGCGACGAGCGAACGTGTCTGGAACGCAGTGATGGCGGCTGGCAAGGAGTTCGGCATCGTACCCTGCGGACTTGGGGCGCGGAATACACTGAGGCTGGAATCCAAAATGGCGCTGTACGGGCACGAGATCAGCGACAAGATTAACGTCTGGGAAGCGGGCCTCGAGCGCTACTGCAAGATGGACAAAGGCGAGTTTCTGGGGCGCGCGGCGCTAGAAAAGGCGCGTGAGGCGGGATTACAGCGAACCATGGTGGGCCTGGAGATGGTGGAACGAGGAATCGCCCGCGATGGCTACCGCTGCTTGAACGAAAACGGGGAGCCGATCGGCGTGGTAACCAGCGGATCTCCTTCACCGACACTTGGGAAAAATATCGCGCTCGCGTACGTGCCGCCAGCATGGTCCGCGCTCGGGACGCCAATTTACGTTGAGATTCGCTCACAGAAATGCAAGGCGCAGGTTGTGGCAACGCCCTTTTACAAAAGGATCCGGAAAGCAGGCGCAAACTAAGCGGGTAGCAGCCGAAAGAATGCAAGGAGTGGTCGCATGGGGTATCCAACACAGTATCGCTTCACGAAAGAGCACGAGTGGATTGACGCAAAGGGTGGAGCCGCCACGATTGGCATCACCGACTATGCGCAACATGAACTCGGCGACGTCGTTTTCGTCGAGTTGCCCCCAGCCGGAACCAAGCTGGTCGCGGGCAAAATGTTCAGCTCCGTTGAATCGGTGAAAGCCGTCAGCGAAATCTATGCTCCGGCCAGCGGCGAAGTGGCCGAGGCAAATACCGCTTTGCTGAACAAGCCGGAGATCATCAACAGCGATCCGCACGGCGACGGCTGGCTTATCAAAATAAAACTTTCTAATCCGGCAGAGCTCAACTCCCTGATGGACGCGGTGGCTTATGAAGCGTACATCGAGGAAAAGAAAAAGGAAGCGTCAGCCTAATGCGCTATCTTCCGAAGAGTTCCGCCGAGCGCCAGGAGATGCTCGCGGCCATCGGCGTAAAATCCATCGAAGAACTTTTTTCCTCCATTCCCGAGGCGTATCGCCTTAAGAAGCCGCTGAATCTTCCAGGACCGCTGTCTGAAGCAGAGGTGATCCAATATTTTGAGGCGCGGGCGGCCGAGAATTCCACGGGATACGCGAGATTTCTCGGTGCCGGAGTGTACTCGCATCTGCGTTCGGTTGTGACGGACGCGATTCTCCAGCGCGGCGAGTTCCTGACTTCTTACACGCCCTACCAAGCGGAGATTGCGCAGGGCACGCTGCAGGCAATTTTCGAATTTCAAACGCTGATGTGCCAGTTGACGGGGCAGGAAGTGGCCAATGCTTCCATGTACGACGGATCAACGGCCACGGCCGAAGCGGTGCTGATGGCCGAACGCTTGACGGGAAGGCAGCGCGTGCTGGTTGCGCGCTCCTTGCATCCCGAATATCGCGAAGTGCTGGGCACGTATGCAAGGAATTCGGGGCTGAAGGTGGAGGAAATTTCCTACGGCGCGACAGGCACTCTGGACCTCAAAGGGTTAGGAGCCGCGTTGCGGGATGATGTGTGTGCCGTGGTCGTTCAGTCGCCCAATTTTTTTGGTGCGATCGAAAGCTTTGCGCCCGTGGCAGAGGCCGCTCATGCTGCGGGTGCACTGTTGGTGGTTGCGGTGACGGAGGCACTGTCCCTGGGGCTCGTGAAGCCGCCGAGGGAGGCGGACATCGTTGCCATGGAGGGGCAGAGTTTTGGCTTGGCGCCGAGTTATGGAGGCCCCTTTGTTGGCGTGGTTGCAACGCGGGAAAAGTATGTTCGGCAGATGCCCGGGCGACTGGCGGGCCAGACGACGGATCATGACGGACGCCGCGGATTCGTGCTTACCCTCGCGACCCGCGAACAGCATATCCGGCGGGAAAAGGCGACGTCTAATATCTGCACGAATCAGGCGCTGTGCGCGCTGGCTGCCACGGTTCACCTCACGTTGCTCGGGAAAGAGGGCATCCGCGAGATGGCAGAGCAAAATCTCGCCAAGGCGCAATTTACCTTGGGCGAACTCGAAAAAATTCCCGGCGTAAAGCGCAGTTTCGCCGCGCCCTTCTTCAACGAATTCGCGGTGGAGCTGCCTCGCTCGGTCAAAATCGTAAACGCAGAGCTTCTGAAATCCAAGATTGTAGGGCCCTTCGTGCTTGGCTCTGCTTATCCGGAACTCAGCAAGCATGCACTGGTCTGCGTGACGGAAACAACCTCCCGCGCGGAGATCGAGAGTTTCGTCTTGGCAGTGAAATCGGCTTTAGAAACGCCGTTGTAAGGGGAAGAGACTTGCTGCCCAGTGGGATTAAGGAACAGTAGCAGCGGAATCCAGAGATGAGCGACAAGATCAAGAAGGCTTCGCGGCAAATGAACCAGAACGAGGGTTTGATCTTTGAAAAATCCTCCCCCGGCAAGCGCGCCTTTGACCTTCCCCCACTCGACGTCCCTGCCGTGGATGCAAGCAGGGCGCTGGGAGAGTTTCACCGGCGTGAAGGCGTGGAAGATTTTCCCGAGGTGAGCGAAATTGAGGTGGTTCGCCATTTCACGCGTCTCTCCACTTGGAATTACGCGATCGATCTCGGGATGTACCCGCTGGGTTCCTGTACGATGAAATACAACCCGCGTGTGAACGAGCACGTGGCCCGGCTGGCCGGCATCGCCACCGAACACCCATACCAGCCTCAGGGGCTTTCGCAGGGCTGCCTGAAAATTCTTTGGCTTCTGGAAAAATGCCTCCTGGAAATTACCGGCATGGATGCCATCACGTTGCAGCCCGCCGCGGGAGCACATGGCGAGCTCACGGGAATTCTCTTGATCCGCGCCTACCAACAGAAGCAGGGCAACCCGCGCAAGAAGGTGTTGATCCCGGACTCGGCGCATGGCACGAATCCGGCAACCGCCGTGATTGCGGGGTACGAGGTTGAGAATATCAAGTCCAATGCGGATGGACAGGTAAACCTGGCGAAGTTGCGGGAGCAGGTGAACGAGGACGTGGCGGCGCTGATGGTGACCAATCCCTCGACGCTCGGCATCTTCGAACAACGGATCCCGGAGATCGCGGAAATTCTTCACGCCAAAGGGGCGCTGTTGTACATGGACGGCGCCAATATGAACGCACTGACGGGGATCACGCGCCCTGGAGAGATGGGCGTGGACGTGATGCACTTGAACCTGCATAAGACGTTTTCAACCCCGCATGGCGGAGGTGGTCCCGGCGCGGGGCCGGTGGTAATGAAGAAGATCCTGGAACCGTTCTTGCCGGTTCCTGTCCTGATCGAGAAAGAAGGCGGCAGATTGGCCCTCGACTTCCATCGAAAAGAGAGCATTGGCCGGGTGCGCACGTTCGTGGGAAATTTCGGCGTCCTCGTGCGGGCGCTCGCGTACATCCTGGCTTACGGACCCGGCGTGCGGCAGGCCACCGAGGACGCCGTGCTAAATGCCAACTACATCCGCAAGCACCTGGAAGGCACTTTTGATCTGCCGTACACGCGTCCCTCGATGCACGAGGCCGTGTTCAGCGACGCCATTCAGAAGAAACATGGCGTAAACACGGTGGATATCGCCAAACGGCTGATCGACTACGGATTCCATCCCTACACAACCGCGTTTCCACTGATCGTTCCCGGAGCACTGATGATCGAGCCGACGGAGTCCGAGAACAAAGAAGAATGCGATTATTTCATCGAGGCCATGAAATCCATCGCCGAGGAAGCGGAGAAGAACCCGGAACTCGTCAAGAGCGCGCCACACACCACGCGGGTCGGGCGGCTGGACGAAGTTGGCGCCGCGCGCAAACCAATTCTGCGCTGGAAGCCTACAACGAAACGCAACGAAGCCGCAGGTTAGCGTCCTCGGTAGCAGTCCGCACCGCTGGCGCAACCTGCTTCGTTTGGGGGCAAGAGCGGTGGCAAAGAGCCTTGTCCGCACTTTCGCCTGTTAGACCAAGCCTGAAATTCGAAGGGTCCGGGGACAGAAAAAGCCCGGGCGGCGTACCACCCGGGCTTTTGTGAGGAGGAGCAAAAAGAGACTAGCGGGCAAACCGCGGCGTGGGTTCCGGCGGAACTTGCACTGCCGGGGCTTCCACGGGGCGCCCACCCCGCGCTTGCGAGGAGCGGGCTGGAACCGCTGATTCTGAACGGCGAGCGGGAATGGCCAGGTTCTCGCCTTCCCGGGCGAAATTGAGCTTGTCTTCCTCACGATCCCAATCGATGCAGATGAGATCGCCGCTGTGCACCTGTTCGGTGGCCAACAGGTTGGCCATCGGGTAGACCACATGGCGCTCTATGGCGCGTTTCAGATGCCGGGCCCCGTAACGCTGATCAGTGCCTTCCTTGAGAAGGAAATCGCGGCCCGCTTCGGCCACGCGGAAGAGGAACTGCCCTTTCGCCGTCTCCAAGACACGCTGCTGAACCATGGACAATTCGATTTCCAGCACCTGTTCCAGTTGGGTGCGCTGGAGAGGATGGAAGACGACGACCTTGTCCAGGCGATTCATGAACTCGGGGGAGAACTTGCGCCGCGCTGCTTCGGCGGCGGTGCGTTCCACTTTCTGGTCGAGATTGTCCTTGGGTATGTCGTCGGACTTGATAAAGCCGTAACCGCCGGCCATAAGGTCGCTGATCTCGCCGCCCCCGAGGTTGGAGGTCATGAAAATCACAGTCTGGGAAAGATCCACGCGGCGGTTGTCCCCAAGGGTGAGGGTAGCTTTGTCCAGCATGCCGAGAAGCAGCTGCCAAAGAGCGTCACTGGCCTTCTCGATTTCGTCGAAGAGCAGGAAGGAGAGTTTCAAGTCCTCACGATGGCTGGCCGCCAACGCTTCCTGGGTGATGAGGGGATGGGTCTCCCGGTGCCCGAGGTACCCTGGCGGTGAACCGATCAACTTTGCAATTTCATGGGAGTGTTGAAACTCCGCGCAATCCACCTTAATGACGGTTCGTGCGTCCTGAAACAGAATCTCGGCGGCAGCCTCGACAATGCGGGTCTTGCCGGACCCCGTTGGTCCGAGGAACAACAGGTTGCCGACTGGCCGGCCCGGCGAGTTCAGCCCCGCACGGAACACCTGGTAAAGATCGACCAAGGCCTGTACGCCTTCTTCCTGCCCGACGATCTTGGAACGCAGCGCCTGATCGAAATCGCAGGTATCATTGCTGCGGATGGTGGGGTCCAGTTGTTGTCGAACCGCTGCTCTCATAACACTATCCTCGGCTGAACCGGCCCATTGCTTTAATTCCTCGGCTCACTCCAGGGCAAAGCAGGCTTTCACCGTCTCACTGAGTCGCACCCGGAGAAGGGAGCATGAAGCGTGCCAATTCGGAGGCTATTGCTAAGGAGGGGAAACGGCTCTGCGCTCAACAACATACGCTTGTTGCAGATTTGAGGGCTGTCTCACGGCGTGAGACGCTGTTTCATATGCGCTCCAAAGTGAGAGGAAAGAAACAGATTGTGCCCATACTTACATGACAAAAAGGGGCTCCCTCTTGTGAGTGCCCCAAAACGATTCACTTTCTTTGTGTCTTATACGCTATCTTTTTTGCGTCCTTGCAGAGATTGCCGGGTGGGGCCGGACTCGCCAGTGGCAGTACTGGGGGCCGCGCAGCTTCTTCCGCAACGGCCTCCGCCGGGGTGTCCTGTCCAAAGCCGTCCGAGCTTGGGGTTGCCGCAGTAGTCTCGTTGATCGGAACTTCCGGGTTGATGAGTACTCCTTCCCGCTCGCGGACAAATGTCAGCTCCTTGTGAACCCTGTCCCAATCTACGCGCACCAGATCACCCATGCGAACCTGCTGGGTTGCCAGGAGGTTTGCCAGCGGGTAGACCAGGTAACGCTCGATCGCGCGCTTGAGGTGACGCGCGCCGTAACGCTGGTCGGTGCCTTCGTGGAGAAGAAAATCGCGACCCGCCTCCGTAACCCGGAAAAGAAATTTCCCGTTGGCGGTGTCTAGCACGCGCTCCTGCACCAGACCGAGTTCGATTTCCAGAACCGATTCCAGATGGTCGCGATTCAACGGATGGAAGACGACGAGTTTATCAATGCGGTTCATGAACTCCGGCGAGAACTTGCGGCGGGCCGCTTCCACCGCTGTGCGCTCTACTTTTTGATTAATATTGGACTGCGGCTTATCCTCAGCCCTGATAAAACCATAACCGCCCCCGAACAGGTCGATGATATCGGTTCCACCGAGGTTCGAGGTCATGAAAATCACGGTGCGGGAGAGGTCGACGCGGCGGTTATCCCCGAGGGTGAGAGTGGCCTTGTCGAGCATGCCCAGGAGGAGTTGCCACAAGGCGTCGCTGGCCTTTTCAATTTCGTCGAAAAGCAGAAAGCTCAGTCTCAAGCCTTCGCGATGGTTTGCCGCCAGCGCCTCTTGCGTAATCAAGGGGTGCGTTTCCCGGTGCCCCAAATATCCTGGAGGCGACCCGATCAGTTTTGCAATCTCGTGGGAATGCTGAAATTCGGCACAATCGATCTTGATGACGGCCCGCGGGCTGCCAAACAAAATATCCGCGGCCGCTTCCACTAGCCGGGTCTTTCCTGAACCGGTGGGCCCGAGCAAGAGCAGGTTGCCGACGGGGCGGCCTGGAGAATTGAGCCCTGCCGTGAACACTTGGAACAATTCCACGAGAGCTTGCACGCCTTCATCTTGCCCGACGATCTTCGCGCGCAAGGCCTTCTGAAATTCAACCGTCTCCGCGCTGCGAATATTCGGATTCAGGGATAGATCGCCTGTGCCCATGACCGCCTCCTAGCGATCCCGCATCGCGGGATGCGAATTCCCAAAACGCCCGCCGCCCCGGGTGGTTCTCTTCAGTTCATTTCGCCGCCTGAACTGATCGAGCTTCACCTGGATGGTGGAATGAAGTAACCGCAGTTGCACGAGCAGTTCACGTGCGACCGCGGGCGATTCGGAAAGCCGCAGGACCGGCGGAAACAGGTCCGCCAGATCCATGTTGAGGCTGCGGAGGGACTGCACAAGCTTCTGGACGGCCGGTGATTCGGGATCCGCCAGATCGATTTGGTAGTTCAACTGTTCGCGGAGGGCGCGCCAGTTGAACTCAACGAAAGGATGCTTCTTGGTAACTTCGCGGACGACTGCGTCGGTGATGCGAGCGTGTTCGCCGAGCCGAGCCAGATACAATTGCCGCACCTTTCCGCCGCGGCGCACGTTGTGCACCAAGTAGTAGGAATTACCTTTACGGCGAACGAAAGCCATCGCACTTCCTCGGCGAAATCGCTGGGCAGCTCCCCATTTGATGCGCCAATCGTAGTGTAAGGTTCTTCCACTACAGGTGTCAAGACCGGAATCGGCCAATCCGCACGCTTTTCGCATCAATTTTTCGCTGCGATCCATCGACTTTTTCTCTCACACAAGCTGTCCCCGACGCTGACGGTGCGCCGTGAGGCCTGTTTTTGGCGAGGCGTCTTTCAAGCGTCTAAAGAATTAAACACCGCGGCGGACCAAGAATCTCTTGCGACACCGCGAGACTCCTCCTAGGATGGTCAGTACTTTCCTGAAGGAGGTCCGCGCGTGTCGTGGGATTCGGTCTATCGATTGGTGCAACAAATTCCTCGCGGCCGGGTTATTACGTACGGGGCGTTGGCCAGGGCTCTGCGCCTGCGCGGTGGGGCGAGAACCGCAGGCAGGGCTATGGCGGCAACGCCCTCAGGGAAAGGCATCCCCTGGCACCGCGTGGTCGGAGACCGCGGCAAGCTGCTCATCCGCGAACCGTACGCTTCCCTTCAGCGAAAAATGCTACAAAGCGAGGGCATCCAGCTCCTCGGATTTCGAGTTGACCTCAAGCGCCACATTTGGTTCCCTGTCGCAACGGACAATCCGCAGGTGAAACGGAAAGCTTCCCGGAAGCGTAAAACCGAGGGGAAGCGTTAGAAGTTCGAGAGATTCAGGCGGATGCGCTACCATGGAAGTTCGCTGGTAAGCGATGACCAACCCTATTCTGCTGGTGGAAAACCTGGAAAAGCGCTACGGGGACGTGCACGCCGTTCGCGGAGTAAGCTTCTCTGTTCAGGAAGGCGAAGTCTTCGGCCTGCTCGGCCCCAACGGCGCCGGCAAAACCAGCACCATTGAGGTGCTGGAGGGCTTGCGCGTGGCGGATGGCGGACGGGCAACGGTTTGCGGACTTGATCCGCAAAAGAATTCCAACGAACTGAAGAATGAAATTGGCGCAACGCTGCAGGCCACTTCCCTTCCTGACAAATTGCGCGTGAGCGAGGCGATCCGGATGTTTGCCAGCTTCTACAAGCGCACGCGAAATCCCGATGACTTGCTGAGGCGCTTCGGGCTCGAAGAGAAGCGGCATTCGTTTTACAACCAGCTCTCCGGCGGACAGAAGCAGCGGTTGGCGCTCGCCATGGCCCTGGTCAATGATCCGCGCGTGCTCTTTCTGGATGAACCGACCGCAGGACTCGATCCGCAGGTACGGCGGGAAATCTATGCCGTCATTGAGGAGCTCAAAGGCGAAAAGAAAACCATCGTGCTGACGACGCACTACATCGAGGAAGCCGAACGCCTGTGCGACCGCGTCGCCATCATTGACCACGGCAAGGTGATTGCTTCGGGCACGCCCCGCGAACTGAAGCAGAGCTCCGCAAATACAACGCGAGTGGAGGTGCGCCTGAGCAAACCCGCTTCCAATGGCACGCTCAAAAATCTGGACGGAGTCGTCGACGCTCGCGAACTGGATGGCGCTTATGTTCTCCACTGCCAGCGCACTGCCCCGGCTATCGTCGCACTGGTAAAGCATCTTGAGGCAGAGAACAACGAACTGGTCAGCCTGGAAATTGCCACGCCTTCGCTGGAAGACGTTTTCATCGAGCTCACCGGAAGGAGGCTGCGCGATTGAGAACCCTTCTCAAGCTTGCCGCCATGCGCATTCGCATCACGCTGCGCAATAAGACATTTCTTTTTTTCAGCTTGATCATGCCCATGGGAATTTTCTTTCTTTACAGCGGTGCAATTGCCAAAGGCAGGCCGGCGGCTGTTTCTTACTGGATGGGCCCTATTTTGTCGTTTACGGTCATGGGGACATTCTGGGGTCTGAGCGTGCAGTTGGTCACTTGGCGCGAACAGGGGATCCTGCGCCGATTTCGGCTTGCCCCCATTGCCCCGGCTAGCATGATTGGGTCCAGTATCCTGGCGAACTACATACTCATTATGCCTACAGTCATTCTTGAACTGTTGCTTGCCAGGTTTATCTACCACGTCACCTCGTTTGGCAATCTGTTCAGCGTATTTGTGCTCGTGATTCTGGGTATCACTTCGTTCGGAGCCATGGGGTTGATTGTCGCGAGCGTAACCAACACCATGCAGGAAACGCAGATCATCAACCAAATCCTCTGGTTCGCGCTGATTCTTCTATCTGGAGTGACCTTCCCGCTGGCCGCGCTTCCGCGCATGGTTCAACGCGTCGGTCTGTTCCTACCGGCAACTTATCTTGTCTATGGCCTGCAGCGTGCGATGCTCGCGAATGCTGAATTGCAAACTCTCGGTATGGTGCTCTTCTCTCTCATCGCGTGGGCGGCTTTGGCATTCTTCATTTCTTCGCAACTTTTCCGCTGGGAGCCAGAAGCCAAGCTCCCGCGCAACGCCAAGCTTTGGGCCGTTGCTACCATCCTTCCCTTCATCCTTCTGGGGATCTTGGAGAATCACAACGGGAAGGTGCTGGGCACAGCCGCGGCAATGATGTCGGATCGGCCCACGGAAAATGCGCCTCCGCCCGGGAAATCTCAGTAACCCCTCCAAATTGGCCCGATTCTCAGAAGATACACCGCCAAAATGGTCGAAAAGCGCATCGCGAGGATTTGTTGATTTCATTGACGCTCCCCTGCGCCTGCCTTATTCTCAAATTGCGGGCGGTTCGTGACCGAGTCACCGAGGAGGCTACACCATGCCTGTCCAGAAGACCGACAAAATCTGGCACAACGGAAAATGGATCAACTGGGAGGACGCGAAGATTCATGTCCTCTCTCACGTTGTCAGTTATGGTTCTGCTGTCTTCGATGGCCTCCGTTGCTACGACACAAAACAGGGCCCCGCGCTCTTCCGCCTGCACGAACACATGCAGCGGCTGATTAATTCCGCGAAGATTTACCGCATGGAGTTTCCCTACACGGCGGAGGAACTTTCCAACGTCGCCGTCGAACTGGTGCGCCTCAACAAACTCGAAGCCTGCTATGTGCGGCCCATCGCGCTGCGGGGTTACGGCGAGGTGGGTGTGAACCCGCTGCACGCGGCGGTCGAGGTGTACATGGCGTGCTGGCGCTGGGGCGCCTATCTCGGTCCCGAGGCGCTGGCCAAGGGCGTGGACGTCTGCGTCAGTTCCTGGACGCGCATGGCGCCCAATACGCTGCCGGCCATGTCCAAGGCGGCGTGCAATTATATGAACTCCCAGCTCATTCACATGGAAGCCGAAATTAATGGCTTTGTCGAAGGCATCGCGCTCGACGCCAGCGGCCACGTCAGCGAAGGTTCGGGCATGAATATTTTCCTTGTGCTGGACGGAGCGCTGATAACGCCGCCCGTGGCCGCCAGCATTCTTCCCGGAATCACGCGCGATTCCATACTTAAGCTCGCCGGTGATTTAAACATTCCGGTGAAGGAAGCGAACATCCCGCGCGAGATGCTGTACCTCGCCGAGGAAGTCTTCTTCGTCGGCACCGCCGCGGAAGTCACGCCGGTCCGTTCGATTGACCGCATCACCATCGGCAAGGGGGTCGCCGGTCCGGTCACGCTACGAATCCAGGAAGAGTTCTTCGCCTTGACCAGCGGCAAGAAATCAGATCGGCACAATTGGCTCACGCCGGTCAGCGCCCCCGTGACGGCGTCACGGTAAGAAAAACTGTCCAGCATTTTCGCCATTGGCGGCCGGGGTACAGCATGTTGCACCCCGGCTTTTTTCTGTTCGTTCCACACACTTTGCGGCTCATGTGCTGGCTTCGTACAACTCCTTTTTCGGTTCCTAGCGCGTATTCCGCTTTCCGGCTAGAATCATTTCCATCGCGTTGTACACACGGCACGACCAGGGAGGCCCTCGGATGTACAACCTTGCACAAAAGCTGACGGCGGAGTTCCTTGGCACTTTCGCGCTGATCTTCTTTGGGGCCGGCGCGGTATGCGTCGACTTTCAACTGCGCAGTTCGGGAGGACTTGGACTGCTGGCCATCGCCCTGGCTCACGGGCTCGCGTTTGCCATCATGGTTTCGGCGCTCGGACACATCTCCGGAGGACATTTCAACCCCGCGATAACCATCGGCTTCTGGGTCACGAAACGCTTGTCGACCATCGATTCTCTGGCCTACTGGGGCGCACAACTTCTCGGCGCCGCCGCCGCTGCCTTCCTTCTGAAACTGGTGATCCCGGAAGATATCGCGACAAACGTTTTCCTTGGCACCCCAGAACTGATGCGCGATTTCCCGAGATTGTCCGGCATGGCCCTGGAAGCAGTCCCAACCTTTTTCCTGGTCCTGGTTGTGTTTGCGACGGCGGTGGATGAGCGCGGCACGTTCCGCTCCATCGCGGGGTTTGGCAGCGGACTAACTCTCACGCTGGGCATGTTGGTCGCCGGCCCCTTCACCGGCGGGGCGCTTAATCCGGCCCGGGCATTTGGTCCCGCGCTTGCGTCGGGTCACTGGCTGAACTGGGGGACCTATTGGGTAGGCCCGCTCGGAGGCGGGTTCCTGGCCGCGCTGCTCTACGAATCACTATTCCTCCGCAAATCTGAGGTGTAATTCCGAGCCCTACACTCGCGACAATTCACCGTAGCGGTCCAGCATTGCTGGACCCTTGCTTCGCTAGGGCCATCTCGCTTGTGGATAAGTCAAAAGAGGCCGTGCATAAGAGGGGAAATCGTGCGGACTTGGGGCGCAGCGGTGCTGCGCCCCTACGAAGACCCGCAAAAGCCCGAGGAAGCAGAAGGCAGTCCCTACGCAGGGAAACCCGAAAAGTGAGAGCAATCTCTCGCATTCCAAAAATCCCTGTCCCGTGGTCTAGGTAACTACACCGCTACGGCCTTTCCCGCGTTTGTTGTTGCCCCCTGCCGGGGATGCTAGTTTCAAGAAGGAATCGCATTCTTGCGGGGTGTCAGCACATGGCTCTAGGCATTGACGATTTGCTCCGGCGCGCAGTCGAAAACAAAGCCTCTGACTTGCACTTGAAAGTCGGCAACCATCCCTATTTGCGCGTGGACGGCGTCCTCACCGCGCTCACGGACATCCCGCGCGTCACGCCGGAAGAGATGCTCTCCATGGCCTTCAGCATGATGACCAACCGGCAGAAGCAGAAATTCAAGGAGACCGCAGAGCTGGACATGGCCTATGGCGTCGCGGGCCTGGGACGATTCCGCGTGAACGTCTTCCAGCAGCGCGGCAACGTGGGAATGGTTCTCCGCGTCATCCCGACCAAAATTCGCACCATCGAGGAGCTAAACCTTCCTCCAGTCATGGGCATGATTTGCGAAGAACAGCGCGGGTTGGTTCTGGTTACCGGCACAACGGGTTCGGGTAAGTCCACCACCCTGGCCGCGATGATTGACCGCATCAACGCGAATCGCTCCGACCACATCATCACCATTGAGGATCCCATCGAGTTCCTGCACCGGGACAAGCGCAGTTTCATCAACCAACGTGAGGTCGAGGTGGACACCGCGAACTTCTCCACCGCCTTGCGCGCCGGTCTTCGTCAGGACCCGGATGTGATTCTGGTCGGCGAAATGCGCGACCTGGAAACCATCTCGACGGCACTGCTCGCCGCGGAAACCGGGCACCTGGTTTTCTCCACGTTGCATACTCTGGATGCAACCGAGACGATTCAGCGCATTATCGCGGTTTTCCCGCCTCCCGAGCAGAAGCAGATTCGCTTGCAAATGGCCGCTACCTTGAAAGCCGTCGTATCGCAGCGCCTCGTTCGTCGCGCGGACGATAAAGGCCGCGTACCCGCCGTCGAAGTGATGATCGCCACGGCCTATATCAGAGATTGCGTCATCAATCCCGACAAGACGCGCCTGATCCACGACGCCATTGCGGCCGGCACTTCGCAATACGGCATGCAGACCTTCGACCAGTCGCTCTTCGACCTGTACTCGAAGGAACTGATCACCCTCGACGAAGCATTGATTCGCGCCTCCAACCCAGATGAGTTCAAGCTGCGCATCCAGGGTATCCGTTCCGCCGCCGACGCGGCGCGCGAGGAAATGGCCTCGCAGATGGCGGATTTCGAGCGCTTCTCGCACAAGTGAATAATAAGGATTAGGCAGTCAAAACAAGAGCTCACTGCTGGGCGCAGTGAGCTCTTGGCCAAACTGGAAGGCAGCTTTAGTTGAAGTGGGCGGCGTTCTTTTCAATGAACGGCTTGAGTTCTTCCGGCAGTTCGTCGACCACGAAGATCGAGTTTGTCGGACAGACTGGCACACAGGCGCCGCAATCAATGCATTCGGCCGGGTTCACGTACAACTGCGGGGCGGTGGCAAAGTCCGCTTCATCCTTGGTGGGATGGATGCAGTTGACCGGGCAGGTCTCGATGCAGTGTTCGTCCTTAGTGCAAGTATCTGTGATGACGTAGGCCATGGTAAAGTTCTCCCCTCCTTGGAATGGCAATTGGCATGCCAATCAGATCATTCGCAAAGTGCTTTATTTTCAATCACTGCCAGACTAATTGTGAATTAGGACCAGTTTGGGGTGTGTGATCTAGCGCACGCCAGAATGTTTATCCCCCACCCCGACACTCCCCCCTAGCCACTTGGCACCTCTTCTTCTATGCTTCCCTCATGTTTGGCAAGCCTCGCCAGTTGGAGACGGAGGCGCAGGTCTACGACGCGGCCATCAAGATGCTGATGCGGCGCGCACATTCCATCTCCGAGATGAAGAAGGCCCTGGCGCGCCGGTGTGAAGATGAGAAGCTCGTCAAATCGGTAGTCGATCGGCTCAAGCGCGAGAACCTGATCGATGACGCACGGTATGCCAGGCAGTTCGCCCGCCACCGCACCGAATCCCGCAAGCAAGGGGAGTTCCGTATTGCCCGCGAGCTGCGTGCGCGAGGCGTTCCGGACCGCCATATTGAAGCGGCGTTGAAGGACGCCGCTGAAGAGACCGATCCAGCCGCAATTGTGCGGCAGCGCATCGAACGCAAGCTGAAGCTCTGGCGCGGGGAGATTGGCGAGCGCAAGATTGCCTCGCTCTACCGCTCGCTATTGGCCGCAGGTTTCCCAGCCGACCTGATTCGGCGGGAACTGCACCGCATTACTCACGAGGTTGTGCCGGAAGTCGATGTCGAGCCCGAGTAGTTTGTGCGAGGCGATTGCCGCGCCATTGGCGGCTCTGCCATAATCAAGTGTTTCCAACCAGGCACCGGATGAGGCTGACGTGACGGGTAACGCCATCAAAAAACTGACTGGCAACGAGATCCGCGAAATGTTTTTGCGCTTTTTCGAGAGCAAGGGGCATCGCCGCGTGCGCAGCTCTTCGCTGGTGCCGCATGGCGACCCCACCCTGCTGTTCACCAACGCCGGGATGAACCAGTTCAAGGATGTGTTTCTGGGGCTGGAAAAGCGGGAGTACACGCGCGCGACCTCGGCGCAGAAGTGCGTGCGCGCCGGCGGCAAACACAACGACCTGGAAAACGTTGGCTTTACCAAGAGGCACCACACGTTTTTCGAGATGCTGGGGAATTTTTCGTTTGGCGATTACTTCAAGAAAGATGCAATTGCATATGCTTGGGAGTTGATTACCTCGCCGGAATGGTTCGGGATGCCGAAGGACAAGTTATACTTCACCGTTTTCGGAGGGGCTGAGGTTGGCCCTGATCAAGTCTTGGGTAGCGACCGCGAGGCGATTGTGCATTGGGTGAACGTTGGACCACCTCGTGACCGAATCATCGAAGTTCCTGGAATAAAGGATAATTTTTGGGCCATGGGCGATACCGGTCCTTGCGGTCCGTGCAGCGAGATTCATTACGACATGGGGCCAGAGGCCTCGGACGAAGGTCATGCGGATTGCAAGTTCCCTTGCGATTGCGGGCGGTACGTTGAAATTTGGAATTTGGTGTTCATGCAGTTCAACCGCGATGCCGGCGGCAAGCTCACCCCGCTCCCCAAGCCCTGCGTGGATACTGGTTTGGGCCTCGAACGTCTCGCCGCCGTTCTTCAGGGTGTTATCTCCAATTACGACACGGATCTGTTTATGCCACTCCTGAGGCACGCAGCCAACCTCTTGAAGACTGATTCAAAGGTCGATCCGAACGTCGAACCTTCTCTTCGGATCATTGCAGACCATGCGAGAGCAACCACGTTTCTTATTTCAGATGGTGTCTCGCCCTCAAACGAAGGAAGGGGATACGTGCTCCGAAAAATCATGCGCAGAGCAATTCGGCATGGCCATATGTGGGGCGCAAAGGAGCCATTCTTGTTCAAAATGGTTAGTGTTGTTCGGGATGAAATGAAACTCGCGTACCCTGGGCTAATCGATTCGGCGCCCAGAGTCGCTGCGGTTGTGGAAACAGAGGAGCGGCAATTCGGACGAGTGATAGAGATCGGCTCGGGAGAACTCGAGGAGTTGCTCAATTCCGCAAAGGCTGAAGCGAAGAGGGCTTGCGCCGACTCGTTCGCCGCTGCGCACGGCGGCGAGGTCGACCGGGAGTTCCTCGCGCGAGACATTGACGACATCTTGCCCGAAACTCTCCTTGACCCCAGACGCACTTCGGGAGCGACCTTGATAGTGGATAAGTCCACGCTAGAGCTAATCGAGCACCTTAAAAAGAACTACCGTCCGGTTTTGTCCGGTGCGAAGGCCTTTAGCCTTTACGAAACCTACGGCCTTCCCCGAGATTTCATTCAAGACGCGGCTAAAGATCATGGAGTCACTTTCGACGACGAAGGTTTCGACCGGGCCTTTGACGCAGAGAGGACACGGGCGCGGGCGTCGTGGAAAGGCGGGTCGAAGGAGGCGGCGAATCCGGCGTATGCGAAGCTGGCGGAGACGTTCAGGACGGAGCCGGATTTTTATTTTGAGACGAGCACCAAGGACTGTCGGATTGAAACGATTTTCGCGGTTGCACAGGACACCGGGCCGGCTGGAAGCCGGCGCTACCAGGGCGTGCAGGAGTTGAAAGCCGGGGAGACTGGCGAAGTGGTGCTGGACCGCACGGTGATCTACGCCGAGTCCGGCGGACAGATGGCTGATACCGGGTGGTTCTACGATCCCTCCGGCTCGCTGCTGCTGGCCGAGGTGACCGGCGCGTTTTATCCCGTTGCCGGACTGATCGCGCACAAAGTGATTGCCAAGGAGACGCTGCGCGTGGGCGACCGCGTTACCGTGATTGCCGATGCGGAGCGCCGCGCGCGCATCATGCGCAACCACACCGGGACGCACTTGGTCCACGCCGCGCTCCGCAACATTTTGGGCACGCACGTCAAGCAGGCCGGTTCGCTGAACGCTCCGGAACGCCTGCGCTTTGACTTCTCCCATTTCGCGCCCGTGGGCCAGGAAGAGCTGCGCGATATCGAGCAGCAGGTGAATGAAGAAATTCGCGTGAATTCGCAAATTGAGACTGGGGTCATGTCTCTCGAAGAGGCCCTGAATTCCGGCGCGCTGGCGTTCTTCGGCGACAAATACCCGGAGAGCAACGTGCGCGTTGTCACCATCCCCGATCCGCATTCGCCACAGGGTTTTTATTCGAAGGAGTTATGCGGGGGGACGCACGTCCATCGCGCCGGGGACATCGGGGTGCTCAAGATCGTGAGCGAAGAGTCCGTGGCGGCGGGCGTGCGGCGCGTCGAAGCGGTCACGGGCATCGGCGCCATGGAGCACTATCAGCGCCAGGCAGAAATCCTTCGTGGACTCGCCGGCCACCTGAACGTCGGTGAGGATTCCCTGCTTGCCTCGGTCGAGAAGCTGGCCCAGACGACGCGGCAACTGGAAAAGGAGCTTGGCGAAGAGAAGCGCAAGGGTGCCTTGAATCAACTTGACGACCTTTTGGCGCAGGTCGTGACCATCAAGGGGGTAAAAGTGGTCGTCGGTGAGGTCTCAAACGTTGATCGCGAGGGTCTACGGCAGTTGGTCGATTCCCTAAGACAGAAGCTCGGCTCCGGGGTGGTCGCTCTAGGGATGCCGGAGAATGGAAAGGTGGCTCTCATCGCCGGTGTCACCAAGGACCTCACCGCTAAAGTCCATGCTGGCAAGCTGATACAGGCCCTGGCCAAACAGGTAGGGGGTTCCGGGGGCGGCCGGCCGGATCTGGCGGAGGCTGGCGGAAAAGACACATCGGCGCTAAAAAGTGCCTTGCAAAGCGTCCCCTCCCTGCTCGAACCATTGCTATAATTAAGGGCAGCGCCGGGACCATGTCCCGCAAGTGCCGCATTCCGCGATACTTGCCTGCGGGCATGGGCTCAAAAAATGAATTTTCCTGGGTCCGCTCGCACGACCGAAGGCGGACCACAGGCGCGGATGCAGTGTACAACCAATGCCTTCCCCAAGGCGGATTTGCCGAAATCGACGCCCAATGGTAGTGCGTGTGGGAGTTCTGTTCTCTGCGGCCTTGACAGGTTTTCTCGCTCTGTCATGGCCCGCAGCGGCACAGATTGCTTCGCTGACCGACGAGTCCGGACGCCGCATGTTCATCAATGCTGATCCGCCGCCGGTCAAGTTTAGCCCCACGAAATCAGGCACCACCATTTATATGCCAGGAGAGACTTCCTTCCTGGGCCAGAACCGTCCGGCGGTGAATATCGACCGTGATGGCGCGGAAAGACTGGTCCGGGAAGCGGCGGAACGGCATCACGTGGACCCCGCCCTCGTGCGGGCTGTGATTGAAACGGAATCGAACTGGAATCCTTCGGCAGTCTCTCGCAAGGGTGCCAGGGGACTGATGCAACTGATTCCGACGACCGCGCAACGCTTTGGAGTGAACGATGTGCTCAATCTGAGGCAAAACGTGGATGCCGGGGTACACTATTTAAGGACACTGCTGGAACGGTACAATGGCAATCTCGACTTGGCGCTGGCGGCGTACAATGCGGGGGAAGGGGCGGTGGACCGGGCTCATGGAATTCCGGCTTATCGGGAGACAAAGAATTACGTCCAACGGGTACAGGATGCGTACTTCCGGCCGGGCTCGGGGCGTGTCGAGGATGCCTATACCCGCAGAAGCCCCATTCACCGGGTGGTCGAGCCCAGCGGAAGAATTATCTTTACGAATGAATAGGGGAAGGCAAGAAGGTAGAGCTGGGGGATCCGGGGCACGAATGAATTGGCGGGCAAAAAATTTTCACAAGATTTTCGCCGCCGTTTCGCTGGGTTTTGCCTTAGTGTGTGCGGGCTTTCTTTCCCGCCCCCTGAATGCGAGCACAGCCAACTCCAGCGTGAAGCGGGAAGCCGCCAGTACCCAATTTGCCCGAGCCGAAGAATTGCGCGCCGTCCTGAACAGCAGGGCCCCGGACCAGCGCACGCTTTCCGAATACAAACGAGTGGTCTCGGGTTACCAGCGCGTATACCTGATTTCACCGCATGTAGCCGAAGCGCCGGACGCACTGGTCGCCGTCGCCGAGCTCAACACGGAAATGGGAGATCGTTTTGGGAGTAGCTATTACCAGACGGCTGCGGATACTTATGCTTTTCTGATTCGCGATTACCCCACAAGCACGCAAGTGCAAGAGGCTATGCTGCGCTTGGCGAAACTTCAGAGCGACCAGCTCGGCGATCTTGCGGCCGCGACGGAAACCTATCAAAGGTTCGCGAAGAAGTACCCGCGGTCGGTTCATAAGCGCGAAGTCCAGGAAGCCCTCGCCGAATTGGCCCTAAGAAAGAGCACGGAAACGGGCGAGGTGATGTCGAAGAGTCCGGCAGTTTCGCCGGCCGCCCCGGCGGTCAAACCCGAGCCCCCTCGCACCGAAACGCGGAGAACAATCAGCGGCGGCGAAGCGGCAAAATCGGTCGCTGTGCCGCGGGTACAGAAAATACGCACCAACGTGACCGCCGACAGTACGGAAGTCATCATCGACCTTGAGGATTCTGTTCAATATGCTTCCGGGCGCATCGCGAATCCCGATCGCATCTATTTTGACCTGCACGCGGCGCGCCTCAGCCCTGCCTTGGCTCGGGGAAACATTCACGTCAGCGGCGACCTGCTGACCAAGGTGCGCGTGGCACAGAATCAGGGGGGCGGTGTCCGTGTGGTGCTGGACGTCAGCGGCGTGAGAGATTACGCAGTTTCGCTGAACAAGAAGCCGACCCGCTTGATCATCGAACTCTATTCGTTGATGAATCGGCCCAAGGCAGAAGCCACGGAATCGGCCAAGGCCACAAAGAATTCCCCGAGCCCGAGCAAGAAGGTGGTCGCCAACTCGATGGCGGCGGCGAAGGAGACTGCCGCACCTGAGGCGATCGAGCCGCCCGGTACCGTCGGGAAAACGCCAGCGGCCGACTCCAACGTAGCTTCAGACTTGGCCACCACGGCTCCGTCACCAAGGCTGGAACCCGCGCCCAGCAAGACGTCACTGACAAGGCCGGCGAATTCGAAATCGAAGGCCAAGCCGGAACTGGTTCAGCCCGTTGCCGCGCCACAACCCACACGCGACGGCCAATCGACACTGACCCGCACCTTGGGGTTGAAAATCAGCAGGATTGTGATCGATGCCGGGCACGGCGGTCACGATACCGGGACGATCGGTCCGACGGGCCTGATGGAAAAGGATCTCTGCCTGGACGTCGCACTGCGGCTCGGCAAGCTCGTTCAGCAGAAACTTCCCGGCGCAGAGGTCGTGTATACGCGTTCTGACGACACGTTTGTTCCCTTGGAAGACCGGACCCGCATCGCGAACGAAGCCAAAGCCGATCTCTTCGTCTCCATCCACGCGAATTCCAGTCCAAACGCTGGCGCGCGGGGCGTGGAAACGTATTACCTCAACCTGAAGGGTTCACCCGAGGCAATGGAAGTGGCCGCGAGAGAAAACGCCGTTTCTCAGCAGGGCGTTCATGACCTTGAAGACTTGCTGAAGAAGATCGCGCGCACTGAAAAGATCGACGAGTCCAAAGAGCTGGCCGAAGACGTCCAGGCCTCCCTTTCTAAGCGCGTCCAGCGCACCGCCAAGCCCGTCAAGGACCGCGGCGTGCACAAAGCCCCGTTTGTGGTGCTGATCGGGGCGGATATGCCATCCATCCTGACGGAGATCTCCTTCCTCAGCAATCCGTCGGACGAACAGCTTCTGAAAAAGCCCGAGCACCGGCAACGCATCGCCGAGGGAGTCTATCAGGGTGTCTCGGCCTACCTGCAAAGCCTGAACAGCGTGGCCATGAACAGCTCCGCGCGCCCCAATCGCGCCCCAATCGTCCACTCGGTTGAACAGTCCCGGAACCAGAAGTAATCTGTTGGCATCTAATGTGAATAGGTTGTCATGGGAAAGCTGATTGTTGTGTCTCTGTTGGCTGCTTCATTGTGCGCGGCCGTGTCTGCACAGACCACTGTCCTGCCCGACCGCTTCGGGCCATGGGAAGCCGAAGGCATCGCGAAAACCATAAAAGCACAGGATCTTGGAACGAACTGGACGCCGTGGACCAATGGGGACCAGGTAGTCCAGGAGTCCGGATTGTGGCGCATAGAGCAGCGCACCTACCACAGCGGCAAGGACGAAGTCACGTTGCGCGTCTTTACTCTCCGGGATCCTAGCGGTGCGTACGAGTTTTATACATTTTTGCTGGCGCCGGGCATGCGGAATTGGGGGCTTGGCGAGGATTCTGCACTCAGCCAGCATGATGCGCGCTTCCTGGTCGGCAACCTGGTTGTGCAGACGACACTTTCTCCAAATACCAGACCGGAAAGTTTCAACGAAATTCTCGCTGCTCTTAGATCCAAGGCCGACCCCACGTCCCTGCCACCTTTGAAAAGCTATCTGCCTGCAAAATGGCGGGTCTTCGGATCGGAAAAGTATGCCTTGGGCCCTGGGGCCTTTCGCGCCGCGATGACCTCTCTTAATCAAGGCGCCTATGCCGACCTGTCCAAAGAAGTTGGCTTTCAGAGCGGTGTGGAAGCGATGCTGGCTAGATATCAAGGAGAGAAGGGCGGTGGCGTCCTCCTGCTCCTCGAATATCCTACGCCGCAACTGGCCGAGAATCATCTGCACCACCTGGAGCAGGCGCTCACCGCTGCCGCGAAACAATCGGGCGTAACCGTTGAACGAAAAGCCTCATTGTTGTCCCTGGTGTTTGCGGCCACCTCGCCGATGCACGCCCAGGCTATCCGCGACGAAGTGAACTACGAAACCCAGGTGACCTGGAATGAACCAGGCCAGACGGCCACGGATCCGCCCCTAGTTCGCGTCCTGTACAAGATTTTCCTGTTCACGACGCTGTTCCTGGTGGTCGCCACCATGACCGGAATTGCCTTCGGCGGCTTCCGGATTCTGATCAAGCATTGGCTACCTGGGAAGGTTTTCGACCGCCCTGAAGATATTGAAGTCCTGCAATTGGGTCTGTCCGGCAAGAAAATCGATTCCTCCGACATGTACTAAGCCGCGTATTTTGCGGCCGTCCAAACGGCAATCGCGCGGAGCCGTGAACAGGTTCCTTGTTTCAGACTGACGCTTCCTGTCGTACTATAGGATGCTTGCGATATGCCTAGGAAAACACACAACAGTCACGCAGCACGCTCTAACCAGGATGTTGGACGACTCCACCTCGCACTCTATTCCTTGCCCGAAATCTGCCTTTGCGCCCTCCTCCTGACGGGTTGTGGAGAGAGGTCCCAAGCAGACGGCCCGGCCGGTGGAGAGCCCAAGGCGATGCCTGTACAGGTGGTTGTTGCGGAACCGCAACGGATCGCGGACTCGACGGAATACCTGGCCATCCTCAAGTCCCGGCATTCCGCCACGATCAACCCGCAAGTGGAAGGACAAATCACAACAATATTCGTGAGGTCCGGCGATCGCGTCAAAGCGGGCACGCCTCTCTTGCAGATCGACCCTCTGAAACAGGAAGCCACTGTCAGCGGCCAGGAAGCTTCGCGCGCGGCACAAGAAGCCAACGTGCGGTTTGCCAAAATCTCTCTGCAGCGTTCGCAGAAACTCTTCGATGCGGGGGTCATCAGCAAACAGGACTTCGACAATGCACAGACCAATTACGATTCGGCTGTGTCGCAACTGAAATCCCTCGAAGAGCAGGTCCAGCAGCAAAAGGTGGAGCTGCATTATTATCGCGTGAGTGCACCGATGGACGGGATTGTGGGTGATATCCCCGTGCGCGCCGGCGACCGAGTCACGGTTTCCACTCTTTTGACGACCGTCGATGAGCCGGGGGCGCTGGAAGCCTATATCTATGTCCCTGCTGTGCGGGCGCGGAACCTGCACCTCGGCTTGCCCGTCAAAATATTGGATGAGAGCGGAACAGCGCTCGCAGAGACGCAGATTACGTTTATTTCCCCGCAAGTGGATCCCGAGACGCAAACCGTTCTGGCCAAGGCGGCCCTTGGCAGCGCCAAAGCCAATCTTCGTATCGCTCAGCAGGTGCGGACGCAAATAACATGGGGCACGCGTGAAGGCCAGGTCGTACCGGTTCTTGCCGTTCAGAGGATCAATGGACAGTTCTTCGCTTTCGCGGCAGTGAACGAGGACAAAGGAACGGTGGCAAGACAGAAACTCCTGAAGCTGGGCGATATCGTCGGGAATGACTATGCAGTCCTCGAGGGCGTCAACCCTGGGGACCATCTCATCATTTCTGGGCTGCAATTCCTGCAGGACGGTGCGCCCGTGGCCGAGCAGATTCAGGAAAACAGGGCCGCCCCTGGCCACGACACTGGACCGGGTTCAGAACGCAAATAGACGACGCTTGGTAAAGCGAAACCACACCTCATCCGGGAGAAAGGTAGCGAGGGGACTTGTTTGTTGATTTTTTTATTCGGCGGCCGGTGTTCGCCACTGTTTGCGCCCTGCTGATCATTCTGAGCGGCGCCATCGCGATTCCCTCTTTGCCCGTCGCGCAATTTCCCCAATTGGCTCCCCCGCAGGTTCAGGTCTCGAGTGTTTACACTGGGGCCAACGCGCAAACCGTGGAATCTGCTGTCACCATTCCCCTGGAGCAAGCCATCAATGGCGTACCGGGGATGAAGTACATCACCTCTTCCAGCGGCAATGACGGCAGCAGCTCGGTCACCATCACCTTCGACTCCACCCGCGACGTAGATCTAGCTGCGGTTGACGTGCAAAACCGCGTCAATCAGGCGCTCGGCCGTCTCCCCAACGAAGTCAAAAACACGGGCATCATTATCACCAAGCAGTTCTCTGGGTTCGTACTCGCCGCGGGAGTGTACGCCGACCAGGCCCAATACGACAGCCAGTTCATCAGCAATTACCTCGACGTCTACGTAAAGGACGCGCTGAAGCGCGTGCCGGGCGTCGGTGACGCGGTGATCTTCGGAGAGCGCAAATATGCGATGCGGCTCTGGCTTGATCCCTCGCTTCTCGCCGCGCGCGGCCTGACAGCAACGAACGTCCTCGCTGCCCTGCAGGAACAAAACGTCCAAGTTGCAGCGGGCCAAGTCGGGCAACCTCCCGCGCGTGTCGGTCAGGTCTATCAGATTAGCGTTCGGGCGATCGGCCGGCTCTCCGAAGCCAAAGAGTTCGACAACATCATCCTGAAGACCGGGACCGACGGCACGCTGGTCCGCTTGAAAGACATTGGCCGCGCCGAACTCGGCGCCGAAGACTATGGCACCATATTGCGATACAACGGCCACGAAGCCATGGGCATTGCGATTACGCAGCTTCCCGGCGCCAACGCGCTGGATGTGGATCGTGGCGTGAAGTTCGAGCTAGAGCGTCTTTCCAGGAGTTTCCCTCCAGGACTCAGGTACGCTGTCGCGTTTGACACTACGGAGGTGATTGGGCAATCCATCAAGGAAGTGCTGATCACGCTTCTCGAAGCGATAGTCCTCGTGGTGCTGGTCATCTACGTCTTTCTTCAAGACTGGCGAAGCACGTTCATCCCCGCGATTACGATTCCGGTTTCCCTCATCGGCACGTTTATCTTCGTCAAGATCCTCGGCTTTTCGATTAACACGCTCACTCTATTTGGCATAACCCTCGCAACGGGTCTCGTCGTCGACGACGCGATTGTGGTCATCGAGAACATCGAACGGCACATCATGGAAGGCATTTCCGAGCCTCACAATGCGGCGAGTGTGGCCATGAAGGAAGTTGCCGGCGCAGTCATCGCGACCTCATTGGTGCTGGTTTCCGTCTTCGTGCCCGTGGCGCTCTTTCCGGGCACCACGGGCATCCTCTTCCGTCAGTTTGCGTTGACCATTGCTTTCTCCGTCTCCATTTCGGCCTTCAATGCTTTGACGCTTACACCGGCTCTCTCCGCAATCTTCCTTGGCCATCACCGGGAGCGGGCGCAGGGAGCCTTCTTCCGCGCGTTCAACAATGTATTCCAGGCAGGAGCGGAATTTTACCAGCGCGCCGTTCGTGCCGCGGCCCGATGGAAAGTGGTTACGCTGGGCGCCTTTGCGCTCACACTCCTCATCGTCTATGGGCTGTATGTTCATGTACCCCGCGGATTCATTCCCGAAGAAGATCAGGGCTACCTGATCGTGTTGGTCCAGGCGCCGCAGGGAGCCTCACTCGAATACACGCGCGACCTCTGCGGCCAGGCTGAGGCCCTTCTGGCCAACGTCCCCGAAATCAACGGAGCCTTTACCGTTGTGGGCTACGGCAATTCCGGGACTGCACCCAATCGCGGGATGATCTTTGCCAACCTGAGAGATTTCCGCGAGAGAAAGGGCCGCGAACATTCCGGGTCGGTGATCGTCGACAAGCTGCGCGGAGAAATGATGGCCATCCCGGGCGGCCTGGTTGTCCCGTTCAGCCCTCCGGCGGTCGAAGGCGCCAGTGAAGTGGGCGGTTTCACGTTTGAGCTGGAGGATCTCGGAAGGAACACCCTCCAGACTCTCGCGAATACCGCAAACCAATTGGTCGCTGCGGGGAACCAGGACAAGGAACTGGCGGGCCTCTTCACCAGCTTCACAGCAAACGATCCGCAGATTCTCGTCAAAATCGACCGCGACAAGGCCAAGAGCCTGCAGGTTCCCATCAGTCAGATCACCGACGCGCTCCAGGTTTTCATGGGCTCTGTCTACGTGAACGATTTCGACTTCAATAACCGCTCCTATCGCGTGTATCTGCAAGCGGACCAGAAGTTCCGGTCCGATGCCAAGGATATGCGTTCCTATTATTTGCGTTCGGATGCCGGAAAGATGATTCCTCTGGACAATGTCGTCGAAGTTCAGCAGACAGAAAATCCGCAGGTAATCACGCACTTCAACCTTTTCCGGTCGGCTGAAATATCCGGCAGCGCCGCGCCGGGGGTGAGCACTGGCCGGGGATTAGCTGCCATGGAAGCGGCCGCAAGAAGAATTTTGCCTCGCGGGATGGCGTACGAATGGAGCGGCCTCTCCCTGGAAGAAATAAAGTCGAGTGGAAAAACCGGCATACTCTTCGCGCTGGGGCTTGTTTTTGTGTACCTTACCCTTGCTGCTCAATACGAGAGTTACGTTCTCCCGTTTATCATCCTGCTGGGAGTGCCAGTGGCTCTTCTGGGCGCACTGGGCGCCATGGCGATACGGGGCTTGACGAATGATGTGTATTGCCAGATCGGCCTGGTGATGCTGATCGGCTTGGCGAGCAAAAACGCCATTTTGATCGTAGAGTTCGCCGAACAATTGCAGGAGAAAGGCCTATCCAGTTTGGATGCAGCGGTCGAGGCAGCCCGCATCCGGATGCGCCCCATCCTCATGACCTCACTTGCCTTCATCCTTGGCGTCGTTCCCCTCACGCTGGCGCAGGGCGCTGGGGCGGCCGGCCGCGTATCAGTTGGCACCGCGGTGTTTGGCGGAATGATCGCGGCGACGACTTTGAATCTGATTTTTATTCCGATTCTTTACGTGGTTGTCCGGGGGATTGTGCCGCGCAAGCTGAAAACGTAGGCCGAGCCGGGCGGAAGGCTTCGGCTGCAGATTTAACGCGCGGCTTCGATTTTCCTACGACCGTGCACGACCGAGCGGCAGGCGCTGCAGAAGCGGCTGGTCTTCAAATCGATCCATTCCACCCCGTGCGATGAAGCCATCACGCACTGATAGTCATCGCAGTGCGAAAGCTCCAGGGTGTGCCCAAGCTCATGCGCGGCCTCCTTGAGCAATCGGTGATGAACCAAGGCGGAGTTAGGGGGGAGCCCATAGAACTCCTGGCGCAACCTGTGAGCAGACACCAGCGCACAGTTGCCCTTCAATTGCGCCTCACCGAACACGAAGGTAAGAATTGGAATGTACAGATCGGCAAGGGTCACGCCCAGAAGACGCCAAGTGGCTGGCGCCGTCCGAGTAGTCATGGCGGCAAGAATCCCGGTGGAAAGATACTGCTGGCGCGCTACGTTGAAGGCAAACCGCGGATCCGGTTCCGGCGGGAGAATGTCGCAGGGCACGGCAAATTCACGCATCAGACCGCCACGCAGTTCCGCGAGAAGTTCTGCCGGAACCGAACCGAACGGCAAGAGCTGAATCCGGTTCACAGCGCCTGCGCCGCCTCCCGCTTCCAACCGTACTTCTTGAGCTTGTTGTGAAGCGTCACACGGTCGATATCGAGAACCTCCGCGGCGAGCGTCTGATTGCCCTTGCATTCCTGCAGAACGGCAAGAATATGCTCCCGCTCCACGTCTTCCAGCGTCCGCGGAGCATGCTCGGCCACGGGCAGCCGCAAGGCAAAATCTTCCTCGCGGATTTCCGGTTCTTGTGCCACCACCATCGCGCGTTCGATGGCATTTTCGAGTTCCCGGACGTTGCCGGGCCAATGGTAACTGTCCAAGAGAGCCATCGCCGCCGGCGAGACCCGCGTAATCCGTTTGTTCATGGAGGCGGAGAATTTGCGGATGAAATGCTCGACCAGCACGGGAATATCTTCCTTGCGTTCCCGGAGAGAAGGCAGTTGGATTTGGAAGACATTCAGCCGGTAGAAAAGATCGGGCCGGAAACTTCTTTCGTCCACGAGCTGCTGCACATTCTTGTTGGTAGCCGCAATGCACCGGAAATCCACGTGGATCGGGTGGGTACTCCCAACCCGCGTGATTTCCCTTTCCTGAAGAACGCGCAGCAGATCGGTCTGCGTCTTCAGGCTGATGTCTCCGATTTCATCGAGAAAAACCGTGCCTCCGTCGGCTACTTCGAAGCTGCCCTTCTTTCGGTACTGCGCGCCGGTGAATGCACCCTTCTCATGGCCGAAGAGTTCGCTTTCCAGCAGTGTCTCCGTAAGCGCGCCACAATGGATAACCACGAGCGGGTTATAGTGGCGCGGGCTGGCGGCGTGAATGGCGCGCGCGCACAATTCTTTCCCCGTGCCGCTCTCGCCGGTAATCAGCACGGTTGCGTCCGTGGGCCCGACCGTCTGGATGGCCTCGAAGACGCGCACCATCGGCGCGCTCTGCCCAACAATTTCTTGTGGGCGAACCACGGATGCTACGGTTTCCCTTAGCCGGACGTTCTCCTGCCGGGCTTGTTGATGAGCGAGTGCGTTGTGGACGGTGTGCGCAATGTCATCCGGATCAAAAGGCTTGGAAACATAGTCGTAAGCGCCGTTCTTGAGCGCGGCGACCGCAGTCTCGACCGATGCGTAGCCCGTCATGATGATGACCAGCATGTCCGTGTCGATCTCATGCATCTGGCGCTGGAGTTCCACACCGTCTGTGCCTGGCATCTTGATGTCGACGAGCGCCAAATCAAAACGCTTTGCGGCCATTTTGGCCAGCGCGTTGTGCGCACTGTCCGCCACCGTAACGTCGTATCCTTCTTCTCGAAACCATTTGTCCAACGAGTCCCGAACGATCAATTCATCATCAACGACGAGTAAATTGGCTCTTGTGGCCATAACTTATGCTCCTGAATCCGCTGTGCCCACTGGATGGGCGTTCAGCGCAACATTGGACTGCAAGGGCAAGGTGATCGTGAACACGGTTCCGTGGCCGCGTTCGGAGGCCACTTGGATTCGGCCCCCATGCCGGTCGACAATATTCCGGCTGATCGCAAGACCCAGACCCAGGCCGCGACCGTGCTCCTTAGTCGTAAAGAAGGGCTCAAACATTTTGGCAAGCACATCGGGAGGCATCCCCACGCCGTCATCGCAGACTTCAATCTGAATCTCACTCGAATCCGCTTGACATCCCGACGTCAGTGTCAGATTCCCGCCATTCGGCATGGCGTCGATCGCGTTCATGACCAACGCCAGGATGACCTGCTCGATCTGCCCGGGGTCGCAGGGGACCAGGGGCAGACTCTTGTTGATGTGCAGGTGGAGCTCAATATTTTTTAATTCCAGCTGGTGTTGAACCAACCGCACACACCGGTCGATCACCGCATTCAAATCGGATGGTTCCAGATTCATCGAAGTCGCACGGGCAAATGTCATGAGGTTCTTGACGATTTCTCCGCACCGGCGGCTTTCCGATTCCACTAAATCGAGCATGCTGATGGTTTCCGGGTTGGGCTCGGGCCCCCGGCTCATTCGCTTTTTTAGCAGCTTCGCGTAGGTGAGAATTCCCGCCAGAGGATTGTTGATTTCATGCGCCACCACGGCGGCGAGCTTGCCGATAGAAGCCATTCGCTCCACGCGGAGCATTTCCTCCTGTGCCCCGCTCAACTCGCGCGTCTTTTCTTCGACACGTTCCTCCAGGGTCCGCGCCCACGCATTGATCTCCCGGTGAGCCTCTTGGAGCTGGCAGCTCATGGTATTGAACGAATTCGCCAGTTCCTGCAACTCACCGCTGGACTCAAGATGAATCTGATAGCCAAGATCACCCGAGCCCAGGCGATGGGTGCCCTCGGTCAGCGCGCGCAGCGGCCCACCAAGCATATGGCGGACGAAGGCAGCGCTCAGGACGGCGACGCCGAGGATTGCGAGGATGGTGTAGATGAGAACCTGGCGCGTGCTTTCCGCAACGCTCTGCTCACTACTTGCCAGCGAGATATTGGTGTCCAAAAAGCCAAGCGTCTTCATTTCCGCAGGATGTGCGTGACATTCGGCGCTGCTGCATGCGGGAGAATTTTCGATCGGATCGATTACGCCGAGGGCGCGCTCGTTGTTAGGCAAGCGGTAAGTGCGGAAGCTCTGTTTTAGGTTCCCCATTGGGGTGGCAGCGCCGCCACTTGGCGGGATGTCATGCGCCTTCATGCTTTGATCCACGAATTTGTTCATCTCGGCGGGATCAGAAGAGAAGCTGATGCGGCCTTGATCATTGATGATACGAATGCGAACCATGCCGGGCTCATTGGCCATTTCCGTGATGATGTGGTACAAGCCGTCGCGCTGGTTGCGGAGCATATAGTAAGAGGTATTGCGCTTGATGACGCTGCTGGTGCGAGCAGCGTCGGCAAGAGCGTCCCGTTCCAGGTGGCGGCGGTGCAGCTGGATGTTCAGATAGCCCAGAACACCAAAGATAAGAGCCATGGACGAGACAAGCAGCACTAGCAATTTCCCACTAAGACTTCCTGCGAGTCTCGTCCAGCGTCCGATGACACCAGGTTTGTCGTCAGTATTGAGCATTCGAGAGCTCCGGCACCTCACCCCGGACCGTCTCCGGTACTGCGAGTGTTTGGTACTCCACTTCGCGGCCGAAAATAGGCAAATACCTCACCGCTATGGCAAACACGAGAAATCCAGAACCAATGATGGCGAGCGTGACGGCGATTTCCGTCCATTTCGGAAAGTACTGTTGTCCGGCCGCGGCTTCCATCCCCGTGATCGCCACGTTCATACGGTTGGTTACAAATCCCAGAAGGCAGAGCACGGCAGCCAAGTATAACCCTTTGGGGTTTTCCCTAACCTTGGGAATCAGCAACAAACCGATTGGCAAGGCTGAGCATAGTAGGATCTCCAGGACGAAGAGCCCCGCTTCCCAACCGCCTTTGCTTAGCAGGCTTAGAGCTCCGCGGTGAATCAGATCTTGAAAGCGCACCACCGTATAGACGCTGAGAACGACGAGGAGCGTTCGGCCTAATGCCTTGATCAAAGGCAATTCCAGTTGTTTTCCGAAGTGCTTGGAACTCAGGGAAGATTCAAAGATGATCATGGCCAGACCTACACAGATGGCGGAAAGGAAGAAGAGCACGGGCAGAAGCGGCGTGTACCAGAACGGGTGCAGTTTGTTTGGCACAATCAGGTACATGCTGCCCAAAGAAGATTGGTGCAAGGTCGAAAGCATCACACCGGCAATGACCAGCGGGATCAGGAACATTTTCTGGATACGCAACAGCTTATACAGATGGAAGCGCTCGAAAAGTACGCCCGCAAATTCGAGGGATAGCACCGTCGTGTAAAGCGTGACGCACCAAGCGACTTCAAACATGACCGATCGCGGGTTCCACATCACCAGCGGGTGCCAAATACGATAGCCGCGACCCAGATCGAACAGCAGCGCCACGACCACGAGCGTATATCCAAGGAACGCTGTCAGCACCGTCGGCCGGACGATGGGCTTGAATCTCTTCAAGTTGAACAGATAGACGGCCGCAGTCAGGGTGAACCCACCCGCCGCCAACATCACACCGCACATCACGTCAAATCCAATCCATAAACCCCATGGAAAGGCATCGCTGAGCCGGGTAGAGGCTCCCAGACCACGAGTAAAACGAAGTACCGTGGCGTAGGCACCAACGACCAGCAGGATTGCGAGTACCAGTCTCCAAAACGTGATCTTCCCCTTTAGCATGAATCTTCTCCCTTCACGCTTTGCCAGGCGCCTGGCGCCCCTCCGCCGCTGCCACTTCATCCTTGCGGTTGCAGAGCCACCAAATCCCTCCCAGCGCTACTGCGCCGACGGTAACCACATCCGGGATGTGTGAGAGTACGCGGTAGGTGAGAAGAGGCAGCGCTTCGGTGCTGATATCTGTCTTATACCCAAAATTTTCGAACGGCACGCTGGACAACAGAAGCACGGATGTGCCGCCGACCTCCTCGAGGCCGTACACATGATTCACATACTGCCCCCGCCCCTTGGCGATTCGGTCCTTGGCTTCGGCAATCAATTCATCGCGGTCGCCAAACTTCGTGGCGCCGGTGGGACAAACCTCGGCGCAGGCTGTCGGGAGACCGTTGTCCACCCGGTTCGCGCACATATTGCACTTGCGCACCAGCGGCCATGTTTTATCCCACTCGTATTTGGGAACGGAAAACGGGCAAGCCAGCATGCAGTAACGGCACCCAATACAACGGGAGGCCTCATAGATGACAGGCCCAAGCGTACTCTTGCGAATCGCACCAACCGGGCAAACCGATGCACATGTAGGATCCTGACAGTTCATGCACAAACGCCGCATAAACTTGTCATTCTGAGCCAACACAACCGTGTACTTGTGGTCGGATTGCTTTTGTTCAGCCGCAATACTGTCGTCGTAAGGAAGGCCGTTGTGATCCGCGCAACCCTTTTCACACGACTTGCAGCCGATGCAAAGAGTTGCATCGTATAAAATGCCTTTGGTCATTGCTGGAACGCTCCTTCGAGCGACCTTCACCCCTTTTGAGGGACTTACGGGACGTAACCGGGGATTGAATCATTGCGCTCATTGCTGGTCAGGACCAAAGTGGCGCGGTCGGTATCTTTGTCGCGAGAGGGCCAGAGCACTGGCAGAGAGTCATCCGGCCACGCAAGCCCAACCACGGAACTAGAAGTCCGAGAACTGTAAAACACTTCAACAGAGGCGACCACGACAGTGATGAATTCTTCTGCGTAGTCGGCAGCCCACTGAAAGTTTGCCTGAGAAAGAAGCCGGTTCATGTGAGGTGGGGCACTGGGTGGCGTGACGCTCGTCACTTGCGAATCATGGCTCTTTCAACGGCTTATTCGCAACATATGAAAAACTTCGCCAAAAGCACCAAGGCCCCGGTCTTGGCCGACCGGGGCCCTAGCTATGTCATTCTGGTTGCAAAAGGGGTTGACCCAATCAAGTCAGGAAGAATTCGCGCGTGATTTCCGCCCACTTTTCCGTCGCCAGCTGAACAGTCAAATCATGCATCGCCAGCCCACCGTCCTGGGCCACAGCGCCCGCCAGTGCCGGAATCCGCATTTGCAAGCGGCTGGCCGCTTCTGCCATCCACTTGCGCGCCAGGGTACCATTCAGCAGGTTCCGGAAACTCGTCGGGAGATCTGGGGACAGCACGGAAACGAACCAGCCCTGACCGTAGGGATCGTTGTTTAGCAGCGCCGCATCCGCAAGGAGCGCTTCATTTACTCCGGTCACTTCTCCTTCAACCGGGGATACCAGTTCAGTCTTCTGTCCATCGCGGAGCAGCGTCGCGAATTTCTGGCCTTGGCGGATCCACTGGCCACGCTTCGGCAGGACAACTTCATCAATCCTACCGGCCAGGCGCGCCCCAAAATCATCAATCCCCACGCGTACCAGCGTCGGGCTTTCCTGCAATGCCCAAGTGTGCCCAAGGTGATATTTTCGGTTATCGGGTAGATCGAACCCAGCCACAATCGTGGGCACTAAACGCGCCGTAGCCGTTCTGGCCTCTTGCCCGGCTTCAGCTGTGTCCGTTGCTTCCTTGCCCTTCCTCAAATAGTCGATGGTGAGGAAGATTGCGAACATCGCCAGCATCAGAATAACTGTCATAACCCTCTCCCCTTTAGCGTCCACACACGAATTACACTACTTGAAGAGGCAATGTGCTGGCCAAAGCAAAACGGGCTCCCTAAGATGGGAATAAAGCCTTAAGAAAGAATGTCTAAGAGCAACATCACGGAAGGGTTGGGTGAGTCCGACTCATCGAGGAACCGTACCAAGAGATGAATTCCTCATCTGCAAAGATGCTGAGGCCTTCAGCACAATTCGTTAAACCATAGAGCAAGCAGCACATAACTGTGAAAGGACCGGCGTTGCAAAAAACAACTGCCCTACTGAGATATTCAGCAGGGCCAGCAGTAAATCCTCCTATCCTGCTGGCCGTCGCTCTCTTTATCTTTGCTGCAAGTAGAATTCTTTGATCGCCTGCGCCACCATGTCCTGCTGAGCATCTGTCATTTCTGGGTATACCGGCAGCGAGAGCGCCCTCTGGCTGGCCTTTTCGGCAATGGGCATCTGGCCCGCCTGATATCCCAGGTAAGCGAAAGCGGCCTGAACATGCAGGCAAAGTGGGTAGTAGATTTCGCTCGGAATGCGGGCCTTCCCTAGAAACTCCTTGAGTTCATCCCGGCGCTGCGCGCAAATCGTGAATTGATTGTAAACGTGATGAAACCGGGCGGGCGGGGCCGGCGGGCAGTTCAGGAAGCGCGTCAGGCCCTTTTCTTCAAAAAGAAGGCGGTAGCGCTTTGCGCGGTTCTCGCGGCGGGCGACCCACTCATCGAGATGCCGTAGCTTGACCCGCAGAATGGCAGCCTGTAAGGCATCCAGCCGGCTGTTGGTGCCCAGCATGTCATGGAAATATTTCTTCTTGCTCCCATGAACACGAATCATCCGCAACCGCTCGGCCATGGCGGAATCATTGGTAGTGATCAATCCGCCGTCTCCAGCACCACCAAGATTCTTCGATGGGAAGAAGCTGAAGCAACCAAAGTCGCCGATGGTTCCGATGAATCGATCGTTGTAACGCGAGCCAATCGCCTGCGCCGCATCCTCAATCACAAACAACTGCTTGGCCTTGGCGATTGCCACAATGGGGTCGAGGTCCGCGGGAAGCCCAAACAGATGCACCGGCATTATGGCGCGTGTTTTTGACGTTACCGCCGCTTCTATCTTTTGGGCGTCAATGTTGAAGCTCGCCGGATCAATATCGACAAACACCGGCTTGGCCCCAACTTGAACAATGGACCCAGCGGTAGCAACGAAACTGAAGGGTGTCGTGATCACCTCGTCACCAGGCCTGATCCCCGCGGCCCGCAGCGCAAGAATCAGCGCATCCGTTCCCGAAGCGCAACCAATGGCGTGTTTTGCTCCAAGCTTTGCAGCAATCTCTTCCTCAAGGCGCGCCACTTCTGGGCCCAATATGAACTGCTGGCTCTCCATCACTTTGTTGATCGCCGCCATTACCTCCTCTCGGATGGTGGCAAATTGGGCTTTTAGATCCAGAAAAGCAAATACCGGTGTCACCGCTTCAACTGTCTGCGCAGTGGCTTTTTTATCAACCGCTGTCGGTGTGATGTTTTTTCTCATATCTGTAAGGATAGCGGCAGTGCCGCACTTTCACTGGATAGTGTAAGCCTAAACGCGGATTGTTGGTCGCGAACTAAGAGTGATTATCCCGGTAAAACTCACGGAACTGGATGGGCTCGGAAGTACTCCTCAAGACCTGCCTGCACTTCTTGAACACTACGCTGTACATTCTTGTCCATCGCCTCGACAAACGCGGTCACGCTTTTCTCCGCTGCCGGCTCGTCGTGCGTGTAGATATGATTCCACACCATTGTTCCGCTCTTGCGGTCATGCAGGCGAACTTCGTAGCTGAGCCGCGCCACCATTGGGTTCCCGTCTAGTTCTCTGAAGTCATACAAATGGCCGGCCAGAATAAATTGCCCATTGGCGTTTGCGCGAAGGGTGTATACCGCATGAAATCGGCCGGAAGAACGCAATCCTCTTACCAGTGCGTTCTGAAGAATTTCTACCGGCGGTTCCGCCCAACGTTGATATTCGTACGTGCCCATTTCCGGCGTGTCAAAGCCGTACACAATCTTGTCGTCGAGATAGAGGTGGGTGGCTTCAAATGTGCGTACCATGAGCGTGGTGTTGATCGCATCTTGAGCCACGAACGATTTCGTGGGATAAGTCACCTCGTAGTACTTGATCGGCCGCACACTCCCGCATCCTGACATGCTGATGGCCAACGCCACAATTGCTGGTATCGCCCCGAAGTACCAGACCAATCCCGCAATGAAACTGGGTAAATTTTCCCTTATCGAAACGCTGGACTGGGGAGTGTTCATGGCTTTTCTCCGGGCTTACGATCTCGCGAACGACCAGGACTTATCAGTGCCGAGGGACGCGTCTTGATGGTGTCTGTAAATTCCTTCATATTCTGCGAAATAATTCGCATATTGTTCAAGAGCTGATCGATGTTGTCGTCATTGTTCTCCAGGGTCTGCTGCAATTGGCCGGTGAGGGATGACACGTGCTCCAGCGATTCCCTAAGCTTGATGACCGAAGCGCGGATGTCTTCCCTGTTGTCTCCGATCATGCCATCCACTTTTTTCAACGTCCCATCCGTCTGATCGATGGTCTTGTGAATCTGATCTAAGAGCGGGCCAATTTTTTCACTGGCCGCATTCACATTCTTCAATGTGGTCTTGATCTGTGGCCGGTTCTCAGCCAGCATGCCGTGCAGTTCCGACAGGCTAGCCGAAATATTTTCGCGATTCTTGTCGTTCAGAAGATCATTGACGCGATCAACGGTTATCTTCAACTGCGTGACACGCTCATTTAGATTGGCCAGAAGTTCCTGCGCCTGGGGCGCCATCTTGTTTATTTCCGCAGTCAGGTCATTGAATCCTACATACTGGTCAGCCGGCAGCAAGGCGCCATCGGGTGCTCGCGGCGCGCCCGGGGATCCTGCCTTCACCTCCAGGTGGTTGTCTCCCAACGGACTGAAACTCAGAATCGCCACACGGCTGTCTGTCTTGACAGGAATATCGTTCTTGACGCTGAATTCCATGTCCATCAGGGACGAATCGCTGGGATCTATTTTTAGTCTTTCCACGCGACCGATTTTGGGTCCGCCTTCATAGCGCACCGTGGCGCCGGGCTCTACCCCGGCCACGTCATGAAACTTCGCATGGAATGTCCTTGTGGAACTTGCAAACACACCTGTCAATGCGAACACCGTCAGCACCAGTAGTGACGCTGCGACGATGACGAACATCCCGACAAATACTTGCTCGCGCCTTGCTTCCATCTCTACCTGCTCTTCCCCTGACGCCCTTCACCTTCTTTCGATGCGGGCTCCGTCAGCATCTGCAGATAATCGAGTTCCTGAGCTACCGCTGGTTCGGGAACGCGATCCAGGAACTGCCGCACCTTGGGGTGTTTGCTGTTCTGCATCTCCTGAACCGTTCCCAGGGCCAACACATCCCCCTTGTTGATCAAGACAATCCGGTCGGCGATCAGATAGGCGCTGGTCAGCTCATGGGTGACCACAATGATCGTCATGTGAAACGCCCTTTTCAACTCCAGAATCAACTGGTCGATGCCTGCGGCAATAATCGGGTCCAGGCCGGCCGAAGGTTCGTCAAAAAACAGGATTTCCGGATCCATCGCCAGCGCCCGGGCCACGGCTGCCCTTTTTTTCATGCCGCCACTCAGCTGCGAAGGCAGAAAATGCTCGAACCCGGACAAACCCACTTGGTCCAGCTTCAACCGCACCATGATTTCCACGGTGGACTGTTCCAACTTCGTGTGTTCGCGCAGGGGCAAAGCCACGTTTTCGCCGACGGTCATCGATCCAAACAAGGCACCACCCTGGAAGGACATCCCCAATCGCCTTCGGATCGCGTCCCGCTCCGCATTCGAAATCGCGGCAAAATTTTTCCCGCTGATCCACACTTCCCCCGAGGTTGGCAGTTCTAGACCCACCAGCGTCCTGAGCAGCGTGCTTTTTCCGGAACCGGAACCTCCAAGGATGACCAGCGTTTCGCCTCGTTGCACGTCAAAGCTGATCCCGTGAAGAATTTCGCGCCCTCCATAGCTCACCCGCAGATCCCGAAGCGAGATCATCGGGCCGGAAAACGACTCTTCCCCACGGACGGGCTGCGCTGTATCGGCCATGGCTCCTAATCCTTCGCCAGAAAGAAGAACAGCATTGTAAAGGTCAAATCCACTAAAATCACAAGAAAAATCGAGACCACGACGGCCTTTGTAGTCGAGCGGCCCACCTGCTCCGCACCGCCCTCGGTGTTGAATCCTTCCTGGCATCCAACGGCCGTAATTGTAATGCCAAACATGAAGCTCTTGATCAGACCGGTGACCACGTCTCGCAAAAATAGCGCATCCAGCGACGCCGTGATGTATCGCTGGAACGTGAAGTCCGCTTGCAACACGCCAAATAGCGACCCGCCGAGAACACCCATGAAATTCGCCCAAATCGTCAGGCACGGCAACATCAGGATCATGGCCATAAACTTCGGGGCCACCAGGAAGCTGACTGGATTGACCGCCATGGTCTCCAGGGCATCGATCTCTTCCGTCACCTTCATGGTTCCGATTTCGGCGGCGAAGGCAGAACCTGACCGCCCAATCACGATGATCGCGGTGATGAGCGGGCCCAATTCGCGCGTCATCGAAAGCGCCACCGCGCTGGCAACGTAGCTCATGGCCCCGAATCGCCGCAACTCATACGCAGCTTGCAAAGCCAGAATCAGGCCGATGAAAAACGTGATCAGGGACAGGATCGGCAAGGCCCGCACGCCGGCTTCCATCGCCTGCGCGACAGCTCGCTGGATCCGGACCGGTTTGCCATAGAACGGTCCAATGAAGGTGAAATACGCAGCCCGGCCTGCCAGCATGGCCAGAGAACCAACGTAGGCAAGACCTTCAAGAACCGAGGTGCCGATTTTTCGAGCGAGTTCCAAGTGAGCAATCGACCTGTTCGCGAACAACTTTGGCGCCCTCAGGAAGAAAGTGCCTGATCTTCGCTTTCATAGATTTCAAAGATCTTCTGCAAACGCGAGAGCTCCATCACTTCCCTGACCGACCGGTTCATCCCGTACAGAATCAACCGCGAGCCGTGATCCCGGGAAGCCTTCAAACCCTCCACCAGCGAGGCTATCCCGGAGCTATCGATATACCGCACATTCTTGAGATTGAGGTACACCTTGGGGGTTCGTTTCTCCTTTATCTCGACGAGAAGCATCTTCCGCATCGCGGGCGAATGCGCCAGGTCGATATCACCTGTGACATCTAAAATGACTCTTCCTTCGGACTGGCGTGCGGAGATCTGCACGGTCTATTCTCCTTCCGGCTTTCCTTCTGGCTTTTCTTCTGGCTTGGACGGAGCCAGATATTTCACCATGCGCAGCAGATTCTTGCCATTCTTCCGGCTGAATTCTACTACGTCCATGCTCTCTTTCATAAAGTGCAGCCCTAAACCACCGGGCCGAACGTCTTCCAAAGGCCTGCCCTGGAGCTTCTTCGGGTCCGCAGCAATCCCAGAATCCTTCAGGAGAATCTCCATCCCCCGCGGCGCCGTGGCATCCTTTTCACTCCACAATCGCCGGCAGGTCATTTCAATGGGCAGCCCACTTCGCCCTTCATAGGCGTGGCGAATTACGTTTGCCAACGCCTCATCCACAGATCGCACAATGGCACGCGAATCCGATTCCTGAAAGTGCATGATTTCCGTGGCACACTGCAACGTGGCGCGCACCAGGCAAAGCGCCTCCGGGTTACTCTCGAGATGCAACTGCAGCCACAATTCCGCGTGCGGCTGCGTTCCCTTCATGCGGTGCTTCCTTTGTGTTTTGGGGACACCCACCCGGCTGTCTATCTCCGTAGCCCTGGGGGATCTGGCCTGCTCCCCTGGTGAGGAGACGATGCCATTTTCTTGAGCGTCTGACAACCAAATTATTATGAAGAACCCGGCACACGAAGCGGCGCGGAAACTTGCCATTTGGCGGGGGAAGACTTCAACTTCTGGAGCCGAGGAACGCGGTAGGATCGCAATCATCCTCAGAGAGCGTGCAGGAGCAGATCGCTGGCCGCGCTTTGGTAGAGGGACCACCTGCGAGGCTGCCTCGTCAGGTGGCATGCGCCTCGGTAGCTGTTTTTCCAATGTTACCGATTTGAAATCCAGTTGCTTTCCCGTCCGCGCCCTGTTATAGTCCGGGCCGCTGCGGCAGACAATAGAGAGGCCGCCCATGAAGCACACGATTGATGCGTGCGTTGCAGGGGCGGTTTTTTTCTTGCGCCGGAGCGGGTGTGCACGCAACTGCAGAAGGAGCGACTTTCATGAAGAAACTGATTAACTCTCCGGAGAATGTGGTCCGCGAGGAACTGGAAGGGATGGAGCTAGCGCATGGCGACATTTTGAAGGTTAACTATGAGCCGTTTTACATCGCGCGGAAGGACGCGCCGGTGAGGGGCAAGGTGGCCTTGATCTCCGGCGGCGGCAGTGGTCACGAACCGATGCACGGCGGTTACGTCGGCAAGGGGATGCTCGACGCCGCCTGTCCGGGGCACGTCTTCACCAGCCCGACGCCCGATCAGATGTTTGAGGCAGGCAAGGCTGTCAGCGGCGGCGCGGGTGTGCTGCATATCGTCAAGAACTACACCGGCGACGTGATGAACTTCGATCTGGCCGCCGAGATGCTTCGCGAGGAAAAGATCGATGTCCAGACCGTCATGACCGATGACGACGTTGCCGTCGAGAACAGTCTTTACACCGCCGGACGCCGCGGCGTCGGCCTCACTGTTCTGATGGAAAAGCTGCTCGGTGCCGCCGCTGAGGAACGCCGCTCTCTTGCAGACCTGAAGAAACTTGGCGATGAGATCCGTGCCACCGGCCGCAGCATGGGCATGGCCCTGACGCCCTGCACCGTACCGCACGCCGGCAAGCCGTCCTTCGAGCTCGGCGAAAACGAGATGGAGGTCGGCATAGGCATTCACGGCGAGCCCGGACGCCGCCGCATGCCCCTAGCCCCGGCCGACGAAGTGGTCGCCATGCTGATGGAGCCCATACTCAACGACCTTCCCTTCAAGAGCGGCGAGAGCGTGATACTCTTCGTCAATGGCATGGGCGGAACGCCGCTCATCGAGCTCTACATCGTATACCGCAAGGCGGCACAAATCGCCGCGCAGCACGGTCTCAAGATCGCGCGCAACCTTGTGGGCAGCTACATTACCAGCCTGGAGATGGCCGGATGCTCCATCACTGTTTTGCGAGCCAATGATGAGCTGGTCAAGCTCTGGGACGCTCCAGTCAAGACGCCGGGGCTGCGCTGGGGCATCTAGCAGCAGGTAAAAGCGCTAGACATGAGCACATTCACGTTGAAAGAGGCGCGGTCGTGGATGACCACGTTCGCGTCACTCACTGAACAAAACGCCTCGATGCTCGACGATCTGGATTCGCCGATCGGCGATGGAGACCACGGCACCAACATGTCGCGGGGCTTTACTGCCGTTGTCAAGAAAATTGAGGCGGGCAGCTTTGCAGACTTTGGGGCGCTCTTCAAGAGCGTGGGCATGACGCTGCTTTCCACTGTCGGGGGCGCCGCAGGGCCGCTTTACGGCGGCTTCTTCCTCGCGCTCGGCAAGAAGGGCGCCGGCAAAACGGAATTCGATACCGCAGGGTTGGGCCTGGCGCTTGAAGGCGGTCTCGAGGACATCAAGACGCGTGGCAAAGCCCAATTAGGCGACAAGACGATGGTTGATGCGCTAACACCCGCGCTGGCAGCCTTCAAGGCCACCGGCGATTCCCTGCCAGTAGCTACCAAGGCCGCCGCCGAAACGGCTGCCGATGCGGCCGAAAAAACGATTCCCCTACTGGCGCGCAAGGGCCGTGCCAGCTATCTGGGCGAGCGCAGCATAGGACACAAGGATCCCGGCGCGGCATCGTCCGCCTTAATGCTGCAGGCGCTGGCCAAGGTCTGCGCCTGAGCATGAACCGAGGGAAGGGAGCGGGATCCATGCAAGGGCTGTTGCTGAATGGTTGGAATCGTTTTAGTTTCGCATAGCAAGCAGCTGGCCTCGGCGCTGCGCGAGTTGGTCCTGCAGATGTCCGGTCCGGAGCTTCCCATTGAGATCGCCGCCGGCGCCGGCGCAAACCACGATGAATTGGGCACAGACGCGGTGCAGATCGCCGAGGTCTTAAAACCCTTCTGCGCCGGGGACGGCGCCGTTGTCCTAATGGATCTTGGCAGCGCCGTCTTGAGCGCGAAGACGGCTCTCGAATTGCTCGAGGCTGAGGAAGTTCCGGGCTGGAAAGAAAAACTGCGCCTCTGTCCGGCACCGATTGTCGAGGCCGCCGTCGCGGCGGGTGTGCAGGCCAGTACCGGAGCCAGCCTTGATGATGTTTGCCGTGAGGCGCTCACGGCGCTGCAGCCCAAGCGCGAGCAGTTGACGGAGGATCAGACCAGCGCCGTCTCCGAGGCCGCGCCCGCTGCTCAAGCCGAGGCAAGTGTCGGCGCTGCAGCTCCAGCTCCCCCCAAAGGTGAGAGTGTCGAGCTAGATCTGAAGATCGAGAACGAGCATGGACTGCATGCCCGTCCCGCGGCGGCACTCGTGCGGTTCCTCAACCGCTTTCGCTCCGATGTCGAGCTGAGCAATCTCAGCAACCATCGCGGCCCCTCCCCGGGCCGGAGTCTGACCAGCGTTAGCCTGTTGCAGGCGCGCCACGGCGATACCCTGCGCGCCATCATTCGCGGTTCCGACGCCCATGAGGTCGCCGCGCAGCTCGGCGACTTTGCCGCTGCGCGCTTTGGCGAGGGTGAAAGTGCGGCGCCTCCGCCTGCACCACCGTCACCGGAATCTCCCAAACGCGAACCAGAATCAAGCCGCGCCGGGACCTCCTCCGCGGTCGGAGCCTCGGCCGGAATTGCCATTGGTCCGCCCCTGCCGCTAGAAGCCGCTATCCCCGAGCCGCCAGAAGGTGCGCCCGGAAGTGCCACCGAGGAACTTGCTAAATTCGATAAGGCGGTCGCAGCCCTCGCCGCTGAGTTTCGCAATCCACAGGCAAGCGCCGCGGCAGGCAACGAGATCCTTGCGGCCCAGGCTATGATTCTCGAAGACCCTGTGCTGCTCGATGCCGTCCATAGGGCCATACGGGAGGGAAAGCTTCCTGCGATGCGGGCTTGGCGAGAAGAGAGCGAAAAGCTGGCTAGTTCCTACGCCGCGATGGATGATGAATATCTGCGAGCCCGGGCCGCCGATGTGCGCGACATTTCGCACAGGCTACTGCGCGGGATGGCAGGGGGTGAAACAACGGGCCGCATCCAGCCGGAGCCGCCGGCGATTCTATTGGCAGACGAGTTGCTGCCCAGCGAGGCGATGGCTTGCGATCCGCAGCATGTTCTCGGCGTGCTCTCCCGCGCCGGGAGCCCCACCGCGCACGCTTCGATCTTGATGCGCACCGCCGGAATCCCCATGGTCGTCGGCGCAAGTGCACTCGACGCCGAACGCCTCCGGACCGCCAAGCTTATAGCCATCGATGGCGAGAGCGGCGACATCTGGATCGACCCCACATCCGGGGAGCTTGCTGAGATCGAGGCCCGCCGCGCGGCCCGAGCCATGCGTCTCTCAGAGTTCGAAAAGGCCAAGCGCGAACCGGCGCTGACCACCGACGGCGTTCGCATCGAGGTTCTAGCCAATATCGGCAAGGCTGCGGATTCGGTCCAGGCGGCGGCTAACGGTGCCGAAGGCGTCGGCCTGCTACGCACAGAATTCGTCTACCTCTCGCAGCGCCAGATGCCTACCGACGAGCAGCAAACGGAAGCTCTGGCCGCCGTCCTCAAACCATTAGGGCCAGGCCCCATCGTCGTTCGCACCCCCGACATTGGCGCCGACAAACCCCTGCCGTTTCTGCCTACCCTTGAGGAGCACAATCCGTTCCTCGGGGTGCGCGGCGTGCGTCTCTCGTTCGTGCACCTGGAGTTCTTCGCCTCGAACCTGCGTGCGATCCTGCGCGCCGGACGGGGCCGCGATCTCTGGATTATGCTGCCGATGGTAACCACACCCGATGAGATGCTGGAGGGCCGGCGACTGCTCGAGGAAGCGCATCAGACCTTGCAGAATTCTGGCGTCGAGCACGTCTGGCCGGTGCGTCTTGGCATGATGGTCGAAGTCCCCGCGGCGGCGATCATGGCAAAGCGCTTTACACGGCTCGCCGATTTCTTCAGCATCGGCACCAACGATCTGACGCAGTATCTGCTCGCCGCCGAGCGCGGCAACGCCGGGCTGAGCCGCCTGCAAGACTCTCTGCATCCTGCCGTGCTGCGCAGCATCCAACAGGTATGCGAGGATGCGGGCGATCACTGTCACGTCTCCGTCTGCGGCGATGCCGCCTCCGACCCTGTTGCAGCTGCGCTTATGACCGGCGCGGGCGTTCGCTCCTTGAGCGTGCGTCCCAATCAGGTCGCCGCGATCAAGGCGACGCTGCGTCGCTTCTCAATGGAGCGTCTGCACGAGGCAGCCGGGCAGGCCATGCAGCTCGACGACGCGGCTGCAGTGCGCGAACTTGCGCGCAAGCTGCTGCCCGAACTTCTCTAAGGAGGGTTTATGAACGAGAAACGTAAGGCTGTGCTGCTGTTAGTCGAAGATGGGTACGAGGACATGGAGCTGATGTATCCCAAGTACCGCCTCGAAGAGGCTGGCTACGAGGCCGTAATCGCCGGACCCGAAGCCGGAAAGATCTATCACGGCAAGCACGGCTATCCCTGCGCCAGTGACGCCGCGCTGAAGGATGCCGAAGAAAAGAATTTTGTGGCCATCGTCCTGCCCGGCGGCTGGGCTCCCGACAAGTTGCGGCGTCTCCCCAAGGTCAAGTCGCTCGTCGCCGAGTTCGACAAAGCTTCCAAACCCGTGGCGGCAATCTGCCACGGCGGCTGGATGGCAATCTCTGGCGGCGTCTACAAAGGCGTTCGCGTCACCGGCAGTCTGGGCATTAAGGATGATCTTGTCAATGCTGGCGCGATCTACAGCGACGAACCGGTCGTCGTGGACCGCCACTTCGTCAGCAGCCGCAAACCGGACGACCTGCCCGTCTTCATGCAAGCTCTGCTGAATCTTCTGCAGAAAAAATAGCCTCTCACGGCGGGCCTGGCCAAGGTGCGGTCCCGCACCCGCCTTTGACTTTTTCGCCTTCCGTCAGCGGCAGGAAATATTGCGTTTCTTGCGTTGGTCCGCTGGGCTTGCGGAGCAACTGCTGCAGGTCTCGGCTGAGCGGCGGCGAGAGAGCGAGCCGAGGACGACTACATTTCGAGGGGGCGGAGCTGGGGCCGGGTTTGCGAATCGCGGTAGAGGCGATGGCCAAGCCAAGCGACGACGGCGAGCATGCCGAGCCAGCCGATTTGACGTGTGAAGTGACCGATTTTCTGGTCGTAAAGAAGAACTCCCCATTGTCCAAAGAGAATCGTCCAGTCGCTTTCGTCCGAGTTGACGAGCGGGAGGATGAGGGTGCGGGCGTCGGCCATGTAAGTGCCGATGTAAAGAAAATTTTCGAAGAACCAGAAGAGGGAAAAAGCCAGGCCATAGGTCTGACGGTGGAAAAAGAAAAAGGCCGCGCAGAGAGAGGGGACGAGAAGTTCGCCGAGCGTGCCACCGAGGATCATTAACGTGTGACCACCCCAACTGAAAAAGAGATGGCCTGCTTCGTGGATGGGGAGATTGGCGTAGTCTAGGAACAGGAAGCCGGAGGTGTCGCGGTAGGCATACAGGAGGAAGAGAAGATACAGAGCGAGGCAGAGCCCGCCTCCGACACGGGAAATGCGAGTCCAGTGGTCAGGGCGGTCGAATGAGAGCTCCATGAGAAGAGCGTAACAGGGCAGGAATTTCCTGCGTGGCGAATTGGGGGGAGGTGTTGCTTTGGAGAAACGGAGCGATCCGGAAACGTAACCGGTCGGCGAGATCGATTCATCGTGCGAACAGGGGGCGCGCCGGTGCCGCAGAAGCGGCAGCAAGCTGCCACACTTGAAAGTTAGTGGTCGGGGGGCGAGGAGTGGATGGTGGAGGACTGGGAGAGGCTGTCGTCGTTGGAACCGGTGATGAGACGCGCGCCGCGGTTGAAGGTGAGATACTCGAAACCCCACTGGATGAAAACGAGTACGCGGCTCTGGAATTGAACGATGTACATGAGATGGATGAAGAGCCAGGCGAGCCAGGCGGGGAGCCCGGAGAGGTGCACACCGAAAATGTTGGCGACGGCAGCGGCGCGGCCGATGACGGCCATGTCGCCTTTGTTGAGGTAACAGAAGGGCGGGAGATTCTTCTCTCCCGAGAAACGGGCGAGGAGCGCTTTGGCGGCATAGCGGCCTTCCTGGATGGCGACCTGAGCCACGCCGGGGAGCGGCTTCCCTTTCTCGTCGATGACGTGCGCGAGATCGCCGACGACAAAGATGTCGGGGAAATTGGGGACGGTGAGATCGGGAAGAACCTTGACCCTGCCGGTGCGGTCGGTTTCAGCATGGGTGCGCTCGGCGAGACGCTTGGCGAACTCGGTGGCGTCCACGCCGCCGGTCCAAAGAACAGTCTTGGCTTCCAGCTTGCCGGTGGTGTCACCGCGTTTGAAGCTGACGCCATCGGAGTCGATGTTTGTGACAAAAGTGTCCTTGCGAACTTCCACGCCAAGACGGGTGACCAGTTCCTCGGCTTTGGCGGAGAGGTCTTCAGGATAGGCGCCGAGGACCCGCGAGCCGCCTTCGAGGAGGATGATGCGCGCCTCCTCGGGGTGAATGCGGCGGAAATCGTGGCGGAGGGTTTCGCGCGCAATTTCCGCGAGAGCACCAGCGAGTTCCAGGCCGGTGGCGCCCGCACCGACGATGACAAACGTCAGCCAGGCGCGGGCCTCCGCTTCCGTGGCGGAGCGTTCGGCGCGCTCAAACGCATAGAGGAGCTTGTGGCGAATGGCGGTGGCTTCCTCGACAGTTTTGAGACTGGGAGCAACCTCGCGCCAATGATCCTTGCCGTAGTAGGAGGTCTCGGAGCCGGTGGCGATGATGAGGGAGTCGTATGGAAAGGCGGCACCGTCGCGGAGAACGACGCACTTGGCGACAGGATCGAGATCGACTGCTTCGCCGAGAAGAACTTCAGCGTTTTTCTGGCGGCTGAGAACAGAGCGAAGGGGCGCAGCGATTTCCCCCGGGGAAAGGGAGCCGGTCGCGACCTGATAGAGGAGCGGCTGGAAGAGATGGAAGTTGCGCTTGTCGATGAGGGTGATCTGGGCGTCAGCGCGCTTGAGGGTTTGCGCGGCAACGAGACCGCCGAAGCCGCCACCGAGGATGACGATGCGATGTTTCTGAGGCATGTTTCCCCCCGCCGCGGCTCTCAGAATAGTACTAATATTGTGCCCCAAGGCCGGGCTGCTACATTATTTAGATGATGGCCATAGTACCGAGTCACAGGGGCTCGCGCGAGCAGTTCGAGCGGGACGCCGTCCGGCTGCTATGCTCTGACCTGATTCAGCCGCGGACACGGCTGCAGTTGGCGGGATTGCTGAAGGATTACGTGTTTACGGAGGACTTGAACTGTGTGGTGTTCGAAACGATTGTCGGGATCGGAGAGGTATCGACGCGGCGACTGCGGGAGTTGCTGCCCGGCAGGGTGACAGAGCGAGGATTTCCAGATTTCGATTTGAAGGAGTATCTGGGACGGAACGCGGCCACCGACGACGACATCGACAAACTATTTGAGAGTCTGTTGGAACTGACCGAGGCACAACCGGAACAGGGTGAGAAAGCCATGGGGCAGTCGGCGTGAAATGGAGCGCGTACAGGTGGTCTTGCCTAGTGGAGGCGCTGGCGTTCACCGGGTTCGTTGGATGGTACATCTGGAAATTGCAGGCGGAAGCGCCATGGACGTGGTGGGTGCTCCTGGTGTGGCTGGTGGTGAGTTTCGCAGCCCGGCGGGACACACCAAAGACGATGGGGTGGCGAGCGGATAATTTGTTGCGAGCCACGAAACGGGCGGCATGGTTTTTTGGCACCAGTTCCCTGCTGATCTGCTTTGCGGGGCTGTTTCTGGGGATGCTGCACCGCTTGCCGACTCACTTGACCGAACCGAGGCGGTTCGGGAGCTACCTGGCGTTTTGCTTGTTGCAACAGGTGGGACTGAATTCGTTTCTGACAAACCGCTTGTTGGCAGCGTTTGAAAAGCCGCTGCCAGCGTCGTTGCTCGCGGGCGTTTTATTCGCCGCGCTGCATTGGCCGAACCCGGTGCTGGTGCCGCTGACATTGGTGGGCGGAATAGCGATGGCATGGCTGTTCGCGACGGAGAGAAATATTTTGCCCCTAACGTTAGGGCAAGCGATCCTGGGGGCGCTGGTGTGGTGGGCGTTCCCGCTGGCGTGGCACCACTCGATGCGGGTAGGACCTGGATATCGGGCGTTGCACCTGTAGAAGGCTAGCGGCGGTCCGCAGTTGGCTCTGGAGCGGGATACGGGAATCGACGAAGCAGGTAGGTATCCAGGGCAATTTTGCCGGGGCCGAAGATGAGGATGAGGAGCGCCGCGAAGAGAAAGGTGTAGGGGTCGGCAACGTAGAATTTGCCGGGGTCGGAGAAGATGGAGAACAGGGCTTCCCGGTCAGCCATGATGTAGGCCATGGCCATGTCGATGGTCAAGACCAGACCAACGAAGCGCGAGAAAAGACCGATGACAAGGAGAAGACCTCCAAGGAATTCGACGGTGGCGACAAATGCGGCCGTTGGACCTGGAGCGGGCAGCCCGAGGCTGGAAAAGAATTCCGTGACTCGCGCGAGGTTGTGGAGCTTGCCCCAACCGTTCTGCGCGAGCTGCAGGCCCCAGTAGACGCGCACAAAGAGCAGGAACGGAGATTGCAGAAGGCTCGAGGCGCGGACCGCCCAAGCGTAGAGTTTGCGGATTTGAAGGACAACGGTACTCATCTTTCTTTTCACTCCTTCAGTCAAACCAGCTTGGACCTATTCGGAAGACCTCTCCTGCAAGACGAACCAGCCAAGCGAAGCCCAATTCTGGAACCATGCGGCGGCATGGGAAGCGCGCTCCTCCACGGGAACCGAGCTGGAACGAAAACCGGCGACGATGGCGCGTTCAAGGGTCCGTCCCAGGCGAAGCGCGGTGAGAATGGCGAACTCTTCCCGCTCAAGGCGGCGGAAATAGAGGGAGTTCTCCAGACGATGGACCGCGAGATAGACGGGGGCAGGCTTCAAGCGCGCAACGGCAGAAACTTTCTTGCGCTTTTGGCGCTCCTGCATGGCGTTGCTCGCGACGTTGGTGGAAGCATCATGCTTGATGGCAAGGAGCAGGTCGTTGACAGGGTAACGCAAGTCGAGAAGCCGAATGTACGGCTGCAAACGGAGCCGGAGCTTTGCGGGATCGGCGCCGGCAAGGGATGCGGCTGTGACAGGAGGCTCGGAAGCACCGTCAAACGCTTCGATTTCCGCCCATTCCAGACGGACCATGTCGAGAGCGAGCCGCAGACGGCACGGGGCGTAGCCGGGGTGCTTGAGGAGCCAGGATTCGAGGCGCGAACCCAGGTTGCGCATCGTGAAGGAGCGCGAGGGGCAATCGGTCAGATAGTGTTTCGAAAGGGCGTCGAAGCGGCGATCTCCCAGGATGGCACGGAGACCGGGGAAATCTTCGGAGAAGGCGTCAAGGACGCGGAACCAGTATTGGCGGTTGTAGATTTCGAGGCGCTCGAAGGAAGTGAGGCGGTCATTGGGTTTGATGATCTGCCGGGCTAAGGCGGACATGGGCTTACCGTCCAGCGTCACACGGCGCGAACGATAAGAAGTCGATAGCGGAGTCATAACCGCGCGAGCAACGCGGCGCTGCAGAGTGAGGAGTTTCATACGGCAGCCGCCAAGGAAACGCTGGCCAGGAACTTGTTAGCCTTGAGCGCCTCTGAATGCACTTCGTCGAACGAGGGTATGCGATCGTCCCACTCAAGGAGAGTGGCCGTGTGACCAACTCGCTGGATGGCTCGGTCGTAGAGTTTCCAGACTGGATCGATGACCGGATGGTCGTGGGTGTCCAGGATGTACTTGCGGTACTTGGAGTGGCCGGCGATGTGGATTTGGGCGACGCGATCTGTGGGGACGCTGTTGACGTAGACAGCGGGATCGAAACTGTGATTTTGAGAAGAGACGTAGATGTTGTTGACGTCGAGCAAGATGCCACAATCGGCGCGCTCGACAACTTCATTCAGGAATTCCCACTCGGTCATTTCGGAATCGTGATACTCGGCGTAGCTGCTGACGTTTTCGACGACAACGGGAACTTCCAGGAAGTCGCGGACCTCGCGGATTTTCTGCGCGGTCAGGCAAGCCGCTTCAAATGTGTAGGGCATAGGGAGCAGATCATGGGTGTAGCGCCCATCGACGCTGCCCCAGCACAGATGGTCGGAGACCCAAGGGGTCTTTGTGCGACGAACGAGATTTTTCAGACGGCGGAGGTGCTGGCGATTCGGTTTTTCGGCGGAACCAAAGTACATGGAAACGCCGTGCTGGACAACTTTGTAATGCTCCAGGATTTGGTCGAGAATCTGGAGCGGGCGGCCACCATCAACCATGAAATTTTCGGAAATGATTTCAAACCAATCGCAAGTGGGTTTGCGAGAGAGGATGTGGTCGTAGTGCGGGATGCGCAGGCCAATCCCGACTCCATAGGTGGTGAAACTGTTGAAGCGATTCGCAGGCATCTCTAGACTCCAATCCTCAGGAGGAGGGCAGCCCGGAAAGCGCCGACCCTCCACCTTAGGAAAAGCTGTGGGTTGGTGTTTGACTACTACCTTGTTGGATTGTTCGGCTTGGATCCGTCGGTGGCGCAGCCGCCCTTGCCCTGGCAACTGTTCTTGGCCTTGCAGCCGTTATCGCCAGTCTTGCAGCCGCCCTTGCCTTTGCAGGAGTTTTGGCCTTTACAAGCATGCTTTTCCAACGGCTTGGATTCATCCTTCTGGTCCTGGGAAAGGGACGAGAAAGAGGCTTTTGCGCTGGTGAGCACGTTCGAGGCCTGGACCGCGGCGCCAGTGCCTGCGAGCAGGCCGGCGAACGCCGCGGTGGTAATGAGAGCCTTGGTGGTCTTAGTCATGTGTGATTCAATCCTCCAATCGAGATGTTAGGTAACCGAGCATCGCCATTCGGACATGGACCGGCAAACGGACGCCATAATGTAAATTGGGCCGGCTGGATGCGCGAGGTTCCGTGAAGGAACGGATCCCCGTCAAGGCTCGCGAACCCAAGTGGCCGAAAAGCGACTGCCCCCGTCTGAGTCCGGAGGTCTGGAAAGGTTACACCATACGGGGGAAAAAAGGAGAAAAATCGTCAGCCTGTGGAAAGTAAGGGGACGGCTGAAAGGTGGGAAATCGGCAGGAAATTCCTGTTACCTTTGGTCGATCTGGAACTCACATAGTGAGGTTCTTGATTGGTCGGGACGGTGCGTTCCTGGGTGGAACAGGTCAAGATGGTTCAAGGCGGATGAAAACGGCAACGGCAAATGAAGCGGCGTTGATTGCCCGGATCCTTGCCGGGGAGAGAGAACTATTCCATGAATTGATCCGGCCATACGAGAAACTAGTGTACGTGACGGTTTTTGCGATTGTGAAGAATGAGGCGGAAGCCGAGGACGGGGCGCAGGAAACGGTGATCAGCGCCTACCGGAATCTGAAGAGTTTCCGGGGAGAAGCGAAGTTCAGCACCTGGCTGGTCACGATCGCGATGAATGAGGCTCGGAAGCGGTTGCGGAAGGCGAAGTCGGCGGCAGAGGATTCGCTGGACGAGCCCATAGGAAACAGCGAAGGAGATTACACACCGGCGGTGCTGACCGATTGGCGGGAGATCCCGCTGGAGGCGCTACAGCGGAAGGAGCTGAAGGAAAAGCTGCGCGAAGCGGTGGGAATGCTTCCGGAGAAATACCGGGAAGTTTTTGTGCTGAGAGATATGGAGGAATTGAATCAGGAAGAGACCGCGGCGGCGCTGGGAATCAATGTGACGCTGGTGAAGGTGAGGCTGCATCGGGCGCGAATGATGCTGCAAAAGATGTTGGCGCCTTACCTGAAGAGCCAGGCGCCGGCGCGGGGAGGATTCTTCCGAAGGTGGTTTCAATGAATCTGGAATGCAAGCACGTTTGGGAGCAGATCTCCGGCTACCTGGACAAGCAGTTGGATCCGGAGATGCTGGCAGCGGTGGAACGGCACCTGGAGAGCTGCGAGATTTGTTCGGCGGTGTTGGATTCGACGCGGAATATCCTGGTGCTGACGGCGGATGAGCGGACCTACGAACTGCCCGTGGGATATAGCCGGAGACTGCATCAGCGGCTGACGGCGGTGATTGCGGGAGATGAAACGGGCGGAAGGTGAAAACCGCTAGAGAGTGCCGAAGAGTTTGAAGTGCGCGATCCATTCGGCAAATAACAAAACAAGCGTGAGCAGAGACAGAGCGAGCTGGAGCCGTTCGGAGCGGCGCTTGCTCGGGGTGAGAGGCTGCTGCCGCCAGGCGGAAGCCGAACGACGGCGGAGCCTGCGCACCTGCCAGAGCGCGAGGAGGTTGAGGAGCGCGCCGAAAAGTGCGATGAGCATCATGGGGATGCGGATGGCGGCGACATGGAGACGCTCGGCAAGATGCCAGGCAGAGGAAGCGAGGACCACGGCACTGATGCCGACGAGGAGTCGTATGCCATGAAGAGCGATAAAGGCGCTGCAGAGGCTCTGGATGAAGGCTAAGACCAAGCCCGACCAGTTGAGCCATGGGAAAGGCGAGACGGACAAGGCGCGGACTTCTTCGCGGGAGATCGCTTGAGATTCGACGGACTCGGCCATTGGTGGATTCTCTTGTCGAATTGGATTTGTTGCCGTAGTCTACCGGGACTTTGCAGAGGAGACAAGTAGAGAGGGCAGACCGAATGAGGGCTGGCTGGAAGAGCGACATCTAGGCCGGCAGAGACCAGTAGCCGGGGATGGGCGTGGCGCAACGAGGACACTTCCCTGCTTTGAGGCGATTGTCCAGTACGCTGTGCCATGAACGGCGGATGAGGAGTTCGTTACAGTTGGGGCAGTAGGTGTTCGCGGCGTCGGAGAAGATGTTGCCCTCGTACACGTAGTGGAGTCCGACCTCGCGGGCGATCTGGCGGGCGCGATGCAGAGTTTGGGGTGGAGTGGGTGGCTTGTCCTGAAGTTTGAAGTCCGGGTGGAACGCGGTGAAGTGGAGTGGAACGTCGGGACCGAGAGTGGTGAGGATCCATTCGGCGAGTTCGCGGGTTTCTGCGGGGTCGTCGTTGAGCGTGGGGATCATGAGATTGGTGATCTCAAACCAGACCGAGGTTTCGTTCTTGAGCCACTTCAGCATGTCCAGAACGGGCTGGAGATGCGTGAGGGTGGCTTTGCCATAGAAATTTTCCGTAAAGGCCTTGAGGTCGACATTTGCAGCGTCAATGTGGTCGTAAATGTCGTGGAAAGCTTCGTATGTGATGTAGCCGTTGGTGACCATGACGGTCTTGATGCCGTGCGGTTTGGCGGCTTTGCAGATGTCGATGACATATTCGCCCCAAATGGTGGGTTCGTTGTAGGTGAAGGCGATGGAGTGGCAGCCGTATTTTTTGGCGAGGAGAGGAACCTCCTCCGGCGGAACGTGTTTGGAATGAACCTGATCCTGATGGGATTTGGAGATGTCCCAGTTCTGGCAGAAGAAGCAGCCCATGTTGCAACCGGCAGTGCCCATGCTGAAGACGCTCGTGCCGGGAAGGAAATGGTTTAGAGGCTTTTTTTCGATGGGGTCAACCTGGAGAGCGGCAGGCGAGGCGTAGCCAAGACTGTAGAGCTTGCCGTCCTGATTGACGCGAATGTAACAGAAACCGGATTGGCCGTGGCCGATGTGGCAGTGGCGCGGACAGAGATAACAATGCACGCGGCCGTTCGCTTCGGGCTCCCACCAAAGGGCTTCGTGGAGGGCGGGTGCGCCTTGGAGGATCTCGAGCGTGGACATGATCCTCGACCTCTGGAGAGATTATACGCCTCGGTGAGGTGGAAAATGGGAACGAGGGAGAGGATTATCGGATATTTGATTTCAGGAATCAGGAGCGCAGGCGCTGGGCGGCGCGCCGCTGCGAGGCCCAGTCGGCGAAGGACTTTAAGTTGTGGCGATACCTCCAGGAGAGTTGGAAGAATTTTTTGGCGTCGAGGTGGGCGGCGTCTTTACCGAGAAAGGTTTCGAAGCGCCATTGAATTTAGGGGCTTTCCCTAGGACGTAGGCGGTGCCCGCGGGAGGAGTGACGTCGAGCTCTTCCGCAAGACGAGCATTGATAGCAACCCGGGCTTCCTCAAGCATCTCCCGGATGGCCTCCAGGTAATCTTCCTGCGAAACGCTGGTTTTCTCGCGGCGCAAAGAGCCTCCGGTGAAACTAAACGCCGGCTTCTCGTTGATCGGCTCGGAGCCGGCTTGCGAGCAACAAGACCCGGGATTCGATCTCCCCTAAAATTCTCTGATAAGTGGCGGGGTCTTCGCCATAGGGATCTTCAACTTTCCAGTCTTCCACTTTGGCGGGGTTTTCGAAGACCAGGCTGCGAGGTTCGCCGGACAAATTAATGACGAGGTCTGCGTTGTCCAGCGCATCGCGGGAGAGAGGCTTGGAGGAGAGACCCTCGACGGAATAGCCGTTTGCGAGAAGAGTCAGCTTCGTTAGTTGCGCGAGACGGCCGAGGGGGCAAAATCCGGCGCTGGAGGGCTCGATGAGCTCGGAGGCGTGATGACGGGCGACGGCTTCCGCCATGGGGCTGCGACAGGCGTTGCCGAAGCAAACGAAAAGAACGCGGAACTTTTTGGTAGGAGGCACAAGGAAATTGTAGCGCACAGTGGCCCAGGGGCTATTTCGCCCGGGCACTTTTGGTTGCGGTAGCAGAATTAGAGGCAAGAGACAGGAAGTGGCGGTGTACGGTGGTGTCGCTGGTGAGCTCGGGGTGGAAGGTGGCGGCAAGGATGTGACCCTTCTGGACGAGCGCGGGCTTGCCTTGATGCTTGGCGAGGACAGTGACGCCGGGAGCGACTCTTTCGATGATGGGGCCGCGGATGAAGACCATCTCAAGGGGATCTTTCTTGAGGGAGCAGGAACCGAAGAAGACGTCGCTGGCGAGTTGGCGGCCGTAGCCATTGCGAAGAATGGTCATGTCGAGGAGTTTGAGGGAATCCTGCGCGGGATTTTTCACGCGCGTGGCAAGGAGGATGGCGCCAGCACAAGTTCCAAAGATGGCGTGGCCCTTGGCGGAGAACCTGCGAATGGCGTCGTAGAGTTCTTCTTCCTGGAGGAATTGGAGTTGGGTTGTGCTTTCGCCGCCCGGGAGGACGAGGCCGTTGCAGCCCTCGAGGTCGGCGACGGTGCGGACCTCGACGGTGTCCGCACCGAGTTGGTTCAACATGGCGGCGTGGGCATCGAAATCACCTTGAACAGCAAGAATGCCGATTTTCACGGTTCCGGCTCCAAAATCAGTTGATGCTGCAAGATGGGACGCAGCAGTGCTGCGTCCCTACAACGAAAATGCAATCGCGTCACCAGCCGCGCGTCGCGAGTAGATCTTTTTCCTCGAGCTGGCGGACGTCGATGCCGGGCATGGCTTCGCCGAGTTCCTCGTGAGCATCGAGGATGGCCTTGGGATCCCCGAAGTGGGTCGCGGCCTTGACAATGGCCTTGGCGCGAGCCTCGGGATCGCTGCTCTTGAAAATCCCGGAGCCGACGAACACGGCTTCCGCACCGAGCTTGCGGACCAGCGCGGCATCGGCGGGAGTGGCAATGCCACCAGCGGAGAAATTCGGAACGGGCAGCTTGCCCAGCCGGGCGACTTCACGGATCAGGTCGAGCGGCGCGCCATGTTCCTTGGCCTTGCGCATGAGTTCGTCGTCACGCAAGGTCGTGAGGGCGCGCAGTTCGCCCACGATCGCGCGCATGTGACGGACGGCTTCAACAACGTTGCCAGAGCCGGCTTCGCCCTTCGTACGGATCATGGCCGCGCCTTCGGCGATGCGGCGGAGCGCTTCCCCGAGATTGCGGGCGCCGCAAACGAAGGGAACGCGGAAGTCGTGCTTCCAGATGTGGTTCTCTTCATCGGCGGGAGTGAGGACTTCGCTTTCGTCGATAAAGTCCACTTCGAGCGCCTGGAGGACCTCGGCTTCGGCGAAGTGGCCGATGCGGACCTTGGCCATCACCGGGATGGTGACGGTCTTCATGATTTCGCGAATGACCTTGATGGAGGCCATGCGGGCGACGCCACCTTCCTTGCGAATGTCGGAAGGAACGCGTTCGAGGGCCATGACGGCGCAAGCGCCGGCCTTTTCGGCGATGCGAGCCTGGTCGGCGTTGGTGACATCCATGATGACGCCCCCCTTGAGCATTTCGGCGAGGCCGACCTTGACGCGCCACTCGTTGGAGCCTTTTGCTCCATTATTGTGAGCGCTTCCGTTTGGTTTCTTTGTTGCCATGACACCTTCTCCTCTCAAAAATCGAAATTCACGAAATCGGTTCGTCAGGTTGGGCTTCGCTGAAGTGAGCCTGATTGACGATAACGAAGCGGCCCTTGCCGCGGGCGAGCAAATTTCCCTGTGAGTCGCGAATCTCCGCGACTCGAAACCGATTGCGGCCGTTTTCCTGCTCTTGCCAGCCCTCGACGACAATGGGTTTGTCGACCGGGACGGGCTTGCGGTACTCGACGTTCATTTCCGCAGTGACCGCATGTTCGCCGCCGAGCCTGGAGAGCTTGCCCATGGCCTCGTCGAGAACGACGGCGATGATGCCGCCGTGCGCGAAACCGCCGCCCCCGGCATAATTGGCGCCGAGGACGAAGGAGCCATGGGTGCGGCGCGCATCCAAATCGAGATCGAACGTCAGCTTCATCCCGGCCGGATTAGCCGCACCGCAACCAAAGCAGTGGTTGGTTTCCTTCGGTTCGAGTTTGAGGATCTGTGTCATTTCCCCTTTTGTAGGTCAGACCAAAGCCACGTGCGCGCGCTCCGCCCGGCGCGCACCGCGCAGGCGCTTGCGCATCTCGACGCGCAGAAGTTCCGCGAGCGTTGAGACTCCGCGGGCGATCTCCTTTTCATTTAGGCTGGCGAAGCCAAGCCGCAACGTATTCGGCAACGGCGATTGCACATAGAAATACCGGCCCGGAGCGAACAGGACACCGCGCTCGCGTGCGTGCATCATGAGCTCGCTGGCATCGAAGCCCGGGGGAAGCTCGAGCCAGAGGCACATGCCACCTTCGGGGCGATTCCAGCGCACTCCCTCGGGCATGAACTTACGCAGGGCATCGTCGAGCGAGTTGAGTCGGGCGGTGTAAGTCTTGCGCATGCGGGCGAGGTGCTTCTGGAACAGGCCGCGCCTGAGAAACTCCGCGAGGGTGGCTTGCGCGAGTTGATCGGTGTGCAGATCGGTCATTTGTTTTACCAGGCGAAGGCGCTCGATGGCGGCCGGGGGCGCAATGATCCACCCCACGCGCAGGCCGGGGAAAGCGACCTTGGCAAAGCTGTCGATGTGAATGACGAGATTCGAGCGGTCCAGTTGCTTGAGGGAGGGCAAACGCTCGTCGCGCGAATGCAGCCGCGCATAGATATGATCCTCGACGATGGGAACCTGGTAACGCCCAGCAAGTTCAAGGACGCGGCGGCGCGAAGCAACGGGCATGGACGTGCCGGTGGGATTCTGGAAGTCGGGAGTGAGGACGAGGAGCTTGACGCGATTGGCGGCCAGCGTGGATTCGAGGGCCTCCAGATCGATGCCGAGAGGACTGCCGGGTTCGGCGTGCGTGCGGACGGGAACGCCAACACAGCGTGCGTGAGCGCCATTGAAGACCCCCGAGGCCCCGGGGTAGGTGGGATTCTCGAGAACAACGGTGTCGCCGGAACGGACAAAGGCTTTGGCGATGAGATCGAGCGCCTGCTGGCAGCCGTCAGTGACCAGCAGCGAATCCTCTTTCGCAGGAAGGCCATCGCGACGGAGAAAATCCAGGAGGGCTTCCTTGAGCGGCGCGTAGCCATCGGAGGCGCCGAGATTGAGAATTTCCTGGCCTTCGCGGCGGAGAGCGGCCTGGGCGCAGGCCTGCAATTCCTCGACGGGAAAGAACTCCTCCGCGGGACGAGCCATAACAAACGACAAAGCGTTTTGAGGCGCGGAGGCTGTCAGACGGGTGAGGATCTCCTCGCTGCGCTCATCCGCGAAGAGAAGCTCCCAACGGAGGCCGTCGGTGTGGCCATTGAGTGCCGGCGGAGCAGGCGGAGTGATTTTGAGGCTGCTGCCGTTGCTGCGAATGAAAGTGCCGCGCCCGACGTGGCCCTGGATGAGGCCCTCGGATTCCAGTTCCGCGTAAGCGTTTGCGACGGTGGTGCGGTGGACACCGAGGGTTTGGGCGAGTTCCCGGCTCGCGGGGATGCGGTCGCCGGGACGAAGGTCACCGGCGTGAACAAGGGAGCGGAGCTGGTCGCGGAGTTGGATGTACAGCGGGATATGACTTTCGGGCTGAAGGTGTAATGGCAGCATTGTCTCTCACCCTTGCGCCATTTTATCAGAGATTGGCCTGGCACAAGAGCCAAATTGTCTTTTTGGGTGCGGCGCGGCGGATGTGCGAAAGACGGCAAGGATATCCTTAAGGATTTGGCGAGAATTAGGGGTTGGTCACCGGGTGGTATCCAAGACGGCCGTTCTTTTCGCCTGCAGTGAGATCACGGATACAAATGCGGGTGAGGTCAGAGGCGTCGCACTGGTAAATCTGCTTGAGCGGGAGATCCTCTTCCTGGACGTCATAAGTGCCCGACTGCATGTCTTCGCAATCGTCATCGGAGGCCGTAACGACGGGACTCCCCTGCCGCACGCGGATGCGGAACTGGTGCGTGGGGGGCTCGTAGTTCGAAACAAGGAAGCAGTGGCCGATGCAGGCGCGATCAGGGATGTGGAGATACATGGTGCGGTATGCGCTAGGGGCGAAGATGGAGGCCAGCGTGCGGGTACCGAAGGGGAGTGGTCGCGTGACACTTTCGGCGCTGGCTTCCATGCGGTTGAGGAACGCGGTGTCCTGGTACAGGAAGGTGAAGAAGACGGCGGCAGCGACGGAGTAAGAAAGAAGATGCCAAGAGCGAGGCGGGAGCGAATCAACCCAGCAGAGACCGAAGATGGCGGTGATGAGAGTGAGGCGCGTGGCCAGGACCCCAATCCATCCGCCGTTGGGATCGGTGTGAAGATTCTCCGGGAGCAATGCGGTGGCGCTGAAAGAGACGACATAGAGCTCGAAAAGGAGCCGACGGTCTTTCCAGAAATCCGCGCGGCTCGACGAGCGGAAAACAGCGAGGGCGGTGCTGAGGAGCACGAGGAGCGCGATGGCGATGGAGATGTAGGAGTAACGATCACCAAACACGTCGAATTGATCGGTACCCGTCAGGCTCCAAAGAGGAACCTGGCGCCACTCCACTTCGTAGCTGGGATGGTGTGCGATGAACCAGCGCACGGCGAGGCAAGCGGCAATGGCGCAGGCGGGAAGCAGCAGTTTCGGCCAACCAGGAATTTTCAGCCAGAGCATGCGGTAAACAGCCGCACCGAGGAACCACAAAAAGCCAAGAGGATGCGCAAAGAGCATGAGTGGAGCGAGAAAAGCGGCTGCGATGAAGCCATTTTTGTCGGGGTTCCAGACAAGTGATAGGCCAATGCAGGCCAGTCCGAGAGACAAATAGTAGTTCATGAATCCCATGTGGAAAATATAGCCGTAGCTGAGCATGGCGATGCACGGAGAGAGAAACCAGGGGGGGCGCGAGGAGACGGCTTTCATGAGGGCAAAGAGTCCCCAGAAGAAAATCAAAACGCAGAGGGAAGAGGCCACTTTTTCGGCCAGCGTGAGGCCGAGGAATTTGGCCAGATAAAAGAGCAAGAGGTCGAACAGGACGTTTTTCCATTGGGTGACGATATAGAGGCCCGGAGTTCTTCCCTGCTCGATGAGTTGCGCGAGCCAGGCGTTGTAGACATGGCTGCCGAGATCGCCGGCTTCGATGTGTCGATGCCAGAAACACGGAATCAAGAGGAGAACGGAAATCAGGAGAATGGCCAAGAGATTTCGCGAAGGATAGCGGAGTTTTTGCGAAGCCGCAGTCGGCTGGGATTGGCGAGGCTGGCGTTCTTCAATAATTCCGTTCGATGGAAAGGCCATTTTTCGATTATTCTACCGCCCGATTGGGTTGGGCGCTCCCGGGAAATTCACCTCGCAGCTCAAGGGTTCAGAAGCTGAAAAATTCGAGAAATGAGAGAATCAATGATAACCCTGAGCCGCCCCGACCAGGTCTGGGTAGACTCCGTGCTCGGAGTAGCGCGGAAGAGACCGAAAAGAAAGTTCACCACACAGGACACAGAGCTCGCAGAGACACTCAAGACGGCGGCGGTGCCGAGGCGGTTCGGGACGGTGGAGCGCGGACGGACTAATGGCCGGCCTGGACTTCGCCTAGGCGCTTGAGGCGGTCGCGAAGCTTGCGCTGCAGAGGCAGGGGAGTGTTGGGATTGAAGGCGATGAGATACCAGAGGGGCTGGGTCTTGTCCTTACTCAGAAACGTGAGGGTATTGGCATCGGCATTGGGATGGCGCGCAACATTCTCGCGAATGGCGCCGTAGGGATGGCGAGCCAGACGGCTGAGAGTCTTGGCATTCGCGCGGGGATGCTCGCTGATCAGACGAAGGAGATAGAAATCATCCTTGGGAGCCTGCTTGGCGAGTTTTTCCAACATTTCGGGTTTGGCTTCGGCGCTAAGAACGAGGCCGATTTTTTCATCCCAGGCGGTGTTGATGTGGTTGAGCTCGCGCGTGCGGGCGTGAATGAGTTCTTCGAGGATGCGGCGTTCCTGCTGCATACGGGCGATGGGGAGGCTGGTGCCTTCAAGGGAGTCGAGGACTCGGAGAAGGTGTTGGCGTTCGCCAAAGACGATCTGCGAGGTACGGGCAATTCGCCCGTTTTCTTTTTCCTTGTACTGCACTAGATCGGAACGTCGCATAGTTCGGTGCTCCCAATTCCCTTCCGGCATTTCACCAAAAGGGATGTACTGGCTCGCCGCTTGCTCTGGAAGGCTCATGATCGAATGCCGCTTTCTGCTGAGGCCAGATTGGATTATGGAGTGGGGATGAGGTAGCGTAAAGTTTGGTGCCGGAAGCCTGTGCCCGAAGTGCAACCGGCAAAAAAAGTCGATCCGGGGGAAACCAGGAAGGCAGGGGCGCATGTCCGCGTTTGAAGAGCACGGGGAAGACCTGGAGCGCTACGAGCAGATGTTTGGGAAGGAACGGGGGAGGCTCGCGGTGTCCCTCGACCGGATCACGAACGCACTGGTACTGGCGGGACAGCACGGCGTGTATTGCACGAGCCAGAGAAATCCGAGCGTGCCAGCGATGGACCTGCGCATGATTTCCCAGGAGTTGACGCACGCGAAGGAGTTGATTCAGTCGGTGATGGAGGCGCTGCGGAAGGCGCGGCAGAGCGCGTAGAGGGCTACTTATCGTCTGGACTTCGGGAAGGTTACTTCAAAAAGGGATTTGTGTCGCGCTCGTGGCCGATGGTCGTGCTCACACCGTGGCCGGGATGGACGATGGTGGCATCGGGAAGCTGCAGGAGCTTGTCCTTTATGGATGCCATGATTTGATCGTAAGAGCCTCCCCAAAGGTCGGTACGGCCGATGCTTCCGGCAAAGAGAGTGTCCCCGGAGAAAATTTGGGGCTGGGTGAGAGTGGCGTTGTCGCCGCCGGTGGGCAGGTAGAGAGCGACGCTGCCAGGCGAATGGCCTGGGGTGTGTATGACGTTAGCGAGGAAGTTACCCCATTGGAGGACATCGCCTTCCTTCAGCAGCTGGTGGATCTCAATCAGTTCCGGGGGAGGCATGCCAAGGAACGCGGCCTGCATCTCCATGCCGCGGTAGAGGGGAAGATCGTCGCTGTGCATCATGACAGGAGCGCCGGTGTACTGATAGAGCTTCGCGAGGCCGCCGACATGGTCGATGTGAGCATGGGTACAGACGATGGCCTTGACCTTGAGCTTGTAGCGACCGATGAGACCGAGGATGCGTTCAACTTCATCACCGGGATCCACAACGATGGCCTCGAGTGTGCGAGGATCGCCGATGATGGAACAGTTGCACTGGAGCATGCCGACGGGGATTTTGACGTAGATCATCTCCGGGTTGGCAGCGTCCGGTAGGCGGCGGGAGGGGTTCATTTCGTTTACAAAGAGAAGTATATCATCGGGCTTTTGGCGCATCATTGCAGAAGCGTTTTGAACGCGGGCGGTTTGTTAGTGCCGTTCCAACTGAACGAATAAGAAGGTGTGCACTTCCCACTGATTCTTCGAAGACACCATCGAAACCATTGCTCCCATAAGTTGGAACGGCATTGGACTGAAGAGGAAGGCGAGGCAGGCGTGGAGTTGCAGGCAGGAACATTGGCAACAGCGTTGAGCGAAATGCACCGCAAGGGCGGGGTGGAATTGGGTGCGTGGTTTGGGTGCGCCCTGCCGGACACTTTTGGGGACTGGCAGGCCGAATATCAGCGGTTACGCGAAAGCGCGGGACTGGTGGACAAGAATTACAGGGCCTATCTGGAGTTCACAGGGCCGGACCGGGTGCGTTATCTGAACGCCATCCTGACGAATGACATCAAGGGGCTGAAGGAAAATCACGGAAATGTTTCGCTGCTTCTGAACCCTCAGGGACATATTCAGGCGGAGATTGAAACGATTGCGCTGACAGAAAACCTGTTCTGTGTTTCGTATGCCATGATCCGCGAGCGGCTGATTCCGGCAATGGATAAATACATCATCATGGACGATGTGACGCTGACGGACCGGACGGAAGCGTATGCAACGTTGGCAGTCGAAGGGCCGAAGGCCGCGCGAGTTGCCGAGGCCGTGAGCGGAGTGGAGCTGAACGCGCTGGACGAGCTAGAGTGGCGGGAAGCGAACGTGGGAGGGATTCACTGCCGAGTGAGCAAGAGGTCGCCAGGAGGAGTTGCGGGGGCGGAATTTGTGGTCGAGCGTGGGAGTGCTGAGGAACTTTGGAAAATTCTGGCGGAAGCTGGGCGCACAGAGGGCGGCGGACCGGTGGGGTACAAGGCGCTGAACACGGTGCGGTTGGAGCTGGGAGTTCCGTGGTTTGGCTATGACTTTGGGGAAAAGCAGATTCCACACGAGGCGGGATTGCAGGAATCGCATATTTCGTACACCAAGGGCTGCTACACGGGGCAGGAGATTGTGGAACGCGTGCGCTCACGGGGACAGGTGAATCGTGTGCGCGTGAGCCTGAAGTTCGACGCGAAGGAACCTCCGGCGGCGCGCACACCGTTGCTGGCGGAAGGAAAAGAAGCGGGTTTTGTGACGCGGACCGGCTTTTCGCCGGCGGCGAACGCCTGGATCGGAATGGGGTATGTGCGCCGGGAAAAGTCCCCCGCGGGGACGGTGTTGGAAATGGGGGAAGGAAAAGCGACCGTGATAGCGACGCCGATCGCCAGTGGAGAGTAAGCGCGACTCAGGCGGGGAGAAGGGATTTCATCTGCTCGCAGAAGCGGCGCTTTATTCTAGTGCCGTTCCAACTTGTTCGAGCAGATCCCCTCAAGCATTTTCCTTCCATGTTCGCTTCCGAGCCATGGCCCGACATTTGGTCAAAATAGTTGGAACGGCACTAGTCCACCAAAAATTCAGTCAAACTCGAATTTGGGAGGACGCTGATCCTTCCCGACCCGGCCAGCAGCGATGTCTGCCTTGAAATAGTTTTCGCCACGGATCGGGACGCCCGCAAGACGGCGAAGGATGGCAAGTTGGCCGACGTGATTCAGGACATCGGCAAGAGGACCCTGAAAGAGTTTCTCGGGCGAAGCGTGAAGCGGCTCGGGGCCGGCGAGAAAGTCATCCAGGCGCTTTAGGGAGTCGAAGAAGCGCTGGACCTCGTCGGGCCACGGGAGAGGATCGGAATCGTGCCAGGTGGGCTGACCCTTGGCCATGGTGAGGGCCCAATCGAAAAGGTCGCCGATGTGCGCGAGGATCTGGACAGGAGTGCGGCAATCCTTGCCGGCTTGGAAATCGACATAACTTAGAGGCGCGTCACGAATGATTTTGCCAGTTCGATAGGCAATGGTAGCCAAAGAATGGCGGAGAAGTTCGCGGGCGCTCACCGTATCGGGCAACATAAAGCCAATAGGCTAGCAGTTTGCCCGCAGGGAGAAAAGGCAATTTGTAAAGTTGAATCGAGCCATGAGAAGTTCGGTACTCAAATTGTGTGGAGAGGTACGCGGCGGAAAAGTGGCGGCAAAGTTGCCACACTCCAAAAGAAGGCTAGGTGAGGTTGAGGGCGCGCTTGAACGAGCCCTTTTCGGACTCAATTTTCTTCTGGAGTTGGAGAATGGCGTAAAGCAAGGCCTCGGGACGGGGTGGGCATCCAGGCACGTAGACATCAATCGGAATCACCTGATTGCAGCCTTGAACGATAGCGTAGTTGTTGAACACGCCGCCGGAGGTGGCGCAGGCTCCCATGGAGATGACCCACTTGGGCTCGGGCATCTGATCGTAGAGCTGGCGAATGACGGGAGCCATTTTCTGGGAGAGGCGTCCGGCAACGATCATGAGGTCGGCCTGACGCGGGGAGGGGCGAAACACCTCCGCGCCGAAGCGGGCAACATCAAAGCGGGAGGCGGCCATGGACATCATCTCGATGGCACAGCAGGCCAAACCGAAGCTGAGAGGCCAGATGGAGCTCTTGCGGGCCCAGTTGACGGCCTTATCGAGCTGCGCAAAAACGATCCCTTCGTCTTGCAGAAATTGGCCAAAATCGTCGGGTTTGGTGAGAGTGACGCTTTTCCCTAGGGTCGCTTGCATATCGTCCTCAATCCTATTTTGGCATAGAGGGAGAAAGGAGACAAATGGCGGGTAATTGGCACCTGCGTTTGATGGGCAGGAGGCGGGTGAAAATCAGGCAAAAGGAAGCCAGTGCATCCAGCTATGGGATGGTGAGGACGACTTTGCCGAACTGCTTGCTCTTTTCGAGGTAGTTGTGCGCGGCGATGCAGTCGTGGAGGGGCCAAACCTTGTCCACGACGGGCATGAGGCGGCCTTGGGCGACAAGCTTGAGGACGGTGCGGAGCTCGTCCTTGGTGCCCATGTAAGAGCCCAGGATGGAAAGCTGCCGAGTGAACAGGAAGCGCAGATCGATCTTGGCGTCGTGGCCGGTGGTGGCTCCGCAGGTGACCAGGCGGCCAGCGTTGGCGAGGCTTTTGACGCTTTCGTCCCAGGTGGCCGAGCCGACGTGCTCAAAAACGACATCGACGCCACGATTGCTGGTGAGGCGGCGAACTTCCTTGGCGATGGGCATGATGTGGTGGTGAATGACTTCGTCGGCGCCGATCTGTCTGGCTTTCTCGATTTTTTCGTCGCTGCCTGCAGTGGCGATGACATGGGCGCCGAAGAATTTCGCAATCTGAATAGCGGCGCTGCCGACCCCGCTGCCAGCGGCGAGAACCAGGACGGTTTCGCCGGGCTGAAGCTGGGCGCGATTGACGAGCATGTGCCAGGCGGTCTGAAAAACGAGAGGCACGGCCGCGGCGTGGACCCAATCGAGATTTTCGGGATAGGGCATGCAGTTGACATCGGGGCAGCGGACGTATTCGGCACAGCCGCCATCGATCATGTAGCCGAGGTTGGTGAAGTCGCGGCAACGGTTGTCGTTGCCGGAGAGACAAGCGGGACACTTGCCGCAGGTCACGCCGGGAGCAAGGACAACTTTCTGGCCAACATGAAGGGTGTGAACCTCGGGGCTAATTTTGGCGACCTCGCCGGCGACGTCGCTGCCGGGAATGTGTGGAAGGGGAATGGAAACACCAGGCAAGCCGCGCCGGACCCAGAGGTCGAGGTGGTTGAGAGCACAGGCGTGGACGCGAACCAGGACTTCGTTGGGGCGCAGATGCGGCTCATTCACATCGGTGTAGCGAAGAACGCCAGGATCACCATGCTGGTGGAAGACGATGGCTTTCATGAGAGACCTCCTGGGACGATAACGAAGTGGAATGCAACGCCCGGTAGATATATCGTATCACGATATGTTGGAGGCACCTGACCGGACTGTTCTCTACGGCAACGTTACGCCGGTGCGAGCCGGCTGTCCAGAAGGGGAGAATTGACAGAGCAGGAGGCGGGCCGTAGGCTGAATGCCAAGGACCTGTTTGAATAAGTTGTGGGGATGAGACGGGTGGTTGCAGCGGTGATTGGGCGTGGCGACCGGCGGTTGCTGATCGGGCAGCGGCGGCGAGGGGATTCGTCTCCCCTGAAGTGGGAATTTCCGGGCGGGAAAGCACGGGATGGCGAGGGGCTGGAAGATGCATTAGCGCGGGAGCTTCGGGAAGAATTGGGAGTAACGCTGATAAAGAGCCGGGAGATCGGGCACGTGCGGCATCAATACGCGAATTACCCGGAGGAATTGGAGATTCATTTTTTTGCGGCGCAGATTGCGGAGAGCGAACTTAAACCGCGAACATTCGAGCAGGTAGCGTGGGTGCTGCCGAAGGAATTGGGGCAGTACGATTTTTTGTCGGCGAACCGCGGGCTGATCGCGCGACTGGCGACGGGAAAGATCAGGCCGGGGGAAATGTTGGCAGAGAAGTAGCAAGAAAAGCACCCGCATGGTATTGCGTCAGTATGAGTTTTGTGTCGGCTTCGCATTCCATCACCGCGCGGGAAGGCGAATCACATGGTGCCTGACGTGCGCGTGGTTGCCTGCCTCCGCGGCCGTTTCGCGGTAAACGCAAGGCAGACCCTACACCTGCGCCCTGTCATGAAGTGACGGGGTTGGGCTTGTCGGGGTTGATGCCGAGATCCTTGATGGCATTCTGAACGACAGCTTCGCCGACGAGGCCATCCTGGGCAAGTTCGTGGAGCGTGGCGAGGGCGATGAAGCGGGCATCGACCTCGAAGAAGTCGCGGAGAGCTTCGCGGCCTTCACTGCGACCAAAGCCGTCGGTGCCGAGGGTGGAGAGGCGGCGCGGGATCCATTTGGAAACCATGGCGGGAAGAACTTTGAGGTAATCGGTGGCAGCAACGAGGACGCCTTGCTCGTCCTGGAGACATTGGGTGACATAGGGGACGCGCGGTGTCTCGTCGGGATGGAGACGGTTCCAGCGATCCGCCTCGATGGCGTCGGTATAGAGACACTTGTAGCTGGTGACGCTCCAGACATCAACGGCAACGCCGTAATTCCTTTCCAGGATTTCCTGCGCGCGGAGAGCCTCGTTGAGAATGGCGCCGCTGCCCAAAAGCTGAGCGCGGAGCTTGGATTTTTTGTCGGTGGCGGCGCGGAACTTGTACATGCCTTTGAGAATGCCTTCTTCGACGCCCTTGGGCATGGCGGGCATAGCATAGGGCTCGTTCATCACCGTGATGTAATAGAAGACGCTTTCGCCGTCCTTATACATGCGGCGGATGCCGTCCTGGATGATGACGGAAATTTCGTAGGCGTAAGCAGGGTCGTAGGCGAGGAGATTGGGCACGGAAAGCGCGAGGACATGGCTGTTGCCGTCCTGGTGCTGCAAACCTTCGCCAGCGAGCGTGGTGCGGCCGGAGGTACCGCCGACGAGGAAGCCGCGCGTGCGCATGTCCGCAGCGGCCCAGATAAAGTCAGCGATGCGCTGAAAGCCGAACATCGAGTAGTAAATGAAAAACGGAATGGTGTTGATGCCGTGCGAGGCATAGGCGGAACCGGCGGCGATGAAGGAAGCCATCGAGCCCGCCTCTGTAATTCCCTCTTCGAGGATTTGGCCGTTCTTGGTTTCCTTGTAATAAAGGAGCGTGTTCACGTCGACGGGCTGGTATTTCTGGCCGACGCTGGAATAGATGCCGACGGTGCGGAAGAGCGATTCCATGCCGAAGGTGCGGGCTTCATCGGGAACGATGGGGACGATGAGCTTGCCGATTTCGGGATCCTTGAGCATCTTGCGCAGCATGGCGACGAAGGCCATGGTGGTGGAGACTTCGCGGCCATCGCTACCATCGCGGAATTCGCGGAAGAGTTCGTCGTGAGCGGCGACGGGCGTGGAGCGCACTTTACGCTGGGGAGCATAGCCGCCCAGCTCCTGGCGGCGCGCGCGAAGGTAGCGGATTTCCTCGCTGTCCTCGGGCGGACGATAGAAAGGAACTTGGCTGATGTCTTCGTCATTCATGGGGATGCCGAAGCGCGAGCGGAATTCGCGGAGCTCATCCTCATTGAGCTTCTTCTGCTGGTGGGTGACGTTCTTGCCTTCACCGGCTTCGCCGAGACCGTAACCTTTGATGGTGCGGGCGAGGATGACCGTGGGACCACCCTGATGTTCTACGGCGGCCTTATAGGCGGCATAGACCTTGCGGGGATCGTGACCGCCGAGACGGAGACGGCGCAGCGCCTCATCGGGGAGGGGATCCACGAGCTTGAGCAAACGCGGGTCGCCGCCGAAAAAAAACTGGCGGACATACTCGCCGGAAGAGACGACGAGCTTCTGGTATTCGCCGTCGACCATCTCGCCCATGCGCTTGACCAACAGGCCTTCGGTGTCGCGCTCGAGGATGGGATCCCACTCGGAGCCCCAGAGCACCTTGATGACGTTCCAGCGAGCACCGCGGAAAGCGGATTCGAGTTCTTGAATAATCTGGCCGTTGCCGCGAACAGGGCCATCGAGACGCTGCAAGTTGCAGTTGATCACAAAGATGAGGTTGTCTAGTTTTTCGCGGGGAGCAAGGGTGATGGCGCCGAGCGATTCGGGTTCGTCGGTCTCGCCGTCACCGAGGAAGGCCCAGACCTTGGCATCGGTGCGAGGCTTGAGCCCGCGATTTTCGAGATAACGATTGAAGCGCGCTTGATAGATGGCCATGAGCGGGCTGAGGCCCATGGAGACAGTGGGAAATTCCCAAAAATCGGGCATAAGCCAGGGATGGGGATAAGAAGAGAGGCCGCCGCCGGGCTTCAGTTCGCGGCGGAAGTTTTCGAGTTGCTGAACACTAAGACGGCCTTCAATAAAAGCGCGGGCGTAGATGCCGGGAGCGGCATGTCCCTGGAAATAAATGGTGTCGCCTTCGAAATTTTCGGAGCGGGCCCGGAAAAAGTGGTTGAAGCCGATTTCGTAGAGCGTGGCGGCGGAAGCGTAGGTGGAAATGTGGCCGCCGATGTTGTGCTCCAAGCGATTGGCGCGGACGACCATGGCAAGGGCGTTCCAACGGATAAGGGACTTGATGCGGCGCTCGAGTTGCTGGTCGCCGGGGAAAAGGGGTTCGAGACGCGCGGGAATAGTGTTGGCGTAGGGAGTGTTGGCGGTGAAAGGCAGGTCAATGCCGCTGACCGTAGCATGGGCGCGAAGACGCTCCAGAATTTCGCGGGCAACCTCCGGGCCGCTGGAAAGCAGGACGGAATCAAGGGATTCCAGCCATTCCTGGATTTCGACGTCCTCGATATGCCGAGGTGCGAAAGCTTCCTGATCCATGGGAGCGATTGCCTTTCCTTCTCGCCGCCGAGTGAACACACAAATCCCGACACGCAGGCCCAAGCACGAACAATTAGAGAGAATACACCTTGGAGCGGCAGAGCGCACGTTTCAGACATCTTGATTCAAGAGTTTACAGTTGACAATCTACAGTCCACAGCCGAAAAGCAAACCCGAGACCGGAGAGAAGAGGCAGTGTGGGGTAAGAGTGCAAGAGCCCACCCGCATAAACCGAGGGTGGAGCACCCGGCTAGAGCTTAAAAAGTTCGCGGAGGCGCTTGGTTTGTTGGCGGGAGACGGGGATTTCGGACTGTTTTTTGTCGTTCATTTTGAGCACGAAGCTGGACTTGAACCAAGGCACGACTTCCTTGATGTGATGGATGTTGACGAGATAGGAGCGATGCGGGCGCCAGAAGGAATCGGAATCCAGGGCCTCGAGGAGCTCATCTAGGGTGCGGTAATTGGAAGTGCCTTCGACGTCCTTGGAAGTGATGGAGATGAGGCCGCCTTCGATGGATGCGAAGATGAGGTCGCCGGAATCGACGAGTAGCATGCGCTGCTGGGAACGGACCAGAACTTTGGCGGGTTGGGAGGAAGAGGGCTTGGGACTAGCGAGCTGGGAGACTAGCTGTTCGAGGCGCTCCGTGGAACTGGTGTGGGCTTCGATTTCGCGTTTGACTTTTTGGATGGCTTTGGAGATGCGGGTCTTGTCGAAGGGCTTGAGGACATAGTCGACGGCGTTGACGTCGAAAGCCTGGACGGCGTAGTGGTCAAAGGCGGTGGCGAAGACGACGTGAGGAACTTTCAGCTTGCGCTCGACAAGCTTCTGCAGAACGCCGAAGCCGTCTAGGCCCGGCATTTGGACGTCCAGGAAGACGAGGTCGGGGTTGTGCTCCTTAATCAAGTTGACCGCATCGAGGCCGTTTCTTCCCTGGGCGAGGAGATGGATTTCGGGGAAGGCTTTGAGAAGAAAGGCAAGTTCCTCACGGGCGGGCTTTTCGTCGTCGACAATAATGGTATTGATGGACATAAATGGTATCCAAGGTGAGTATATGATGCGCTGGGGAAAGAAGTGAAGGATGTAAAGGAAGTGGAGGAGCAGACAGAGCCTAAGTGGGAGTGAGGATAGTAATGGCCAAGCAGAAAGCGAAGATTCTGAAAAGCAAGATGATTTACCAGGGGCCGGTGTTCGGGGTGAGGCGGGACGAGGTGCGGGAACCCGGAGGGGTGCGGGCGACGCGCGAGGTGATTACCCACCCGGGATCGGTGGTGGTACTACCTGTGCTTGAGGACGGGAGAATTGTAATGATCCGGCAATACCGGCACGCCACGCGGCAGTACCTGTGGGAACTGGTGGCGGGACGGATTGACAAGGGCGAGACGGTAAAGGAGGCAGCGGCACGGGAGTTGTTGGAGGAGACCGGATACCGGGCAAAACGATATTCTGAGTTTCTTGACGTTTTTTCGACACCGGGATTTTTGGAAGAGCGGATGCATATCTTGCTGGCGGAAGGGTTGCAGGAGGGAGAAGCGCAGCCAGAAGAAGATGAGAAAATAATTTCCCGCTGCTATAAGGTGGAGGAACTGAAACGAATGATGAAGAAGGGGAGGCTACGGGACGCGAAGTCCATCGCGGGGATTTTGTACTACCTTACTTTTCTAAGGCAGGGTTAAGGAGCGCCGGAAGTATGATTCAAACGGTTCAGATGCATAAAAATGCACAGGGGAGAGTATTTTTGGAATTGGACTATTGACTCCACACTTCATTTTGATAGACTCCGCGCAATTCGTGCTCGTGGCGGCGATTGGCTTCTCATCCGCCCCAAGAGTAAGAAACAATTCAGTCACCTGCCAAAGGAGACACGAAGTGCACGGAACAATAAAGTGGTTCAATAATTCGAAAGGATATGGATTCATTGGGAGGGAAGATGGTCCCGATGTGTTCGTACATTATTCAGCGATCGTTGGCGAAGGATACCGGACGTTGCAGGAAGGAGATCCGGTCGAATTCGAGATTGTGCAAGGCCCGAAAGGTCCCCAAGCCGCGAATGTGACCAAGATATCCTAATAGCAGGGAAAGAACTCATAACGCCGGCGGGAGCGAGAGCTTCCGCCGGTTTTCTTTCGGGGATTGGCCACGGAGGCGCGGAGAGGAGAGTTCGAAAGTTGGAGGGTTCAGGAGCCGAGAGTGCAAAGCTGACAGTTGACAGTCCTCAGCCGAAAGATAAACCCAGGATGGTGGGATAAAGTCGCCGCTACGCGTGCATTGTGGAGTGGCTGGGTTTGGTCACAAGCAACGGAAAGAACGGGAGAAGGGCTATAATCGCCGGCATGGACAACAAACAAATCGCGCGGATCCTGCGGGAGACCGCACAGTTGCTGGAAATCGATGGGGCGATTATCGGACGCTACCGGAGTTATGAGCGGGCGGCGGAGTTGATTGACGGACTGGCACAGCCAGTGGGACAGCTCGTGGAAACACCGGAGAAGCTGGCGGAATTGCCGGGGATCGGCGAGCGGATGGTGGAGCACCTGACGGAGATCGTGAAGACCGGCGACTACGCGCTGCGGAAGAAGCTGCTGAAGAAATATCCGGAGACGATTCTGGATTTACTGAACCTGCAATCACTGGGGCCAAAGAAGGTGGCGCTGCTTTGGAAGAACTTCAAGGCAGGGACCGTGGCGGACGTGGAGAAACTGGCGAAAGAGGGCAAGCTGCGGGACCTGGCGGGATTCGGGGAGAAGAGCGAACAAAATATTCTGAAGGCCGTGGAAGTTTTTAAGAAATCGGCGGGGAGATTCCTCATCAGTACGGCAGAGGCGGCCGCGCAGGCGATTGCGGAGCACATCCGGAAGGCAGGGAAAGTGGTGGAGAGCGTGACGCCGGCGGGGTCGTTGCGGCGGGGGAAGGAGACGGTGGGAGATTTGGATTTGTTAGTGACGATGGCCGAGGGCCATACGAAGCAGAAGGACGTGGACGTGGTGGCGAAACACATTCTGACGTATCCGGGGATCGACCAAGTTCTGGCGCACGGGGAAAACAAGGTGAGCTTCACGCTGGAAGATGGGCTGCAGGTGGATGCGCGGCTGCTGACGAAGGAAAACTTCGGGGCGGCGCTATTGTATTTCACGGGGTCAAAGGAACACAACGTGTCGCTGCGCGGGCGGGCGAACGATATGGGATACACGCTGAACGAATACGCGCTGGCGACATTGAAGGGCGAGAAGCGGGTGGCGGGGCGGACAGAGGAAGAGATTTACGGAAAGCTGAGGCTGGATTTCATACCGCCCGAATTACGGGAAAACACGGGAGAAATCGAAGCGGCGGAGAAGCACAAGCTGCCCAAGCTGATCGAGCTGCAGGATATGAAGGGCGACCTGCAGATGCATACGACGGCGAGCGACGGAAAGAATTCCATTGAGGAGATGGCGGAGGCGGCGCGCGCATTGGGGCACGAGTACATCGCGATTACGGATCATTCGAAGGCCGTGACCGTAGCGAACGGGTTGGATGAGAAGCGCATGGCCGCGCACATCAAGAAACTGCGGTCGGCGGACGAAAAGGGACTGGGGATCCGGGTACTCGCGGGCTCGGAAGTGGACATCCTGAAGGATGGGAAGCTGGATTATTCGGACGAGATCCTGGGGCAACTGGATGTGGTGGTGTGCTCGATCCACTCGTATTTCAACCTGGGCCGGGCGGCGATGACGGAACGGATACTGGCGGCGATTGAGAACCCGCACACGCAGATCATCGCGCACCCGACGGGGCGAGTGCTGCTGAGGCGGGATCCGTTTGAGTACGAGATGGAGAAGGTGCTGGAGGCGTGTGCGAAGCATGGGGTGGCGATGGAGTGCAATTCTTACCCGGACCGATTGGATTTGAAGGATGTGTATCTGCGGATGTGCAAAGAGAAAGGCGTGAAGGTGGTGATCTCGACGGATTCGCACAATACGTCGAATCTGAGTTTTATGCGGTATGGGGTGACAATGGCAAGGCGAGGGTGGCTGGAAAAGAAGGACGTGATCAATACCTTGCCAGTGGAGGAGTTTCTGGGGGCGTTGCGGGGGAAGAAGAGGGCGGCGAAGGGGTAGGAAGAAGAGAGGACTGACCACGGAGACACAGAGGACGCGGAGAAACGGGAATGCAGGGAACATTCTGGGGGCGAGATGCGTTCCAGGTATTAGGACGCAGGACGGAGGAAATCGGGAAATGAGCTTGAGGATGCGAGTGACGGAAGCGAGTTCCCTGCCCCGGAGCGAGTTTTGCTGGAAGATGGTGGCCCTGGGGCTGATGGCTGGGGCGCTGGCGCTGGGGACCGCGACGGTAGTGCGGGCCGATGAGGTGGCGAAGACGTTTAACGTGAGCGGATATGCGAAGGTGCGGGTGGAAACAGACGATGGCGCGGTGCGCGTATCGACGGGTGACATCAAGCAGGTGGAGATTCGCGTGGTGTATAGCGGGTACAAGCTAGAAAAGGATTTGCGGGTGAGCACAGCGCAGAACGGTGATTCCATCGAGGTTGTGGCGAAGACTTCGGGAGCATGGGCCTTTCACTGGGGAGTGAGCCATACGAATTTGCGCGTGGAAGTGCATATGCCGAAGGACGCGGACTTGTCGGTGCGGACCGGAGATGGGTCTGTGGAGGCAGATTCGATTAATGGGAGTGTGGATGTGAGAACAGCGGACGGGAGCATCACGGTGCAGGGAGCGAAGGGAGATATCCGGTTGCACACCGGGGATGGGAGCATCGAGGCACGCGGCCTGGATGGGCAAGTGGAGGCATCGAGCGGGGATGGGCATGTTGACGTGGAGGGGCGTTTCGATAGCCTGAACATCAAGACGGGAGATGGAAGCGTTACGGCGCGAGCGAGTGCGGGATCGAAGGTGCAGTCCGGCTGGACGATTCATACAGGAGACGGGAGCGTGGACCTGGAGATTCCGGGCGACTTGCGGGCGGATATCGATGCCAGCGCACACGACGGGCACATCAGCCTGGGTTTGCCGCTGACCGTGGAGGGAACGTTCAGCTCGTCGAAGATTCACGGGAAGTTGAATGGCGGAGGACAGTCGCTGACGATCCAGACGGGAGATGGATCGATTCACTTGAATAAGAGCTAGGGCGGGAGCAGATGCAGGAGTGCTCAAGGCGATCAGCGACCGGCGAACTGGAAGCCGGAAAGCATCGGGCGGGTGAAAGAGATGCAGGAAATGGGCGACAGAGTGGTTCCGTTACCCTACAGGAATGACTTCAGGACATAGCGTAAACAATTGAAAAGAATAGGCATGGGGATTGGCCGTTCCTTTGCAGGATAGAAGGGTGTTTGGGAGGGCCAAGCAGTGATCGTGATCATCCTCGGTATAGCGGTACTAGGACTTTTTGTGATCTCGCTGACGAGCTCCTTTTTAGGGAACCGGAGACAGAGGTCGTGAGCGGTTCCCTTCCGTTGAAGAAGTAGATCCCCAAGAACAAATTGAGTAGTGATGAGGCGGGCGCGCTGCGGCGGTGGTGTGGGGAAAAGAAGTGGCTTTCGCGAAGGGCGCTCAGGCTAAACGAGTGGCGAGAAAAGAAGAGAGAAGGGTTCACCACTGAGGTGGCAGGGGCACCGCAGAGTACACCGAGAACACGGAGTCGAGAAGAGTCCGAATATTCAGAAGTTCAATAGTGCAAAAAAACACGAGCCTAGCAGTCCACAACTAGGTCGGAGTGAACACCAAACCTGTGAGTGCCACACGTGCTAGGGTTTGTGGGAGTGGGCGTCGACGGAATCGAGAGCGCGAAGAGAGTAGATTAAGGCGGCGCCGGCGTTCATGGCCATTGCTACGCCGAGGGCTTCGGCGATTTCCTGCTTGGAGGCACCGGCTTTGAGGGCGGCATCGGTGTGAAAGGTGATGCAGCCGTCGCAGCGGGTGGTTACGGCCACGGCAAGGGAGATGAGCTGGCGAGTTTTCTCACCGAGGAGAGAGTTCTTCGAATTGGCAGCGGAGAGGGTTTGATAGCCCTTGAGCGAGTCGGGCGAGAGTTTGGCAAAGTCGGGGATAGCCTTAGTGAGTTCGGCCTGATAGGCATTCCAATCAAAGATCATGAAAAAGCTCCTCCGGAAAGAGATGAGGTGCAAGTATACCCTCCAGCCAGCAAATCAGGAAACCACAACTTTGGCGAGAACGCGAAAGACTTGAGGCACGCCGACGGTCTCGACGACCTGGTGATGCGCGCCGACGAGAGTGAGGCTTGATAGAGGCATGGAAGTGTACCCGGGCGGCTATTTGGGTGCGTCCTAACGACAGAAGCGAGCAAAGGTCTCAGGTGCGGTGACGGAATTCCAGGAGAAAAACCTATGCGGAGCGATGACCAAACGGCTGGCAGAGGACGGAAGTGTGGGCTAACCGGAAAGAACACATGGAGGAATGCAGGAACCGTTTTGGGCGTGCTGGTGATGCTTGCGGCGGGATCGCTGGTGTGGTCGCAGAGTGTGGAGAGCGCGCCGGGCTGTGGTCCGGAAAAGGAGAAATTCGAGGTGAAGACGGAGAAGCATGTTGCTCCGGCGGTTGAGGCGGATGCCAGGAAAGCAATGGTGTATTTCATTGAGGATGACAAACAGTTTTTGTCTGTGCCGAAACCGACGGTTCGCGCGGGAATCGATGGGGCGTGGGTAGGAGCGACACATGGCACATCGTATTTCTCCGTTGCCGTGGAACCGGGGGAGAGGCACGTGTGCGCGGTGTGGCAGTCAAAGGTGGTACTCCTGGCCGGATTGCAGAGCGCGGCGCTGCATTTCACGGCGGAGGCGGGGAAGACGTATTACTTCCGGATCAGAAATAAATGGAATAAGGAGCAGCCGACCGAGATGAAGCTGGAGGCGCTAGACAGCGATGCAGGAAAGTTGCTGGTGGGGCAGTTTGCGCAGAGTGTGTTTAGGAAGAAGTGAGGGGGAAGACTAGAAGGACGAGTGAGTTCTCAGTGGGGCTCCAACTCCGGTCTTAACATATTTCGAAGATAACGTACGATGTGGTAAAGTTGCCGTTTCGCTATCGCTCTGCGAATTTCCAGGTACGCATTATGGGAAGTTCTGCCCTCGCATTTGAAAGCGTATAAGCTGAAGCGCGGACCGCCCCGCAGAATCACCCGGGGCGCACAAGGCGCACCTCAGAAGGCGGTCGCTACAAAAACAGGGGAAAGGCCGCAGGGGTAGCAGACTTGCCCTGCGCTAGAGGGGGCCGGGGAAATGAAGACGACTTACAACGGGATGGCGGCGCCGGCGAATGGGAAGGCGATTGGGTACAGCAATGGTGTGCTGCAAGTTCCGGACAATCCGATTATTCCGTTCATCGAGGGAGATGGAACGGGGCGGGATATTTGGAAGGCGTCGCGGCGGGTGTTTGACGCGGCGGTAGAGAAGGCGTATGGCGGAAAGAAGCGGGTGGTGTGGTTCGAAGTGTTTGCTGGCGAGAAGGCGTTCAATGCATTGAAGCAGTGGCTGCCGGATGAAACGGTGGAAGCGGCGCGGGATTTTCGCGTGTCGATCAAAGGGCCGCTGACCACGCCTGTGGGCGGCGGGATCCGGTCGTTGAACGTGGCGCTAAGGCAGATTCTGGATTTGTACGCCTGCGTGCGGCCGGTGCGGTACTTCCAGGGAGTTCCCTCCCCCGTGCGCGAGCCGGAGAAGATGGATGTGGTGATCTACCGCGAAAATACAGAGGACGTGTACATCGGGATCGAGTGGAAAAGCGGAACACCGGAAGCGAAGAAGCTGCTGGAATTTTTGAACCACGAGATGTTGAAAGACAGGAAGAAACAGATCCGCTGGGATTCGGGCGTGGGGATCAAGCCGATTTCGCCATTCGGGACGAAGCGGCTGGTGCGGCGGGCGATCAAATATGCCCTGGAGAACAAGCGGCCGACGGTGACGCTGGTGCACAAGGGGAATATTCAGAAGTTTACGGAGGGGGCGTTCCGGGATTGGGGCTACGAGCTGGCAAGGGAAGAGTTCCGCGCGCAGACGGTGACGGAGCGGGAAAGCTGGATTCTGGACAACCTGGACAAGAATCCGGCGCTGAATGTGGAACAGAATGCGGCTCTGATCGAGCCGGGGCTGGAACGGGCGACGGAAGAGTTCAAGCAAACGGTGTACGCGGAAGTGAAAGCGACGCTGGAGGCGATCGGGGCGACGCACGGAAAGGGTCAGTGGAAGAAGAAGCTGATGATCAACGACCGGATCGCGGATTCGGTGTTTCAGCAGATGCTGCTGCGGCCGAACGAGTATAGCGTGCTGGCGACTCCGAATTTGAACGGCGATTATTTGAGCGATGCGTGCGCGGCCCAGGTGGGGGGATTGGGAATCGCGCCAGGGTCGAACATCGGGGATGGGTATGGCGTGTTTGAAGCGACGCACGGGACCGCGCCGAAGTACGCGGACAAGGATGTGATTAATCCGAGTTCGTTGATGCTGAGCGGGGCGATGATGTTTGACTTTTTGGGATGGAACGAGGCGGCAAAATTGATTGAAAACGGGATTGCGCGAACGATCCAGCAGAAAAAAGTGACGTACGACCTGGAGCGGTTGATGACAGGCGCGATGAAGTTGGGGACCAGCGCGTTTGCGGGCGCGATCATTGAGAACATGTAGAGAAGAGAGCGAAGAAGGTGCAAGAGTATAAAAGTGTAAGAGTGAAAGAGTTTCACCACAAAGGGCACAGAGGGCAGAGCACAGAGATCACGGAGAAGGGCGGAACGAGAGAAGACTTCTGGAGTCGAAGAAGAAGGAGACGGAAATGAGCAGGAATAAAGTGACGGTGGTGGGAGGTGGGTTCGTGGGGTCGACGACGGCGCAGAGGATTGTGGACCTGGAACTGGCGGACGTGGTGTTGGCGGATATTCTGGAAGGGTCGCCGGCGGGAAAAGCGCTGGACATGGCGGAGAGCGGGCCGATCACCGGGACGGATTCGCACGCGATGGGCGTTACGACGGCGAGCGGCGACTATAGCGCGACGGCGGGAAGCGACGTAGTGGTCATCACCGCGGGATTTCCGCGAAAGCCGGGGATGAGCCGCGACGATTTGCTGAAGGCGAATTACAACGTGGTGAAGGGCGTGGTGGAGCAGGTCGTGAAGCACTCACCGAACTGCATCATCGTGATGGTAACGAATCCGCTGGATGCGATGGCTCAGGCGGCGCTGAAGATCAGCGGGTTTCCGAAGAACCGCGTGATTGGGATGGCGGGGGTGCTGGACTCGGCGCGGATGAGCGCATTTGTGGCAATGGAGTGCAAGGTGAGCGTCGAGAACGTGCACTCGTCTGTGCTGGGCGGACATGGGGACGACATGGTGCCGCTGCCGCGGCATTCGACGGTGGCTGGAATTCCGCTGCCGGATTTGCTGCCAAAGGAAAAGATTGACGCGATCGTGGAACGCACTCGGAAGGGCGGGGGAGAGATCGTGAATTTGTTGAAGACGGGGTCGGCGTACTACGCGCCATCGGCGGCCGTGGTGGAGATGGTGGAAGCGATTCTGAAGGATAAGAAGAAGATTCTACCGTGCGCGGTGTATCTGGAAGGCGAGTACGGAATCCAGGGATTGTTTGTGGGCGTGCCGGTAAAACTGGGAGCCAAGGGCGCGGAAGAGATTATCCAGATCAAGCTGACGCCGGAAGAGAATGCGGCGTTGCAGAAAAGCGCGGCGAGCGTGAAGGAGTTGGTGGGGGTGCTGGGGATTTGAGGAAGTTGTAAATTTTCAGTTCTCAGTTTCCACTCAAACAAGCCAGAGAGGAATGTGGAGGATCGAACATTGGCTCGGCCGGGCGCGTTGAGAGAATTGTGGGCAGACGTTAAAGAGTCTCTGCTTGGTTTTAAGAGAGTTTATGGTTGGATAGAGATCAGCGTGAAGGACATGGACCGCGCAGTTAGGTGGTATTGCGACCTGTTCGGATTGGAACGTGTGACCAACGGATCCGATCCAAAGGACGTACATCTAGGACGGGACTCAGGAGATGCCGCAGGGCACACGATGATCACGCTGGTGCCGATTCCCGAAGGGCGAACTGATCCTAGGGTCGATCGGCATCCGATTTTGTACACGAAGAGGTTAGAAAAGGTGTACGCGGATTTTGTCTCGAAAAGAGTTCCAGTGTGGCCGATTCAGACCGATTCGGGTGGGAACCGGTTCTTTGAGTTTGAGGATTCGGAGGGAAATAGGATCGAAATGTGCTTGGAGCCGGGGCACGGGAGCAACAGGCGCTAGGTGATCAGCGGCCAGAAAGAAAAGACTGACGCAGAGACACGGAGGGCTCAGAGATTCGCAGAGGACAGTCGAAGGGGACAGTTGGAACGCACGCAGGGGCAGCGCGCCTCTTTTGTTTGGTGCGTCCCGCCTAAGAGCGGAACAGCAGATCCCTCGCTGCGCTCGGGATGACATTCAGTTTGCGTCGGACGGCGTCTTATTTGAAGCGGAAGACGTCTCATTTGAGTTTGACGGCGTCAGAAGCCGAATAACTTTCCTGCTACGATTACGAGTACGAGGGTGAAGAGGGCGATGGCGACTTCGCCGATGAAGCCTAAGGCGAAGGGGCGGAGGCCTTGTTTACGCATTTCGCGGAAGTTGGTGCGGAGACCGACGCCCGCGAAGGTCAGCAGGAAAGCCCAACGGGAAAGATTGGCGAGCGAAACGTTCTGATCCTTGGTGAAGAAGCCGACGGTGGCGAGCAGCGAGATCAGCAAGAAGCCCAAAACAAATTTCGGAAATTTTTGCCACAGGAAGGCGGCTTTGTTGCCGATGGCCTGAGCCTGTCCGCGGCCGGCCCAATAGATGGCGTAGCCGAGAACAACGAAACCGATGAGGGCGTTGCGGGTGGTCTTGGTGAGAACGGCGAGCTTGGCGGCGGCGTCCGAATAGAGCGCGCCGGCGGCGGTGGCTTCGGCGGTGTTGTCAACGGCGAGGCCGGCCCAAATGCCGTAGGCGTGATCGGAGAGATGCAGGGCGTGGCCAATGAGGGGGAAGGTGAAGAGGGCGATGGCGCCGACAGCGAGAATGGCGGCGATGGCGTAAGAGGAGTCTTCATCGTCAGCATCGATGGCGCCTTTGGTGGCGATGATGGCGCTAACGCCGCAGACGGCAGAGCCGACGGCGAGAAGCGAAGTAAGCTTAGGACGGAGGCCGAAGAGGCGCCCAAGAAAGGTCATGAAGGCCAGCGAACCGGCGATTTCGATGGCGACGAGAAGAAGGCTGACGCCGCCGAGCTTCCAGACGTCACCGAGAAGGAAGCGCGAGCCGAGGAGAACAATGCCGGCTCTGAGCCAGAATTCGTAGGTGGCAACGCCGGGCTTGAAAATCCCGGCGAGGCCGAGGACGTTGGAGATGATAAGGCCGATGAGGATAGCCCAGAGGACATATTCGATGTTGGGGAAGGCCCAGTGGTGGGCTTTGGCGTAGGCGTTGATATTTTTTTCGAGGAGTTTGCCAGCAAAGCCGATGGCCGCGAGGAGCGCGATGCCCGGAATGAGGCGGAAGAATTTCGCGCTAAAGGAAATGGGAGGATTTTGCGGTAGTGCGATTGCATCAGCCATGATTGACCTCGAAAGATAGAAATTGGAAAAGCGAAAATAGAAATTCGGGAAACCCAAGAGCACAGGCAAGAGTGCTTGTGCCAGAAGGAGCAAGAGAACCCAAGAGCCGGTAGGATGCCAGCGCTACAAGTGGCAATCCTCGCGGACATGGGGCGCAGAAGTGCTGCGCCCCTACGGAACCGCTTGGAGGTGCGCTACCAGGGGACATGACGGATCAGACCGAAGCGAATGAGGGCCGCGGCAAGCAGCGCGATGAGGACGGCCCAGGTATCGAGCGAGAGCCTGGGTGCGGGCTTGTCAACGGCTTGCGGTTTTATGTCCGACATTGTGTTCCTCCTTACATCAAGAGATCGAGACTCCTTCGAAATTGCCGGACGCGCTGCGCTGCAACCAGTCCAAGGCGTTGGCCGAAGCAGCAGAGTGCATGACCACACGGCCAACAAGCAGCAAAGCAGGCGCAGCCAGAGGCGGGAGCGAAGCGAGCCGCGAAAGAGTCGTGAAGCGCACGGCCTGCTCACGCTGCGATGCTTTTGAAATCACCAAACAGGGAGTTTCCGCTACTATACCCGATTCCATGAGCCAATGTGAAACTGCGGCATAGTCGGGACCGGGCATATAGACGACAACCGTGGTTTCCGAGGTAATGCCCATGGCGGGGAGAAGGCGGATTTCGGGCGAACGCGAATAGGTGGTGAAGAGAACGTGGGAAGCTACGCGGCGGTCGGTGAGAGAAACTTGGGCAGCCGCTGCAGCGCCAAAGGCGGCGGAGATGCCGGGAACGATTTCGAAATCGATTTTGGCAGCGCGGAGGGCATCGATTTCTTCGGCAGCACGGCCGAACAAGAGCGGGTCGCCACCTTTGAGGCGAACGACGATTTCGTGTTTGGAGGCGGCGTGAACGAGGAATGAATTGATTTCGTCCTGGGAGAGCAGGCGAAAACCGCGGCGCTTGCCGACATCGATGCGCTGGGCGGTGGAAGGGATGAGGGCGAGGATCTCCGCGCTGACCAGCGAGTCGTGGAGGACGACGCTGGCGGACTGGAGAAGGCGCAGGGCCTTTATGGTGAGGAGATCCGGGTCACCGGGGCCGGCGCCGATTAGGAAGACCTTTCCAGGGAGGATGGCCATCAGGCGGCTCCTTCCTTGGCGGCGACATGGTTGGCATCGCAGAGAAAGCGCTCGAACATGGGACGGCTGGCAAGAAGATGGAGCCAGCGTTTGGTGGTTTCGGGGTCGGTGTTTTGCGCACGGAGAACTTCGCGGGCGGCCCCGAGCCACTCGAGCCAGGCGGCGTAGTCGGGGCCGTATTGTTCTTCGAGTTCCTTGCGGAGGCGTTGGGCAAGCGCGGGGCTTTTGCCGTTGGTGGAGATGGCGATCTGGAGGTCGCCACGCTGAACGACGGCACCGTAGTAGAAATGGCAGTGGGCGATGTCATCGACGGCGTTGCACAGGATGCCGCGCTTATCGGCTTCGAGATAGACGGATTCGTTGATGCCGGGTAGAGAGGTGGCGGCGACGACCAGGAACATGCCGCGGAGGTCTTCTCCCTCGAAGTGTTTTGGAAGCCAATGGATTTCGCGCTCGCGGGTCCATCCGACGAGCTTGGCGGAAAGCTTGGGAGAAACGACGGTGACGCGCGCGCCGGCTTCGAGCAGACCGGGAATCTTGGAAGCAGCGATTGCGCCGCCCCCAACGACGAGTACGGGGCGATCTTGGAGTTTGAGGAAAGCGGGGAAAAGGGTCATGGAATTTCCTTTTGGGCAGCTCGAGAGAACCGTTGTTCCATCGATAGTGCAGAGGCTTCGATCAAGTCAGGGTCCCTCCACTCCGCGACCCGGCGCACCAAACTGCGGTGCACAAGAAAAAGCCGGGTCGCTCCGGTCGGGATGACAGAATTTCTAGAAGTCATCGGTCCTCCACGGAATGCGGGACGGTGGCGGTTGGGAGATCGCGTTCGGCAAGCTCGGCAGAGCCACCGGCCAGGATAGAGCGAAGAGATTCGTTGGAATGGCGAGCAAGGAATTTCTGGAGTGGCTCGCCGGGCGCGCGCTGGGAATGGAAGAAATCCAGGAGGCGAGCGATGGCGTCGGGGACTTCGCCGGCGGGGCAACGATAACCAACGGGACGTGCGAGGGAGGCAATCTTACCGACGCTGCCGCCAACGCAGAAGTAGTAGGCATCGATCATTTTGCCGTTGAACTTGATTTTCTTACCTTCAATACCGATGTCGGCGATCCAGTGCTGGCCGCAGGAGTTGGGGCAGCCGGTGATGTGGAGACGGAGTTGGTCCTGGTAATTGGGGAAACGCTCTTCGAGTTGTTCGGTGAGCCAGCGAGCAAAAGACTTGGTTTCGGTGAGAGCGAGTTTGCAGAATTCGGAGCCGGTGCAGGCGACGGTGCCGCGAACGAAAGCGGAGGAGTCCACCGGAAGCCCCGCGGCGGTGAGTTCGGAGACAACTGTCGGGACATGGGCCTCGGGGATGTTGATCAGGAGGAGATTTTGCATGGCCGTGTTACGAACGTGGCCGTCGCCGTAGCCTTCGGCGAGATCGGCAGCGAGGTTGAGCTGCGCGGGGGTGATGCGGCCACGAAGGACGGAAGCACCGACGGTGAAGAGGCCGGGCTGCTTTTGAGGGATGACACCAAGATGGTCGCGGTGGACTTGATCGGGAAGCCGTTCGGGTTCAGCGGGAGCGAGAGCGTAGCCAAGCCGGTCCTGGAGTGCGGTGAGGAAGGAGTCGGCGGTCCAGCCGTGTTCGAGGAAAAGAAACTTAAGGCGGGCCCTTTCGCGGGATTGGCGAAGGACATCACTCGAGCGGAAGATTTCGGTGATGGCGCGGACGACAGGGATAACTTGGTTCCAAGAGATGAAAACGTTGAGCGGAACGGCGAGGTGAGGATGAGTCGAGAGACCACCGCCGATGCGAAGGGAGAAGCCGATCTCCTCCCTGTCCTGGGAGTTCACGGTGTGAGCGCTGGGCGGACCGCTTCGGAAGGCGGTCCCTACAACCCCAAGAGTTCGACGAGTAGCGGTAAGGCCGATATCGTTGATTTCGGGGTAGGAGCACCAATCGGGGCAGCCGGTAACAGAGATTTTGTACTTGCGGGGAAGATTGTAGAACTCGGAATTGCCGGCGAGTTCGCGGTCCAGAGCAAGGACAAGCGGAGAGACATCGGCAAGTTCGTGGGCATGCACGCCTGCGAGCGGGCACCCGGTGATGTTGCGGGTGACGTCACCACACGCGCCGGTGGTGCTAAGGCTGACCGACCAGAGACGATCAAGGACCTCCGGGATGGATGAGATAGGGACCCAGTGGAGCTGAATGTTTTGGCGGACGGTGATGTCTGCGACACCATTTCCGTGTTCGGTGGAGAGAGCGGCGATGGTGCGGACCTGATGGCTGGTGAGGAGACCATTGGGAACGCGGATGCGGACCATGAAGAACGGAACGGCGCGGCCTTCGCCACCCGAGCCGCCAACGACGCCGAGGCCGTCGCCCTGCGTGTAAATACCCCAAGGACGGAAATAGGTGCTAAGCCACTCCGGGGGAATGGAAGAGTGGCCCTGGCGAGCGAATTCGCGGATTTCGTCGAGGTGCTCCCAGGGATTTTTTTGGCGCTTGAGACGCTCGACCCGCTGGGCCTTGGTTTCTTTGATTTCCAGCATTTATTGCGCATCCCCTTTCAAAAGCAAACCCGAGAGACGGCTGTTGTCGATCGTGCCGAGCTGGGGCGCAGCAGTGCTGCGCCCCTACACTAGCAACCCAAGAACCGGCCTAAAGGCCGGCCAATACGGAACCCGAGATACACACGACTAAAAACAAAAAGCCCACGTGACGGAAACTCTGGCACGTGGGCTTCGAAAATCAGCGATCAGATCGAGCTAGGTACTGAAGCACGCAAGGCCGGAGTGGGCAGGCTGACAACAACAGCAGGAACAGCTGGCCTGCGGGAGAGAATTGGTCTGGCAGAGGTGCGACATACCTAAAAGAGGTTACGCAGAGTCGGGAAAGCCGTCAACCGGTGCGAATCCTCAAAGATTGGATGCGTAACATCAGTGGATTGGATACATGAGGAGTGAGAGGAGAAGAGAGGGCCGATGACCAGCGGCCCGGCCCTGAAGGCTGTGGCTAATGATCAACGTTATTGCTGCGGTTTGGAGGCGGCGGGGGCCTTGGCAGGTGGCGTCGAAGAAGAGGCCCCACCAATGATGGAGGCGGTCTTGATAGTGTCGAGCTTGGGCCACTTGCTAGCCATATAGTGTTCGCCGAGCTTTTCCATGGCGTCCTGGTCCATGCCGGCGGAGTCGCCGTACTGGTCATACATCATTTCAACGACATTTATGCCCTTGCCGTCGACGGCACCGAAGGGAGCGAACCCCTGGGAGTCGAGGGACGAATTGTCCTTAAGGTTGATAAAGATCTCGACAGTGCGGGAGTTCGGGTCAGCGGTCTTGGCGAAGGTAAGGGTGCCGCGCTTATTCTTCTGGGTGACCGGATCGTCCTTGATGGTGGCCTTGTCCCAGGCGGCGTTGACTGGAGGATAGGCGCTGATGCCGAATTGGACGACGAAGTTAGGAAGCACACGGAAGAAACGGGCGCCGTCGTAGTAGTGGTGCTTGACCAGGTTGAAGAAACGATCGGCGCCGAGAGGAGCCCAGGCGCGAGTGACGGTGACGGTGAAATCGCCGCGGGTGGTTTCGAATTTGACCTGATAGGAGTCCGGAGCGGTCTCCTTAAGGAGAGAGGGTTTGAGAAGTGTGCGGTCGTAGGGAGAGGCGGCGGGTTTGTGGGTGGTGGTGGATTTGGGCTTGGGGGCAGGTGTCGGAGTTGTGGAGGTTTGGGCAAAAGACGGAATGATAGAGAAAAGAAGAAGAGTTGAAATCGGTGCGACGAGCTTGATCATGCGCATAGTGATGATTGCCTCCGTAACTGTGATTGGTGGTTGTGACAAATAGATTCTAGCTCGAAATTAGGCGAGAGGGGAGCGCACGCGCAGCACAGACGAAGGAAGAGGGCGAGGCTGGGATGGTAAAGAGAAGCGCACAATTTCAAAGAAAGAGGAAGAAAAGAATTAACGCAGAGAGCACAGAGGAAGCACACAGAGAACGCAGAGAAGAGAAATCCGAGCGAGGAGAAGAGAACTCGCGAAGTCAAATCGTAAGAGCCCACCTTCGCAAAATGCGCGAAGGATGGGGCGCCGTCAAGCCCAGCATTACGGCGGCATAACACGGAAAACCTCTGAGTTCACGACGGTTGGATCGATTGTGCGGACATGGGGTCCAGCGATGCTGGACCCCTACGCCAAGAGAAAGCGGCGGGACGGTTAGTGAGAATTGAGGTCGTGGGAGACGCGCTGGACATCGGCAAGGACGCGAAGGGTATTTTCGCCGAGGATTTTGCGGATGTCGGATTCGGAGTAGCCCTTTTTGAGAAGGGCATCGGTGATTTGGGGAATGTGGCTGACGTCCTGCATGCCGAGGGGCATGATGGCGCCATCGAAATCGGAGCCGAGACCGACGTGATCGACGCCGGCGATTTTTGCGGCGTGGTCGATGTGCTCGACGATGAGCGTCCAATCGACCTTGGGAAGTTTGCCGGCGTTCATGAAGTCGCGGACGACCTGGTCGCCGGCGACGTATTTGCAGGACTCGTTGTCGCCGCAGCGCTTTTTGATCTCCTCGTTGATTTCCTTTTCCGCGTCGGGATGAGCCGCTTCGTAATCGCGGAATTCCTGGCTGATGAAGCCGACATGGTAGTTGATCTGGATGACGCCGCCGTGTTTGGCGAGATCGCGGATCATGTCGTCGGTCATGTTGCGCGCGGCGTTGCAGAGGGTGCGGCAGGAGGAGTGCGAGGCAAAGACAGGAGCTTTGCTGACGGCGAGAGCGTCGTAGAAGGTTTTGTCGGAGACGTGGGAAATGTCCACGATGATTCCAAGACGATTCATTTCGCGGACGACATCCTTGCCGAACTCGGTGAGGCCGTTGTGGGCAGGCTTATCGGTGGAAGAATCGGCCCACTCGTTGTTTTCCATGTGGGTGAGGGTCATGTAACGAACGCCGAGAGCGGCGAAGGTGCGGAGGGCGGCAAGATCGTTGCCCATCATGTGGCCGCCTTCGACCCCCATAAGGGCGGCGATTTTGTTTTGTTTCTTGGCTGTGCGGACGTCGGCGGCGGTGGTGGCAAGGATGAGATCGTTGGGATTTTTGCGGACGGTTTCGCGGACTGCATCGATTTGATCGAGCGCCTTCTTGACGGCTTCGGGACCGAGGATTTTGCCGGGAATCCAGATAGAGAAGAAGATCGCGGAGAGGCCGCCGTCGCGCATGCGGGGGATGTCGATATTGCCGTCAGCGTGACGAGCGGCGAGATCGAAGTGGGGATCGAGGAGGCGCTGTGTGGTGTCGTCATGGGTGTCGATGACGATGGAGGAGAAGTGCAGCTTTTTGGCTTTGTCGGAGAGAGGAAAGGCGGACATCAGGATGGCTCCAAGGGAGAGGAAGGCGATGAGATGGGCGGCACGGAACATTGAACCTCCAAAGGAGGGAGTGTAGCAGACGGAGTTTGCGGTTGTCAGTTTACGAGTGAGAGTGGGAGAGCCTACTCACATCGTATCCCCCTCGCGAGGTTGAAGTGTTTGAGTGAAATGAGGTGGCGGGAGTTAGCTACCCGGCTGGGGGGAGAGCCGGGCAGCACGCGGCGGGTAGAATCACCGCGTCATGGCTACTTCCGCTCGTTATTTCGATTTGGTGTGTGAGATGAAAGACGCCTACAACCATCGTCTGCGGCTCGTGG
>Ga0326728_10000197_pt1 | contig 251430 bp, 221 predicted proteins | sample MB3enrmetagenome_FD_207602 | JGI IMG/M metagenome (GOLD analysis project Ga0326728, IMG submission 207602) | Lab enriched peat soil microbial communities from McLean, Ithaca, NY, United States - MB31MN | ecosystem: Environmental > Terrestrial > Soil > Wetlands > Peat | place: USA: New York...
GAGGAGCTGTTCGAGAAGCTCTACGACCGCCTGCCCAAGGAGTTCTTCCACATGCGCCAGCTGCTCCTGAGCAGCTTCTGGCGCTCCCCCGAGGACATGGGGCTGGTTCTGCCGCCTTCTGGCGATTAGAACTTTATACCCCCGGAAAGGCCGTTCCACGCCAGTGCTGTGCCCCCATTTCAGATGTGAAGAATCGGACCAGTTTGTGGAAAAAAAGTCCTGAATAGCAACCGGCATTTGGGTTCCAAGTTTCAGTAAGCTCACAACATCCTCGCTCATTTCATGCCACTGGAACATCCAACGATTGGAATGACCAATCTGGGGGATTTCTTCAGCCAACGGAGGCGCCATGTTCTGGCAACAAGTTCTCAACGGGTTGACCTTGGGGGGGGTCTACGCCCTGGTCGCCATTGGCTACACGCTCGTATACGGCGTGCTCGGCATGATCAACTTCGCCCACGGCTCCATCTACACCCTGGGCGCCTACCTGGCCTTCACCGGGGTGGTGATGCTGCACCTGCCCTTCCCCTTGGCCTTCCTCTTCTCCCTGGTCATGACCGCGGTGGCCGGCATCGTGGTGGAACGCACGGGCTACTACCCCTTGCGCAACGCGTCAGTGGAGACCCAGGTCATCTGCATCTTCGGCCTGTCCATCGTGCTGGACAACACGATCATGCTGATCTGGGGATCCCCGGCCAGGGCCTTCCCGATGGACCTCTTCCCCACCAACTTCGAGTTCCTGGGACTGGTCATCTCCCCCGTCCAGATCATCATCATCGCGTTCGCCCTGGTGATCATGGGCCTGCTCTACCTGCTGGTGTTCCGGACCAAGCCGGGCCTGGCCATGCGGGCGGTCGCCCTGAATCCCGAGGCGGCCAACCTGATGGGGATCAACATCGGCCGCCTGCGCCTGCAGACCTTCGTCCTGAGCGCGTCCCTGGCCGCTTCGGCCGGAACCCTCATCGGGGTCTACTACAAGATCATTTCCTACAACGTGGGGCTGAGCATCGTCATCAAGGCGTTCGTGGTCTCCATCCTGGGCGGGATCGGCAACATCGCAGGGGCCATGGTCGGAGGCCTGGTGCTTGGGCAGGTCGAGACCCTGGGCGCCGCCTACGTGTCCACCGGGTACAAGGACGCCTTCGCCTACATCGTCATGATCCTGGTGCTCATGTTGCGGCCGAACGGAATCCTGGGCGTCTACACCCGGGAAAAGGTGTAGGGGGAGACGATGCAGATGGAACGAACGGCGTTTCCAGGCTTGTTCCGGTTCCAGAACCGGCGCAGCCAAGTCACCATCCTGGGCCTCCTGGCGTTGGCTGTGGTCTTCCCCCTGGTGATCCGCGGCGACTACCCGGTCCACATGGCCAATTTCGTTCTCTACAACATGATCTTGGCGGTGAGCCTGGACATCGTCGCGGGGTTCCTGGGCGAGATCAGTTTCGGGCACGCGGGGTTCATCGCCATCGGCGCCTACACCACGGCCATCCTGATGACGAAGGTGTTTCCCGATGCCTGGTGGGGCTTCTGGGTCGCCCTTCCCATCGGGGGGGTCATGGCCGCCGCGGCAGGGGTCCTGGTGGGTTTCCCGGCCCTGCGCATCAGCGGCCAGTACTTCTTCATGGTGACCATGGGCTTCGGCGAAATCATCCGGTTCGTCCTGCTGAACTGGCATGAGGTGACCAACGGGGCGATGGGGGTCACGGCGATCCCGACGCCGAGCATCGGAGCTTTTGTCTTCAGCGAGCGCTGGCACTTCTACTGGCTGTTCCTGGCCATCCTCATCCTGACCTTGATCCCCATCGTGTTCCTGCGCAGGTCCTACATCGGGCGGGCCTGGATCGCCATCAGGGAGGATCCGGTGGCGGCAGAAGCCATGGGCATCCGGCTCACGGCCTACAAGGTGATGGCCTTCGCCATTTCCGCGTTCTTCGCCGGGATCGGCGGGGGGCTCCTGGGAATCTACCTGAACTACCTCCACCCCAGCAATTTCCTGGCCACGGAGAGCATCCTGATCCTGACCATGGTGCTGCTGGGCGGGCCAGGGCTGATCTATGGAGCCCTGTTCGGCGCTGCTCTCATGACCGGGTTGAGCGAGGTGCTCAGGCCCCTGGGCGATGCCCGAATGCTCTTCATCGGGGCCATGATGATGATGCTGATGATCCTGAGGCCGCGCGGAATCTTGGGGAAATAGGATGTTCGAAGGAAACCGGGCCAACAACCGAATTCAGAGATCAGAGGAAAAAGTGATGCCCACACGTGTCGAAGAACCGCATCTCCAGGAGGAGGCCACCGAGCCCCTCCTCCGGGGCACCGGGATCACCGTTCGGTTCGGTGGATTGACGGCCGTGGACCACGTGGATTTCTGCATTGCCCCGGGAATGATCATGGGGCTCATCGGCCCCAACGGCGCCGGGAAGACCACGTTGTTCAACGCCATCTCCGCCCAGGTCAAGCTGAGCGAAGGGAAGTTGCTGCTCAACGGCAGCCAAGGCCCGGTCGATTGTGCCGGGCTGCATACCCACGAAATCACCAAGGCCGGAATCGGGCGGACCTTCCAGAACACCCGGATCTTCAAGCGCATGACCGTGCTGGAGAACGTGCTGGTGGGGAGCCATTGCCGGTTCGACCGGCCGGTCTTTTCGGTGATGCTGGGGACCCTCGGCTACCGGCGCGAGGAGCGGCAAAGGATCAAGGAGGCCCAGGACCTGCTCGAGATGGTGGGTCTCTCCCAGTACGCCCGGGACCGGGCCAGCAGCCTTCCCTACGGCCTCCAGCGACGCCTGGAGATCGCCAGGGCCTTGGCGGCGTCCCCTTTCCTCCTGATGGTCGACGAGCCGAGCGCGGGCATGAACGACCACGAGACGGCCGAACTGGTCGAGTTCCTGCACCAGGTGCGCGAACAGTTCAAGCTGACCATCTTCCTGATCGAGCACGACATGAAATTCGTCATGTCGCTGTCGCAACGGATCATGGTCCTGAACAGCGGCCGCAAGATCGCCGAAGGCACCCCAAGCGAGATCCAGACCAATCCGGAAGTCATTGAAGCCTACTTGGGCAGGGAAGGCCAACATGCTTGAAATTCGGGGGCTCATCGCCGGGTACACGGAACGCCCGGTCCTCAAATCGGTGGAATTCAAGGTGGGGGATGGCGAGGTGGCCGCCGTTCTGGGCGCCAACGGAGCCGGCAAGTCGACGCTCCTGCGGACCATCTCCGGCCTCCTCCGGGCCAGGAAGGGCAGCATCCTGTTCGATGGCCACGACCTGGTCCGGCTGCATCCCCACCAGATCGTCGCCAGAGGGATCTCCATGGTCCCGGAAGGACGGCAAGTGTTCTCCAGGCTCACGATCATGGAGAACCTCCGCCTGGGGGCCTACCTGGAGACCAACAAGGGCCGGATCAAGGAAGGCCTGGAACGGGTTTTCGAACTGTTCCCGAGGCTCAAGGAGAGGGTCGGCCAGACCGCCGGATCCCTCAGTGGCGGAGAACAGCAGATGCTGGCGATTGGGCGGGCTCTCATGAGCCGTCCCCGGTTGCTCCTCCTGGACGAGCCATCCATGGGCCTGGCTCCCCTCCTGGTGGCCCAGATCTACCGCATCGTCTCCACCATCAACCAGCAGGGCACCGCCGTGCTGCTGGTGGAACAGAATGCCCGGATGGCCTTGAGCGTCGCCCAGCACGCCTACGTCATCGAAACGGGAACCCTGGTCCTGGGCGGTACCGCCGCCGAGTTGCAGCGGGACGACCGGGTACGCAAAGCCTACCTGGGCGAGTCATGAACCAAGGATGAATCGGAAGAAAGGAGGGTGAACGACACGAACAACCGCACCAGCTTTCCCCGCAAGTGATCCATTCCCCTGCAACCCACCCACATCGACAAGAGGAGTTCCATGCTAACCAAACTCGTTTCCAATCTGACCTGCCTGGCCATGGCGCTGGCCGTGTCTCCCTTCAGCTACGCCCAGGCGACCATCAAGATCGCCGTTGCCGGCCCCATGACCGGGGACTATGCCATCTGGGGCGACCAGACTTACCGCGGCGTCGAGATGGCCATGCAGGACCTCAACGCCAAGGGCGGCGTCCTCGGCCGGAAGTTCGAGTTCGTCAAATTCGACGACAAGGCCGATTCCATCGAGGCCGCCAACGTGGCCCAGCGGATCGTCGGAGACAAGGACCTGGTCGCCGTCATCGGCCATGTCTTCAGCTCCTGCACCCTGGCCGCGGGCCCCATCTATTCCCGCGGGAAGATCACGGAAATCGCCGTGGCCTCCTCGAGCAAGAAGGTCCTGCCGAGCGGCAACTACGTGTTCCGGATCAACCTGGGCGACGAGAAGGCCGGGGTCGACATGGCCAACTACACCGTGCAGAAGGTGAAGGCCAAGAAGATCGCGGTGATCATGGACCAGAGCGACTACTGCGAGGGCCTCGTCTCGGCGTTCCAGGCGGAGGCCGAGTCGAAGGGCGGATCGATCGTCACCAAGCAGAGGTTCGTCGGCGGCCAGGACCGGGATTTCAACGTCATCCTCACTTCGGTCAAGGCTCTCAACCCGGACCTCATCCTGTTGGCCGCCTTCTCCCCCGACGCTGCGCTGATCGCCCAGCAGGCCAGGAACCTCGGGGTCAAGACCCCCCTGGAGGTCCCCGATGCCGCGTGCAATGCGGACTTCCTCAAGCTGGCCGGTGTGTCCGCCGAGGGAGTCCTGGGATTCAACTACTTCGATACGACCTCCAGCGACCCGAGGATCCAGAACCTGGCGAAGAGGTACAAGGCCAACTACAACGAAGAGCTGGAAACCTTCACGCCCTATGCCTACGATGCCATGCTCGCGATTGCCGATGCCATCAAGGTCGCCGGCAAGGCGGACCGGGCCTCGATCTATGCAGCCCTCCCCAAGGTCAACATAAAGAACGGCCTGACCGGCCAGATCTCGTTCCAGAACCGCGAACGTGAGGTGAGCTACAGCGCCGTGCACAAGGTCAAGAACGGCCAGTGGGAGTCGCTGGGGCTGACCCAGTAGCGCAACGGATGGGCGGGACGGCCACGGCCTTTCCGCCGGAATGACATGCCCTGAGCAAGGAGGAACGTCATGGCAGAACCGGCTCTCCTGTTCGGCGACCGCCACGCCAGGAAGAGGATCTCCCTGCTGGGCGTCCCCTACGACAGTGCTGTCTCCATCGGCCGGCCCGGCGCCCGATACGCTCCGGAACGGATCCGGGCCGCGCTCCGGTGGAACCTGATGCGGTTGAAGGAAGGGGCCTTCTTCGATGTGGAGGGGCGCCGGGTGGTTCGCCTGGACGACCATGCCATCGAGGACTGGGGCGACTGCCCGGTGTTCGGCGACGACCACCCGGCCACCCTGGAACTGGCCCGGCGGCGCATGACGGAGGTCCTGGCTTCCGGCGCCTTTCCCATCGCGCTGGGCGGGGACCATGCGGTGACCATCCCGCTGGCCCGCGCCTTCCATGACCACCATGACGGACCTCTGGGCATCATCCATGTGGACGCCCATCTCGACCTGGTGGACGAGAACCCGCGCCAGGGCCGCCAATCCGGGTCGAGCCCCATGCGCCGCTCCCTGGAGCTGGGCCGGTTCAGGCCGCAGAACCTCGTGCAGGTCGGGGTCCGGGGCTTCAACTACCCAGACCAGTATGAATATATCGTCAAACAGGGCATCCATCACATCACCGCCGGCGAAGTCCACGACATGGGAGGAAGGGCGGCCGCGGAGCGGGCGTACGAGATCGCCTCCGCGGGCGGAGCCAAGGTCTACCTCTCCTTCGACATGGATGCGATGGATTACGCCTTCGCCCCCGGCACCGGAGCCGACGAAGCCGGCGGCTTCACCACCCACGAAATCCTCCAGTTCTTCCGCAGCGTGGCCCCCAAGGTGAACGCCATGGACATGGTCGAAGTGAACCCCATGACCGACCAGCAGGACGCCACCTGCGGCCTGGCCTCCCAGATCATCTTCACCGTCATCGCGGCCAGGGTTGCCAAGGGCGTGTAAGCCACGGCCCTCCAGCGCGGCTCGAATCAAGGTCTTCTCACCAACGGAAATGAGGTCGTCATGACAACGTCAGAAAGTTCTTCCGCGAAACCCGCTCAGAAACCCATTGTGCACCTGGCCTTCGAACGCAGCGAATTCGATTCCCGCATCCAGAAGGCGCGCCAGGCCATGGCCGGCGCCGGCATCGAGGTCCTGCTCGTGACCGACCCGACCAACATGGGGTGGCTGACGGGGTATGACGGCTGGTCGTTCTACGTCCACCAGTGCGTCATCCTGCCGATGGAAGGCGAACCGGTGTGGTTCGGACGGGAAATGGACGCCCAGGGCGCGCTCAGGACCGTGTTCATGCGGCCCGAGAACATCGTTGGCTACCCTGACACCTATGTGCAGTCGCGGGAACGCCACCCGATGGACTACCTGTCCACCGAGGTGATCAAGGCGCGGGGCTGGAGCCAGGCCCGGATCGGCGTCGAGATGGACAACTACTACTTCAGCGCCGCGGCGTTCGCCTCGCTCCAGCAGCACCTGCCCGGCGTGACCTGGGTTGACGCCACCGCCCTCGTCAACTGGCAGAGGGCCGTCAAGTCGAGCCGGGAAATCGAGTACATGCGCATGGCCGGAAAGATCGTAGAGCGGATGCACGCCCGGATTTTCGAAAAGATCGAGCCGGGAGTCCGCAAGAGCGACCTGGTCGCAGAGATCTATTCAACCGCCATCGCCGGCGTCGACGGGCAGGGGGGCGACTACCCCGCCATCGTGCCCCTGCTGCCTACCGGCGACGATGCCGCCGCGCCGCACCTGACCTGGGACAATTCGAAGTTCGAGCGCAATGCCGGGACGTTCTTCGAGATCGCCGGCTGCTACAAGCGGTACCACTGCCCGCAGGCCCGGACCGTTTATCTCGGCCGTCCGCCCAAACATTTCATCGATGCCGAAAAGGTGATCGTGGAAGGCATCGAGGCCGGCCTGGCGGCTGCCAAGCCCGGCAACCGGTGCGAGGACATCGCCCACGCTTTCCTTGGCGTGCTGAAGCGGGTGGGGTTCGAAAAGGGGAGCCGCGTCGGTTATCCCATCGGCGCCAGTTATCCCCCGGACTGGGGCGAGCGCACCATGAGCCTGCGCCCGGGGGACCGGACCGTCCTCAAGCCCGGGATGACGTTCCATTTCATGCCCGGCCTGTGGATGGACACCTGGGGACTCGAGATCACCGAGAGCATCCTGATCACTGAAACCGGGGCGGAACCGTTCTGCAGCACACCGCGAAAACTGTTCGTTAAGGAATAGCCATCCCGCAGGTATCCGTGACTCTCATCACCTGGCCGCCGGCACTGGGTTTTCCTGGAGCCTGGTCGCAAAGGACGGCGTCAATACCCTTGGCATTAAGGAACCTTCCGTGACCACCAGACGAATTAAAGAACTGTCCCAGATATACCTCCCAGAAATGGTGGACCTGCGGCACACCATCCACATGCACCCGGAACTGGCCTATGAGGAGAACCATACCTCCCAGCTCATCCGGGAAACCCTGGCATCCCTCGGCATCCAGCATGTGTCCGGCATCGCCAAGACGGGAGTGGTGGGGCTCATCAAGGGGAAGGGGCCAGGAAAGACCGTCTTGCTGAGGGCGGACATGGATGCCCTGCCGATCCAGGAGGACCTGGATCTGGAATACAAGTCAAAAATCAACAACCGCATGCATGCCTGCGGCCACGACGGGCACGTGGCCGGCCTGCTGGGCGCGGCCATGATCCTGAACGACCTCCGGAGCCAGTTCAACGGCAACGTCAAGCTCGTCTTCCAGCCCGCGGAGGAAATCACCAACGGAGGTGCCGCCCGGATGATCGAGGAGGGCGTCCTGGACGATCCTCCGGTGGATGCGGCGTTCGGCTGCCACCTGTGGGGCGAGGCGAAGGAGGGAACGGTCCAACTGTGCCCGGGCCCGATGATGGCCGCATCGCTCGACTTCAAGTTCACCATCATCGGCAGGGGAGGACACGGCGCCCTGCCCCATCTGGCCTTGGACCCCATCATCATGGGCGTCCAGGCCATCAACTTCATGCAGAGCATCATCAGCAGGCGCACCGACCCCATGGAGACGGCAGTCCTTTCCATAGGCTACATCCGGGGTGGCGAGACCGAGAACATCATTCCCGATCACCTGGAAGCGAAGGGGATGATCCGGACCTTCAATGAGCAACTCAGTGACAACATCAAGACCGAGATCGAAAACATCCTGAGAGCCATCACGGAATCCCAGAAGGGCAGCTACAAGTTCGAATTCAAGCAATCCTCTCCTTCGGTCATCAATGACCGCAAGCTGACCGAGCTGGTATCGAACTCGTTCTCGAAGATCGTCGGCAAGGACAACGTCAATGCCATGTGCAAACCGACCATGGCGAGTGAGGATTTCGCGTTCTACAGCCACAAAGTGCCCTCGGTGTTCGCCTTTGTGGGCATCGCCAAAAACGTTGCCGAGCCGGTCCTGCACCACCATCCCAAATTCCGGTGGGACGACAGCAACCTCCAGGTCCTTGCGGAGGGATTGGCCCAGATAGCTATGGATTTCCTGAATGGGTGATGACCACCCGGGGGCGTGAACCGAAGCAGGCCGCGCGAACCACCCGGAACGCCTGCCCGCTCCGGCGTCAGGTCTCCGCCAGGCCTTCCTCCGTGAGCATGTTCATGAGCCAACTGCGGAATTTGGTCAGCAGCTTGTTGTTCTTATTCTCCTCGGTGAATACCAGGTAGTACCCGAAGGGGTTCTGCTGGCTGTAGTCCAGGACCTGGACCAGTTCCCCGGACTGGAGCTGCTCGACGATGAAGCACCTGGGGATCAGAGCCAGGCCCAGGCCGACGCAAACCCCCCGGATCAGCACGGAATAAAAATCCCATTTTATGATATGGTCAACGCTCTCAGGTTTTATCTTTAACGCCTCGAATGCTTTTGGCCAAGCCGTCGGCACTTCGGAGTGTTCGATCAGAGTGAAGGTGGCCAGATCGGCCGCGGACTGGATCGGCGGTTTCCGGTCCAGCAGGGCTTTGCTCGCGACCAGCACCAGTTCCTTCCCGCAAAGGTAGTCAGCCTTGCAGCCTGCCCATTCTCCCTCGCCGAAACAGATGTAGGCGTCGTACATGTACGGGAAGGTCTCATCCAGCTGGACCATCGGGTAGATGGAGAACTGCACCTTCCCGGTCAAGTTGGAATCCGAAAGCTCGGAATACCGCGGGAGCAGCCACCGTTCCGCGAAAGTGGGAAGGACTTGCACCTGGAGAGTCTCGGACTGCCGCTTCTGGCGGGCCACCTTCACCCCGCCCTCCGTGAGCTTGGACAGCGCAGCCCGGGTGCAGGCCAGGTAGATCTGGCCAGCTTCGGTGAGAGTCAAACCGAACTTGCCCCGGGCGAACAACTCGACCCCAAGGCAGTTCTCCAGGGACTGCAACTGCTTGCTCACGGCACTGGTCGTCAGGCACAATTCCTGCGCCGCGTGGGCGCAATTCAAGTACCGAGCCGCCGACTCGAAAACCCGAAGCGCCTGGGTAGAAGGAATCTGTGTCCGGATCATGGTGCCCTGGCAACCCCACCGCAGTCATCAGCCTGGGATTTCGTGCCCCTTCCTTGATGGTAGCCCTGAACCCCCGTGGCGGCAAGCTATCCCCTTGTCCCCAGGCCGGTTCTTGGAAAATCGAGCGGGTCCCGGGTCGGGCCGGCAACCCGGTGTGCGCCCTGGGCAACCGGGCCGGTTGCCGGTCCCGGGCTGTCCTGCACGGGCTGCGGCCGTGGTCCGGGCGCAGGCAATCCCGACGGGACCCGCAAAAGCAGATGAGGTTTTCCATTCGGGAAACAATTCGAGTAAAAAATTCGCATTTCATACAAGGGCGACGTCATTATACTTTTTTTGGGATCATTTTAAAAATTCCATTGTCATCGGGAGACCTTCCGCGCTGCTCCAGCTTTCCTTGCGGGGGGCACGGACCGGTGCCGCGATCACGTCCAACAACAGGGAGCCAAGCAATATCATGGGAAAGCCCGGGGTCTGGGAGAGAGCGGGCACCGGGCTGACGGTTCAGGCCCATTCATCCAAAAGGGAGGATTCAAAATGTTGCAAGAAATAGATGTTTTTGATGCCACGGCTGCCATCGAACAGATGGACCGGTGGGAATCGAATGCCCGCACGTATGCGCGACGCTTCAAGGTCATTTTTACCGAAGGCGACGGCATGGTTTTGACGGCCAGCGACGGCCGCAAGTTCATCGACTGCCTCTGCGGTGCCGGCACTCTCTTGCTCGGGCACAATCACCCGGCGGTCATTTCGGCCATCAAGGGCGTGATCGATGACAAGCGACCGCTCCACATGCTGGACATGCGCACGGTCGAAAAATTTGCATTCATGCAGAAGATCATGTCGGTCCTGCCTCCCGAATTCGCCAAGGAGGCCAAGATCCAGTTCTGCGGCCCGGCCGGCACCGATTGTGTCGAGGCGGCCATCAAGCTCTGCAAGACCGCGACCAGGCGCAGCGTCATGATCGCGTTCCAGGGAGGTTTCCACGGGCATTCCCAGGGCGCGCTGGCCCTCATGGGCAGCATCGGGCCCAAGGTGCCGAGCCTGGCCGCCGACTGTCACTTCTTCCCCTATCCGTGCGCCTACCGCAATCCGATCGAGATCGGCGGGGCCGCCGGCGCGCGCATCCTGGCGAACCTGTTCTGCAACTCCCTGCGCGACCCCAAGTGCGGCTTCACCAAGCCCGCGGGGGTCATCATCGAAGCCATCCAGGGTGAAGGCGGGGTCAACCCGGCCGACCCGGATTTCCTGCGCGCGGTCAGGCAGGTGACCGGGGAACTGGAAATCCCGCTCATCCTCGACGAGATCCAGGCGGGAATGGGGCGCTCCGGGAAGTTCTGGGCCTTCGAGGAGTCGGGAATCACCCCCGACGTGATCACCATTTCCAAGGGCGTGGGGGGCGGCCTTCCCCTGGCGATCGTGGCCTACAACCAGAAACTGGACAAGTGGGGCCCCGGCGCCCACACCGGAACCTTCCGCGGCAACACCATGGCCTTCGCGGCCGGAGCGGCGACCATCCAGTTCATCCTGGACAACGACCTTCCCGCCAACGCCGTCGCCATGGGTGAACGTTTCCGGGAGCACTTCCTCCGCATGCAGGCCAAGTGGCCCTTCATCGGCGATGTCCGCGGCCGCGGCCTCATGCTCGGCATGGAGATCGTCGATCCCGGCGGCAAGCTGGACTGCGGCGTTCCGCCGCCGAACGAGGAACTCGCCCTCCAGATCCGCGCCCAGTGTTTCCAGAACGGACTCCTGATCGAACTCGGCGGACGCGGCAGCGACGTCGTGCGGTTCCTGCCTCCGCTCAACATCACCCGGGAGCAGGTCGACGAGGTCTGCGCCATCTTCGAGGCATCGGTCGAAGCGGCCATAAAGAAATAAGCCGATTGCTCCATCCCGCCACCGTGCCCATAATGGGCCCGAACCAGGACAACCCAAAGGAGGCGTCATCGGCAACGTGCTGCCCCGGGAGACCCAGCAGCTGGTGGGCTTGGCGTTGGCTTTGCCCTGCATCGTTGACTACCGGGACCAGGGCACCGGCGCCGCCACCACCCTGGAGGAGGCGCTGCGATGAAACCGGCCCAGCGCATCGCCAACCAGCGCCCCAGCCCGATCCGGACCATCGGCGTGGGGGCGCCCCCGGACGCGGTGCCCATGGGCCTGGGCGAGCCGGGCTGGGCCCTGCCCGAGCCGGCCCGCCTGGCCCTGGCCCGGCACCAGGGCCGGTGCCCCTACGGCCCCAACACCGGGCTGCCGGAGCTGCGGGAGGCGGTGGCGGCCCGGTTCGGGGTCGCGCCGGCCCGGGTGATGCTGGGCTGCGGCAGCCAGGGCCTGCTGTTCGCCCTGTTCCAGGCCTGGCTGGAGCCGGGGGACCAGGCGCTGGTGCCGGACCCTGGATTCCTGGCCTATCCGGCCCTGGCCAGCATGGCCGGAGCCGAGGCGGTGCCCTATCCCTTGGCCCCGGACGACACCCTGGACCCGGACGCCTTCCGGGCCGCCCTGGACCGGGCTCCCGGCGCCAAGGTGGCGGTCATCAACCACCCGGGCAATCCCACCGGCGGCGGGGCCACCGCCCAGGCCTTGGCGGCGGTGGCCGAGGCCGCCGAAGCCCGGGGGGTGCTGCTGATCTCGGACGAGGTCTACCGGGAACTGCACCTGGGCCCGAAGCCGCCGTCCTTGCGGGACGTGAGCGCCACCGGGCTGGTGCTGGAATCGGTGAGCAAGGCCTGGGGCGCCCCCGGGCTGCGGGTGGGCTGGGCCGTGGGGGATCCCGCCTGGCTGACCCCGGCGCAGCTCGTGCACCTCTACATGGTCTCCACCCCGGCCCGCCCGTCCCAGTTGGCCGCCCTGGCCCTGCTGGAGGCGTCGGACACGGTGCTGGCCGAGGCCAGGGAACACTTGCGCCAGCGCTGGGAAGCCTTCGCCGGGGCGTACCGGGAGGGCTTCGGGGCCGAGCCGCGCCCATCCGCCGGCGGCTTCTACCATTGGCAGCCCCTGCCCGCATGGGCCCTGGCCGACCCCATGGCCTTCTGCCTGCGCCTGCGGGACGAAGGCGGGGTGGTGACGATTCCGGGGCAGACCTTCGGGGAACGGGGGCGCGGGCACCTGCGCCTCAGCTACGCCAGCGACCCGGACCAGGTCCGGGAAGGGGTGCGCCGCCTGGCGCCCTTCTGGCGGGCGTGAAATCCATGTAGGATCCTGTCGGCCCCTGGGACCATAATGGGGCCATCCCAACCAGGCTGATCGGAGGTCCTCATGGCGATCCTGCTCTCCCGCCGCGACGTGGCGCGTCTTCTGGACATGAACGAGGTGATCGAAATCATGGCCGGGGCCTTCGCCGACCTGGCCCAGGGCCAGGCCGTGCTCCCCCTGCGCACGCCCATTTTCGTGCCGGAGCATGCCGGGGTGTCCCTGACCATGCCCGCCCTCCTCAAGGGCTCAGGCGCCCTGGGACTGAAGGTGGTGTCGGTGTACGCGCAGAACCCGACCCGGTACCAGTTGCCCACGGTGCTGGCCACCATCCTGCTCCAGGACCAGGCCACCGGCGCGGTGGTGGCGGTCATGGACGGGGGCTACCTCACCGCCGTGCGCACCGGCGCGGTGGCGGGCCTGGCCGCGCGCCTCCTGGCCCGCAAGGACGCCAAGGTGCACACGATCATCGGCACCGGCGGCATGGCCCGGGCCCAGATCTGGGCCGTGGCCTGCGCCCGGAACATCGAGAAGCTGGTGCTGTACTCGGTGGACCCCATGGACAAGCGCAAGGCCTTCCTGGAATCCCTCAAGGACCTGGTGACCTGTCCCATGGTCCTGGCGGAGGATCCCGCCCAGGCGGTGGGGGAGGCGGACGTGATCACCCTGATGACCAGTTCCACCACGCCAGTGCTGGAGGGCCGCTGGGTCAAGCCCGGAACCCACATCAACGGCATCGGCGCCCACACCGCCAAGATCCGCGAGCTGGACACCCAGACCGTGCAGCGGGCCAGCAAGGTGGTGTGCGACCTGGTGGACGCCTGCAAGTCCGAGGCCGGGGACCTCATCATCCCGGCGGACCAGGGGGATTGGAGCTGGGACCGGGCCTGCTCCCTGGGCGACCTGGTCACCGGCAAGGTGCCCGGCCGCCAGGGGGAGGCGGAGATCACCGTGTTCAAGAGCGTGGGCCTGGCCATCCAGGACATTTCCACCGCCGCGTACGTGTACCGCAAGGCGGTGGAGAAGAAGGCGGGCACGGAGTTCAACTTCCTCGACTAGGTTCAGCGCCGGCGAGGTTTTTTCGGGCCGGGGGGGAATGCTGGCCGGTGGCGGAAGGACCGGCCGGAATGACGGGGGTCACGTTGGTCCTGGCGGCGCTTGCGCGGACCCCGCTGGAACCGATGTTTAGTTTGTCGGGAAGAGCAGGATGAAGGCCACTTAGAAGTCATCACAGGTTTTTTAAGATGGATGTGGTGGCGCCTTCCCCCCAGCGCGGGCCAGGCCCCGCTCTTTCCCTGGGCCAAGGTCCGGAACCCTGACGCCCCCACGCCGCAGGCTCCCCGCGTTCCGGGGCGCAGCCGGCCTCCGTACCACCCCAGGTGCCGCCGCCGGCCGTTCCGGAACCGCCGCGCCACCCAGCCCTGAAGGAAATTTGGAAATGCGCCATTTCCCCCTTTCCCTGCTCCTGCTTTGCCTCGCGGCCGTCCCAGCCGCCGCCCAGACCCCCGGCCCCCGCGCCTTCAGTCCGGAGCTGTACCAGAAGATCCAGCAGCTGCGCCAGGAGATCCAGGCCAGCGGGCTGCAGTTCCAGGTGGACGTGAACCCGGCCATGCAATACGACCCCGGGCGCCTGTGCGGCACGCGCATCGAGCTGATGCCGCCGGAATTCCTCGCCCACGAGCCGGGGGGCTACGAGAACTACCAGGCCCAGGAGGATGTCCCCGCCCTGCCCCGTTCCTATGTGGGCGTGTTCAGCAATCCCAAGGACCAGGGCCAGTGCGGCAGCTGCTGGGCCTTCTCCACCATCGGCTCCCTGGAGGGGGCGGCCCTGAAGCAGGCCGGCGCCCCCAATGGGCAGGTCAACGCGGACGGCTCCATCACCTGCAGCGGCACCCTCCCCGCCCTGTCCGAGGAGCAGGTGCTGTCCTGCAACCCCTGGGGCTGGGCGTGCAACGGGGGCTACTTCGCCTTCGACATGCTGATGCCGTCCAAGGTGGGCCGCAAAGGCTACTACCCCGGCGCGGTGCCCGCCATCTCCTTCCCGTACGTGGGGGACACGGTGGCCTGCAGGATCGCCCGCAACGCCACCTGCACGCCGGTCACCCAGTGGGGTTTCGTGGCGAGCGGCAATGCGGTACCTCCGGTGGCCGCCGTCAAGCAGGCCATCCTGAAGTACGGGGGGGTGTCCGCCTGCGTCTACGCGGACAGCACCTTCCTCGCCTACTCGGGCGGCGTGTTCAGCGACACCACCTACTACAACTCCATCAACCACGCCATCGTCCTGGTGGGCTGGGACGACGCCAAGGATGCCTGGCTGCTGAAGAACAGCTGGGGCCCGTCCTGGGGGATCGACGGGTTCATGTGGATCAAGTACGGTACCTCCAACGTCGGGCTGGGCGCCTGCTGGGTGACGGACTGACCAGGGCGAGGTCCCAGGGAACCCTGGCCCCCGGCGGGCAGCCGCATGGTATGATGCCTGGAAATTGCTGTATAAACTAACTTGTGAGGTGTTCGACCGCTGCCGCAGGCTCCTTCGTCGCAAGCCTTTTTTGAGGAGTCCCTACCCATGCTGGTCGCCGTCATGGCCCTTCTCGTGTGTTGCGCCCTGCTCACCGCCCTTTCCGGGATCCCCGGACTGTACCTGCGGGCCGGGGGCGGGCGGGCGGCGGCCTGGCTCATGGGCGCCGGCGCCCTGGCCGGTTTGGCAGCGGCGGCGCTGGTGCTTGCGGGGGCCGGGCCGGCGGCCCAGGTGCTCTCCCACACCCCCCTGGGCAGCCCGGGCTACCTGCGCCTGGATCCCATCGGCGCCTTCTTCCTGGTGCCGGTGGCGGTCCTGCCCGCCTGCGGCGCCGTGTTCGGCGTGGGCTACTGGGGCGAGGGGCACGAGGGGGCACGCACCCTGCGGCTGCTGTACGGGCTCACCACCGGCTTCCTGGTGGTGCTGGTGGCCGCGGCCCACGCCCTCACCTTCCTGCTGGCCTGGGAAGGCATGGCGGTGGCGGGGTTCGTGCTGGTGATGGCCGAGGACCGGGATCCCGCCACCCGCCGGGCGGGCTGGGTCTACCTGGCCGCCACCCACACCGGGACCCTGTGCCTGTTCGCCGCCTTCGGCCTGGCCGCCGGCCCCGGGGGCCTGTTCGGCGCCGGCGCGGGCGGGTTCCTGTTCACCCCGGCGGCCCCCGGGCTGGCGGCCACCTCCCGGGGCGCCCTCACCTTCCTCCTCTTCCTGGTGGGTTTCGGCTTCAAGGCCGGCATCTTCCCCCTGCATTTCTGGCTGCCCCCGGCCCATGGGGCCGCCCCCAGCCACGTCTCCTCCATCATGTCCGGGGTGGTCATCAAGATGGGCATCCTGGGCCTGGTGCGCCTGGTGGCCCTGGTGCCGGACCCGCCCTTGTGGTGGGGGGCGCTGCTGGTGGTCCTGGGCGCCCTGTCGGGCCTCCTGGGGGTGGCCTTCGCCCTGGCCCAGCACGACCTGAAGCGCCTGCTGGCCTACCATTCCATCGAGAACATCGGCATCATCCTGCTGGGCCTGGGGCTGGGCACCCTGGGCAAGGCCTCCGGGCACCCGGTGCTGGCTCTGCTGGGCTTCGCCGGCGCCCTGCTGCACGTGCTGAACCACAGCCTGTTCAAGGGCCTGCTGTTCCTGGGCGCCGGCTCGGTGGTGCACGCCACCGGCAGCCGCGACCTGGAGCGCCTGGGCGGGCTGGGCCACACCATGCCCTTCACCGCCGCGGCGTTCCTGGCGGGCTCCTGGGCCATCTGCGGGCTGCCGCCCCTGAACGGCTTCGTGAGCGAGTGGCTGATCTACCTGGCCGCCTTCCAGGGCCTGGCCTTCCTCCATCCCGGCTGGTCGGTGCTGGCCCTGGCGGCCCTGGCCATGATCGGGGCCCTGGCCGCGGCCTGCTTCGCCAAAGTGTACGGCGTGGTGTTCCAGGGCCGGGCCCGCTCCCCGGAAGCCGCCCGGGCGGCGGAGGTGTCCCTGGCCATGCGCGCGCCCATGGGCGTGCTGGCCTGCGCCTGCATCGGCCTCGGCGCCGCCCCCCTGCTGGTGGCCCCGGCCCTGGCCCGGGCGGCGGCGGCGCTGGCCGGGACGTCGGAACCCTTGGCCCTGGGGGGGATCGCCCACCTGTGGGTGCTTTCGGCCCTGGCCCTGCCTTTGGCGGCGTTGGCGGTGCTGCTGTGGGCCTGGTCCCGGAGGCGCGGCGCCCATACCACCGGCCAGCCCACCTGGGACTGCGGCTACGCCGCCGACTGCCCCCGGGCCCAGTACACCGCCTCCTCGTTCGCCGACAGCCTGGTGGGGAGCCTCCGCTACGTGCTGTGGCCCAGGGAGCGCCGCCCCAAGCTGCGGGCCCTGTTCCCGGGACCCCGGGGCTACCGCTCCCACGTGCCGGACCCGGTGCTGGAACGGGCCGCGGAGCCGGGCTTCGACCTGGCGGCCCGGGGCCTGGGGGTGCTGCGCTTCCTCCAGGGCGGCCACCTGGCCCTGTACCTGCTGTACATCCTCGTCACCCTGGTGGTGCTCTTCCTCTGGATGGTGGCCTGAATGTGCGAGCCCGCCCTTGCCCGCATCCCGCAGGTCCTGGTGCACGTGCTCACCGCCCTGCTGCTGCCGCCCCTGCTCCCGGGGCTGATCAACAAGGTCAAGGCCCTGGTGGCCGGACGCCAGGGTCCGCCGGTGCTGCAGCTGTACTACGACCTGGCCAAGCTGGCCCGCAAGCAGGCCGTCATCAGCCGCGCCACCACCTGGGTGTTCCTGGCCGGGCCGGCGGCGGTGGCGGCGGCGGCCCTGGTGGCCTCCCTGCTGGTGCCCTTCGGCCACGCGCCGGCGCCGGTGCACTTCGAGGGGGACATGATCCTGTTCGCCTACCTGTTCGGGCTGGCCCGCTTCGCCACGGTGCTGGCGGCCCTGGACACCGGCTCCAGCTTCGAGGGCATGGGCGCGGCCCGGGAGGTGACCTTCTCGGTGCTGGCCGAGCCCGCCCTGTTCCTGGGCTTCGCCGCCCTGGCCAAGGTCTCGGGCAGCCTGTCCCTGTCCGGGATGCTGGCGCTGGGGGGGCCGTCCCTGTTCCGGGCCACCGGCCCCCTGATCCTGGTGCTGGCGGGGTGGATCACCGTCTACCTGGCGGAGAACGCCCGCATCCCGGTGGACGACCCCAACACCCACCTGGAGCTCACCATGATCCATGAGGTCATGGTGCTGGACCATTCCGGGCGGCCCCTGGCCCTGGCGCTGTACGGCGCCAGCCTGAAGCTGCTGGTGCTGGGGGCGCTCATCGTCGGCCCCCTGCTGCCCCGCACCGGCCGTCCCTGGGCCGACTGGGCGGCCTTCTACGGCGCCATGGCGCTGCTCGCCGCCGGAGTGGGGGTGGTGGAGTGCATCACCGCCCGGCTGCGCCTGAACCGGGTGCCCCAGTTCCTGGTGGCCGGGCTCCTGGCCACCGCCTTCGCCTTCTTCCTGCTGCAGGCCTGATCATGCTGACGGACCTGCTCATCGCCCTGATCGTCCTCACGAACTTCGCCATGGCGGTCACCAGCCGCATCAACAAGGCCATCCAGACGGCGGTGGTGCAGGGGGTGCTGCTGGGCCTGCTGCCCCTGGCCATGGGGCTGGGGCGGCACCCGCACATCCTGCTGATGGTGGCCTCCACGGTGGCGGTGAAGGGCTGGCTGATCCCGCACCTGTTCCGCCGGGCCACCCGCCGCCTGAAAACCCCCCGGGAGGTGTCCCCCATCGGGGGCTTCACCGCGTCCCTGGTGATGTGCGCCGTGGGCACCGGCCTGGCGGTACTCCTGGCCGGCAACCTGCCCCTGGCCCCGGGCAGCCGGCTCACCCTGTTCGTGCCGGCCTCCCTGTCCACCCTGCTCACCGGCTTCATCCTGCTCATCTTCCGGCGCAAGGCCCTCACCCAGGTGGTGGGCTACCTGGTGCTGGAGAACGGCGTCTACCTGTTCGGCCTGATGCTGGTGGAGGAGATGCCGCTCCTGGTGGAGGCCGGGATCCTGCTGGACCTGTTCGTGGGGATCTTCATCATGGGCATCGTCATCAACCACATCACCGCGGCGTTCGACTCCATGGACACCCGGCACCTGGCCGAACTGAAGGACTGACCCATGGCCTGGTTCCTCATCGCCTTCCCCCTCCTGGCCGCCGTCCTGGCCTTCGCCAAAGCCTCCGGCCGGTTCCGGGTGCGCCTGCTGCCGGTAACCGGCGCCCTGCACCTGGCCGCCCTGGTCCTGGCCCTGGTCCTGGGCCGCTACGCCCAGTCGGGCGTCGAGGCGTGGCTGGGACTGGATCCCCTGGGTTCCTGGGGCCTGCTGGTGATCAGCGTCCTGTTCTGCATCTGCGCCTGCTACGCCCCCGCCTACCTGGCCCTGCGCCCGGAACGGGACAACCGGGTGTTCACCGCCAGCTTCCTGGCCTTCCTGGGCCTGGCCTCCCTCCTGGCCATGGCCCACCACCCGGGCCTGGTGTGGGTGGCCATGGAGACCACCACCCTGGCCACCGCCCCCCTGATCTACTTCAACCACAACCGGCGCTCCATCGAGGCCACCTGGAAGTACCTGATCATCGGCTCGGTGGGCATCGCCCTGGCCCTGCTGGGCACCCTGTTCCTGGCCTACGCGGCCAAGCTGGGCGGACTGGAGGAGCCCCTGTTCTTCACCCGCCTGATGGAGCGGGGGGCCAGCCTGTCCCGGCCCTGGCTGCGGGCCGGGTTCGTGCTGGCGCTGGTGGGCTACGGCACCAAGATGGGCCTGGCGCCCCTGCACACCTGGAAGCCGGACGCGTACGGGGAATCCCCGGGAGTGATCGGCGCGCTGCTGGCCGGAGGCGTCACCACCTGCGCCTTCCTGGCCCTGCTGCGGATCTTCGCGGTGATGGCGGCCGCCGGGGAACTGGCCTTCGCCCGGAAGCTGATGCTGGGCATGGGCCTCCTGTCCATGCTCTGGGCGGCGGTGTTCATGGTGCGCCAGCTGGACATCCGCCGCCTGCTGGCGTACTCCAGCGTGGAGCACATGGGCATCCTGGCCTTCGGCATCGGCGTGGGCGGCCGGGCCGTCGTCTTCGCCCTGTTCCACCTGGCCGCCAACGCCCTGGTGAAGGGGGTGCTGTTCATGTCCGCCGGCAACATCAACCGCAGCTACGCCAGCAAGCGCCTGCCGTACGTCACCGGCGCCATCCGCCGCACGCCCGTGTCCGGGTGGCTGTTCTTCCTGGGCTTCCTGGCCATCACCGGCACCCCGCCGTTCGCGCCCTTCATCAGCGAGTTCAACATCGCCGCCGCGGCCCTGGCCCGGCCCTCCCTGTGGGCCGGGGCCGCCTTCCTGGTGCTGCTCGCGGGCATCTTCCTGGCCATGGGCGACACGGTGGTGCAGGTGGTGTTCGGCACGCCCCCCGCCGACCGGGTGCGCACCCCGTACCGGGACACCCTGGCCACCACCGCGCCCCTGCTGGTGGCCCTGGGCCTGGCCGTGACCCTGGGCCTGTGGCTGCCCGCGCCGGTGGGCGCCATGATCCACAGCGCCGCCAACCTGGTGGAGGGCCAGCCGTGAACGACGCCCTGTTCGCCCCCCTGCGCAACGGCCAGGCCCTGTCCCTGGGCCGGGTTCCCGACCTGGCCCCGGCGGAATTCCGCGCCGCGGTCGTGGGCGCCGTCCGGGACGGCCGGCGCCTGGCGTGCCTGTGCGCCGGCCCGGACCTGGACCTGTACGCGGTGCTGGCCGGGGACCGGGACGGCCTGCTCCTGGCCGCCCGCACCCGCCTGGACGCCCCCCGCTACCCGGCCCTCACCCCCGACTGCCCCCAGGCCCACCTGTTCGAGCGGGAGCTGGCGGAGCAGTTCGGCATCGTCCCCGAGGGCCACCCCTGGTTCAAGCCGGTGCGCTACCACGCGTCCTGGGCCCCGGGCCGGGACGCCTGGGGCCGCACCGGCCCCATCGACCCGGCGGTCACCGAGTTCTACCAGGTCAAGGGGGAGGAGGTGCACGAAGTGGCGGTGGGCCCGGTGCACGCCGGGGTCATCGAACCCGGCCATTTCCGCTTCCAGTGCCACGGGGAGACGGTGTTCCACCTGGAGATCGCCCTGGGCTACCAGCACCGGGGCGTCGAGCGGGCCCTGGCCGGGGGGCCCCGCCCCCTGAGCCTCAAGCACGCCGAGACCGCCGCCGGGGACAGCACCGCCGCCCACGCCTGGGCCTACTGCCGGACCCTGGAGGGCCTGGCGGGGGTGGGGGTGCCCCCGCGCTCGGATCGGGTGCGGGGGGTGGCCCTGGAGCTGGAGCGGGCCGCCAACCACACCGGTGACCTGGGCGCCCTGGCCGGGGACGTGGGCTTCCTGCCCACCGCCTCCTTCTGCGGGCGCATCCGCGGCGACTGGCTGAACCTCACCGCCGAGGCCTGCGGCAGCCGCCTGGGCCGGGACTGGCTGCGCCCGGGCGGCCTGCGCTTCGACCTGGAGGCCCGGCGGGCCAAGGCCATGGTTGAGCGCCTGGAGCGGGCCTGGGCGGACACCCGGGACGCGGTGGAGCTCATGTGGGGCGCCTCCTCGGTGCTGAACCGGTTCGAGGCGGCCGGGGCGGTGGACCCCATCCAGGCCCGGGACGTGGGCCTGGTGGGGGTGGCGGCCCGGGCCTGCGGCATCGACCAGGACGTGCGCCAGGACCACCCGTTCGGCCCCTACGCCGAGCATCCGGTGGCGACCGCCCTGGCCGAAAGCGGCAACGTGCACGCCCGGGCCTGGGTGCGCTGGATGGAGCTGGAGGAAAGCCACCGCTTCCTGCGGTCGGCCCTGGAGTCCCTGGCCTGGGGCGAGCCGGATCCCCGCCCCGGCCCCCTGCCGCCCCTGGCCCCGGAGCACCTGTGCGTCGCCCTGGTGGAGGGCTGGCGGGGCGAGGCGCTGCACCTGGCCGTCACCGACGGCCAGGGCCGGTTCCGGCGCTACAAGATCGTCGACCCTTCGTTCCACAACTGGTTCGGCCTGGCCCTGGCCCTGCGGGGGGAGCAGATCTCCGACTTCCCCCTGTGCAACAAGAGCTTCAACCTCTCCTACTGCGGGCACGACCTATGATCCACATCCTGCTGTCCCGCTGGCGCCAGGGGCACCGCACCCTGCCCTACCCCAAGACCCTCCCGGCCCTGCCCGAGCGCTTCCGGGGCCGGCCCGAGTTCACCAAGGGCGCCTGCGCCGAGGACTGCCGGGCCTGCGCCCAGGCCTGCCCCACCGAAGCGGTGCGCCTGGGGCCCGAAGGGCTCCGCCTGGACCTGGGGCGCTGCCTGTTCTGCGCCGCCTGCGCCGACGCCTGCCCGCCCCAGGCGCTGCGCTTCACCGGCGACCACCGCCTGGCGGCGCGGCTGCGGGAGGAGCTGGTGCAGAGCCCGGACCAGGAGCTGCGCCTGGCCGAGGCCCTGGGCCGGGATCTCAGGCGCGTGCTGGGGCGTTCCCTGAAGCTGCGGGTGGTGAGCGCCGGGGGCTGCAACGGCTGCGAAGTGGACGTGAACGTGCTGGGCACCCTGGCCTGGGACGCGGGGCGCTTCGGCATCCAGTTCGTGGCCTCGCCCCGGCACGCCGACGGCCTGGTCCTCTGCGGGCCGGTGACCGCCAACATGGCCCTGGCGGTGCGCAAGACCTACGACGCGGTGCCCGGGCCCAAGATCGTCGTCGCCGTGGGCGCCTGCGCCATCAGCGGCGGGCCCTACCTGCACCAGGAGGAGCAGCTGGGCGGGGCCGCCGCCGCCGGGCTGCCGGTGGACCTGTTCATCCCGGGCTGCCCGCCCCATCCGGTGACCATCCTGGACGGGCTGCTGAGACTGCTGGGAAGGCTCTGACCATGTGCCTGGAAGCCCTGCTCGACCGCGGCGACGCCTGCCGGCGCAACAAGGACTTCGCCCAGGCCGTCGACCTGTACCTGCAGGCGGCGGACCAGGCTCCGGACCACCCCAGGGTCCTGCTGGGGCTGGCCGACGCCTACCGGGGCGCCAGGGATCCCCTCAAGGCCCGGGACGCGCTCCTGCGCTACCTGGAGCTGAGGCCGGAGGACCCGGGCGCCCTCGGGCGCCTGGCGGACATGTTCAAGCGGCTGGGCGACCGGAGGCAGGCCGAAGTCCACTACCGCCGCGCCCTGGGCCTGGATCCGGGCGACCGGTACGCGCTCATGGGCCTGGGCGACCTCTACCACAAGATGGAGCGTCCCCAGGACGCGCTGGACTGCCTGGAGGCCCTCCTGGCCGCGCACCCCGACCATGTGCCGGCCCTGACCCTGGCCGGCACCATCCAGCGCAAGCGCCACGTCTTCGACCAGGCCGCGCGCTGCTTCCGCCGGGCCATGGACCTGGCGCCGGGCAACCCGTACGCGGCCTACGGCCTGGCGGACAGCCTGCGCGGCATGGGCCGGTACGAGGAAGCCGCCCCCTGCTGGGAGAGGGTCCTGCAGTCCGACCCGGCCAACCACCAGGCCATGACCCGGGCCGGCGACTGTTTCCTGCGCCTGGGGCGCCTGGAGCGGGCCGAGCAGCTGTTCCATGCCGCCCTGGACCAGCGGTTCGACCGGGCAGCGCTGACCGGGCTGGCCCGGCTGCACCGGCAGCGCGGCGCGCCCGAAGCGGCCGCGCGGTGCCTGGAGGCCATCCTGGTCCAGCTCCCCGCCGACGCGCCGGCCACGCTCCAGCTTGCGGAAATCCTGGCCGAGACCCGCGGGGCCGCGGTCGCCCGGGACTACCTGCTGGCCCGGCGCGCCGCCCATCCGGAGCTGGGGGAGCTGGACGCCACCCTGGCCCGGCTGGGGGCCCCGGGGCTTGACCCTCCCGCTTCGCCTGCCCAGGCTGGATAGGGAGATCCGACCATGCCGCCCTCCGCCCCGGACCTGGAACGCCCGCTGCGCATCGCCTTCCGCCAGGCCCGGATGGTGGCCTTCGTGTGCGGCTTCGTGGCACCGGCCATGTATCTCCTCACGCTTGGCAGCCAGGTGCTGCACGGGCACTGGGAACAGTTCCTGGGCGGTTTCGGGCGCCTGCCCTGGGGCGACCCGCGCGTCCCCCGCGCCTTGGGGGCGGCGGCGCTGGCGCTGGTCCTGGCCCTGGGGGTGGTCCCGCGCCTGTTCCGGCCGCAGGGCCCGGAATCGGCCCTGGGGGTGCTGCGCGCCCGCAACCTGCTCGCGTCGGCCCTCCTGGCTGCGGCGGCGGTGTGCGGCCTGTGGCTGGGGGTGAAGATCGGCCCGCCGGCGGCCAGCCTCAGCCTGGCGCTGTGCCTGGCGGCCATGGCCGGGGCCTGCGCGGTGTTCCCCCGGGAGCGCCGCTGGCGGGAAGCGTTGGCGGAGGGCCTGTCCAGGTGATGGTCGGGTCCCAGGCCCGGTGACGGATCAGGCGCCCGCGGCGGCGCCCACCTTGCCTTCGGCCAGGCGGATGCCCAGCTGGAAGGCGTTCTCCAGGTCCTTGGGGAACTGCTCCTCCCGCCAAGCCCGCTTGGCCGCCAGGTCGAACCGGTCCTGGTCGATGCGGCTGTAGTCCTCGAACTGCCAGGTGTCGAAGCTCTCCAGGGATTCCACCGGCCCGAAGGCGCGCCGCAGGAACATCTCGTTCAAGCCGATGGCCTGGTCGTAGCCGAACTGGCGCATGCGCGCCTCGTTCGCCCCCAGGGTGTAGATGAAGCCCACCGGAATGCGCCGGGGGAAGAGCGTCTGCACCGGGTCGTCCGCCTTGACGTACCGGTAATAAGGGAAAAGCAGCCGCTCCAGGAACGACTTCATCTCCCCGGTGATGGCCCAGAAGTAGATGGGGGAGCCCAGCAGCAGGGCGTCCGCGTGGCGCACCTGCTCCAGGACGGGGGTCAGGCCGTCCAGGCTGGCGCAGCTCCCGTACGAGGGGCCGCCCTTGATCTTGCAGCCGAAGCAGCTGCGGCAGCCCTTGAAGTCCAGGTCGTACAGGTGCGCCAGGCTGGTGCTGGCGCCCCGGGAGGCCGCCCCTTCCAGGGCCTTCTCCAGCAGCCTGGCAGTGTTCCAGGCCTTGCGCGGGCTTCCGTTGAAGCCGAGGATCCGCATGGGCGCCTCCGGGATTCCGTTGGGGTTCCGATCGAGGCTCCATTATAACGGCTCGGGCGCAAGGCCTTTCGATGCGTTCAAGCTCCTCTGGCGGTGTTCCGGTCCGGCATCACTTCTTGGCGTAGTGGGCCGCGCCTTGCCAATCCACCATGACCACCGGCTCTTTGCCCAGGACCCACGCGTCATGGCCGGGATGCACGAGGTGCACGGAGCCTGGCCCAAGGTGCAACTCCTCCCCGGAGGCCGTCTTCACGGCCATCCGGCCCGAAATGATGTAGCCGAAATGGGTCCCCTCGCACAGTTCGGTCTTGGCGATGGGCTTGACGTCCTGGGACCACTTCCAGCCGGGCTGGAGGGTGAAACGTCCGACCGTTCCTCCCCCGATGTTGACGATTTCGGCCATGCCATGCCCGAATGTCCGCGTGTCGTCCGGCTTCGAGAATTCCTTCACCTCTGACTTCGTTGCCACGGTGCCCATCGGCTGATCCTCCCTTGGGTGCGCACGAACGCGGACGGAATATAGGGTGCCCGGCCGGTTGGAACAAGAGAATGAATCGCATAATCGATTATAAATCGGCTATTAGATTGGCAAATCCCGGGAACTGCATGCCGCCGGCCAAGTGGCTGGAAACCTATCCCGAAGCCGCATGGCATCGGGCTGACCGGGGTCATTACCTGGAATTCGTGGCCGGGTGACCTGGCGACGGGTCGGAACCCGCAGGCCTCCCCTCCCCGGGAATCGTGCTATTGTCGTGAGTTCAACCACCTTTCGGGGGGTTCCCATGGGGATCTTTGAGGGCCAGCTGCGTGTGGACAAGGGCGACCGCTACGCCCTGATCGCCTCGCGATTCAACGAGTTCATCGTCGATCGCCTGGTGGGGGGCGCCACCGATTGCATCGTCCGCCACGGCGGCAGCGAGGCCCAGATCGACCTCATCAAGGTGCCCGGCTCCTTCGAACTGCCCCAGGTGGCCCTGCAGGCGGCCCGCGCCGGCAAGTACGCCGGGGTGGCCGTGCTGGGGGCGGTGATCCGGGGCGGGACCCCGCACTTCGACCTGATCGCCGCGGAGGTGACCAAGGGCACCGCCCAGGTGGCCCTGGAGACCGGTGTGCCGGTGGTGTTCGGGGTGCTCACCACCGATACGGTGGAGCAGGCCATTGACCGGGCCGGCACCAAGATGGGCAACAAGGGCTGGGAAGCGGCCATGAGCCTGCTCGAGATGGTGGACCTCTACCATGTCCTCAAGCTTCCCGGGAAGGGGCCGAAGTAATGGGGGTTCGCCGCCGGGGCCGGGAATACGCCCTCCAGATGCTGTACGCCATGGATCTCACCGAGTACCTGCCGGACGAGATCTTCGCCGGCTTCAGCGCCATCCAGGACCTGAACCGGGACGCCTTCTACTACGCCCGGCGCCTGGTGGACGGGGTGCACGGGCACCTGGAGGAGATCGACGCCGTGCTCACCCGGTTCGCCGAGCACTGGAAGATCCACCGCATGGCGGTGGTGGACCGCAACCTGCTGCGCCTGGGGGTGTACGAGCTGATGTTCCTCAAGGACATCCCCTTCCCCATCATCATCAACGAGGCGCTGGAGATCGTTAAGGAGTTCAGCGACCAGGAAGGCACCCAGTTCGTGAACGGCATCCTGGACGCCGCCAGCAAGGAGTTCCGCCCCGACGAGGTGGGCCCCAAGGGCCGCCGCTCCCGGGACGCCGCGCCTCCGGCCACCCCCGATTCCTGACCCGCCCCGCGTCCGCTTTGGAGTACCCATGAGCCCGGCCAAGAAGACCGCCCCCTCCCCCAGACCCGCCCGTCGGACTCCGCCAGCCAAAGCCCAGGAACCGGCCCGGAGCCTGGAACCGGGCCTCCTCTTGGCGTTCGAGCAGGTCCAGGCGCTCCTGGCCCAGGTGGGCCGGGAGCCCATCGAGGAGTTCGAACTGGAGTCCCTGGGCGTGCGGCTGCGCATCCGCAAGTCCGCGGGCCCCGCCCCGGGTCGACCGGCGCCGGCGTCCGCCGCGCCGCCGGCCGGCGGCGCCGCCCCGGTCCCGGCGATCGCCCCCGCGCCGGCCCCGGAGCCGCTGGAGGATCCGGGGCTGCACCCCATCACCAGCCCCATCGTCGGCACCTTCTACCGGGCCCCCAGCGCCACCTCGGCGCCGTTCGTGCAGCCCGGGGACTTCGTCAAGCCCGGGCAGACCCTCTGCATCGTGGAGGCCATGAAGCTCATGAACGAGATCGAATGCGACGTGGCCGGGGAGGTGGCGGCCGTGCTGGTGGAGAACGGCCAGCCGGTGGAATACGGCGAACGGCTGTTCGCCATCCGGGTCCGTTGAGCCGATGGCATCGTTCAAGCGCAAGCCCGCCCACCGCAAGCCCTCCGCCAAGGGCCCGGAGCCCCCGTTCAAGAAGATCCTCATCGCCAACCGGGGCGAGATCGCCCTGAGGGTGATCCTGGCCTGCAAGGAGATGGGCATCCAGACCGTGGCGGTGTGCTCCGAGGCGGACCGGGACGCCCTGCACGTGCGCTTCGCCGACCAGGACATCTGCATCGGCCCCGCCGCCAGCGCCAAATCGTACCTGAACATCCCCCAGGTGATCGCCGCCGCGGAGGTGACCGGGGCCGAGGCGATCCACCCGGGCTACGGGTTCCTGAGCGAAAACCCCCACTTCGTGGACGTCTGCCAGGCCTGCGGCATCGTCTTCATCGGCCCCAACGCCGAGATCATCCGCATGATGGGCAACAAGGCCCAGGCCAAGGCCACCATGAAGGCCGCCGGCGTGCCGCTCATGCCCGGCAGCGACGGGGTGGTGGGCACGGTGGAGGACGCCCTGGCCTGTGGGGAGCACATCGGCTACCCGGTGATCGTCAAGGCCAGCGCCGGGGGCGGCGGGCGGGGCATGCGCATCGTGCACGGCCCCGAAGAAATGCCGGAGATGTACAACACCGCCCGCAGCGAGGCCCGGGCCGCCTTCACCGACGACAGCGTCTACATGGAGAAGTACCTGCTGGAGCCCCGGCACATCGAGGTGCAGATCCTGGGCGACCTGTTCGGCAACATCATCACCCTGGGGGAGCGGGAGTGCTCCATCCAGCGCCGGCACCAGAAGCTGATCGAGGAGAGCCCCAGCCCGGCCCTCAGCCCCGAGCTGCGCCGCCGCATCCTGGACATGGGCCGGCGCGCCGCCCAGGCGGTGGGCTACTTCAACGCCGGCACCATCGAGTTCCTGCTGGACGCCCGGGGGGAATTCTTCTTCATGGAGATGAACACCCGGATCCAGGTGGAGCACCCGGTCACCGAGATGGTGAGCGGGGTGGACATCGTCAAGGAGCAGATCCGCATCGCCGCCGGGCACAAGCTCTCCTTCGCCCAGGAGGACATCGTCCTGCGCGGGCACGCCATCGAGTGCCGCATCAACGCCGAGGACCCGTTCCGCTGCACCCCTTCCCCCGGGCGCATCACCGCCCTGAACTTCCCGGGGGGGCCCGGAATCCGCATGGACACCGCCATGCACCAGGACGCGGTGATCCCTCCCTACTACGACTCCCTGGTGGCCAAGCTCATCGCCCACGGCCGGGACCGCACCGAGGCCCTGGCGCGCATGCGCCGGGCCCTGGACACCCTGGTGGTGGAAGGCATCAAGACCAGCGCCCCCCTGCACCGCCTGATCATGGACCATCCGGACTTCGTCGCCGGCAAGGTCTCCACCAAGTGGCTGGAGACGTACCTGGCGGCCCTGGACAAGGAACGAACCGAAAGCCATTGACTGCAGCAGGAAACGTTCTTCTGGGCCTGGGACGGGCGGGAGGGCCTGGTGCGTTGGATGTGCGCCTTCGACACGGAGGCCGGGGATGTGGACCGGCTCGTGGCCCCGCTGCGGCAGGTGGCCGCCTCCCATGGGGGAATTTGATTCAATACTTATTTCATTTGTCATGTTTTGATATATACTTTATTGAACCTGAGGTTCGCTGACCCCTTTCAAGGTCCCGCCCGGACCAACATCCGCCATCCGTCACCGGTCTCCCCTTTTGCCAAAGAGCGGAACATGCTCGCCGAAACCACGCACCGCCGTCAACCCGCCCGGGTGCCCGCGCTAGCTCGGTCCAGAAATGCACTTCTTATCAAACGTTTACGATTGAAACATGAAATATTAATTGGATTATTGCCCGCATCCCCGGAAACGCTGACCGCGGTGCCAAGCCCGGACCAGGTACTGGCTCTCCTGGCCCATGAGCTGCGGGATCCCTTGGCGCCCCTCCGCACGTCCGTGGTGATCCTGGACCAGGCCGGCGGCGGGAACCCGGTCATCCAGCAGGCCAATGACATCATCAACCGGCAGGTGACCCGCCTGACCCGGCTGGTGGACGACCTGGTGGACGCCACCCGGCTGGCCCAGGGACGGATCGCCATGGTCTTCCAGGACCTGGACCTGGGAAACCTGCTGGAGACGGTGGCGGCGGACTACTGGCGCCTGGCGGAAAGCGCCGGAGTGCGCCTGGAACTCGCCCTGCCGGGGGCGGCCCTGTGGGCCTCCGGCGATCCCCAGCGCCTGGGCCAGGTGCTGGCCCGGGTGCTGGAAAACGCGATCCAATGCACCAACCCGGGCGGCCAGGTGGCACTGGCCCTGGAGGCGGACCCTCCGGGGCGGGCCCTGATCCGTATCCGGGACACGGGCATCGGCATGGATCCGGCCACCCTGGCCCATGCCTTCGAACCGTTCGTGCGGGGCGCGTCGGCCGCGGCCCGGGGCGGCGGGCTGGGGCTCGGCCTGGCCCTGGCCAGGGGCCTGGCGGCACTGCACGGCGGCGCCATTTCCGCCTACAGCGCCGGTCCCGGGCAAGGCAGCCAGTTCACCGTGAGCCTGCCTCTGCTCACCCTTCAACCTGCGGCGTCTCCGGAGCCGCTCCGGAAGGCCAGCCGTCCCCAGCCTCAGCGGATCCTCATCGTGGAGGACCTCTCGGACGCGGCCATCACCCTGGAGATGCTCCTGGAGATGCTGGGCCACCAGGTGGAGATCGCCAGCGACGGGCAGACCGCTCTGGACAAGGCCGGACCCTTCCAGCCGGACGTCATCCTTTGCGACATCGGCCTCCCGGGCCATCTGGACGGCTACGACGTGGCCAGGGGGGTGCGCGCCGACCCCAGCCTGGCGAAGGTCCACCTGATCGCCCTCACCGGGTTCAATTCCCGGGAGGACAAGGACAAGGCCCGGCAGGCCGGATTCGACCTGCACCTGACCAAGCCGGTGGACCCCATGGCCCTGGAACAGCTGCTGGTGGAACTGCCCCCCAGGTTCTCCAGGGACCGGTGACGGGATCCTGGGCCCGCGGCTGACTGGTCCTGCTGTGGCGCCCGGCTTGGCCCCAGGGGGGTTGTCAGCGCCGCGCAAGACAAGGAGATGGCCGAAGGGCGATGCTCATTCATCGTTCGAGGTCGTCGACGCAGGATTGCGCGGCGCTGGCGGCCTCCATGGGGTCGAGGCGGGGGCCACAGCAGGGCTAGGCTTCCGGCTCCTCCGCCTCCTTGGCCAGGGGCCGCATGAGCGGGAACAGGATCACGTCCCGGATGCTGGAACTGTTGGTCATGAGCATGACCATGCGGTCGATCCCCACCCCCACGCCGCCGGTGGGGGGGAAGCCGTGCTCCAGGGCGTCGAGGAAATCCTGGTCCATGCGCATGGCCTCGTCGTCGCCCGCCTCCCGCTCCTTGAGCTGGACCTGGAACCGCTCCAGCTGCACGTCCGGGTCGTTGAGCTCCGAGTAGGCGTTGGCGAGCTCCATGCCCCCGATGAACAGCTCGAACCGGTCCACGAAGTCCGGGTTCCCGGGCAGGTTCTTGGTGAGGGGGCTCAGCTCCACCGGGTAGTCGGTGACGAAGGTGGGCTGGATGAGGTGCTCTTCGGCGTAGTGCTCGAACAGATCGCCCAACAGGAGGCCAGGGGTCTTGGTGTCCACGTCGTCCGCGTGGATCTCCCGGGCCAGACGCCGGATCTGGGCGGGGTCCTCCAGCAGGGCGCGCTCGACCGGGCCGTGCTGGGCGATGGCGTCCTTGAGCGCCAGGCGGCGGAACGGGGCCTTGTAGTTGATGCCCTGCTCGCCCCAGGGCCGGTCCACCCCCCCGCACAGGGTGGCGATGGCCTCGAACAGGTTCTCGATCATCACCATCACGTCCCGCAGGTCCTGGCCGGCGGCGTACGACTCCATCATGGTGAATTCGGGGTTGTGCCGCAGGGAGATGCCCTCGTTGCGGAAGTTCCGGTTGATCTCGAAGACCTTGTCGAAGCCCCCCACGATCAGGCGCTTCAGGTAGAGCTCCGGAGCGATGCGCAGGTACAGGGGGATGTCCAGGGCGTTGTGGTGGGTGACGAACGGCCGGGCGGTGGCTCCCCCGGGGATGGGCTGCATCATGGGGGTCTCCACCTCCAGGAAGCCCTCGCCCTCCATGAACCGGCGCACCCCCGCCAGGATCCGGGAGCGGGTCTGGAAGGTCTTGAGAACCTCCGGGTTGGACAGCAGGTCCAGGTACCGCCGGCGGTAGCGGACCTCCTTGTCCTGCAGCCCGTGCCACTTCTCCGGCAGGGGCAGGAAGGCCTTGGTGAGGAACTGGATGTGCCGGGCGCGCACGCTCAGCTCGCCCGTGCGGGTGCGCATGAGCGGCCCGGTGACCGAGATGAAGTCGCCCATGTCCAGGAGCTTCACCACCTCCCAGCCGGGCTCGGCCAGGTCATTGACCCGGAAGTACACCTGCAGCTTTTCCCCGTTCTCGGCGATGTGGGCGAAGATGCTCTTGCCCATCTCCCGGATGGCCATGACCCGCCCCATGACGCTCACCACCTGGGGCGCCGCTTCCAGCTGTTCGTTGGTGGCGTTCCCGTGGGCCTCGAGGATGTCGACGATGCCGTGGGTGCGCTCGGCCTTGCGCGGCCAGACGTCCAGGCCCAGGGCCTGGAGCTTCTGCAGTTTCTCGACGCGGGCTTGGCGGTACTGGCTCAGTTGCATGGAGGCTCCGGGGCTGAAGAAACTCAAATTTCCAGTCTATCGCGACCCAGGCGGACGCGCTTCCATCCAGGTCGGCGGGGCCAGCCCACCAGGGCACCGCCCTCCTGGTTCAGCGCGTTTTCCCGATCGGGAAAAATTATTGAACCGATCGCTTCTCGACGCTGGGTTTACCCCGATCGGTAAATTTTTATGGCGGGCCATCCTCGGCGGATTTATTCTTTCCCGGACGGGAAAATATGACTCGGACTCCAATGACTCCCATCGCCATCGGCCAGATCATCCGCCGCGCCCGCAAGGCCCAAGGCTTGCGGCAGGACGAACTGGCAGGCGTGGCCCAGGTGGGCCTGCGCTTCATTGTCGAACTGGAGGCCGGCAAGCCCACCATCCAGCTGGGCAAGACCCTCAAGGTGCTGGATGTTCTTGGCTGCGATGTGACCGTGGCACCACCTGCGGGGTTGGATCCGGGAGATCGGCCGTGAAGCGCCTGGTGGTTTGGTGGGATGACCGTCCGGTTGGAGCGTTGACCCAGGATTCCGGGGGCGCATTGGGCTTCTGTTACGACCTTGGCTGGCTCGAGGATGCGGGCGCCCCGGCCATTTCCGCCTCGCTGCCCAAACGGCCGAAACCCTTCACCCGCAGGGAATGCCGTCCCTTCTTCAGCGGCCTGCTGCCGGAGGGCGGCCAGCGCAGCGCCGCGGCGGAAGCCCTGGGCATTTCCGTAGCCAATGATTTTGCCTTTTTGGACCGGCTGGGCGGAGAAATCGCGGGGGCGCTGCAGTTCCTGCCCCAGGGTGAGCGCCCCAGGAGCGCCGGAGCGGCCCTTCCGCCCAGGCTCCTGGATGACCGGGACCTGGCGTCCATCCTCGAGCGGCTGCCCAGACGCCCTCTCCTTGCCGGTGAGGAGGGTCTCCGGCTTTCCTTGGCCGGCGCCCAGTCCAAGCTTCCGGTGGTCGTCCAGGAAGGGGCCATCGCCCTGCCCGCGCCCGGACAACCCACCACCCACATCCTCAAGCCCCCCATCGCCAGGTTCGATGCCACCACCGAAAACGAAGCCTTCGCCATGGGACTGGCCGCCGCCGTGCACCTGGAGGCCGCGCCCGTGCAGGCACGGCTGCTGCGGCTTGACGAAGCACGGCCGCGGGCCTTCCTGCTGGTGGAGCGCTACGATCGGGCCCGGGATGGCGGAGGAAGGGTGCGCCGGCTCCACCAGGAGGACTTCTGTCAGGCCCTGGGGGTCCCCGTCGAACGCAAATACCAGGCGGAAGGGGGGCCCGGCCTGGGGGACGGGTTCGCCCTGCTGCGCAGGATCGCGTCCCGCCCGGCGGCGGATGTGCTCCGCCTCCTGGACGCCGTGATTTTCAATGCCCTGATCGGCAACGCCGACGCCCACGGCAAGAACTTCTCGATCCTCTACCTTGAGGCAGGCCCCACCCTGGCCCCGTTGTACGATTTGCTGACGACCGTGATCTATCCGGACCTTTCACCGCGGTTCGCCATGAAGGTCGGGCGAGCCGCCCGCCTGGAAGAACTGGACGCGCGCGCCTGGGCCGAGTTCGCCGCCAAGGCCGGACTGGGCTTCCCCTTGGTGCGCCGGCGGGTCCGGGAGGTGGCCGAGGCGATCATCCAGTCCGCTCCGGACGTGGCCGGCTCCTGGGTGGACGCCGGCCTGGACCCGGCGGCGCTGGAGCGGATCAGCGCCCTGGTGGGAGGCCGCGCCCGCATGGGCCTGAAGTCCCTCGCCCGATCCGATCGGCTTACCCCAGGATCCGTTTCGCCGTCGCCACCACGTTCTCCACGGTGAAGCCGAACTCCTTGAACAGCACCCCCGCCGGCGCCGAGGCGCCGAACCGGTCCAGGCCGATGCTGGCTCCCGCTTCGCCCACCCAGCGCTCCCAGCCGAAGGTGACTCCGGCCTCGATGGAGACCCGGGCCTTGACCGCGGCGGGCAGGACCTCCTCCCGGTACGAGGAGGGCTGGGCCTTGAACAGCTCCCAGCTGGGCATGGACACTACCCGGACGGGCACGCCCTCCCCTTCCAGGACCGCGCGGGCCGCCAGGGCCAGGTGCACCTCGCTGCCGCTGGCGATCAGGATGACCCGGGGGGCCGCGCCGGCCTCCTCCAGGATGTAGGCCCCCCGGGCGGCGCCCGGGGTCCTGGCGGGATCCAGCACCGGCAGCTTCTGGCGGGTGAGCACCAGGCCCACCGGGCCGGCCGTGTGCTGCACGGCGATGCGCCAGGCTGCCACGGCCTCGTTGGCGTCGGCGGGGCGGAGCAGGGTGAGGTTGGGCACCATGCGCAGGCTCATGAGCTGCTCCACCGGCTGGTGGGTGGGGCCGTCCTCGCCGACCCCGATGGAATCGTGGGTCCACACGTACTTCACCGGCAGACCCATGAGCGCCGCCAGGCGCACGCTGGGCCGCATGTAGTCGCTGAAGATGAAGAAGGTGGCCCCGAACACCCGGAGCCCGCCGTGCAGGGCCATGCCGTTCAGGGCGGCGCCCATGGCGTGCTCGCGGATGCCCCAGTGCAGGTTACGCCCGGCGCTGCCGGCTTCGAAGTCGCCCCCGCCCTTGATCTCGGTGTTGGTGGAAGGCGCCAGGTCGGCGGACCCGCCCACCAGGTTGGGCAGCACCGCCGCCAGGGCGTTGATGGCCTTGCCCCCGGCTTCGCGGGTGGCGAATGTTTCGCCCGGGCTGAAGGCCGGCATCTGGGCGTCCCAGCCCTGGGGCAGCTCACCCTTCAGGAAGGCCTCGAATTCCGCCGCCAGGTCCGGGTAGGCCGCCCGGTAGGCCTCGAACAGCCGGACCCAGGCGGTTTCCGCCTCGGCGCCGCGGTCCCGGCACTTGCGCCACTCGGCCAGGGCCTCGGCGGGCACCACGAAATGGCCGTCCGGATCCCAGCCCAGGATCTCCTTGGTGGCCCGGATCTCCGCCTCCCCAAGGGGGGCGCCGTGGGCGTGGTGGGTGTTCTGCTTGGTGGGGGCCGGGAAGCCGATGATCGTGCGGCAGTCGATGAGGGTGGGCTTGCCGCAGGGGCGGCAGGCGTCCTGGAAGGCCTTGGTGAGCGCCCCCAGGTCCTCGCCGTCGGCCACCTTCAGCACCCGCCAGCCCTGGGCCTCGAAGCGCCCGGCCACGTCCTCGGTGAAGGTCAGCCCGGTCTCCCCCTCGATGGTGATGCGGTTGTTGTCGTAGAACAGGATCAGCTTCTCCAGGGCCAGGTGCCCCGCCAGGCTGGCGGCCTCCTGGGCCACCCCTTCCATCACGTCCCCGTCCCCGGCGAAGGCGAAAGTGCGGTGGTTCACCACCTGGAATCCGGTGCGGTTGAACCGCTCCGCCAGCCAGCGCTCGGCCATGGCCATGCCCACCGCGTTGCCGACGCCCTGGCCCAGGGGCCCGGTGGTGGTCTCCACCCCGGGGGTGTGCCGGTACTCCGGATGCCCCGGCGTGCGGGAGCCCCACTGGCGGAACTGCTTGAGGTCCTCCAGGGTCAGGCCGTACCCGGCCAGGTGCAGCAGGGAATAAAGCAGCATGGACACGTGCCCGCAGGAGAGCACGAAGCGGTCCCGGTCCGCCCAGGCGGGGTCGGCCGGGTTGTGCTTCAGGAACCGGGTCCACAGCACGTAGGCCGCCGGGGCCTGGGCCATGGGGGTTCCGGGATGGCCGCTGTTGGCCTTCTGCACCGCGTCCATGGCCAGGCAGCGCACCGTGTCGATGCAAAGTTTATCGGTATTCGTGGCCGAGAAAGTCAAAGGGACCTCGCTGGAAGCTTGAAGGATGACGGATGATCGCCCGGCAAGGGTCGCTCATCCCCGGTGTTCGACGCTGGCCTTCACGAACGCGGTGAACAGGGGGTGGGGTTGCAGCGGCTTGGACTTGAATTCCGGATGGAACTGGCAGCCCAGGAAGTAGGGATGGTCGGGAATCTCCACGATCTCCACGAAGGTATTGTCCGGGCTCATGCCGGTGAAGGCCATGCCCTTCTCCTCCATGGGCTTGCGGTATTCCGCCTGGTTGAACTCGTAGCGGTGCCGGTGGCGCTCGCTGATCTTCTCGCCGTGGTAGGCCCTGGCCGCCTGGCTCTCGGCGGTGAGCAGGCAAGGATAGGCGCCCAGGCGCATGGTGCCGCCCAGCTCCTCCACGTCCACCAGCTCCCGCAGCTTGAAGATCACCCGGTGCTTGGGCGCGTCCTCGAACTCGGTGGAATCGGCCCCCTCCAGGCCCACCACGTTGCGGGCGAACTCCACCGACGCCATCTGCATGCCCAGGCAGATCCCGAAGAAGGGGAGCTTGGTCTCCCGGGCGTGGCGGATGGCCATGATCATGCCCTGGGTGCCGCGCACCCCGAACCCGCCGGGCACCAGCACCCCGTGGCAGTCGCCCAGGAACGCCGCCGGGTCGCCGTGCTCCAGCTCCTCGCCCTCGATCCACTTCAGGTCCACCTGGGTCTCCAGGCCGTAGCCGGCGTGGTGCAGGGCTTCGGTCAGCGACTTGTAGCTCTCCTTGAACTCCACGTACTTGCCGACGATGGCGATGCGCACGCTGCCCTTGGGGTTCCGGATCCGGTGCAGCAGGTCGTGCCAGGCGGACAGGTCCGGGCGCCGGTCGCCCAGGTCCAGCAGGGCGGCCACCTTGGCGTCCAGCCCCTCCAGGTGGAGGTTCAGGGGCACTTCGTAGATGGTGCTGGCGTCCCGGCAGCAGAACACTGCGTCGGGGGTCACGGAGCAGAACAGGGCGATCTTGTCCCGCAGGGGCCGGGGCAGGTCCATGTCCGCCCGGCACAGCAGCACGTCCGGCTGGATGCCCAGGGCCCGCAGCTCCTTGACGCTGTGCTGGGTGGGCTTGGACTTGAGCTCTCCGGCGGCCTTGATGTAGGGCACATAGGTGAGGTGCACGTTGATGGCGTTGCCGTGCCCGGCCTCCAGCTTGAACTGGCGGATGGCCTCCAGGAACGGCTGGGACTCGATGTCGCCCACCGTGCCGCCGATCTCCACCAGCACCACGTCCACGTCCCTGGCCACCTTCTTCATGGTGCCCTTGATCTCGTCGGTGATGTGCGGGATCACCTGCACGGTCTTGCCCAGGTAGTCGCCCCGGCGCTCCTTCTGGATCACCGTGTTGTAGATGCGCCCGGTGGTGACGGTGTGGTTGCGGGTGGTGGGGACGGACGTGAAGCGCTCGTAGTGCCCCAGGTCCAGGTCGGTCTCGGCGCCGTCGTCGGTGACGTACACCTCGCCGTGCTGGAACGGGCTCATGGTGCCGGGATCCACGTTGAGGTAGGGATCCATCTTCATCAAGGTCACCTTCAGGCCCCGGGCCTCCAGCAGCGCGCCCAAGGATGCGGCCGCGATGCCCTTGCCCAGGCTGGAAAGCACCCCGCCTGTCACGAATACGAATTTGGTCATATGTGCCCCCCGGCCCTGAGCCTGCTTGCTGAAAAATTCGACATTGCCTCGATGTTCACATGGCTTCCGGCGCCTGGATCCCCAGGATGCGCAAGCCCTGGCGCAGTGCCCGCGCCGTGGCCGCGCACAGGGCCAGGCGCGCGGTGCGCACCGATTCGGAGTTCTCCGCCCACAGGATCGGGCAGTTGGTGTAGAAGCCCGAGAAGGCCTTGGCGATGGCCAGCAGCTGGCGCGCCAGGGCGGTGCCCATGTTCTCCCGCTGCATGACCCGGTAGGCGTCGGGCAGGCCGCCCAGCTCGAACAGCAGCGCCTGGGCGGCCGGGTCCGCCAGCCCCTCCAGGCCGGGCGGCACGGCCGCCGCCGGGAAGGGCAGCGCCGGTTCCGCCGCTCCCGGGTCCGCCCCGGGCCGGGCCAGGTCCGCCCAGTCCCCGCCGGCCTTGCGCAGCACCGACAGGATGCGGGCATGGGCGTACTGCACGTAGGGCCCGGTGTCGCCGTCCAGGGCGATGACCCGGTCCCAGGTGAAGGTGATGGGCTTGGCCCGGTCGTTGAGGGCATTGAAGAACACCACCGCCCCAAGGCCCAGCATCTCCGCCACGCCCTCCTTGCCGGGCAGGTCCGGGTTCTTCTCCTCGATGATGGCCAGGACCCGCGCCACCGCCTCGTCCAGCACGTCCTCCAGGAAGATGACGTTGCCCTTGCGGGTGGACATCTTGCCTTCGGGCAGGGAGACCATGCCGAAAGGGGTGTGCAGCATGCGCCCCCGGAACCAGGGGTCCAGCTTCTCCATGACCGCGAACAGCTGCTTGAAATGCAGGATCTGGTCCGCTCCCACCACGTAGAGGCAGCGGTCGAAGCTCCAGGTGTCGCGCCGGAACAGCGCCGCCGCCACGTCCCGGGTGGCGTAGATGCTGGTGCCGTCCGCCTTCTGCACCAGGCACGGGGTCTGGATGCCCACGTCGGCCAGGTCCACGATGCGGGCGCCGTTCTCCCCCTCCTGGAGCAGCCCCCGGGCCTCCAGCAGGTCCAGGGTGGGCTTGAGCCGGTCCTCGTAGAAGGCCTCCCCCTGCTCCAGGGTGTCGAAGCCCACCCCCAGCCGCTGGTAGATGCGCTCGAACTCCTGGAGGCTCAGCTCCCGGAACCAGGTCCACAGGCGCCGGGCCTCCGGGTCCCCCTCCTCCAGGCGCGCGAACCAGGCCTTGGCATCCTCGTGCAGGGCCGGCTCCTTCGCCTCGGCCTCGTGGAAGCGCACGTACAGCTGGAACAGGCGGTACAAGGGCGTGCGCAGCTTTTCGGGCACCTCGTCCGCCCAGGGGAAGTCCCGGTCCAGGCGCGGGTTGTCCTGTTCCGCCCAGTCCTTGTACGCCGCCAGCAGGCTGCCGAACTGGGTGCCCCAGTCGCCCAGGTGGTTGAGCCGCACCACCCGGCAGCCCAGGAAGCGGTTCACCTGGGCCAGGGCGTGGCCGATCATGGTGGAGCGCAGATGGCCGATGGTGAACAGCTTGGCGATGTTGGGCGAGCTGTACTCCACCAGCACGGTCTCCCCGTGGGCCGGGGCGCCGCCGTACGGGACGGCGGCCAGGAGGGCCTCCAGCAGCAGGCGGGCCCGGGCGTCCGGAGCGAGCTTCAGGTTCAGGTACGGGCCGGTGGCCTGCACTTCCGCCCCCTCCAGGACGATCTTCCCGGCCAGGTCCTGGGCCAGCTTCCGGGGGTTCTGCCCCAGGGCCTTGGCGGCCTTGAAGCAGGGGAAGGCCAGGTCGCCCAGGTCCCCGGAACGCGGCCGCTCCAAGGTGATCTCCTGCCCGGGCAATGCCGCCTCCAGGGCCTGCTGAAACGAAGTTCTTAAATGCTCCATGACAATCCTTCATCCGGAAGCCAGGGGCCTCCCACAAGAATGAAGGAATGCGAGCCGGACGGGAAGGCCAAATCTTAGCCTTTCAACCGTTCTTTCCCCTTGATCCCTATGTTGCTTGAGATATCATGATGGTTCGCCTCCAGGGGTGATCCCGACGGTGCAAGCAAGCCCTTAGGGGCAGGAGACTGGATTCATGACCAATCACAAATCCGCCGCCAAGAAAGCCACCCACGACGTGGAAGCCCGGCTGCGCAACCGCGCCAACCGCTCCGCCCTCAAGACCGCCATCAAGGCGTTCCTGGCGACCGTGGCCACCGGCAACAAGGCGGAAGCGTCGTCCCAGCTGCCCAAGACCCTGGGCCTGGTGGACAAGGCCTGCCGCAAGGGCGTGCTGCACAAGAACGCCGCCAACCGCACCAAGAGCCGCCTGAGCGTGAGGGTCAACGCCCTGGCCTAGAGGCTCCGTTCAGGTCGGAGGGCCCGGCATGGCGCCGGGCCCTCCGGCGTGTACGGATCGCGTTGACATGGATTCTCAACTGGGTCGGCGGGGCGAAGCCTTCCGGCGGCGTTCAAGGTCCCTGTTCGAGTATGATTGGATGGTTGGGGGCTTTAACAAAGTCTTGATACCTGCCGGATCATATTGATATTCCTTTGATAGAGCCCTCCCTAGCCTTGAGCTTCACCTTTCCATGGGACTTCCTGGCATATGGCCGATTTCCGTCGTCTCGTCCTAGGCCGCCGTCTGGCCAGCACTGAGACCCAGCACACCAAGATCAGCAACCCCATCGCCCTGGCGGTGTTCTCCTCGGACGCCCTGTCCTCGGTGGCGTACGCCACCCAGGAGATCATGGCTTCCCTGTCCCTGGCCCTGGGCCACGGCGGGGGCACCGCCATCGCCGCCGGCGCGGCCGCCGCGGCCATCTTCGGGCTCTCGGTGCCGGTGGCCCTCGGCATCGTCATCCTGCTGACCCTGCTGGCCTTCAGCTACCGGCAGACGATCCTGGAGTACCCGGGCGGCGGCGGCGCCTACATCGTGGCCAAGGAGAACCTGGGCGAGCTGGCAGCCCAGACCGCGGGCGCCTCCCTGCTCATCGACTACGTGCTGACCGTGGCCGTGTCGGTCTCCTCGGGCGTGGCCGCCATCACCGCCGCGGTGCCGGCCCTGGACGGCTACAACGTGATCCTGACCCTCCTGGCCATCGCCTTCATCGCCATGGCCAACCTGCGCGGGGTGAAGGAGAGCGGCGAGCTGTTCGCCATTCCCACGTACGGGTTCATCACCTGCATCATGATCCTGCTGGTCATCGGCTTCGCCCGGTGGATCCTGGGCGGGCACCTGGCCCCGGAGCCCACCACCGGCCAGGTGGAGCAGGCCGCGGACCACGCGCGCCAGCTGGCGGGCCTCGTTTTCGTCTGGGTGTTCATGCGCGCCTACTCCGCCGGCTGCACCGCCCTCACCGGGGTGGAGGCCATCTCCAACGGGGTCACGGCGTTCAAGGACCCGGCCGGGAAGAACGCCGCCAAGACCATGGTGTCCATGGTGCTCCTGCTGGGCACCATGTTCATGGGGATCACCCTGCTCAGCCACCATTTCGGGGTCACCTACCAGCACAGCCTGGACCCGACGGTGGTGCAGGAGACCCTGCTGTCCAAGCTCACCCGGGCGGTCCTGGGCCATGGCGGCATCCTCTCCCTGCCGGCCCGGTTCTACTACTACATGATCCAGGGCTTCACCTTCGCCATCCTGGTGGTGGCCGCCAACACCGCCTACGCGGACTTCCCCAGGCTGGCGGCCCTGCATGCCCGGGACGGGTTCCTGCCCCAGCAGTTCACCAGCATGGGCGACCGGCTGGTGTTCTCCAACGGCATCCTGATCCTGTCCCTGCTGGCCGGCACCCTGGTCTTCCTGTTCCACGCCAACACGGACGTGCTGCTGCCCCTGTACGCCCTGGGCGTGTTCCTGGGGTTCACCATCAGCCAGGTCGGCATGGTGGTGCACTGGTACCGCAAGCGCGGGCCCCACTGGCACGTGAAGTCCGTGGTGAACGGCGTGGGCGGGGCGGCGTCCTGCATCGTCATGCTGGACATCGCCATCACCAAGTTCGTGGGGGGCGCGTGGATCGTCATCGCCCTGGTGCCCATCATGGTCACCACCTTCTTCAACATCCACCGGCACTACATCCGGGTCAAATCCACCCTGGCCGCCAGCCGCACCGACGCCTACCTGCCGTACAAGCACCACGCCCTGATCCTGGTGTCCAGCCTGCACGCGGGACTGGTGCAGGCGGTGGCCTACGCCCGCCTCATCTCCGGGGACCGGGTGGAGGCCCTGACCGTGGACCTGGGCTCCGACGGCATCCACGAGAGCCCCTCGGTGCAGAAGCTGCGGTCGGACTGGGTGCACTACGGCCAGGGCGTGCCCCTGCGCAGCGTGCCCAGCCCGTACCGGCGCATCGTCGAGCCCATCCTGGACGAGGTGAACCGGTTCAAGCTGGCGGAACCGGAAGTGTGCCTCACGGTGATCCTGCCGGAATTCATCACCTCCAAGTGGTGGCAGCGCATCCTGCACAACCAGATGGCCCTGCGCATCAAGGCGTCGCTGATGGGCATCCCGGGGGTGATCGTCACCACCATCCGCATGCACCTGCCGGATTAGCACCACTCGGCCGGCGCCGCCACCGGCCCGGCCGGCACCCGCTCCCAGGCGAAGCGGGGCGCCAGGTCCTCCAGACGGGCCGGTTCCGGGCGCTCCAGGCAGCCCAGGGTCCATCCCAGCCAGCCCAGGATGCGCTCCAGGGTGACACCCCGGTGGGCCAGGAGCGCCAGGCCCAGGGCGCCGTCCCGCTTGCCCAGGCGGGCGCCCTCCGGCGTGGTGACCAGCCCCAGGTGGGCGTAGGCCGGGCGGGGCAGGCCCAGGGCCTCCTGCACCCGGATCTGGGTGGCGGTGACGGCCCGCAGGTCCGCGGCCCGCACCACCTCGCCGACCCCCTGGGCGCCGTCGTCCACCACCACCGCCAGATGATAGGCGTAGCAACCGTCCCGGCGGTGCAGCAGGGGGTCGCCGGTGAGCCGGTTGGGGTCGTCCTCCTGGGGGCCCAGGAGCAGGTCCCGCCAGGCCACGGCGCCGTCGGGCAGGTGGAAGCGCAGGGCGTCCGCGCGCAGGAAGGGCAGCGGCCGGTGCCGGCAGGTGCCCGGGTACGGCCGCAGCCCGTCCTCCCCGTGCGGGGCCGAGCCCATGGAGGCCAGGTCCCTGCGGGTGCACACGCAGGGATACAGGCGCCCGGCCTGGAACAGGGCCTGGAGCGCGGCCTGGTAGGCCCCCTGCCGGCGGGACTGCCACAGCACCGGCCCGTCGCTCTCCAGCCCCAGGGCCGCCAGGTCCCGCAGCTGGGCGTCGCCCAGGGTGCCGCGGCAGCGGGCGCCGTCCACGTCCTCCATGCGCACCAGCCAGCGCCCGCCCTGGGCGCGGGCCGAAAGCCAGGAAGCCAGGGCGGTGCGCAGGTTGCCCAGGTGCAGTTCCCCGGTGGGAGAGGGGGCGAAGCGGCCGGTGCAGGTCATGAGGCAAGGATAGCCACCCGGGCACACCGGACGTGACCCGATTCCGCCGGCCGCTTCCGGAATGACCGGCAACATCCCCCGTATAATCCCAGCATGCGCTCCTGGCCTCCGGTGTTCCGCGCCTTCCTGGCCCAGGCCGCGGCCTTCGGCCTGCTGGAGCTGGTGCTGCGGGCCGGGCTGCTGCCCCGGGCCCTGCCGGGGGCGGGGGTGGTGCTCCTGGTCGGCGTGCTGGCGGTGGCCGTGGGCCGGGGACTGGGCCTGGGCCCTGGGTGGGTCCCCTTCCAGGCGGGGTTCCCCTGGCTGGTGGCGATGCTGCTGCGCCACCCCCCTCCGGGCTGGGTGTGGCCGGCGGCGCTGGGGGCGCTCCTGCTGGTGTACGGCGGCGGCGTCCTCACCCGGGTGCCCCTGTACAACTCCGGCCGGGCCGCCTGGGCGGCCCTCCTGGCGCTCCTGCCGCCGGGGCCGGTGGCGCTGGTGGACCTGGGCGCCGGCCTGGGCGGGCCCCTGGCCTTCCTGGCCCGGGCCCGCCCGGAGGGGCGCTTCGTGGGCGTGGAGGCTTCGCCCCTCACCTGTCTGGCGGCGTGGGCCCGCACCCTGCGCCACCGGCGCAACTGCCGGGTCCGGTGGGGCAGCCTGTGGGGGGAGGACCTGGGGGCCTACGACGTGGTCTACGCCTTCCTGTCACCGGCGCCCATGCCGGCCCTGTGGGCCAAGGCGGCGCGGGAAATGAAGCCCGGAAGCCTCCTGGTGAGCCATACCTTCGCCGTGCCCGGGCACGAGCCCGAACGGCGGATCCCCCTGCCGGGGCGCAGGGACGCCTGTCTTTTTGTGTGGCGGTTCTGAACGGGGTCGGAGGTAAGATTCCGGGCATACCCCCCGGAGCCCTCCATGCATCCCCTGGCCGGAAAACCCGCTCCCCGCACGCTCCTGGTGGACCTCCCCGCCCTGGTGAGCGCCTACTACACCGTGCATCCGGACCCGGCCGACCCGGCCTCCCGGGTGAGCTTCGGCACCTCCGGCCACCGGGGCAACGCCCTCAACGGCACCTTCAACGAGGACCACATCCTGGCGGTGACCCAGGCCATCTGCCTGCACCGGCGCCAGGCCGGGGTCACCGGGCCGCTGTACCTGGGCAAGGACACCCATGCCCTCTCGGAACCCGCCCAGGTGACCGCCCTGGAGGTGCTGGCGGCCAACGGGGTGGAGACGCGGTTCGCGGCGGGGGGCGCCTTCACTCCGACCCCTTCCGTGTCCCGGGCCATCCTGGCCTGGAACCGGGGCCGGGACCGGGACCTGGCGGACGGCATCGTCATCACCCCCTCCCACAATCCCCCGGACAACGGCGGCATCAAGTACAACCCCCCGGACGGCGGCCCCGCCGACACGGACATCACCGGCTGGGTGGCGGACCAGGCCAACGAGCTGCTGGAGGGCGGGCTGCGGGAGGTGCGCCGGCTGCCCATCGCCCGGGCCCTCAAGGCCGATGGCGTGAAGCCCTTCGATTTCATCACCCCGTACGTGGAGGCCCTGGCCGGCGTCCTGGACCTGGAGGCGGTGCGCGCCTCCGGGCTGCGCCTGGGGGCGGACGCCCTGGGCGGGGCCGGGCTGGGCTACTGGGAGCCTATCGCCGAACGCTACAAGTTGCACATCGACCTGCTCAACGGCCACTACGATCCCACCTTCGCCTTCATGTGCGTGGACCGGGACGGCAAGATCCGCATGGACTGCTCCTCGCCCCAGGCCATGGCCGGACTGGTGGCGCTCAAGGACCGCTACGACCTGGCCTTCGGCAACGACCCGGACTTCGACCGCCATGGCATCGTCTGCCCGGGTGCCGGCCTCATGAACCCCAACCATTACCTGGCGGTGGCCATCCAGTACCTGTTCACCCACCGGCGCGGATGGCGCCCGGACGCCGCCATCGGCAAGACCCTGGTGAGCAGCTCCATGATCGACCGGGTGGGAGCCAGCCTGGGGCGCCGGGTGGCGGAGGTTCCGGTGGGCTTCAAGTGGTTCGTGCCGGGGCTGCTGGACGGATCGTACGGCTTCGGCGGCGAGGAGAGCGCCGGGGCCTCGTTCCTGCGCCAGGACGGCTCTCCCTGGACCACCGACAAGGACGGCATCATCCTCTGCCTGCTGGCGGCGGAGATCACCGCGGTCACCGGCAAGACCCCCGCCGCCCACTACCAGGAGCTCACCGCCCGCTTCGGGGCGCCCCTGTACGAGCGCCTGGACGCCCCCGCCGGGGCCGCCCAGCGCAAGGTGCTGGCGCGCCTGGCGCCCGAGCAGGTGCGCGCCGAGACCCTGGCCGGGGAGCCCATCCTGGCCAAGCTCACCCGGGCCCCGGGCAACGGCGCCCCCATCGGCGGGCTCAAGGTGGTCACCGAAAACGGCTGGTTCGCGGCGCGGCCTTCGGGCACGGAGGATGTGTACAAGATCTACGCGGAGAGCTTCCGGGACCAGGCGCACCTGGAGGCCCTCAAGGCCGAGGCCCGGGAGATCGTCGCCCAGGCCTTCGCCGCCGCGGGGGTCTGAACGGCAACGGGGGACCCCGACGGGATTGGATCCTGGCTTTTTGTTCTACCATGTTCTACAATTTGGCCGGAGGCAGTTCCATTGCAAAAGAACCGCGAACGTCGACCCATCCCTGTCATCAAGGCCGGCGGGAAACGCTCCGGCTTCGCCAGGGCGGTCCACCTCCGGGTTTCCGAGGCTGAATACGCCAAGTTGGAGGCCTACGCCAAACTCCAGAGTGCGGCTCAGAAGACCCAGATGTCCCTCTCCGAGGCCGTGCGCGACCTGCTGGCTCTGGCCTTGAGCCAGCAGGAGCCGAAGCCCTGGGAAGCCGCTCTCAAGGCCCTTCCCTTTGTGGCCTGGTCCGGGGCCAAGCCGATCCTTCCGCCTCTGGACGATGCTCCTGGCGACCGCAGCCTGTCCCTTGCGATTCTCGAGGACAGGGGAGATCGGTGATTCTCTACCTGGACACCTCGGCCCTGGCGAAACTGCTCTGGCGGGAGCAGGACTCCGGGACCTTCCGTGCCGCAGCCGCCCAGGCCCAGGCATTGGCCTCCTCGCTCCTGGCGAAGATCGAAGTCCATTCCGCCCTGGCCCGGCTCGGACGGGAAGGAACGCCAGGCAGCCGGTTGGCTTCCTCCCGAAGGAGATTCGAGACCCTCTGGGCGTCGATAGCCGCGGTCTCCATGGATCGCGCCGTGGACGCCGCTTCCAGCCTGTGCCTCAAGCACCCCCTGCGCTCCCTGGACGCCATCCACCTGGCTTCGGCCCTCCTCCTCCGCGAGGAGGGAAGCCTGGAGATCGCCTTCGCCACCGCCGATGTCCGATTGCGGCAGGCGGCCCAGGCGGAGAGGTTCCAGGTGGTCGGATGAACTGGCGATCCGGCGGTGTCTGATCAGGTCAGGCCCGGCCAGTCGACTCCGGCGCGGGCCCGGGCGTCCCGGAAGGCCTTGCGGATGGCCGCCACCGCCTCCGGCGCCAGGGGGCCTCGCTCCGCCAGGCGCAGGTTGGTCTCGGCGTTGGCGTGGCTGGTGGTGCCGATGGAGAGCACCTGCGCCCCGGGGACGGCCAGGGCGAAGCGCAGGGCGATCTCCATCCAGGCTTCCGGCCCCGGGAAACCCAGGGCCCGGGGGTCCAGGCCCATGGCCTGGAACCGCTCCTGGTACGGCTTCGCGTAGTCCCGGTAGACGCCCTGGAGGGCGCCCGGGGGCTTCCAGGCGCCGTTGGCCACCGGACGCTTGAGGAGGGCCCCCAGCCCCTTGGCGGCGGCGGCCGGCAGGGCCCCGTCCAGGTTCACCTGGTCGCACAGGCTGGCGGAGCACATGAGCACGTCCACCCCGTCCAGGCCGGCCGCGTAGACGGCCGCGTCGTTGTCCCCGGAATAGCCGGCGAAGCGGATCTTGCCGGCCTCCTTGGCCTTGACCAGCGCGCCCAGGGCCTCGCCCCGGCGCAGCACCTCCAGGGGGCAGGAATGGAGCAGCATCACGTCCAGGCGGTCGGTGCCCAGGCGGCGCAGGGACCGGTCCACGGAGGCGGACACCACGCCTGCCGACCAGTCCTCCCCCTCCACTCCCGGCACCTTGCGCCCGCACTTGGAGAGCAGGACATACTCCTTGCGCCGGTGCCCCACGGCGGCGCCGATCAGTTCCTCGGATCCCAGGTAGGCGGCGGCGGTGTCGATGAGGTTGACGCCCCGGTCCAGGAGCAGGTTCAGGATCCGGCCCACGTCCTGGGGGCTGGCGCCCAGGTAGCCGATGGGACCCGCGCCGAAGCCGATGCGGGAGACGTGCAGGCCGGTGCGGCCGAAAGGAACCTGTTCCATGACAGACCTCCATGAGCAGCCAGAACGCAGGACCGGTTCCAGGCGCCGGATTCTCCTCGCGCGAAGGAGAAATTTGCCATGAATTCTTCTTCCGGGCAGGATATTTTTTCAAGTTACATTAATTCTTTAGATAGTGTTCCACGGTAAAGCGGGTGTCCGGATCCATGTCCCGCACCTCCCGTTTCATCCACTGCAGGTAGTCCTTGGGCACGCGCTCCCACGGAACCCCCCGGTGCTTGTTGCCGAACTGGCAGATGACCAGGAGATTGGGGGCCTGGCTCCAGGCGATCAGGTCCTGCAGGGTCCGGAGCTCCGGCAGGCCCTCCACCGCGCCGGTGCGGAGGGTCTCCAGCTGGCGCAGCAGCAGGCGGGAGGTGACCAGGGCGTCGGCCAGCGCCTCGTGGGCCGGCAGGCCTTCCGCCTCCGGCACCTCCAGCCCAAGGGCGTAGCGCAGGTACTGGTTGCCGTGCCGGGGCAGCCCGGGCCAGAGCTTCTTGGCCAGGCGCAGAGTGCACAGCACCGGGCGGCCCCGGTCAGGGAGGAAGCCGAAGTCGAAGGCGGCGTTGTGGGCCACGTAGGCGTCGAAGTCGGTCCCCTGGAAGGTGGGCAGCACCTGGGCCAGGAGCGGCGCGCCCTGCACGTGCCGGTCGACGATGTGGTGCACCGCCGAGGCTTCGGGCGGGATGGGCACGCCCGGGTCCACCAGGAAGCACTCCTTGCGCAGGACGCCGGTCCCCGGGCGCACCCACACTCCGGCCACCGACACCACCTTGCAGGCCGCCGGGTCCAGCCCGGTCGTTTCCGTGTCCACCACCAGGTAGGTCAAGTCCTGCAGGTCCATGGCGTTCCTCAACCTCCAGGTGTGCCAGCAAACCGGCCCGGATGCAATCTCAACCGTCCGCCAGGCGGTCCAGGCCGTAGTCCTCGGTGATCTCGCCCACCAGGTCCCGCACCGGGATCAGCTCGTTCAGCCGCCAGCCGTTGCTGCCGGTGAAGAACAGGCCCGACTCCAGGTTCCCGCCGTGGGAGTCGCCCAGGCAGTCGGCGATGCAGTAGCCCACCTTGACGGCGCCCTTGCCGCGCTCGCACGGGACCACACAGTTGCTGATGCAGCGGATCTTCGGTGCGGTGCCGGCCTGGATGCGGCGGTGCAGCTGGGTCATCACCCCCCGCGCCGGCATGCCCACCGGCGAACCGTGCAGGGCGATGTCCCCCTGGTCCGCCTTGAGGATCACGCCCTTGAAGGCGGGGTCGGCATCGCACTCGAAGGTGCCGATGAAGCGGGTGCCCATCTGCACCCCGCCGGCGCCCATGGCGAGCAGCCGGTCGATGTCGTTGCGGTCCCAGACGCCGCCGGCGGCGATCACCGGGAACTCGCCCCACTGGTCCCGTTCGGCCACCACCTGGGGCAGCAGGGCCTCCAGGGCGTAGGCGGGGTCGGCGCACTGCTCCAGGGAAAAGCCCTGGTGGCCGCCGGACTCCGGCCCCTCCAGCACCACCGCATCGGGCCGGCGCCCGTACTTGCGGTCCCAGGTCTTGCAGATGAGCTTCAGGGCCCGGGCCGAGGAGACGATGGGCACCAGGGCGATGTCCCGGTCGCCGACCAGGCCCGGCAGGGCCAGGGGCAGCCCGGCGCCGGAGATGATCAGCTGCGCGCCGCCCTCCACCGCCTCCCGCACCACCCGCTCGTATTCGTTGATGGCGCAGAGGATGTTCACCCCCACCGGACCGCGGCCCTGGGCCGTGCGCAGGGCGTCGCCCAGGATCCGCCGCAGGGCCTCGCCGCTCTGCAGGTTTTCCGGCTGGTCCGGCCGCCCGGCCACCGTGCGCGCCAGCCCCGGATACCGGTAGCCGGTGCCGATGGCCGAGACGATGCCCACGCAACCGCTCCGGGCCACGTTGCCGGCCAGGCGGTCCCAGGACACGCCGATGCCCATGCCCCCCTGGATGATGGGGTAGGTGGCGGCCAGGTTGCGGATGCGCAGGGGCGGCAGGGGCCGGGCCGGCTCATCCACCAGGCCCCGGTAGGCCCAGGAACCCAGGGCCCCGGCCAGGCGCTTGCGGAACCCGGCCAGGAACTCGGCGGCCCCGCCCCGCAGCAGGGACGGGGAACGCAGTTGCAGCCCCGCGGCGCCCTGCTCGAGCAGAGCGCGCCCCTCGACCGCATCGCCGCAGACCGGGGCGAAACAGGGCAGCGACGTGGCGCCGAGCATGCGCCGCAGGCGTTCGCCCAGCCCCTCCCCCTCGGCCGCCAGCAGGGCGGCGGCGCCCCCGCGCTGGGCGGCGGCGGCCTCGTCGCCGTCACGCACCACCACCAGGCGGGGCAGGCCCCAGGCGCGCAGGGCTTCCAGGCGCTCGGGCAGGACATCCGACTCGTGGATGAGGAAAGCCGCGAGGTTGTGCACGGCGGAGCCCAGGCGGGTGGAGAAGTCCCCCAGGACCCCGCGCAGGTCCAGGCCCACCAGGTTGCGCCGGGACTGGCACAGCTCACCCAGGCGCGCGGCCAGCTGCTCCAGGTCCGGGAACGCCGGCACCCGCACCACCCCGGCGCCGCCGGCGCAGGCGAAACCGGCCGCCAGCTGGTCGCTGGCGAAGGGGTGCCAACCCTGGAAGAACACCGGGCCCTGGGGCCCCAGGGGCCAAGGCGCTGCGGAACCGACCATGCAATTCCTCCCGAGCCCGTCCGGGAGCATCCGGCGAGGGCTTGCCTAGCACGATGGAGTTACCCGGAAACCGACCGCCACCGTCGCCAGCCCAGCCTCGGGAACCGGAAATGGTTCCCGGTCCTTATCAATGATTATGGGGCATTGAGGATTTCTAAAGCTAGCTTTTCGGCGTGCCGCAGGGCCATGTGTCCGGCGGGCGGTTGCCCCGCTGGGTGGTGGGGGCGCCGCTCCTGCGGCCGCGGGTGGCGTACTGGTCCTGGAGCTGCTCCAGCAGCTCCCGCCGGCGGTCCCCCAGGCGCTTCAGGGGCCGGGGGGCGGCGCGCTCGAGGATGTAGGCGGTGAGCAGGGGCAGGGCGATGGTGCTGTCGGTGTAGCACACCACCGTGTCGGGCAGCTGGTCCGGGTCGATCTTGCCCCAGCTCACCGCCTCGCTGGGGGTGGCTCCGGACAGGCCGCCCGTGTCCGGGCGGGCGTCGGTGATCTGCAGGAAGTAGTCGTGGCCCCGCTCGTCGATGCCCAGCACCTCCTGGATCTGGGGCTCGGTCTGGAGGATGAAGTTCTTCGGGCTGCCCCCGCCCAGCACCCACACGGCGCTCCTGCCGCCCTTGAGCTTGGCGTCCAGGACGATGCTGGTGCTCTCGTTCACGTCCGCGTTCACGTCGAAGGCCAGGCGATTGCCCTCCAGGGCCAGGGCCGCCACGTTCATGCCGATGCTGCTGTCCCCGGGACTGCTGGTGAACACCGGCACCCCCGCCTGGAAGGCGGCGGTGAGCACCGAGGCGGCGCCGCGGGCCTGGGCCGGTTCCCGCTGGGACAGGGCCTGTTCCCGCTGGGACAGGGCCGCGCCCACCAGCTGGTGGAACGCGGCGGTGCTCATGGGCCGCTGGAACGCCGGGGCCTTGATGAGTTCCCGGAAGAAGGCGTCCGTGTCCAGCAGCACCGCGTAGTCGAACAGCACGTCGTAGATGCGGATCACCCCCTGGTCGCGCAGGTCCCGGTCGGACAGGAAGGGGGAACCCCGGTGCAGGCGCATGTCCAGGGCGAAGTGCGCGTCGTGGTAGAGGTTGGCGCCGGTGGAGACGATCCAGTCCACGGCCCCGGCCTGGATCAGGGGCACCAGGCAGGAGCCGCCCAGGCCGGCGGGAGTTAGGGCGCCGGTGAGAGTGAGTCCCACCGTGACCTCGGGCCTGAGCATCTTCTGGGTGAGCAGGCGGGCGGCATCCCCGAGGCGCCCGGCGTTATAGGCCAGGAAAGTTTCATCAATCAGGTCGGCCACCGGCAGCCCGGGGCGGATCCCCTTGGGCGCGATGCGGGCTCCCTGTAAAAAGGCGTTGTGCGATTCCGGAAGGGGGTCCATGAGGGCTCCGGGTGGCTGGTGAGGCGGGCGCCGGTGATCGACCCGGCCCGCCGGGGAAGGATCCCATGATGCCAGATCCGGGGCGTTTATCGGTTAGATTTAAGAGTATCTCCAGGATTCCGAAACATGTAGGGGAGCCTCGATCCATGTTCTTCATCATCGGCCTGATCGTTGTGCTGGGCGCCGTCCTGGCGGGCTACGCCATCGAGGGCGGCAAGATCAAGATCCTCATGGAGCCGCTGCCCGCCGAGCTCATCATCCTGCTGGGCGCCGCCGCCGGCTCGTTCCTGGCCGGCAATTCCATGAATACCGTCAAGTCCGTAGTGGCCAACATTTCCAAGCCGCTCAAGGGCAGCCGCTACACCAAGGCCGTGTACATGGAGTCCCTCATGCTCCAGTACGAAGTCTACGTGAACATCAAGAAGGGCGGCCTGCTGGCCCTGGAGCAGGACGTGAACGACCCGCACAGCTCCTCCATCTTCAAGAAATACGCCACCATGCTCAGCGACCACCACGCCCTGGACTTCTTCTGCGATTCCCTCAAGCTGCTCATCAACGGCTCCGCCAAGATCGACGAGATCGACCAGGTGATGGACATGGACCTGGATGTGCACCACGCCGAAGCCGCCGCCCCCGGGGGCTCGGTGGGGATCATGGCGGACGCTTTCCCGGCCTTCGGCATCGTCGCCTGCGTGATGGGCGTGGTCATCACCATGGGCTTCCTGGACCAGCCGCCCAACGTCATCGGCGGGCACGTGGGCGGTGCCCTGGTGGGCACCTTCCTGGGCATCCTGCTCTCGTACGGCGTGTTCGGGCCCCTGGCCAAGAACATCGACCAGGTGAACGCCGCCGATGCCCATTTCTTCAATGCCATCCGGGCCGGGCTGGTGGCTTTCGGCAACGGCGCCGCACCGGTCACGGCGGTGGAGTTCGCCCGGCGCAACATCCCCAGTTCCGAACGGCCCGGCTCCCAGGAACTCGAGGAAGTGGTCCGCCAGATAAAGCCCAGGTAGCCGACCATGGCCGAGCCGCAGCCCGAGGTCAAGATCAGGTTCGTGAAGAAGAAGGGCGGCCACGGCGCCGCCCACGGCGGCGGCGCGTGGAAGGTGGCCTACGCCGACCTGGTCACCGCCATGATGGCCTTCTTCCTGCTCATGTGGCTGCTCAACAACACCAGTTCCAATACCAAGGCCGGCATCGCCGGCATGTTCCAGGATCCCGACTTCTTCAACACCGAGAAGGGCAAGGCCATCCTCATGCAGTACGAGATCCAGAAGACCGGCATCCTGCCCGGGGGCAAAGGCATGAAGCCCGGCACCGGCGAAGGCGGCGGCCCGGTGGTGGAGGAGGAGCAGGAAGGTGAGCAGGAGCGCCAGCGCATGGAGGAGACCGCCCAGGCCATCGGCAAGGCCTTCAACGAGGACAAGCTGCTGGAGACCTTCAAGGACCAGATCAGCTTCGACTTCACCGACGAGGGGCTGCGCATCCAGATCCAGGACAAGGTGAACCAGGTGCTGTTCGACTCCGGCTCCTCCAAGCTCAAGCCCTACACCATGGCCATCCTCAAGGAGATCGCCCAGGAGCTGGGCAAGCTGCCCAACCACATGGTCATCGGCGGGCACACGGACTCCACGAAGTACCCTTCCCCCGGGTACACCAACTGGGAGCTGAGCGCCGACCGGGCCAACGCCGCCCGGCGGGTGCTGGAGTCCGCCGGGGTCCGGACCGGGCAGGTGCAGCGGGTCACCGGCTACGCCGACACCGTCCCCCTGGAGGGCCACGATCCCCAGGACCCCCGGAACCGCCGCATCTCCATCGTGGTGCTCTCCAGCGCCACCGAGAAGGCGGAAGTCGAGCGCCAGAAGAGCAAGCCCGGCAAGGTGCCGGGCAAGCCCTGAGTGCTGGACAGGCTCCTAGTCCACCCAGGTGACGAAGGTCTCCAGGTCCGCCCGGGGGCGCTGGAACGTGTTGACCGCGGCCTGGTCCTGGGGGTAGCCCAGGGCGATGCCCGCCACGAAGGCCTGGTCCCCCGCGCCCGGGAGTTCCTGGCGCAGCAGGTCCGGGTGGCGCACGGCCATGGCCAGGATGCAGGTGCCCAGGCCCCGGTCATGGGCGGCCAGGCACAGGGACTGGACGAACAGGGCGGCGTCGAAGCAGGCGTAGTCCGGCACCAGGGCCCGGTCCACCGCCACCAGGAGCAGGCACGGCGCACCGAAGAAAGCCCGCCCTCCGGACGGGTCGGCGCCCGGCTCGGCGGCCCGCGCCTCCGTGAGCACCCGCACCAGGGCCTGGTTCTGGGCCTGCATGGCCGGCGACCAGCGGGTCCGGTCCGGGAAGCGGAAGTCCGGCCGCGGGGCCACGGCCTGGGCATCCAGGCGGCCCTGGGCGGCCCGGAGGCGCTCCAGGGCCGCCCCCGCCAGCACGTACACCCGCCAGCACTGGGAATTGGCCCAGGAAGGGGACCAGCGGGCCTGGTCCAGCAGTTCCCGGACCACGGCCCGGGGCACCGGGTCCGCCTTGAAGCTGCGGATGCTGCGCCGGGTTCGGAGCGCGGTGGCCAATTCCATGGGTGCCTTCTTTCGGGCGGAGACCTGACCATCCTCCGACCGGCCCGGCGCCGGGTCAACAGCGGGGAATGGATGTCCGGACAGGCAATTCATTAATTAAATATATAACCAGCCTGCACGTTGGGCGGCTCCGGGACCCTGGCCCGGCGCGGCGCCGGGAACTACCTTTGGGAGCGCTTTCTCAAGGAGCCATCATGCTCGCTTTCGCCCTGTTCGTTGCCATGACCCAAACACCGGCCACCCCGGCCTGGAGTTCCACCACCCTGGAGGCGGCCGCCACCCCGGAACAGAAGCAGGTCCTGGCCGAAGCCAAGCCCCTCACCATCACCGGCGAGGTGGTGGACGTCTCCTGCTACACCCAGCTGGGCAAGCGGGGACCGGCCCACAAGGAATGCGGCGCCAAGTGCGTGCTGGCCGGCGCCCCGGCGGGCATCGTCACCGCCGACGACACCCTGTACATCCTGATGCCCGAGCCCCACCACCCCCGGCGTGACGGCAAGGCGAGCATCGCCAAGGAGTATGCCGCCAAGATGGGCGACACCGTCACTGTGTCGGGCATGGCGTCCGAGCATGGGGGGATCCACACCCTCTTCGTCGCACCAAACTAGCGGATCGCCTCCGCGAACCGGAAGATGGCCGGCAGCCCGCCGGTGTGCCAGAACACCACCGTCTGGCCGGGCTCCAGTTCCCCCTGGCGGATCATGCGCATCAGGCCGCTCATGGCCCGGCCGGTGTAGATGGGGTCCAGCAGGACCCCCTCCAGCCTGGCGGTGAGCCCGACCGCTTCCCGCATGGCGTCGCTGACCACTTCGTAGCCCGCACCCACGCAGTCGTACCGGACCTGGAAGTCCTCGGCCCGGTAGTCCCGGTCCAGGCCCAGCTTGCGGGCCGGCTGGGTGGCCAGGCGGGCCATCAGGGTCTCGTAGGGCGGGTCTCCGGGGGCGTCCCGGTCGACGGCGACGCCGACGATGCGGGTATCCAGCCCGCTCACCGTCCGGCCCACGGTCATCCCCGCCTGGGTGCCGCAGGAGCTGGACGGGACCACCAGGCACTGGCAGCCACCGGGGAGGGCCTCCAGCTGGTCGCGGAGTTCCAGCATGGCCGCCACGAACCCCAGGGCCCCCACCGGGGTGGAGCCGCCGTAGGGGATCACGTACGGCCGGCGCCCGGCGTCCCGCAGTTCCTGGGCGATGGCCGGCAGGGTCTCCCCTTGGCTGAATTCCCCGCACCAGTGGATCCTGGCGCCCTGGAGGCCATCCAGGAGCAGGTTGTGGTCGACCCGGTCCGGGGGGCCGCCCCCCAGGGCCAGGTGGCATTCCAGGCCCACCGCCGCCGCGGCTCCGGCGGTCTGGCGGCAGAGGTTGGACTGCATGGCGCCGCAGGTCAGCACCGCATCGCAGCCTTGGCTCAGGGCTTCCCCCAGCAGGAATTCCAGCTTGCGGGTCTTGTTGCCCCCCAGGGCGATGCCGGTGAGGTCGTCGCGCTTGATGAAGATCCGGGGCCCGCCCAGGGCGCGCCCGAGCCGCTTCAACTCCGCCAGGGGGGTGGGCAGGAAGTTGATCCGCACCCGGGGAAAAGCATCCAGGATGGTCATGACCTACCTCGCGGAGGTTTCCCCAACAGGTTCCGGCATCCCGGCGGGAACGCAACCGGCCACCAGAGCGGAATTCCCGTCCGGCCAGTCAGGTACGCTCAATAGACGAACGGGATGAGCTTGCGCACCCGGGCGGCGTAGGCCGGGTATCCGGGGTATCGCTCCCGCAGCCAGCGCTCCTCCCGGGACGCCTTGTAGTCCATGAAGACCAGCAGCAGGAGGGCGTACAGCAGGGTCAGCCAGCCGCCCACCCACAGGGCCCAGCCGAAGGCGAGGGCGATGCCGCCCGCGTAGACCGGGTGCCGCACCAGACGGTACGGCCCGGTCTGGATCAGCTTCCCGGATGCTTTGGGGCGGGGCAGCGGGGTCAGGCTGGGCCCCAGCCAGGCCAACCCTCCCAGGAACAGGACCAGGCCCCCGGCCATGAGGGCCGCCCCGGCGCCCCGGGCCACCCGGACCGCCGCCGGGGGCCAGGGCGGAAGGGCCGTCGAGGTGCGGGGCCCCAGGAACACCGTGGCGATCAGCAGCACCTGGACCGCCACCAGCCACTCGCCGCGGCTGCCCCGCCACCAGGGTTCCGGATGTTCCCCCATGGGGAAGGCTCCTCCCTGGGCGGAAGTATAGACCTCCCGCCGCTCCTCGCCTGCGCTCGAGTCAGGCGCCCGGCAGCCAGCGCTGGCCCACGCCCCGGGCCAGGGCCTTGCGGTACACCGCCAGCGCCGCCGCCGTGTCCTGCAGGGCGCTGCCGGTGGTGTCGAAGACGATGATCTCCTGGTCCCCGGTGCGGCCCGGCTTCCTCCCGGCCACGATCTCCCCCAGTTCCCCGTGCACGTCCCCGGCGGTCATGAGCCCCGCCGCCAGCGCGTGATGCAGCTCGCCCACGCTCGCGCACTGTTCCAGCACGTCCACCACCAGTTTGGCCGAAGCCACCAGCGCCGGCTCCAGCTCCTGCTTGTCGGGGCTGTCGGCCCCCACCGCCGCGATGAAGGTGCCGGGGCGGACCAGCTCCTTGGCCAGGAAGGCCCCCTTGGCCGGGGTGCAAGTGACGACCACGTCGCTGTCGGCGACCGCCCCGGCCAGATGGCGCACCGGGACCACGTCCACCCCCCAGGCGCCGGCGGCGAAGGCGGCCGCAGCCTCGGGGACACGGTCCCAGGCGTAGACCTTGCGAAGGGAGGGCCTGGCCTCCAGCAGCCCCTTGAGCTGGATGGTCCCCTGGCGGCCGCAGCCGCAGATGGTGGCGGTGGCGGCGTCGGCCCGGGCCAGGTAGCGGGCTGCCAGAGCCGTGGTGGCGCCGGTGCGCAGGGCGGTGATGTCCGCGGAATCCAGGACCGCCAGGGGCCGGCCGTTGGAACCGTCGAACAGGAGGATCAGGCCCAGGATGTTGGGCAGCCCGTGGCGGGCCTGGTTGCCGAAGAAGCCCCCGTTGGCCTTGAGGGCGAACCAGGTGCGGTCCAGCCGCAGCCCGCCCCCCTTCACGTGGAATTCCCCGCCGTCGGCCTCGGTGTGCATGAGCGCCGGCGCCAGGGCCCGCCCCTCGGCGTGCGCCCGGAACGCCTCTTCCATGGCCTGGACGCAGTCCGGCAGGGACAGCAGCCCCAGGATCTCCGAGCGGCTCAGGCACAGCAGTTCCGTCTCCATGGGGCCTCCCGGCGGAGCCGGCCGGCGGCCGCGCCCGCTGGAGGATCATCCCATGACTCGGACCAGCCGAGCCGCGGCGCCGGGCGGGTTAGAATAGAATAGATTCCCATGCCCGGACGCTTCCTGAAGCCCCTCCTCCTCGCCGCGCTCCTCCCCGTCCTCGCCCCGGCCCAGCCGCCGGCTCCGCCCGCCCCTCCGGAGACGGTCTACGGCCCGGAGCTGGAAGGCTTCGAATACCCCTTCCCGGTCCAGCGCTACGAATTCGCCTCCCAGCGGGTGCAGCTGCACATGGCCTACCTGGACGTGGCGCCCGCCGCCCCCAACGGGCGCACCGTGGTGCTGCTCCACGGCAAGAATTTCACCGCCGCCACCTGGGAACCCACCATCAAGGTCCTGAGCCGGGCCGGCTACCGGGTGGTGGCACCGGACCAGGTGGGCTTCGGCAAGTCGTCCAAGCCCGCCCACTACCAGTACAGCTTCCAGCAGCTGGCCCGCAACACCCATGACCTGCTGGAGGCCATCGGCGTGCGCCGGGCCGCGGTGGTGGGGCACTCCACCGGGGGGATGCTGGCGGTCCGCTACGCCCTCATGTACCCCGCCCAGGTGGACCGGCTGGTGCTGGTGAACCCCATCGGGCTGGAGGACTGGCAGGCCGAAGGGGTGCCGGCGGTCACGGTGGACCAGTGGTACCAGCGGGAGCTGCAGGTGACCGCCCAGGGGATCCGGTCGTACGAGCAGAAAACCTACTACGCCGGCCAGTGGCGCCCGGAATTCGAGCCGCCGGTGCGCATGCTGGCGGGCCTGTTCCGGGGTCCCGGACGCGACCTGGTGGCGTGGAATTCGGCCCTCATCTACGACATGATCTGCACCCAGCCGGTGGTTTACGAGTTCGGTCTGGTGCGGGTTCCCACCCTGCTGCTCATCGGCCAGCGGGACACCACCGCCATCGGCCGGGATTTCGCGCCGCCGGAGGTGGCGGCCCGTCTCGGCCGCTACCCGGAGCTCGGGCGCCGGGCCGCCCGCGCCATCCCCCGTGCCCGCCTGGTGGAGTTCCCGAATCTGGGCCATGCGCCCCAGATCCAGGATCCGGACGCCTTCCACGCGGCGCTGCTCAAGGGGCTGGCCGCTCCCGACTGACGGGAGTCCGGGGCGCCGGCCCCGGGATCAGGAACGCCGCCCCTGGCGCGGGTGCCCCTGGTACCGGTAGACGCGCAGGAACCCCCGCAGGTCGATGGTGTCGCGCACGGCTTCCTGCAGGGACACGGCGGCGGCGGACCGGAACAGGGCCACCACCGTGTCCTTGCGCACCTCCAGGACGACCGCCTCGCGCCCCTCCACGGTCTTGTGCAGCCACACCTGGCCCGGCGCCAGGACCTGCTTCTCCTCGGGCAGGTCGCCCCAGGTGCGGGACGTGAGGGCGGCCTGGGCCGCCCGCTGCCGGGTGACGCGTTCATCCCGGGCCTGGGCCTTCTCGCGCTCCTTGGCCTCCCGGGCCCGGTTCAGGGGTTCCTCCACCCAGGCCTGGGCCAGGCGGTAACCCCGGAAGGGCCCCTGGATGCCCGACTGGCCCTTGCGGCTGGCCCACCACCCCTTGTGGCCCTTCCACACCTTCCCCTGGCTGCCCAGGGAGAAGCCCTGGACACCCTCCAAGGGCTGCCACTGGCCTTTCCCGGGACGCTGGGCGGGAGCCTGGGAGTCCGCTTCCATGGGAATTCCTTTCTTGGTTCGGGTCGCTTCCAGTTTAGGCGCCGTTACGGAATAACCATGACTTTTCCTCGTCGTTCCGTTACGGCGCCTCATGCCGGGGCCGCCGGAAACGGGCAAGGTAATTTCGTTACGACGGCTTGAAGCCGATCCCGGCGGCATCCCGGGAACCTTCCGGCAAAAGGTGGTTCAATCGAACGGCAGCCAGGAGAATGCCATGCACGGACGCGAGTACTGCCAGGCGGTCATCATCGGACGGTTCCAGCCGTTCCACAACGGCCACCGGTTCGCCCTGGAGCGGGGCCTGGCGGAGGCCGGACAGGTGGTGGTGGTGATCGGTTCCGCGCAGCGGCCCCGGTCCTCCCGGGACCCCTGGACCGCCGCGGAGCGGGAGGCGATGGCCGGCGGGTGCCTGGCCGGGACGGACCGGGCCAGGGTGCGCTTCGTCCACCAGCGGGACTACCTCTACGACGATGACCTCTGGGCGGCGGAGGTCCGGGGCAAGGTGGCGGACCTGGCCCCGGAGCCCGGCGGCCCCGTGGTCCTCCTGGGCCTGGCCGGGGACACGGCGGCCCCGGACCCGGGGCTCTGTCCGCCATGGGCCTTCAAGCCGGCCCCGAAGCTGCCCCTGCCGGCCGCCGCGGACCTGCGGGCCGGCTACCTGTCGGACCGGGACGACCGTTCCGGTGGACCCCCGCCCTGGGCGGCCGCGCTGCCCCTTCCAGTGCAGGACTGCCTGCGGCGCTGGGCGGCGACCCCGGACTACCGGAACCTGGCGGAGGAGGCGCGCTACCTGGCCGGATACCGGGCGCGCTGGGCGGGCACACCCTTCCCGGTGGTCTTCAGCACGGTGGACGCGGTGGTCCTCCAGTCCGGGCAGGTCCTGCTGGTGCGCCGCGGCGCCCAGCCCGGGCGGGGCCTCCTGGCCCTTCCGGGAGGCTTCCTGGACCCGGCGGCCGACCGCTCCCTGCGGGCCGGGGCCCTGCGGGAACTGCGGGAGGAGACGGAGATCCAGGTGCCGGAAGCGGTCCTGGCCCGGTCCATCACCGCCGAGCGCGCCTTCGACCACCCGGAGCGCAGCCTGCGGGGCCGCACCATCACCCACGCCGTGCGCATCGACCTGGAGCCGGGCCCCCTGCCGGCGGTGCGGGGCGGGGACGACGCCCGGCAGGCCCTGTGGGTGCCCCTGGCCCAGGTCCTGGAGCATCCGGAGGAACTGTTCGAGGACCACGCGGACATCATCCTGAGCCTCACCCGCCAGCGGCGGCGCTGAAGGCAGGTCACCCGCGCCGGCGCAGCGCCCCCGCCAGGCGGTCCAGGGCCTCCAGCAGGGCCCGGCTCGGGCAGGCCAGGTTCATGCGCTCGAAGCCGGCGCCCTCCTCCCCGAACACGTAGCCCTCGTCGAAGAACACCTGGGCGTCCCGGTGCATGAACGCCTCCAGGCCATCCCGGTCCAGGCCCAGGCCGCGGAAGTCCATCCACTGAAGGTAGGTCCCCTCCAGGTCGAAGACCCGCACCGCCGGCACGTTCTCCCGGAAGAACCGCCTGAGCCCCAGGTGGTTGCGGTGGATGAGCTGCAGCAGCTGCTCCAGCCAGGGCTCGCACCGGGTGTAGGCGAGCTCGCAGGCCTTGTAGCCCATGATGTTCAGGAGGTGCATCCCGTTGGTCTCCATCTGGGCCCGGAGCGCTGCGCGCAGGTCCGGGTCGGGGACGATCAGGCTGCTGTTCTGCATCCCGGCCAGGTTGAAGGTCTTGCTGGGGGCGGTGCACACGACCATGCGCCGGGCCAGTTCCTCGGACACCTTGGCGAACACCGTGTGCCGGTGCCCGGGCATCACCAGGTCGAAGTGGATCTCGTCGGAAATGATCAGCACGTCGTGGCGCAGGCAGATCTCGCCCGCCCGGGCCAGTTCCCCGGGGGTCCAGACGCGCCCCACCGGGTTGTGCGGGCTGCAGAACAGCAGGACCCGGTTGCGCGGGTCCCGGGCCTGGCGTTCCAGGTCGTCGAAGTCGATGCCGTAGCGGTCGCCGTCCAGGACCAGGGGGTTGCGCACCAGGGTCCGGCCGGTCCTTTTGATGGCCTTGAAGAAGGGGTAGTACACCGGCGTCTGGACGATGACGCCGTCGCCCGGGGCGGTGAGCGCCTGGATGGCCTGGTAGAACCCCGGCACCACCCCGGGGGCGCCCTGGATCCATTCCGGCTGCACGGTCCATCCGTGCCGGCGCTGCATCCAGCCGCACACCGCCTCCAGGTAGTCCCGGGTGGGACCCGTGTAGCCCAGGATGGTTTCGTCAAGGAACGCCTTTAGCCCCTCCACCAGTTCCGGTGGATGCTTGAGCTCCATGTCGGCGACGGAGAACGGTACCACCCCCGGAGCCACCTCCGGACACCACCCCTTCATTTGTTCCCACTTGACGGACCCCATGCGGGAACGATCCACGACGGTATCGAAATCGTATTTCATCTCGCGCCTTTCCTGCCAGTTTACCAAGGTCCCCGGCTTGCGTGCGGAGGGAAGCCGAACGATCGGCCGCGTCCGGCCACCGCCACTCCAGGCCGCCTGGAACCTTTCCTGGAATCCCCTCACGCAGGTCCTGACTGGTCTTCGCCTGCCTGCGGGAAGGGTCCGCCAAGCCGGTCGGGACAGGTGACCGCATGCTCAGACTTGTACTCGCGATGGTCCTGGCGGGCGTCCTCGCCCACCTGCCCTGCCCCGCCCAGTGGAACCTTCTGCTGGTCTCCAACCGGCTGCCCTGGACCGTGGCCGCCGCGGACGGGGTGGGCAGCCTCAAGCCCTCGGCCGGCGGGCTCGCCACCGCCCTGGCCCGGACCCACGAGCGGTCCGGGTCGCTCTGGGTGGGATGGCCCGGTGACCTCGCCGCCCTGAACGAGCCGGAGCGCGAAAAGATCCTCGGGCAGTTGCAGGATAGGCGGATCGTGCCGGTGGAGGTCACCGCCGCGGAGGTGGAACGCTACTACGAAGGGTTCTCCAACGGGCTGCTGTGGCCGGTGCTGCACTCCTTCCCGGGCCAGGCCGGACTGGGCCAGGACCGGGACTGGGAGGCCTACGTGGCGGTGAACGAACGCTTCGCGGCGGTGGCGGCGGCGCGGGCGGCCCCGGGCGGCCTGGTGTGGATCCACGACTACCAGCTGATGCTGGTGCCGCTGAAACTGCGCGAACTCCGGCCCGACCTCCGGATCGGCTTCTTCCTGCACGTCCCGTTCCCCCCTCTCGATGCCTTCCAGGCCCTGCCCCGGGGCAGGGAACTCCTGCAGGGCGTGCTGGGCGCCGACCTGGCGGGATTCCAGACCCCGGACGACCAGGCCCATTTCGCCGAGGCGGCCGGCCGGATCCTGGGCGCGGACGCCGGGGCGGCCGTGCTCCGGTTCCAGGGGCGCGCCACCCGGCTGGGCACCTTTCCCATCGGCATTGATTTCCAGGCCTTCGCCCAGGCTGCGGGATCCCCCGCGGTCACCGCACGGGCGGCGGAGATCCAGCGGAACCTGGGCGGGCGCACCTTGACCCTCGGCGTCGACCGCCTGGATTACAGCAAGGGCATCGACAAGCGCCTCCTGGCGCTGGAACGCTACCTGGAACGGCACCCGGACCGGCGCGGCACCTTCGTCATGATCCAGGTGGCGGCGCCGTCCCGGGAGAACGTCCCGGCCTACAAGGAATACCGCCAGCGGGTGGATGCGGTCGCGGCCCGGGTCAATGGTGCTTCCGGCACTTTGGGCTGGGTGCCCGTCCACCTCCTGCACCAGGGCTTCCCGTTCGAGGAGGTGGTCGCCCTTTACCGGGCCGCGCAGGTGATGCTGGTCACCCCGGAGCGGGACGGCATGAACCTGGTGGCCAAGGAATTCTGCGCGGCCCGCGAGGATGATTCCGGGATCCTCCTCCTGAGCCGGTTCGCCGGCGCCGCCCTGGAGCTCCCGGATGCGATCCTGGTCAATCCCTACGACCTCGGGGCCGTGGCCGAGGCCCTGGACACCGCGCTCCGGATGCCCGCCGGCCAGGCCCGCCACCGCATGCGCGCTCTGCGCAGGCAGGTGGCCGCCCATGACGTGCACGGGTGGGCTGAAGCCTTCCTCCGGGATCTTGAGGCCCAGGAATCGGCGCTGGACCCCGCGGCCGTGGCCGGGGCGGAGCGGGTCGTCCTGATCCTGGACTACGACGGGACCCTGGTGCCGTTCGCGCCCCGGCCGGAGGAGGCCAGGCCCGATCCGGAACTCCTGGCCCTGCTGGGGCGCCTGGCGGGAATCGGCAAGCTGGAGTTGCGCCTGGTCAGCGGACGGAGCCGGGAAAACCTGGAGGCCTGGTTCGGCCACCTTCCCCTCCGCCTCCATGCGGAGCACGGCTTGTGGCGCAAGGACGGGCCGGGGGCCGCCTGGGCCGCCCGGATCGAGCACGGGAGCGACTGGAAGCAGGAAGCCAAGCTGGTCCTGGCGGATTGGTGCCGGCAGTACGAGGGGTCGTTCGTGGAGGAGAAGAGCCATTCCGTGGCCTGGCACTATCGCCAGGCCCAGCGGGAGCCACCGGTTGCAGGCCTGGAGGCCGTGCGCGAATCCCTGCGCCCGTTGGCCGAGGTTCAGGACCTGGAGTGGCTGGAAGGCTCCAAAGTGCTGGAACTCCGGCTGTGCGGGGCGCACAAAGGGCTGGCCGCGGAAGACCTCGCCCAGGCCGCGGACACCCGGGTGGTGGCGCTGGGCGACGACCGCACCGACGAGGACCTGTTCCGGGCCCTCCCCGCCGCCCTGACCATCAAGGTGGGCGAGGGGGCCACCTGCGCCTCGAAACGGCTGCCGGATCCGGCGGCGGCGCGGGCGTTCCTGGAAGCCCTGGCGGCGGCGCTGGCCAGCCAGCCGTGAGGCGCAGGGCAGCGGCGCGCGCTCCTGGGAGTGTGTCCAAGTTAAGCGCCCGGGTCCCGGCCCGTCGCCCCGTTCGTTGTCGCCGGCAAGGCCGGCGCCAACGGAAAAGCAACGAAGGCCAACGTTCGACGGTGTTCGCACGCTGGCCCTTCGTTGCGGCGGGTGACCGGTTGTGGAGCCGGGCTCTCCGGTAGGACCTGGGGCCCAAGGGGCCCGACCCGAGGAGGGGCTTGGTTCCCTACGGGGCGCGCCGGCCTTTCAGTTTGGGGGCGTTTCGCGCGTTCCCGAAGGATCCGGGGAATCATCGCGCCAAAGCTGATGCTGGGTCGGGCGGCATTTCAAGATCATGACCCTGTCCCGAGCCCTCAAGAAGATTGGGCTGTCCAAGGTGATGGCCACAAAGATCATTCGTGATTCCGGCCCGCCGCGCAACGCCAAGGAGGCTGCTGGGTTGGCCGAACCCGGTTCAAGGGAATGCGCCTGAAAAGGCCAGTCATCACTCCCCTGTGCCTGGCATGGAGATGGGAAGACCTTTCAGGCTTTATCCCTTTTCATCCCCGTCCATCCCCGGCTCGAACCATCGCTAGAAGCTGCCGGGGCTCAACTCTGAGACCAAGGTCAAGGCCAATGCGAGCAAGCACAAGGCCATGAGCTACGACCGGATGGTGAAGGCCGACAACGAGTTCGCCGAGGTGGTGAAGGGCTGGCTGGACCAGGCGGAGATCACCGATCTGGGCGAGGATCACCGGTTCCGGAACCGCCAGGGCGATAGCACGGCTCCAAGGACGCGACCCATGCCAAGAACGGCAAGCCCGGAAGCTTGGCTGCGGCCATGAAGGCGAATGCGGGCCGAATGGCAGCTTGCCTGCCTGGCACACAACCTACGTAAGCTGGTCAGCGCCGCGGCCTGAGGGGGAAACGCCTTCAGGAAGGCCCACGACGGCTCAGAAACCCTTTCGGAGACGATCCCGGTATAGGTGGAACACCGGCCCATCTGACTTGACGTGATTGCCTTCCGTTCCGTAGGGCCGCGTCAGCGGACCCTAGGAACGGACAGGGCGCCCGGTTGGGACACGGACCTATAACTTGGACGGCTAGTCCCTGGCAGACTGGAACCAGCGCCGGAGTGGCCCATGTTCCAGGGTTTCGAACCGCTCACTTTGCAGGCCAACGGAGTGGCCATCCACCTGGTGCGGGGCGGGTCCGGCCCGCCCCTGCTGCTCCTGCACGGCCATCCCCAGACCCACGCCATCTGGCACAAGGTGGCGCCCGCGCTGGCGGAGCGGTACGCCGTGGTGGCCCCGGACCTGCGCGGCTACGGGGACAGCGGCAAGCCCCGCGGCCTGCCCGGCCACGGCAACTACGCCAAGCGGGTGATGGCCCAGGACCTGGCGGAGGTCATGGCGGCCCTGGGGCACGCCCGGTTCCGGGTCCTGGCCCACGACCGGGGCGCCCGGGTGGCGCACCGTCTGGCGGTGGACCACCCGGACCGGGTGGAGCGCCTGGCCACCCTGGACATCGCCCCTACCCTGGCCATGTACGAACAGACCAACCTGGCGTTCGCCAAGGCCTACTGGCACTGGTTCTTCCTGATCCAGCCGCACCCCTTCCCGGAGACCCTGATCGCCGCCGACCCGGAGCTGTACCTGCGCCACACCATGGGCAGCCGCAGCGCCGGCCTGGCCCCCTTCACCCCTGGGGCCTGGGCCGAGTACCTCCGCTGCCTGCGCGACCCGGGGACCATCCACGGCATCTGCGAAGACTACCGGGCCAGCGCCGGCATCGACCTGGACCACGACCGGGAGGACCTGGCCCTGGGCCGGAGAGTGGCCTGCCCCATGCTGGCCCTTTGGGGCGCCCGGGGCGTGGTGGGCCAGGTGGTGGACCCCCTGGCGGAGTGGCGCCGGGTGGCCGAAAACGTGGATGGGCGGGCCCTGGACTGCGGGCACTACATCCCGGAGGAAGCGCCGGCAGCCCTGCTGGCGGAGGCGCTGCCGTTCCTGGCCTGAACCTTCGCGTGGTGCCCGCCAGGCCACAAAGCCCCGGCCAGCATCCGGTCTCCCGTCAGACCTTTTTCTTCGGCTGCTTCTCCTCTTTGCCCTTGGCTTTCTCTTTCTGCTTCTCGGTCTTCTGCTTCTGGACCTTTTCCTTGTCCTTCTTGCCGCCCTTGTCGCCCATGATGTGCCTCCCTGACGGTTTGGTGTCCTGAACCTGCAAAGCGTGGTCGTAGTGTGTCACCAACGCCAGTACCATCTCAACAATCTTTGCCGGGTTGGAGGGGCGGACGGCCTCCAGCCGTCAGGCGCTGGAGTCCGGCGGTTCCTGGCTGTCCGGAGCGGCCGGCTCTTCCTGGGATCCCGGGACCGTTCCAGGGGCCTCAAGCGCCAGGTCCTTGGTGAGTTTCCGGGTCCGCTTCTCTTCCTGCTTCCGCTGGCGATCCAGATCCTTGCGTCGTTTCTCCCGCTGGTAGTTCACTTTGACCACGGGACCTCCTAAAAGAGACCCGCCACGTTTAACGGCGGCGGGTCGGAACCGTGCGATGGATTCAGATTTAAAGCTTGACGACGTTGACCGCCTGGGGTCCCTTCTGGCCCTGCGCGGAGTCGAAGCTGACCCGCTGGTTCTCGTCCAGGCTCTTGAACCCGGTACCCTGGATGGCGGTATGGTGGACGAAAAGGTCGGCCCCGCCCCCATCAGGGGTGATGAAACCGAAACCCTTTTCAGCGTTGAACCACTTGACTGTGCCTTGATTGGCCATGAATAAATCCTGATTCTTGTCCCGATGAGAAAGCGCTGAAGTGCGAGTCGAGACAGGAACGAGCACAGCGTGCTGGGCCTGCACCGTGCGGACCCAGTGCCCCTACTATGCCACATCCCCGGACGGATGGGAGACGGAATTATTTGCATCAGGACGGGCGGGACAGGAATCCCGGGTGCAACCGTGCGCCACGGCCTTCCTCAACCAGGCCCCGAAGCCCGCCGCCGTTCCGGGCCAGCGGTAGCGGGTGAGCCGCGCGACGGGCTGGGCCATGCGGCCCCACAGCGCCGCCCGGAGGGTCTGGACGCCCGCCAGGGCCAGGCCGGCCAGGGACAGCGCCCGGGAACCCAAGGGCATGGGCCCCAGGACCTTACGGAAGGTCCGGCCCAGTTCCGCCACGCGCTCCCGTTCCAGCGGATTGTGGGCGAAGCACCGGAGGGTCGGGAGCAGCAGCCGGAGGCGCTGGGCATGGTCCCGCAGCTGGGTGCGCCGGATGGCCAGCCAGGGATCGGTCCGGGCGGGCCCTTCCAGGGTGGCGAGCCCGCGCAGCGCGGTCTGGGCCAGGCGCAGGATGGAGGCGGAATTGCGGTCGTACTCCTGGCGGAAGGCGTCGGCCAGCAGACGCCGGGCTGCCGGGGAACTGAACCGGGGGTGCCGCCAGTTGAGGGTGTGTTGTCCGTGCCACTCCTCGTAGGGCAGGTCCAGGTCCAGCAGCCCGCGGGCCTTGAGGTCCTGGTACAGGGCGGTGACCGGCATGGCCGTGAACATCATGAACTGGGTCATGTCCGCTTCCAGGCCGACCATGAAGTCGATGTCTTCCTGGATGTTCTCCGGGGTGTGGTGGTCCAGGAACAGGATTCCCGAAGCGAGCACCGGGATGCCGTAGTCCCGCAGGCGCCGGATCAGGCCCGGCAGGTCCCGCCCCTGGTTCTTGGCGTAGGTCTCGCGCTTGGACTCGGCGCCGAGCCAGACGAAGTCCACGCCCAGGCGCACCATGTTCTCCACGCCGAAGCTTTCGATGGCCTCGGCGGAGGAGAACAGGCCGAACCGGAAGGGCCGCCGGTGGTGCTCCATCAAGGCGAGCAGTTCCCTGGCCCGCGCTTCCTGCTTGAAGAAGTTCTCGTCCATGACGAAGAAATCGTCGGCGCCCAGGTCCTCGGCGATGCGGCAGGCGGTCCGGAACAGTTCCGCCCCGGTCTGGAAAAAGGGGGTGTAGGCCTTGCCGAAGAAGTGCGAGGTGGCGCAGAACCGGCAGCCGTTGACGCAGCCGACCCCGGGCACCAGCAGGCCGCCCTTGCCCTCGTAGGGGATGCCGAAGACCCGCTTGCGGTCCGAGGATGGGATCGAGGGGTGGACGATGGGACGGTCCGGATCCTCGCCCAGGTGCTGCCGGAGCCAGCGGATGCCTTCGCCCTTGACCACGTGGTCGCAGGGGATGAGCTGTTCCACCCCTTCGATGGCGGCCCCGTGGCCTCCCAGGACGATCTCCGCCCCGGGCTGGAGGGCCCGCACCAGCCGGGCCATTTCCCGGGCTTTGATGAAGTTGGGGGTGATGAAGCTGATGCCCACCAGGTCGAACGGCTCCCGCTCGAGCCTCCGGATGAAGTCCCGCCGGCTCGGGAAGTCCAGCACCTGGACCGGACTGTCCACGTTGGCCGCCAGGAAATAGAGCCCGAAGGAACGGTGCTGGACGCGCAGGGAAGCCATCCCCTGGGCCTTGGTGACCTGGTTGTGGAACAGTTCCATGATGTTCTCCTTCCGCCCCCACGCATCGTCCACCCCGAAAGGGCCGAAAACGGAGGTCAGAAGAATCCGCTTGCTCATAACCACTCCCAGACCAGCGTACGTGCCGGGCCGGAGGCGTTCGAAAAAGTATTGTAAAATCAATAAACAAGCTGAAAGCCTATGTTCAAGGATTTCCTCAGACTCTGGATCCGGATCACGCTCGGTTCGGTGTTCTGGATCATCGCCGTGCAGGTGGCCTGGGGCATGCTGCTGCTGCTCTGGATCCTGGCCTACGTGAAGCTGCACGCCGCCACGGCGGTGCCCAGCCGCGGTGCGTTCTGGGGCGGCCTGGGCTTCCTGGCGCTGATGATCTTCGGGGTGAACGTCCTGGTCATCCACTATGCCCGCCAGGCCGCCCACAACCGGGTGGTCAAGGCCTTCGTTTCCCGGGTGAGCCACGACCTGCGCTCGCCCCTGTCTTCGGTGAAGCTGCACCTGGAGACCCTGCTCAAGCGGGAGCTCAGCCCGGAGCAGGCCCGGTCCTGCCTGGACGCCGCCTGGCAGGACCTGGGCCGCCTGGAGATGAGCATCGAGGGCATCCTCATGGCCTCCCGCCTGGAGCACCAGAAGCTGCAGATTGAACTGCAGCCCTTGGACTTCGGCCGATTCCTCGGGGGCTACCTGACCCGCAAGCGGGAAGTGGTGGAGGGCAGCGGCGGCCACCTCCAGGTCGGCCCCGTGCAGGACCTGTCGATCCAGGCGGACCCCGCCATGTTGGAGAGGGTCCTGGACAACCTGCTGGACAACGCCCTCTGCCACTGCCCTCTGGGCGTGCATGTCCGGGTGGCCCTCACCCGGAAGAACCGCCTGGCCTTGTTGACCGTGGCCGATGATGGGCCGGGGATCGCCCCCGGGGACCGGGACAAGATCTTCCGCCTGTTCTACCGTGCCGCGGCCGCCCGCAGCCGCGGCACGGGCCTGGGGCTGTTCATCGCGGCCAGCCTGGTGCGGGCGCACGGAGGCCGGATCTGGGTGGAGTGCCCGGGCGTGGGCAGCACCTTCCAGGTGGCCCTGCCCCTGGGGGAGGAAGGAGGCGGGCGCCCTTGAAGAAGCGCATCCTGCTGGTGGAAGACGAGATCCAGCTGGCCAAGGGGCTGCGCCTCAATTTCGAGCTGGAAGGCTACGAGGTGGCATGGGCCGCCAACGGCGAGGCGGCCCGGTCCGCCTTGGCCGCCGATCTTCCTGATCTCCTGGTCCTGGATGTGATGCTGCCCGATGTGAGCGGGTTCCAGCTCCTCCAGGAGGCGAAGCGGATGGACGCGCGCCTGCCGGTGCTGGTCCTGACCGCCTGCGCAGGGGACGAGGACCGGATCATGGGCCTCAGCCTGGGGGCCGACGATTACCTCACCAAGCCCTTCAACCTCGAGGAGCTGATCCTGCGGGTGCGCGGCATGCTGCGGCGCGGGGAGTGGTACCAGGAGTCCCTGCCCGGGACCATCGACCTGGGCCTGTGCGTGCTGCACCCTGCCCGGTCCGAACTGGAACGGAGCGGGTCGGCCACCCTGTTGACGGAACGGGAACTGGCCCTGCTCCTGCACCTGTGGCGCAAGCGCAACCAGGTGGTCAGCCGCAAGGAACTGCTGGTGGAGGTGTGGGGCTACGCGCCCGAAGTGGAGACCCGGACGGTGGACATCTTCATCAGCCGGCTGCGCCGCCTGCTGGGGGACGATCCCGAGGCGCCCCGCAAGCTGCAGACCTTGCGGGGCCAAGGTTATCTGCTGGTGCAGGAGGACCGGCCGGATTCTCCATCCCGCCCCTGAATCCTTTGCCGTCCCGGAGGCATTCAAAGTGGATCCAAGACCCTGGCTCGAGGAGGGTCGTCATGGGGCATTTCTACGCCTGCCCACCGCCGCTTGGAACCCTTGATCCGAGTCCGGGCTCTTTGGGCGCCCCCTGGGTCATCCGGGGAGCCAGCGCAACCTTGGCCCTCTGCTGCCTCGCCTGCGCCGTCAGGCTCGCCTGCAGGCGCCGCGACGGGACCTGGGACCGCACCGGGTTCACGCTGGGGGGGTTCGCCCTCGCGTGCGGTTGCGCCCTGGCCATGCCGGTGTTCGCCCCCGCGCCGGAAGGGACGCCTTTGGCCGGCTTCGTCCTGGCGGCCGCGGCCACGGCCGGCCTCGCGGCGACAGCCCTCCTCCTGGGCAGGGCACCGGCAGGCGCCTTGGCGGACCCCCCGGACCCGGCCGCCGCCCCTGGATCGGAGAGGCCGGCCAGGCAGGGTCCTGGTGGGCGGGCCAGACCGAGCCCGGAACACTTCCGGCAGATCGTGGAGGGAATCAGGGACTACTCGCTGATCCTGCTGGACCCCGGTGGCGCCATCACGCACTGGAGCCCGGGCGCAGAGCGGATGACCGGCTACCGGGCCGCCGAGGTGGTGGGCCAGTCCTACTCGCTCCTCTTCACGCCGGAGGAATTGGCCCAGAACAGGCCGGCCCTGCTCCTGCGCAGCGCGGCCAGCCAAGGCCGGGTGGAGTACGAAGGCTGGCGCGCGCACAAGGACGGCACCCGCTTCCCGGTCAGCGGGGTGATCACCGCCCTGTCGGAGGACGGCGGGGCCCTGCAGGGGTTCGTGAAGGTCACCCGGGACATTTCCCAGCAGAAGGCCAGCCAGGAGGCCCTGAAACAAATGGCCGAAGACCTGGAACGGGAGGTCAAGGAAAGAATCCACCAGCTGCGGGAAAGCGAGACCAAGCTGCAAGGGTTCATCCAGCACGCCCCGGCGGCCATCGCCTTCAAGGACCTGGATGGCCGGTTCCTGCACATCAACGCCCGGATGGAACAGAGGATCGGCCTTCCTGCCGCGGAAATCCTGGGGAGGACCAATGACGACCTGTTCCCGGAAGAGATCTGCGCCCCCCTCCGGGAGCATGATTCCCGGGTGCTCCGCCACCGGCACGAGGTCCAGGTCGAGGAGCATTGGCCGAACCGCGCCGACGGCACCACCCGGGACTACCTATCCCAGAAGTTCCCCCTGGTCGACGCCACCGGCACCTGCTGGGGCATGGGCCTGATCGACACCGACATCACCGAGCGCAAGAAGACCTTCCTGGCCCTCCAGGACAGCCAGAAATTGGAATCGCTCGGGGTCCTGGCCGGAGGCATCGCCCATGACTTCAACAACCTCCTGGCGGCCATGAAGGGCAACCTGCACGTGGCCAGGAACACCGACACCTGGGCATCGGCGCAACCCTATTTCGAGGCTCTGAACGAGCTGATGGACAACGCTGCGGATCTCCTCAAGCAGGTGCTCACGTATGCCGGGAAAGGCCAGTCGGTCATGCGCACGCTCGACCTGAACCGCCTGGTGGAGGACCTGGTCAACCTGCTGAGGTCATCCCTTTCCAGGCGGGCCACCCTCCGGATGGACCTGCACCCGGAGGCGCTGCGCATGCTTGGCGATCCCTCCCAGATCCAGCAGGTGGTCATGAACCTGGTCATCAACGCCTCCGAGGCGCTGGCGGACCAGGACGGCACCATCACCATCCGCACGAGCAGGGAGCAGCTCTCGCAGGAGCTCATCGACGGGATGTACCGCGGCCAGGAACTGGAACCGGGCGACTACGTGGCCCTGGAGGTCGCGGACGACGGGATGGGCATGGCCCCCGAGGTGCTGGCGAAGATCTTCGATCCCTTCTTCACCACCAAGCTGGCCGGCCGCGGCCTGGGCCTGGCGTCCCTCCGGGACATCGTCAGGAACCACCGGGGGGGCATCCGGGTCGACAGCACCCGTGGCCTCGGCAGCACGTTCAAGCTGAGGTTCCCCGAGGCCCCTGGCGAGGTTCCGGACGGGACCTTGGCGACGTTCGCCCCGAAGCCTGCGCCGGAGCCGGGGCCGGGTCCCGGGTCGGTGCTGGTGGTGGACGACGAGGAACGGATCCGGTCGATCGTGACGGAGGTCCTGGGGCGGGCCGGGTTCCGGACCCTGCTGGCACGGGACGGGCGGGAGGCCCTGGAAACCCTCCAGCAGCACCGGGGCCGGATCCGGCTCATCCTCATGAACCTGGCCATGCCCAACCTGGACGGCGCCGAAACCTGCCGGGAACTGCGCCGCCGCGGGGCGGAGGTCCCGGTCCTGCTCATCAGCGGATTCGCCGCGAGCGATATCCTGCCGAACCTGCAGGACCTCGGCCTGCAAGGCTTCCTTCAGAAGCCCTTCGAAATGGAAACCCTGGTCAGACAGGTCCGTCAGTTTGTCCATGGGTGAGGGAACCGCAGGTCGACCCCCTTCCCGATCCTGGGTCCAGGGCCATGACGATGCCCTGGATGGCCATGGACTTTGGCTGGAGCAGGCCCAGCTCCGGCGCCAGAGACTGGAGCCCCTGGGCCTGCTGGCGGGCGGAATCGCCCATGACTTCAACAACCTGCTGGGCGCCGCGCTGGGCTGCCTCGAATCGGCCCAGCGGTCCCGGCCTCCTGGATCCTGCCCGTGAACACTTCCAATACGAAGCCAGCCTGATGGCCGACGGCTGACCCGGCCCTGGTTCAGAAATGGTAGGCGAACCCCAGGCCCACCCCATAGTAATCGTTTCTCGCCACCAGCGGACTGCCGCGAAGGTCCCCCAGCAGGACGCCGCCGCGCACGCCCACAGTCCAGGTCCACCTGGGCTGGGGGCGCCAGCTCAGGCCCAGCAAACCGCCCGCATCCCGGGCGCCGGCGGACGGCGAGAACGGGCCGATCTGGGCGGGAGTGAAGCTCGCGGCGCCGGACGCGGCCAGGGCGGCCCGGTTCGTGGCCTGGGCCGGGCTGATGCCGAAGTTGTAGGCCATGGCGTCCGTGTCCGCCCAGGTCCCGTGCAGGCCGGCGGTGAGGTGCCAGCGGGGGGCCAGCGGCACGGTCTGGCTCACGGTGAGGGTGGCCAGGTCGCCGGCATCCTCCCGCAGGCCATGGGACAGGGTGAGGCCCGCGCTGAAGCCCCGGCGGCGGTAGTGGACGCCGGTGCCGACGAACAGGTAGGCCTTCTCGTCGCCCATCCCGGCCAGGAGGGGCGCGCGGCTTTCCGGCCGGCTGTCGCCGAAACCCGCACCCAGGTCCCAGGTGAAGCCCCCGGACTGCACCAGGTGCGCGCCGCCCCCGAATCCGGGGCCGACTCGGCTGGTGCCCAGGAACCAGCGGCGGTCGTACTCGGCGCTCAACACCGGCAGGAGGCCCGTGTGCTGGCGGTCGGAGCCGAGATAGGCAGGGCGGTCCATGACCCTGGCGCCGAGGGACACTGACCACCCGTGCTCCACCCCCGGACCCGCGTCCAGGAACGGCATGGGTTCCTGGGCGGCCAGGACCGTCACCGGGAGGAGCGGCAACAGGCGTTTGAGGCGCATAAGATCTCCTGGAGCGTTGAGCTCCGACCCCCAATGGACCTTCCGACCCGGTCCGGGGTTGTGCCGGTTTGGTCGATTTTCTCTCCAGGATGAGCCGGATCCGCTCAGCGTCGATGAACAGGTCAGAAGACGCGAGCCGTGACTTGGAAGATCACGATGTTGTCGCGCAGGCTGGATACGCCCCTGGTCAGTCCGTATCCGTAGGTCATCCTGGCGTTCAGCCGGTTGCCGATGGCGGCGTTCAGCCCCCAGCCGATCCCGGTCAGGTGATCGTGCTGGGGGAGCCCTGAACCGGGCGGCAGGAACGGCGCGACCGAGCCGTAGTCGAACGAGAGCACCCCGCTCGTGGTGATCTTCTGGTTCCAGGAGGTCCACCCTCCAAGCGGGTGGCGGCCACCAGCGTCCAGAACCAGGCCATTCCCGGGGCAGCGGCATTGGTGCTTGTGCCTCCTCCCGTCATCCTGAGCTTCACCTCCGGCAGCACGATGATCCTGCCCGGTTCCAGCACGTCTCTCACGGCCCGGTTCACCGACGGCACCGGCAGCGTGAGCCCGGGCATCGGCCAGGTCGACAGCGGCGTCGCGGTGAGCCTGGCCCCGGTCGCCGATACGACCTACACGCTCACGGTGAGCAATCCCGCCGATTCCTCCGCCATGGCGTCCCTGACGGCTTGGATTTCAATGCGAGCACCGGGGCCATTTCCGGCAAGCCCTCGGCGAAAAGCCCGACCGGTGTGTACACGGTCACGGCATCCAACGGCACCTGCTCGACAACCGCATGGCTTTGGATCACTGTTGATTGACCCCATTGGGTCCCAGGTCTCCGCATGGACGAAACCATCTTGCATCCCAAGGTTGCGGCGGCGCTGGCGCGTTATGGCATCAAGCACCGCGCTATCGAGTGCGACCCGCAATATGCCGATACAGCCGCGTTTTGCGAGCACTACGACTTCCCGCCCAGCGAGGGCGCCAATACGATCATCGTGGCCTCCAGGACCGACCCGGTGCGTTATGCCGCCTGCATCGTGCTGCCCACAACTAAGCTTGATGTCAACAAATGCGTGCGCCAGCTGATGGGCACGCGCAAATTGTCGTTCGCCTCGGCCGAGCAGACCATGGCGCTCACCAGCATGCATATTGGCGGCGTGGTTGCCATTGGCCTGCCTGAGGAGGTGCCCGTGTACATCGACGACGCCGTCTTTGCGCTGTCCGAAGTCTTGATGGGCGGGGGCAACCGTTCCAGCAAGCTCATGGTCGGCCCGCAGGAATTGCTCAAAATGCCCCAGGCGCAGCGTGTTCAGGGTCTGGGCGTTGCCCCCTCAGGACCGGTTCCACCCCAGGGCGGGCCATTCTGAATCCGAAGGAAGTTCACTGCCGCCTGTTCGGGCGGCAAGAATAGCCCGGGCGGCGGCGAGGGACGGGGGCAGCCCGCCTGGGTTCCGTGGTGGCCGCACCTGTCCCGGCATTCCTGGCGGCAGCTTGGGTTTTTTTGATCCATGATCGAGGGGATGGTTGCTTTTCCCAAATTTTGCAATAGACTTCCAGCCATCAGGTCTCCTGCCTTCACCCACAACCTGTGTCATCGCACGGTTTATTTTAAATGCGAACACAGCCCGCCCCCAGGTCGTCACGCTTGCCGGAATTCCTTGCATGACCGCCAACTGGAACACTCCCCGGGCCGCCGGAACCCTGGCCATGGGGGCGGCAGTGCTGCTCACCGGGTGCGGGGGCCAAGGGTCCGGCACCCAGGCCGTCCAGGCCACCGCCGCGGTGGTTCGGGTGAGCCTCGCTCCCGCCGTCAGCACCGTGGCCCCCGGCGGCATCGTCTCCTTCACCGCCGCTGTGTCCGGCACCACGGACCAGGCCGTCTCCTGGTCCGTGAACGGGGTCCTGCAGGGCAATTCCAGCGTGGGGACGGTCCCCGGCCCGGACAACCTGGCCACCTACTATGCGCCCAGCGCGCCTGGCACCTACACGGTGACCGCCACCAGCGACTACGCCCCTGGCCTGTCGGCTTCGGCAACCGTGCAGGTGGTGGCGCAGGCGTCCACGGGGGGCACGGTGGTGACCCTGGCCCGGGCCGGGAGCGGTCCGGTGAACGTGGGCGGTACGATGCTGTTCACGGCGATGGTGACCGGCAGCAGCAACGCGGGTTTGAGCTGGTCGGTGGACGGGGTCGCCGGCGGCGCCGGCAGCGTGGGGACCATCCAGGGCAGCGGCAACACGGTGCTCTACACCGCGCCCGGGGTGGCCGGGAGCCATACGGTGGCGGCCACCAGCACGGGCGATGGGAACACGAGCGTGGCGTCGGCGGTGACGGTGGCGGCGACGGCGTACACGGTGGTGAACCCGGGCAGCGTGTACAACGTCGAGACCGGCTACGGGGCGGCCGGAAACGGCAGCACGGACGACACGGCGGCGATCCAGAACGCCATCGACGCGGCCGCCACCGCCGGCGGTGGGCTGGTGGAGGTGCCCTCGGGGACCTACATGATCAACCTGGGCTACCAGGGGGGCGGGATCGGGCTGCTGATGAAGTCCGACGTGACCCTGCAGCTGGACGCGGGGGCGACCCTGAAGGCTATGGCCGGCGCGCCGGCCAATTCGGACATGGTGATGTTCAGCGGGGGCAGCAGCATGAACCTGGTGGGCCAGGGGGTGCTGGACGGCAACAGGGGGGTGATCGGGTTGGCTGAGGGGATCAAGAATGTGTGCATCCTGGGGGGTACGAACCTCGTGCTGGCCGGGTTCACTTCCCAGAACGCGCCCGGCGACGGGATCTACATCGACGGTTACCCTTCCGGCGCGGGGGTCGGGCTGCCGGTGGGCAACGTGACCATCTACGGGGTGACCTGCACCGGCAACGGCCGCAACGGGCTTAGCCCTGTGGGCTGCGATGGCCTGGTGGTGCGCGACAGTGTGTTCTCCAACCAGACCAGCGCCAACCCGATGAACGGGATCGACATCGAGCCGATCAACGACCAGGCGCCCAACAACTACGCGATCTTCAACTGCCGGTTCACCGGCAACAAGGGCGGGGGCATCCAGTCGGGTCCGGACGACAGCGGCGACAACGCCACGTTCACCAACATGACTTACGCGTTCAACTCGGTGAGCGGCAACGGCAACTATGGGATCGAAGCCCAGGACGGGGCCGGGCCGGTGAACATCCTGTACAACCTGGTGAGCGGCACCACCGCCTCGTACGAGTTCCCGGGCTATGGAATCATGACCCGGGGCAGCCGTGGCATCCAGAACGTGACCATCCTGGGCAACAACGTCAGTTCCAACGCCAGCGATGGGATGAACCTTGCATCTGCCTCGAACTCCACCTGCACCGGCAATGCGGTGACCAACAACGGCGGCGAGGGCATCAACAACCTGAGCGGCAGCGGGATGGCGGTGAGCAACAACACCGAATCCGGCAACGCGGGCGGCAACTAGGAACCTGATCTCCGCAGGAGGTGGGCCGGGAGCACGGCCCCCTCTCCTGCGGAGTTTCAGGCGCTGAGGACATTCATTGACATTCAATATAGGATAAAAATAACTAGTTGCCCCCAGCCACCGGGAGGATCCGCCATGATCCGCGCACTGATAGGCCTATCCCGAAAGCCCGAAGTGGCGCTGTTGGAGTTCCGGCAACGCCTGGGACCGGTGCTGGAGGAGGTTCTGGCTGTCTACTGCGAGGCCGCGCAGGCTTCCGGATTCCGTGTCCACTTCGCCCTCCAGGTCGAGGAGACCCGGCGTTTCCAGGCCATCTGGGGCGGCAGCAGCCCGTTCGACCTTATCGTCGAGGTCTTCTGGGCCGACGGCCCAGCCTGCCGGGAAGGCACCGCCTCGCCCCGGGCGCTGGAACTCGCCCGGAAGCTGGAGGCCTTCAACACCCTCATCGACCTGGAACGGAGCACCCTGACTTATTTGCAAGATCCGGTGCAGTAAGCTCCGGCAGGCTGGCAGGGGATCGCCTATTGACCGCAGCCTGCGGCCCTGGCCCCTGAGGGTCTCCCCGGCCGGGCCCTGGCGCCCTACCCTGTCCCTATGGCCGTCCGTCCGTTCACACTCCACGTCCCTGAAGGGAAGCTCGCCGAACTGCGGGCCCGGCTCGCCGGCGCCCAGTGGCCCCGGCTGCGCCCCGGCTCGGGCTGGAGCATGGGCACAGACGAGGCCTTCCTCCACCGCGTCGTGGCCCACTGGTTGAGAGGTTTCGACTGGCGGAGCCAGGAGGCCGCGCTCAACCAGCTGCCGCAATTCCTGACCGGAATCGACGGCCTGCAGGTGCATTTCGTCCACGCCCGGGGCCGGGGCCGGGATCCGGTGCCGCTGCTCCTCGCCCACGGCTGGCCGGGGACGTTCGCCCAGATGGCGGACCTCATCCCCCTGTTGACCGCTCCCGGGCCGGTCTGCTTCGACGTCGTGGTCCCGTCCTTGCCGGGCTTCGCCTTCTCCGACCCCTTCCCTGCCGGCGGCCCCCGGGGGCGGATCGCCGACTTGTGGCACCGCCTGATGACCGGTGTCCTGGGCTACCCGCGGTTCGCCGCCGCCGGGGGCGACATCGGCAGCGACGTGGTCACCCGCCTGGCGCTCCAGCATCCCGGGGCCCTGCTGGGCATCCACCTGACCGACGTGCGGGACCCATGGCTGGGGCCCGGGAGCGCACCCCTCTCGCCCGCCGAGCAGGCCTACCGGGCCGACCAGGAGCGCTGGTACGCGACCGAGGGGGGCTACGACCTGATCCAGGCCACCAAGCCCGCCACCCTGGCCTATGCCCTGGCCGATTCACCGCTGGGGGCCTGCGCCTGGATCCTGGAGAAGCTGCGCGCCTGGTCCGACTGCGGCGGCGACCTGGAGCGCCGCTTCACCCTGGACCAGCTGCTCACCCAGGTCACCCTCTACTTGGTCACCGACTGCCTTCCCACCTCCATCCAGCTGTATTTCGACCGGGTCAACCACCCCCAGGGGTTCGGCCCCGGCGACCGGGTGCGGGTGCCCACCGGAGTGGCCCTGTTCCCGGCCGAGAAGCCCGCCAACCCGCCCCGCGAGTGGGCCGAACGGGCCTACGACCTCCGGCGCTGGACGGCCATGCCCCGCGGGGGCCATTTCCCGGCTCTTGAAGAGCCGGCGCTCCTGGCCGAGGATCTGCGGGCGTTCTTCGGACCCCTGGTCAGCGCCGGCAGCCTCAGACCGGCAGGCCCGCCAGGTCGGTGAAGACGGTGAGCGAAGCCAGGGCGCTGGCCGGCAGGGCCGGGTCGCCCTGGGCCAGCCGGGCCAGGGCGGCGCGCTTGCCCTCCCCCGCCGCCACCAGGATCGCGGCCGCCGCCCCGGCCAGCACCGGCAGGGCGAGGGTGATCCGGCACGGCGGCGGTTTGGGGCTGTCCAGCACGGCGAAGGCGGCGGCGCCGTCCGGCGCCCGGAAGGGGCGGCCGGGGAACAGGGAGGCGACGTGGCCGTCCTCGCCCAGCCCCAGCAGCACCAGGTCCAGGCCGTCCTGGAAGTCCGCGCGCAGCCGGGCGCACACCCGCAGCGCGGCCTGACCGGGGTCCTCGCCGTCCAGGTAGAGCGGCAGTTCCAGCCCGGGCGGGTCGCGCGAATCCAGGTGGCCCTCCCGGTAGGCGGCGCCGCGGTTGGACTGGAAGTCGGCGGCGGCGACGCAACGCTCGTCGGCCCAGGTGAGCGCCAGACGGCCCCAGACCCCGGCGGGCAGGGACCTGCGCAACCGCCCCGCCAGGCCCAGGGTCGAGCCCCCGGACACCGCCAACCGCGCCCGGCCCTGCCGGGCGTCCCGTTCGACCAGGATGCGCCCGGCCAGCTCGGCGGCGGCGCCCAGGGGATCCCGGCCGACCCGGAAGCTAGCCATGGGACCAGCCGCCTTCACAGCCCTGGAACAGGCCGTCCGCCTCCGGCGGGCCCCAGCCGCCGGGTGCGTAGTCCAGCAGCGGCGGTCCGCCGGGGGCGGACCAGCTGCCCCGCACCGCGTCGGTGAAGCGCCAGCAGGCCTCCACTTCATCGGCCCGCAGGAACAGCGTGGGATCGCCCAGGATCGCGTCGAGCAACAGGCGCTGGTAGGCCGGGGTGGTGGCCGGCCCGAACCGGTCCCGGTAGTCGAAGGCCAGCTGCGCCGGGACCATCGACATGCCGTTGCCCGGCTCCTTGACGCTGAAGGAGAGCGTCAGGGCCTCCCGGGGCTGGATGCTGATGGTCAGCACGTTGGGCCGCAGCCGGCAGGCCGGTCCGGCCAGGGCATGGACCTCGGAGAGCTCGATGGGCGGCGTGCGGAACTGCACCTTCACCTCCGTGAAGTGCTTGGCCAACCGCTTGCCGTGCCGGAGCAGGAAGGGCACCCCGCTCCAGCGCCAGTTCTGGATCTCCGCGCGCATCGCCACGAAGGTCTCGGTGCTCGAGCCCGCCGGGGCGCCTTCGTCCAGGTAGCCGGGCACCGCCCGGCCGTCCAGGTCCCCCGCCTGGTAGCGCCCGCGCACGCTCAGGCCGTCGTGGAAGCGCAGGCTCTTCAGCAAGGCCACCTTCTGACCGCGCACCTCCTCGGGGTCCAGCGAGGACGGCGGCTCCATGGCGGTCATCGCCAGCACCTGCAGCATGTGGTTCTGCACCATGTCGCTCAGGGCGCCGGCGGTGTCGTAGTAGCCCATGCGGCCCGGCTCCACCCCGATCGACTCGGCCACGGTGATCTGCACCAGCTCCACGTGCCGGCGGTTCCAGACCGGCTCGAAGACGGTGTTGTTGAAGCGGAAGGCGAACAGGTTCTGCACCGTCTCCTTGCCCAGGTAGTGGTCGATCCGGTAGATCTGCTCCTCCCGCAGGAGGCCCAGGAGGTGCTGGTTGAGGGCCCGGGCCGTGGCCAGGTCGCGCCCGAACGGCTTCTCCAGCACCACCCGGCGCCAGGGGCCGTTCGCGCCGGCCGCCAGCAGGCCGGCGCGGGCCAGGTTGTCCACCGCCGGCCGGAACAGGCCGGGCGCCAGGGAAAAGTAGAACAGCCGCCCGGCCTGGGCGCCGCCGGACAGGGCATCCAGCCGCGCGGCCAGGGCGAGCGCGTCCTCGATGCGGGTGACGTCCCCGGACTGGTAGTGGACGCGCTGGGCGAAGGCGGCGAACTCCGCCTGCCCTTCCGGCGGCTGAAGGGCCTGCAGTTCGGTCCGGAACTCGCTGTCGCTGAAAGGCCGGCGGGCCATGCCCACCAGCTGGAAACCCTCCGCCGGCTCGTTGCGGCCCGCCAGGCCGGCCAGGGCAGGCACCAGCTTGCGCGCGGTAAGATCGCCGCTGGCACCGAGGATGATGATCTGCACCGGCGCGCCCATGGCGGTCACACTCCCGTCCACGGCATATGGAAGCTGCCGGGCCGGTCCGGACCCAGCAGCAGGTTGCGGCCCATGACCCCCAGCCCTGCCATGCCCAATTCCGCTTCGCTCATGCCGTCCCCCTTTTCCCCGCCCAGCCGCAGTAGCCTACCCGCTGGGAGCGTGTGAATTCGAACTGGAACCGGTCGCTCACCCGGGCCGTCACCAGCAGCTGCAGGAAGGCCCAGGTGAACACCCGCGGCCGCACCCCTCGCACCTCGCCCACGTCCAGACCGTGCCGGGCGCAGATCTCCGCCAGTTCCGCCGGCTTCAGGAACAGGCGGTAGACGTGCATGTGCCTGGGCGCATTCTTCACCGCCCATTCCACCCCCTTGACGGCGATGAGCCAGGCCGCCGGGGTCCGGTTGAAGGTGTGGAAGAACAGGCGGCCGCCGGGCTTGAGCACGCGGGCCGCCTCGCCGATGACGGCATCCCGGTCGTCGATGTGCTCGAGGAAATCCATCATGGCCACGACGTCGAACTGGGCGTCGGGCAGGGCCAGGGACCGGGCGTCCTGGACCAGGTAGCGCACGGTGCCGGTATCGTCGTGGCGCCGGGCCACCTCCAAGCTGTCCCGGGACAGGTCGATGCCGGTGACCGCATGGCCGGCCCGCGCCATGGGATTGGCCATGAGGCCGGCGCCGCAGGCCACGTCCAGGATGGCCAGGGGCCGTTCGCCGAAGGCGGCCTTGAGCTCGTCCAGCACCCAGGCGGTGCGCAGCCGGGTTTCGGCCCGGAGCAGGGCGACCGGGTTGTCCCGGGCCTGGTACCATCGCTCCCCCAGCTCGTCGTAGATGCTGTTGTCGATGGCCGCCCGGACCGCGACACCCCGGCCGAAGGCCGCCTGCAAGGCCATGAAGCCGGCCGCCAGCAGGATCTGGACCAGCAGCATGGCCCGGACCATCGCCGCCGGCAGGCCCGCCAGGCCGAGCCAGAGCAGGGCCGCGGCGATCAGCACGACCGGGTGCAGGATGAACTGCACCGCGTGCAGCCACTGCTCGCCGCCGGAACACAGGCGCTTGTGCACCAGCTCGTCCTTGGTGACCAGCAGGCAGGAGCCCGCCGCCAGCAGCGCGTAGAGCCGGAGGTGGGCCGGCCCTGGCGGCAGCGTCAGAAGGACGGCCAGGCAGCCCAGGAACACCAGGGTGTCCAGCATGTGCCCCAGCCATTCCCAAGTGGGCACCCGACGCCGGCGGTGGAAGCCGAATTCGTCCACGGCCATGGCCAGCCCCTGCAGGGCGAACGGCAGCAACCACACGGCCGCGCCGTTCATCGCTTGCGCAGCAAGGCGCCGGAGAGGGTCAGCCCAGGCCCGAAGGCCAGGGAGACGATCAGCCGCTCCGCTGCCACCGCCGGGTCCGCCAGCATGGCCTGCCACACGTGGGGCAGGGTCGCGGAGGACATGTTGCCGTGGTTCCTGAGGATGGCGTTGCTGGCCTGGACCTGCTCCGGGGCCAGGCCCAGGAGCTCGGCGATCTCGTCGATGATGCGCGGACCGCCGGGATGGATGGCGAACAGGGCGCGCTCCGCCAGCTGGCGCGCGTCCAGGCCCTGGCCGGCCCCGAGCCGGTCCAGGAACGGCCCCAGGCTGGCGCGGATGTACTCCGGGACCTGGCGCGAAAGGGTCATCTGCATGCCGAACGGGGAGACCATCCAGGTCATGGCGTCCTCGGTGCCCGGCACCAGCTCCTCGCGGGCATCCACCAGCTCCAGGCCCGCCCGCGCCCCCTCCGGGCGGGAGGCGCGGTAGCGGATCAGCCCGTCGGCGAACAGGGTCTGCACCACCAGCTGCTCCGGCTGGTGCTGGCTGGGGTCCAGGTGCAGGGAGCACAGCTCGGTGTGGACGATGTCCACCCGCTCCTTGCCCCGCTCCAGCAATCCGGCCGCCAGGCGGATCGCCGGCAGCGCGGCGTAGCAGCCCATGTGGTAGGCGTGCAGGACTTCGGTGGCGCGGCCCCAGTCCCGCCCGGCCACCAGCCGCTGGGCCGCGCTGGGCGCCACGTAGCCGGTGCAGGTGACGTGGATGAGCGCGCCGGGCGGGTCGGCCTCCTCGATGTAGAACCGGTCCAAGGCGGCGCCGGTGACTTCCCGGAAGAACCGGTTGCGCTCGTCGCAGGGCTTCCCGGCCGGGAACCGGTCCAGCTGGAAGATCCGCATCCGGCCCCAGTCGGTATGGGAGAAGTCGTCCAGGGCCGAGTAGCGCCGGCTGATCCGGTCGGTTGAGCAACCGAAGCGCAGCACCAGCCGGCGCAGCTTCCGGACGATCTCCTCCCGTTCCTCCCGGGAGTCCGGCCGCCGGAGGGTGATCTCCGCCTGGGCATGGGCGGCGGCGATCCACTCCAGGACCGCCCCCTGCTCCGCGTGGTGCTGGGGCCTCTGGCTTTGGAAATCGTGGAGAAAGACCGGAGTTCGCGTCATCATCCTGCCTGTCGGACCCCCGGAGGGGCGCAGGGAGATGGTAGGCGATCAGGGCTATCTTGCGCGAGTCAAATTTGCCGTATTTTTCACAATGGCCCCCAGGGGGGGCTGGGGGGACGCGACCCCGGCCCATCGCCGGTCGCGCATCAGGCTGGAGAAGGCCGAGCCCGCGATGACCAGCGCTCCCCCCAGCACGCTGACCAGGGTGATCCGCTCCGGGTGCAGGAGGTTCGGGGCCCAGTGATGGACCCAGGCCACCGTCAGCACGGTGATGATGGGCGAGATGGTGCAGACGGACGCCACCCGGGACGCCTCCCAGTGCACGAAGGCCTCGGCGTAGGCGAGGTAGGCGACCACGGTGGCCATCATGCAGTAGCCTGCCGCAGCCAGGTGCACCCGGTCCAGGGCGCGGAACGTGGAAACGTGCGCGGCCGGCAGGAGCAACGCGGCCAGCGTCACATAGACGAAGCCGTTGATCTGGACGGAGGACAGGTGCTTCAACAGCTGCTTCTGGGCCAGGGCGAAGCCAGGCCAGAGCAGGCACGCCAACAGCACCATCGCGGCGCCCAGGACGTAGTGCTGCGCCCCGGCGCGGAGGGTGCCGGCCCACTGGTCGCGGAAGAACAGCGCCAGGCCGCTGACAACGCCCGCCAATCCCGCCCATTGCCAACGATTGAACCGCTCCCGGAACACCAGAACGGCGCCCAGGGCCACCAGGGGGTGGGAAAGCTGCGAGAACAACTGGTAGCTGGCCGGGGTGCACCACTTGAGGCCGAGGATGGAGAACACGAAATTGCCCAGCAGGGACAAGGTGGCGAAGGCCAGGAGCAGCCAGGCCCCGGCCGGTTGGCGGCGGAAGGTGCGCACGTCCCCGCGCCAGGCCAGCCAGCCCCCCACGGCCAGTCCGGCGAAGGCGAACCGGCCCCAGACCAGGGTCATGGGATCGACCTGCTCCAGAGCGATCTTGATGGCTACGGGCTGGGTCGCCCACAGCAGGACGGTGAGCAGGGTCAGGGGCAGGCCGAGCAGCCAGCGGCCGGAGGAGTGGTGCAGTTCCATGGTGACCTTATGACGGATATGAATCAGCCTAGCGTGATGAGGCTCGATCCCGCTAATAACTGCACATAGCCACGGCCGGGCCCAGCGCGGCGTAGCGATCCTTCACGGCCGGCCGAGCGACCGTCGGATCTGGCAGAAATTCCACGACGACAGCCCCACCCTGGAGAAGGAGAGCGGCGAGGTGCTGATGAAGCCCCCCGCAGGGCCCGGACCCGCCTGGATCGATCGGCCAGAAAATAAAAACAAGGAAGAGATGGCACGCCGACCAGCTCCCGCTATGGTGAGATGCGGAAAACCCATAAGATTTTTCAAGGGTCTTTGGGAAACCCGGCGGAGTTTTCCATGGCCCCGGCGGCTCACCGCGGCTGGTGGGTCGGCGCCTGGAATCAGACCGCCCTTTGTTTCGAAGTCGTTGACACGTCCGGACGCCGGACCTAACTTCTCCGTGCTCGCTCCTTGGCAGATGAGGTCGGGCTCTGGTTGGGAGGCGGATACCCAGGATTTCGATGTAAATGTTGTGGAGCAAAAGGCCAGTGACGGTGCCAGCGGACATCAGGCGGAACCTGATGCAGTCAGGAAAAGCATACGTGATGGGAAATCGTTATTTCCCAAGCGGGTCACCCTCTCGGCCTTGAATGCGTCTGAAGGAACAGAGAAGCAGATCATGGCTGGGGCACCTGGAAACGAACCATTTCCCGAAGGATTGGGCCAGAAGGCCATCAACACCATTCGATTCCTGGCCGTGGACGCGGTCCAGAAGGCCAACAGCGGCCATCCTGGCCTGCCCATGGGCGCCGCTGCCATGGCCTATGTACTCTGGACGCGCTTCCTGCGGCACAATCCAGTCAACCCCCAGTGGTTCAACCGGGACCGCTTCGTCCTGTCGGCCGGGCACGGTTCCATGCTGCTGTACGCGCTGCTGCATCTGACGGGCTATGATCTGCCCCTGGAGCAGCTCCAGCAATTCCGCCAGTGGGGAAGCATCACGCCAGGCCACCCGGAACGTGGCCTGACGCCGGGTGTGGAAACCACCACGGGCCCGCTCGGCCAGGGCTTCGGCAATGGGGTGGGCCTGGCCATGGCCGAAGCGCATCTCGCCGCCCGCTACAACCGTCCGGGCTTCGACCTGATCAACCACTTCACCTACGGACTGGTGAGTGACGGGGACCTGATGGAGGGAGTGGCCGCCGAAGCCGCCTCCCTGGCCGGGCATCTCAAGCTCGGCAAGCTGATCTATCTCTACGACGACAACCGCATCACCCTGGCCGCCTCGACTCAGCTCTCCTTCACCGAGGACCGGGCCCAGCGGTTCGCGGCCTATGGCTGGCACACGGTGTCCCTGGATGACGGGAATGATCTGGAAGCCGTCGACCGGGCCCTTCGCGCGGCCCGGGAAGAAACCGGGCGGCCATCGCTGATCCTGGTGCGGAATCACATTGGCTATGGGTCGCCGAACAAGCAGGATACCTTTTCCGCCCACGGCTCGCCCCTGGGCGTGGAAGAGGTGAAGCTGGCGAAACAGAACCTGGGTTGGCCCCTCGAACCTCCCTTCTTCGTGCCCGCGGAGGTGGAGCAGCATTTCAGGCAGGCCATCGACCAGGGGCGCCAGGCCGAGGCGGAATGGGATGCGCAGCTGGCCCGCTACGAAACGGAATTCCCCACGGTTGCGCATGAACTCCGCCAGCTCATCAAGGGAGGCTTGCCTCCGGGTTGGGACCTGGACCTTCCGCAGTTTCCGGCCGATCCCAAAGGCATGGCGACCCGAGTGGCCTCCGGAAAGACGCTTCAGGTCCTCGCCTCCCATCTCCCAAGCCTGCTGGGCGGGTCTGCCGACTTGAACCCTTCCACGGAAACCGAGCTGAAGAGCGCGGGCGATTTCCAGAGTCCAGACACGGCCGTGGGCGACCTGCAGGGATCCTCCGGCGGCGGCTGGAATTACGCCGGCCGCAACCTGGAGTTCGGCGTCCGGGAGCACGCCATGGGCGCCATCCTGAATGGCCTGGCGGCCCATGGCGGCCTTCGACCCTTCGGTGCCACCTTCCTGACCTTCTCCGATTACCTGCGGCCTTCGATCAGGCTTTCGGCCCTGATGGGCCTGCCGGTGGTCTACGTCTTCACCCACGACAGCATCGGCATGGGCGAGGACGGCCCGACCCACCAATCGGTGGAGCAGTTGGCCAGCCTGCGGGCCATCCCTGGTCTGACGGTCATTCGCCCGGCGGATGCCAACGAGGCCACCGTGGCCTGGCGGGTGGCCATGGAAGCTCGTGACCATCCGGTGGCCCTGGTCCTGACTCGCCAGAATGTGCCGACCCTCGACCGGGGGCAGTTCGCGCCGGCCGGAGGCCTCCGTCGCGGGGCCTACATCCTGTCCGATCCGCCCCAGGGGGAGCCGCGCCTGATCCTCATCGCGAGCGGATCGGAAGTCGGCCTGATCGTGGCCGCGGGCCAGGAGCTGCAGGCGAAGGACCTCCCCGTGCGCCTGGTGTCCATGCCGAGCTGGGAATTGTTCGAGGCCCAATCCCAGGCCTATCGCGACCTGGTACTGCCGCCGTCCGTTCCTGCCCGGCTTGCGGTCGAGGCGGGGGTCACCCAGGGCTGGCACCGCTATGTCGGGGACCGGGGCGGCGTGATCGGCGTGGACCGCTTCGGCGCCTCGGCCCCAGGGCCCGTCGTGCTGCGCGAATTCGGATTCAGCCCGGCGAAGGTCTGCCAGCGGGCTCTGGCCCTGCTGGAACGGAAAGGCGTCTGATCCCATGATCCCTTCGGCCGGGATGCCCAAGCGCGTCGGGATCGCCTCCGATCACGGCGGTCATGAGCTGAAGCAGCAGCTGGCCGGAAGGCTGCGCGAGTCCGGCTGGGAGGTCGTCGACTTCGGCGACCGGCAGTTGGTCCCGGACGATGATTATCCGGATTTTGTCGTGCCTCTCGCCCGCGCTGTCGCCGGGGGCGACGTTCATCGCGGCGTGGCCATCTGCGGCAGCGGCGTCGGCGCCTGCGTCGCCGCGAACAAGGTCCCGGGGGCGCGGGCCTGCCTGATCCAGGACCTGTTCTCCGCGCGCCAGGGGGTCGAGGACGACGACCTGAACCTGATCTGCCTGGGCGGCCTCGTGGTCGGCCCGGGGCTCGCCTGGGAACTTGTCGACACGTTCCTCGCCGCACGCTTCAGCGGCGCCGAGCGCCATCGCCGCCGCCTGGACAAGGTGGCCAGGCTGGAAGGGGGATCCATGAGCACCAACCCGCTGAAGACCCTGGCGACCCTCGGCCAGTCCATCTGGCTGGACTACATCCGCAGGGATCTCATCGCCGGCGGGGAACTTCGCCGCTTGATCGAGGAAGACGGCCTTCAGGGCATGACCTCGAATCCGGCCATCTTCGAGAAGGCGATCGTGGGGAGCCAGGACTATGACCGCGAGATCCAGGCCCTGGCCCAGGCGGGCAGGAGTGTCCAGGAGATCTACGAAACCCTCAGCCAGCAGGATGTGCGCAGCGCGGCGGATGTCTTCCGGCCCCTCCATGACCGGACCGGGGGCCGGGACGGCTTCGTCAGCCTGGAGGTCAATCCCCACCTGGCCCGCGACACTCAGGGAACCCTGGCGGAGGCCCGCAGGTTGTGGCGTGCCCTGGACCGGCCCAACGTCCTCATCAAGGTTCCCGGGACCGCCGAGGGCCTGCCGGTCATCACGCGACTCATCAGCGAAGGGATCAATGTCAATGTCACCCTGCTGTTCGGGCTGCCGCGCTACCGGGAGGTGGCCGAGGCCTATTTGGCCGGCATCGAAGCGCGGCTGGGCCAGGGGCAGGACGTGTCGCGCATCGCCTCGGTGGCCAGTTTCTTCGTGAGCCGCATCGACGCTCTGGTGGATCCCCTGCTTGATAAAATGATCATCGCAGGGGGCAGCGGGGGGAGTCGCGCGAAACAGGCCCTGGGACAGGTGGCCGTCGCCAGCGCCAAGATGGCCTACCAGAGCTTCAAGGAAATCTTCAACGGCGAACGGTTCCAAACATCTGCCCGGAAGGGAGCACGACCGCAGCGCCTTCTCTGGGCCAGCACGGGCACCAAGAATCCGGCCTACAGCGATGTCAAATACATCGAATCACTCATTGGCCCGGACACCGTGAACACGGTCCCGGTCGAAACCCTGGATGCCTACCGCGACCATGGCGTCCCGGAAGCCCGCATCGAGCGGGAGGTCCCGGCTGCCTCTGCCATCCTTCAGAGCCTGGCGGAACTCGGCATCGACCTCGATGCCTTGACCCGGCAGCTCGAGGATGAGGGCGTCGAGAAATTCAACCAGCCCTTCGACAAGCTGCTGTCTGCCCTGGCCCTGCGGTCCCCGCAGGGCCGGGGATGACCCTGGGGGCGAAGCGATCGTCCCGTCCACCTGCTCCGAACCGTGACCCGTCAAAGGCGATCCGATGAAAGGAACAAGCCAGATCACCACCCTGTTCGTGGACATCGGCGGCGTCCTGCTCACCGATGGCTGGGGCTCCGAGTCCCGCTCAGCGGCTGCGGCGGCCTTCGGCCTGGATCCGATGGAGATGGAGATACGGCATCACCAGGCCTTCGGCACCCACGAGGTGGGCAAGCTCAGCCTGAGGGAGTACCTGGAGCGGGTGGTCTTCCAAGAGGAGCGGCCGTTCACCCCGGATCAGTTCACTCGCTTCATGTTCGAGCAGTCCAGACCCTATCCCCAGATGATCGGCCTGGTCCGGGGGCTCAAGGAGAAGTACGGACTGAAAATCATCGTCGTCAGCAACGAGGGGCGGGAATTGAACGCCCATCGCATCCGCACGTTCAGGCTGGACGAGTTCGTGGACGCCTTCATCTCCTCCTGCTATGTCCACCTCCGGAAGCCCGACCCCGACATCTTCCGGCTCGCCCTGGACATCACCCAGGCCCCGGCCGCGCAGGTGCTCTACCTCGAAAACACGCCCATGTTCGTCCGCATCGCGGAAGACCTGGGGATCCGGAGCCTCCTGCACACGGATGTCACCACGACCCGGAACGCATTGGCTGCGATCGGACTGCAACTGGACGGGCCCACCCCTTGATCCCAGCACCGCCAGGCCAAGAAGGCAGCATGAACTCTGTCGGCTTCCCCTTCGCCCCGGGCTGGCCAGGCATCACGCCGCGCTGGACATCCAGTGCCAAGCGCGGGGTGGGCACCTCGCTGCGCCCGGAAGGCCGAGTCTGGTTCACCCTCAGCCACGGCATCCTGAACGAGGTCTACTACCCGCGCATCGACCAGGCCTGCACGCGCGACCTGGGATTGATCGTGACGGACGGGAAGGGGTTCATGTCCGAGGAGAAGCGGCACACTCGGCATGAGATCGCCCCCGTGGCCGACGGCGTGCCGGCCTACCGCCTGGTGAACACCTGCCTGGAAGGCCGGTACCGCATCGACAAGGAGATCCTGGCCGACCCGAACCGGGAGGTCCTGCTGCAGCGGATCTGCTTCACCCCGCTCAAGGGCGCCCTGTCCGACTACTCCCTGTTCGCGCTGCTGGCCCCGCACCTGGGCAATGCCGGCGGGGGGAACACGGCCTGGGTGGGCGATGTCAAGGGGCGGCCCATGCTGTTCGCCGAGAGGGACGGCACGGCCCTGGCGTTGGCCTGCTCGGCGGATTGGCTCCGTCGTTCGGCGGGTTTTGCCGGCGTCTCGGATGGCTGGCAGGACCTCAACCTCCACAACCGGTTGGAGTGGAGTTACGCCCGGGCGGAGAACGGGAACGTCGCCCTGACCGGAGAGATCGATCTCGTGGCTTCCGGAGGCCGGTTCCTGCTCGCCCTCGGGTTCGGGCGGACCTTCACGGAAGCCGCGCACCGGGCCGCGGCGAGCCTGTGGGACGGGTTCGAACAGGCGGCCCTGGACTATGGCCGCGACTGGAAGGGGTGGCAGCGATCCTTGCTGCCCCTGGAGAGCACGAGGGCCGGTGGGCGCGACCTGTACCGGGTTTCCACCGCCGTCCTTCGCACCCATCAGTCGTCACCCGCTCTCGGCGGCCTCATCGCCAGCCTCTCCATTCCATGGGGTTTCTCCAAAGGCGATGGCGACCTCGGCGGCTATCACCTGGTCTGGCCCCGGGACCTGGTCGAGAGCGCCGGAGGGCTGCTGGCCGCCGGCGCTCACCATGCCGGCCGCCGTGTGCTCCGCTACCTCGCCCTCACCCAGGAGGCCGATGGCCATTGGCCGCAGAACATGTGGCTCGACGGCAGGCCTTACTGGAACGGCATCCAGATGGATGAGACCAGCTTTCCCATCCTCCTGGTGGACCTCGCGAACCGGCTGGGCGCCTTGGACCCGTCCGACCTCGAGCTTCTGTGGCCCATGGTCCGGCGAGCCGCCGGGTTCCTGGCCCGGAATGGCCCCGTCACCCAGCAGGACCGCTGGGAAGAGGACCCCGGCTATTCGCCGTTCACGCTGGCCGTGGAAGTGGCGGCGCTGCTGTGCGCGGCCGACCTCGCCGACACGTTCGAGCCGGAGCTCGCCGCCTACCTTCGCGAGACCGCCGACGCCTGGAATGCGGCGATCGAACGCTGGACGTACGTCACGGACACCGAGCTTTCCCGGCAGGCCGGCGTCGCTGGCTACTACGTCCGCATCGCTCCCCCTGACGACGCCGATGCGGCTTCGCCGACCACGGGCTTCGTGCCCATCAAGAACCGCCCGCCGGGGGAAAGCTGTGCGACGGCCGAGCAGATCGTAAGCCCGGACGCGCTGGCCCTGGTCCGGTTCGGACTCCGGGCCGCCGATGATCCCAGGATCGTGAACACCCTCCGGGTCATCGATGCCCTGCTCAAGGTGGATACGCCCAGCGGCCCTGTCTGGCGGCGCTACAACGGTGATGGCTACGGCGAGCACGAGGATGGAAGCCCGTTCGACGGCACCGGCACCGGGCGCCCCTGGCCCCTCCTGACCGCCGAGCGGGCGCACTACGAGCTGGCCGCAGGCCGGCTGGAAGCGGCGGAGGCGCTGACGGCGGCCTTCTCACGGTTCGCCAATGAAGGTGGGCTGCTGCCGGAACAGATCTGGGACGGGCCCGACCTTCCCGAGCGGGAACTGATCTACGGCAAGCCCTCTGGTTCCGCCATGCCCCTGGTGTGGGCGCACGCTGAATACGTCAAGCTCTGCCGTTCCCTGGCGGAGGGGCGGGTCTTCGACATGCCTCCCCAGACCGTCCAGCGCTACCAGGTCATGCAGGTGGGATCCCCGCACGTTCCCTGGCGCTTCAACCACAAGTGTCAGAGGTTGCAGGCCGGCCGCTGCCTGCGGCTCGAGGTGCTCCAGCCGGCCCTCGTGCACTGGAGCTCCGATGGCTGGAGGACCGTGCGGGATACGGCGACCCGGGACACGGGGATCGGCCTGCACGTGGCCGATCTCCCCACGGAATCCGCCCCGGTGGGCGCCCGGGTGGATTTCACTTTCTTCTGGCCTGGCGCCCGCCGCTGGGAGGGCTGCGATTTCGCCACTTCGGTGGTTCCGGCCTCCCAATCAGAAGGAGGGATCGCCCGATGACCGACCTGGCGCCCGCCGATGCATTCGTCTTCTTCGGGGCAACGGGGGACCTTGCCTACAAGAAGATCTTCCCGGCCCTCCAGGCGACGATCCGCCGCGGCCATCTGGACGTGCCCATCATCGGCGTGGCCCTGGCCGGCTGGGACCTCGACCGCCTCAAGGAACGGGCCCGCGCCAGCCTGGAAGAGCACGGCGACGGGGGCGACCCGGCCGCCTTGGCCAAGCTGCTGGGGCTCCTCCGCTACGTCGATGGGGACTACCACCAGCGATCCACTTTCGATGAACTCCGGCGCCAGCTCGAAGGTGCGTCCCATCCCATCCACTACCTGGCCATTCCTCCGAGCATGTTCCCGGTCGTCATCGACCACCTCGGCTCTTCGGGGTGCGCGAAGGATGCCCGGGTCATTGTCGAGAAGCCGTTCGGCCGGGACCTGGCCTCGGCGCAGATCCTGAGCAGGACCATCCACACTGTGTTCGATGAGGAGAGGGTCTTCCGCATCGACCACTTCCTCGGCAAGGAGGCCGTCCAGAACCTCCTCGTCTTCCGCTTCGCCAACACCTTCCTGGAGCCCATCTGGAACCGGAACTACGTCGAGAGCGTGCAGATCACCATGGCCGAAGCCTTCGGCGTCCAGGGCCGCGGCAGTTTCTACGAAGAAGCCGGCGCCATCCGTGACGTCATGCAGAACCACCTGATGCAGGTGGTGGGCTTCCTCGCCATGGAGCCGCCCGCCACCACCTACCGGGAATCGATCCGGGATGAGCTCGTCAAGGTGTTCCGCCAGGTCAAGCCCCTGGATCCGGCCGATGTGGTCCGGGGCCAGTTCCAGGGCTACCGCCAAGAGCCTGGGGTGGCTCAGGATTCGGACGTCGAGACGTTCGCCGCGCTGCGCCTGGAGGTCGATTCCTGGCGGTGGGAGGGCGTTCCCTTCTTCATGCGGGCGGGAAAGAACCTCCCGGTGACCGCCACCGAAGTCATGGTCAAGCTCAAGCGTCCCCCACTGACCAAGCTGGCCCTGGGCATCGGCAACTACATCCGGCTGCGTCTCAACCCGGAACTGACCATCGCCCTGGGCGTCCGGGTCAAGAAGCCGGGTGAAGCCATGGTGGGCGAGCCGACCGAATTGTCGCTCCTCCACCATTCGACCCGGGATGAGATGAGCGCCTACGAGCGCCTGCTGGGTGACGCGATGGCGGGGGATGGGACTCTTTTCACCCGGCAGGATGCCGTCGAGGCCGCCTGGGCCATTGTCGATTCCGTACTTGGAAGTGCAGTGCCTATCCGCACCTACCCGCCCGGAACCTGGGGTCCCGCCGAGGCCGATGCCATGACCGCGGGGGTGGGCGGCTGGGCCAATCCGGAGGTGCCGGCATGAACATCCTCGCCATCGATGTGGGCGGTACGCACGTCAAGGTGCTGGCTTCGGACCGGACCGAGCCGCGCCGGTTCGTCTCCGGGCCTTCCCTGACGCCCACCCGGATGGTGGATCAGGTCAAGAGCCTGACCTCCGATTGGTCCTACGGGGCGATCTCCATCGGCTACCCGGGACTGGTGGTGCACGACCGGATCGCGGCCGAGCCGCACAACCTGGGCCGCGGCTGGGTAGGTTTCGACTTCAGCCAGGCCTTCGGCCTTCCCGTCAAGCTCCTCAACGACGCAGCCATGCAGGCCCTCGGCAGCTATTCCGGCGGCCGCATGCTGTTCCTGGGCTTGGGCACGGGTCTAGGCTCGGCCATGATCGCCGACGGCCATCTCCAGTCCATGGAACTGGCCCATTTGCCTTACCGCAAGGGCAGGACCTACGAGGACTACCTCGGCTCCGCCGGATTGCGGCGGCTGGGCGAGAAGAAATGGCGAAGACACGTGTGGGCAGTCGTCGACTGCTTCCGGACGGCGCTCGAGCCGGACACCATCGTCGTGGGCGGCGGCAACGCGGCACGGCTGACCGAACTGCCCCCGGGCGTCCGCCTCGGGCAGAATGAGAATGCTTTCATCGGCGGATTCCGGCTCTGGCAAGATCCGTAGAGGGAGGATACCAACCATGAAACTGGGAATGATCGGTCTTGGCCGCATGGGTTCCAACATGGTGCGGCGGCTCCTGCAGGCTGGCCACGAATGCGTGGCCTTCGATCGTTCGACAGCAGCGGTCGATGCACTGGCCAAGGAGGGCGCGGCAGGCGCCGCATCCCTCGATGACCTGGTCGCCAAGCTGCCACAGCCGCGGGCCATCTGGCTGATGGTGCCAGCCGCCGTGGTGGATGCCGCCATCAACGACCTGGCCCCGCGCCTGGCCCCCGGCGACACCTTGATCGACGGCGGCAATTCCTACTACGTGGATGATATCCGTCGAGCGAAGCAGTTGGCCGCCAGCGGGCTCCACTACCTCGACGTCGGCACGAGCGGCGGGGTGTTCGGCCTGGAGCGGGGCTACTGCCAGATGATCGGCGGCGAGGAGGAACCCGTGAACCGTCTCGAGCCCATTTTCGCGGCGCTCGCCCCCCCCATGGGTGCCGCCCCCCGTACCGCCGGGCGGGAGAAGAAGGGGGGCACCGCCGAACTCGGCTACCTCCATTGCGGGGGCGCCGGCGCGGGACACTTCGTGAAGATGGTCCACAACGGCATCGAGTACGGGCTCATGGCCGCCTACGCGGAGGGGCTGAACATCCTGCGTCATGCCAATGCGGGCACCAAGGCCAGGGCTGCCGACGCGGAGACCACACCCCTCCGGGACCCGGAGTTGTATGCGTATGACTTCGACCTTGCCGACATCGCCGAGGTCTGGCGGCGCGGCAGCGTCGTTGCCTCCTGGCTTCTCGATTTGACCGCGCAGGAACTGCTGGCGCAGCCGGATCTGAAGGGCTTCGCCGGCCGAGTTTCCGACTCGGGCGAAGGCCGCTGGACGGTGAAGGCGGCCATCGACGAGTCGGTGCCGGCTCCGGTCCTCAGCGCCGCACTGTACCAGCGCTTTTCCTCCCGCGGTGAAGCGGACGATGCGGACAAGCTGCTTTCAGCCATGCGGCAAGCCTTCGGCGGCCACCTGGAGCAGCCATGATGATCGACGATCTGAATGAGGAGGAACGGGTTTCCCGGCCCGGTCAATGGCCGTAGGTCGAGGGAGGCTCAAGGAAGGTCACGTAATTCGACAGTTTCCGCGTGTAGTCGGACGGGGGGTGCAGGAACTGGACCCCGGTTTCGACGAACCCGGTGCCCGCGGCATCCTGGTCGTGAACCCAGACCACCCTGGCCTGGACCGGATCCTTGGGCAGGGCCGGGTGGATCAATTCCAACCGGTCGAGCAGGGTCTCGGCGTTCAGCACGGCGCCCGGCTGGACGGGAACCTTGATGCGGCAGCCGTCCGGCCCAAGATCGGAGACCTGGACAATCGGGTAGGGTTGGCCCGCAACCTGGAACCGAGCTTTGCCCTGGGATTCCATGGAAACGCGGGAATGATGTCTGTTATCCATTGCACGCCCCTTTTTCAAACGATTCAAAACGACGGGTGCGGAACTCCGCCGGAGGGCACGGCTGACCAACCGGCATCTCTTGGATGCCTTCCGGTACCCTTTGTTTCAAATGGGTCACGCTATTCACAGGTTCCGTGGACAGGGATCGCCAACGCCCAGATGGTCGGCGCCGCAGGTTCCCGCACCCCTTCCTACCCCTTGCCGGCACAGCACGGCCGCCTTGACGGGCACGGCGCCAGGGCCTTCCGGAGAAAATGCGGCAACTCGCAGCGAACGGAGGACATTCCCCGGGCCAAGTGCCCATCCCCTTCAGGAACAACCGGGAAATCCAGCTCCTGGGTCGGACACGCTGGGGGAGGTAGCCTATGTGGGCGACCGGGAGATGGGTAGCGCGGACTACGACTTCGCCCGGCCCGGCGCCGGGCTCCCAGGATTCAATCCGGCAGCGGGACCTCCACCCTGGCTCCAGCCGAGAACCCCTGAACGGCTTTCGATCCGGGAACCCTATCCCTCAATGAATCATTTAATAAATATTTAAGCTCCCCAGGCTGCCGTGGCTTGGGGGACCCTTTCCCCAGGCCTAACCAAACGGAGCCCCGATGCTGCGTCTTCCCTTCCGGAGATCCGCGTGGATCCCCTTCGTCCTGGCGGCGGCCCCGAGCCTCGCCGCCGCCGACCTTGCCGGTCTGCCCCAGCCGCCGGTGGCGCCCGCGGCGCAGGCTCCGCACGGTTTCCCGACCATGCGGGGCGACCACTGGAGCATCCCGGAGCCGCTGGTCTCCGTACGGCTCGGCGCCTTGGAGCTGCCCTTCCAGCACAACGGGGAAGGATTCTGGTCCTTCACGATCCCCATGGACGCGCCCTTGGGACTGGCCCAGCTGGTGATCCAATGCGCCGGAAGGGCTACCGTCGAGTGGGTTACGGTGGAGGAGTTCGAAGTGGACCTGGACGAGGTCGAATAAAATTTACATTAAACATGGAACATCAAGGCCGGACCGGCGGCCTTGCCATCCCGGCTTCAGCCTTCTGGCGCCAGGCGCATGACTGCCCCCCGGACGCGATCCTGGGCGCTGGCGGCGGTGGTGGTCGCCGGCCATGCCGGAACCTGCCGGCGGCAGCCATCACCCCTGAAGGGCCACCCGGTCCGAGGCCTGGTTCATTCGGCTTCCGATCCTCCCTCCTTCAATGGATCTTCCATGAAACCTCGATTCCTTCGCAGGTCCACCCCGTGCCTCCTGCTTTCCGCCTGCTTCTGCGCCGTCCAGCCGCTGGCCGCCGGCAACGTCCAGGGCTGCGCCAAGGCCGTGGCTGCGGCGGCCGTCCTGTACCTGGCCGTCCACCAGGGCGGGTTCGTCCCGGAAGCTCCGCTGCCGGCCGTGGAGGATCCCAGCCTGCACCAGCAGGAGTTGGCCTTCCTCCAGCAGCGCTACGCACGGGCGCTAGAGACCGGGGCCTTCATGGCGGCCCTGGACCGCACCCAGCGGCTGGACGCGCCGCCCGAGGATCCCCTGGCGGATTGGAACTGCGTCTGGCAGGCTGAGCTCTTCAGCCCCGGGGAGTTCGGGACGGAGGATCGCTACGCCACCTTCCGGGCCCACATCGACCGCCAGAAGGCCCTGTTCGCCACGCTGGCGGAAGCTTCAGCCCGGAAGGTGGCGGAGCGCCAGCAGGCCCTTGATGACCTCTACCGGCTCTACTCCGTGCGGGCCGAGGGCCGGGACCTCGACACCGAACTGGAGAAGCAGCAGTTGGCCGTGAGGATGGCTCAGCTGCTGGACCGGCTCTACCAGCCCATCCACCGGCTGCTTCAGGGCGTGTGCTGCGGAGGCCTGACCGACCTGGACGCCATCCGGCGGCTGGACCAGGGAGTGCGGGAAACCGTCCAGGCCGCGGCGCCCAGGCTGGACCGCGAGCAGACGCACAACCTGGTCCTGGCCAGGATCCTGGAACTGGAGCGGACCGTCGCCAGGCGCCAGCTGCAGCTCCTGAAGGTCCAGCAAAGGAGATGCCTGGCGGCGACCTTCGAGGACCAGATCAGGACCCAGAAAATGGCGCTGCGGGACATGGGGCGGGAACTGGCGGAAGCCCGCGGGCGCGCCGCCGAGCTGGATGCCGCCATGACGGCGCTGCGCGACCTGGTGAGCTGGAGCCCTGGCATCAACCAGACCCACCCCGGCAGCGAAGCCTCCGGCCGCCCCCAGGACGAGGAGATCAGTCCTGCGTAGCAGCCGTTGCGGGTTCCATCCGCTGTGGCTGCACCCCCGGTGCGCGTCCTGCCGATGGGCGGGCCCCTCGGTGCTTGTGCTTCAACCAAATGAAGTCATGCCCCGTCGGGGTCTGAATGTCGGTGCGCGAACGCCCCCAGGGCCGCGGCGATCAGGGCGGCCAGTCCCCCCAGCGCCAGCCCCCAGCGCGCCCCGACCTCCTCTGCGAACCAGCCGACAATGGGGCCGCCGATGGTCGTGGACCCCAGGAACGCCACTGACCAGAAGGACATGACCCGGCCGCGCATGTGCGGCGCGCTCCCCAGTTGCAGAATGCTGTTGCCCAGGGAAGAGAAGTTGATGGAGCAGACGCCCACCGCCACCAGCGCGAGCCCCGACAGCGCCAGGGTGGGCATGAAGGCCGCGGCCAGGACGGCCAGCCCGAAAAGCAGAGACGCGCTGACCAGCTTGGCGGGGGTGAAGCCCTTGCGGCTGGCAAAGAAGAGACCGCCGAAGGCCGCCCCGAGCCCCATGGACGAGGCCAGGAAGGCGTAGCTGCTGGCGTTCCCGTGGAAGGTGGAGTGGGCGATCAACGGCAGGCTGACCTGGAACTCGAACGTGAGCGTCCCGACAATCGCCATCATCAGCAGGCTGGCGCTCAGCACCGGCGTGGCCAGCACGTACTTGAACCCATCCCGGATCTGGCCCCTGGCGCGCGGGACCGGCGCAGCAACGAGCAACTCATCGGGGTTCATCATGGCCAGCATGGCCACCACCGCGCCGAACGAGACCCCGTTGATAATGAAGCAGGGCGCCAGCCCGACCGTGGCGATCAGCACCCCGGCCAGGGCCGGTCCGACGATGCGGGCCAAGTTGACCAGGATCGAATACAGCGTCAAGGCGTTCCGGACGTTCTCGGCGCCGACCAGCTCAATGTGGAAGGTCTGGCGGGTGGGGTTGTCAAAACAGTTGACCAATCCAAGGCAGGCCGCCAGGACGTAGACCATCCAGACCCGGATCAGGCCCGTCGCCACCAGGCCACCCAGCACCAGGGCCAGGACCCCGGAAAGGGACTGGGTCCAGAACAGGATCTTCCGCTTTGCGATTCTGTCGGTGACGACCCCGCCGTAGGGACCGAGGAACAGGATCGGCAGGTACTGCAGCGCGGTGGCCAAGCCCAGGGCCTTGCCGGAGTGGGTCAGGTCCAGCACCAGCCAGGCCTGGGCCACCATCTGCATGAAGGTGCCCGAGGTGGAGATGATCTGCCCGCAGTAGTACAGGCGGTAGTTGCGGACGTATAGTGACGCGAAGGTCCCAAGGCGGAAACGGGCCGCAAGCGCGGCCAGCCGGGTGTTCATCGCGCCCATCGCTTCCCCATCATAAACTGAGGGTACCATCGCCCCGGGGCAGTGCCAGCGTCGCGTGGTCCGGCAACATGTTGCCGCCGGCGCCCATCTGGATGGTCAAGGCCCGGGGGGCGACCTGCCCCGTCACCACAGCGGTGGCGGCGCAGGTGATGCCCGGCATGCCGTGGTCCCGGTCGGGGGCAGGACTATCACTGCGGACGTGAATGGTTGGCCAGGTGCCTTCTTCTGGCGGCCCGATCCGGTAGAAGCCGGGACCGTGCCGACCCACATTAGTCTCCCAGCCGATACCGCTTGGGAGTTATGCCCATCCGTTTCTTGAAGTTGCGGGTAAAGGCGCTCTGGTCGTAGAACCCGCAGTCCACGGCGATGTCCGAAATGGGGTCTTCGGTGAAGCGCAGGAGATCGCAGGACTTCCGGATCCGCATCTTCATGAGCAGGTCGCGGGGCGTCGTGTTCAGGGTCTTCACCGGGCGGGAACTGCGGTTCTTCAGGAACGGCGGGAGGCAGGCCGCCGAGCCGGGCCAGATTGGCCGATCCGGCGAGGATGAAACGCCCTGGCTGGCGCTGCTCGTCCACGCTCCGCTTCAGCGCCACCAGCAGCTCCGGGCAGCGCTGCACCTCGTCAAGGATCACGGCGCTTTCCAGCAGGGATTCAGGATTGCTCCGCGCCGCCGCCAGGGTGGCGAAGTCATCGAGCGTGCGGTACCTGTGGTTCCGGGCAAGGCCAAATACTGTTCGGTTGGATTTCGACATTGATTTTTCGACTCGTCTTGTCGTGGGGCCTGGGTTCGACCACGATCACAATCACCGGTTCAAACCGCAAGTTGGTTAACTGGCCCCGCTTGCGCAGCGGATAGTTGCTCATCTTCCTTTTGGCGCCTCGGGGATTACGCCGGGATCGGCTGGAAACGACAGGCTCATCCAGGATTCCCAGCAATACCCGTTCGTGAAAGGCCAGCCTGTCCCGAGGAGGGGAGAGACGCGAAACGCGCCATTTTCCGTCGGATCACGCGCACCGCGTGCATGATCGATAGGCGGTCGGGATCGACATCTCCTTTGAGCGCTGCCTCGTGCATGAGACCCCGGATGGCGAAATGGGCCATCATGAGCCCATAGAATTCCTGCCGGATCAGGTCCGGGATCTTGCTGCGCAAGGTGATCTGCCGTCCCCGCAGATGGGTTTTAAGTTCATCGAAGGCGGATTCGATTTCCCAGCGCTCGTGACAAAGGGCGGCCAGCTCTTTGGCGGGGGCTTTGGTTGGATCCAGGAGGGTGGTTGCCACCCGGTAACTGGATTCGGCATCCGGGATGCCGTCCAAGGTGTATTCCACGATCCGCACAGGGATGCCAATTGGCTTCTTCTTTCGGGCAACAATCCTTCGAACCGTCTTTCGAGCAGCCTTCCGCGTACCCCGAGGCGGCCGCTCTCCGCGACACCCCCGGAACCCCAAAGGCCGCGCGGTTCTCGGCTTCGTCCGGGAGGTCCAGTTTGCCGCCATCGAGGCTGACCACCCGCCATTGGCGATACCAGGCGCCTTGGGTTCCACCGCCCTGGTTTTCAACCCTTGAACACCTTCCAGGAGGCAGCGCAGGACTTCCCGGTAGGAAACCTGCATGTACAGCGCCAAGGCAACGACGTAATCGACCACCACATGCGCGGGCGGCAGCCGTTACGAATGCCTGGTGCTCCTTCTGAAGCTTGGTGAGCCAGGACTGGATGTGGGCGACCTGGTTCTCAAGAACCGGCTGGTCGATCCCGGCTTCAGCGCAGAGGAATGCTGCGACTGCTGGCAGCCCCGAGCCTACCGGCTCTCAGCCTATGGATTCACGCACGCCTGCCGAAAGGGCACCCTAGAAAAGGGGACCCCCAAACCGCCAGGATCGCCTATATGGCACACCTATTGCTTGATACCCGTTTACACCAAGCCAGATTCGGCAAGCCCAATTCAACCGATCCCGCTAACCATCAAAGGAGTGTGCCGTGAAGAATACTGAGGCCCCTTCGAACGTTATGCTGAGCCTGTACGAGCGGGCGCAGAAGGTTCTCCCGCCGGTCGCGCTTCGCTGGACGCGACTCGGCGTCGACCGCGGCTCGGGTTCTTACCTGTACACCGATGCCGGCCGGAAGATGCTCGACTTCGCATGCGGGGTGGGAGTCTGCGTTGTCGGACACAACCACCCCGAGGTCGTCGAGGCGGCCGTGGCACAGGTGCGGCGGCTGATCCACGCCGGCCACAACGTGGCCTACTACCCAACCTACGTCGAACTGGCCGAGGCACTGGTCGCCCTGACTGGCGGTGACACGATGGTATTCTTCTGCAATAGTGGAGCCGAGGCCGTCGAAGGCTCCATCAAACTGGCGCGGTATGTCACTCGGCGCCCTGCGCTGTTGGCCTTCAAGGGCGGGTTCCACGGCCGGACCATGGGTGCGGCCTCCCTTACGACCTCCAACGGTTCCTTTCGTAAACATTACGAACCATTGATGCCAGGGATTTACTTCGCGGAGTATCCATACTGCTACCGCTGTCCCTTCAGCCAACGCCGAGGGTCTTGTAAGTTCGAGTGCTTGAAGCAGTTCAACTCCATATTCACGCACTTGGTTAACCCCGAGGACCTCGCGGCGATGATCATCGAGCCGGTGGCCGGCGAGGGCGGCTACATCGTCCCCCCGCCTGAGTTCCTGGCCGGCCTCCACGAGTTGTGCTCCCGCCATGGGGTCCTGCTGATTTTCGACGAGGTACAGACCGGTTTCGGGCGGACCGGAAAGCTCTTCGCCACGGAGCACCTTGGCTTCAGGCCTGATATCACCGCCTGCGCCAAAGGCATCGGCGGAGGCTTCCCGCTGGGCGCCATCATCGCCGACCGGCGGATCATGGAACTCTGGCCGGCGGGGGCCCACGGCGGCACCTTCGGCGGCAACCCCGTCGCTTGCGCTGCTGCGTTGGCCGTCCTCAAGGTGCTTCAGGGCGGGGCATTGGAGAACGCCGGCCAGATGGGCGTCCGTCTGCTGGAGGGGCTCGTCGCCCTGCAACGCCGGTTCCCGGCCATTGGCGATGTCCGGGGTGTCGGACTCATGGTTGCCGTCGAACTGGTGGACGCCCAGGGGGCGCCTGACGGCCACGCAGCCAAACAGGTTATCGAAGCCTGCGAACAGAGCGGACTCTTACTTCTGAGTTGCGGACCCCACAAACAGTGCATCCGTTTCATGGCTCCTACGACCGTGACGGCAGCGGAGATTGATCAGGCCCTGGTCACCTTCGAAAGCTCGCTGGCGACCTTGCCCTCATAGGACAGCGCCAGCCTCTTGTCTACCAATTGAATACACCGTCAAGATCCGCGGCCGCCACGTCGAACACCGAGTTGTGCGGGGGCAGCTGCTCCGAGGTCATCCACTCGGGAAGGCGGTCATCTGCCGACGTGAATCCGGCGCGCTTGTTGAACTCCCGCTCAAGGGTCAGGGTTTCACGCCCAAGGGTCTGCAGGATATCTGTCCCGACCTGCCAGCCATACCTGGCGTTGAGGAATTGGGGAATGACCTCGGGTGCGACGGCGAAGCCGCCGCCTGAGAAAATGCACGCGCCCAGTGTATCGTAGCCCGCCATGTTGATCTGAGCCGTCCGCGACAGGCCCGCCTGGATCCCGGGGTCGAGGTGATCCACCTGGGCCCGGAGGGTGTTGCCAGCGGTGTGGTCGGCTCCCTGGGGCGACGTGGCGTAGGTCACGCCGGTCCCTTTCAGGGCGCGGGGGTCGTAGGCTGCGATGGCCTGCCCTTTCACGGCAGGCACCCTTCGGATCCCGAGCGCGCGCCCGGCCGCGGCCGCGCCGTGTCCGAGGATCAAGCCCAGGGGCGTGGCCCTCCGGATCTCACCGAGCAGATCAAGCGCCCGTCCTCCATCCCCGAAGCCCATCAATCCCGCCTGGGCCGCGATCCCCAGCGCCGCCCCCAGGTCGATGGAGTCCAGACCGAGATCGTTGGCTTCCCAGTTCAGCCGCGCAACAACGTCGAGGTCGGCGATGCCCAGGTTGGAACCCATGAGGCCGATGGTCTCGTATTCCATGGGAGCGACTAGCACCTTCCCCTTGGGATCGCCGTAGCTGTTGGAACAGCGTATGGTGCATCCGGGCATGCAATGGTGCGTCGGGTTGCTTTCGCCCCCACGCTGGAGCATCAGCTCCCGCATGTGCTCGCCGCTGAGAGCCTCGGCCCCCTCGAATTGCCCGCTGGAAAACCCCCGGGTCGGCATGGCCGCCATGGCGTTCACGAGCATCACCAGTGAAGCCGTCCCGTAATCTCGATACACGGCGGGTACGGGATGGCCCAGCAGGTTGCGGCTGTATTTTTTCCGGGCCTCCAGGAACGCCTCGGGATCGGCAATCGGCGGCCTGGAACCGCCGGCCGGGTCGAACACCACCGCCTTGAGCCCCTTGCTTCCCATCACGGCGCCCAGGCCGCCCCGAGCCGCGATCCGGGAGGGAACATGGTCCAGGTCCAGGTTTTGGATTCCAGCGGCCGAGAGTCGCATCTCCCCGGCGGGGCCGATAAGCGAGATGGCAACCTCTTCTCCGTACCGCTGAAGAAGGCGTGCCGCGGCCTCGGTCACCCCCAGACCGGCCAGATCCCCGGCCGGATCAAGGCGCGCCCCCTCCAGGCTGAGGTGGAGCACCCGCCAGCCGGCACCCGCAATTTGTTCCGGGATCCGGCCCTCGATGACCAGAGCGCGGATCCCAAGGCTGGCCATCTTCAAGCCAGTGGTGCCACCCGCGTTGGATTCCTTGATGCCGCGGGTCATCGGGCTCTTCCCGCCGATGGAGATGCGGTCGCAGCTGGAGAGCATCTGGCCGACCAGCAGGCCGGGAGAGAAGATGAGCTTGTTCCTGGGCCCGAGCGGTTCGCAGTCCGCCGGCACTTCATCCAGCAGAATGCGCGCCAAGAGGCCGCGGCCTCCGAGACGCGCCCAGGATTCGGGCACGGGCTCACGTTGCAACAAACCCGTGCCCAGGTCCACTCTCCAGATCTGCAAAGCGTCCTCTCTTCTACTTGGCCAGTGCCACCCGGCTGGAGCAGACCGCCTCAAGGGATTCTTCAAGGATGGAAAATCCGCGGTCGAGCTGTTCGTCCGTGATGACGAACGGCATGAGGGTGCGGATGACGTTGCCGTAATGGCCGCAGGAAATGACGATCAAACCGCGCTCATAGCATCGCTTGATCAGTTCTTTGGTTTCCTCCACCGCCGGGGTCTTGGTTTCCCGGTCCTTGACCAGCTCCATGGCCAGCATGGCGCCCTTGCCGCGCACGTCGCCCACCAGCTCGAACTTCTCCTTGAGAGCCTCCAGGCGAGCCCGGGCCTTCAGCCCCAGATCGCGGGCCCGGGTCAGGAGGTCGTCCTCCAGGAGGATGTCCAGCACCGCCAGGGCCGCCCGGCAGGAGATGGGATTGCCGGCGAAGGTGCTGCCCAGGCCGTTCACGTGCACCGAGTCCATGATCTCGGCCCGGCCGGTGACCGCGCTGAGGGGCAGGCCTCCCGCCAGGCTCTTGGCGGTGGTGATCATGTCCGGCTCGATGCCCCAATGCTCGATGGCGTAAAGCTTGCCCGTGCGTCCCATGCCGCTCTGGATCTCATCGATGATCAGAATGATCCCGTACTTCTGGCAGATGGCCTGCAGCTTGGCGAAATACTCCTGGGGCGGGGCAATGAATCCCCCCTCCCCCTGCACCGGCTCGGCCAGCACGGCCGCGGTCTGCTCCCCGGCCACATGGCTGATGAAGAACTCTTCCAGGTAGTCCGCGCAGGCGCAACCGCAGCCCGGGTGCTTGAGCCCGTGCGGGCAGCGGTAGCAATAGGCGTTGGGCAGGTGGTAGACATCCGGGGCCAGGGAACTGAATTTGTACTTGTACGGCTTGATCTTGCTGGTCAAAGTCATGCACAGCAGGGTGCGCCCATGGAACGCCCCCTCCATGGCGATGATCCCCGGGCGGCCGGTGGCGTAGCGGGCGATCTTCACCGCGTTCTCCACCGCCTCGGCGCCGCTGTTCACCAGGAAGGTCTTCTTGTGGAATCTGCCGGGGGTGATCTCGTTGAGCCGGGCCGCCAGGTCGATGTAAGGAGCGTACATGGCCACCGAGAAGCAGATGTGCGTGAACTTCTCCAACTGGTCCTTGATGGCCGCCACCACCTTGGGGTGGGCGTGGCCCACGTTGAGCACTCCGATCCCGCCGCAGAAATCGATGAACTCCTTGCCTTCGGAATTGATCATGACTGCGCCCCGGGCCTCCTGGATGACACCGGGGATAGCCTGGAACACCCCACGGGGGACATGGATGCCCCTGAGGGTCGGATATTCGGATGGTTTCGCGGTCATGGAACCCCCTCCTTTTTTTCGCGCCGTTAGGGACCCTCCAGGCCTTGCAACCGTCATGCCAGCCAAACCGGGAAACGCCCGGCAAGGCCCGGCGGCCAGGGCTACCCCAGGCCATTCAGGGGTCTATATACGTTTCGATATAGCGGGGTAAAACTTCGTTTAATGCGTACTCGCATTTTTTTAATTCGTGTCGGCATAATTCCATCATGCATCCTGATCCCCCTGTTGGCGGTCCCCTGGAGGAGACCCTGAAGGCCCATGGGTTGGATCTTCGTTTATGCGCCCAGGTGCTGGTGGAATCCAGCGGCCGCGGGTGTCTGGTGGCGGATCGCCACGGCGCGGTGGTGCTGGTGAACGCCGAGGGCCGGGAGCACCTGGGTCTGGCCGCCGGGGTGCGCCTGGATGAAGCCCTCCCCGAACTGGCGCCACGGGTGGCGGCCGTGCTGGCGGGAGCCCCGGACCCGGGAGGACCCAGCCTGCGGAGGAGCGCCCACCTGGTCCAGGCGTCCGTGCACGCCCTGGGGGGGGCGGGCGTGCTGTGCCTGTTCCGGGATCCCGCCCCCGAGGCGGCGGGCTACACGGAACTGGCCCGGGAGCGGGACGCCATCCTGGATTCCCTGGCGGACGGGGTGTGGATCGTGGACAACAAGGGTTACGTGCTGCGCCTGAACCCGGCGGCGGAACGCATGAACGGTGTCACCGCCGAGGAGGTGGTGGGCCGCAACGTCCGGGAGCTGATGGCCGAAGGGCTGTTCGACCGGTCCGTGGCCCTGGAGGTGATCAAGCGCAAAGGTCCCGTCTCCATGATGCAGAAGGGCCGCGGCGGGCGCGTGTTCCTGCTCACCGGCACGCCGGTGGTGGACGACCAGGGCCAGATCGTGCGGGTGGTGACCACCGAGCGGGGGGGCGCCGAGATTGAGCGGCTGATCCAGGAACTGGAGGACCAGGACCGGCTCCAGGCCGCCTACCCGGACCACGTGCCGGAACTGCCTTCCGACGAACTGTTCACCCGCCGGGTGATCGCCAAGAGCCCATGCATGCGCAATGCCCTGGGCCACGCCATCAAGGTGGCCAGGGCGGGCTCCACGGCCCTGATCCTGGGCGAATCGGGGGCGGGCAAGGAGCTGTTCGCGGACATCATCTACAAGTACTCCGGCCTGGAGGGGAAACCCTTCGTGAAGCTCAACTGCGGCGCCATCCCCGAGTCCCTGTTGGAGGCGGAGCTGTTCGGCTACGAACGGGGCGCCTTCACAGGCGCCCAGGCCAAGGGCAAGCCGGGCCACCTGGAACTGGCGGATGGCGGCATGCTGTTCCTGGACGAGGTGGCGGAACTGACCCTGTCGGCCCAGGTGAAGCTGCTGCGCATCCTGGAGGACGGCCGGCTGACCCGGGTGGGCGCCACCCAGAGCCGCAAAATCAAGGTGCGCATCCTGGCGGCCACCCACAAGAACCTGCGGGAGATGGTGGCCTCCGGCGCCTTCCGCCTGGACTTGTACTACCGTCTCAGCGTCATCCCCATCTTCATCCCCCCCCTGCGCGAGCGCACCGAGTGCATCCTCCCTCTGCTGCACCACTTCGTGGACCTGTTCGACGCCCGGGTGGGGGTGCGCCGGCGCTTCAGCCGGGAGGCCACCGCGGCCCTCCTGGCCTATGCCTGGCCCGGCAACGTGCGGGAACTGGCCAACCTGTGCGAGCGAGTGGTGGTCATGTCCGAGTCGGAAGTCATAAACCTGCGCGACCTGCCCAGCGAGATCCTGCCGGTGCGCCCGGCCCCGGTTCGGGGCGCCGGCGAGGAGGGGAACCTGGACAAGGTCCTGGAGAACACCGAACGGGCGATGCTCCTGGACGTCCGCCAGCACCACCGCACCCAGGCCCAGATGGCCAAGGCCCTGGGGGTGAACCAGTCCACCATCGCCCGCAAGCTGAAGAAATTCGATATTCATTGACGGTTATGCAGGTCTGCATCGGTTCCCCCAGTCGCCCCGGGGTGGGTGCCGGACGTCACGCCTGGACCAACATCAGAGCGCCTTTTCAACTATCGGCACGTCTTTCGCGTACGGGTCCCCATCAACCCAACCCCATCGCCAGAATGACCGGCGTCACCTTATGGAGGGTGTATGAGACGAACCTTAGGTTTGGCTGTCATCACGGCGGTCCTCACGGCCCTGACCGCCGGCGCCCAGGATGCGCGGGACTACTTCAAGTTCGGGGTGGTTTCCGAACTGTCCGGCGAAAACGCGGCGGGCGGCAACATCATCAAGCGCGGTTACGACATGTGGGCCACCGCGATCAACAGCGAGGGCGGCATCCAGATCGGCAAGAAGAAGTACAAGGTCCAGCTGGTCTACGGCGATGCCCAGTCCAACCCCTCCCAGGGGGCGGCGGCGGCGGAGCGCCTGATCACCCAGGAGCACGTTGACGGCATCTTCGGCCCCTACACCTCCATGGTGACCATCGCCATGGGCCCGGTGTGCGATAAGTACGAAGTCCCTGTTGTGGGCGGCTCCGCGGAATCGCCCATGATCTACCTGCAGAAGTTCAAGTACACCTTCGGCACACTGCCTCCAGTCAACTTCACCGGTGCCGGCTGCATCGGCACCCTGTCCAAGCTCGACCCGGCACCCAAGACCGCCGTGGTGATCGGGGCCAACGACACCTTCTCCAAGGCTACCGCAGAGACCTTCAAGGATGGATTCGAGAAGGTGGGCATCAAGGTGCTGCGGTTCGACATCGTGCCGTCCGGCGAGGACCTGACCCCGCTTCTCTCGGTGATGAAGGGCATGCGCCCGGACATCGTCGCTTTCGGCAGCCGGGACGAGGAACTGATCAAGATGGTCAAGAACCTGCGCCAGATGAACTGGGCCCCCAAGATCCTGGTCATGCACTACGGCGTCACCGACCCCTCCTTCACCGAGGCGCTCAAGGACGACGCCAACCAGGTGTTCGGAGTCACCGTCTGGACCGACGCCAGCAAGAACACCAGCAAGTACTTGTGGAAGAACGCTGCGGAGTACGAGGCGGCGGCCAACAAAGCCTACGGAATGGACGGAGACTACACCCAGGGCGGGTGCTCGGTCTCGGGCATCGCCTTCCAGGTGGCCCTGCAGGCGATCAACGCCACCCCGCCGCTTTCCCTGGAAAAGCGCCGGGAGCTGTGCAAGGCCCTCGAGCAAGTGGATGTGCAGACCTTCCTGGGGCGCATCAAGTTCGCCACCGAAGGCCAGTTCTACCACGCCAACACTTCACTTGAGCCTCTGACCGTGCAGATCCAGGCCGGCAAGGTCAAGGTGGTCGGGCCCCCGGCCATGGCCGAGGCCAAGGCGATCTATCCCATGACCCCCTGGAGCCAACGCTGAACAGAACCCAGGGGACGGGCGCCGCTCCGGCGCCCGTCCCCGTTTCTCCCGTCGAGGGGCCATCCATGTTGCAGCTGCCGCAAGCCGTCATCGACGGGATCATGCTGGGGTCCATCTACATCATCGTCGGCATCGCCTTCTCCTTGGTGTTCGGGGTGCTCCACATCATCGACTTCGCGGTGGGCGAGTGGATCATGCTGGGGGCCTTCGCCGGCATGTACCTGAATCTCTGGACCAGGCTGGACCCGTTCCTGCTCCTGCCCGTGGTGTTCATCGTCTTCGCCGCCCTGGGCTACCTGCTCCAGCCGGTGATCCACCGGGTGCTCTCGGGCGTCCGGGGCAACCCTCTGCTCATGGGCATCGTTTTCACTTTCGGCCTCACCCTGATCTTCCAGGGCTCGGCCCAGACCGCGTTCGGCTTCAAGACCCACTCCATCCCGTCCCGGTTCTCCAACGGGTCGTTCGACTTCGAGCACGGCGACTTCTTCCTCACGTTCTCGACGGTGCGCATCGCCGGGCTGATGTACGCGGCGGTCATCACCGCCGCCCTGAACTACCTGCTCAAGCACACCAACTTCGGCCTGGGGGTGCGGGCCCTGGCCCAGCGCAAGGAGATCGCCGGGCTCATGGGCGTGGACGGCCGGCGCACCACCGGGCTGGTGTTCGCCCTCTACACCGGCATCAGCGCCATGACCGGGGTAGTCATCGGCACGGTGCTGAGCGTCTCCTTCCGGATGGGCCCCGAATACTCCATCTTCGCGTTCTTCGTAGTGGTCCTGGCCGGGATGGGCTACCTGGCCGGAGTGCCGGCGGCGGCCCTGCTGCTGGGCATCCTGCAGTCGTTCTTCCTGGTGTACGCCAACCCAACCTATACCCTGCTGGCGATGTTCGGAGTTCTCTACCTGATCCTCCTGGTGTCGCCCAGGGGCCTGTTCCGGAAAGGGATGTGACCCCATGATCACACTCAAGAGAGACCGGCGGCTGCAGGGCGCGGTGGTGGTGTGCGCGGCCCTGCTCCTGGTGCCCCTGGCGGTGCACGACACGTTCTACCTGCGGGTGCTCACCGAGGCGATCATGTGGATCGGCCTGGCCTTGGCCTTCGACGCCCTGGCCGGCTACACCGGCTACCTCAACTTCGGGCACCAGGCTTTCTTCGGGATCGGCGCGTACACCACGGCGGTGCTCATGATGAAGTCCGGGTGGCCGTTCTTCCTGGCGGTGGCGGCGGGGGGCGTGGCGGCGGCCATCGGCGCCCTGATCATCGGCCTGCCCACCTTGCGCCTGCGCGGCACCTACTTCGCCATCGCCACCTGGGCCCTGGCCCGGGCCATCCAGCAGCTGGCCCTGGTCACCAACCTGGTGGGCGGCCCCGGGGGCATCCGCCTCACCGCCTACTTGAACCCGGTGTACTTCTTCTACGTGATGCTGGGGGTGGTGGCGGCCATCTTCTTCGTCCTTTGGTTCCTGCTGGAGCGGGCCCCGTTCGGGCTCAAGCTCAAGGCCATCCGCGAGGACCAGGACAGCGCCAAGGCCTTGGGGCTCAATCCGACCCTGCTCAAGAACCTGGCCTTCATCCTGTCCGCAGTGCCCACGGCCCTCATCGGCGGCGTGTTCGCGTACTGGATCACCTACATCGACCCGGGCTCCACCCTGGGCGACCTGGTCAGTGACCAGGCCCTGGTGATGGTCATTTTCGGCGGCATGGGCACCCTCATCGGCCCGGCCATCGGCGCGGTGCTCATCTTCGGCTTCAAGACCCTGTTCTGGACCTACCTGGCTGCCTACGAGGTGCTCTACACCATCGTCCTGGGCGGGGTGATCGCCCTCACGGTGGTGTTCCTGCCCAATGGGGTCCTGGGCCTGTTCTACCGGAGCCGGCGCGGCCGGAACGCGCCGAGCCTGCTGCGCCCCAAGACCGGCATGCCCGAACCCAGCGGAAAGGAGGCGTGAAGCCATGGCCGAACCCATCCTGCGCGTGGAGAGGGTCAGCAAGGCGTTCGGGGGCCTCACCGCCGTGAACGACGTCTCCTTCGAGATGAACCGGGGGGAGATCCTGGGCCTCATCGGCCCCAACGGCGCCGGCAAGACCACCCTGTTCAACGTCATCAGCGGCTACTACCGGCCCACCCACGGCCGGGTCTTCTTCAACGGGCGCGACATCAGCCACAAGCCCCCATACTACCTGGCCGCCCGGGGCATCGGCCGTACCTTCCAAGTGGTGAAGCCCTTCGCCGGTCTGACCGTACTGGAGAACATCACCATCGCCTCGTTCCTGAAGCACCCCCGCCGGGCCCAGGCGGAAGCCCACGCCTGGAAGGTGCTGGAATTCACCGGGCTGGCGGACCGCGCCAAGATCCAGGCGGCCAGCCTGACCCTGGCCGGGCGCAAGCGTCTGGAAATCAGCAAGGCCCTGGCCCTGGAGCCCACCTTCCTGCTCCTGGACGAGGTGGTGGCGGGCCTCAACCCCACCGAGGCGGACCGCACCATCGAGCTGATCCTCAAGGTGCGGGACCAGGGCATCACCATCCTCATCGTGGAGCACATCATGCGCGTCATCATGGGCATCAGCGACCGCCTGGTGGTGCTGAACTTCGGCATGAAAATCGCGGAAGGCAGCCCTGCCCAAGTGGCCGCCGACCCCGGCGTCATCAAGGCCTACTTGGGGGAGGAGCAGGAATGATCGCCCTGGAAGTCAACGGCGTGAACGCCGGCTACGGGCTCACCCAGGTGCTCTGGGACATCTCCTTCCAGGTGGAGAAAGGCCAGCTGGTGGCTCTCCTGGGCGCCAACGGCGCCGGCAAGACCACCACCCTCAAGACCATCTGCGGCCTGGTGCAGGCCTCAAGCGGGACCATCCGCTACGCCGGCGAGGTGATCAGCGGCAAGCCGGTGCACCAGGTGGTGGACCGCGGCATCACCATGGTCCCGGAGGGCCGCCAGGCCTTTCCCAAGATGACCGTGGAAGAGAACCTGCGCATGGGCGCCTACCTGCCACGGGCGCATAAGCGCCAGGCCCAGAACCTGGCCTGGGTGTACCAGATCTTCCCGATCCTCAAGGACCGCCGCCGCCAGGTGGCCGACACCCTGTCCGGGGGCGAGCAGCAGATGCTGGCCATCGGCCGGGGGCTCATGGCCGACCCGGAACTGATCATGCTGGACGAGCCCAGCCTGGGCCTGTCCCCGCTCCTGGTGCAGGAGACCTTCCAGGTCATCAAGACCCTGCACGGGGAGGGCCTGACCGTGTTCCTGGTGGAGCAGAACGTCAAGCAGACCATGAAGGTGGCCGACTACTGCTACGTGATCGAGAACGGCCGGGTGGTCAAGGAGGGCAGCGGCAAGGACCTGGAAGCCGATCCGAAAGTCCGCGAAGCCTACCTGGGGCTGTGAGGCAGATGGCCCCGGCGGCTGAAATCCTCCAGTCCTTGCGCCGGTGCGTGGGGAACGAGCATGTGCTGGATTCCGACCTGGACCGCTTCGGATACTCGTACGATTCCTCGTTCGTGCCCCTGGTGCCGCCGCACCGGCCCGACCTGGTGGTGCGGCCCCGGACCGCCGAGCAGGTGTCCGCGGTCATGGCCATCGCCCACCGGCACGGGATCCCGGTCACCCCCCGGGGCGCCGCCACCGGCCGCACCGGCGGTTCGGTGCCCTTGCGGGGGGGCATCGCCCTGGCGCTGGACCGCATGAACTCGATCCTCGAACTGGACGAGGCCAACTTGACGGTGACGGCCGAACCCGGGGTGCGCACCAGCGACCTGTACGACCATTGTGCCGCCCGGGGGCTGTTCTACCCGCCCGACCCGGCCAGCTGGAAATTCTGCACCCTCGGCGGCAACGTGGCGGAGAACGCCGGCGGCATGAGGACGGTCAAGTACGGGGTCACCCGCAACTACGTCATGGGCCTGCAGGTGGTCCTGGCGGACGGGACGGTCCTGGAGACCGGCGGCAAGGCCATCAAGAACGTCACCGGCTATGACCTGACCAGCCTGTTCACCGGCTCGGAGGGCACCCTGGGCATCATCACCCGGGTCCTGCTGCGGCTGATCGCCATGCCCAAGGCCAGGACCGTGGCGCGGATCCTGTTCGCGTCCCTGGATGACGGCTGCGCCACGGTCCAGCGCCTGCTCCAGGAGGGCGTGGTCCCTTCCATCGCCGAGATCATGGACCACCTCTGCCTGGAAGCGGTGGCCCGGCATCGCAAGCTGGACCTGCCCCAAGCGGCCAGGGCCTGCGTGCTCATCGAAGTGGACGGCGAGGACGCCGCCGCCCTGGCCGCGCAGACCGCGCGCATCCGTGCCGTGGCGGCCGGTTGCGGCAGCCTGGAGTTCAAGGAGGCCCGGGACCAGGCCGAAGTGGACGACTTGTGGGCGGTGCGCCGCAGCCTGAGCCAGGCCCTTATCGGCCTGGCCCCGGACCGGCTGGGGGAGGACATTTCGGTGCCCCGGGGCGCTTTCCCGGAGGTGGTGCGGCGGATCGAGGCCATTTCCCAGCGGCATGGCCTGCTCATTCCCATCTTCGGCCATGCCGGGGACGGCAACCTGCATCCCGGGGTGCTGTGCGACCTGGCCGCCCCAGGGGAGGCTGAGCGGGTGGAACGGGTGGTGAGCGAGATCTTCGACGCTGCCCTGGCCCTGGGGGGCACCCTGACCGGTGAGCACGGGGTGGGCATCACCAAGCGTCCGTACCTGGCCCGGGCCCTGGGGGAGACGGGTGTTGCGGCCCTGAGGGCGGTGAAAGGAGCCCTGGACCCCAAGGGCCTCCTCAACCCGGGGAAGATGTGGTGAGCCGCCCGCCGTCGAGGCCCCCCGGGCGGAGCCTGCTGGTCCAGGCCAAGGACCTGGTGACCAAGTGCGACCGGTGCGGCACCTGCCTGCCAGTCTGCCCGTTGTTCAGAGTCCTGGACCTGGAGCGCGCCAGTGCCCGGGGCCGGAACACCATCGCCCGTGGGTTGGCGGAAGGGTGTCTGGCCCCGGACCGCCAGGCCCGGGCAGCGGTGGAGTTCTGCCTGCTCTGTCGTGCTTGCACCGACACCTGTCCCAACCACGTGCCCACCGATGAGGCGATGATGCGGGTGCGCCAGTTCTTTGCGGACGAGGCGGGCGGGCCGTCATCCCGGTACCGGCTCATCGGCGGCTTGCTGCGCTCCCGGCGCTTGCTGAGGCTCGGTGCCTCGGCCCTTGGGCTGACCCGGCGCCTCCGGCTGGGGACCTGGGTCCCGGGAAGGCTGCTGCCCCGCGAATTCCCCCGGGACCAGTACCTGGCCGCCTCGGCCGGGCCGGCGGTCCTGGCCGGCAGCATCCCGGCTCCGGGCGTACTCCCGACGCCCGGGTGCCGAGTGGCGTATTTCCAAGGCTGCGGCATGAGGCTGCTGTTCCCCGACGCCTCCCGCAGCACCTTGAACCTGCTGAACAGGTATTCCCGGGTCGCGGTCAAGGGCAACGGCTGCTGCGGCCTCCCCCACCTGGCCCACGGCATGGGCGATACGTTCCTGGAATTGGCCCGGAGCCACATCGAGCTCTACGCCGACGCCGACATCGTGGTGACCGACTGCGCCAGTTGCGGTGGCGCCCTGAAGCACCTGGCCTCCCACTTCGAGGCCGATCTCCGGTGGCAGGGGCCGGCTGCCGCCTTCAGCGCCAAGGTCATGGACCTCACTGAATACCTAGTACGGATGGGCTACCGGGGGCAAGGGAAGCGGGACATCACCTTCACCTACCATGATCCGTGCCATCTGGCCCGCGGCCAGGGCATCCGCTCCCAGCCCCGGCAGCTGCTCGAGTCCGTGGGGCATTTCGTCGACATGAAGGAACCTGATACCTGCTGCGGCGGGGCCGGCACCTTCCACCTGGACCACCCGGGGGCCGCCAGCCAGATCCTCGCCTGCAAGCGGGACAACATCGAATGCACCGGCGCCGGGATCGTGGTCACGGCATGTCCTGGATGCCTCATCCAGCTGACCCGGGCCGCCGAGGCAAGCGGCGGGAAATTCAAAGCCATGCACATCAGCCAGGTCATCTGAGCCGATCGCGGCCAGGGCCGGGACAAGACGCAGGGGAAGGAGGGCGGAGCAAGCCATGGACCAGAACATCCGCCAGAGCGCCTGGGACCGGAACGGGGTGATCCGTTCAATCCTGGAGGCCGTCAGGATTCCCAAAATGGCCCGGGTCCGCCAGGTCTTCGAAGGCAGCAGCGTTCCGGACATCCCCGCAGCCATCGACTGGGAGTTCGCACGCCCGGGCATCGGGGAACGGGTGCGGCCCGGCATGAGTGTTGCGATTACAGTGGGAAGCCGCGGGCTGGCCAATCTGGCCGAGGTGGTCAAGGCCGTCGTGGACAACGTGCGACGCCGCGGAGGCGCACCCTTCATCTTCCCGGCCATGGGCAGTCATGGCGGAGCCACTGCCGAGGGGCAAAGGGCCATTCTCGAAAGTTTCGGGGTCACCGAGAGGTTCGTGGGGGCACCCATCCGGTCATCCATGGAGACCCGGGTCATCGGGCACACCTCCCGGGGCCAGGATGTCCACATCGACCGCATGGCCGCCGATGCGGACGGCATCATTGTCCTCAACCGGGTCAAGCCCCACACCGGCTTCAGGGGCGACTACGAGAGTGGCCTCATGAAGATGATGGCGATCGGCATGGGGAAGCAGAAAGGGGCCGAAATATGCCACGCCGACGGCTTCCCCAGGATGGCTGAAAATATCCCCCTCTTTGGCCGGGTGATCCTTGAGCAGGCCAAGGTCCTTTTCGGCATCGCCATCCTGGAAAACGCCTTCGACAGGACGTACCGCATCGAAGCATTGCCCAAGGCGGACATTGAAAAACGGGAGCCGGGGCTCCTCCTGGAAGCGAAATCCCGGATGCCGAGCATCCTCATCCCCCGGTTCGACGTCCTCATCGTGGACCAGATCGGAAAGAACTTCAGCGGCAGCGGAGCCGATCCCAACATCACCGGGACCTTCAGTTCGCCATCCCTGCGCAGAGGACCCGAGTTCCAGCGATACGTCATCCTTGACCTGAGCACGGAAACCCATGGCAGCGCCGTTGGCATAGGCATGGCGGACTTTACGACCAAGCGCCTTTTTGACAAAACCGATTTCGATGCCACCTACCCCAACTCATTGACCTACCGGGGGCCAGGGACGGTGAAGATGCCCATGGTCCTTGGAAGCGACCGCCTGGCCATCCAGGCAGCAATCTTCACCTGCATAGACATTGCCCCAGATGCGGTTCGAATCGTGCGTATTCCAAACACCTCGCATATCGACATCATCAGCGTTTCAGAAACCATCCTGCCCGAATTAAAAAATAACCAACGGGTGGAATTACTGGAACCTCCCTCTGCCCTTCCTTTCGATATAGAGGGAAACATCCTCTGATCGAAAAGAAGGGATTGCACCTTTGACCGGTCGACGAATGGACCGGGCGACTGGACATCAAACGTGTCAAAAGGACATCTCGCAGACAGCATCCATCACCGCTCGATAATGCGATTCGAGAGTCGAAATCGGGACCATGCAGCTGGATGCGACCATCATACGGTGGCCGTTGGTCCGGGTGATGTGATGGCCCCGGTCGGCGGTGTCCTGGGACTTCTTACCACTTATCAATCAAAGGGAAATGTTTATACTGGACCCTAGGGAGGTCCAGAATGCGCAAGCCCGGCCTAATCCCCAGCAAGCGCCTTCGTGAGCTTGAAGCCTTTCGGAGAGAGAAATGGCCCGGAGAAGTTTTCCGGCGCTTCCTCTGTGTGTGGCTACGCGCAGAAAACCAGATGAATGCGGTCGACGTCGGCAAGGTGGTCGGCTGGCATCCCACCACTGTCCGAATCACCCAGGCCGACTTCATCCGGCAGGGGGTTGCGGCGCTTGCCGAGAAACCACGCGGCGGTCGCCACCGTGCCCTCATGACCCCGGACGAGGAGGCGGCCTTCCTGGATCAATTCAGTGAACAAGCCGGGGCAGGTGCCGTTCTGGTGGCTGGCCGGCTTCACCAGGCCCTTGAGGACTTCCTGGGCCGACCGGTTTCAACTGCCACGGTTTATCGAATCTTGGCACGGAACGGGTGGCGGAAGATGGTTCCCCGGCCTGCCCATCCCAAGAAGGATCCGGAGACCGCTGAAGGCTTCAAAAAGGGGGCTGCCAAGCCCAGGTCAGACGGGCCAGGGCTATCGCGAAAGCCAAAGGACTCCTCCTGAGGAACAGGTCTGGGATGAGTTGAGAGAAAAATCCATGGCCCACCGCGTCTTCGCAACGCTGGGAATAGCTGTCGATGTGGCAGTGGAAGGGCTTAAGGCCATGGCAAACCTGCCGGAAGCCATGATGAGGCTCGCAGGGAGGAAGTGGATATTACCTACCCTTTGATTGAGAAATGGTATTAGTGGATTGGGCGAAGCAAAAAACCGTCTGAATCATTGAAAATATTAGGTACACCAAAGTCCACAAAAGTCTTCCGTACAAAGTGAAACGCCCCGAGGCGGGGGCGTTTCGTGAGGGATTATTTGACGGGTAAAAAATTGGTGGGGTTTCTTTTGCGGGAGCCCCCAACAGGGTTGGGGGCTGGTTTGATTGATGGGACTAAAGGTGGCGGGAAGCTCCTGGGTCCTGAAGCACACGAGGCGGTTCAGGAGGAGCACCTCAGGACTCAGCATAACCCCTCCGGGCAGGGCCGGCAATGGTCACTGGCCGGGGAAGCGGGGGTTGGATGAGTTTTTCAGAATTTTGTGGTGTGATGGGCGATGCCCCCGTTTCCAGCTTTGTCCTCCTCGCGCCCGTTCCTGGCCCGGGCGGCGCTGTTGGGTTCGGCGGTGTGCTTCGGACTCATGGCGGTGCTGGCCCGGCTGCTGACTCGGCCGGAAATGGGGTTCACGCCGGGGCAATTGGCGGTGCTGCGCTTCGGGGTGGGGGTGGTGGTGTGCCTGGGGGCGTTCCGGGCCTGGCCGGGACTGTACGCGCCCCGCAACTTCAAGATCCTGATCCTCAGGGGCATCAGCGGGGGGCTGGTGGTGGTGCTGTATTTCGATGCCCTGGCGCACATCCGGGCGGGGGAGGCGGGGCTCATCTACAACCTGTTCCCGGTGTTCGCTTCGCTCATGGCCCTGTACGTGTTCAAGGAACGGCCCACGGTGCACCTGTTCCTGGCGGTGCTGGCGGCCTCGGCGGGGGTGGTGCTGGTGCTGGGGCAGGGCTCGCTGGTCTTCCGGGTGGGGCGCGGCGAACTGGCGGCCCTGGCGGCGGCGCTGTTCGCGGCGGCCAGCGCCATCGCCATCCGCCAGGCCCGGCCGGAGAACAACGCCACGGTGATCTTCTTCTTCTTCAGTCTGGTGGGGCTGCCGGTGGTGGCGCCGTTCGCCCTGGATCCCTGGCCAAGGGTCCCGCTGGCCTGGGCGGTGGGGGTGGTCATGAGCCTGGCCGCCCTGGGGGCCCAGGTGCTCATGGCCGAAGCCTACGGCACTCTCTCCATCACCGAGGCGGCCATCTGGCTGCAGTTGACGCCCATCGCCACCTACCTGCTGGCGCTGCCCCTGCTGGGGGAACCGGTCACGGCCTTCGGCCTGGCGGGGATCCTGCTCACGGTGGCGGGGGTGGCCTACGGCACGGCCTGGGGGAGCCGCAAGACACCCTGATCCTACCGGCCAGCCTCCCAACCGGCCGGGTCGGACTGGACCTTCTGGATCACCCGGTTGGCGTAATCCCTCAGGGTCAGTCCCTCTGGCCAGGTGGAGAACACGTTGCTGGCTTCGTTGGCCTGCCGGACGCTGTCCCGGTCGAAGGCGTCGTAATGGAACGTCACGTCGAGGGCCTTGCCGGTGGCCTGGGAGAACAACCGGTAGGCAGCCTCCAGGGCCACCCGCTGCACCACCCAGATGGTGCGCTTGCTGTTGCCGTAGGCGCCGCAGCCCCAGTTGCCGGTGTGGATCACCAGGGGCTTGCCGTCCTGGTCCTGGGACATGAGGGTGTCATAGAAGGCCCGGGTGGCCAGCACCATGAGGTCCTGGATGGCCGCCAGGGTGTAGTGGCGGCCGGGGCCGCCGGGCTTGCGGCTCGGGCCGCCGGGCTTGTGGCCGCGCTTGCGGATCGTGCTGCCCGGGTTATGGCTCCTGCCGCCGGGCCTGGGCCCACGGGTTTCGATCCGGTGGCCGAATCCGCCGGGCTTCGGCCCGTGGCCGGTGCCGCCGCCCCCGGAGCCACGCTTGTAGTTCGGGGCGGCCATGGCCGGCATGTAGATGTCCACCGGGGTGGCCAGGGGGACCAGGTGCCTGGCCGGGTCGAAGGGTCCGGCGCCGACCAGCTTCCTGCCGTAGATCTCGTGGACGTGGGCCACTTCCAGGAAGCGCCGGAGCTTGATCACCACCGGCTGGGTATCGAGGCTGTCCAGCGGGACGTCCGGGCAGAAGCTGACGCCCTTGGCGCCGCGCGCTTTGAGGGCGGCCACCCAGGGCAGGAAATTGGTCTCCAGCATCAGGATCTCTTCCTGGACGAAGCCGCGGGTCATGACCCCGCCGCCGATCTGCCGGTTGGCGAAGTCCACGTAGGCCTCGCCGTCCCGGTAGGCATAAGGCTGCGCGCGCAGGTGGTAATGGATCGGCCCGAGGGCGGAATCCTGGTCCAGGTCCACCTGGGCCACCTGGGGCGGATGCGGCGCCTCCAGGCGGGTGCCCAGGATCTGGGCGGCGGTCAGGGTGCCGGGACGGAGAATGGCGACCTTGGAGTTCTCCACCAGGGACCAGTGGTCCTGGGCCAGCTGGATGTGGCGGTCCAGCAGGGCCTTCTTGGGCGGCGGGATCGGGAATTTCGGGTAGCACTCCCGGATCCCTTCGGGGTAGCGGTCCTTGCCGGCCGCGTCATAAGTGAATTGGCAGGATGCCGCCGGGCTTGCGCCTCCGGTTCCGCCGCCGCCCGGCGCGGGCCCGGGTCCCGGTGCGGGGCCGCCGCCCTGGGCCGCCGGGGGGCCCTTGACGGCACCGCCCCCGCCGCCGCAAGCCAGAAGGGACAGGAGGAGGGGGATCGCCAGGAGGGCACGCCGCATGCCGGTCCTTTCCACACGGCATGAAGGCCGTCTATTAATTGATCATAGACGTTTGATCCCCTTCCGCAACCTCAGCTGCGCCCGTAGACATCCTCCAGGCGCTCGATGTCGTTCTCGTCGAAGGTGCCCAGGCTGATCTCCAGCACCCGCACCGGGGCGGTGCGGGAGGGGGCGCAGCTGAGGCGGTGGGTGCTGCCCATGGGCAGCCACACTTCGGCGCCCTTGTCGGGAGTCAGGATCCGGCCGTCCAGTTCCACCACCACCCCGGTGTCCAGGGCCACCCACAGCTCGTTGCGCTGGCGGTGGCGCTGCAGGCTCAGCTTCTGGCCGGGATTGCAGGTGAGGATCTTGACGGTGCAGGGGGTGTTCAGCACGTACTGGTCGAAGCTGCCCCAGGGCTTGTCCACGTGGAGGCTGACGGGTTTGCTGGTCATGGCGGTCCTCGCGTCCGGATTCAGAGCAGGTCTTCCCGCCCCAAAGCTTTGAGTTTTTCGACGATCTCCTTCACGTCCTGGGCCCGGTCCTTGCGGCACAGGAGCAACGCATCAGGTTCGTCCACCACGATCAGGTCCGCAAGCCCCGTCCCGGCGATCATGCGGTACCCGCCGAACACCGCGCAATTGGTGGACTCGAGAAGGATGGCGTCGCCGATGACCACGTTGCCGGCGGCGTCCGCCTCGTGGAATTCCACCACCGCCGGCCAGGAGCCCACGTCCGACCAGCGGAAATGGGCCGGCACCACGGCCACCCGCTCGGACTTCTCCATGAGCGCATAGTCGATGGACAGCTTGGGCAGGCGCCCGTAAGCCTGGGCCAGGGCCGGCGGCTTGGCGCCACCGGCCACCCATTCGTCCAGAGGGGTGAGGATCTCCGGGCAGTGGCGGGTCAGCTCCGCCCGGAAATCCTTCAAGGTCCAGACGAACATGCCGGCGTTCCAGAAGTGTTCGCCCGATTCCAGGTACTCCACCGCCTTCTCGTAGCTGGGCTTCTCCTGGAACGCCCTGACCCCGAGCACGGGGCCCTTGCCTTCGGTCTCGATGTAGCCGTACCCGGTCTCCGGGTAGGTGGGACGGATGCCGAAGGTCACCAGGTCCCGCTTCTCGGCCGCATGGGTCACGGCGGTATCCACGTCCTTGAGGAACTTGGCCCGGTCGCCGATCCAGGCGTCGGCGCTGAGCACCACCATCACGCCGCCGGGAACCCGCTGCTCCATGGCGACCAGGGCCAGGGCCAGGCAAGGGGCGGTGTTGCGCCCTTCGGGCTCCACCAGCACGTTCTGGGGCGGCAGTTCCGGCAGCATCCGCCGGGTCTCCTCCGCCAGCTCCTCGGTGGTGAGGATGAAGATGTCCTCGGCGCGGAAGGCCCCGTCCAGGCGGTGCACGGTCTGGTGCAGGAGGGATTCCTTGCCCACCATGGTGAGGAACTGCTTGGGACGCCGGCTCCGGGAGCGGGGCCAGAACCGGGTGCCGCGGCCTCCGGCCATGATCACCGCCAGTTTGCGGTGCTGCTTCGGCGTGGGTTGCATGGGTTTCTGATTCATCAACCGGCTCCGCGAGGTCCCGATGCTTCCAGCCTACCGCGCCAGGATCCGTTCCCGGGAGGGAGCTGGCCCCTCGCCGGCCAGGGCCGCGAACCTCACGCCTGCCCCCGCCGGAGACCGTGCCGCCTGGACCTGCTGGCGGCGGGGGTCTTCCTGCGGGCCGGCCGGGCCTCCGGCGCGGCCCCGCCGACGGCCTTGCCGCGCCGGGTGGACCGGGCCCGGGGAGCTGGCGCCGGGTCCGCGACGGCGGCGTGCTTGGCGGTCCGGACTGCGCCCCTGGCGCCCCGGTGCCGGGTGGTCTTGGCCACTTTGGGGTGGGGGGCGTCCTTGGCATGGACCTCCGGGGGCGGCAGGGGCGGCGGCTCCACCACGCCCCGGGGCACCGGCGGCAGGTCCTCTTCCTCGATGCCCTGGGCCTGGGCCCGCTGCAGGCGGGCCTTCATCACCGGGTCCTCGGAGGGGGCCTGGGCGCCCAGGAAACAACCCACCGTGAGCGTCAGGACCCACTTGTTGACCAGATTCATGTACCCACTCCTGGAGGAAGACGGGGCCTATTTGGCGGCCCGGGCTGCCCGGATCTTAGCAAAGAATTCAGCGATGACCGCGTCGGTCTGGTCCTTGGTCAGGTCCGCGTCCTGGGCCGCGCGTTCCATGATGTCCTGCCCGGAGGAGGCCGAGTTGCGGGTCCCGGGCCGGGTCGGGTTGAGGTTGTCCAGGACGAATTCCGCCACTTCGATGAGGCGGTGCCCCACCTTCTCCAGTTTCTGGCGGACGATGTCCTGGTACTGGAACAGGTCGTACGCACCCTGGACGTTGTAGATGCCGTTGTCGGCGTGGAGGCCGATGCTCTCCAGGCGTTCGACGAGGGCCTGGCGCTCGTCCGAGGGGTGCACGAGCCGGGCCAGCACGCCCAGGCACTCCCGGGTGAGGTTCTGGATCTCCTCGAAACTGTTCTGGACCACTTCCATCTGGGACAGCACCCGGGCCGCGCCGCCCTCCTGCTCGTGGGCGATCTGGATCAGTTGATCAGGAATCGCTGATGTATCGTGGGGCCTTGCGGCGTCCGGCTTAGGCATGCTCACCCCATGGGGTCAAATATAGGTGAACCGTTCGGAGATCCACTCCCTATTCTGCCCATGGGCCCGGCTCCGAAACACTGAAAACTGCAACTCCATCGCGTTACACTTCCCTTTCGGCGGGATTACAGAAATCAACCCAGTCCCGCCCCGAAGCCGGAGTCTCCATGTCCAGTCCCTCCTCCCCGCAGCTAGACGGGGAATCCACCTTCGAAAAATGCCTGAAGCCTTTCCCGTCCGCTGGCAAGATCTACGTCGCCGGTTCCCGCCCGGACCTGCGGGTGCCCGTCCGGGCGGTCCACCTCCACCCCACCCGTGATTTCGACGGCACCCTGGTCGCCAACGAACCGGCGCTGCTCTACGACACCACCGGCCCCTACACGGACCCGGAAGCCCGCATCGACCTGGCCCGAGGCCTGGCGCCCCTGCGCCTGGGCTGGATCCGGGAGCGGGGCGACGTGGAGCAGCTGGAGGGTTCCACCAGCCTGTACCGCAAGCTGCGGGAGCGGGACCCGGAGCTGGACGCGATCCGCTTCCACGCGGACCGCCAGCCCATGCGCGCCACGGCCGGGCGCAACGTCACCCAGATGCATTACGCCCGCCAGGGCGTCATCACCCCCGAGATGGAGTTCATCGCCATCCGGGAGAACCTGGGGCGGGACGCGGCGGGAATCCGCAGCCACATCACCCCCCGGTTCGTGCGGGACGAGGTGGCCCGGGGCCGGGCGGTGATCCCCTGCAACATCAACCACCCGGAAACGGAGCCCATGATCATCGGCAGGAATTTCCTGGTGAAGATCAACGCCAACATCGGCAACTCGGCGGTGGCCTCCACCATCGAGGAAGAGGTGGAGAAGATGGCCTGGGCCATCCGCTGGGGCGCCGACACGGTCATGGACCTGTCCACCGGGGCCAACATCCACGAGACCCGGGAGTGGATCCTGCGCAACTCCCCGGTGCCCATCGGTACCGTACCCATCTACCAGGCCCTGGAAAAGGTCAACGGCAAGGCCGAGGAACTCACCTGGGAGCTGTACCGGGACACCCTGGTGGAGCAGGCCGAACAGGGCGTGGACTACTTCACCATCCACGCCGGGGTGCTGCTGCGCTACATCCCCCTCACCGCCCGGCGCACCACCGGCATCGTCAGCCGGGGCGGCTCGATCCTGGCCAAGTGGTGCCTGGCCCACCACCGGGAGAACTTCATCTACACCCACTTCGGCGAGATCTGCGAGATCATGGAGGCCTACGACGTGTCCTTCTCCCTGGGCGACGGCCTGCGCCCCGGGTGTATCGCTGACGCCAACGACGAGGCCCAGTTCGGCGAGCTGGACACCCTGGGCGAGCTCACCAAGATCGCCTGGAAGCACGATGTCCAGACCATCATCGAAGGCCCCGGGCACATCCCCATGCACCGCATCAAGGAGAACGTGGACCGGCAGATGGAGGTGTGCGGCGAAGCCCCGTTCTACACCCTGGGGCCCCTGGTGACCGACGTGTGCCCTGGCTACGACCACATCACCTCGGCCGTCGGCGCCGCCATGATCGGGTGGTACGGCACCGCCATGCTCTGCTACGTCACCCCCAAGGAGCACCTGGGCCTGCCCAACAAGAAGGACGTGAAGGACGGGGTCATCGCCTACCGGATCGCCGCCCACGCCGCCGACCTGGCCAAGGGGCACCCGGCGGCGCACCTGTGGGACGACGCCATGTCCAAGGCCCGGTTCGAATTCCGCTGGGAGGACCAGTTCAACCTGGCCATGGACCCGGACACCGCCCGGGAATTCCACGACGAGACCCTGCCGGCGGAGGGGGCCAAGGCGGCCCACTTCTGCTCCATGTGCGGCCCCCACTTCTGCTCCATGAAGATCACCCAGGACGTGCGGGACTACGCCCGCACCCACGGGCTCTCCGAAGAGCAGGCCCTGACCGCGGGGATGGAGGAGAAGGCCAAGGAATTCGAGGCGACCGGAGCGGAGATCTACCACCAGGCCTGAACCGGGGGCGCGCGGACCCCGGTCAGTTGGCCGTGGGCCGCAGCAGCCCGGGGGCGGCCAGCGGGCCGGCCGGGAAGGCGCCCAGGACCGGGAAGCCCACGGCCACCGGGCCCCCGGGGGCGGCCTGGCAGCCCCGGTCCCAGCCCATGGCGTAGCGGCGCAGGGACTGGGCGTCCAGGATCCGGATCACCGGGAAGGAGTTCTTGATCATGCGCAGGTCCGCCAGGGTGCGCAGGCCGCGGCTGAACGCCTCCCGGCTGGCGCCGATGGCCTGGGACGCGTGCTCCTGGGTCTCGGCGAACTCCACCAGGCTGCGCCCCGGAGTGGGGCCCTGGCGCTCCAGGATCAGATTGGCGATGCGCTCGGGGACCGTGTGCAGGCTCAGGGTCTCCACCAGGAAGATGAGCTGGCGGATGCGCTCCGCCGAGCGTTGCAGCAGCCAGCTGGCCACCTGGGTGTCCCGGGCCGCCAGGGCCTTCAAGGTGCCCGGGTGGATCAGCCAGCACTCGGTGGGGCCCAGGGCTTCGGCGGCGCAATAGGCCGGGCTGCCGTCCATGGCCTCCACCTCGCCGAAGCAGCCGCCGGCACGCAGGATCTCGATCACCTGCACCTTGGCGCGGCCGTCGCTGCGGAACACCTTCAGGGCGCCCCGGGCCATCACATACACGCCGGGCATGGGTTCTCCCTGGGCGAACACCTGCGCGCCATCGGGATAACGCCGGTATTCGCTCAGGGCCATCAGGTCGTCCGCCAGGGGCACGGGGAATCCGGCCGGAACGTGGCATGGGCTCAGGTTGGCGAAAGCCTGTCGCATAGGGGCACTCCAATGGTCCAGGTTGTCGATTCAGGCGTATTCCCGGGTTTTCGGCGGCACTTTGTGAACGGGGTAAATGCTAGCAGTCAATCCCTGAATGGAGCTTTCAAGTTTTTGGCCTTTTTTGCTTATTCATTTCTTTTTATGCCCTTTTTCACATAAAATGTTTCCACTCAAGGTCGTGATTTTGGAAGGAATGTTCATGCCGCCGGAACTGGATCCCATCGATTTCGAAATGTTGCGGCTGCTTCAGATGGATGGGCGCATCAGCAACGCGGAACTGGCCCAGCGGGTGGGCGTCAGCCCGGCCACCTGCCACCGTCGCACCCAGCGTCTGTTCGAGGATGGGCACATCCGCGGCGTGCGGGCGCTGGTGACGCCCGCCAAAGTGCACCGGGGGGCCCTGATCATGGTGGGGGTGGTGCTGGACCGCTCCACCCCGGACAGTTTCCAGCAGTTCGAGGCATCGGTGGCGAACCTGCGCTTCGTCCTGGACTGCCACCTGGTGGCCGGGGACTTCGACTATTTCCTGAAGATCCGGGTGGACGAGATGGACTCCTTCAACCGCATCCACGGCAGCCAGCTGATCTCCCTCCCGGGGGTGCGGCACACCCGGACATTCTTCGTGATGAAAGAGGTCATCGACAACGCGCCTTTGGACTTCTAGGGCCCTTCTAATACGTAGTCAGGGTCCTAGCCTACGCTAAGCTAGTGCCGTGGAACCCAAACGCCCCGATCCGGATGCCCTGCTGAAAAACCTCCAGGAGGAGGAGGCGCGCGCCAAGCGGGCGCGGCTGAAGATCTTCTTCGGCATGGCGCCGGGGGTCGGCAAGACCTACGCCATGCTGCAGGAGGCCCGGATCCGCATGGCGGAAGGGGTGGACCTGGTGACGGGGGTGGTGGAGACCCACGGGCGCCAGGACACCATGGCCCTCACCGAAGGCATCCCGGTCCTGCCCAAGGTGCGCCTGCCGTACCGGGGCACCCAGCTGGAGGAGTTCGACCTGGCCGGCGCCCTCAAGCGCAAGCCGGCCCTGATCCTCATGGACGAACTGGCCCACACCAACGTCCAGGGCTCGCTGCACGCCAAGCGCTGGCAGGACGTCATGGACCTGCTGGACGCCGGCATCGAGGTGTACACCACCGTGAACGTCCAGCACCTGGAGAGCCTGAAGGACACGGTGGCCCAGATCACCGGGGTGCTGGTGCGGGAGAGCATCCCCGACACCCTGCTGCACCGGGCCGACCAGATCGAGCTGGTGGACATCCCCCCGGAGGAGCTGCAGGAGCGCCTGAAGGAGGGCAAGGTCTACGTGCCCGAGCAGGCCCAGCACGCGGTGGAGCGGTTCTTCCGCAAGGGCAACCTCATGGCCCTGCGGGAACTGGCCCTGCGCCGCACCGCCGAGCACGTGGACGCGGACATGCGCCGCTACATGGTCAGCCAGGGCATCGTCGGCAAGACCTGGGCCGCCGGGGAGCGGCTGCTGGTGTGCGTCAATTCCAAGCCCGGCTCGGCCATCCTGATCCGCACCGCCCGGCGCATGTCCGAGGCCCTCAACGCGCCCTGGCTCGCCGCCTACGTGGAGTCGGGCAAGCACATCCGCTACTCGGACGAGGAGCGCGCCCAGCTGGAGGAGAACCTGCGCCTGGCCGAGCGGCTGGGCGGGGAGACCACCGTGGTGCAGGGGGACCTGTCCACCGCCGACGACATCCTGGACTTCGCCCGCGCCAACAACGTCACCAAGATCGTCGTAGGCAAGCCCGCCCATGCCCGCTGGTGGGAACTGCTCACCGGCTCGGTGGTGGACGACCTGGTGCGCCGCAGCGGCGACATCGAGATCCTGGTCAGCGCCAACCGGGACCAGCGGGAAAAGCCCAGGGGCAAGACGCACAAGGGTCCCCGGGGGGGGCCGAACCTGGCCCACATCCTCTGGGGCGCGGGCACGGTGGTGCTGGTGACGGTGGCCTGCCTGCTGCTCCAGAAGCACCTGGAACTGGCGGACGTGGTCATGTTCTACATGCTGGGCTTGCTCCTGGTGGCCAGCCGGTTCGGGCGCACGCCAGCCCTGGTGTCCTCGGTGGTGAGCGTCATGGCGCTGGATTTCTTCTTCGTGCCGCCCCGGTTCTCCTTCGCCCTGGGCAACGCCCGGCACCTGGCCACCTTCCTGGTGATGCTCCTGTCCGGCCTGGTCATCGGCAACCTTACCGAGCGCATCCGGTCCCAGGCGCGCCTGGCCCGCACCCGGGAGAACCGCATCCGGGCGCTGTTCCAGCTCTCCTTCGAGCTCACCCGCAGCGTCGGCTCGGCGGCCATGGCCGAGTCGGCCATCCGCAACGTGGCCGCCCAGTTCCAGAGCAAGGTGTCCATCTTCCTGCCCGGGCCCGGAGGGCGCCTGGCCCCCAGCCTGCCCATGGCGAAGGAGACCATGGACGCCCAGGAACTGGGGGTGGCCCAGTGGGTCTACGACCACCACGAACCGGCCGGGGCCGGCACCGACACGCTGCCCGGGGCCCGGGCCCTGTACCTGCCCCTGAAGGGCGCCCGGGAACTCATCGGAGTCATGGGCATCGAGCCCACCGAGGCGCCGGGGCGGATGGAGCCGGACCAGCGGCACCTGCTGGAGGCCTTCGCCAACCAGACCGCCGTGGCCCTGGAGCGGGCCATCCTGGCCGAGCGCAACCGGGAATCCCAGCGCCAGGTGGACCGGGAGCAGTTGCGCAACGCCCTGCTCTCCTCCGTGTCCCACGACCTGCGCACCCCTCTGGGCAGCATCACCGGCGCCGCCTCGACCCTCCTCGAGGATTCCGGGCAGATCTCCCCGGCGGCCCACCGGGACCTGCTGGAGACCATCTTCGAGGAAGGCAACCGGCTGCAGCGCCTGGTCACCAACCTGCTGGACGTCACCCGGCTGGAATCGGGCGTGGTGGACCTGGCCAAGGAATGGGTGCCCCTGGAGGAAGTGGTGGGCTCGGCCCTGGACCACCTGTCCTCCCAGCTCAAGGACCGGACCGTGGTGGTGCAGATCCCGCCCAGGCTGCCCCTGATCCAGGCCGACCCGGTGCTGCTGGGCCAGGCGATCATCAACCTGGTGGAGAACGCCCACAAGTATTCTCCGCTGGAGCAGCCGGTGGAGATCAAGGCCTGGGCCACGGACCGTTCGGTGACCCTCTCGGTGACCGACCACGGTCCCGGCATTCCCGAAGGCAGCGAGGAGCAGATCTTCCAGAAGCTGATCCGCTTCCAGCAGGGCAAGACCCGGCCCGGGGCCGGGCTGGGCCTGGCCATCTGCAAGGGCGTGGTCCTGGCCCACGGCGGCAAGATCCTGGCCAGCAACCGCCCCTCCGGCGGCGCCCAGTTCCTGGTGCACCTGCCCCTGGGCCAGGCGCCCCCGCCGGCCCCGCCCCCCGAGGAATAGCGCCATGAGCCCCGAGGGTCCGCTGATCCTGCTGGTGGAAGACGAGCCGCAACTCCGGCGCTACCTGCGCACCACCCTGGTCCCCCACGGCTACCGCCTGCTGGAGGCGGTGAACGCCAAGGAAGGGGAGATGATGGCCGCCAGCCACCACCCGGACATCATCCTGCTGGACCTGGGCCTGCCGGACCTGGACGGCCTGGCCCTGACCCAGCGCCTGCGCGAGTGGTGCGCCGTGCCCATCATCGTGGTCTCGGCCCGGGGCCTGGAGCAGGACAAGATCCAGGCCCTGGACCTGGGGGCCGACGACTACCTCACCAAGCCGTTCGGCACCGGCGAACTGCTGGCCCGGATCCGGGTGGCCCTGCGCCACCTGTCCCGGGACGCCCCGGGACCCGAGACTCCGGTGTTCGAACTGGACGACTGGCGCATCGACCAGGCCCGCCGGGAGGTGACGGTGGGCGGGCGCCCGGTGCACCTGACTCCCAACGAATACAAGCTGCTCACCACCCTGGTGAAACACGCCGGGATGGTGCTGACCCACCACCAGCTGCTCAAGGAGGTCTGGGGCGGCGCGCAGGGCGCCCAGCCCCACTACCTGCGGGTCTACATGGCCCAGCTGCGCCAGAAGCTGGAGGCGGACCCGGCCCGGCCCAGGCGCCTCATCACCGAAGCGGGAGTGGGCTACCGGCTGCGGGTGGAGTGACGCCAGGCCGGAAATCCACCACCTGCGTCCCACCGGTCCTCGGCCCGGGCTGCGATGTGATCCATTCCCTTGACAGCCTCCCCTGTCGTGGCACTGTCTAGGTGAATGTCTATACAACCTGCCGCAGTGGCGCACCCGCGAGAGCATTGAGTCCAAAGGATGGAACCAATGAAGTTATTCATTGAGCAGATCTTGAACGGGCTGGCCATGGGCTCCATCTACGCCATCATCACCCTCGGCCTCGCCCTGGTCTACGGCGTCATGCGGATCCTGCACGTGGCCCACGCCAGCGTCTACACCGTAGGGGCCTACGCGGGGGTGTACCTGTTCAACGCCACCGGCAGCCTGACCCTGGCGTTCCTGGGCGCCATGCTCCTGTGCGCGGTGCTGGGGGTGCTGATCGAGCGCCTGGTGTACTTCCCCCTGCTCAAGTGCCCGCCGTACGTGCCGCTGATCGCCAGCATCGCCGTGATGCTCACCATCGAGGAGGTCTGCCGGCTGCTGGCGGGCCCCCAGATCCTGACCTTCGCGGCCAGGCTGCCGTTCCCGGACCTGGACCTGGGCGGGGTGCACCTGTCCTCGACGCAGGTGGCGGTCTACGTGATCACCGCCGGGATCCTGGTGTTCCTGTGGTACCTGACCACCCGCACCGAGGTGGGCCTGGCCATGCGCGCCACCTCCCAGGACATGCCCATCGCCGGGGCCCAGGGCATCAACAGCCACTACATCGTCAGCCTCACCTTCGTCATCAGCTCGGCCATCGCCGCCATCGGCGGCATCCTGGTGGGCATCTACTACAACCAGGTGTACCCCACCATGGGGGCGGTTCCCGCGTACAAGACCCTGGCCCTGATCGTGGTGGGGGGCATGGGGTCGGTGCCCGGCGCCGTGATCGCGGCCCTGTTCCTGGGCCTGGCGGAGACTCTGCTGATCGGCTACCTGAGCGTGCCCTTTCCCCGGGACGCCCTGGCCTTCGTGGCCATGATCCTGGTTCTGGTCTGGCGCTCCGAAGGCCTGCTGGGATCCAAGTAGAGAGGATGCACCCATGAGCGGATACCTCGTCACCATCCTCACCCAGATCGCCATCCAGGCCATCGTCGTGTGCGGGCTCAACGTCATCGTCGGCTACGCCGGGCAGATCTCCCTGGGCCACGCCGCCTTCATGGGCATCGGCGCCTACAGCGCGGCCCTGCTCTCCACCCGGGCGGGCCTGAGCTTCTGGACCGCCCTGCCCCTGGTGCTGGCCATCTGCGCCCTGTGCGGGCTGCTCCTGGGCCTGCCCAGCCTCAAGCTCAAGCACGACTTCCTGGCCATCACCACCATCGGCATCAACTTCATCGTCCAGGCGGTGTTCCTGTACGTCCCGTTCTTCGGGGGCGCGATGGGGATCAGCGGCATCCCCCGGGTGCAGTTCCTGGGCGAGCCGGTGCGGGGCGTCCATTTCCTGTACCTGTGCCTGGCCTGCCTGGGCGTGGTGACGGTGGTGAGCTGGCTGTTCACGCGGGTGTTCGCGGGGCTGGCCTGCTTCGCCCTGCGTGAGGAGGAGGCCGCGGCCGCCAGCATGGGCATCTCCCCGGTGCGCTTCAAGCTCCTGGCCTTCATGCTGGGCACCATGTTCGCCGGGCTGGGCGGGTCCCTGTACGCCCACTACATGCGCTTCGTGAGCGCCGACGACTTCTCCTTCCCCCTCTCGGTCTCGTTCCTGGCCATGCTGGTCCTTGGCGGCATGGGCTCCCTGCTGGGGCCCCTGGTGGGGGCGCTGATCCTGGGCGCGCTGCCGGAGCTGTTCCGGCCTCTGGCGGAGTTCCGCATCCTGTTCTACGCGCTCATCCTCCTGCTCATGATCCGGTTCCAGCCCGGGGGCATCCTGGGGGAGGCCAGCCTGGTGCGCCGGCGCCTGTATCCTCTGCTCTTCGGGGGTGCCAAGTGAGCGGGGCCCTGCTGCAGGTGAAGAACCTGTCCATCCATTTCGGCGGCCTGCGGGCAGTGGACGGGGTGGACTTCGAGATCAACCGGGGCGAGATCTTCGGGCTGCTGGGGCCCAACGGCGCCGGCAAGACCGTCACCTTCAACCTCATCTCCGGCGTGTACAAGCCCAGCGGCGGGGAAGTGTGGTTCGACGGCCGGCGCATCGACGGCCTGCCGCCGCACGCCATCGCCGCCCTGGGGCTGGGCCGCACCTTCCAGATCGTCAAGCCCTTCCCGTCCCTTACGGTGCTGGACAACGTCCTGGTGGCCCGGGGCATCTCCCGCTACCCGCGCGCCGCCTGCCTGTGGACGTCCTGGCGCTCCGGCCGCGAGCGCCGGGAAGCCATGGCCCTGCTGGAGCGGGTCGGCCTGGCCGACCTGGCCTGGCGCAAGGCCGGGCTGCTGCCCCTGGGCAACCTGCGCCGCCTGGAGATCGCCCGGGCCCTGGCGGTGGGCCGCAAGCTGCTGCTCCTGGACGAGTCCTTCTCCGGGCTGCGCACCGAGGAGATCGCCAAGCTGGAGGTCCTGGTGCGGGACATCCGCGCCCAGGGGGTCACGGTGCTGCTCATCGAGCACAACATGCGGGTGGCCATGGGCCTGTCCGACCGCATCGTGGTCCTTGACCACGGGCGCAAGCTGGCCGAGGGCCCGCCCGCGGCCATCCAGCAGGACGAGAGCGTGATCGAGGCGTACCTGGGGCGGAAGAGTGGTGACCAGGCATCGCCCGGTGGAGGAGCGGCCCATGCTTCTTGAAGTGGAAAACCTCTCCGTCACCTACGGGGACATCGAAGCGGTGCGCAACCTGGATTTCCTCCTGGACCAGGGGGAGCTGGTGTCCATCGTCGGCGCCAACGGCGCCGGCAAGACCTCCATCCTGAACGCGGTGATGGGCATCACCCCCATCCACCGGGGGCGGATCCGGTTCGACGGCCGGGACATCACCCGCCTGCCGGTGCACCACCGGGCCCGGCTGGGCATCCGGGTGGTGCCCGAACGGTCCCGGGTGTTTCCCCGTCTGACTGTTCTTGAAAACATCATGATCGGGCTTTATGGCCTGCCCAAGCAAGGGTCGGTACAGGGCCGCCTGGACTGGCTGTACGGCATCTTCCCCCGCCTGCTGGAGCGCCGCGGCCAGCTGGCCAGCACCCTGTCCGGCGGCGAGCAGCAGCAGCTGGCCATCGCCCGGGCCCTGGTGTCCGAGCCGCGCCTGCTCCTGGTGGATGAGGTGTCCATGGGGCTCATGCCCAAGCTGGTGGACCAGGTGTTCGAGCTGCTCGGCCAACTGAACCGGGACCACGGCCTCAGCATCCTGCTGGTGGAACAGAACGCCATGGCATCCCTGAAGATATCCCACCGGGGCTACGTGATGGAAACCGGCACGTGCGGCTACCAGGGCCCGGCGGCGGAATTGCTCGAACACCCGAAAGTCAAAGAGGCTTATCTTGGTTGATCACGCCTTCTTCAAGCAGCCGGAGCGGACCGGCGAACGTAGAAACGTCCATTCCCAGACCGCCTGCCAACCCGGCGGGCCAGTCTTTTGCATAGGAGCAGCAGCTATGAATAAATTTTTCCTGATCCCCCTGGTGCTCGTGGCGGGCACCGCCCTTCCGGCCCAGACCGTCAAGATCGGCGTACTGGCCCCCATCACCGGCTTCGCCGCCTCGGACGGCGCCAGCGTCAAGAACTCCATCCAGCTGGCGGTGGCCTACGTGAACGCCAACGGCGGGGTGCTGGGGCAGAAGGTGGAGGCGGTGATCTACGACGACGCCGCCGATCCCAAGCAGGCCACCGCCCTGGCCCGCAAGCTCATCGAGCAGGACCAGGTCAAGGCGGTCGTGGCCGGGTCCTACAGCATGCCGTCCCGGGCCGTAGCCCCGCTGTTCAACGACGAGAAGATCCCCCTGGTGGCGGCCTATGCCGTGCACCCGGACGTCACCGCCGGCGGCAAGAACACCTTCTGCTTCCGCAACGGCTTCCTGGGCACGGTGGAAGGCAAGGCGGGCGGCTACACCTGCGTCAAGATCCTGGGCAAGAAGAAGATCGCCGTGCTCACCAGTGACAACGACTTCGGCAAGGAGATGGCGGCCGGCTTCAAGGCTTTCATGGACACCCCCGCAGCCGCGGGCGCCCAGGTGGTCTCCTGGCAGACCTACCCCATGTCCGAGAAGGACTACAAGCCCTACCTGACCAAGATCAAGGAGCAGAACCCGGACTGCGTCTTCTCCGGCGGCTACTACTTCCAGAGCGGCCCGATGGTCAAGCAGGCCCGGGAGATGGGCATCACCGCCCAGTTCGTGGGCGAGGAGGGCGCCGACTCCCCTGAGTTCGTGGAGATCGCCGGCAAGGCCGCCGCGGAGGGCTTCGTCATCACCACCAACCTCAATCGGGACGACAAGCGGCCCATCGTCCAGACCTTCCTCAAGGAGTACAAGAGCCAGTTCAAGGTCGACCCGGACATGGTGGGCGCTTCCGCCTACGACGCCTTCATGATCATCTGCGACGGCATGAAGCGCGCCAAAAGCCTGGACGGCTCCGCCGTCCAGAAGGCCATCGCCTCCGTCACCAGCTACAACGGCCTCACCGGCATGATCCGCGGCTTCCACAACGGCGAAGTGGTCAAGGACGTCCAGATACAGGTGGTGAAGGACGGCGAGTTCCACTACAAGGGCGTGGTCACCGACCCGACCCTGATCCACCCGTAACGGCTCCCGTCACGGCTGCGGCGGCGCGTGCCTTGGGCACGCGCTGTTTTCGTTCAGTTCAGCCGGGCCACCAGGTCGCACACCGCGTCCAGTTCCCCCAGGGCTTGGCCGTACCACTTGCGCACGCCCTCCACCAGCAGCCGGTCCCGTGGCGGGACCCGACCGCCTACCCGAACCACTGGGGCCCGCTCACCTTGAAGCGCGACCCCAGGCGGTAGCGCGCCCCCGGGTGGATGCAGCGCACGAAGGTCACCACCTGGCGGTTGGACCAGGTGCGGCGGGTGAGCACCAGGCAGGGGTGGGTGGGCTTGATCTCCAGCAGTTCCGCCTCCTCGGCGGTGGGCTGGACCGCGTCCACCACGTGCTCCACCTCGTCCAGAGGCACCGTCTTCACCAGGTACTCCGAGAAGCCCACCTGGGTGAAATCCTGGGCGGCGAAATCCGGGGCCGCCTTGGGGTTCACGTAGCGGTCCTCCACCTGGATGGGCACGCCGTTCTCCCGGTGCACGCAGATGGCATGGAACACCGAGTCGCCCGTGTGCAGGTCCAGGGCCGAAGCCACTTCCAGGTTGGCGGATTCGCGGCCCACCCGGATCAGGTCGCAGGCGTACTCGTGCCCCCGGGCCCGGGTCTCGGTGGCGATGTCGGCGATCTTCACCAGTCCGGACTGGGGCCGTTCCTCCGCCACGAAGGTGCCGATGCCGGCGTAGCGCATCAGGATGCCCTGGTCGGCCATCTCATGCAGGGCGCGGTGCACGGTCATGCGGGACACGCCCAGCTCCGCCACCAGCTCGTGCTCCGAGGGCACCCGGTCCCCGGCCTTCCAGGTGCCGTCGTTGATCTTCTGGCGGATGTGGTCCTTGACGAACTGGTACAGGGTGGTGGAACCGGTCTGGGCGCGGAGAGCCTGGGCTTTCTTGGGCAGGGGCACGGGGAGCCTCCCTCATCAAGGTTCCGGGCCCGCCCCCGGCCGGGGACGGGCCCGGAAAGACTCAGGCTTTCAGCATGGGCAGGTTCAGGCCCTTGGCCCGGGCGCAGGCCTGGGCCAGCTCGTAGCCGGCGTCCGCGTGGCGCATGACGCCGGTGGCGGGGTCGTTCCACAGCACCCGCTCCAGGCGCCTGGCCGCGGCATCCGTGCCGTCGCAGACGATCACCAGGCCGGCATGCTGGGAGAAGCCCATCCCCACGCCGCCGCCGTGGTGCAGGGACACCCAGGTGGCGCCGCCGGAGGCGCTCAGCAGGGCGTTGAGCATGGGCCAGTCGGACACGGCGTCCGTGCCGTCCATCATGCCCTCGGTTTCCCGGTTGGGGCTGGCCACCGAGCCGCAGTCCAGGTGGTCCCGGCCGATGACGATGGGGGCCTTGAGCTCGCCCGTGCGCACCATCTCGTTGAACGCCAGGCCGGCCAGGTGGCGCTCGCCCAGGCCCAGCCAGCAGATGCGGGCCGGCAGCCCCTGGAAGTGGATGCGCTGCCGGGCCATGTCCAGCCAGCGGTGCACGTGCAGGTTCTGGGGGAACAGCTCCTTGAGCTTGGCGTCGGTCTTGTAGATGTCCTCGGGGTCGCCCGATAGGGCCACCCAGCGGAACGGGCCCTTGCCTTCGCAGAACAGGGGGCGGACATAGGCGGGCACGAAGCCCGGGAAGTCGAAGGCGTTCGCCACGCCGTATTCCTTGGCCACCTGCCGGATGTTGTTGCCGTAGTCCACCACCGGGATGCCCATCTTCTGGAAGGCCAGCATGGCCTTCACGTGCGTCGCGCAGGAGCGTCCCGCTTCGGCGGTGAGGCGGGCCTGGAGGGAGGGATCCGCCTGGGCCGCCTGCCACTGGTCCACAGCCCAGCCCACGGGCAGGTAGCCGTTGATCAGGTCGTGGGCTGCAGTCTGGTCGGTGACCAGGTCTGGCCGCAGACCGCCCGCCTGGGCGCGCTTCACCAGCTCCGGCAGGACCTCCGCGGCGTTGCCCAGCAGGCCGACGGACACGGCTTCCTTGCGCTCGCAGTGGAGCTTGACCCGGCGCAGGGCGTCCTCCAGGTCCGCAGCCTGCTCGTCCAGGTAGCCGGTGCGCATCCGGAAATCGATCTTGCTCTGCTGGCATTCCACGCACAGGGAGGTGGCGCCGGCGAAGGTGGCGGCCAGGGGCTGGGCCCCGCCCATCCCGCCCAGGCCGGCGGTGAGGATCCAGCGCCCAGCCCAGCTGCCGCCGTAGCTCTGGCGGCCGGCCTCGGCGAAGGTTTCGAACGTGCCCTGGACGATGCCCTGGGCGCCGATGTAGATCCAGGAGCCGGCGGTCATCTGCCCGTACATGAACAGGCCCTTGCGGTCCAGTTCATGGAAGTGGTCCCAGGTGGCCCAGTGGGGCACCAGGTTGGAGTTGGCGATGAGCACCCGGGGCGCGTCCGGGTGGGTGCGGAACACGCCCACCGGCTTGCCGGACTGGACCAGCAGCGTCTGGTCGTCCTCCAGGTTCCGGAGGGCTTCCAGGATGGCGTCGAAGCAGGCCCAGTTGCGGGCGGCCCGGCCGATGCCGCCGTAGACCACCAGGCTCTTGGGGTTCTCCGCCACGTCCGGGTCCAGGTTGTTCTGGATCATCCGGTAGGCGGCCTCCGTGAGCCAGCTCCTGCAGGTCTTCTGGGTGCCCCGGGGGGCGCGGATGACGCGGGTCTCGTCCCGGCGCAGGTCTTGGATTCCAGTGGTGGTTGCCATGGGCTCTCCTTTACCGTCGGCTCTTCTGTTCCAGCATGGCCGCGAGCTTGCCGTCGCCGTAGGCCAGGGCGCCTTCCAGCAGGGCCCGGGCGTCGGCCAGCAGCTTGGCGCAGCGCGCCTGCAGGTCCGCATTGAACGCCGGGTCCGTGATGTCCTTGAGGTTGATGAGCACGTTCCAGATGCCGCCGCGCACGCCGGCGAAGCCCATCTGCGCGCCCACCATGGCGTCGGTGATGGAAGCCGGGTTGCCCGCCGCCATGGCCAGGTCCGCGGCGCGCATCACCTCCAGGCAGGCGGCGGCCGTGGCCCAGGGCACCTCCACGGCGGCCTTGAGGCCCCGCTGCATGGCCGCCTCCCGGGCCTCCTTCTCCGCCGGAGTCCCCTGGGGCAGGCGCCGGGCGTCCATGTAGGCGTTGAAGGCGTTGGTGTCCTCGTCCACCGCCCGGACCAGCTGGTCCTTGAGGCGCTGGCCCTGCTCGGCGGCCTTGAGCACCGCTTCCTCGTCTTCCCGGGTCCTGGTCCTGCCCTGGGCCAGGTTGGCCACCATGGAGGCCAGTCCGGCGCCCAGGGCCCCGGCCAGGGCGGCGATGGAGCCTCCGCCCGGAGCGGGGGTGTCCCGGCTGACCTCGTCCGCCAGGTCGGCCACCACCATGCCCACCAGGGCGTGGTCCGCCCGCTTGGGCAGCCCGAGGACCTTCTTCTCGATCTCGAACGGCGCCACGTCCGCCAGGCCCATGGAGAACACGGCGTTCTCCAGCACGTCCGGCACCGGCACGAACGGCGACTTGCCTTGCTGGCGCAGGTAGAACTGGCCGGCCTTGTAGAGCGCCTGGAACGGCACCAGGCCGACGATCTCGCTGCCGGTGACCACCAGGCCCCGCTCCACCGCCATGCGCCGGGCGGCCTCCAGCACCAGGTGGGGCGGAGTCACCTTGTAGTCGGTGAGGTTGATGGAGAGCTGGGCCCGCTTGTAGGTGTCCACGTACCACCCGATGGCCTTGCAGTGGGAAAACAGCCCGCCCCGGTAGGCCTTCTTGCCCACCACCCCCTTGCCGGCGTCGGTGTCGTTGAGGCTGAGCAGGTGGCGCAGGTCGTAGCCGTGGGCCTCCCGGCAGTGCGCCTCCAGGGCCGCGAAGGTGGGGGCGTCGAAGTCGCAGTTGCCGCAGGGGAAGCACCCCTCGGCGTACTTCAGTTCCTTGCCGCTGCTGTAGAAGGCGTTGGTCTGGCCCCGGCGGGCCACCCGGCCCTTCTCCCGCAGTTCGAAGGCGATATCGGTGGCGTGGGCCTTGTCCCGGCTGTTGAGGGTGACGTTGTAGGCCACCAGGAATTCCCGGGCGCCGGTGATCAGGGCCCCGGCCTTGGCGTGGCACCGGGCCGGGCCGTAATCGGGCGCCCACTGGGGATCCTGCAGCTTCTCGGGCAGCCCTTCGTACTCGCCCTTGCGCACCATGGCCAGGTTGCGCCGCTCGGGCCGGCTGGCGGCATGTTCATACAGGTACACCGGGATCTCCAGCTCCCGCCCCACCCGCTCCCCCAGGCGCCGGGCCAACTCCGCGCAGCCGTCCAGGTCGATGCCCTCCACCGGCACGAACGGGCACACATCGGTGGCCCCCATGCGCGGATGGGCCCCGTGATGGGTGCCCATGTCCAGCACCCGGGCGGCGGTCTTCACGGCCTGGAAGGCCGCCTCCACCACCTGGTCCGGATCGCCCACGAAGGTGACCACCGTGCGGTTGGTGTCGGCGCCCGGATCCACGTCCAGGAGGCGCACGCCGGCGACCGCCTGGATGGCGTCGGTGATGCTCTTGATCTTGGCCAGGTCACGGCCTTCGGAGAAGTTGGGGACGCACTCGACCACGCGATGGGACACGGGAGACCTCGTCTGGAGAGGATGGTTGCCGGCGGGATTGCAAGCCAGGGGCGGAAGGCTCGGGCTTGGGCTGGAAGGATCAGGTACAGACATGCATATACAATCACCAAACTCCTTCCATCTCCAGCTTTTTTTGAGTCCCCCCAGGCCCAGGCGGAGCTGGAGGACGCCCATGAGTCTTTCCCATCTGCCTTGCGTGCCGGAAATCCACCCACCAGCCGGCCGGGCTCCGGCCCGGTAGGATGGATGGATCGCCGCGATCAACCGTGAATGTATGCAGGAGTCGTGATGCCGGACCCCACCGGTGCCGTGCGCCCAATGCCCCCTTTCCTGGCGCCGCCCCCTCCCTCCGCTCTGCGCTGGGTCGTCCTGGCGGTCCTGGGGGGACCCTTGTTCGCCGGGGGCTACCTGTACGACTGCATCGGCCCCTTGGCCAAGGTGCTCTCCGCCCAGCTGGGCTTCAGCAACGCCCACATCGGCCTGCTCCAGGCCATGGTGAGCGTGCCCAGCCTGGTGATGGTGCTGGTGGGGGGGATCGTCATCGACCGCATCGGCACCCGGCGCGGCGTGGTGCTGTTCTCGGCCCTATGTCTGGCCGGCAGTCTGGTAACCACCTTCAGCCCACGCCTGGGCGTCATGGCCGCCGGGCGCCTGGTCTACGGCCTGGGTTCCGGCAGCCTCAGCGTCGCGGTCAGCACCGCCACCGCCAAGTGGTTCCGGGGCCCCCGGCTGGGCTTCGCCTACGGGATGAGCCTGACCCTGGCCCGGGTCGGCTCCCTGGCGGCCCAGACCGGCCCTGCCTGGGCCGGTTGGGCCTACCGGTCCTGGCGGCCGCCCCTGGTCCTGGCCCTGGGTGTGGCCAGCTTGGGCCTGGCGGCGGGCCTGGCCTACGCCTTCCTGGAACGCCGGGCCCGGGCCCGGTACGACCTGGGGCCCCGGCGCGGCGGGGCCGGCACCCCGGGCCGCGGCCCGGTCCGGTTCGGCCCGTCCTATTGGCTGGTGGTGCTGGTGTGCGCGACCTACTATGCCGGAGTGTTCCCGTTCCAGACGTTCGCTCAGAAATTCTTCATTGAAGCCCACCGGGTCACAGCGGCCCACGCATCGGAGCTGGTGGGCATCCCCACCGTCATCGCCATGGCCGCGAGTCCCCTGTTCGGGCTGCTGGCCGACCGCATCGCCCAGCGCGCCCGGCTCCTGGTCCTGGGCACCGCCCTGATGCTCCCCATCTATCTTCTGATGGCCTATGCCCCGGTGAACCTGGCGGTCCCCATGGTCCTGATGGGGATCTCCTTCGCCCTGGTGCCGACGGTCCTGTGGCCGGCGGTGATGGTCATCGCCCCCAGGGAACGCCTGGGCACCGCCTTCGGCCTGATGCAGCTGGTGCAGAGCATCGGGCTGGTGGGCTTCAATTGCCTCATCGGCTGGGCCAACGACGCCTGCGGGGCCGGGGAAGCCAACCCGGCGGGCTACCGCCTGGGCATGTGGCTGTTCACCGCGGCCCTCCTGGGCGCCCTGGGCCTGGCCATGGCCCTGTGCCGCCGGGAGCCGGATCCCTGCGGGCACCTGGAACGGCGGGTGCGGGTAGCCTGAACCTTCCGATCGGGGTGCGCTTGTGACCGGTGTCAGCGGGCCAAGGTGATCTTGATCTCTCCCGGGGGTTCCTTGGGACCCTTGGTCTGGGCAGGCGGGGGGGGCGGCTGGGGCACGGTGCGGGGAACGGCCCCTTCCCGTCCGGCCCCGGAACTGATGGCCATGCCCCGGGTCATGCTGACCATGGCCTGCTCGCTGGTGGAGCGGATGCCCTCCAGCTTCAGGCGGAACTCGCCGACGTTGGTGGCCCGCTTGAGGGCCTCATCAACCGTAATGAGCCCTTGCTGAAGAAGGAAATACAGGCTCTGGTCGAAGGTCTGCATGCCGTACTCGGACGTGCCCTGGGCAATCACGTCCTTGAGCCCCTTGGTCTTCTCCTTGTCCTCGATGCAGGCCTTGACGGTCTCGGTGGCCACCATGACCTCCACGGCGGGGACCCGGCCCTGGCCGTCGGCCCGGGGCACCAGGCGCTGGCTTATCACGGCTCGGAGCACCTGGGACAACTGGATGCGGATCTGCTTCTGGTGGTGGGGCGGGAACACGGAGATGACCCGGTTGACCGTCTCCGCCGCATCCAGGGTGTGCAGGGTGGAGAACACCAGGTGCCCGGTCTCGGCCGCGTGGATGGCGGTCTCGATGGTCTCGTAGTCGCGCATCTCACCCACCAGGATCACGTCCGGGTCCTGGCGCAGGGCCGCCCGCAGGGCGGTGGAGAAGGACCGGCAGTCGGCCTCCACCTCCCGCTGGTTGATGATGGACATGTTGTCCCGGTGCAGGTACTCGATGGGGTCCTCGATGGTCAGGATGTGCTCGCAGCGGGTGGAGTTGATCAGGTCGATCATGGCCGCCAGGGTGGTGGACTTGCCGGACCCGGTGGTGCCCGTGACCAGCACCAGGCCCCGCTGCTCCTCGCAGATCTTGTTCAGCACCCGGGGCAGCATCAGGTCCTCGATGGAGAAGATGCGCCGGGGGATCACCCGCAGCACCATGCCCACGGTGCCCCGCTGGTTGAAGATGTTGCACCGGAACCGGCCCAGGGCGGGAACCGAGTAGGCCAGGTCGATGTCCATGTTTTCCTTGAACTTGGCCTTCTGGCGCTCGGACGCCATGATCGAGTAGGCCATGGCGATGGTGTCTTCCTGGACGAGCTTCTTGAACTGGGTCAGGGGAGTGAGCCGGCCCTTCACCCGGCCGATGGGGTGGTTCCCCACCTTCAGGTGCAGGTCGGAACCGCCCAGGTCCACGATGGTGGTGAGCAGTTCGTTGATATGCATGGCTGGCTCCGCTGGAGGTTGAGATGACCAATTGGTTATCCATAACAGTTTAGTCCCACCCGGCCAAATGGGTTCTACGGGATTTCAAGGCCGCCTGTTAAAATCTAGGGTTCGGCCTACCGCCGCCCCCGTTCCCCGTGTTTTCCAAGGACCTGCATGACAGCCATCGAGAAGATCCGCAATATCGCCATCATCGCCCACGTGGATCACGGCAAGACCACGCTGGTCGACGCCATGTTCAAGGGCGCCCACATGTTCCGGGACAACCAGCGGGTGCAGGAACGGGCCATGGACAGCAACGACCAGGAGCGGGAGCGGGGCATCACCATCCTGGCCAAGACCACGGCCCTGCACTGGGGCGGCTACCGGTTCAACATCGTGGACACCCCCGGCCACGCGGACTTCGGCGGCGAGGTGGAGCGGGTGCTGAGCATGGTGGACTCGGTGCTCCTGGTGGTGGACGCCTTCGACGGCCCCATGCCCCAGACCAAGTTCGTCACCCGCAAGGCCCTGGCCCTGGGCCTGCGGCCCATCGTGGTGATCAACAAGGTGGACCGCCCGGGCGCCCGGCCCCTGTGGGCCCAGGACTCGGTGTTCGACCTGCTCATCCAGCTGGGGGCGACCGAGGAGCAGCTGGACTTCCCCTGCGTGTTCGCCAGCGCCAAGCTGGGCTACGCCATGAACGACGTGAACGACGAGTCCGAGACCATGGACCCCCTGTTCGACACCATCATCCGCCGCTGCCCGCCCCCCAAGGGCGACCCCGAGGCGCCCCTGCAGATGCTGGTGACCCTCATGGACTACAACGATTTCGTGGGCCAGATCGGCATCGGCCGGGTGGTCAACGGCCAGATCAAGGTGGGCGAGCAGGTGGCCCTGGTCAAGCGCGACGGCTCGGTGCAGAACCACCGGGTGAGCATGCTTTACGGCTTCGAGGGGCTGGCCCGGGTCAACCTGGCCCAGGCCTCCGCCGGGGAGATCGCGGCCCTGGCGGGGATCCCGGACATCCGGGTGGGCGAGACCATCGCCGGCCCGGACAACCCCCAGGCCCTGCCGTACGTGGACATCGACGAGCCGACCATCTCGATGATGTTCATGGTCAACAACGGCCCCTTCGCCGGCCAGGACGGCAGGCACACCCAGAGCCGGCGCATCCGGGAGCGGCTCATGAAGGAGTTGCAGCACAACGTGGCCCTGCAGGTGGAGGACACGGACAGCCCCGATTCCTTCAAGGTCTCCGGGCGGGGCGAACTGCACCTGTCGGTGCTCATCGAGACCATGCGCCGGGAAGGGTTCGAGCTGTGCGTGAGCCGTCCCGAGGTGATCCTGCACACGGACCCGGTCACCGGCGAGAAGCTGGAGCCGCACGAGGACCTCACCGTGGACGTGCCCGAGTCCTGCATGGGCGTGGTCATGGAGCAGCTGGGCGCCCGCAAGGCGGAGATGCAGGACATGGCCCAGGAGCTGGGGCGGGTGCGCCTGCACTTCAAGATCCCCAGCCGCGGACTCATCGGCTACCGCTCGGAATTCATGACCGATACCCGGGGGGAGGGCATCATCCACAGCCTGTTCAGCCACTACGGCCCGTACCGGGGCGAACTGCCCCGGCGCAAGAACGGGGTGCTGGTGGCCATGGACCAGAGCGAATCGGTGGGCTACGCCCTCATGAACCTCGAGGACCGGGGCATCATCTTCATCCACCCCAACACCAAGTGCTACGAAGGCATGATCGTGGGCGAGCACGCCCGGGAGAACGACCTGGTGGTGAACATCGCCAAGGGTAAGAAACTCAGCAACATGCGTGCCTCTGGCAGCGACGAGGCGACCCGGCTGACCACACCCAAGGAGCACACCCTGGAGCAGGCGCTGGAATACATCGAAGAGGATGAACTGGTTGAGGTGACGCCCAATTTCATCCGCATGCGCAAGCGCATCCTGTCCGAGAACGAGCGCAAGAAAGCGGAGCGCCGGGCGGCGGGCTGAACGATCGGCCGGAAGACCGGAGCCCATTCGTTCGCTTTGGCATCCCGCGCCTGGCAGGAACCTTTCATTTATTTATTGTATATAGCCTTCAGACGTCCACGACCCACGGGTCACCCCACGACGTTCCTTGGAGGCTACTCATGCGGCTGTCCCGTCCATTCATCAAACTCTGCCTCGGTGCCGCTGTCGCCCTCCTGGCCAGCCTGTCCGCCCTCAGGGCCGGACACGAGGGGATGCCAGCCCCGCCGCCTGGGGCCCCGATGGCCCAGGATCCAGCCGGAATGGGCGCGTGGCCGCCGGGTGCCCACGCGGATCGGATCTACACTTGCGACCAGTGCGCCTGGCACACCTGGACCCCCAGGGCCATGGAAAGACACAGGAGCCGCCACACCGACGAGAGACCCTACGTTTGCGGCGCGTGCCTCATGGGTTTCGCGGCCCCCGGGAACTTGAGGAGGCATATGCGCACCCACCCCGGCGTGCAAGATCCCGCCATGGTCCAGGAGATCGCCGGCGCCATCGAGAACCTGGACCTTTCCCGCCCAGCGGAGCAACCGGGCGGCGCCGCCGAATAGCCGGGGCGGTGACGGGGGTCCTTGTGACCAGGATGGTGGGGGCGGAAGCGGGCAAGCGTATTCCGGCCCGATGAAGGCAGAGGTTCCAAGACGGATCTGGTCCATTTCCCCTCCGGGCGTCCTTGGCTTGAATCGTTACTAAAGTCACACGGTTCTCTGCGTCACTGGGATCTTGAGCACACTTTCCCGCCATTGGTATTGAAAATAAAGAACCTACAAATCATTTCCCGACAGCCGCACTAGGATTTGCCCTAGGTGAATGACATACTTGGTCCATCCCCGGCGTCCGGGGATGAATCATGCCTGCGGCATCATCCGGCGGATCCGACGCACCGCCGTGCCCCAGCCAAACGCACGGATTTTCTTTGACGCTCCCCGCCACGCGCCCGCCAGCAGGCGGAGCCGCGCCCGCGAGGACCTTTAGGAAAGGTGGGAACCGCATGTTCCGAGTGGTGAGCAACGAGGAGATAGCACCGCAGCTGCACCGGATGGTCATCGAGGCGCCCCGGGTGGCCCGGGCGCGCAAGCCTGGGCAGTTCGTGATCATCCGCTGCGCCAAGGGCGGAGAACGCATTCCCCTCACCATCGCCGACGACGACCCGGCCGCCGGCACCATCACCCTGATCATCCAGGCGGTGGGCATCAGCACCCGGGAGATCGTGGCCGTGCCCGCCGGGGGCTTCATCAGCGACGTGGCCGGGCCCCTGGGGCAGCCCACCGAGATCGAGAACCTGGGCCGGGTGTGCTGCGTGGGCGGCGGCGCCGGCACGGCGGTGCTGTTCCCCCTGGCCAAGGCCCTGGCCCAGGCGGGCAACGAGCTCACCACCATCATCGGCGGGCGCAGCGTGAAGTACGTGATCCTGCAGGATGAGCTGGGAGCCTTCTCCAAGCACCTGTACACCACCACCGAGGACGGCACCGCCGGCGAGACGGGTTTCGTGACTCTGCCCCTCAAGCGCCTCCTGGAGGATCCGGAACAGCGCCCCCATGCCGTCTATGCGGTGGGCCCGGTGCCCATGATGAAGGCCGTGTGCAGCCTCACCAGGAACTACGGGGTGACCACCATCGTCTCCCTCAACCCCATCATGGTGGACGGCACGGGCATGTGCGGCGGCTGCCGGGTGACCGTGGGCGGCGAGACGAAGTTCGCCTGCGTGGACGGCCCGGAATTCGACGGCCACAAGGTGGACTTCAATGAGCTTGCGGCCCGCCAGGCCACCTACCAGGAGCTGGACCCCCACGGCTGCCGGCTGGACTCGCAACTGGCCCCATCGAAAAAGGACTGACCCATGAGCCAACCCCCTCTCAAAGAGCGCATGGCCATCGACCGGGTGCACATGCCCGAACAGGATGCCCACCAGCGGTCCTGCAATTTCCTGGAAGTGAATCAGGGCCTGACCCCCGAACTGGCCATGCGCGAGGCCCAGCGCTGCATCGAGTGCAAGAACCGCCCCTGCGTGGACGGTTGCCCGGTGGGTGTGCGCATCCCCGAATTCCTCAAGGCCGTGGCCGAGGGTGATCTCACCGCGGCCGCCCAGATCCTGCGGGTGGACAACGCCCTGCCGGCCACCACCGGCCGGGTGTGCCCCCAGGAGACCCAGTGCGAGGGTGTCTGCGTGCGTGGCAAGAAGGGCCAGCCGGTGGCCATCGGCTGGCTGGAGCGGTTCGTGGCCGACTGGGCCGCCGGCAACCTGCCGAAGGAAGCGCCGCCCACCGAGCAGACGGGCTTCAAGGTGGCCGTGGTGGGCTCGGGCCCCGGCGGGCTCACCGCCGCCGGCGAGCTGGCGCGCATGGGGCACAAGGTGCACGTGTTCGAGGCCCTGCACGACACCGGCGGGGTGCTGCGCTACGGCATCCCCGAATTCCGCCTGCCCAAGGCCATCGTCGACCGGGAGGTGGAGAACCTCAAGAACCTGGGGGTGGAGATCGAGTGCAACGTGGTCATCGGCCGCACCCTCACCGTGGACCAGGTCGCCGAGGAATTCGACGCGGTGTTCGTCGCCAACGGCGCCGGGCTGCCCATGTTCCTGAACATCCCCGGGGAGAACTACAAGGGCGTGTACTCCGCCAACGAGTACCTCACCCGGGTGAACCTCATGGGCGCCTGGATGGACGTGGAGGGCGGCACGCCCGTGGCCAAGGGCGAGACGGTGGTGGTGTTCGGCGGCGGCAACGTGGCCATGGACTCGGTGCGCACCGCCAAGCGCATGGGCGCCAAGCACGCCGTCTGCGCCTACCGCCGCACCAAGGCCGAGATGCCCGCCCGCATCGAGGAGATCGCCCACGCGGAGGAAGAGGGCATCGAGTTCCACTACCTCATCGCCCCCCTGGGGATCCTGGGCGACGAGAAGGGCTGGGTGCGGGCCGTGCGCCTGCAGCGCATGGAGCTGGGCGAGCCGGACGCCTCCGGGCGGCGCCGCCCGGTGCCCATCCCCGGCAGCGAGTTCGAGATGCCCTGCCACATCGTGGTGGTGGCCCTGGGCACCGTGGCCAACCCCCTGCTCACCAACACCACCCCGGCCCTGAAGCTGAACAAGTGGAAGAACATCGTGGTGGACGACAAGCAGGCCACCACCATGGAAGGGGTGTTTGCCGGCGGCGACATCGTGCGCGGCGGCGCCACGGTGATCCTGGCCATGGGCGACGGCAAGGTGGCCGCCAAGGGCATCGATGAGTACCTGAAGGGACGCACCCCCAAAGGTTGACGGACCCCCGGCCCAGGCGCCCCTTCCCGGACGCCTGGTTTGTTGGCATGCTCACCCTTGCCCCCCGATCCGCCCATGCCCGCGCCCGACCTGCCGACCCCGGTTCTCCGCCAGGCCAGCCTGGAGCAGTGGCATGCCTTCCATGAGACGGCTCTGAACGGCATGTGGGGACTTGCCCTGGCCCTGGACCAGCGGGCCTGGGCGGAGGTGGTGCACACCTGCCGCTGGGTGCGGGAAGCCTTCCATCCCCAAAACTTGTGGGAGGAGCAGCGGATGTTCCCGCTCCTGGACCAGGCCGGCGCGCGGACCCTGCGCCAGGCCCTGTGGGGCGACCACCGGGAAATGGGCCGGCTGGCCCAGGGTGTCCTGGAGGCGTGGGACGGGGGCGCCACGGACGGCCCCAGGGCCCGCCGGCTGCTGGACCTGGTGCGCCAGCACATCGACACCGAGCAGCACCGGGCGCTGCCCCTGCTGCAAGGGCGGGAGCCGTCCACGGACACCGCCCCCAGCGGCGCGGGCTACCACACCCCCACCCGTTTCCCCGCCCGGCATTGACCCGCCGGCCCCCCCAGCGCCACTCACCAAATTCCTCCGCTGCCATCAGTCGCGCCAGCGACTGACGGGGAGCAAACCGGGCCACGGTCCTGAACCCGGACGACCCGGCAGCCGGAATCCCAGGATCAGCCCCGGGCGTAGCGTTGGAGTTTCTGGATGTCCAGGATGCGCACCACCGGGAAGGTGCTCTGGATCAGCCCCAGGTCCGCCAGCAGGCGCAAGGCCCGGCTGAACGCCTCCCGGCTGGCGCCGATGCACTGGGCCAGGTCCTCCTGGGTCTCCCGGAACTCCACCAGGGCCCGCCCCGGATTGCGGCCCTGGTACTCCAGGATCAGCTGGGCCACCCGCTCGGGCACGCTGTGCAGACTCAGGGTCTCCACCAGGGATATGAGGTGGCGGATCTTGCCGGCGAAATGCTGGATCAGGCACATGGCCACGGCGTTGTTGCGGCTGGCCATGAGGCGCAGGGGCATGGCCGGGATCAGCCAGCACTCCGTGTCCCCATGGGCCTCGGCGCCGGAAGCGGCCAGGCCGCCGTCGAACACCTGCACCTCCCCCACGCAGGTGCCCGGCTGGAGGATGTCCAGCACCTGCACCTTGCCCCGCCCATCGGTACGGAAGACCTTGAGGGCCCCCTGGATCACCACGAACACGCCGGGCATGCCCTCACCCTGGGCGAACACCGGCGCGCCGTCCGCATAGCGCCGCAACTCGCTCACGGCCGCCAGTTCCTCCGCCTCCGCGGCCGGAAGTCCCGCCAGGTAGTCGATCCGCCTCAAGTTAACCACCACTTGCCCCATCGGGTCCTCGTCCCTTCCCAGTGATTTGTATCACACCTGGCCGACTGTGGACTACCAAAGTATGGATCCGGGACAGATGGCTCCTTTGAAAACATCAAAGAAAGCCGCTTCCAGCCGGGCAAACCATGCCCAAACAAAAAAGCCCCGGATTCCGGGGCTTGCGGAAGGGACGGGCGGATCTACTTGACGCGTTCCATGAAGGTCCTGTCCACCGTGTTGACCCGGACCCGCTCCCCGGACTCGATGTACGGGGGCACCCCCACGGTGATGCCGTTCTCCAGCTTGGCAGGCTTGTACGAGCCGGTGGCATTGGCGTTCTTCATGACCGGCTCAGTCTCGACGATCTGCAGCACCACGCTGGGGGGGAGGGTGATGTTGAGGGGGGTGCCCTCGTAGAATTCCACCTCCACCTCCATGTTGGGCTGCAGGAAGACGGCGGCGTCGCCCAGGAACTCCTTGGCCAGCTCGATCTGCTCGTACGTTTCGTTGTTCATCAGGACGAAGTGGTCGCCGTCCTCGTACAGGTATTCCATCATGTGCTGTTCAAGGCTGACCTTGTCGATCTTGTCCGAGGAGCCGAACCGGTTCTCCCGGTTGAGGCCGTCCTTCAGGCGCTTCATCTTGGTGACGATCCGTGCGGGCAGGTTGCCGGGGGTCTGGTGCTCGACGCTCACCACCCGGCACAGTTCGCTCTCGAAATTGATGATCATTCCAACCCGGACCTGGGTGGCGTTGATGAACGGCATTGGGCCTCCTCATTGACCAGCGTGGTTCCGCCATCCAAAAAGGGGCCCCCGAGGGATCCCAGGGGCCGCTGGCTGATGGTTTGGTGGGCATACCTGGATTCGAACCAGGGGCTTCTACCGTGTGAAGATAGCACTCTACCGCTGAGTTATATGCCCGCGGCAGATCAGAATACCAGATCCGGCGGGCCTGTCCAGAGTGGGAAGTGCAAAACCGGGGGGGCGCCAGAGGGCGGGGAAGGCTACCTATTCTTTCATAGCCTTGGCCATGGCCCGCGCGAACCGGAGCGCCCGCTCCGCGGGCAGCGCGCAGATGCCCACCCGCATCCCGTCCGGGAGCGGCACCACGTAGACGCCCCGGGCCTTCAGGGCGGTGCAGACCTTGGCCGGATCCGACGCCTTGAGGGCGACGAAGAAGCCGCCCTTCCACGGGGCCCCGGGCAGCCGTTCGCCCTTGAGGGCGTCGTCCAGGGCCTGGGCCCGCTGCTGCAGCACCCCGGACCAGTGCCGGTGCTCCGCCCGCAGCGCCTGCTGGCGGGCCGGGTCCCGGTCCAGGCGCACCAGGACCGACTGGGCGGCCCGGGCGCAGTTGGAGAAGGCGCCCCGGCAGGACGTGGCCAGGGCGGCCTGCAGCCCGCCGTCCCGGATCCAGGGGAAGGCCAGGGTTCCGCCGCGCCCGCCGTAGAGGGTGAGGGACTTGGAAAGGGAAAGGCTGGCGCCCACCAGGACCCGGCCTTCCTTGCCCAGCACGGCGTACTGGTCCAGGGCTTCCCGCACGTGGCCCGGATCGGCGGTGTAGTCCAGGTAGGCGCAGTCCAGCAGGAGGGTGACCGGACCCCGCTGGGCCAGCTTGCGCAGGACCTCGAACAGGGCCTCCCGGTCGGCCCAGGCCAGGCTGCGCCCGGTGGGGTTGTGGCAGGGGTCGTTGAGCCAGATGAGGAGGCGTTTCTGGGTTGCCAGCAGCGTGGTGCCGGCCCGCAGCCAGGCTTCCCCGTCCAGCGCGCCCCCCGCCTCGGGGAACGGCGCGGTGGCCAGGCCGGCGCCGTTCTCCTGGGCCAGGGTGGCGTACGGGCTCCAGAACGGCGCCGCGGTGAGCACCTTCATGCCCGGTTCCAGGAAGTTGCGCACCGACAGGGCCAGGGCGCCGCTGCCCCCGGGCGTGGCGCAGGCGCAGCCGTAGCCGTCCAGCTTGGGCCAGTGGCGGCACACCAGGGCCTTCAGGAAGGCGGGGTCGCCGGCGATGGGGGCGTAGGGCATGATTTCCGGCGGGGTAAGCTCCCCCAGGAGGGCCTTCACCGTGTCCAGCATGACCAGCCCGCCGCTGTCGTCGGCCAGGGCGCCCAGGGTTGCGTTCACCACTTCCTCCCCGGCGGCGGCGTGCCTCTGGGCTTCGGCGTTGAGGGTGAAGATGGGATCGTCGGGAGGGAATCCCCGGCGGGAAGGGATGAGATGTTCAAGCATGGATACCCTCAGGGAAGCTATGCTCCCCTACCATACGCCGTCCGCCCGGGACAGGACAGCAGTCTCTGGAACCAACAGGTGCAGGTAGACTGTCGACGCCGGGCCGGCCCCGGCAGGCCACGAGGACCTCCATGATCTACCCGTTCCAAGGCATGGCTCCCCGCATCGGCAGCCGGGTCTTCATCGCTCCCGATGCCACGGTGTTGGGGGATGTGACCATCGGCGACGACGTCTCAATCTGGTTCGGCTGCGTGGTGCGGGGGGACGTGCACGCCCTGCGCATCGGCGCCCGGTCCAATATCCAGGACCTGTGCTGCCTGCACGTGACCAACGGCCGCTGGCCGCTGCTGGTGGAGGAGGAGGTGAGCATCGCCCACCACGTGATGCTGCACGGGTGCACCATCCGCAGGGGCGCGCTGGTGGGCATGAGCACCACCGTCATGGACGGCGCCGAGGTGGGCGAGGGCTGCCTGGTGGCGGCGGGCTCGCTCCTGAAGGAAGGCTTCAAGGCCCCGCCCCACAGCCTGGTGGCCGGGTGGCCGGCGGCCGTGAAGGGTCCCCTGACGCCGGCCCAGCGGGACCTGGTGGCCGGCGTCTGGCCCCGCTACATCCGTTACAAAGAGGCCTACTTCCGGGACGGCTGGGCGATGGCGGCGGCGCCGCCGGCGCCGTTCCCGGAACCCGGCTTCGAGGACGGGCATCCATTCCCGTGATGCCACCCCAGCGGCTGGAACCCCGTTTTTCTTCTGACCCCGCGGGCGGGGTCTGCGGCTAGACTTTCTTTCTAATTATGCAAACCCCAATGAATACCCTCCTGATCCTCCGCGTTCACATCGATGGGCGCCTGGGCTTCGGCCACATCTCCAGGGCCCTGGCGCTGCAGGAACAATGGCGGGCCCAGGGCGGCTCCGCCTGCATCGCCGTGTCCGGTGACGAACGGGCGCGGCAGGTGGGCGCGGGGCGCCACCCGTACCTGGACCAGGCCCTGCCCTGCCCGGCGGTGTACCTGGGGTTGGACCTGCACGCGGGCCTGCCCGAGGACCTCAAGGCCAGGGGCGCGGTGGCGCTGGTCGACCACTGGGAGGCCACCCAGGCGGAACTGCAGCAGCTGCGCCCCCTGCCGGTGGCCCTCATGGAGGATGACGGGGATGCCCACGAGAAGGCGGACCTGCTGTTCCAGCCCTTCCTGGAGGGCTTCAGCTGGCCGGTGTCGCCCCTGAAGGTGGTGAACGGGCGCAAGGTGCGCCCCCTGGAGACCCAGCACGGCCCCTGCCGGGTGCTGCGCGGCTCCCAGTTCGTCGTGGTGGACGCCCAGGCGCTCCATGCCCGCCCGCGCCGGGAGCCCCTGCAGCCCCTGGCGGTGCACAAGCTGCTGGTGACCTTCGGCGGCACCGACGGGCCGGGCCTGGCGCCCCGGGCCTACCGGGTGCTCAGCGACCTGGTGGCCTCCGGCCGCTGGATCGGCACCTGCACCCTCCTGGCGCCCCAGGGCCTGGACCTGCCCCCGTTCCCCGGCGCCCGGATCCTCAGCGGCCTGCCCGGGCTCACCCAGCGCCTGCCCGAGTTCGACGCCGTGTGGTGCGCCGCCGGCCTGACCCACTGCGAGGCCATGTGCCTGGGCGTGCCCGCCGCCACCTGGGGCCAGAACGAGCGCCAGCACTTCATGCTCTCGGACATCGCCCGGCACAACGGCTGCCTGGACCTGGGCCTGGGCACCGAGGTGGACCCTGCCGCCACCGAGGCGGCCCTGGCCCAGTGGCTCGGCCCCGAGGGCCAGGAGGCGCGCCAGGAGCAGGCGCGGGACGGCATGGCCCTGGTGGACGGCATGGGCGCCAGCCGCGTGGCCCAGGAGCTGGGCTCCCTCGCCGCGCGCTGAAACACGTAAGCCGTCGTGACGAAATCACCTTGTCCGGTTCGGGCGGCCCCGGCATAGGGCGCCGTAACGGAATGACGGGGAAAAGTCGTGGTTATTCCGTAACGGCGCCTAAATCTACGCTTGACCCTTGGTTTGTATGGCGATAAGGTTTTCTTTCTGCGCCCCCGATGCCGGGCGGCGCCCTGAATGTGTCCTCACGGAAGTTTCGGAGTTTGGCCATGAGCACTTATTTCCCCAAAGGCGCCGACAAGATCGCCCGCAAGTGGTTCGTGGTGGATGCCACCGGGCTGCCGGTGGGACGCCTGAGCACCGTCGTCGCCGACGTGCTCTCCGGCAAGAACAAGCCCACCTGGACTCCCTTCCTGGACATGGGCGACCACGTGGTGGTGATCAACGCCGCCAAGGCCGTGTTCACTGGCCGCAAGGGCACCACCAAGATGTACCGCCGCACCACCACGCAGCCGGGAAGCATGGTCGAGGTGCGGGCCGACGTCATGAAGAAGACCTTCCCCGGGCGGATCATCGAGTCCGCCGTCAAGGGCATGCTGCCCAAGGGCCCCCTGGGCCGGGCGATGTACCGGAAGCTGAAGGTCTACGACGGCCCCGAGCACCAGCAGGCCGCCCAGCAACCCCAACCCATGACCATCCAGCTGTAACCTGACCGAGGCAATCCATGGCGATCACCCAAAACTACGGAACTGGCCGGCGCAAGTCGTGCACCGCCCGCGTCTTCCTGCGCCCCGGCACCGGCAAGGTCGTGGTCAACGGCCGCACCCTCGAGAACTACTTCCCCAACGCCGTGCTGCGCATGGTGGTCCACCAGCCCCTGGTGCTGGCCGACCTGGTGGACAAGTTCGACCTGCTGGTGACCGTGGCCGGCGGCGGCCCCGCCGGGCAGGCCTCGGCCATCCGCATGGGCCTCTCCCGGGCGCTGCTGAGCTACAACGACCAGCTCAAGAGCCTGCTCCGCCAGGCCGGCCTGCTCACCCGCGATCCGCGCATGAAGGAGCGCAAGAAGCCCGGCCAGATGGGTGCCCGCCGCCGCTTCCAGTTCTCGAAGCGCTAGTCTTTGCCAGCCTTTTTCCGAGCCGGGGAGACGCGTTCTCCCCGTCTTTGTCTTTGCCGGGTTCCCCCCAGCGGGGGGAGCCGAATCGGGCGGGGGTTCCCCCCCTGCCTTCCATCCCCCACGCGGCGCACCGCCGCATTCCCAGGGAGGCCATCATGGCTGCCATCCAGATGAAGGAACTGCTCGAAGCGGGCGTGCACTTCGGACACCAGACCAAGCGCTGGAACCCCAAGATGAAGAAGTACATCTTCGGGGCGCGCAACAGCATCTACATCATCGACCTGCAGAAGACCCTGCGCCTGTGGAACCAGGCCGCCAACGCCCTCACCAAGGCCGCCAGCGAGGGCAAGACCTTCCTGTTCGTGGCCACCAAGCCCCAGGCCCAGGAGCTGATCGCCGAGCAGGCCCAGCGCTGCGGCGCCTTCTACGTGAACAACCGCTGGCTGGGCGGCATGCTCACCAACTTCGCCACCATCAAGAAGTCCCTGGACAAGCTCAAGGAGATCGAAACCACCCTCAACGATCCCGCCCGGACCGGCCAGCTCTCCAAGAAGGAGATCCTGAACCTGAACCGGGCCAAGGCCAAGCTGGAAGCCTCCTTCGCCGGCATCCGGGAAATGCGCGCGGTACCCGACGTGATCTTCGTCATCGACCCGCACCGGGAGGACATCGCCGTCACCGAGGCCCACAAGCTGGGCATCAGGATCGTCGGCCTGGTGGACACCAACTGCGATCCGGACAAGATCTCCTACGTGATCCCCGCCAACGACGACGCCATCCGCTCCATCCTGCTGTTCTCCGAGCGGGTCGCCGACTCCATCCTGGAGGGCCGCCAGTCCTTCCAGGACAAGAGCGAGAGCGACGAAATGAAGGCCATGATGGCCGAGAAGATGGAAGAAGGCGCCGAAGCCTAGTTTTCGACGAGCGGCCAGGCGCCAGCCCGGCCGTGGGGCCCTGGCCGCTCGCTCCTGGAATCCCCGATCCAACCTTAAGGAGTCTCCCCATGGCATTTACCGCTCAGGATGTGAAGGCCCTCCGCGACAAGACCGGCCTCGGCATGATGGATTGCAAGAAGGCGCTGGAAGAGAACGGCGGCGACCAGGAGAAGGCCATCGACTACCTGCGCAAGAAGGGCCTGGCGGCCTCCGCCGCCAAGGCCAGCCGCATCGCCGCCGAAGGGGTCGTGGACTCGTACATCCATCCCGGCGGGCGGGTGGGAGTGCTCGTCGAACTCAACTGCGAGACCGATTTCGTGGCCCGCACCGCGGGCTTCCAGCGGCTGGTGCGGGAGATCGCCATGCACGTGGCGGCCCACGACCCGGCGCCCCAGTTCGTGTCCAAGGACGAAGTCACCCAGGCCTTCCTGGACCACGAGAAGGAGATCGCCACCGCCCAGGCCCTGGCCACCGGCAAGCCCGCCAACGTGGTGGAGAAGATCGTGGAAGGCAAGATGCACAAGATCTTCGAAGAAGTCTGCCTGCTGGAGCAGAAGTTCATCATGAACGACGACGTGACGGTGGCCCAGTACTTGTCCTCCAAGACCGCCGAGATCGGCGAGAAGCTGAGCATCCGCCGCTTCACCAAGTACGTGCTGGGCGAAGGACTGGAAAAGCGCAAGGACGACTTCGCCGCCGAGGTGGCCGCCCAGTCCGCGGCCGCCAAGCAGTAAGGCGCCGCCACCGATTGCCAACCCTCGAGAAGACGGCCCCGGGCCGTCTTTTCCATGTCTGAGGTGCGATATGAGCAAAGTCGCATGGTTGTTTCCGGGCCAGGGCTCCCAGGCGGTGGGCATGGGCGTGGACCTGGCCGCGGCCGAGCCCGCCGCCCGGGCCATCCTGCAGCAGGCCGACGAGGCCCTGGGCTGCCCCCTGTCGGCCCTGATGGCCCAGGGCCCGGAGGACCAGCTCAAGCTCACCGAGAACACCCAGCCCGCCATCCTCACCCACAGCACCATGGTGGTGCGGGCGTACGGCGAGCGCCTGCCCAGGCCCGACTTCGTGGCCGGGCACTCCCTGGGCGAGTACAGCGCCCTGGTGGCCGCCGGCGCCCTGGCCTTCGGGGACGCGGTGGTCACCGTGCGCGAGCGCGGGCGGGCCATGCAGGCGGCGGTGCCGGTGGGGGTGGGGGCCATGGCCGCCATCCTGGGCACCCCCGCCCCGGACGTGGAAGCCGCCTGCCGCACCGCCAGGGCCCAGACCGGGCTGGTGGTGGTGCCCGCCAATTTCAACGGCCCCGGCCAGATCGTCATCGCCGGCCACGCCGAGGCGGTGGAGGCGGCCATGGACCTGCTCAGGAGCCGCGGCTGCCGCAAGATGATGAAGCTGCCCGTGAGCGCTCCCTTCCACAGCCCGCTCATGGAGCCGGCCCGGGCGTACATGGAGCCCCTGCTCCAGGCCCTGGCGTTCAACACCCCCGCCTGCCCGCTGGTGAACAACGTGGACGCCGCCCTGGTGCAGGATCCGGCCCTGCTGCGGGACGGCCTGGTGCGCCAGATCCCCGGCGCGGTGCGCTGGGAGGCCCTCACCGCCGTGCTCCTGGAGCAGGGGGTCACCGCCTTCTTCGAGCTGGGCCCGGGCAAGGTCCTGGCCGGGCTGGTGAAGCGCCAGGCCAAGGAGGCCGGGATCGAGGCGCAGGCCTGGTCCGTGGCCGGCCCGGAAGACCTCCAGGGCCTGCCCTCCTGATGGACCTGATCTACCTGCACGGCTTCGCCTCGGGCCCCTGGGGCGCCAAGGGCACCCACTGCCGTGCCTGGGCCCGGGCCCGGCACCTGCCGTTCCAGGCCCCGGACCTGAACCTGCCGGACTTCGAGCACCTCACCCTTTCCGCCCAGGTGGAGGCGGTGACGGCCCTGCTGGGCGCCCTGGCGGAGCCGCCGGTGGTGGTGGGCTCCAGCATGGGCGGCCTGGTGGCCGCCGCCGCCGTCCACCGGGGCGCCCAGGTGTCCCGCCTGATCCTGCTGGCCCCCGCCTTCGGCTTCGCCCGGCGCCGCCTCCAGGGCCGGCGCTGGGCCGGCTACCGCCGGCGGGGCACCCTGCCCACCTACCACTTCGCCCAGGAGAAGTGGCTCACCCTGGGCCCCCAGCTGCTCCCGGACCTGCCCCTGTGGCGGGACGACGACCAGTGGCGGCTGGAGGTGCCGGTGACCGTCCTGCACGGCCGCAGGGACGACATGGTGCCCCTGGCCGAGAGCGAGGCGTTCGTGGCCAGGAACCCCGGGGCGCGGCTGGTGGTGCTGGAGGACGACCACGGGCTGCTGGGGGAAGCGTCCCTGCGGGCACTGGACGAGTCGCTGGAGGAAGCCTTCGGTCCTGGGCCCGGGCCGGCTTGACGCCACCCGGCGGTCACACCCACAGCACCGGCAGCAGTCCGGCCACCGCCAGCCCGGCCAGGAGCCACAAGCTCCAGCGCCCGGCCTTGCCCCGGGCCAGGGACAGGGCGTAGAAGCCCTTCGCCAGGTTGTTGCTGGCGGAGGCGATGATGATGCTCACGGAAACCAGCTTGAAGCTGGCGGTGATTCCGGCCTGGTGGGTGAGGCCCATGATGAAGGGGATCACGTCGGTGAGGCCCATGATCCCGGCCAGGGTGTACATCCCCCTCTGGCCCAGGTAGAGCAGGGCCAGCCGGGTCACCACCAGCATGACCAGGAACAGCCCCGCGAACAGGAAGGCGGTGCGCAGTTCCAGGGGGTTCGCGGCCTGGGTGGGGGCGGCGGCCTCTTCCTGGCCGTTGTCCCGCAGCCGGCCCCAGAACCAGCCGCCCAGGAGGCCCAGGAGGGTCAGGGCCGCGAACCACGGCGCCAGGACCCGGGCCAGGGTGGCGTTGAACATCCAGACCAGCGCCAGGATGCGCAGGTACATGCAACCGGAGGCCGTGAGGATGCTGCCGGAGTACTCGTGCGGGTGGCTGCCCCCGGCAGCGCGCCGGGCCAGCACCACGGTGGTGACGGTGCTGGAGTAGATCCCGCCCAGGGCGCCGGTCAGGAAGGTGCCCCCGCGGCCCTTCACCACCTTGAGGATCAGGTAGCTGGCGTAGGAGGTGCCGCTCACCGCCACCACCACCAGCCAGGTCTTGAACGGGTTGATCTGGAACGGGCCGAAGTCCTGGTTCGGCACCAGCGGCAGGATCACCCAGGTGAGCAGCAGGAACTTGGTGAAGGCGGTCACCTCCTCCGGCTCGATGTGCTCGGTGAGGCCCTCCAGCGCCACCTTCAGTTCCAGCAGCAGCAGGCTCACCACCACCAGGGCGGAGGCGAACCAGATGAAGCCGCCATGCACCAGACAGCCAACCAGATAGATCATCAGCCCCGACACCTCGGTGGTGATGCCGGCCTCGCTGCTGGCCATGACCTTGTGCCAGTACGAAACCACCATGAAAGCGCCCACCACCATGAGCCCCATGAGCGAGCCGAGGTAGTTGTCGTGGGCCAGGTAGGCCACCACGTAGCCCATGAGGCCCAGCAGCGGGAAGGTGCGCACCCCCCCGAAGACCCGCTTGCCCCCGCGCTTGAGCTCCTCCCGCTCGAGGCCGATGAGGAAGGACAGGAACAGCACCAGGACCAGTTGAGCCGCCTCAGGGGGCACCAGCGCGAGCAGGCGGTTTTGCAATCGGCACCTCCCGGGCTGGCGGGTTCACTCGTGGGCGAACACCATCTCCTTGACGTCGATCCCGGCGATGGCGCCCAGGCGGGCCGTCATCTCCCGGCGCACCTCCGGGCCGCCCACCAGCTCCAGGAGCACCACCCCCTCGCCGGCGCAGTAATTCTCGGCCACTTCATGCAGGCCCAGGCGGGTCTTGATGTTGCATCCGAAGTCCGTGAACACCTTCTGCACCTCGCCCGCATAGCGCAGCCGGTCGGTGATGTGGATCCCGAGGATGACATGGTCGGCTTTCATATAAATCTCCTGAGGATGGCCCATACTAGCCCATTTCCATGGGACTGCCAGCATTAGTCTCCGGCGCCGGCTGCCGCCTGCATGGGTTTGCGGTCCACCTCCGGGGTCTTCGGGCCAACGTCACCCCTTGCCCACCGCCTCTTTGGCGCCGTGGCCCACGTCCTGGGCCCCCTTCTTGACGCCGTGCCCCACCTTCTTGGCGCCCTCGCCCACCGCCTTGCCGGCCTTCTTGACCCCCTCCTTGGCGGCCACGGCCCCTTCCTTCACCGCATGGCCCACCTCCACGGCGCCCTTCTTCACCGCGTGGCCCACCTCGACCGCCGCGTCGCCCACGGCCTTGCCGGCGGTCTTGAAGCCCTCCTTGACCTTCTCCTTGGGGCCGGGGCTGTCCTGGGCGCCCAGGACCGGCACCGCCAGGATCAGCCAGACGATGAGGAACGCGCGCCGCAAGGAGGCCCTCCGAGGGTCATCATGCACCCGTTCAGAGGCCGCCGGAAGACCTCCGGGCATGGAACACTGGTAGGTCAACCCATTGGATGAAAGGTCGATCCATGCCTTCGGATCCGAGCGAACTGGAACTTTCCGCACCGGCCATGCGGAACCTGGTGGATAAGGCCATGGCGCGGCTCCTGGCGCACATGGCTGCCCTGGAGGCGCAGCCGGCCATGGACCTGGAGGGTGCGGATGAGCTGGCCCTCTCGCTGGCGGAGCCTCTGCCCCGTTCAGGGGTGCCGTTCGAGTCCCTGCTCGACCTGCTCTTCGGGAAGGCCATTCCCAAGAGCCTCAACACGGCGAGCCCAGGCTACCTGGCCTACATTCCGGGGGGCGGGCTCTTCCACTCGGCCGTGGCGGACCTCATCTCGGACACGGTGAACCGCTACGTGGGCATCTGGGCGGCGGCGCCGGCCCTGGTGCAGATCGAGGTCAACGTCGTCCGGTGGCTCTGCGAGATGGCCGGCTATCCCAGGTCCGCGGGCGGCATCCTCACCTCCGGCGGCTCCATCGCCAACCTGACGGCGGTCATCGCCGCCCGGGCGGACCGGCTTCCGGAAGACTTCCTGAAGGGAACCCTCTACACGTCGTCCCAGACCCACCACTCGGTGGAGAAGGCCGCGGCCCTGGCGGGCTTCCCGGCCCGCAACGTGCGGGCCGTCGACGTGGACGGCCGCCAGAGGCTCCGCATGGACCTCCTGGCCCGGAGCATCGCCCAGGACCGGGCGGCGGGGCTGATGCCCTTCCTGCTGGTGGCCAACGCCGGGACCACCAACACCGGGGCGGTGGACGACCTGGAGGCCGCGGCGACCCTGGCGGCCCGGGAGGGGCTCTGGCTGCACGTGGATGCCGCCTACGGAGGGTTCTTCGTGCTCACCGGCCAGGGCCGCGAGACCCTGCGTGGCATGGCCCGGGCCGATTCCATCACCCTGGATCCGCACAAGGGCCTGGGCCTGCCGTACGGCACCGGAAGCCTCCTGGTGCGGGACCCGCTCACGCTGCGCCGGGCCAACCATGCCAGCGCGGACTACCTTCAGGACATGCAGATGGACGAGGCCAAGGTGGATTTTTCCGAGCTGTCGCCCGAGCTGTCCCGGGACTTCCGCGGCCTGCGCGTGTGGCTGCCCCTGAAGCTGCACGGGGTTGCCCCCTTCGAGCGGCACCTGGAGGAGAAGCTGGCGCTGGCCCGGTTCGCCTGCGAAGAGCTGCGGCGGATCCCAGGCGTCGAGATCATGGCCGAGCCCCAGCTCTCCATCCTGGCCTTCCGCCTGAACCCCGGCGGCATGGGACGGGATGCCCGCAACGACCTGAACCGGCGCTTCCTGGAGGCCATCAACGCCCCGGGGCGGATCTGCCTCTCGCCCACCTTCCTGGGGGGCGACTTCGTGCTGCGCATCTGCGTGCTCTCTTTCCGCACCCACCGGGACCGGATGGAGATGGGCCTGGAGGACATCCGCGCGGCCGCCCGGGCCTTGCAGCGCTGACCGGCGCAGGGAGTGCTACAGAGAACTTTGCAGGATCGTCCCGATCACGGTGTTGACGATGTCCTCCGCCGAGCAGCCCCGGCTCAGGTCGTTGCCGGGCTTCTTCAGGCCCTGCAGGAACGGGCCGTTGGCGGAAGCGCCGCCGAAGCGCTCGGCGATCTTGTAGCCGATGTTGCCGGCGTTCAGGTCCGGGAACACCAGCACGTTGGCCTGGCCCGCCACCTTGGAGCCCGGGAACTTCTTCTTGCCGATGGCCGGGATCATGGCGGCGTCGAACTGGATCTCCCCGTCCACCAGGAGCTCCGGGCGGCGCTCGCGCACCGCCTTGAGGGCGGCGCGCACCTTGTCCACCAGGGGGTGCTCGGCGCTGCCGGCGGTGCTGAAGGACAGCATGGCCACCTTGGGCTCCACCCCCAGCATCGCCTTGGCGGTGTCGGCGCTGGCCACCGCCACGTCCGCAAGCTGCTCCGGGTCCGGGTCCGGCAGCACGGCGCAGTCGCCGAACATCATGGCGCCCTTCTCCCCGAAGGCCGGGTCCGGGTGGATCATCAGGAAGGCGGAGGAGACGGTCTTCACCCCCGGGGCGCAGCCGATGGTGAGCAGGCAGGCGCGCACGGTCTCGCCGGTGGTGTTCAGGGCCCCGGCCACGAACCCATCCGCCTGGCCGGTCTTCACCATCATGCCGCCGAAGTACAGGGGCGACTTGAGGGTCTCCAGGGCCTTCTCCTGGGTCATGCCCTTGTGCTTGCGCGCCTCGTAGAAGGCGCTGGCGAAGCCGGCCAGGTCCGCGTCCGTGTCAGGGTGGCGCAGGATGGCCCGCTTCAGGTCCAGGCCCAGCTCCCCGGCCCGGGCCCGGACCTTGCCCGGGTCGCCCAGCACCGTCACCTTGCACAGGTCCTCCTGGAGCAGCTTGTGGGCGGCCACCAGGGTGCGGTCGTCCACCCCCTCGGGCAGGACGATGTGCTTGCGCAGGCTCTTGGCCCGTTCGCGGAAAATCTTGAACCACGCTTCATGGTTGGCGTTCATGGAAACCTCCCGGCATGCCTTTCAGTTTGGCAGGTCGGCGGGGATGCTGAAACTGCTTGAGCCCAGCCGCCAGCCCAGGTCCGGGCCCCAGGCGGAATACCAGAGGCCGAACCGCCCCCCGCCCAGCGGCAGGCAGCAGGACCGGTACAGGGACCGGTCCCACCCCTGGCTGCCGGCGAGCACGGGCGCCGGGCCGCGGGTGAAGGTCAGCCCGTCCGTGGACACCGCCAGCCACAGCTGGCCTCCCTCCTGGGTGCGGTACACGGCGGTGGTGTCCACCAGCAGCACCGTCGCCCCCTGCCAGGGAAAGGCGTCCAGGTGCCAGAGCATGCGCCCGGGGGGCGGCTGGATCCCCCTCACTTCCCTGGGCGGGGACCAGGGCCCTTCCGCCCGGGGCGCGGTGCGCCGGCGGATCACGTAAGGGAACTGGGAAGCGTCCACGTAGTACATGGCCCACGCGCCGCCGGCCCAGAACACCGCCGGGGACAGCTCGCGCTCGTCCGCCAGCGGCTCGTCCAGGATCACCTTGGGCGCGCTCCAGTGGCGCCCGTCCCGGGAGGACACCACGAACAGGGTGTCGTCCCGGTCGGCGCCGGCGGCCCGGTAGAACAGGTGCAGGCGCCCGTCCGGGTCCAGGGCTAGGTGGGGGTCGGAGTTGTACCGGCGGGCCAAGGCGGGCTTGGGGATGAGGGGGTTGACGATGCCCGGGGGCGAGGACCAGGACACGCCGTCCTGGGAAACGTACAGGGACGGGTTCTCGTACTGGGCGTCCGTGTGGGCGTAGGGCGTGACGGCCATCCAGTAGGCGTATCCGTTCCATCCCCCGTCCCGGTGGAACACGGACGGGTGGACCAGCTCCGTGCCGGCGTACGGCACCGGGGTGGCCAGGGGCGCCGGGGCGTTGGCCGCCCGGGCCGCCAGCATGGCTCCGGAGGGATCCCCGGCCCACCCGGCGGCGGCGACCAGGAACGCCACCAGGACCTTCACGCCATGCCCCCGTTCACCCCGACCACCTGGCGGGTGATGTAGCCCGCTGCGTCCGAACACAGGAAGCCCACCAGGTCGGCCACCTCCTCCGGGCGCCCCACCCGGCCCATGGGCACCGGCTGCAGGGCCCGCTCCAGGTCCAGGCCGTCCAGCAGGGGCGAGGCGATGAGCCCGGGGGCCACGGCGTTCACGGTGATGCCCCGGCTGGCCAGCTCCAGGGCCAGGGCCTTCACCGCGCCGATGAGCCCGGCCTTGGCGGCGCTGTAGTTCACCTGGCCGCGGTTGCCGATCACCCCCGAGACCGAGGCCACCGCCACGATGCGCCCGCCCCGGCGCAGGCGCACCATGGGCAGGGTGAGGGGCTGGACCACGTTGAAGAACCCGTCCAGGCCGGTGCGCACCACCTGGTCCCAATCCTCGCCGGTGAGGGCCGGGAAGGCGGCGTCCCGGGTGATGCCGGCGTTGCACACCACCGCGTGGTAGGCGCCCTGGTCCTCCACCTGGCGCTCCAGGCAGGCCCGGGCCTGGTCCCGGTCGGTGACGTCGAAGGCCAGCCAATCCGCCTGGCCCCCGGCCGCCTGGATCTCCCGGCACAGGGCCTGGGCCTGGTCCAGACGGGTCCGGCCGTGCACGGTCACCCGGTAGCCGTCCCGGGCCAGGCGCCGGGCGATGGCGGCGCCGATGGGTCCGGTGGCGCCGGTCACCAGCGCGCGGCGGGGCGGATCGCAGGCGGGGTGGCTCACGTTTTCTCCAGGAGGGTGAGGGTGGCGCCGGCCAGGAGGGCGCCGGCCATCAGGATCTCACACCGGAAGCGCCGCAGCCCGCCGGGATCCTCCAGTTCCAGGCGCGCGCGCACCTCCAGGGCGGCGCCGGCGGGGAAGGCCGGGACCTGGCACCGGTACTCCCGCACTCCCACCAGGTAGCCGCCCCGGGGCGGCGCCCCGGCGTCCGCCAGGGAGCGGCCCCGGCAGGCGGCCACCGCCTGGGCCATGAGCTCCAGCCCCACCCAGCCGGGCATGGCCCCGTCCGCATCCGCGTACCAGGCGCCCGGATCCACCCGGGCCAGGGCGGTGCCCCCCTGGGCATGGGCCTGGGCGACCCCTTCCAGCAGCAGCGCCGGCGGGCGATGGGGGAGCCAGGACGGCAGGCGGGGATCCATCAGGAACGCCCCGCGACCAGGGCCAGGTTGCCCCCGCCGAAGGCGAAGGCGTTGGACAGGCATACCCGCAGGTCCGGATCCCGGGCGCCGGGAAGCACCAGGCGCAGGCCCGGCAGGGCCGGGTCCGGGACGCCGTCCCACCGGTGCGGGGGCAGCAGGCCGTCCGGGTTCCAGCGGGGGTGCAGGGCCAGCCAGCAGAAGGCCATTTCGGTGGCCGCCGCGGCCCCCAGCAGGTGGCCGGTGAGGGCCTTGGTGCCGCCGCACGGGACCCCCGGGGGAAACACCCGGGCCACCGCCCGGCTTTCCATCTCGTCGTTCTTGTCGGTGCCGGTGGCGTGCAGGTTCACGTAGCCCACCCGGCTCCCGTCCAGCCCGGCGTCGGCCAGGGCCTGGCGCATGGCCGCCTCCGCCCCCAGGCCCTCCGGGTCCGGGGCGGAGATATGGTAGGCGTCGCTGGACTCCCCCACCCCCAGCAGGGCGATGGGGGCGGGTTCCCGGCGCACCACGAACAGGGCCGCGCCCTCGCCGATGTTGATGCCGCATCGGTGCGCGCTCATGGGGTTGCAGGGTTCGGCGGTGGCGGCCCCCAGGGCGGTGAAGCCGTTGACGGTGAGCTGGCACAGGGAATCCGCCCCGCCCGCCACCACCGCGTCGCACAGGCCCAGGCCCAGCAGGTTGCGGGCGGCGGCCAGGGCCTTGCCGCTGGAGGTGCAGGCGGTGGACACGGTGTAGGCCGGGCCCGAGAGCCCCAGGAGCCTGGCCAGGAACCGGGCCGGGGCGCCCATCTCCTGGCCCGGGTAGCTGAATCCGGGAGGCAGGTCCCCGCCGCCCTCCAGGCGGGCCACGGCGGCCTCCAGCTCCGCCACGCCGGAGGTGCTGGTACCCAGCACCACCCCCACCCGTCCGGGGCCGTACCGGGCCCGCTCCGCCTCCACCTCGTCCCGGATCTCCTCCAGGGCCGCCAGCAGCAGGCGGGAATTGCGGGAATCGTAGGCGGCCAGGTGCGGCGGCGGCTCCGGGAGCGTTCCCGGCACCGCCCCCACCCGGGCCGGGCGCCCGGGGATCCAGCCCTCCTCCAGGACCAGCCCCCCGGTCTCCCCCCGGAACAGGCCCCGGGCCACCGCCGCCTTGCCGCGCCCCAGGGGGTTCACCAGCCCGAGGGCGGACAGGTACGCCGGCGCGGCGGTCATGGCGCGTCTTCCAGGGTGCGCACCCGGATCCTCACCCCCAGGGCGGGATTCTCCAGCACCAGGCGCCGGAACGGGGGGGCCTCCCCCTCCCGGGCGACGGTCCACACCACCCGGTCCTGGCGCAGCAGGATGCGGCGGGAGCCGTCCTCCTCCACCCGGATCCCCGGCGCCAGCCCGGCCCGGACCGCGTCCAGGGGCCACAGGGCGAACTGCACCAGGGCCGCCAGGGCCTTGGGGTCCAGGTCCCCGGGGATGGGGATGCGGGCGTCCACGGTCACCGCCCCGCCCTTGGCGTGGATCGCCAGGAGGGTCTGGCCCAGGGGGGTGGAAGCCACCAGGTCCATCACCCCGGCCCGGTTCTGGAGGACCGCCAGCGCGGTCTCCCGGCGTCCGTCCGGAAGCTGGAACACCACCTCCTGGGTGACCGACAGGTCCGGCCCGGCCTCAGGGGCGCACAGACGCATGGGCACGCCCGGGGCCACGTACACGTCCTGGACCTGGGGCCGGCGGCACCCGGCCAGGAGCAGGGGCAGGAGCAGGGGCAGGGCGCGGCGGCGGAGCATCCCAACCATTCTCCCGGTTTGGGGCCGGCCCGTGGGCGGAAATTCCGCCCCGGTAGAATGGGGTCATGGCGGGACACAGGAGGGAACGGCAGATCCTGCCGGTGCTGGTGCAGGAGGCGCTGGCGGTGGTGTGGCCGGCGTTGTATGGGCATGCCTGCCGACATGCCTCCCGCTGAGCGCCGAACTAAGGAATCATTCTTTTCATGAACGGGTCGAAAAGGGGCACCGTAAAGGCCGTCTCTCCAAAAAGGGTTGTCCAGTGGATTCATAGTGGAAGCCCACGGGTTTCCGGATCAGGCCGCGCCAGCGGCGCCAGCAGCACCGATCCCAGCACCCCCGCCCCCAGGACCGCTCCGAACCCGCGCAAGGCCGGGGTCCCGCTGCAGGCCAGCAGGCCGTACGACAGCAGGGTGGCGAACCCGGCCAGCAGCACCCCCAGCAGGGCCGCGGCCGGGCGGTCGCCGGCCTCGCGCAGGAACACCGCGTAGTCCACCCCGAAGCCCAGCACCAGCACCAGGGCGATGCTGCCGAACAGGGTCCAGGGCATCCCCAGCAGCGCGGCCGTGCCCAGGGCGCCCAGCATGCCGCCCAGAGTGGGGGCCAGCACCCGGGTGCCCGCGCGCAAGCCGTACCAGCGCGCCAGCATGGCCCACACCAGCAGCACGGCCAGACCCAGGGCCAGGTCGGCCAGGCGCCGGTAGCGGCCCAGGAGAGCGGAAACACGGCCGGCCTTGTCCACCAGCGCCACCCCCTCCAGGCCCGCCGCCGCCTGGGCCAGGCGCGCGGCGGCACAGGGGCCGGAAGGGAAGACCACCGAAGCCGCCCCATGGACCGTGGCGCCCACCCAGAGCCGGCGGAACGGCAGGGAGAACGGCGCGCCCAGCCAATCGGCGACGGTGAGGGGCCGGCCGGCGGAAGCGCGCAGTTCCCGGTCCAGGGCGGCCACGGCGTCCTCCCGGAAGCCCACCGCCCGCATGGCCTGCTCCAGCGCCGGAGCCCGCCCCAGGCGCTCCTCCAGGGCCGCCTCCTGGCGGGCCGGGGAGGGCACGAAGCTGGAGACCGCCTGCACCGAATCCAGCTCGCCCTGCGCCACCAACTCTCCCAGGCGCTCCCGCAAGGCCTCCTCCCGGGCCAGCACCTCCCCTTCGGACCGCCCCTCCACCAGGAAGAAGCTCATGGAATTGGACAGCCCGGTGAGCTCCCGGATGCGCTCCTCCTGGGCCTGCAGGGATCGGGAGGGCCGGATCAGGTTGCGCACGTCGTCGTCCGGCCGCAGACCCTGGATGGCCGCCAGGATGAGCAGGGCGCCAAGGACCGCGCCCCAGCGCCGGAGCGCCCGCAGCTGGCGCCGCCACCGGTCCAGGGTCCGCTCCAGGGCCGCCAGCAGGCGCGGGCGGGGGGGCATGGGCCGGGCCAGGGCCCCGGGCAGCACCCAGGCCACGGTGAGGAACGACGCGGTCAGGCCGGCCATGGAGAACACCGCCATCTGCCGCAATCCCGGAAACGGCGCCACCCCCAGGGCGGCGTAGCCCAGCAGGGTGGTGACCAGCCCCAGCACCAGGGCCGGGCGCAGCCGGTCGAGGGCGCCCCGCGGCTCCCACTGTGGGCCGGCGCCCAGGTGGTGGGCGAAGTACAGCAGCGGGTAGTCCACCGCCACCCCCACCAGGCTGGCGCCCGCCACCAGGGTGAGCAGCTGGATCCGGCCGAACACCAGGAGGGTGGCGGCGGTGCCGGCCACCAGCCCCGCCGCCACGCAGCCCAGGCCCAGGAGCAGGTGCCGGGCGGACCGGAACACCCCCAGGAACAGCACCAGGATGGCGCCCAGGGAGGCCCAGCCGATGAGCCCGGCCTCCCGCTCGGCCCGGCTCCTGGCGTCGGCGGCGTAGAACACGGCCCCGGTGCGCAGGACCTGCGCCCCGGAAGCGGCTGCCGCCGACTCCCGTCCGGCGGCCGCCACCGCCGCCAGGCTGGCCCGCTGCACCTGCGGGTCGAACGGCGAGCCGCGCAGGGCGGCGGTCACCAGCACCTGCAGCCCGTCCCCGTCCGGCACCGCCAGCAACCCGTCCCGCATCACCACCCGCAGGCGGTTCAGGGGCAGTCCGCCCAGGAACGTTCCCAGCTCGCCCAGGGGATCCCGGGCCGGGTCCAGGCCCGGCACCAGGCCCGGGGGCGCCGCCAGGGCGGCCTCCAGTGGCCGCTCCAGGGCGGCCGCGCCGGCCGGCAACGGCGGGCCCGGCAGGCGGAACCGGAAGGGCGCGTAGAACCGGGGCACCATGCCCGGATCCACCGGGGGGATCCGGGCGGTCACCTGGGCGAAGGCGCCGGAACGCTCCAGGGCGGCCGCGAAGGCCAGGGCCGCGGCCTCGGCCTGGTCCCCCCGGGGCGCGCCCACCAGGAACACCGCCCGTTCTCCGGTGGCCTGGGCCAGGGCGCCGATGGCCGCCTCGGCCACCGGGTTGCGCTCGGTGCGCGGCAGCATGGCCAGGAGATCGGTCTGCACCGCCCGGCCGCCGTGCAGGCGCAGGGCGCCCAGCCCGGCCAGGGCGGCCAGGAACGCGATCCACAGCCAGGCCCGCGCGCGCACCGGGTCAATCCCGCGCCGGCAGCTGGTCCAGCAGGGCCGCTTCGTCCGGGCTCAGGGGCAGGTCCACGCGCTGGTTGGAGAAGGTCAGTTCCATGCGGTCGCCGGCGGGCTCCTCCACCCGCACCCGGTCGATGAAAGGGCCCCCGTCCAGGCGGATGCGCCTGACGAAGGACTGGGCCTGGGGCCTGGGCAGCAGCTCCACCTGCCAGCGCCGGGGGGTCCCGCCGCCGGTGACCGTGAACAAGCTGTCCAGCGCCGTCCAGTCCCCCTGGGCCAGGGCCTGGAACACCCGTCCCACCTGGGCCACCAGGGGCGCGTCCCGGGCGCTCTTGCGCTCCCGGCGGCCGTCCGCGTCCACCACCAGCAGTCCTCCGGGACCCATCACGTAGGTGATGGCCAGGGGCCGGCGCAGGGCCCAGATCACCCCCCTGCCCCGGGCCAGCACCATGCTGCCGCTGGCCTTCAGGGGCCGGGACAGGGCCGCCAGGACGCGGGTCTGGACGAAGTCCAGGTGCACGCAGGCGGCTTCCCGCAGGTGGGCGGCGATGTTGCCGGGCAGGGCCGCCGGGAGGGGCGCGGCCAGGACCGGCAGGAGCAGGAGCGGAAGCGGCGGTTTCACGGGTAGAGACTCCATCGGCAGCCTTGGATGGCGCCGGCCAGGGCCGCCAGGTCGGCGTCCAGGGGCCGGTCCTCCTCCACCCAGGGCAGCGGGCCGGCCATCTCCGCCAGACCCGCCCGGAACGCCGGCGCCTGGGCCAGGGCCACGGCGCGCCCTTCCAGCGCCACCGCCAGCACATCCTCCAGAGTCAGGGGGCCGGCGCCCACCTCCACCTCCCGGGCGTCACCCCCAGAAGGCGTAGAAGTTGAACCACTGGAAGGGAGTCGCACGGCACTGGGCCTCCAGGCACTGAGCATAACGCTCCGCCCAGCCGGCGATGGCCGCTTCCCGGCCGGCCCGGGGCAGTTCGATGCGCTCGGCGAACGGCTCCAGGCGCACCCGGTAGCGGACGCCGTCGTGCACGCAGAACATGAGGTGCACCGGGCAGCGCAGCAGGTGGGCCAGGACGTAGGGCCCCACCGGGAAGGGCGCCGGCCGGCCCAGGAAGGGCGCCTGCACCACCCGCCCGGTTTCGCTGGGGGGCGTGCGGTCCCCCACGATGAACAGGCATTCCCCCTGGTCCAGCTTCTGCTGCAGGTGGATGGCGGTGGCCGGGGTGGTCGCCGCCACCTGCACCAGGCCGGTGGCGAAGTCCGGGTTGACCCGCTTGAGCAGGTCGTGGAAGCGCACCGCGTTGGGGGAGTACACCACCGCGTTCAGCCCGCCCAGGCCGCGGCCCTGGCCCAGGGCCCGGAGCATCTCCAGGTTGCCCAGGTGCGCCCCCAGGATCAGGGCGCCCCGCGCGCTGCGGTGCAGGGCCAGGAACGGCTCCAGCTCCCCCAGGTCCAGCTGGATGCCCGAGCGGCTCCCGGACCAGGCCAGGACCTTGTCCACGGTGGCCTGGGCGAACGCCCGGAAATGCCGGTACACCTCCCGGAGCCCCGGGTCCCGGGGCAGGTCCGGCAGCGGCCCGGCGTGGGCCCGCAGGCGGGCCAGGTAGGCCCGGGACGCCCGCCGGGCCCGCCCGCTGGTGGCGAAGAAGTACGGCACCAGCCCCGCGGCCAGGGCCCGCACCGCCCGCGGCCCCAGCAGACGCAGCACCGCGCCCATGCAGCGGAACCCCAGCAGGGTGCCCCGTTCCCGGAGGCGGAACCAGGGCCGGTCCCGGCGCCGCCGGGCCAGCAGGCGCGGCGCCCGGGGCAGCATCAGGAGGACCAGGCGGGTGTGCATCCAGATGATGCGCAGGGTGTCCCGCCAGGGGCGGAAGTGGGACACCCCGTCCCGGGGGTAGGTGACCCCCACCGGCGCGTTGACCACCGGCACCCCGTCCCAGTGGAGGCGGATGATGATCTCCGTGTCGAAATCCATGCGCCGGGGGATGGCCACCCGGTCCATGAGCGCCACGGCGGCGTCCAGGGGGTAGAGCCGGAAGCCGCACAGGGAATCCTGGATGTCCATGGACAGGGTGGCGACCCAGACCCAGAAGTGGTGGACGTGGCGCCAGTAGCGCCGGGACGGGGGCACGCTCCGGTCGAACCGGGGCACCCCGGCGACCACCGCCTCCGGGTGGGCCTGGCCCAGGGCCAGGAACCGGTCCACCGCCTCCAGGTCGTGCTGGCCGTCCGCATCCACCTGGAGGGCGTGGGTGAAGCCGTCCTGGCGGGCCCGGCGCAGCCCGGCCATCACCGCCGCGCCCTTGCCCTGGTTGGCGGGGAGCGCCAGCAGACGGATCCGGGGGTGCACGGCGGCCAGCCGGTCCAGCTCCGCCCGGGTCTCGGGGCCGCTGCCGTCGTCCACCAGGACCATGGGCAGCCCCAGGTCCGCCAGGGCCGCCACCGTGCGGGCCAGGGCGGGTCCCGGGTCGAACACCGGGAGGACGAGGCAGGGGCGGAAGCTCATGACGGGTCCTGGAACAGCACCGCGCCCGAGGATACCTTGCCGTCCGCATCCAGGTACTGGAAGCGCAGGCGGACGCGCCCCGGGGCCCGGTCCAGGGCCAGGCGCAGTTCCAGTTCCGTCCCCGGGCGCGCCGGGCGCAGGAACTTCACCTGGTCCAGGGACTGGAAGGCCCCCAGGGGGCCGAAGGCCTCCTGGCCCAGGCGCACCGCCCAATCCACCTGGACCACCCCCGGCAACAGGGGATCGCCGGGGAAATGCCCCTGGAACGCCGGGTGCTCCGGGCCCGGGGCCAGGGTGAACGCCGCCTCCCCCGCGCCTTCCGCGGTCCGGCGGCCCACCTGGGGCAAGGGCATCATGGCCGCGGCCCCCGGGGCGCCCCGTGCTGGAACAGCCCGGCCAGGGCCTGGACGGTCAGCTTGCCCCGCTCGTCGAACGGCAGTTCCCGGGGGAAGCGCCACCGCTTGGGCAGGGCCAGGCCGTCGAACCGCTGGGCCAGGTGGGCGCGCAGGGCGCGGGCCAGCACGCCCCGTTCGGCGGGCGCGCCGGGGCCCAGCACCACCACCGCCCCGAGCACCGGCCGGGGCCCGGCCAGGGGCACCACCGCCGCCCGGGCGACCCAGGGCAGCGCTTCCAGGGCCTGCTCCAGTTCCGGCAGGGAAATGCGCTTTTCATCCAGCTTGATGGTGCGGTCCAGGCGCCCCAGCAGGCGGAACCGCCCGCCCCCGGCCGGCTCGGCCCCGTCCTCCAGGCGCAGGGGCCGTGGACCGGCCCGGAACGAAGCCACCACCAGGGCCCCCTCCCGGAACGACAAGGTCACGTCGTCCAGGGGCGTCCACAGCCGGGATTCCGGTTCCGGCCCCTGGTTGCGCCAGGCGATGCCCCCGGTCTCGGTGCTGCCGTAGATCTCCACCACGCCGCCCGGGACCCAGCGTCGCCAGGCCAGGGCGTCCTCCGGGTCCAGGGGGCCCCCGCTGGAAAACACCACGCCCGGCGGGCATGGGACCTGGTCCAGGTCCACCAGGGCCGGCAGCCGGGACAGGTGGGCCGGACTGGCCACCAGGACCACCGGGCGGGTCTGGTCCAGGGCCCGCAGGAACCCGTCTGGATCCCCGGCGGGTTCGCACAGGAACGGACGCCCGGCGGCCAGGGGCCAGAGGATCCGGAACAGGCAGCCGTAGATGTGGTGGTGGGGCACCGTGCCCACGACCGGCCCATCCGGGATCCCGCGGGCGAACTGGCGCTCGAGCATGGCCACCTCCGCCTCCAGCTGGGCCAGGGAACGGGCGAAGCCTTTGGGGGTACCGGTGCTGCCCCCGGTCCAGAATTCCACCCGTCCCCCCGGCACCGGGTCCGGCCCTTGGCCGGCGGTCAAGGTGCCCAGTTCCCCCAGCACCCCGTCGGCGTGGTGCTCCAGGTCCCGCAGGGTCTGGGGCAGGTAGTTGGGAGGCAGGAGCACGGTGCGCCCGGCCAGGAGCAGTCCCGTCAGGCCGGCGGCGAAGTCCCAGGCCTGCTGGCAGGCCAGCAGCCAACGACGGCCACCGGACCGGCGCGCCCGGTCCGCGGCCCAGGCGGCGGCGGCGGCGAACTGATTCCAGGTGCGGGGCGTGCGCCCCGTGCCCCTGGGGGTCAGGTGCCATGCGACCGGATGATCGGGGGAGCGGGCACCCAGGAACAGCTGGGTGAGCGTCAGGACGCCCATTCCCCGGTCAGGCCCCGGCTTCCAGCCGGCGGCCGTTCTCGGCCACATAGGCCACCAGGCTGTTGACCGTGCGGAAATGGTCCCGGGCTCCCGGATCCTGCTCGGAGGTCTGCACCTGGTAACGCTTGCGCAGCGCGATGCCCAGCTCCAGGGCATCGATGGAATCCAGGCCCAGCCCGCCGGCGAAAAGGGGCTCATCGTCACCGATGGAGTCGGGAGCCAGGTCCTCCAGCCCAAGGGTTTCTATGATGAATTGCTTCAATTCGAGCGGCGTAATGACCATTCTCATTCCGTCCTGTTGCTTGGAAGACCTTGAGGCCATCCTCGCCGGGACCGGGAAGGCAGACCGTCGCCCGCGGGTATCCGGCAAGGATTTGGCGTGGTTCTAATGATATAGAAATCCGGCCCGGGCCATCAGGTTAATTGCCACTCCCAGGTGCCGTCGGGGCCGGCCCAGGGCGGGGCGGCCCCGCACCGCAGGGCCTTGAGGGCGTGCAGAGCCTGGGGCGGATCCGGATCCGCCCCGCCGGAACCGGGCTCCCGGACCAGCACCAGGGTCCGGACGGCGGGTTCCCCCACCAGCAGGGCCAGGGCGTGGGGCAGCCCGCGGGGGGCCGAACGGACCCAAGGTTCCGGCAGCGGATCGTCGGCGTGCACGAACAGCACCGGCGCGGCCGGCCCGGCCCGGTACAGGGCCAGGGCGTCCAGCAGCCCCCAGGCGAAGGTCTCGGGCCCGCCCGCCACCGCCGTCACCGCCGCCCGGCTTCCCCCCAGGATGGACCACAGCCCCGGCACCGCGTTGTGCACCGACAGGCTGAACAGGGTGGGGGAGACCTCCGCGCCGGCGGCCAGGTCCCGCAGCACCGCCAGGGTCCGCTCCGCCTCGCCATGGCGGGACGCGAACACCACCCGTGTCCCGGCGGGCGGCTGGGCCCGGTGGGCGCAGTGGAAGAAGGCCCGGGCCAGGGGGCTCAGGCGCCGCCGTTGCATCCTCTCCACGAAGGCCACGTCGGGCTCGCCCCAGGCCAGGTCCAGGAACCCGTCCGAACCCGGGGCCAGGTCCGGATCGCCCGGATCCTCGCCAAGCCAGGCGGCGGCGCGCAGGAGCGGGATACGGACGGGCGGCAGGATCATGGCGGGAGTCAGGGCACCGCCCAGGTATACCACAAGGTCAGCTGATTCCCTTGCCGCGCAGGTCCTGGGCGAAGCGGTAATCCTCCCCTTGGATGTGCGTCACCAGCCAGTCTTCGAGGAAATTCATCACTGCCAGAGTCAGCGTGCCTTTGCCCGCCTGGAATTTCTCCACCAGGTCCGCCACTTCCTTCACCAGGTCGGCATGGATCTGCTTGTGCCTCGCCGCTCCGCCGTACTGGTGCCTGGCCATGAGGTCCTCCTCCATCCGGAAATGGGTGACGGTGTAGTCCTTCAGGAACACCAGGATCCCCTCCACCTCGCCCTTGCCCTTGCCCTGCTTCATGGCTTCGTGCAGGCGGTTGACGATCTCCACGAGCGATCGGTGCTGTTCATCGATCTTGGCGTGCCCGGTCTCAAGACGCTTGTCCCAGGCGATCAGTCCCATGCAGTACCTCCAGACTTCCGTGGTGATCGGCCAAAAGCGAGCCATTGGTCGATTGGCTTACCAAAGTTAATGGAGGCTTTGTGAAGATGTCAATGAACTGTTATGACGAACCTAACGGACGGGCAGCCATCGGTCCAGCCAGGCCCGGGCGCCGTCTGCCAGGACATCCCGGTGCATGCGCCCGGGATCGCCGAAGACGGCCAGGCCGAGGGTCCCGTCCACCCGGTGGGTGGCCAGGAGGCCCAGGGCGTCCTTGGGTTCCCAAAGGCCTTCCCCCGCCACGATCCGGCCCCCTTCCCGATGCTCGCCCAGGAGCCGCGCGAAGTACTGGAAACTGATCTCGTCCTCCCGGGCCATGTGGGACGTGCTGATCACCGCCTGCACCCCCCGCCACTCCCCGGGCGCCATGCCCTTGCGGAACCGGGCCACCGCCCGGTCCAGGGCGCCCAGTTCCAGGGCCGCCGCCTGGTCGAGGTTGGCCCTGAGCGCCGGTTCCAGGGCCCGGATGGAGGCCGCCAGCTGGTCCGGGGGCGGCCTCCCGGGACCCAGCCCCTGGTCCAGGAGCTCCAGGCAGGCGTCCAGGATGCGTTCCTGCCGGGCCTGGTCCGCGGGCGGGCACCAGTCCTTCAGCCCTTTCCGGGCCCCTTGCACCAGGGCGCGCAGCCCCCGCAGCCGCTCCGGGTCCCCCGGCCCGCCGGGGGCCTTCAGCACCAGGAACAGGGCCAAAGGCGCGTGGGCCACCTCCTTCAGGCGGTGGAACAGGGCCGGGCGGATGACCGCCTCGTCCACCTGGACGTCGTGGCGGAACAGCAGCACCCAGTCTCCGCTCACCAGCAGCACCGCCCCGCTCCTGGCCAGGGCGTCGGCCTTGGCCTGGGCGTAGACCTGGCGGAAGGCCGAGTCGAGTTGCTCCAGGGCGTCCTGGGAGGCGCTGGCGCACGCGGCCGCCGCCAGGACAAGCGCGGTCTTGGCGAACCTTGGAAAAACCATGCAGCCACCCTCCGGCGAAAGCCTCCACTATACACGCCGGATGCCTTCCAGGAGCGGGGGTCCTGGGGCATACTGGCCCGAAGGTCAGACAGGCCCCCCGCCGCTTTAGCTCAGCTGGTAGAGCACCCGCCTTGTAAGCGGAAGGTCGCCGGTTCGAATCCGGCAAGCGGCTCCAGCTTCCGCCACACCACTTTGCTTCCAGAGCCTAGTGAATCCTGGCTTCTGTGAACTCCATGTCGATCGCAAAGATCAAGGAGATACCCGCAGGTGAACCTTCATTGTAGTGCTTTCCGACCGGTGGTGTCACCAAAACGCCACAACTCTTCCGGGCCAAAATCCCTTGTGGTGAAAGGGATCTGCCTGGAGTGTGGCGATGAAGGCGAATGCCACCAGGTGGTCATCTGAGTGGCAGTACGATTGAAGCCCCTGTCTCTCGGCTACCAGCCCTGAGCATATGTCTGTCCAAGTACCGCCCCATCGGGGAGGTCAGTGTAGTCAGCCTGCCGCTCCATGCTGCTTGCTTGGTACGAGGGTTCTAGGAGCCCCCAGGAGGCGTCCAGCTGTGCCGTAGCACCCACTGGGTGCAGAGGATCGATTCTGGAGGGTTCTATCTTTTCATCAACGGCAAGGCTTCCCTCAGCATGACCGGCCTGACCCAACCTCTGGTCGCTCCCGAGAATAAAGCTATCAAGCAGTTGGATGGCCTGGTCATCGGGCTGAGGTGGTCATCGCCGGAAACAAAAGATCCTTGAAAAGATCAGAATCAGCATTATCCTTCATCCATGATCGAGGAATCCCGACAGAGCTACATCCCCCCTAATTCCTTAACTTGGGGGAATATATGGCCAGTCGGAACCTTATCGACGACACCTGGCAAAGGATGTGGGTCAATGTGCCAGATGCTGCAAAAATGTTAGGCACCAGTCAGCCCCATGTCCGTTTCCTGATTGCCACAAAACAGCTGAAGGCTTACCACGTCGGTCAGCAGGGGAGGGTGATCAGAATCCTCGTTGAAGAACTCCGCGCCTACCGTGAGCGGGCGATGAGGTAGTTCCAAACTTCGCTGGTTGAAGATCGGGCGTTACTGGGAGAAGCCCACGGAATGGATGCCTGCGCAGTAGCGTCGGGTATTGGGTAGGAATCCGGAAGGTGCGCAGTCACTGGATCGCCCCTGGAAGCCTCCCACCACCCTACGGGGGCGAAATCATGGCGGAAGGCCGTGCGGGTGACCTTTGCAAAGCCTCGCCTCCATTTCTTCCCCGGGCTTCCCCATGACGAGTAAGTTCTCCTCTCTGGATCCGAGTGAGAACACTCGGGCGAATGAGAAGGACGAACTATGACGGGTGTCACTGTTTTTGGGGTTGCCAGCACGAAATAAGACCAACTGATGTGGAATAGATCGAGATACATTGAATTAAATTGAATTAGAGCATAAAAATAGCTTACTAAATAATAATTATTGGTTGACTGTTGGCACCAAGGATTTAGAATTGGTCTATCAGCAACCAAACCCAACTAAAGGAGCAACAATGGCCTGTCACACTCTGTCCACCCGCAAGGAAGTAGCGGACTTCCTCGGCATCCATCCCCGTACGCTGCGAAAGTGGGCAGCCCGTGGAGAGGGACCCACCCCCGTTCTGATCGGTGGCCGGGTGATGTACAGGTGTCATGAACTGGTCCCTGCAGACCAGAGGAAGGAGCGTTGTAAGCTGTGCAATTGCCAGACAGGGTCCAGGAGTGTCCTTGCCCTTCTGATGGAAAGGATCCCCCTTCTCTGTAAGATTCTCCATCGCCGCCGGGTAGCTTAGCCTTAAGGTCCAGATAGGCTGCATTAGTTTACGTTCCAGGAAGACTTGCCGCGGTATAGAAGGTGGGTGGTCATTGGCTGCCCACCTTCCCGCGGTGATTGGAAATAACGATTCGATTAACCCATTGGAATTAATGGGTTGAGCCATAGGCAGATGGGTAGAGAAGGGTCTCTTCATTAAGGGAGATAGAGGAGGAGACCCTTTAATTAAAGAGGTGGGTAGAGAAGGGTCTCTTCATTAGCGAAGCGTGTACCCCCTTTATCTCATCCAATGACTTTCATTCCTCCTGACTTCAGCTGGAAATATCGCTCAGGGGTAGTTCACCTTACGGACAGATTATGCTAATTAATAATATTGATCAACTTACCATGGAACACCTGGAAGGGCTATCTGGCCATGGGGTGATCTGGGTGCAGCTGTCCCATGGCAGCAAGCATTCCTTACGGGGCTGGGATCACTACGAGAACCTTCACCATCACCACGAGGGGTCATCGGTAGACATGGCCGTGGAGATCCTCCGCAGTGGCTACGGACTTGGATACCTGGTGAGGGGAGACCTCTGGGTGCTGGACCTGGATACCCAGCCAGGCACCGCTAACCTGCCCATGCTTGATCGATTTGAAGATGTTTGCTCGGCGCGATACCTGGCTCCGCCGCGCATCCAGACCCCGTCGATGGGTATGCACGCGATATTCATGAAGCCACCGGCATTGGCCAGGATGCCGCTGAAGAACCATGTCTGCCATCCACTGGAGGATGAAGAAAAGCAGGAATGGGATTTTAAATTCGGTCCCAGAACCTTGATGGTCGCCCCTGGCACTACCAATAACCGGGGTACTTACAGACCCATCACTCCCTGGATGGATCCACCCGTTCTTGATCCCCGGGTCCTTGCTCCCCAGATCGATCTATTCAAGGACCAACGTCCCTTCCTTATCGATAACCGCACGCTCCGGTCCCGAATAATCTCTGGCTACCATTACCTGACCCGATATGCGCCAATCTCCAGGGAAGGATATGGTGGCCACCATGCCCTCCATGAGGTGGCGGTCATGTTGGTTGTCTACCGCGATCTTGATCCCGAACTGGCCTTGTTCATGCTGACCCATGCTGCACCCGGAGAAACATCCTGGAATGGCAGATGCATCGGGGTGGATGGCAACCCTTACCCATGGTCCCACCATGAATTACGGCGGGCTCTGTCCGATGCCTTGGATGATGTGCCATCACTTGGCATCAAGGATTACGAATCCAAGACTGCGGAACAGGAATTGCGCTGGCTCATGGCATCGTTTGTCAACATTCTCCGCTTCATCCCTCCGCATGCGGGCAACCCAGCCATGACTGCCACTGAACTCTTCCATGCCTTCAACAAGATGTTCGGGCTCAGCCTCCCCTTAGGCTGGAGAGCGATCCTTGGCAGGGAATTGACCCTAGCCATGGATCAGGGCGAATTCAGTCTTCGGAAGGCTGGCAGGAAGGGCATCAACCACTACATTGGCGTGAACCCGGATCTCCTGGACGCAGCGCAAGCACGGTATGAAGAACAACAGCAGATGGTGGCAATTGCGGATATGTCGGCTTAATTATGGCGATTTTTTTAATTCCACATTGGCCCATGGCTTGACGTGGCATTTTCAATTTCAGTTCTTGGGCACATCCAATTTTGCCTGCATCTCGATAGATATCCATGCCAGGACATATAAATAATAATACCGATGATGTCCAGCATAGATTCCACATGTAACCCATAACGGAATGGATTTCTTTAATGGTGATATGTCCGGAATCTTGAAAATCCTCCTGATTCCATATCGATTCCATAATTTAGATAATCTCCATCTATGCATCAATATAAGAGTCACATGTCCCAATAGCTCATAAGGCCATGTCGATTAAATAATCAATGCATCGACCAATATGATCCAGCCCACATATTTCAATGTCAGATCAGGAACAGACCCGGTTTCACTGTTGCTGCCAGCTTGCACTGGAACCCGTGCGGGGTGCCCAAGCGGAACGCTCCCGAGATCGGCCGCCCATAATTTAGACGATGGTCCATGTCAGGCAATGTCCGCCATGATGGCGGAAACTATGGTCAATCCCCATCCGCATGATGCCCCGCCTGGCACCACCATCTAGGATGTCGAAGAGGTGGACTGAGCCAGCTTCACTGGCTTCCTGAGCACTGGCGACCGTTCGTTCTCCAACTCCTGCGTCCACTCCTTGGGCGGATCTCCCAGGTAAGCCAGTTTGATCCAGTTCTCCCTGGCAGGTGGAATCCCCAGCCGCTGCATGGTTAGCTCCAGATGCCCAGGTCGGCGGGTGGATGCCGCCCGCGATGTTATTGATTTTTTGATGGGCTTGGTCAGCCTCGACCTCAGGGGCAGTGAACACGCCGATATTTAGGGCCTGAAGCTGGAAACGCTTGCAGTGATTGGGAGATAGGTTTACATTAAAAATTATTCCATCGCATCAAAGGAATGAATGCTAAGCCTGGAGGCTCGTTATGCGTGCCCTTGCTAAAGTGTGGCCGATGGTAGTTGTAGGCGTCCTGGCCTTGTCCATGGCTTGCGGTGGTGGAGGGGGTGGTGGCACGACAACCCCAGCTCCACCCACCATCAGCAGTTTTATAGCAAGCCCAACAACGATCACGGCAGGGGAAACCGCCGATCTCACTGGCACCTTCAGTAATGGAACTGGGGTCGTCACGCCGGGGAGTTTTGAGTGTTCATGTGGAATTCCGATGGCTGTCACCCCCACAGTCACCACCACCTATACCCTCACTGTCACGAATTCTGCTGGGACCGTGGTCACTCAAACTGCCATGGTCACCGTGACGCCATTAACAAATTTGCCTACCATCACAACTCAGCCGGCCAGTCTTACGATCCAGGCGGGAACTGATGCTGGTTTCACTGTTGCTGCTAGCGGAAATCCCTCACCCACCATTTCCTGGGAACGCAGCAACGATGGAGGCACCACCTGGACGCCCATCACTGGTGGCACCAGCACCACCTGTTCGTTCATCGCTGCCAAGACAGACAACCAGGCCCAGTTCCGGGCCCTGGCGACCAACTCCCTAGGCACAGCCACCAGCAATCCAGCGACGCTGACAGTGCAGTGGCTGTCCATCACCAGTCAACCTGCGGGGCAAGCCGTTACCCAACCCAACCCGGCCACTTTCACGATAGCCGTGGATGCGAATCCTGCCCCCACCTACCAGTGGCAGTACTCAGCAGGAACCCTGACGTGGACTAATTGTTCCGGTGGCACTGGAACCAGTTACACAACTGCTGCGACTTCGGCCAGCGACAGTGGCACCCAGTTCCAATGTATAGTTTCGAACCCCGCAGCCACCATCACGAGCGACACTGCGATCCTGACTGTTAACGAACCTCTGGTGGGACCTGCCTTTACCACCCAGCCTGTGAATCTGACGGTCAACTCTGGTAGCAGCGCCAGTTTCACGGTTGCTGCCAGTGGGAACCCCTCACCCACCTTCACCTGGGCGAGGAGTAATGATTCGGGTAACACCTGGACTCCGATCAGTAGTGCCACCAGTTCTACTTATTCCTTCACACCCCAGTTCGTCGACAACGGCGCAGAGTTTCAAGCCACAGCCAGTAACAGCCAAGGCTCCATCACGAGTAATCCGGCAACCTTGACCGTGGTTCCAACGGTATATGCAGCGGGCTATAGCATGAACTCATCAGGTTACGAGGTGCCTGGCTACTGGCTGAACGGTAATTGGGTTGGCCTTACGCCTGCCGAAGGTTCTATTAACGGGATTGTTACTGCAATCATCGTATCCGGGAGCGACGTCTATGCAGCAGGCTACAGCGAAAATGGTTCGAGTGAAGCTTTTACTGGTTACTGGCTTAACAGTAATTGGGTCGGTCTCACGCCGCCCTTGGGATCAAACAACTCATGGGTCACCTCCACCTTCTTGTCCGGGAGCGATGTCTACGTTGCAGGGTGGTGCCTAAACGCCTTGAATACTCCAGCCACCGGTTACTGGTTGGATGGTAACTGGGTCAGTCTCATTCCACCCTCGGGGTCAAGTAACTCTCAAGTCAGTTCCATTGTTGTTTCTGGGGGTGATGTCTACGTTGGCGGCGGACCCAATCGGGGTTGGAATAATACATGGATTCCTGGATATTGGCTCAACGGAGTTTGGATCGGCTTAACACCCCCCAATAGTGGCACAGTTGGAGGCGTTGCCGCCCTCGCCATATCTGGAAGCGACGTTTACGCGGCCGGATTTGTCCTGAACAGTTACGGTACCGCGGCTCCAGGCTATTGGTTAAATGGTACTTGGGTCGCTCTACCTCCACTCTATGCACCCTATGAGTCGAATATCATGGGTCTTGTTGTGTCCGGTGGCAATGTATATGCAGGGGGCTATAGTGAAAACAGCGCTGGGTATGGAGTTGCCGGGTACTGGTTTAACGGAAATTGGGTTGGTCTTCCATCGCTTGATTCATTACACAACTCATTTGTCCAATCCATGGCTGTGTTGGGGGACGACGTTTATGCGGCAGGATACAGCGTCAACAGTTCTGGGGTAGAAGTCCCTGGGTATTGGCTTAACGGGACCTGGACCGCCCTCACGCCGCTTGATTCATCATACAGCGCTCAAGTGAATTCAATCGTTGTTCAATAACCCTCGTTCAAAAATAGTTCCTCGCCCCTTTTCTTTTCTCCGCTGACAACCTTATGGCTGCCTTCAGTTCGGCCTCCGTTCCGTCGATCAGAGCTCATGGGTGCGGCAGATCCGGGTCTTCCTGCAACTGCTTCCAGCCCCCTACCAGACTCCCTGAAGAAAATGGTTCGGAATGCCTTCCTTCGAGCTATCTCGTTGGCACGATCCACGTCGTTGTATAACTCAGCTGCGTAGTATGAACTCCCAGGACGGTCCCCCTGCACGATGCCTACGGAGAGCAGTTCCATGAGATCTTCCTGGTCAATCCAGAATCTCCTGGCTGCGCTCTGTGCGGTCAGGCCATTCTGATCCGCTTCTTCGATGTCCCACTCGTTTATCCCTGGCTCGTCCTGCAATGCCTGTAGCTGCTTCGCTGCGCGTGCTGCGTGGCGCGGGTTCTTCCTCAACCAGGCCTTCCAGGCCAACTCCTGGACATCCTCTGGGTAGCCTTCGGGCGCTTTCTGCGGATAGTAGTACACCTCAGCCATGACGGACCCGACCCGCCAGTTGCCTTTGGCGAGGGGGATTAGTTGCTCGGTTCCAGGGTGCTTCGGCATTACGAAGTTGAGACAGTCCCGGCGGTGTTCCGGTTCCTTGGCCTCAGGCAACGGCCCGGTCGTCGCCATCCGCGGCGGGGACTATGCGCTGACCTGCACCGGCACCCTGGGTTCCGTCACCGCTATCAAACTGTTCATGAGCTCACCCGTGCCGGACGGTTCCATGGTGCCTGCGTCCAACCTTGTGGGAACGGCCATCAGCTTTACGACCATCCCGAACAGCATCGAGCCCGTCCACTGCCCCGCCGGCAACGTCCAGATTCAGTTGGCCGGATCCGGCGGCAGCATCAACGCCTGGTTGGTAGGGTTGGGCTAGGTGGCCAACAATCATTGATTCCGCGCAACCGCAACCAGCCGGAACCCCAGATTGTTTTGGCGAAGGTTCGGTTCAATGTCATCGCGAGCGACCGCCCGAATGGTCAAGTCACTGTTGATCCAAGAACCGCCCCGCATCACCCGAAAGCTGCCCGAGTTGGGGCCTTGGGGATCAAGGGATGGGCTGGTATTGAGTTTTTCACACCTGTCTTGGCACCATTGCCACACATTTCCTAGCATGTCGAAAAGCCCAAAGGCGTTGGGTTGTTTCTGACCCACGGGGTGGGTGTGACCCAAACTGTTCTTCCAATGCCAAGCAATGGCATCCAAGGAGCCATAGGTCTCACCTGTGGTACCGGCCCGACAGGCATACTCCCATTCAGCTTCTGTAGGGAGGCGGAAGGTTACCGCTCCGCCTTTGGCATTCAGCCATTTGACAAAGGCCTGGGCATCGTCCCAACTAACACAGACCACGGGGCAAGTATCCTTCTGGGCCAGGGAGAGGTCGCTTCGGCTGCGATCATCCCTATATAGCCAGTTTTGTTCCTTGTCATCCCAGAACTCATGTTCGAAGCCGGGGTTACGCCAGTTGACCTTGTCCTTGAATGCCCACTCGTTGTCTTGGCCCGGAAATGCCTTTGTTTGTTTGCCCACATACACTATTGTTTGTTGGCCCACATACGCCTTTCCTTGCTTCAACTCCATCAGGTAGCCAGTGGCATGAACGAAGGCCCGGAACTGGGCCACGGTGACGGGATATTTCTGCATCAGGAAGGGTCGGGTGATAGTCACGGAATGAACAGGACGAAGAACAGTTTTCTCGAGCCAGCCGATGCCTTTGGCGTCCGTCCCCATCTGGAAGCTCCCGGGGGGGATCTGCACCATCTCGAAGGTGCAGGGGCCAATCTTCACTTTGGTTTCCCATAGACCGGATGGCGCCTGAGTTGCACCTTTGACGATCGGTGAATCCTTCGCCTGGCTCTGGGCAGGCAGCGCCTGGGCGGCCAAGGATCCAAGGGAAAGAAGGCTCAGACAAAAGCCGACCAGCAACCGCCCCTTCATGGAACACCTCCTTATTCCGGGAAGTGGATGGCAACCTAATCATCTTTCGGCGAGGACCATTTCAGCACTTATGCACGCTGTGTAATCTGCCCCTGGGTGGAGGGCATCTGGAGACGACGAGACGCCATTCCTCGGCTACTGGATGATCTTGCCTCGGATCATGGCGATCGCCATTCCATTCTCGTTGCAGGCCGCGATCTTCCCCTTCCATTCCGCGGCCTTGGCGAGGTCGCCTTTCTGGGTCCAGGCCTGGGCCTGTTTGAGCCACAGGTAAGGCCAATCCTGATTGCCCTTGGCGAAGTGGGTTAGTGACTCGTCAGGCTGCATCCGCTCAAGGGCCAGGAGGCCTTGGCCGGCTTCCAACTCCCGCGCCAAGGACTGGTCCCGGGCCACTTCAGGTGTGCCCGCCACCTCAGCCAGCAGCGCGCCGGCGGCGTCGAAGGCATGGACGCTAGTGAGGACATTCGCCCGCATGATCTTGAGGTAGGCGCGCCACCACGCCTTCTGCTGGTCGCTCAGAGTGGAGTCCGTCAGGTCCTTCTGGGCGCTTTCCAGAGTCCGGGTGGCACCCGCCAGGTCTCCGCTCGCCACCTGAATGAATGAGGTATCCCTGGCTGCTTGGAATTCTCTCCGGGATTGCTTCAGTTCATGGGCCAGGACTCGGTATCTACCCAGATTGGCGAGGGCATCAGCTAGCCGGCCCTCGTGGAGGTAGCTCACGGCGATCCAGAATTGCCCCTCGAGGCGGACGGCCGGGTTCGTGGCATGGTCTGACATCTGCTGGTAAGCGACGCGCGCCTTGGCGCAGTCGCTCTTGAACACATAGCTGTCGCCGATCCCTCTGTAGCCGTCGGAGTACATGGGATCCGCATCCAGCGCCTGCTGGTACTGAGTGATGGCATCGTCGTAGCGGCCCCTGTCCAGAAGGAAGTCCCCGTAGTCGTCATAGGGGTTGGGTTTGCCGGGCCGGGCCTTGATGTAGTTCTGGAAGACCTGGTCGGCCTCCTCGTACTTGCCCATGTGCATGCAGATGTAGCCGAGGTCGCCCCAGGCTGCCGCGAAGGCGGGATCCAGGGCCAGAGCCTGGCGATAATACGCGTAGGCCCCGGGGTAGTCATGCTTCCGGTCCTTGGCGATCATGGCCGCCGACCATAGGACGTGCTTGTCGCCGGGGAACAACTTGACCAGTTCGTCGAAGCAACGGACTTGCTCAATGTTGTTGCCGTCCATATATGCCTTGTGGGAGGCCAAGTAGAGCTTCTCCCCGGGGCTCACCTTGTCCATCTGCGCCAGGGCCTTGTCCAAGTACTCCCGCCTGGCATTTTCGTCGCCACTCATGGCGGCCAGCAGGCGGTGGGCCATGGCGAAGGACGGATCCTTGGTGACCGCCTGGCCGAGGACCGCGCGCGCAGGGACCCATTCATAATTTTCGTACAGATCCCGGCCCTGGTAGAAAAGGACCAGGGCTTCCTTGGAGGAGGTGGTGATGGGCATCTCCTTCTGCCCCTGCGCCTGAAGGGCGGGGGCAGGGCAGAGGACGCAGACGGTGGCGAGGGAGAACAGAAGCCTGACGTTGGGCGCGGACATGGTGATACCTCCTCTTGGAAAGGGATCCTGGAAGGCTATCTTTCGGAGAGATCCAGCTCAGCTTTTATGGATGCTGTGTAAGCAGGTAAAGCGTTCCAACATACGTTCCGTAGGTCACTACGGCAATAGATGACCTAAAGATCATCAAAAAATTGGGTAACCTTGGAATTTCCATCTATTTTTAAGGTCCCACCAATGTGGCGCAGATCGCCGCATGTACCGGCTCGGCGCGGTGGTGCAGAACTATTTTGAAAAGTTCTTCATCATTGGGATTAGCATGTGCCCCTCCCACTCAAGGAGGTGAGCATGCACGCCTCTGAGAAGTTGCTCGTGCTCCAGACTGCCTTGATGATCGGTGGCATCGAGGATGTGCACGAGAGCGTCCTGATCGTATCGGATATTATTTCAACCCCCTCGCTTTGGCCCCGTGAACTGAGAGAACCCGTGGCATCGCAGGAATTCCGAGCTTGAAGGTTTCCATGCCACACAATGAACTCCAGACAGTACTGAAGTCTGGAATACCACCGCCTACTCCCGCCAATCCTCAATCTCGATCAGCGCCTGGCTGATGATGCAACTGGGTAGGTGGCCGTGCACATCCACGTCTTGCAGGCAGGCACAACATGAGCCGGGTGGGTGGTAGTTTTCATAGGCCAGGCGCCGCAGAACGTCCTCCAGGCGACCCACCAGCTGCTCTGTCTGCTCCTGGGTAGGCATAACTCCTCTAGCAGATGGGTGGATTCTACGCCGGTCATCTCACTGTGGATCGTCATGCCTCCTGGCTCGGCGTTCTGGAGCGCCGCCCCGGGCCCCCGCTGCGGACCGTCATGCGGGGGTTCTGCTTGGTGGCTAGTCTTGGCGCCCCCATAGCTTGCCAGCAATGCCCTAGGAAGCCCTGTAAGCGTTTCGGACAGCCCACAGCCCATCCAGAATCATTCGACGCGTCCTGGAGGCTCCTATCTTTTGCCGTGCCCTGCCGGGATCTGCCAACAGCATATTGCCCTGGGTGATCATGCTCTGCTTGAGGGGTGGGAGGCCGGCATTGCCGTCTGAGATTGAACACCGAGACCATGCAGGATCCAGCATCCAGGATTCCCGCAGGTGTTCTCCTGCAACCATCTCGTATCGATGGTGGGCCTGGCAGGTCCACTGCTTGAGTTAAAGCTGATCACAATCCCGGAGGAAGGGTGGCAGCACCGAGTTGACGTTCATCCAGAAATCCACTCGAGTATGGGATGGCGGACGAATGACCCCTCCTCTAATCCTCGCTAGACTTCCGTTCATGGGTAGCCCAGCCAATCCCTCACGCCTCCGTGCCGCATGGGTGGTGGCAGTTTTAGTGGATGGCCTACAGCTGATCACTTCGCCTGCAGAGTTGACTGGGCCCCTGGCATGGGTAATCGATGTTGGGGTGGACCTGGCCACTATGGGGGTGATGATGTTCCTGTTGGGATTCCACTGGGCCTTCCTCCCGTCCTTCGTAACCAAGGTTCTGCCCTTTGTTGAACTTGCACCCACCTGGACCTTGGCACTTTTCATCGTTACCCGGGACTATCGGAAGTCGACGCCCCCGCGAGATTCCCGTTGAGATCGGCCCTGCTCCTGTCTGAGGGTGATTCTTTTGGTGTTCATGGCAGGACTGCCTGTCCTGAGCGTGATGCGCTGAATCCCGATTTCCACCAAACCTGGACAGAAAGACAGACCACTGCTGAGTCAAGATCGATTCAGCACTCCGATGAAGGGGTGGTAGCACCAAGTTGACGTTCATCCTGAGATTCAGCCGAATACGGAATGGGGCATGCAATCAACCCCCACCCTCATCTCGGTGGTCCCCAGGGGGGCGGGCCCTACAGTTGCTGGACACGGGCAACTTCTCCTCGAGCCATGGCCAATGATCCAGACCTGGCTGAGTTGGCAGTCGCCCTTGTGTCCCCAAAGCCTGCCTGTCTGGTCGAACTGGGGGTGGACCAGATCTATCAATCAAACTTCTTCGGGGCTCCGGGGGGCAACCAAGCGCATGGATGGGACTGTCCTTCTATGCCAGCCCTAGCCTTTGGCTGAGGGTGTCCTGAGCCTTCCGTTTGGCCTCGAGGCTGGTTTCCACATAGATCATCGTGGTGGCAATGTTCTTATGCCCCAGCATTCCTTGGATCTCCGAGATAGGAGTCCCCGCATCTGCATGGAGGGAAGCGAAGGTTGCGCGGAGACGATGCTGGGTGATATTGCCGAGCCCGAGCTTCTTACAGACCCGCTGGAGGGCTTTCTTGCAGAACTGGGAGCGGTGAGGCTTGCCGTCCTCAGCAGGAAAAACCCACGGGCTAATGACTTTCGGCATGGCAAGGAGCGATGACCAGAGCCATTGCGGGACTGGCAGCACCCGCGCTTCCTTGCCTTTCGCCTTGCCCACGGTGTAGGTCTGATTCTCCAGGTCGAACCATTCCCACCTCATACCAAGCACTTCGGTCTCCCGCATCCCAAGTCCGACCATGACCCGAAGGATGAGGCTGACGTGAGGGTTGTGCGCTTCCTTGTCCACTGCAGCAAGGAAACTGGATACCTGGTTGCCACCAATCACAGGACGGGGCTTCTTCTGGATCTTCAAGAATTCCACATGGAAGGGGAGTTCCTTGATGGCTCCAAGCTTGATGGCATAGCGGCCGAGCAACTTGACGATCTTCAGGGCATCATTGGCCGTAACCCGGGACCGTCCAGCCCCCAGCATGTTTGACCGGATCCGGGATACATCACTGGTCACGACCCGGTTGACAGCTTTGGATCCGATGACTGGGAGGATCCATAGCCTCGCAACCATCTCAACATCCTTCCAATGCTTGAGGGTATGAACCGACTTGTGGGCCTCAAGCCACTGCACGACCAACTCGGCGTAGGTCGGCACCTTCCGGACCCCATATTGATCCAGGAGAATCTCCTTCCTCCGCTCCTCCAGGACCCGAATGGCTGTTGCGAGGTCCTTCGCCTTGGTAGAGCCATGTATCCGCTGTCGATTAATCCGTAATTCATAATGCCAGACATCCCCTACCTTCCTGAGCCCTGGATGTTGCGTTGCCATGGAACCCCCCTCGGATGGCGGGTCCCTTGAACTTTACAAAGGATAGAGTGTCACAGGATTGCCTCAACAGGGTAGGAGTGAAAGCCTAAGAGTGAGCCGCGCCGCTTTAGCTCAGCTGGTAGAGCGCCCGCCTTGTAAGCAGGGGGTCGGGGGTTCAAATCCCTCTTGCGGCTCAATCAGCAGGGAGCTACCGGCCCATCCTGTCCAGCCGGTGCAGTCCGGTCTGTGGTAGAACACTGGGTCATGGCCTCGAATACCGTCGCTTATTGCCGTTCAATTTCGGTGGCTTGAGTAGCCAGATCATCCGTGGGGAGCTGTGGGCCGTGGGTGCCGAACGTCTGGCCATCCTCAATCCGGTATCGCACCGGGATCCCCTCTACGTATGCGGGGAAGCCGGGGCGGACCCCACTGCCCCTGTCCCCAAGATCCACGAGGATCTCCCGGCTGGCGACCCGGATGGTGATGCCGCGCTTAGTGGCGATCTCCACGATCCAGTGGACTCCCATGGCCTCCAGGGCGGCCAGTAATAGGCCTGAGGGCGGCTCTCTCTCTACCAGGAGAGGCCGACCATCCAACCGTTGGAGCTTGCCGATCTCGAACCGGTGGAAATGGCCGCCACCCACGTCCCATGGGGGGACACCAGGGAAGCGGTAGAAGACCAGCCCTTTGTGTAGGTGGGTCAAGAGGATCCGTGTTCCAAAGCGCAGCCGCCAATCCCCATCCGCCCATCCGCCGCCGTACGCGTATGCCAGCAGGCCGGAAGGCTCAGTCACCTCCACGGTGTAATTGAGCAGCTTCCCGGGCAGAGGTCGCGGCCAGGGCCGTCCCAGACGGCGCTGAAGGCGAGCCGTCCACTGCCGCCAGGGTTTGAGGTTCCTGCCCATCACCGGGCCTCGATGCTGGTCGGCTGGGCAGAGTGAAGACGGTCCCAGATAGCCCGGTGCAGGGGACATCGGCTGGTAAGGGTTAACATTCCCACCTCCGCCACCTCGGCGTTGTCCGCGGGAGGGCACAGACAACCTTGCTGGATGGCCTCCGGCGAGCCAGGAGGGGGAGGGGATGTCAGGTCGCTGGGCATGATGACATCACGGGGTGTTTCTGTCCGATGGGCACGCCCGCTGTGTGTGGCGGGGGCCCTTTCAGGGGGGGCGAGGCGCCAACATGGACCGCCACGAAGAACTGCTCCAGGCTGCGACCGATGTCCTTGAGACGCAGGCGGAGGCACAGGTCTGGCCCAAGTCGCCGTGCGGAGCCCTTGATGGCCGGACCCCCGAAGAGGCCGACCTTTAGGATGTGATCGCGGTCCTGGTATGGATTGAGTATGGGGTCTACTCCTGAACAGACTGTTTGAACTTGGCTTCCAGGTTTTAGATCCGACCTTCCAGGGCGTCCTCCTCGGTGGTGTGGGCCTCGGCCTTGCCAGTGAGGATCCCAAATTCCGTGGGGAGGGCGGTGATGTGAGTCTTGCCCTCGTGCTCGCGCTTTGCGTCGCCCTGGCACTTCGCCTATGAGAGTATGATTCTTCAAATGCCCCCCACAAAGCGAACCGCAATGGGCCCACCCTGCCACCAAGCAATTCCGGGGCCTAAAGAATGGGCCATCCCCGGACCATTCGGATCACCATCGCCTAAAAACACATTGGCTCGCCGAACAAAGGAATTCACTTGCACCATCCCGCAAAGCACTTAGGCAGGAGGATCCAGGATGTGGACAGACCACGAAACTGAAAAGGATTTTCTAAATTTCGACAGTGTCGCGAAGACAATTGCAGAAATTATCGAGCAGGCAAAGCCACACCCTATTTCAATCGGAGTATCAGGCGCATGGGGCGTAGGAAAATCTTCCATGATCAAGCTAATCAAACGGGAGTTACTCCTCAGATCCCAAGAGGGCAAATCCAAATTGGTTTTTGTTGACTTCAATGCATGGCTTTACCAAGGCTACGATGACGCCCGCGCAGCACTAATAGATGTTGTAGCTTCAGCCTTGGCAACAGAAGCCGGTAAGAACAAAACCGGACTTGATAAGGCAACGGACCTATTAAAACGAGTTGACTTATTCCGTGCAGCCAAATTGGCAATCACATCTGGAGCTTCAATTGCGATGGGCATCCCTCCTGCCGGGCTGATTGGCGAGATGCTTAGACTAGGGAAAGATCTTTGGGACGGACAGTTTGATTCGGATGACCTTAAAAATGCCGGAGCGCTTCCAGAGGAAGCCGAGAAACAAGCTAATTCTATAATTAAACCCAAAAAAATCCCTTCTCCGCCTAAGCAGATACAAGCATTAAGAGACAGCTTCGAGGCGACCCTCGAGGCAATGGATGTAACTCTTGTTGTCCTAATCGACGATCTCGACAGATGCCTTCCGGAAACTACAATTTCAACACTTGAAGCCATTAGATTATTACTATTCTTAAATCATACGGCATTTGTAATAGCTGCAGATGATCAAATGATTAAACACGCCGTTAAGAGACATTTCCAGGGAGTAGATGATGAACTTGTGACCAATTACTTCGATAAGCTCATCCAGGTCCCAATCAGAGTCCCACTTCTTGGGACTCAGGACGTCAGGGCTTACATGATGATGCTATTTATTGGAAACAGCAAACTCTCACCTGAAATCAAAGAAGACATTCGCAGCAAAGTATGTGCTCAACTCAGCAAAACCTGGAAGGGAAACAGAGTAGATACTCCATTCATTCGTTCTCTTGGCCATGAACTCCCAGTAGAGCTTGTAGCCAGCCTAGATACTGCTGATAGGCTTGCACCAATCATGACATCGTCCACAAAAATAGCCGGCAATCCACGCCTAATAAAGCGATTTTTAAATGCTCTGTCCATACGCATGGCTATGTCAAAAGCCCAAGGCCTTGGAGTGGATGAAGCCGCCTTAGCAAAGGTTTTACTATTTGAACGTTGTGGAGAGCCCAAGGCATACAACGAACTAGTGAAAGCAGTTTCCGAAAACGAAAACGGCAAGCCAGAATTTCTAACTGATTGGGAGGAAAATGCCTATTCCGGAAAACCCAACCAGCTAAAGGCACCATGGGATGGCCAATTCCCAGAGGAATGGTTGAGACTCCCGCCAAGGTTAGCGGACATGGATTTGAGGGGAATTCTCTATTTAAGCCGTGAACATGCTCCTCTGATCCTTGCCGAAGACCGCCTTTCATCAGAAACGGTTGAGGTATTGACGGCCCTACTTGAGCATCCTGATATGGCAGAAAGCCTAAAGGACAGGCTGATCAAAATCCCCAAATCAGAAATCGTAACAATTATGGATAAATGCCTAGAACGCGCAAGACAGGAACAAGAATGGGGTGCCCCTCCAATCCTGGAGGCTTGTTTAACTGTCACTTCAATTGATCCGACACAGGGTCCTCGTTTAGCTGGATTCCTTAAGGATAGGCCGGGGACCCAGATACGGGCTGGAATTGTACCTAAGATCTCAGACGAACCCTGGGCAAAGTCCGTTTTTACCGAATGGGAATCAGACGACAGTGTGGGCAGAGCGGTGAAGAACGCGATCAGACAAAGGAAATAGCATGGGAACTTCTCAATCCAGTTCTGGCTCGCCTTCTGGGGTTCCCATGGTTCCCCCATGGGTGCCTGACTTCCCACAACCCGATAGCCCTCAGCCAGATGGAGACCCAGGGGAAAACCCGTCCCCCCCTCAACCACCTGCAGCACCACCCATACCGCCGCAGACCGAGGATGGCGCCCAACCGTCATCATCGAACGCCGAGCAAAGCGAGAAGCCTGCCCCAGGGAGCCCCAAGGCCCCGCTTCGCAGATTCGCTGGGGCCAACACCTCACTCGGACACTTTGCCCACACCGGGGACCACACCAGCATGCGCCGTGGTGTTGGGCAGTACATCAAAAAGGGCTATGGAGGGAGCGCTACCGCAACTCGCCGTTTCGGATCAACGGCCCAGACAGCGAACTCTCTGTTCCAAGCCCTTTCCGGGACCAGTGCCACGAACCCGTTCACAGCGCCTGGCCGCCAACTAGATCCCGCATTACTTAATGGTCGTACAGCTGATGAGGTTATGGATGCCGTCGTGGAAGCAGTACGGCCCGTGGATGGAACACAGGACGCTGAAGCCAACCGAGCAGCCATCAGAGACGCCTTGTCCGATCTTCTAGACAAATACCCAAATGCTAATTTATTAGAGCTTAACAACGAACAGCGGCAGGTAGTAATCGAGAGATATGTGTCCGGCGATGTATTCCGACGATTAGACCTAGACCTCGGAAAGAAAATACGCGCAAAAGCACCAAGTGCAGCAGCAGCCATGGGAAGACTAAAAGAAATCAGAGAATATGTTCGAGAAACCGTTGCAGCCTCATTCCGCAGCCTTCGAAATTCGGGACAAGCCCTAGCCGCTGGCCGCATCTCCCACATTGTTCAAAGCGCCTTACGAGAGACCTTTCAGGTCTTTGAGGAGTACGCAGAATGAGGATGGCATTTGGACCAACACTAAATACCATTAATATTCCTGATTGCGATCAAAATGTCCTCCTTTTCTGCCACTCCTCATCATCAAATAAAGCAGTAGGAGCGGTTGGAGGCACCTTAAAAGATATCATTTTACGTAAAAAATTTGTAGCCGATCCTAAAGCATGGGACCTTTTGTCAATCGCCCTATCGGTCATCTGCGCCGATTTGGCCGGACACCGAAACAAAAGCCCAGATGGATGGACAAGAACTTTTGACCTTAGCATTTCAGTCGCAGACCCGCATTTATGGACACCAAATGCTGGAATTATAATAGACTTGCTCGCATACCTCACAACAGATCGCTGGACTCTTGAATTTCGTCCAAACGGATTCTCTCCCGCCATCCCGCCCAAGCCTGTATACCCACAGGAAGATTGCGTTATGCTCCTTTCCGGGGGACTAGACAGTCTGGTGGGCCTAATCGATAAAGTCACGGAAGGGCGCAAACCCTTAATGGTGAGTCAAACCGTGCGCGGCGACGCCAAAAATCAATGCCTATTTGCTTCAAATATTGGGACTGGCTTTCTGCATCTCCAGCTAAATCATAATGCCGAATTACCCAACCCAGAGAACCCTCCATCCCAAAGGGCAAGATCAATATTATTCCTTGCATATGGAGTATTCGTGGCCACCATGCTTTCAGACTATAAAGCAGGAAAAAGAATTTCTCTTTATGTCTGTGAAAATGGCTTCATCGCCATTAATCCGCCCTTGACAGGTGCGAGAATCGGAAGCCTTAGCACGAGAACCACCCACCCAGTGGTCCTATCAAAGATGCAACAGTTGCTTGACGAGATTGGCATTAATGTAAATATTGAAAATCCTTACCGTTTTAAAACAAAGGGCGAGATGATGGCTGAATGCCAGGAACAGAATCAACTATTTCAGCATGCTTCCAAATCAACTAGTTGCGGCAGGTTCAAGCAGTTCGGCTATAAGCATTGCGGTAGGTGTTTGCCATGCCTTGTGCGACGGGCTGCCTTTTTGAAATGGGGAAAGACAGACGACACCCGTTACGTGCGAAAAGATTTAGGCAGAGACGACCCTGACTATGCCGGTTTTGATGATGTAAGATCATCATTAATGGGGATAGAAGAGTGCAAGGAGCTTGGTTTGGCAAAATGGTTGGGCCCGACAATCAGCTCACCTCTGATCTCTGACAAGGGGGACTTGAGAGACATGGCTCAAAGAGGGCTCAATGAAATCGAGCAACTGCTTATTTCCCTAAAAGTAAAATGATCGACTTTCATTCACATCTAGATTTGTATCCCAACCCAACCGAGGTTGCATCAATATGCCACAAAAAAGGGATATATGTTCTAGCCGTAACTACAACCCCAAGTGCATGGATTCAGTCCTCAAAGCTAGCCCCTTCAAATTCGCGGATTCGAACCGCACTTGGATTGCATCCCCAAATTGCCCACCTCCGCAAAGCAGAACTGCCCCTATTTGATGCTCTTGTAAATGACACAAAATATGTAGGCGAAATCGGGCTTGACGGCGGATCAGAATTTTCACCCTACTGGAATGATCAAGTAGAAGTATTTTTATATATACTCAAAAAATGCAGTCATGTTGGTGGGCGAATAATGTCTATTCACAGCAGAAGGGCAACAACACCTGTATTGAACCTAATTAAGGACATCCCCAAATCCGGCACACCAGTAATGCACTGGTATACTGGCAATAAGACCGAATTAGAATTTGCGAATTCTCTTGGGTGCTGGTACAGCATTGGAATGCCCATGCTCTCAACCCAGAAAGGACTTGAGATTGTCCGCAAAATGCCTCCCGATATGATTCTAACTGAGACTGATGGGCCATTCTCAAAAATTCTGGGGAAACCTGCAATGCCATGGGATGTAGAACAGACTGTCAATAAACTCGCACCCATTTTGGGAAAATCCTCACAAAGCACTGAGCAATTACTCCACGACAACCTTAAGCGCCTTGTTCAAAACATTATTTAACCGAGGGAGCCGTGGGGGCAGGCCGTAGCGGAGACTACTGCCCTGCCCCTGAGTGCGCGCGGCGTTGGGATCAGCCTTGGGGAATGCGCAGGACGCCCCGTGGTGCCGCTCGGGCTCGGGCAACCGGTACCTCCAGCATCAACCCGTGTGGGTGGAGATCGATTGCGGGACTCCGATAAGTCAGGCACTGAAATCGTCTTGATCATGTTCGAGATGAAGAATGAGAGCGACCGCCCAGGCGCGAAGGGTAAGAACGAAGACTTCCTGAAGGAACTCGACAAGGATCCCAACGAGAAGAACTGCGAGCATGCAGTGCTAATACGTTCAGGGCGGTCTTTTCGAAAACCTCCCTAAGATCCATTAAACATATTTATTGAGTTGTTTTCTTCGGATATATGTGATGCAACCCTTCAAAGGCATCAACCCAACCATTATCGTATATCTCGAAATGGACGTGAGGATCAAAGCCGTGTGGATTTATAAAATCAAATCGAATCTTTCTTTGATCATCAGCCGAAATAAGTACAAAATTCTCAGATTTCATATTCTTATAATCTTTCCCCAAGTAGTCATCGAGCATCTTTTCAAATTCCTGACGCTTTTCATGTGGGATCCGGACCAACCCCTCCCCATAGCGTCCAAGTGCCTCAGGCTCTTGTGAGACAATCGTGTTCATCAGGTTGGGAGAGTTCTTTTCTGCCTCCTCGAGTGCCGCCTGGGTTCCAGCCACCTCTTTTTCTGCTATCGCGACGGATTTTGCGGCTTCGATGCAATGTTCGGACCCGGCGAAAGCATCTTTAGTTACGGCCGTGGCAATTGCATCTTTTACCATGGCTCGTTCGATGCTCAAGGCAACTTCTTCTGGCCCTTCTCCAACTCCGAGTAATATTCCAACGCCCAGGAGTGCTCGGCTTCCTAGCCCGAGTGGAGCACCACTGATAACATCTTTTCCGTTAATCAACTCATAGAAGGCACGAGCTTCACTCACGACTGGAGTCATGGCCGAGCCGAAATCCGCCAATCCCGTGGGAGACATCGCATACTTCAAGAGAGTCTCGGAGACCCTGTAGAATTTGTACGAAGCACTGCCCACTTTATCTCTCATGGTTTGGTACGCAGTCTTCAGTGCCTCGACCGAGCTATCCCACAGGCTATGATTCTCAGGGGGAATGTCGTTTTCGGACATCCGAAGCAAGTCGGCCTGATACCGAAATGCTAATGCAGTAGTCGTCTTGGCCTGAGCGCTTCTGATTTTGTCGAGGAAAATGTCATTGGTTCGCGTCTCGATGTCCATTGGAAGAGACTCGAAATCAACGATTTCACCCCCGAGTGCTATTGGCGGGAAAAATTGTTTTGCGACGAAATCGGAAAAATTTTTTGCATTTTGATCCAAAACTGGGAATTGCCCGGATTCTCCAGCGCCTGAAGCCGCCTGGGCTACGGCCTTCGCAAGACCTTGTTTAGTGTCGGTCTTCGTGGCGGCGTAACCGTCCAGGTAGGTCTTTTGCATTTGAGTAAGGGTTTGCTTTGCGGCAGCAATATTGGCTTCAGTCGCTTTCAGGGCATTACCAGCGGGCGAATCATTGCGAATCTCGACTTTGAAAAGTGCACTTTTAAAGCGTTGAACTCGATTTAAATATTCATAGCCCTGATTGAGAATTTTTTCCGCCACACTCAGCGCCTTCGCCTCAATCGCTTGTTGAAGTGCGCCTTGAAGGCTGGGCATGTCCGTCTTGCATTGCGTGGACACTTTCACCAGCTGATCGAACGCAGCGCGTTCGGCTGCGAATCGGGCGGGCTGGTCCGCGTATGCGGGGCTGATTGGGATTGCTGGTACAGCGATACTGAATACGCCGTCTCCAATCACGGTGGTGACTTCTCCCTGAGCTCTGGCTGCCTGAGGAGTAAGGCAAAAAACGAAAAGAAGGAGCCCCAACCTGGTCATGTAGGCTGCGTAACGAGATCCGCGCATAAGCGAATGGTGCATCATTTCCCGGTGCGCGCAATGCGATTTCAAAAACCGATGATCTGCTGTGTGAGGGAGCCCCGAAGGCAAGCGGGTCGGTGAGATCGCCAGTATCCTCGGCCTATCCACGGCATCGGTCAGCTTCCGGCTCCGGCCCCGGCGTTCACCCGGAAAGGACAGGCCCCGTGGTGCAGTTTTGGCTCAGGCTGCCGGCACTCCCCAGCCACAGCCACCGACTCCATGGCCGTCTTGCCCCGGTCCTCAGATATGTAAATATATGGCAATGCACATATGGTACAAAATGTTCGTGGCTGCGGTCACACACACAATATGGTTCAAATGGGTATAAGAACGGTTCGAATCCGGCAAGCGGCTCCATGGCGCGATTCGTTGGATGCCCGGAAGCTCAATGCTGACGTGCGTTTGCGCTTTCTCGCGTAGGCCCACCGGACTTCGTGAAGTCCAATACGCGTCTTGATGTCCCTGCTGTGGCGCCACTCTCGGTGAGGACTTGAACGAAACCGCTCCGCGGTAGGGTGACGGGCGTCCGTCCAGCCCGGTCGCCGAATAAGGTTTGCGAGATCTACAACTTGCAGTCTCCTTGAATACGGCGGTGTTAGCGCACCAGCCCCATATTCAAGGAGAACTGCAATGGCAGTCAGTGTATCCGTGTCCCGGTTCGCCGGCGATCTTCGGATGGCGAATCGCGCCACCGGCACCATCCAGAATTACGTGGCCTCCGTACGAAGGTTCGAGGAATACCTCGGGCTCGATCTGGCCGACGCCAGCCAGGAGGCCGTCCGCTGCTGGGTGGACCATCTCCGCAGTCAGGCGGTCGGGGCTTCCCGGCTTGGGCAGCATTACTCGGCCCTGAAGTTTCTCTACGCGAGGACGCTGGGCCAGCCAGAGAAGGTGGCCTGGATTACCATTCCCAAGGCCAAGGCACCCCTGCCATCGATCCTGGGCCGACCGGAGATCCAGCGACTGCTGGCCGGATTCACGACCGCCAAGTACCGCATGTTCTTCACCCTGATCTACGCCACCGGCCTGCGGATCACCGAGGCCAGCCTGCTGGAAACCCGGGACATCGACTCCATGCAGAAGGTGATCCATGTCCGCAACGGCAAAGGTGGCAAGGAGCGGATGGTGCCCATGGACGGCAAGCTCTACGGACTGCTGCGCGCCTACTACAAGCATGAGCAGCCGCCCAAGCCGTGGCTGTTCGCCTCCAAGGCGGGCAACCCCATCTGCCCGGAGACAGCGCGCCGGGCCCTGCTGTGCGCGGCCGCCGCCTCCGGCATCGGCAAGATCGTGGGTCCGCACATGCTCCGCCACGCCTTTGCCACCCATCTGCTGGAGAAGGGCACCGACCTGAGGACGATCCAGGTGGTCCTGGGCCATGGCAGCATCAAGTCCACCCAGATCTACACCCGGGTGGAGCCCAGCCTGATCGCCGCCATCCGCAGCCCGTTGGAGGACCTGCCGGATTGAGGCGTGGGGCCCCGGCCCCGGTTCGACATCGGCGAGATCGTCCGCAAGCACCGCCCCGCCCTGGAGGCCAGGCATCGCCTTGCCCCGGGGCAGAAGAAGGTGCTGACCGCGATCAGCCGGTGCCGAACCGCCGCCCTCGGCGGCCACAAGCTGGTCTGCGAGCATGGCGACTATGAGCGGATCGCCTACAACTCCTGCCGGGACCGGCACTGCCCGAAGTGCCAAGCCCTGGCGCAGGAGAAGTGGATCGCAGCGCGCAGCCACCGGATCCTGGCCATCGGCCATTTCCACGTGGTGTTCACCCTGCCGGCGGAACTGCGAGCGCTGGCCCGGCTCCATCCGGCCGTGGTCTACCAGGCCATGCTGCGTGCCGTCGCCGACACCCTCCTGGAACTGGGCCGGACCCGCAAGGGGCTGACCTTCGGCCTGACCCTGGTCCTGCACACCTGGACCCGGGAGCTGGCCTTCCATCCCCATGTCCATGTGCTGGTCAGCGCCGGCGGCCTGGCGTTGGACGGCGGCAGCTTCATCCGGCTCAAGCACCGCTACCTGTTCCCGCTGGGGATGTTGGGCGAGGTGTTCCGCGGCAAGGTCCTGGCCGCGCTGGGGGCTGCCCGGGATGCGGGCCAATTCCCCGAGCGGAGCGAAGCTGCCTACGCCCGGTTGATCGCCCAGGTGAAGCACAAGCGCTGGATCGCCTACGTCAAGAAGCCGTTCCGCAAGTCCAGCCACGTGCTCCAGTATCTCGGGCGCTACACGCACCGGGTGGGCATGGCCAACTCCCGGTTGGTGGACGTCACGGACGAGCAGGTTACCTTCCGCACCAAGCATGGCCACACCACCACCTTGGAGCCGGCGGAGTTTCTCCACCGCCTGGTCCAGCACGTCCTCCCTCCGGGCTTCCGGAAAATCCGCCATGCCGGGCTCTACGCCTCCGCCCAGGCAGGTGGCCTCCTGGACCAGGCCCGGCAGGCCCTGGGCGACACCAAGACCATGGCTTCGGCATCTCCGGTGACCTGGCTGGAGCAGGAGATGCGCGCCTGCCCGGTCTGTGGCGGCCTCCTCCGCCGGATCCGGCTCGAACCTACCGCTCCCCGGGCACCACCCGAAGCTGGCACCCCATGCTGACCGTCCCCACAACGACCAGACAGTCCCGCCGCAACCCGCCGCCAGGACGGGTTGGGAAGGTTCTGCTCATGGACATTCTCGGAACCATCGCCGTCCGGATCGGCCGCGACATTTGCGGTCCAGTTGTCGCCAACCGACCTCTCCGGCTCCGCCACCAGTTGCCGACCGGGCCCGATTTGCCCATAGCAGCCTGAACGCGCCGGCCCCTACCGCTCCGGGCCTGTTCAAGACCGTAAATCGGGTCGCGCGTCATCGCCTCGACCCAGCCGAGTCCTCGCCATCTGCGGACCCGATTTACTAACTATTTCTGCACCTCGCCGGCATGGTGGCAACGGCTTGTGTGGCTCGGCATGGGGGCCATCAACCCTGACCAAGGCTCCTGGTCAAATTTCATTCATGCAGCCCAAGAGGAGTTGATCAAGGATGTGCCCGAGCAGCCTGCCTTGATGCCGCGTCTGCAAGAATACCTTCACCGCGGGCTCGAGAAGGTGGGTTGACTCCCGTTCGCCTTTCACTAGGCACACAAGCGTCAAATGGTTCCGGGTGACCGGTGGGCCATTTGACTCCAAGCAGTGGAAAATGCTTCAGGAGTTATTTTTGTTACTGCCATGGAATTGATATCTTGACCACGGATGAGTGTAAATCAAGTATTTTATAAAAAATATTATCTCCTTCAACCATTTTAATTTCAGCAATACCACTTGCTTTGATTTGTTTATCAATAGCATCCTCAGAAGCATCGTCATCGACATCGATTTGGTAATCGATCTCTTTCTGACGACTGACGAATACCGATTCCTCCAGCCTGGATGGGAAAAGGCGGTAGGTAATAGAGCAATTTACTTCACACATGGAGACCTCCGGCCAGCCCAAGGAGAGAGCATCCGCAAAATGGGTGCGCAAGAATGATAGTGCCTCGGCCGTGGGCTGTCGAGATGACTCTGGGTTGCCGGAAAGCGTATGGCGGCATATATTTTTTGATCCCACAGGATTAAGAGCCGATTAGAGATCCGGGGAAACATTTCTGTAATATTCCCGACGCTCATGGTTTCAACGGGTCACCCCATGCATTCTTCCAGAACCTTGAATTTATATTCTTGGGTCATTGATCTTCATAAAATGAGCCGTATATTTCCCTCATGGCGAAGTCAACCTCCCAGCGCTCCATGCCGGTAGCCTTCTGGCAGCGCAAGGGGGTTCTCTGGATTGAATTCTCGGATGGGCATTGCCAGGGGTTTCGGAGTCTGCAGGTAGAAGATGCGAAGGCGCAACCAAGAAAACGCTCGGTTACTGTGGAACTGCGAACCTCTTCCGGGACAATCACAACCGCCGGAGATCTGACGGGAATCCTTCAGACAGACCTACCAGCCAGACAGATGGGGCATATATTTAGGACGCGGCGGGCATAACAACCTTTCCCCACTCCCGTGGGGTGCCCAGGGGCAGCCGACATATGCTCCCCGCGCAGTGGCAGCGCGGCAAGGTTGTCACCAGGGACCGCACACCCTGCATACGACGAAGCGGCGGCGGTGTCACAAATGCTCTTCCCCGGTCCGTGAAGCCGGGGACCTTTCTTCACCAATATGCTGGGGTATGGCATGGCCTCTCGACTCGCGTCGAAACCGGGCTTGCACATTTGCCTTCGCTGCGTTGGAGGTGATGAGGAATTCTGAAAATGTCGCAGGCGCGCCTCGCGGCTGAGCGGAAGCAGGGGGCAAGCATGAAGCGGATCGGAGGGGGTGATCAATTCCCCCGCCTGGCTATCTTCTCTCCCTCTGGCATCATCTGAATCACCGTGTGGATGGCTTCAGACAAGACTGCTGTGACATGGTGAAGTTTTGGTTCCAAATGCTGGCGATCTTCCTCCGTAACCCCAAAGGCTTTGTGTTCAAGGCCATGGATCACGGCAAGGGCTGCTTCCAGTCGTCCAAGCATCAAGGCAAGAGCGATGTTCCTTTCAAGTGCATCCATTCCTACCACCTTCTCTCCCTTGCGACTGGGAGGTCCACCTACGGAGCTATTCGCGGCAAACGCCTTGCTATGTATGAAGCATGAGGGGAAGTGGAAAGAATCAGATGGTGTGACCAGAATATTTGTTTTTTTGCCTTTAATTTACCAATACTCCTAGCAAGGTGCTTTCTATCTCCGCGCCCGGTGCGCTGATCGGGAGAGAATAATTCGGAGATAGGGCTTACATGTTTTCGTCTGTCGGTCATCGGATGCCTCCATACCTCTAGGCGACTCCCACTATGTGTGGACCGTCCCTGACGTTTCACATACCGTTCCGCCTCCACCGGCTGAAGACAAGCAGACGAAAGTCGCTTTCTTAATATAAGTTTTTTTAAAATTAATTCAAGGGTCAACATCGCCTCAAGGATTCAACCGGGCGGCCGTGGCCCCGAAGGCGAAGCTCCGCACCAGGGTCCCGGCGAAGCCAGCGTTGATCAGCCGGCCTGCAACGAGCCAGACCAGGCGAAGGCCGGCGGGACAGAGCCCGCCCAAAGCGGCACCTGGTTGATGATTTCCACCCCAACATGAAGGCGGGCCTGGGTCGCGCGGGCCTTCAACCGGGAGGTCCTGGTGACGGCATCGCGTGACAGGCCGAGGGCGATGGCAAGCTCGGCTTTGGTGATCCGGAATTTCAGGGCCAGCCGGGCGGGCTCAACTTGTCCGTCCGCCCCGAGGACGTCGTGGAGGAATAAGGTGCCGAGCGGAGTCATTCTGGACAAATTCATTAAGCCCAATCCACCCTGCGCTTCCCCCGCCTTTCGCCCCGCAGGACCTGCTGGATGGTCTCCCAGAGGTCCCTGCCATTGAACGGCTTCTGGAGGAAGGCATTGGGCATGGCTTCGGAAGCCAACCGGTCAATGTAGCTGCTGCTGAGGATGACCTTGGCGAAAGGATTCACGACTCGAATTTTCTTGATCGCCTCGATTCCATCCAATCTCGGCATGGCAATATCCATGATGACCAAGGAAATTAAATTATGATAAGTGGTATATTTCATCAAAGCATCTACCCCATCCCTGGCTTGGATAACTGCAAATCCAAAATTTTCGAGAAGTAGAGATATCCCTGCTCGCAAAGTGGCTACGTCATCGACAACTAATATTGTGTTAATAATCTTCTCGGTGGCCATCGGCGTTTCTTCGAACTTTCTGCAAAATCCCAGGAACGTTGTCTTCGCACAGACGAGACGAGGTCTCAACCTCGACCCAGGGTAATTATCGGTCTCCCGCAAATCCTTCCCAGCCCTGTCTGCCCGTTTTTTCCCAGGACAGCTCAGGCCATGAAACCCATTTGGGGGGGCCCTGCTTTGAGAAGGCTGTCCAGGGTCGCGGCTAGGCGGGCGGAGCGGGCACGAAAAAATTGGACAGCACCGCCTCCATGCTCCGGTCCCAGTGGTTGCCCAGGATCCGGATGGCCTCCTGCCGCCGGTCCTGCCTCAGGTCCTCGATCATCTGCGCATGCTCGCCAAGGGAGACCGTGACCCACTCGGACACCTGCATGAAGGTGTACTCGTAGCGCAGGATCAGGTGCTTCAGGTCCCCCAGGATCTGGGTGAGGTAGTTGTTGCCGTTGTCGCTCAGGAGCGCCCGGTGCCACTCGTCGTCCAGCTGGATGCGGCGCAGGGGCTTGGCCACTTCCTTCTCCATGGCGGTGCTGATGCGGTTCAGCTGCTCCACTTTCTTGGCGGACAGGGGGGGAATGGACTGGAGCCCGTAACATTCCAGCAGCCCCACCATGGGGTAGATGTCCCGTATCTCCTTGGTGCTCAATGGCTTGACCGCGAATCCCTGGTGCTGGGAGGAGAGGATGAAGCCTTCCCGCTCCAGGCGCAGCAGGGCTTCCCGCACCGGGGTCCGGCTCACCCCGATCCGCGCGGCCAGGTCCGTATCGCTGATGCGCTGGCCGGGGCTCAGGGCACCCTGCAGGATCAGGTCCTGCAGCTCCCGGTGCACGTCGTTCCGCAGGGGTTTGCGGGATATGGCCATAGGTCAATCTAGCGAGGATCGAAGGCCCGGGCAAGGATCGGGACGCGGAGTCGCCGCGCTCATGTCCTGCCTTGCTCGCAGCCCATCGGCCGGACCTGCCCCGGTCAGCGGGAGCAGCCTGCCGTCGTCGGCGAAGGCCAGGGGATGGCGGCCCCCGAGCACCTCCAGGCCTGGCCGGCCCGAGCATTCCGCCAGCAGAGCGCTGCTCGCCTCCAGGTATTCCAGGTCCCGGGTATTGGCGATGCGCACCAGCCGCAGGGTCTCCGCCTGGACCGGGCCGATGGTGGCGATGCCCGCCGCCACCGCGTCCCGGTCGGTGGGCAGCACCATGGGGATGCGCGCGTGCTCCGGTTCGGAACCGGCCAGGGCGTTCACGTACAGGGCCTGGCGGTCGATCTTCCCGTACAGGCGCCCGGTGATGAAATCGGCGATGCCCACCCCGTCGGCATTGCCCTTGGAGGCATCGGTCAGGTCGCACACCACGATGCGCTTCACCCGCGGGCGCTCGGGATCGGGTCCGACCAGGGGCATGGACAAGCGGCCGACCACCTTGGTGTCGAAGCCGGATCCGGAAATGTCCTTGCCCATGGCGTCGATGACCAGCACGTCGATGGCGTCGAAGGGCAGGCCGGGGGTCATGGAGCGGGCCAGGGACAGGAGCTCCGTCTCTTCCGGGACCAGGCGGTCCGCGGCAATGACCCGCACGTCCGAGGTCTGGGCCCGCCCATCCTCGACGATGCCCACCCCGAACAGCAGCGGCCGGGCGCCCATGACCCGTTCGGCGACGGCCTGGATGGTGGCGCCGTAGCCGTGGCGCAGGAAGTACCGGTGGTAGAGGGTCGCTCCGAATTCCTTGCCCATGCCGATGGCCATCATCTTCATCAGGCCCGACTCGAAGCCGTGGGTGAACTCCGTGTGGCCCCTCACGCGGTTCACCACCACGAAGGCATCCGCCTGGAAGGCGGACCGGTCCATGGCCACCGGCATGCCCGTGGGGAGGGTTCCCAGGGGCTGGACCTCCATGGAGGACACCACCGGGCACCCCATGGACGCCTCGCAGATGCCGGCCCGGGCCAGCACCTGGGCCTGCCCCTCCGCCGTGGCGGCGCCGTGGCTGCCCATGGCGGGAAACAGGAAGGGGCGATAGCCCTCGGCCTGCAGTTGCCGGACCACCGCCCCCACGATCCGGGCGTAGTTGGCGATGCCGCGGCTGCTGCACCCCACGGCGACGGTGGCGCCGGGGCGCACCGGCAAGGCCGGGGCGATCCGGGCGATCTGCCGCGCGACGGAGCCGGAGAGGTCCGCCAGGGGCCGGGAGACGAGGGTCTGGCGGATCCGGCCCATCTGAGGCAGCGGAACCTCCATGTCAGAACCTGACCAGCCGGGACAGGTCCGCCAGGCGGCTCCCGGGGCACAGGTCGCCGGCGCGCATGAGGAAGTTCAGTTTCTCGATGCGCTCCCCCGAACGGGGCGCCCCGTTCTTCTGGAACGGCACCTGGAGGCCCACGGAGAAGTCCATGACCACATCGTGCACCGCGCCCCCGGAACGGCCCGAAGGCACGGCGATCAGGCCATGGTCCCGGCCGAACCGGTAGGTTTCCAGGGCCTCGGTGACGGTGCCCACCTGGTTGGGCTTGAGGACGAACCCCGCCACGGCCTTCAGCCGGCAGGCCCTTTCCAGCCGCTCCCGGCTGGTGGCGATCAGGTCGTCGCCCAGGATGAGGGTCCGGGGGATCCGTTCCACCGCCACGGGAAAATGCTCCCAGTCGTCCTCGTCCAGCAGGTCCTCCACGAAGACCAGGTCGAACCGCTCGGAGAGGCCGCGCACGTAATCGATCAGCGCCTCGGCCCCGATCCGTTCCTCCTTCAGCAGGTAGGTGCGGGCGGCGGCGTCGTACACCTCGCTGGCGGCGCAATCCAGGGCGAACGCCATCCGGCCGCTGAAGCCGCAGCGGTCCACGGCCTCCTGCATGAGGGAGAGGACCACCTCCGGATCGCTGGAAGGGGCCTCGTAGCCGTAGGAACGGGCCACCCCGGGCTCCTTCCCGGTGTACCGGGCGATGACCGGGCCCAGTTCCTGGAAGGTGAGGATGCCCATGTGCACCGCCTCGCCGATGTCCCTGGCCTGGGTGGGCATGACCAGAAATTCGTTGAACGCCTGGGTGAACCCGTGGTACTTGCCGCCGTTCACCACGTTGAAGCTGGGGACCGGAAGGGTCCTGATGGGCTCCCCGGCCAGGTACCGGTAGAGCGGCAGGCCGCAGGCCGCCGCGGCGGCCTGGAGGCAGGCCACCGAGGTGGCGTAGATGGCGTTGCCCCCCAGGCGGCTCTTGTCGGGGGTGCCGTCCAGCTCGTTCATGGTCCCGTCCAGGCGCGGCTGGTCGGCGACGTCCAGCCCCACCAGGGCCGGAGCCAGGATGTCCTGGACGTTGGCGATGGCCCGGCGCACGCCCAGGCCGTGGTACTCGGCCGGATCCCCGTCCCGCAGGACGAAGGCCTCGTGGCTGCCCACCGAGGTCCCGGTGGGCGCGCAGCCGCGGCCCAGGGCCCCGCCCCGGGTGAGCACGTCCACCTCCACCATGGGACGGCACTTGCAATCGATCACCTGCCTGGCCCGGATGGATTGGATGGTGGTGGCCGCCATGACTCCTCCCTACCGCGCGGGAATATACAAGACGTTGAAATCGCACAGGTTGGTGCCGGTGTTGCCGGTGTGGACCGCGTCGCCCATCCGGGTGAGGGCTTCGAAGGTGGCGTGGCCGCGCAGGGCGGCGTGCAGGTCCACGCCCTGCTCCGCCGCCGCGGCGTGGCTCCGGGAATCGGTGATGCCTCCGGCTGCGGGGGTGGTCCCGTCGGTGCCCTCCGAGTCGATGGACAGCATGCAGGCGCCCGGAGCCTTGGCCGCGGCCAGGGCGAAGCTGGCGGCGAGCTCCTGGGAGGGCCCCCCGTGGCCCGCGATCAGGCTGCTGTCGGGGATCCGGGTGGTGGTCTCGCCGCAGCTGAGGATCACGCACGGGGCCTGGACGGGGTTGCCGCGGGCCTGCACCTCCCGGGCGATGGCGGCGAAGAAGGTGCCCGCATCGCGGCTCTCCCCTTCCAGGAACGACGTGAGGACCACCGCCGGGATCCCCATGCCCTCCGCCACCTTCCGGGCCTGGATGCAGGAGTCGGGCACGCTGTTGATCAGGAAATAGGTATTGCCGGGGAAGGCCTTGGGGGTTTCCTGGGCCGGCCCGGCGTGGGCCAGGTAATCCACCACGCTGCGGGGCAGCCGCCCGGCCAGGTCATAGTGCCGGATGACGTTCCGGGCATCCTCCAGGGTGGTGCGGTCCGGCCCGATGGGGGTGCTGGCGTAGTCCGGGAAGGGTTCGGCGATGTCGCCGGTGGGCGGGTTGCCGACGCCGTCGCTGATGCCCAGCCCGATGAATTCGGCGCCCGCCGCCCGGATCCGCTGGGCCAGCATGCCCCCGTTCAACTGGGAGATGTGCCGGCGGATGGCGTTGATCTCGTAGATGCCGGCGCCGGACTTCAGCAGCACATCGGTGGCGTCCACCTCGTCCTGCAGGCTGATGCCTGCCACGGGGCAGCTCATGAGGGCGGAGCTGCCGCCGCTGATGACGCCGATGAACAGGTCCTCCGGGCCGGCCTGGTCCACCATCTCGAGGATCTTCCTGGAGGCGCGCCAGCCTTCCTCGTTGGGCAGGGGATGCCCGCCCACGAAGACCTGGGTCCGGCGGAACACGTCCGCCGCATCGGGGACCTTGACGATGGCGATGCCCCGGGCCAGCCGGTCGCCCAGGATCTCGTCCAGCGCCATGGCCATGGCGTTGCAGGCCTTGCCGGCGCCCACCAGGTAGACATGGCGTTTCCGGGACAGGTCCCAGGACCGGGTGCCGATGTGCAGCACATCCCGGTCCAGGCGGGCGATGGACTTGATCCGTGCGTACGCGTCCAGGTGGCGGAGGGTCGCTTCGGTGATGTCCAGGACGATCCGTCGGGATTCCCGGTCGCCGTGGCCGGACAGCTCCTCGTCATTCTTGATCTTGCGTTCCATGGTCCGGCTGGCCCCCCCGTGCCGCCTGGCTGACGCCGGCCAGGCCATGATCAACCAATAGCAGGCTCATTCCACAACAGCAGTTTCTGCCCGATGTTGTTGCTCAGGGCGGTCCGGTAGACCTCATAGGCCAAGCCCACATCGAACACGGCCATGCCGCAGGCGATGAAGATGATTTTCTCCTGGTCGCTCCGGCGTCCCGGCTTTTCCCCGAGGATCACCTGGCCGATGGAGGTGAAGTCCTTCAGCCCGGGCAGGACGCCCTCGTCGACCAGCCGGTAGATGGGACCGCCGATGACGCTCCGGTAGTAGGCCTCCTTGTCCCCGGAGGCCACCGCCTCCTCCACGTACGCCTCGTGCAGTTCGATGTGGTCCAGGATGATGCGGTTGCGGGTCCAGAACGCCCGGTCCCCGAAAGCCGGGCCGGTGAGCATCACCAGGGCGCCCGGTTTCAGCCAGGCGTCCTCCAGTTCCAGGGGCTTGAGCCGGGACGCCGCGATGGTCACCAGGTCGGCGTCCTTGAGGGTTGCCCGCAGATCCGTGCAGGCGGTCCCCTCCAGGCCGCAGGTCCTGGCCACCCAGCCCGCCAGGGCCTGGGCCTTGTCCGGGAACAGGTCGTAGCAGACCACCTTCCGGACCCCCTTGGCCTGGGTGAGGATGTGGACCATGCAGGCCTTGTTGATGGGCCCGCAGCCTACCACCGCGAGGGTCCCGGCGTCCCTGGGGGCCAGGTAGCGCACGCCCACCCCCGGCACGGCGCCGGTGCGGGCGGCGCTCAGCAGGTTGGCGGACATGAGGCACAGGGGCGCGCCCGTGTCCTTGTCGTTGAGCATGACGGTCAGGATGGAGCGGGGCAGGCCCTTCCTGGCGTTGGCCGCGTTGGAGCCGTACCACTTCTGGCCGCAGCAGTCGAACCGCCCCCCCAGGTAGGCGGGCATGGCGAAGAAACGCCGGTCCGGCCCGGCCACCGGCATGTTGGGGAACCGGGTCTCCCTGGGGAAGATGATGCCGATGCCGTGGCTGTTGTGGTTGGGACCGCCCATCAGGTAGTCCCCCTGGGTGAGCAGCCGGAAGACTTCCTCCGCCACCTCCACGCACCTGGACGCGTGGTTCACCCCCGCGGCCACGGTGTCCGGTTCGGAGAGGTAGAGGAATTCGATTTTCGTGTCCATGGTGCAACCCTCTTGCGTGGTCAAAGAGAAGTGTGCCTGCGGCAAGCCCAGGAGGCACCGGCCGGACGGCGGGAAGGGAGGCGTTCCACCCACCGTCCGGGGTACCGCAGGGCCGGCAGCCGACTCGTCGTGCTGCCTGCCGGGGGTTGTCTAGGGAGCCTTGATGTCAAAGGTCTTGATGACCTTGTTGGTTTCCCAGGAGGCAGAATCCTTGGCCGTGACCTGGACGATGAAGTAGCGCGACACCACAGGATCGCCCTTCTGGTTGAAGTTGATGGTGCCGCTCAGACCATTGTAGTCCTTGACGGCGCGGACGGCCTTGGCGACCTCGCCCCGTTCGGGCAGCTTGCCGTTGTTGGCCTTGATGGCGGTCTCGACCGCCGCGAGCAGGATCGCGGCACTGTCGTAGGCCTGGGGGCAGTAGGGCTGGGGGTCGCTGCCGAACTTCGCCTTGTAGTCGGTGATGAACTTGGCGGCGTTGGGGTAGCTGCTGGGCGGTCCGGACATGGTCGAGTAGTAGCATCCCCCGGCCTGGCTGAGGGACTCGCCGCCGATCTTGGCCGCATCCGGGGAGTCGAAGGCGTCGTCGGACAGGAACACGCCTTTGAATCCCTTCTGCCGGGCCTGGCGGAACAGCACCGCGCCCTGGTCGAACTGGCCCCCGAAATAGAGGCAGTCGGGCTTGGCGGCCAGGATCGGGGACAGGATGGCGTCGAAGTTGGCCTTCTCCTCGGAGCCGGCGAACCCGGCCACCCGGATCCCCGCGTTCTCGCACTCCTTCTTGAAGAACTCGGCGATGCCCTGGCCGTAGGTCTGCTTGTCGTGCAGGACGTAGACCGACTTGAAGCCCTGGTCCTTGGCCAAGGCGGCGCCCACGGCGCCCTGGACGTCATCCCGCCCGCACACCCGGTTCACGTCCGAATAGCCCCGGTCGGTCACCTTGGGGTTGGAAGTGCCGGGAGAGATGGCTGCCAGGTCCACGGTGTGGTAGACCTCGGAGGAGGGGATGTACACGCCGGAGTTCCAGTGCGCCACCACCCCCATGATGGCGGGATCGCCGATGATGGCCTTGGCGTTGGCCACCCCGGTGTCCGGGTTGGCCTGGTCATCGTAGGCCGCCAGCTCAACGGTGAAGCCCATCTTCCTGAGCGGCTCCGACAACTGTTCAACCGCCAGCTGGGCGGCATTCTTCTGGGAGACGCCGAACACCGACAGCGGCCCCGACAGCGGCATCTGCACCGCAAGCTTGATGGTCTTGGACTCCTTGCCGCAGCCTGCTAGGAGCAGGCAGACGAGCGCCAATCCAGGCGCCAGGATTGTGTTCACCTTTCTCATGGGCACTCCTTCGGTTGATGGGTTCGGGGAGGCTGCGCAACGGCAACCGTGGGGCAGAAGGACAAAAGGGATACGGGGCTGTTGACCTCGGCCGCCTCCTTTCGCGGCCAGGATGGAGTGGAGGGAACCGTGGTCCGGTGGATGACCCGGTACGGGTCGCCGCCGGGCGCAAGGACGAAGGCGGGCCAGTCCAGCGCCTGCGGCAGAGTGTTTTTCAGGTGGAGACGAGGGGATGCAGCTAATCTACTTTGTATACAGTATTCAGTCAATCAAAATTTTATGCCTTTTTTTTCATAATACTATACCGGCCCTCCCCCCTCTGCCCTGTCAAGAGGACTCACCAAGCCTTCCCGGCCGGCATGAACGCTCTCTGATCAACGCGTCAATCACCGGACCCAAAGTCCGGTTCGGCTCGACGGCCGGTGGGGCGGCGCCCGGCCCGGAACCCGGAACCAAAGAACCCGCCGCCGCTAGAGGTTGCGCACCACCTGGTCCCCGCCCAGCTGCCGCATCTGCCTCAGGATCCACTCCTGACGATCGCGCACGTAGGGGCTCGGGGCCTCGGCCCGGTACCGGCGGGGGCTGGGCAGCACCGCCGCCAGGAGCGCCGCCTGGCTGGACGTGAGGGTGGCGGCGGAGCGGCCGAAGAACTTGCGGGAAGCCGCCTCCACCCCGTAGACCCCGTCGCCGAACTCCACGATGTTCAGGTACACCTCAAGGATCCGCCGCTTGGGCCACAGGGACTCCAGGAGCAGGGTGAAGTAGGCCTCGAAACCCTTGCGCACCCATGAGCGGGACTCCCACAGGAACAGGTTCTTGGCGGTCTGCTGGGAGACGGTGGAGGCGCCGCGCTTGCGGCGGCTGTGCTCATTGTGGGCGATGGCCTTCTCGATGGCCTCCCAGTCGAAGCCGAAGTGGTCCTCGAAGTTCTGGTCCTCGCCGGCGATGACCGCCACGCCCATGCTGGGCGCGATCTTCTCCAGGGGCATCCAGGTGTGGTGGGCGCGGTAGGGCTTGCCGCCGCTCCAGGCCTCCAGCCGCCGCTCCACCATGAGGGCGGAGACCGGCACCGGCACGAACCGCAGCAGCAGCACCAGGCCGACGGTCGCCAGGAAGCAGGCCAGCACGAACATGCCCAGCTTCCGCATGAGCCGCCCCATGACCGATCGGTTCGCCATGGCCCATTATGGCGGCCCATCCGGGCGGGCGGCAACCGGGGAGCGGCCCTGGGAGCGGCCACCCCGCTGATGGTAGAGTGGGGAGCAAACCGTTGTCTGTGCCGGTGCCCATGTTCCAGGAGCCGTTTGGCAGTACGCCCCCGTCGACCGCTCCGGCGGCCCGGCCATGAGCGCGGCCCGCGCGCGGCCTTCGTTCCTGCGTTCCGCCGGCGTGGTGGGCTTCATGACCCTGCTGTCGCGCATCACCGGCATGCTCCAGTCCCGGCTGCTGGCCAACTACTTGGGCGCCGGGCTGGCGGCGGACTCCTTCATGGTGGCCTTCCGCATCCCCAACCTGCTGCGCCGCTTCACCGCCGAAGGCACCATGACCGCCGCCTTCCTGCCCACGGTGAACGAGGTGGAGTCCACCCAGGGGCCCCAGGCCGGCCGGGAGATGGTGGCCCGCTTCCTGGGCACCCTGGGGGTGTTCCTCACCCTGCTCTGCGCCCTCTCCATCCCGGCCATGGGGCTGTTCACCGGCCTGCAGATGCTGGGCCGCCTGGCTCCGGAGGTGCGCTGGTGGCAGCAGCTGGGGGTGCTCCGGGAGGTGCTGGCGGGGACCCGCGCGGCCCCGGTGCAGTGGGTGCTCACCACCACCCTGGCCCGGATCATGATCCCCTACCTGGTGCTGGTGAGCCTCACCGCCGGCCTGGCGGCGGTGCTGAACCTGCGCGGGCGCTTCGGCCTGCCGGCCTCGGTGTCCACCTTCTGGAACCTGGCCTTCATCAGCTTCGGCTGGGCCTGCCTGAGCTGGGGCCCCGCCGCCTGGCGCGCGCCGGAGCGGGCCGCGGTGTGCCTGGCCCTGGCCACCCTGGTGGGCGGCCTGGTGCAGCTGTTCGTCCTGTGGCCCAGTTTCCGCCGCCTGGGCTTCGGCATCCGCTGGGGCCTGTACCTGCGCCACCCGGGCGTGCGCAGCGCCCTGAAGCGCATGGCCCCCGGGCTGATGGGCACGGGCATCCACCCCATCAACGTGGTCATCTCCACCATCCTGGCCTCCCAGCTGGCGGTGGGCGCCCAGACCGTGCTGTTCAACTCCAACATGATGGGGGAGATGGTGCTGGGGATCTTCGCCGCCAGCGTGGCCACCGTGAGCCTGCCGACCATGAGCCGGCTGGTGGAGTCCGGGGACCTGCCCGGGCTGGAGACCAGCCTCGCCTCGGCCCTGCGCGGCACGGCGGTGCTGGTGATCCCTGGTTCCGTGGGCATGGCGGTGCTGGCCGGCCCGATCATCGCCCTGATCTTCCAGACCGGCCGCTACGGCACTTCGGCGGTGGCCTGGACCGCCCACACGGTGGCCTTCCAGGCGGCGGGGCTGTTGTTCATCGCCACGGGGCGCATCGCCGCCCAGTGCCTGTACGCCCTCAAGGACTACAGGCGCCCCGCCTATGCCGCCCTGCTGGGAATCGCGGTGAACGTGGCCGTGTCCATCGCCCTCATGGGGCCCCTGGGCACCGGCGGCATCGCCCTGGCCAACGGCGCGGCCAGCCTGGCGGGGGTGGTCTTCCTCACCATGAGCCTGCGCCGCCGCCTGGACGCCTTGCCGTACCGGGCGGTGCTGGGGGGCTGGGCCAGCATGGCCCTGGCCTCGGCCCTCATGGGCGCCCTGGCCTACGCTGGAGCCCTGTGGATGGGCCTGGGCGTGTTCCGGGGGGTGGGACACATGAGCCTGCGCCTGTTCCCCCTCATCGCCCTGTGCGCCCTGGTCTACGCCGCCCTGCTGTTCGCCTTCCGGGTGCCCGAGGTCCAGGCCCTCAAGGCCATGGCCCTGCGCCGGCTGCGCCGGTGATCACACCTTGGGCGGCTCCACCCCGTAGGCGGACCAGCCTTCCTTCACCGGCCCGTAGATGGGCGGCACCGGCAGCCTCGCCTGGCGCATGAGCACGGTCATCTGGCCCCGGTGATGGGCCTGGTGCGCCAGGAGCACGTACAGGCTGCGGCCCCGTTTCCAGGTCTCGCCGTACATGTCGTCCTCCCGCTCCAGGTCCGCGTCGGACCAGGTCCCCGCACCCTTGAGCAGCGCCTCGCTGTTGGCCGCGTAGGTGGCCATCACGTCCGCCATGCGGTCCGGCGGCGAGCCGATGAAGCCCCCCTTCACCAGGTGGGCGCCGGGCATGGCCAGGCCCATGCGGGCGGGCATCTCGATGAGCGATTCCACCAGGTGCCAGGCCAGGCGCCGCAGGTCCCGGTGCCCGTCGGCGATGGCGATGTCCAGGGACGCATCGGGAATGGTCTCCAGTAATGCCAGAGTGTGCTTGGCCTCCTCCGTCCAGGCCTTCGTGAAATCGTCCAACCGCCGGAACATGCGTTTTCCTCCTGAACCATCCAGATTGGCACAATTCGGCCCGCGGCGAGAACCTGAAGTCCCACCTAGGCGGTCGCGCCCAGGGCCCGGCCCACGGCCTCCAGCACGGCCGCCGCTGTCACGGGCTTGTGGAGGATGTCCGCCACATGGAACTTGCGCAGGGTCGCCGCCACCTCCTCGTCCCGGTTCACGGTGATGACGATCACCGGAAGGCCGGGGCGGGCCTTCATGATCATGCGCGCCACGGTGGCGCCGTTGCATCCGGGCATGTGGTAGTCGGTGATCACCACGTCCGGAGCGGACTCCAGGATGTACGGGGCGATCTCCATGGCCGAGGGCGGCTGCCATTCGTCGATGGCATACTGGTCCCCCAGGACGCGTCGCAAGTACCTGCACATCAGGCGGCTGTCCTCGATCACCAATACTTTGGCCATGCGCCATCATCCGCCCCTGCCGCGGCGGGCGTCAATGAGCCTTTTTGCCGAGGTGCGCCGTATAATGAAGGGTTGCCTGGAGATATCATGTCCGTACCGATGCTTGAACTCGCCCCCCAGAACGCCGCGGTGAAGGAGCGGATCCTGCAAGGCCTGGCCGGCCTCATCGACCGCTCGAGCTTCATCCTGGGGGAGAACGTCAAGAGCCTGGAAGCGGAGCTGGCGGCTTACGCGGGCAGCGAATTCGCCACCGCCATGTCCAGCGGCACCGATGCCCTGCTGGTGGCCCTCATGGCCCTGGGGGTCGGCCACGGGGATGAGGTGATCCTCCCCTCCTTCACCTTCTTCGCCACCGCCGGCGTGGTGGCCCGGGTGGGCGCCAAGCCGGTGTTCATCGACCTGGACCCGGGCACCTTCAACGTCACCGGCAATCTGGTGGAAGCGGCCGTCACCCCGCGCACCAGGGCCATCATCCCGGTGCACCTGTTCGGCCAGCTGGCGGAGATGCCGGCCATCATGACCGTGGCCGCCAGATACGGCCTTCCGGTCATCGAGGACGCCTGCCAGTCCCTGGGCGCCAAGGGCTGGGGCAAGTCCGCCGGACAATTCGGCGACCTCACCGGCTGCAGCTTCTATCCCACCAAGAACCTGGGCGCCTTCGGCGACGCCGGCATGACCCTGGTGCGCTCGGACGCGGCCCTGGCGGCGCGGGTGAGGCGCCTGCGGGTGCATGGCATGGAACCGGTGTACGTGCACCACGAAGTGGGCATGAACGGGCGCATGGACGAATTCCAGGCCCTGGTGCTGCGGGCCAAGCTGCCCATGCTGGAAGGCTGGCACGCCGGACGGCGCCGCCACGCCCAATGGTATCTCGAGCGGCTCAAGGACCTCCCGCCCGAACAGGTGGCCCTGCCCCTGGAACGCGTCCCGGACGGCCGGCACATCTACAACCAGTTCACCGTCCGGGTGAAGGGCGGGCGCCGGGACGCGCTCATGGCCCACCTGAAGGCCGCGGGCATCGGCTGCGCCATCTACTACCCCATCTGCCTGCACGAGCAGCCCTGCTTCCAGGGCCTGGGCTACCGCAAGGGCCAGTTGCCCGAATCCGAACGGGCCGCCCAGGAAGTGCTGAGCCTCCCGGTCTACCCGGAAATGACCGAAGCCATGCTCGAAGAGGTCGCCCAGGCCCTGGTGGGGTTCTTCAAGTAAGAAGCCCCGGTTCCCCCAGTCCGCCCCGGGTCATCGTGCATTGGACGCGTGCGCGTTCAGTGCACGATGGCAGAGGGACGTCCCTACGGCTTCTGGCGGGAATGCTCCTCCTGGCGCTGGTAGTGGTCGCGCACCACCGGCTCCTTGGGCTGGTAGTGGTAGTTCTGGGTGTGGAGTTCGGGCTGGCGATCGACGGTCGGGTACTTGGCTCCCTGGTAGTTCCGCTGGTAGGCCGGAAGGGGCGCCGGGGGCGGGGCAGGTTGCCGGCGGTTCCAATCGGGGCGGCGCTGCTCCCAGCTTGGGCCCCAATGCTCGCCCCAGTGGGGCGGGGCGTTCCTGCCCCAGCCGCGGAAATAGGGGGGGGGCATGCGGTAGTAGGCGACCGGGACCTGGAGCAGGAAGACCGGCACGGCCTCCGGGTGCACCGCCGCCCAGGGCCCGTTGTACCAGGAACTGGCGTACCAGTTGTCGTCCTTGAAGACCCAGTACAGGCCGTCGTAGAAGAAGAAATTGACGTTCATCCCCGGGGCGTAGTAGACCGGGCAGTTCGGCACCGGGACCAGGTTCGGCATGGCCGGCACGTTGATGCCGATGTTCAGGTGGGGCAGGCCGATGTTGACGCTGACGCCCACCTGGGCCTGGGCCGTGATGGCTGGCACCAACAGCAGCAAGGGCAGAAACGGATGTGCGCGCATCGGGGGATCTCCTTTCGGGCCGGAAGCCGGGCGGGCCTTTCAAGGTGGAGTCTATTCCCAATGCCGCCTTTTGAAACTTCAAAATGGACGCCCCTCAGGAGCAGCCCCGGCGCCGGGCCTCGAAGAAAATGAAACAATGGGTATAGGGGCCGTAAAAAACCGGCAGGCCATCAGCTGTCCAGTTCTTCCTTGAGCCCGGCCTGGCCCATCTCCACGAGCCGGTCGCTGGCCCGCACCGCCCAGGGACTGGTGGGATAGCTCTCCACCAGTTTCTGGTAGTAGCTGCGGGCTTCCAGGCGGTTCCGGGCGGCTTCCTCCTGGTGGTACTTCTCCAGTTCCGCCTTGTACTGGATGTGTTCCGCCGTGGTCAGGTCGCTCATCTCCTCCTTGTCGGCCTTGGCCAGGAACTCCTTCTGGAAGGCCTTCACCTGGCTCTGTTCCAGGCCCTTCTTGCGCAGCGCCTCCGCCAGGTAGTAGTAGGCCCGTTCCCGGTCCACGTAGTCCGGGTAGGTGTCCAGCAGTTCCTTCAGGCGCCGCTCGGCGGGACCGTAATTGAAATTGTTCACGTAGAAGATCCCCACCATCAGTTCCGACTCGGCCAGGCGGCGCCAGCACTGGGTGATCTTGGCCCTGGCGTCCACGGCGTAGACCGATCCGGGGGCGTCCCGCAGCAGGTCCTGGAACGCGTCCATGGCCTTACGGGTCTCGGCCTGGTCGCGCTCGGCGTTCTCGATGGAGGCGTAGTGGCATAGGGCGATCCGGAACAGGGCGTAGTCCCGCTGCTCGGAACGGGGGAAGTAGTTCAGGAAGCTCTTGTACTCCACCACCGCTTCCGGATAGGTGCTGGTGGAGCCGTAGAAGAAGCTGTCGGCGATGAGCAGCTTGGCCTTGGCGAATTCCGGGGAGCCGGGGAGGCGCTCCTCGATGCTGCGCAGCATCTTGCGGCCCTCATCCCATTTGCCGTTCTGGAGGTACAGCTCGCCCTTGGCCAGGAGTGCGGCGGCGCTCATGTTCCGGTAGGGGTCCGGCTGGGTCTTGGGTTTGCGGGAGCAGGCCAAGCCACCCGCCAAGAGCAGGAAGATCGGCAGCAATGTCAGGGCACGGGATGGTTTCATGGGATTCCTGAAGCGTTCAAAGGGTCGCGGCCTGGGTGGCCGGAGTGGCGTCCGGGGCGGGGAAGAGCCGGTCCAGCCATTGGGCGGCGAGGCACTCCGCCTGGGCCCGGGCCAGATCATGAAATATCTCATGAAAAAACCCCTCCAGGCGATGCCGTTCCAGCAGCTCCGGACGGATGGCCGCCCACAGGGGCTCGGCGCCGTCCGGATCCACCACCGAGTCCTGTCCCGCCTCCAGGAGCAGGATGGGGCGGTCCAGCTCCCCACCGAACTCCATGAGGTCCCGGATGCCCTCGGCCAAGGCCGCCAGGAACCCGGCCGAGACGTATCGATGGCAGAGCGGGTCGTCCAGGTAGCGCTGGACCATGGCCGGGTCCGAGCAGACCCGGGATTTGTCCCCGGGCAGGTTGAAGGGACGGTGGGGGACCAGGCGGCGCGCCAGGGCCTGGAGCACCCGCAAGGGGAGGGGCTGCCGGCGCAGGCACAAGGCCGGACTGGAGGCGATCACCCCATCGACGGTCTCCGGGTGCCACAACAGGACCAGGAGCGCCAGCAGGCCCCCGAAGCTGTGCCCCAGCAGGATCTGGGGCGGGGCTCCGGGCCCCGCCGGGGCCCGGCCGGAATCCTGCATGCGCTCCTGGCGCAGGAACAAGGTCAGGTCTTCCACCGGGCCCTGGATGCCCCGGGCATCGCCCCGGACACCGCCGCTGCGCCCGAACCCGCGGTGGTCGAGGGCGGACACGGACCAGCCCAGCCCGTTCAGCCAGCGGGCGGTGTGGCGATAGCGCTCTCCGTGCTCCCCGTAGCCGTGGGCGATGACCACCCGGCCCCGGGGGGCGGGGTGGTCCCAGCGGGCGAAAGCCAGGTCGGTAGGACCGCTGCCGGGCATCAAGCCGCGCGCGGTGGGCTCCAGGTCCTCGCTGGAAAAGGTCGACGGTTCTGCCATGGCTCAAGGATACCTTGGGAGCGCCGGCGGTCCGGCCGCGGGAATGGCAAAACCGAATTTGCCGACTGCTCCCGCGGCGGGACCGGAGTCCCGCGTTACAGTGGAAGGCCGGCCTCCGGTGCCGAATTGATGGATCGAACATGGATTTTGAAAGCCTCGTGCGGGCCAAGAACGAACTGGAACCCCGGGTCGGGCAACTCTGCCGGCACCTGGATGCTGAGCGCAAACTATTGGACCTGGAGCAGATAGAGGAACAGACAGGCGCCCCCGGGTTCTGGGACTCCCCGGAAGCCGCCAAGCCCGTCCTCAAGAAACGGGGCGCGCTCGCGGACGAGATCGCCCTGTCCAAGCGCCTCTCGGGCGGGCTCGAGGACCTGGACACGGCCCTGGAGCTGTCCCGGGACGACGCCGGCATGCTCCTCGAGGCCGAGGCCCTGGAGGCCAAGCTGCGCCGGGACGTGGAGGATGCCGAGCTGCGCATGATGCTCTCGGGCGAGCTGGATTCCAACAACGCCATCGTGGCCATCGCCCCGGGCGCCGGAGGCACCGAAAGCTGCGACTGGGCCGCCATGCTCCTGCGCATGTACCTGCGCTACTGCGAGGCCAAGGGCTGGAAGACCGAAATGCTGGACTACCAGGAGGGCGACGAAGCCGGCATCAAGGGGGCCACCTTCATGGTGACCGCGCCGTACGCCTACGGCTACCTGCGGGCGGAGGCCGGGGTGCACCGGCTGGTGCGCATCTCCCCGTTCGACGCCGCCAAGCGCCGCCACACCAGCTTCGCGGCCGTCTACGTGAGCCCCGAACTGGACGACACCATCGAGATCGAGATCCCGGACAAGGACTTGCGGGTGGACGTGTTCCGGGCCAGCGGCGCCGGCGGCCAGCACGTGAACCGGACCGAGAGCGCGGTGCGCTTCACCCACCTGCCCACCGGCATCGTGGTCAGCTGCCAGAACGAGCGCAGCCAGATCCAGAACCGCGCCACCGCGCTGAAGGTGCTCAAGGGCCGTCTCTTCGTGCTGGAACGGCGCAAGCTGGAGGAGAGGGTGGCCCAGGCTTCCGGGGAGAAGGCGGACGTGGCCTGGGGTTCCCAGATCCGCAGCTACGTGCTGGCCCCGTACCAGATGGTGAAGGACCACCGCACCGGCGCCGAGACCAGCCAGACCCAGAAGGTCCTGGACGGGGACCTGGATACGTTCATCCGCACGCAGCTGCTGGCCAAGAGCCTGAAGACGGGCGGGTGAAGGCCGCCGGGCGGGGTGCCTGGAGAGCAGGTTCATTGAATGGTCCATCTGCCGCGATGATCGTTCGTTTGGTTTCGCCCAACAAAAACCAAGCCCTGACCTGGGAAAATTCTCCGTTTCCATTAAAAAAATTATTAAAATAAAATTCGTGCAATTTTAATTCAAATGCCTACAATTACTCTTGCCTTAAATTATCCTATTAATAAGCGCTTATGATGGTCCAAGGCACGCAAAAAACTCTGCATATGAATCGAAAATTTCTTTAATTTTCAGTCCAATCCGCCATGCCAACCAGGTAAGTTCACTTGGGCGTAAGTGCCCTGGGAACATTACTGGGTTAATTATAAAAAGGAATAATTATGCGCATCTGCAAATGGCTTATCCCCGTTGCCTGCGTGGGCACCGCCCTGCTGGCCCAGAGCAACGACATCAACGGCCTGGCATCCGCCGCCGGCAAGTACGTGACCGGCGGCATGCAGGCGTCCCAGGATCCTGAAACGCTGGGCCTGAGCAAGATGCTCGGGCACTACAGCGACAAGCAGCAGAACGTGCTCATGAACCGGTCCGTCGACGTGGGGTTCTGGACCTTCCTGTACCGCATCAACGGCCAGCCTGAGCCCCAGCCCGGCCCCGACCCCGCACCGACCGGCCCCCAGGCCCACCAGGCGGTGACCGCCGAATGCAACCGCGGCGTCTTCGGCAACTTCCACTTCTCCGACAAGCCGGTGCAGGGCCTCCATAGCCTGGAGAACACCTGGATCGCCGCCTCCCTGGACACCGCCATCGCCGGCCTGAACGCCGCCGGCTACACCCGCGGTTTCACCAGTGTGGCCATCGAGCGGCCGGACTTGGCCGGCTGGCCCGATGAACTGGTCTACGTGTTCGACTGCCCGCTGGAGCGTCGCCAGGTAGCCGTCTCCTGCCAGACCGGGCGAGTGACCTGGACCTACGGCCAATGAACTGTTCCCGATGACACCTCCCTTCCGGCCTGCGAATCCGGAAGGGAGGCTCCCTGAGGGGCGGGACCGGTTGCTAGAATGCCGGCATGGTCGAGATTCCAGTCCGGGCGCTGTGCCTGCTCGCCACTGCGGCGGCCGTGGCCGCGCCACCGGCGCGCATGGCCCCGTACGCCGCCTGGCGCACCGTCGCCACCGCCCATTACCGGATCCACTATCCGCCGGCGCTGGCTTCCTGGGCCGAGGAGGTGGCAGGCCGCATCGAATGGATCCACGAGCAGGTCACCGCCCGGGTCGGCTACCAGTCCCCCGGTCCCATCCAGGTGGTCCTGGGCGACCCCGTGGGGGAGCCCAACGGCCTCGCGGTGCCCCTGATCCCGGCCCCATTCGTGGTGCTGTGGCGCACGGAACCCCGCAGCGACTCCCTTCTGGGCACCTTCCCGGACAGCTGGACCGAGGTCCTTCTGGCCCACGAGCTGACCCATATCCATCACTTGACCCGCCCCAGCCGCCCGTGGGACCGGACCGGGCACACCACCTCCCTGTTCCGCCTGCCCCTGGGCCCCTTGGCCTGGAAGGCCCCCCGGTGGGTCAGCGAGGGCTACGCCACCCTCCTGGAAGGGCGCATCACCGGTTCCGGCCGCCCCAACAGCGTCCAGCGGGCGGCGGTGCTGCGCCAATGGGCCCGGGCGGGCAAACTACCGACCTACGGGAACTTGAACGGCTCGGAAGGATTCCTGGGCAGCAGCATGGCCTACCTGGCGGGATCCGCCTACCTGGAGTGGCTGGAGCGGCAGCGCCCGGACCAGCCGGACATCCTGCAGCGCCTCTGGAAACAGTTGGCCTCCAGCAGGCACCGGCTGTTCCCGGCGGCCTTCGCCGCCACCTTCGGCTTCAGCGCCCAGGACGGCTACCAGCGTTTCCAGGCCGAGCTCAGCCACGACGCCCTGGAATGGGAAGCGCGCCTCAAGGCCCAGGGGCTGCGGGAAGGGGAGCTGTGGGCCCGGGTCCGGGGTGCCGTCTCCAGCCTGGGGGTGAGCCCGGACGGCGGGAGGCTGGTGGCCTGCCTGGAAACCAGCCGGGATCCGGGCCTGCGGGTGTGGGACCTGACCGCGCCTCCCGCCCGGGGCGCCCGGCCGGATCCCGCCCTGGCGGACCCGTTCAACGGCGTAGCCGATGCCCCTCCGGAATTCACGCCGCCGGTGACGGTGGCGCGGCTGCCCACCTTGGACCACCGCCTGCCCCGGGAGCCCCGCTGGGTGGATGACCGCACCATCCAGTTCCAGCTCAAACGCCCGGACCGGGAAGGCATCCTGCACCCGGTCACGGCCGCCTGGCGGCCCGGGATCGGGGTGGAGACCCACCCCGGACCGCTCCCGGAACCCCCCGGACGGGTCCTGGCCCCCATCCATCGCCAGGGGCGGTGGGTGCTGGAATGGGAAGGTCAGACCCTGCCCTTGACCGGCCAAGCGGCCGGACCGGGGTGGGTGGATGCGCGCCGGCAGGTGGTGTATGCCGCCTGTGACCTGGAAGGCATCTGGAACCTGGTGCAGGTCCCCTTCCGCCGGGAGGAGGGCGTCCTGCGCTTCGATCCGCCCCGGCGCCTGACCCGCACCCCCGCCGCCGCCTGGAACCCGGCCCCGACCCCGGACGGCCGCTGGCTCTACTACACCAGCCTGGACGCCCGGGGCACGGAGATCCGCCGGCTGGACCTGGGACTGCCGCCCCTGGGCGAGGCCCCCGCCCCGGAACCCCGGATCCTGGCTCCCCGCGCGGTGATGCCGCCCCCGCCCCAGGCCGAGGCCCTGCCCGCGCCCGCGCCCGCGCCGCCCTCGGCCCCCTACCGGGCCAGGGGCAACCTCTGGAACCGGGCCGCGGCCGGACTGAGCGTCACCCCTTCCGGTTCCTCGTTCCTGGTGGGCGCCGCCGGATCCGACCTGCTGGGGCGAGCTTCCTGGCAGGTGCTGGCCGGCCTGGGGGACAGCGCCGGGCCCCGGGGAGCCGCCCTGGGCGCTTCCTCCTCCGCCTGGCCCTGGAAGCCTTCGGCGATGGTGTTCTCGGCCCTGGAACGTCCTTCCCGCCAGCGCTTCGTTCCGGTTCCCGCGGACCAGGAGCGGCGGGGCCTGGAACTGGCCCTGGCCTACGACGACCTGGGCGCCACCCGGTACTGGGTGAGTCCGTCGGCCGCCTGGGAGCGGGTCCAGCTCCTGGACCCGGACGGGTCCGCCGCCCCCCTGCGCCGCTCGGTCCTGGGCCTGCGCTCCGGCCTGGACTGGCTCCGGGCGCGCGGGGCCTGGGGCCTGGACCTGGCCCCCGGCCTGCAGGGGTACCTGGGCCGCACCGACGCTCCCGGGGCGTCCCGGTCCTGGCAGGCCCTGCGCGCCTCCCTGCGGGTGCGCCTGGAAACCCCGCTCCTGCCCATCACCTTCCTGGGCCAGCAGGGCCGTGCCCAGGGCGATGCCCGGGAAGGCTTCAGCCTGGGCGGCGTGACCACCCCGCTGGTGCCGGTGAGCCTGGACTGGGGGCGGGTGGAGCAGCCCGCCCTGCCCGCCGGCCTCGCCGCCGGGAACCGGTTCCAGCGCTGGCGGTGGGAAGCGGGAGGAGCGCTGCGGGCCTACGGGGAGGGCGCCGCCCTGTGGGACGCGGGCGGCGGCCGGGGGCCCTTCCAGCGGGTGGTGGGCCTGGAATGGGTACAGGGCCGCCCCACCCGGGCCAGCAGCGACCAGGTGCACCGGCGCCTGCGGGTGGAGGTGGGCCTGCACCGCCCCCTGGATGGCCCCATGAAGAACCGGACCGTGGGCACCCTGACGGTTCTGGTGCGTCCTTGACTACGAAAAAATAAATATTTTTTAATTTGATCTCGATTCGGCCCCAGAATTAGGCTTACGAGTCTCTCCGAGGATCCCATGCATCATCCTTTCCCCTTCCTCCGCCTGGCCCTGGCCGCGTGCCTGGGGCTTGGCCTGGCCAGCGCCGCCCGCGCGGAAAAGGACCCCCGCCGGATCGTCTGCGCCCAGGCCTGCACCCTGGAACTGAAAGCGGCCAACGGCCTCATCGAAGTGAAGGTGCCCACCGCTAGCGCCGTCCTCAAGACCCTCTACCGCAGCGGCGACCGGTTCGACCTGGAGGGGGGCCAGGACTATGTCCTCATGCTCAACGAGTCCATGGACGGATTCTTCACCTTCGACCTGCAGTTCTCCCCCAAGGACGGCGGACCGGCCTGGTCCTGCCGGGTGCGGACCATCGCCGATCCCCCTTTCATCAGCGTGGACCACGCCGCCTGGTCCGGCCGGGCCGGGAAGGTCGTGGTGAACACCGCCGACCGCACCAAACCCCTCATCGCCCTGGACACCCACCCCTGAATCCCTGGTTGAATAGTGACCGAGGGAGGTGCCGTATGAAGGTGTATCTTTCCCGGTTCGTGTGCCTGGATGTGGCTTCCAACCTGGCCCGCATGGAGGCGGAGGGCGCCGCTGCCGCCGGCGCCGGCGCCGGCCTGTGCGTCTTCCCGGAGGGGTTCCTGCACGGCTACCGCCGGCGGCTGGACCCGGCCCTGGCCCGCCAGCGGTTCCGGGCCCTGTCCGGGGACTTTCCCGACACCGCCTTCCTGTTCGGCTCCTTCACCGAGGACCGGCGCAACCGCCTGACCGTATGGCAGGGCGGGAAAGAACTGGCCCGGTACGACAAGATCCACCTGTTCCGCCCCAACGGCGAGTTCGACCTGTGGGACCCCGGCGACCGCTACGTGGCGGTGCGGCTCAAGGACTGGACCCTGGGCCTGCTCAACTGCAACGACCTGCGCTTCCCCGAGCAGGCCCGGGCCCTGCGCCTGCAGACCCGCTGCGACGCCCTGGTGGCTCCAGCCTGGTGGCCCTGGCGCCGGGACCACGTGTGGCGCACCCTGCTCCAGGCCCGGGCCATGGAGAACGCCGTCTTCGCCATCGGCTGCTGCATTTCCGCCTCGGAGCACCCGGACGAGTGCTTCGCCGGCGCCGGCAACCACGTGTTCGACCCCCTCGGCGACCCGGTCCACACCCAGGACGACCACACCTACATCCTGGAGCCCCCGGCCCACTCCCGGCTGATCGTGGATCCCCTGGAGTCCTACGTGGACATCCGCACGGTGGAGATCCAGCCGAACTAATCCACGTTCAGCCGGTAGCCGATGCTCGGCTCGGTGAGCAGGTACTTGGGCCGGGTGGCGTCGGACTCGATCTTGCGCCGGAGGGTTCCCATGTAGATCCGCAGATAGTGGATCTGCCCCGCGGCCAGGGGGCCCCACACCTCGTTGAGCAGCTGGGCGTGGGTGGCCACCTTGCCGGCCCGCTGGGCCAGCGCCTCCAGCAGGCGGAACTCCAGCGGCGTCAGGCGCACCGGCACCCCGTCCACGGTGACTTCCCGCCGTTCCAGGTCCAGCCGCAGGGCGCCGTACTCCAGCACCGGCGTTTCCTCGGCCGTCTGGACGGTGTGCCGCTGGGCCACCCGGATCCGCGCCAGCAGCTCCTCGGCGCCGAAGGGCTTGGTCAGGTAGTCGTCCGCGCCCAGGTCCAGGGCCTGGACCTTGTCCTTCTCCTGGTTGCGGGCCGAGATGATGATGATCGGCTTGCGGTTCCACTGGCGCAGGCTCTGCAGCACCTTCGCCCCCTCCAGGTCCGGCAGGCCCAGGTCCAGGAGGATGAGGTCGGGGCTGTGGCCCCGGGCCATGGCCAGACCGTCCGTGCCGTTGGCGGCGGTGAGCACCTGGTAGTCGTGGTTGGCCAGGGTGGGCACGAGGAAGCGGCGCAGGGACGCCTCATCCTCGATGATCAGGATCAACGTCTGGGTCATGGGGGACCTTCCAGGATCAGGGGCAGGGATTCAGGCTGGAGGGGGGCGGGGGGAGTCCCGTCCAGAGGGAGGCTGATGCGGAAGCGGGCGCCGCCGCCCGGGTTGTCCTCGACCCAGATGGAACCGCCGTGGATGTCCACGATGGCGCCGCAGATGGCGAGGCCGAGCCCGGCCCCGCCGTCCTTGAGCTCATGGGGCATGCGGAAGAACTTGTCGAACACCCGCTGGTGGAACTCGGCCGGTATGCCGGGGCCCCGGTCGGAAATCTCCAGCTGCACCGACCCTGGCTCCTCCCAGGCGCGCAGGACCACGGGGCTGTGCGGGGCGTGGCGGTGGGCGTTGGCCAGGAGGTTGATGAGCACCTGCTCCATGAGCGCCCCGTCCAGAGGCACCAGAGGCAGGCTTTCCGGCAGGTCCATCCGGATCTCCAGGGGGCCCTGGCGGGCTTCCTGGCGCTGGACCGCAGCGCCCACCACCTCCTCCAGCATCTGCCATTCCTTCTGGGCCTGGATGACGCCGCTCTGCAATCGGGTCAGGTCCAGGAGGTCCCCCAGCAGCCGGGCCAACCGTTCGCTCTCATCTCTTATCATGGCCAGGAGATCCTGGCGGGAGGCTTCAGGAAGCGGATCAGGGAGCAGGAGGCTGGTGGCGGCCCCCTGGATGGCCGCCAGGGGCGTGCGCAGGTCATGGGAAACGGCGCCCAGGAGGGTGTTGCGCAGCCGCTCGGACTCCGTATCCAGCCTGGCCTGCTGGGCCTGCTCCAGCCACCGGATCCGTTCCAGGGCCAGAGCAGCCTGTATGGCCAGGGATTGGACCAGCCCCCAGAATTCCAGGGCCAAGGGCTTGCCTTGGCGGCCCCGGAGTTGCAGCAGGCCCTCCGCGCCCCCCTGCCCGGCCAGGGCCACATAGGAGCAGCCGTTCATGAATAACGGTTCGAACGGATCCGCCCGGGCGGTGTCGCTGAAGTGCGGCAGGAATTCGCTGGGATGCGGGCTCGGCGGCGCCTCCGGCGTCTCGGGCAGCTGGACCCAGGTGTCCCCGGCCCCGGGCGTCAGCACCCAGGCCCGGGCCCGGACCAGGCCCTGCAGCCGTTCCACCAGCACCTGCGCCACGTCCCGGGCGGTGGTGCAGCGGGCCAGGGTCCGGCCCAGGAGCATGATCAGCAGGGTTTCGGCCTCCCGGCGGTGGAGCGCCCGGGTCTCCTGGTGCAGCCGGTCCACGAGCAGCACCACCGTCTGGACCAGGAGCAGCGTGCCGGCGAGGAACAGGACGTTGGTCCAATCCCCCGTGTGGTAGGGGAACGGAGCGGAGGCGAACAGCCAGTAGTACAGGACCAGCACCCCGGCCGAGGCCGGCAGGGAGAAGGCCCGCCCCCAGCGGTGGGCGATGAACCCGACCCCCAGGGCGAACACCGGCGGCACCCCAGGGAAACCCACCGCCTGGTCCAGCGCCATGGCGAACACGGCGCAAAGGCCCATGAGCATCACGATGGCCGGAACGATCCCGAGCAGTTCCTTGAAGGTCGGCACCGGGTGGGTCCCGGGCGGAGAAGGCTCCAGGGGGACCGCGACGACCCGCACGCCCAGATGGCGGCGGATGGCCTCCTGGGCCCGGGCTTGGTCCAGCCGTCCCCAAGGGCCCCGGGGCTGGCTGGTGCCCATCACCACCAGGGCCGCCTGGCGCTGGGACCCTATTTCAATAATTCCTTCACTTACCGTCGAAGCCTGCACCCAGGCCGGCGTGGCGCCCAGGTTGCTGGCCTCCTGGAGCCAGACCCGGGCCTGTTCCTCCTCGTCGGGGGTCTCCCAGTCCGGGACCGCCACGTGCACGGCGATCCAGGGCCGGCCCAGTTCCCTGGCCATGCGGACGCCGGTGTGCACCAGCCTCAGGGTCCAGCTGTCGGAACCCAGGGCCACCAGGATGGGATCGGCCGCGGCGGGCGCTTGATCGGACAGGGGACGCTCCTCGTTTGATGACGACAAAATCAGTGTGAGGCAAGGCAAAGGGCCGCGCTAGTTGGCGGCCCTTGCTGGGAAAATCTGGTTCCTAGAGGGTGTAGGCTTCCTCCCCGTGCAGGGTGACGTCCAGCCCCATCTCTTCCTCGTGCTCGGTGACCTTCACCGGCGTGACCCGGTCGATGAGCCACAGCGCGGCATAGCTGAACAGGAAGGCATAGCCCATGGTGATGGTGACGCTGAGGACCTGGAACAGGAAGAAGCTCACTCCGCCCCGCAGCAGACCGTCGGCGCCGCCCTGGTTCCAGAGGGTGGTGGCGAAGATGCCGGTGCAGATGCAGCCGGTCACCCCGCCCACGCCGTGCACCCCCCACACGTCCAGGGCATCGTCCAGGTGCAGGTGGTTCTTCAGTTCGATGGCCAGGTAGCAGACAAAGCTGACGATCACCCCGATGCAGACCGCGCCGGTGGGGCTCACGTAGCCGGCGGCGGGGGTGATGGCCACCAGGCCGGCCACCGCGCCCGTGAGCAGGCCGACGAACTTGGGCTTCTTCTCGAAGATCCAGGCCAGGAACAGCCAGCTGATGGCGGCCACCGAGGCGCAGATGTCGGTGTTGGCGAAGGCCACCAGGGTGGTCTTGTCGCACTGCAGTTCACTGCCGGCGTTGAACCCGTACCAGCCGAACCAAAGCAGGGCGGCACCCAGGGCCACGAACGGAATGTTGTGCAGTCCCTTGTCCAGGATCCGGCGCCGGCCCACATAGAACACCGAGGCCAGGGCGGCGAAGCCGGAGGTGGTGTGCACCGCCGTGCCGCCGGCGAAGTCGAGCACGCCCCATTTGGCGAATACGCCGTTGCCCCAGACCATGTGCGCCGCCGGGAAATAGACGCAGAACAGCCAGAGGGTGAGGAAGATCATGTAGGCCGGGAACTTGACCCGGTTGGCGAAGGCCCCGGTGATGAGCGCCGGGGTGATGATGGCGAACATCATCTGGTACACGAAGAGCACCAGCAGCGACATGGTGTAGGCGCTGGGAGTGTTGGCGTTGACGGTGATGAGGCTATCGGGCCTGACGCCGTGCAGGAACGCATAGTGCATGTTGCCGATCACCCCGCCCTCGCCGCCGCTGAACACCAGGGAGAAGCCGCAGGCCCACCACAGGAACGTGGTCCAGCCCATGGACACGAAGCTCTGGATCATGATGGCCAGCACGTTCTTGCGGCTGACCAGTCCACCGTAGAAGAAGGCCAGCCCGGGAGTCATGATCATGACCAGAGCGGCGGAAACTAGCATGAATGCTATATTCCCAGTATCCAAGGGATTCGGCGTCATCTCAGACTCCTTCAAACAAGGGGGAACAGTGACGGGCCGGCCGGGGGCCGGTCATCAGGTTGAATGGGGATTTGCAAACCTAACCAGTCCGTTCGGCCAGCAGGCACATCACCAAGGGATAGGTTGGACCCTATCACATTGCCGTCGAATAAATCGAACCAAAAATGGAAAACCCTTTAGATGTGACATAGATCTCAATCTTTCCTTGGTGTTCCAAGGCCTCTGGACAGAGGCAGTGTGGGTATGCTTCCCATGCCCGTAATATTTTGACAAAATTTATTTAACATCTTTGTTTGTTTAATTTAAATTGTAAAAACAAAAATGGAATATGGAACGCATAAATATATTTTAATTTTACTATATTTATTTTTTCTTTATTACGTTTTATTTGATTTTATTCCGTTTTGAGTTACAACAAAACTAAAATAATTTATAAAAAATTTCAAAAACAATATTTATTTTATTATTTAATAATCATTTTTTTTCTATGATTTCAAATTGTTTATTTTCATATACTTAAAAAAAACAAACACCCCGCCGATCGGATGATCTTCATCACATCTTTTTTTTCTCTGATCCACCCTGCATTTCGTCTTTATACTTGGTATACAGGATTTTTACGTGTTCTTTATGAGCCTGGATCAACGCGGAGGAACCCCTTTCCCCATCCCTCGGGATGGCCGCCAGCCGACCCCTCCTGGCCGGTAGCGGGTCCGGACGGACCCACCGGACCCGGAGGCGTGGCCTCCGCCAAGGCCGTCACTTCATCCTTCCGCTCTTGACTCACCCTTCCCTTCCCATTTTCCCCAAGGAGGTTCTCCGTGCTTCCCCAGATCAACACCGGCAATACCGGTTTCATGCTCGTGTGCGCGGCCCTGGTGCTGTTCATGACTCCAGGGCTGGCGTTCTTCTACGGCGGCCTCGTGCACCGCAAGAACGTCCTGGGCGTCATGATCCAGAGCTTCGTGTCCATGGCCTGGACCACGGTGCTGTGGATCGCCTTCGGCTACTCCATGAGCTTCGGCCCCACCGTCGGCGGCATCTTCGGCAACCCGTTCGCCCATCCGTTCCTGTACGGCATCCACCTGAACAGCCTGTTCCAGAACAACGCCGGCCTGGGCATCCCCACCCTGGTGCACGTGGCCTACCAGATGATGTTCGCCATCATCACCCCGGCCCTCATCACCGGCGCCTTCGCCAACCGGGTGACCTTCAAGGCCTACCTGTGGTTCCTGACCGCCTGGCTGATCTTCGTGTACTTCCCGTTCTGCCACATGCTCTGGTCCCCGGAAGGCATCCTGAACAAGTGGGGCTGCCTTGACTTCGCGGGCGGCATCGTGGTGCACAACACCGCCGGCCTGGCGGCCCTGGCTTCGGTGCTCTACGTGGGCAAGCGCAAGATCATCGACACCGTCCCCCACAGCATCCCCGTGGTCGCCCTGGGCACCGGCATGCTCTGGTTCGGCTGGTACGGCTTCAACGCCGGCAGCGAGTTCGGGGTGGATTCGGTCACCTGCGCGGCCTTCCTCAACACCAGCATCGCCGCCTCCTTCGCCGGCTTCACCTGGCTGGTGGTGGAATGGACGAACTCCAAGCAGCCCAAGCTCCTGGGCCTGCTCACCGGTTCCGTGGCCGGCCTGGCCACCATCACTCCCTGCGCGGGCTACGTGGCTCCCGGATCCGCCGCCATCATCGGCATCTGCGCCGGCGTGGTCTGCTTCTACGCGGTGGCCCTGAAGAACACCCTGGGCTGGGACGACGCCCTGGACGTCTGGGGCGTGCACGGCGTGGGCGGCTTCATCGGCATCCTCCTGCTGGGCCTGTTCGCCGACAAGGCCTGGAACCCGGCGGTGGCCACCAACGGCCTGCTCACCGGCGGCGGCTTCAGCTTCCTCGGCAAGCAGGTGACCGCCGTGGTCATCTCCTCCTGCTGGGCGTTCCTGTTCACCTACGGCGTGCTGTGGGTCATCGACCACATCACCCCGGTGAAGGTCGGCGAGGGCGTGGAAGAGGCCGGCCTGGACCAGGGCCTGCACGGCGAGACCGCCTACACCGGCAGCCTGTAGTCGACCGCCCTGCCGTTGCCGCGGGGGGAAACCAGCCGACTGGCCGGTTCCCCCCCGCGGTCGTTTTATTACCAGCCTGGCCTCGGCCAGAACTTCACCTGAGGCAAAGGGCAATTGGAGCGACTAGCCACCCAGATGTGATAAATTACTTGGCCGACGCCCAGCGGAGGGAGGTATGCCTTTGGCCCACCCGGTCACCTGCAACGCCAACCGCGCCCTCACCGCCGCCCAACGCCTGAAGCTCCTGCGCATCATCTGCACGTCCCGACGCATCGACGACCGGGAGATCGCCGGCAAGCGCCAGAACAAGGTGTTCTTCCAGATCAACGGCGCCGGCCACGAAGCGGTGCAGGCGGCGGCGGCCCTGTGCCTGCGCCCCGGGCGGGACTGGCTGTTCCTGTACTACCGGGACCGGGCCCTGGCCTACGGGCTGGGCGTGACGGCCCAGGCCATGTTCCTGGCCTCGGTGGGCTCCCCGCTGGACCCGGCCACCAGCGGCCGGCAGATGCCCAGCCACTGGTGCGACCCGCGCCTGAACATCTTCACCACCTCCAGCCCCACCGGTTCCCAGTGCCTGCAGGCGGTGGGGGCGGCGGAGGCGCTCCTGCGGGCCCGGCAGGGCGGGCTGGAGGAGCGGCTGGGCATGGAACCGGACGAAGTGGTGCTGGTGAGCCTGGGGGACGGCGCCGCCGCCGAAGGGGAATTCTGGGAGAGCCTCAACGCCGCGGTGAACCTGCGGCTGCCCCTGGTGTTCCTGGTCCAGGACAACGGCTACGCCATCTCGGTGCCCACGGAAGTCCAGTATCCCGGAGGCAACGTGGCGGCCCTGCTGAAGGGCTGGGAGGACCATGGGCTGCTGGTGCTGGACGCGGTGGACGGGCTGGACCCCATCGCCAGCTTCGACGCCATGGCCCTCGCCGTGGACTACGCCCGCGCCCGGCGCGGCCCGGCCCTGGTGCGGGCCCTGGTGATCCGCCCGTACTCCCACTCCCTCTCGGACGACGAGCAGCTCTACAAGACCGCCGCCCAGCGCGCCGAGGAAGCCGCGCGCGACCCCTTCACCGCCTATCCCGCCCGCCTCCTGGAACTGGGTGACCTCACCGCCGCCGGCCTGGAGCAGATGCAGGCGGAGGTCCAGCGGGAAGTGGACCAGGCCTGGGCCGAGGCCGAGGCGGCCCCGCCCCCGCAGCCGGGCACCTGCAAGCGCCACTTGTACAGCGAGACGGTGGACCCCACCGGGCCGGACTTCGACTCCGGGCCCCGGGACGAGGACCCGGCCCCCGGCGCCAGGACCATGATCGACCTCCTCAACGCCACCCTGCGCCAGGAACTGGCCCGGGACCCGGCGGTCCTGGTGTTCGGCCAGGACGTGGCGGACGCCAGCCGGGAGGAGATCCTGGGGGAGGTGAAGGGCAAGGGCGGGGTGTTCAAGGCCACTCACGGCCTGCAGCGCCAGTTCGGCTCCCACCGGGTGTTCAACGCGCCCCTGGCGGAGGCCACCATCCTGGGGCGGGCCATCGGCCTGGCCGCCCGGGGTTTCAAGCCGGTGGTGGAGATCCAGTTCTTCGACTACATCTGGCCCGCCATGCAGCAGATCCGCGACGAGCTGGCGAGCATCCGCTGGCGCAGCGACGGCCGCTTCAAGGCCCCGGTGGTGGTGCGGGTGCCCATCGGCGGCTACCTCATGGGCGGCGCCATCTGCCACAGCCAGAGCGGCGAGAGCCTGTTCACCCACATCCCCGGGCTGCGGGTGGTGTATCCGTCCCGGGCCGTGGACGCCGCCGGGCTGCTGCGCACCGCCATCCGCTGCGACGACCCGGTGCTGTTCCTGGAGCCCAAGCACCTGTACCGCCAGACCCACAACAAGGGCGCCGATCCCGGGCCGGACTTCATGATCCCCTTCGCCAAGGCCCGCACCGTGCGCCCGGGCGAGCACCTCTCGGTCATCACTTACGGCAACACCGTGCACCGGGCCGTCCAGGCGGCGCGCCTGGCCGAGGCCGAAGGCCTCAGCGTCGAGATCCTGGACCTGCGCACCCTGAACCCGTACGACTGGGAGGCGGTGGCCGGCAGCGTGCGCCGGACCCACCGGGCCCTGGTGGCCCACGAGGACACCCTCAGCTGGGGCTACGGCGCCGAACTGGCCGCCCGCATCGCCGACGAGCTGTTCTTCCACCTGGACGCCCCGGTGAAGCGCCTGGGGGCCGAGGACACCTGGGTGGCCTACCATCCGCACCTGGAGGACGAGATCCTGCCCCAGCCCCTGGATTTCCTGGAGGCGTACCGGACCCTGGCCAGCCTTTGACCCCCGCTCCGCCGGCAGGCGCCTTCACGCGCCCCGGAGCCAGGCCTCGACCATCTTCCGCGTGCTCTCGAAGGCCAGGTCCGGCATCGGCTCGCCCCGGCTGAACCAGCGGGCTTCCTCCACGTCGTCGGCCGCCGCCAGGGTGCCGCCCTCCAGGCGCGCCCGGTACAGGATCACGACGGCCCGGCTGGTTTCCTCGTAGAACAGGTCCAGCATGCCCGCGACCGCCACCTCCAGCCCGGTCTCCTCTTGCATCTCCCGCACCGCCGCCGCCTCGGGCCGCTCCCCGGCGTCCACGTACCCGGCCGGCAGCGCCCAGCGCCCCTTCTCCGGGGCCATGCCGCGCTTCACCAGCAGCACCCGGTCCCGGTCCGCCAGGAACAGCACCACCGCCACCCGGGGGTTGGCGCAGTGCACGAACCCGCACGCCGGGCACACCGGCCGGACCCTTCCGTAGCGGGGTTCCTGCCGCAGCGGGGTGGCGCAGTTGGGGCAGAACCGGTATTCCATCATGCCTCCGGCCGTTCCTGTCCAGGTTAGCCAATCCCGCGGGCAAACAAGGTATGGTTTGTCCATGCGCGTGGCCCTGGTCCTGCGGGCGCCGGCTCCCGGCCGCCTGGTGTTCACCCTCCCGGTCTGGTACCGGCCGGCGATGGGGGCCATCCTGGCCGTCCTGGCGGCGGCCCTGGCCACCGCCGGCGGGCACCCCGGGGTCCTGGGCATCTCGGTGCTGGGAGGGGTGGGCCTGGCGGTCCTGTACGAGGAGCGGTGGACCCTCGACGCCCGCCGCGGGCGCATCGTGCACCGGGAAGGCCTGGTGCTGGCCGCCAGGTGCCGCACCATCCCCTTCGGGGCCATCGAGCGCCTGAGGCTCGTTGCCCACGTGCAGGGCTCCCTCCCCGGCGGCGGGGAGGAGCGGCGCCGGGGCCCGGCCCCTCCCGGAACGGTCCGGCGCCCCCGCCACCAGAAGCCTTACCTGACCCTGGTCCTGGAGTGCCGGGAGGGCGCGCAGTACCTGGTGGAGCGGGTTCCCGCCGCCCAGGGGGCCGGGTTGTTCCGGGCGGCGGCGGGCCGCACTTCCGGGGGCACCACGCCGGTGGGGGCCTCCAGCTCGCCCAGGAGGTTGATGCCCTGGAACAGCAGGATGGCGGCCAGGACATAGACGGACAGGTAGGTGAACATGCGCAAACTCCTACTGGATGGTGAACACGGGTCCGGTGGCGGTCAGGCCGGAGGAGTACAGCACCACCGGCCCGGTGGTGGCGTTGGCGCCCACCACCACGGTGACGGTGTTGGGATCCACGTAGGTGAAGGTGGAGGAACCGGGCTGGCCGGCCGCCTCGGTGCCGATGGCCACCCCGGTGGTGCCGAAGAATCCCGATCCGGTCAAGGTGAGGAGCGTGCCCGCCGGTCCGCTGAAGGGCTGGGGCTGCGCGCTGGTGATGGCCGGGACCACCACGAAGGGGCCCCCGCCGTCCCGGGAGGAGTCCCCCAGGCCGGCCGGGTTCTGGACTTCCACAGCGCCGGTGCACGCGTCGCCGGGGACGGTGGCGCTGATCTGGGTGGGGCTGTCCACGTGGAAGTACCCCGCCGCATAACCATTGAAGCTCACCGTCTGGATGTCCTTGAAGCTGGTGCCGGTGATGACCACCGTGGCGCCCACCGGCGCCTGGTTGGGGGTCAGCCGGGTCAGCACCGGCACCGAGTGCAGGTCCCTGCCTGTGCACCCCAGGAGCGCCACCAGGAACACACCGGACAGAGCGGCCGGCAGCGCGGTTCCCAACTTGCGAATGGTCATCAAGGTTCTCCTCCCCGATTGTACGCCAGGCCGGGGGGATTAGTCATGGGCCCGCAGCACTTCCAGGAAGGCCTCGCCGTACGTCTCCAGCTTCCTGGGACCCACGCCGCTGACGTCCAGCAGGCGCTGGGCCGTGGTGGGATGGACGTGGGCCATGTGCTGCAGGGTGGCGTCGCTGAACACCAGGTAGGCGGGCAGGTTGCGTTCGTCCGCCAGGCGCTTGCGCAGGGCCTTGAGCTCCAGGAACAGGCCGCTCCGCCGGTCCTGGGGGCCGGGCGCGGACGGGGGCGGGGGCGGAAGGGCCACCGCGCCGCCCTTCCTGGCCCGGGGCCGGCGCTCGGCCCGGGGCGCCTCCGCCAGCACGTCCCGGCCCGTGCACAGGTCGCAGGCGGTGCCGCAGGCCTGGATGCGCTCCTCGAAATGGGCCACCAGGGCCCGGTGCCGGCAGCTTTTCGACTCGGCCCAGTCGTACATGGCCCGGATCTGCCGGCGCTGGGGGTTGGCCACCGCCGGCTCCAGGCCGTCCAGGAACCGCTCCAGGCTCATGACGTCGGCCCAGGAGTAGAACAGCACGCAGTCCGCGTCGGCGCCGTCCCGCCCGGCCCGGCCGATCTCCTGGTAGTAGCCCTCCACGCTCTTGGGCATGTCCCGGTGGATGACGTAGCGGATGTTGCTCTTGTCGATGCCCATGCCGAAGGCGATGGTGGCGGTGATCACGTCCACGTCGTCCCGGCGGAAGGCCTCCTGGGCCGCCTCCCGCTCCTTCGGCTCCAGGCCCGCGTGGTAGGCCCGGGCCCGGATCCCCTGCTGGACCAGGAACTCGGCGGTGGCCACGGCGGACTTGCGGGACAGGCAGTAGATGATGCCGCTCTGTCCCGGGCGGGCCCGCACCAGGCGCAGGATCGCCTCCCGTACCGCGGGGCCCTCCCCGCCCTTCTTGACGGCGTGCAGCTTGAGGTTGGCCCGGAAGAAGGAGCCCAGGTACTCCATGGGCGACTCCATGCCCAGCTGGGCGATGATGTCCCGGCGCACCTCCCGGGTGGCGGTGGCGGTGAGGGCCAGCACCGGCAGCCCGCCGAAGCGGGCCTTGAGCCCCGCCAGGTTCCGGTAGGCCGGGCGGAAGTCGTGGCCCCAGTGGCTGATGCAGTGGGCCTCGTCCACGGCGATGAGGCGCAGGTCCAGGCAGTCCAGGAGCGGCCCCACGCTCTGTTCGATGCCCTCCGGGGCCGCGTAGACCAGCTCGAACTCGCCCCGGCGCAACTGGCGGATGCGCTCGAGGCGCTCCCCTGACTCCAGGGACGAGTTCAGGAAGGTGGCCCGCAGGCCCGCTTCCTGCAGCCCGTCCACCTGGTCCTTCATCAGGGCGATGAGGGGCGAGATGACCAGGGTGGTGCCCCCCAGCAGCCGGGCCGGAAGCTGGTAGGTGAGGGACTTGCCCGCGCCCGTGGGCATCACCGTCAGGCAGTCCCGCCCGCCCAGGACCGCCCGGATCACCTCCTCCTGCCCCGGGCGGAAGGCGTCGTAGCCGAACAGCGTCTTGAGCCGGCCGCGCAGGTCCGGATCCGGCGCGGCCCCACCCCCGCCCTGGGGGACCGGCGCCGCCTGCAGGGCGGCGGCGATGTCCCGCAGGGCCTGGATGGCGGCCGGGTCGAACGCCCCCGGGTGCTGGCGGTAGCGTTCCCGCAGGTCCGCCATCGCCCGGGCACAGCCTTCCCGCTCCCCGGTGTCAAGCAGTGCGCGGAGGGTCTGGATCTCTTGGTCAAGAATCATGTGGGATCGCCTGGGAACCCTCCATTGTCAGGCGCCCGGGCCCGGGCACCAAGCGAGCATTTCACGGGGAGGCCAAGCGCGGCCAATGCTTGTCTTATCAAGAGGGTGTCGCGGCAGGGGAGTGGGCCGGGAGTGCGGTCAGCCGTGTTGCCAGCAAGGAAGGCGACCAAGGCGTATCGGGTCATACGCTGCGGGCGCCTGACGCGGCCGGGGACGCGGATGGCCGCACTCCCGGCCCGCTCCCCTGCCGCGACAGGCTCTAAGATGGAGCCATGGGGACGACTCAAGACCGCGCCGACCTGAACGACCTGCTGCGCCTGCTGGATGCCCCCGCCGGGGCCCTGGGGGCGGAAGGCGCCCGCCTGCGCTGGACCTCCCCGGCGGCCCTGGCGCTGATCCTGGCCCGCTGGACCACTCTCCAGGGATCCCAGCGTTCCCTGTGGGTGGATGCCCCCTCCGAAGGGGAGGCCCAGATCCTGGCCCACGACCTGGGGGTGCTGCTGCCCGAGGCGCGGGTGGCCCATTTCCCCGGCTTCGCGCCGTTCGCCGGGGGCGAATCCAGTCCGCCGGGGGTGGTGCTCAGGGACCGCCTGGCCACCCTGGTGGGGCTCCTGGAGCACCGGGTGCAGGTGCTGGTGACCGGGCCCCTGGCGGCCCGGGAGCGGCTGCCCCATCCCACCTGGTTCGAGAAGCAGAAGCTGACGCTGAGCCGGGACAGCGAGGTGCCCCGGGACCTGCTGCTGGAGACCCTGGCGGCCCTGGGCTACCGGCGCACCGACCTGGCCGGAAGCCCCGGCGAGTTCAGCGCCCGGGGCCTGGTGGTGGACCTGTGGCCGGACCACCTGGAGCACCCCCTGCGCCTGGAATTCTTCGGCGACGAACTGGAGAAGCTCAGCCCGTTCGACCCGGACACCCAGCGCCGGACCGGTACGGTCCTGGACGGGGTCACCCTGTATCCCCGGTTCGAGGGGGCCCGGGGCGACGGCTCCCCCCTCCTGGCGGCGGTGGCGGCCCGGGCCGACCGCACCCCAGAGCCCGAGGACGACCTGGCCTTCCGGCGCTCCCGCCTGGCCACCCACGGGCACTTCCCGGGCGAGGAGCTGTTCTACCCGCTGCTGGACCAGCCCAAGGGCCAGCTGGCCCACTGGGTGCCCCCCTGCCTGCGCCTGCGCCTGGAGCCCCCGTGGGCCGAGGCGGTGGAGGAGCGGGAACGGGAGCGGATCCAGGCGAGCCTGGACGTGCTGCGCCGGGGCGGAGTGGTGTGCCCGGACTGCGACGACCGGTTCCTGGCCCAGGACCCCAGCCGCACGACCCTGGCCCTCACCGAGTGGCAGGCGGAGGCCACGGTGCCCCTCCTGGCCCAGCCGGCCCGGGAGTTCCAGGGCCGCCTTGGGGAACTGGCGGAATACCTGCAGGACCTGGCCCTCACCGGGCACCGGGTGTTCCTGGCCGGGTCCACCCCGGGCATGCGCGACCGCCTGGGGGAGATCCTGCGGGAATACGAGCTGCCGGTGGCGTACGGCACCCAGGCCGGCTGCCGGGGCACCCACCTGCCCCTGTCCGCCGGGGTCTACCTGAAGGAGCCCCGGCTGCTGGTGCTCACCGAGCGGGAAGTGTTCGGGCGCAAGGCCCTGGCCCCGCCTCCCAAGCGCAGCCGCACCGCCGCCTTCCTGTCGGACCTCCGGGACCTGAAGCCCGGGGACCGGGTGGTGCACCTGGACCACGGCATCGGCCAGTTCGAAGGGTTCGGCGCCTTGACCGTGGGGGGCGCCGAGCAGGAAGTGATCCAGCTGCGCTACGCCGACGGCGGCCGGCTCAACGTCAGCCTGGAGCGGGCCGACCTGATCCAGCGCTACGTGTCTCCGGATGGGGGCGTGCCGGCGCCCCTGGACAAGCTGGGCGGAGCGTCCTGGGCCAAGATCAAGCGGCGGGCCAGGAAGGCCATCCGGGACATGGCCGAGGAGCTGCTCAAGCTCTACGCCCAGCGCAAGCTGGAGAAGGGCCATGCGTACGCCAAGGACGGCCCGGAGATGGCGGAGTTCGAGGCCACCTTCCCGTACGAGCCCACGCCGGACCAGATCGAGGCCACCGAGGCCATCAAGGCGGACCTGGAGAGCGACCGGCCCATGGATCGCCTGCTGTGCGGGGACGTGGGCTTCGGCAAGACCGAGGTGGCCATGCGGGCCGCCGCCAAAGTGGTCCTGGACGGCTACCAGGTGGCGGTGCTGTGCCCGACCACCGTCCTCTGCTTCCAGCACTTCCGCACCTTCAAGGAACGCTTCAGGGGGTTCCCCCTGCGGGTGGAGATGCTCAACCGGTTCGTGGAGCCGGCGGAGGCCAAGGCCATCGTCCAGGACGTGGCGGACGGCAAGGTGGAGATCGTCATCGGCACCCACCAGCTGCTGGGGGCCCGGGTGCGGTTCAATGAGCTGGGGCTGGTGGTCATCGACGAGGAGCAGCGGTTCGGCGTGGGGCACAAGGAGCGGCTCAAGAAGCTGCGGGCCAACGTGGACGTGCTGGCCATGAGCGCCACGCCCATCCCGCGCACCCTGCACATGAGCCTCACCGGGCTGCGGGAGATCAGCCTCATCGAGACCCCGCCCAAGAACCGCCTGGCCATCGAGACCGTGGTGGCGCCCTGGAGCGACGAGCTCATCGCCACCGCCATCCAGTTCGAGCTGCGCCGGGGCGGGCAGGTGTACCTGGTGCACAACCGGGTGGAGTCCATCGTCTCGGTGGCCGAGCGGATCCGCTCCCTGGTGCCGGACGCCCGGGTGGGGGTGAGCCATGCCCAGCTCTCGGACCAGGCGCTCGAGGCGGTGATGGTGGGCTTCATGGAGGGGCGCATCGACGTGCTGGTGGCCACCACCATCGTGGAGAACGGCCTGGACGTGCCCAATGCCAACACCCTCATCGTGCACCGGGCCGACACCTTCGGCCTCAGCCAGCTCTACCAGCTGCGCGGGCGGGTGGGGCGCAGCGACGTGCCGGCCTACGCCTACCTGCTGATCCCCGGCAAGGGGGAGATCACCGAGGAGGCCCGCAAGCGGCTGCAGGCCCTGGAGGACTTCTCGGAACTGGGCGCCGGGTTCCGGGTGGCGGCCATGGACCTGGAACTTCGGGGCGCCGGCAACCTGCTGGGGGGGGAGCAGTCCGGGCACATCCACGACATCGGCTTCGAGCTGTACGTGAAGCTCCTGGAGGAGACCCTGCAGGAACTGCAGGGCCAGCCCAGCGGCACCTTCGAAGTGAGGATCGACCTGGGCCCGGCCCAGCTCTCCCGCCGCTGGATCGACCAGGCCAGCGAACGGCTGGTGGCGTACAAGCGCGCCTCCCGCCTGCGCTCGGACCGGGACCTGGAGCTGTACCGCCTGGAACTGGAGGACCGCTTCGGCCAGGTGCCCGCCGACGACGAGGAGAGCGCCCGCTTCTTCGAACTGCTCAAGGTGCGCCTGCGCGCCCAGGCCCTGGCGGTGAGCGAGGTCTCCGCCGACAAGGGCCGGCTCAAGCTGCGGGTGAGCCCCCAGACCCCCCTGGATCCGGGCAAGCTGGTGGCGTGGGTGCGCCAGCGGGTCGGCGCCCAGATGAGCCCGGACGGCACCGTCCTGGTGCCGGCCGCCGGCGGCGGAGTGGCGGCCCAGGCCCAGGAATTGCTGGATGCCTGGGCGGCCTTGTGATCAGAGCTTGATTACAAAGATATAAAAAGAAAAGAGTTAAATAGTGTCAGTGGGATGGTGGCTTGCAAGGCCTTTGGGCTTTTGCGCCCATCGGCAACCATCCAGCATTCCCCCGAAGCGCTGGACTCCTCCATCAGCCAGGTGGCATTCACTTGGTGAGCTTGAAGCTGTCCACCACGTGCCCGTTCCGGTCCACCTGCCGGAACTCCACCGTGTCCCCCTTGATGTCCAGCACCGAAAAGCAGTGGGTGTTCAGCACGACTTCGCCGCAGGACGGCTTGGGAATCGCCGGCATGGGCGCGGAATGGATCGTCCCGCCGCCGGCTCCGGTGATGATGTGGGCGGGACGCTTGGCGTGGGTGGCGGTGGTGCCGTTGAAGGCCGGGGGGTGGAAGGCCACGAACCGCCACTTTGGGCCCGGCTCGCACCTCTGCCATTGGCCAGGTCGCCCGCCACCACCATCCGCTGGTCCTGGCCCGGGGCGACCCGCGCCCGGCCGTCCTGCCCCTCCTTGGCCTGCCCCTCCTTTGCCTGCCACAGCAGGGCAAGCCGCTGGGGGTCGGCGGCCGCATCACCCAACTGGAGGAAAGGTTTCACCTCGAAGACGTCGAGGGGGTCAGGTGAGCTTCCCTGGTGCGGGTGGGGCAGGCGTCCAGGACGGCCATCCGGGCGCCGCCGTAGTCCGGAAAGGGGAAATCCCGGCTCCCGGCCAGGATCTCCCATAGGGAGATGGTGCTGATGCCCGGGTACAGTTCCCGGTAACGCCGGTCGCAGCCGGCGCACACGTTGATGATCCGGGTGCCCGGGGGCAGGCCCGGCTGGTGGCGGCACCAGGTGAGGTGCTCCGGAACCGCCTCGCCGCCGGCGTTGACGTGTTCCAGCAGCCGCTTGGCCCGGTGGGGCTTGTGCAGCATAAGGGCGCAGCCGGGGGCGAAAGGCTGGGTCATGGAAGCTCCTGGACCAGATCCCAGGATCCGGTCCGGCGGCGCGCTGGGCGACCCGGTTCTTGCGGTCATTCCTGGGCACGCCCCTTCGTTAATATTAACGGCACAAGTATGTGCATTAATTTATAAATAAAAAAAATTTACAAATTTTCCAAATTTTTAAGGTGTATTTTAGTACATTCTTTTTCAACTGCTTCTGGCGACGTGCCCATGGCCGTACCCGGTTCCGAACCCATCAAGACCCATAACCCCTTTTTTCAGAAATGGGATGCGCCCTTCCAGGCGCCACCCTTCGACCGCATCCGGCCGGACCACTACCTGCCGGCGTTCCAGGCCGGAATCAGGCGCCATAACGATGAGATTAAAGCCATTGCCCGCTCCAGGTCGGTGCCCACGTTCCGCAACACCGTGGAGGCCCTGGAGGATTCCGGCGTCTTCCTGGACCGGGTGAACGGCGTGTTCTCGGCCATGGTGGAGGCCGACTCCAACAGCGAGCTGCAGGCGGTGGCCCTGGCGGTGGGCCCCCTGATGTCCGGGCACCTGGACGACATCTACCAGAACAGGGCGCTGTTCGAGCGGGTGCAGGCGGTCTGCCGGCGCCAGGAACCGCTGCCGGCCGAGGGCCGGACGCTCCTGGACAAGACCTGTCGCGCCTTCCTGCGCTGCGGCGCCGCCCTGCGGCCGCGCCAGCAGGCCCGGCTGCGGGAGGTGAACGCCGAACTGGCCCTGCTCAGCCTCAAGTTCGAGCAGAACCTCCTGGCCGAGACCAACGCCTTCCGCCTGGTGCTGGACCGCCTGGAGGACCTGGACGGACTGTCCCCGGAGGACCTGGAGGCGGCGGCGGACGCCGCCCGGCGGTGGGACCGGGAAGGAACGTGGGTGTTCAACCTGCACGCCCCGTCCCTGTGGCCGTTCCTGGAACAGGCCCGGAACCGGGACCTGCGCCGGCGCATGTTCCAGGCCTACAGTTCCCGCTGCGACCGCGGCAACGCCCAGGACAACAACGGCCTGGCCGCGCGCATCACCGCCCTGCGCTGCGAGAAGGCCCGGCTGCTGGGGTTCGCCACCTTCGCGGACTACGCCCTGGAGGAGAGCATGGCCCGCACCCCGGCCAACGCCTACCGTCTCCTGGAACAAGTGTGGGCGCCGGCGGTGCGGCGGGCGGCGGCGGAACGGGCCGAACTGGAGGCGCTCCTGGCCCGGGACCTGCCCGGCGCCCGTCTGGAGCCCTGGGATTGGCGCTACTACGCGGCCCAGGCGCGGAAGGCCCGGTACGGCCTGGACACCCGGGAGCTGCTCCCGTACTTCCCCCTGGAACAGGTGCGGGAAGGCGCCTTCCGCACCGCCAACCGCCTGTTCGGGATCACCTTCAACCGGCGCACGGACCTGCCCACCTACCACCCGGAGGTGCTCACCTACCTGGTGCAGGACCGGGACGGCAGCCCCCTGGGCGTCTTCTACGCCGACGACCATCCCCGCCCGGGCAAGCGCGGCGGGGCCTGGATGGAATGCTTCCGCCGGCAGTGGGTCCGCCACGGCCGGGACATCCGCCCGCTGGTCTACAACGTGGCCAACTTTCCCCGCCCCACCCGGGGTGCCCCGGCCATGCTCAACCTGGAGGAAGTGCGCACCCTGTTCCACGAATTCGGCCATGCCCTGCACGGGCTGCTCAGCCGCTGCCGCTACCGCAGCCTGTCCGGCACGGCCACCGCCCAGGACTTCTGCGAATTGCCCAGCCAGCTCCTGGAGCACTGGGCCACCGAACCGGAGGTGCTGGCCATGTACGCCCGGCACCACCGCACCGGCGAGCCCCTGCCCACCCGGTTGGTAGACCGGATCCAGTCTTCCCAGGCCTTCAACCAGGGTTTCGGCACCACCGAATGCCTTGCCGCCGCGTTCCTGGACCTGGACTGGCACACCCGCACCGACCCCCGGCCGGTGGACGCCCCGGCCTTCGAACGGGCCTCCCTGGCCCGCATCGGCCTGCTGCCCCAGGTGCCGGTGCGGCACCGGACCCCCTACTTCGCCCACAGCATCTGCGGGGAGTACGCGGCCGGGTACTACGGCTACCTGTGGTCCGCGGTCCTGGGCGTGGATGCCTTCCAGGCCTTCCGGGAGCGGGGGGACCCGTTCGACCCCGCCACGGCCCGCGCCCTCCGGCAGCACATCCTGGAAAAGGGCGGCAGCGAGGATGCCCTGGAGCTGTACCGCCGCTTCCGGGGCCGGGATCCCGGCGTGGGACCGCTCCTGCGCCAGCGCGGCCTCGATTAGAACCGCTCCGGATGTTAGTCTGGATCCTTTAGCAGCAAAGGATGCGGACTTCCTCCGCCAGGACGCCCCGATGCACGAAATGGACAAGGCCTTCGACTTCAAGACCGCCCAGGAGCGGTGGTACGCCCGCTGGGAGACGTCCCGGGTATTCGAGGCGCAGCCGGAGGGCGGCAAGACCCCCTGGTCCATCGTCATCCCGCCCCCCAACATCACCGGCAACCTGCACATGGGCCACGCCCTGGTGTTCACGCTGCACGACATCCTCACCCGCTACAAGCGGGCCCGGGGCTTCGACGCCCTGTGGGTGCCGGGGGTGGACCACGCCGGCATCGCCACCCAGATCGTGGTGGAGCGCCAGATCAAGGAGACCGAGGGCAAGACCCGGCACCAGGTGGGCCGGGAGGCGTTCCTGCAGCGCCTGTGGGACTGGAAGGAGCACAACCAGGGGGCCATCGAGAACCAGCTGCGGCGTCTGGGCGCCTCGGTGGACTGGACCCGCAAGCGCTTCACCATGGACCCGGACCTGAACCGGGCCGTGCGCCGGGTCTTCGTCACCAACTACAAGCAGGGCAAGATCTACAAGGGCCCGCGGATGATCCAGTGGGACCCCGCCAGCCAGACCGCCCTGTCGGACCTGGAAGTGAACTATGTGGAGCGCCAGGGCAAGCTGTGGTACATCCGCTACCCCTTCGTGGACGGGACAGGCTTCATGGTGGTCGCCACCACCCGCCCCGAGACCATGCTGGGGGATACGGCGGTGGCGGTGCACCCCGGGGACGAGCGCTTCGCCCACCTGGTGGGCAGGATGCTGCGCCTGCCTCTCACCGACCGGCTCATCCCGGTGGTGGCGGACCCCTTCGTGGACCCCCTGTTCGGCACCGGGTGCGTCAAGCTCACCCCGGCCCACGACCCCAACGACCACGCGGCCGGCAAGCGCCTGGGCCTGCCCAGCGTCACGGTCATCGGCTTCGACGCCAGGATGACCGCCGAGGCCGGGCCCGGCTACGCCGGCCTGGACCGCTTCGAATGCCGCAAGAAGGTGGTGGCGGACCTGGAGCACCAGGGCTTCATGGAGAAGATCGAACCCTACACCCACCAGGTCTCGGTGAGCAGCCGCAGCGGCGCGGCCCTGGAGCCCCTGGTATCAGAACAGTGGTTCATGAACGTTGACGGCGCCGCCCAGATGGCCCTGGAGGCCGTGCGTTCCGGGCGCATCCGCTTCACCCCCGAGCGCTGGGTCACCACCTGGGAGCACTGGCTCACCAACATCCAGGACTGGTGCATATCCCGCCAGCTGTGGTGGGGCCACCGCATCCCCGCCTGGACCTGCGCCGCCTGCTCCCACATCACCGTGGCCGAGGCGACCCCCACCGCCTGCGAACAGTGCGGCGGCACCTCCCTGGAGCAGGATCCCGACACCCTGGACACCTGGTTCTCCTCCGCCCTGTGGCCCTTCAGCGTGTTCGGCTGGCCGGACCAGACCGGGGACCTGAAGCGCTACTACCCCACCGACGTGCTCATAACCGGCTACGACATCCTGTTCTTCTGGGTGGCGCGCATGGCCATGGCCGGGCTCACCTGCACGGGCGACGTGCCGTTCCGGGACGTGTACTTCAACTCCCTGGTGCGCGACGAGCACGGAGCCAAGATGTCCAAGTCCAAGGGCAACGTCATCGATCCCCTGGAGACCATGGACGAGTTCGGCACCGACGCCCTGCGCTACTCCCTGGCCGCCATGGCCGCCCCCGGCACGGACATCTCCCTGTCCCGCAGCCGCCTGGAGGCCAGCCGCAATTTCTGCAACAAGCTCTGGAACGCCGCCCGCTTCGTGCAGATGAGCCTGGGGCCGGAGGTGACCCTGGACGTCCGGCCGGAGCTGGGCGAGGCGGAGTACTGGATGCTCCGCCGTCTGCGCGAGCAGCTGGCCCAGACCACCCAGGCCATCGAGGAGTTCCGCTTCCACGAGGCCGCCGAGGTGCTCTACCACCTGGTGTGGGACGACTTCTGCGCCACCTACATCGAACTGGCCAAGGTCAGCCTGCAGCACGGCACCCGGGAACGCAAGGCGGCCATCCTGCACTTCCTGGACATCCTCCTGCGCGCCCTGCACCCCCTGGTTCCCTACGTCACCGAAGAGATCCATGACGCCGTCATGCCCGGGCGCCTGCCGGCCGGGGAGCCGGACCTTCTGGCCGCCCGGAGTTGGCCCATGGACGATCCGCTCCTGGCGGTGGAGGGCGGCGACCCGGACCTGGTGCCCCGCTTCCAGGAGGTCCTGTCCACCCTCCTGCGCCTCAAGGCCGAGAACGGAGTGGATTCGGGCAAGAAAGTGGCCGCCTTCTGCACCGTTCGGGCCCTGGAGCCCTTCGCCGACGCCCTCAAGAGCATCGCCCGCCTGGCCGCTTTGACCTTCACCGACGGGGACCTGGCCTCCCCCACCCGCACCGTGGGCGTCGTGGGGGGCGGCACCGTGGCCCTGGAACTGGCCGGGCTCAAGGACCCAGCCGCCGAGCAGGCCAAGCTGGAGAAGGAGCGGGACCGGCTGGTGAAGGAACTGGAAGGGGCCACCGCCCGCCTGGCCGACGAGTCCTTCACCACCAAGGCCCCCGAGGCCGCGGTGGCCAGGATGCGCGCCCAGGCGGAGGAAAAGCGGACCCGGCTCAAGCACGTGAACGCCCTGCTGGCGGGGTGAAAGGCTACTGCACCGCCTCCGCCTCCACCGCCAGGTTGCCGTCGCCCACCTTGACCACCGCCATCTCCCCGCCCTTGATGCGGCCTTCCAGAATCATGCGGGAAAGCTGGTTCACCAGGGTCTGCTGGATGAGGCGCTTCAGGGGCCGGGCGCCCAGCTGGGGATCGAAGCCCTCCTTGGCCAGCCAGTCGATGACCTCCTCAGGCACCTCCAGGCCCACGTGCTTCTCCTCCAGGAGCGCGGCCACCCGCCGCACCTGGATGCGGGCGATGGCGTGCATGTCCTCCATGCCCAGGGCCCGGAACGTCACCACCTCGTCCAGGCGGTTCAGGAACTCCGGGCGGAAGTGCTCGCGCAGGGCCGCCTGCACTTCCCGTTCGGCCTTCTGCATCTCCCCGCCCAACGCGAAGATGGACTGGCTGCCCACGTTGGTGGTCATGAGCACCACCGTGTTGCGGAAATCCACGGTGCGTCCCAGGCCGTCGGTGAGCCGGCCGTCCTCCAGCACCTGCAGGAACAGGTCGAAGATCCGGGGATGGGCCTTCTCCATCTCGTCCAGGAGGATCACCGCGTAGGGCCGGCGGCGCACCGCCTCGGTGAGGCGGCCCCCCTCCTCGTAGCCGACGTAGCCGGGGGCGGCGCCGATGAGCCGGGTGGCGTCCGCCTCGTGGGTGAACTCGCTCATGTCGATGCGCACCAGGGCGCTCTCCTGGTCGAACAGGAACTCGGCCAGGGCCCGGGCCACTTCGGTCTTGCCCACCCCGGTGGGGCCCAGGAACATGAACGACCCGATGGGCCGCTTGGGATCCGACAGCCCGGCCCGGTTGCGCCGGAGGGCGTCGCTGATGGCCACCAGGGCCTGGTCCTGGCCCACCACCCGCAGGCGCAGGCGCTCTTCCATGTGCAGCAGCTTCTCCTTCTCCCCTTCCATCAAGCGGGCCACGGGAATGCCGGTCCACTTGCTCACCACGGCGGCCACGTCCGCCTCGGCCACCTCCAGGCGCAGCATGGAGCCCTCCACGCTGGCCGCCTGGGCGATCTGCTTCTCCAGGGCCGGGACTTCCCCGTACTCCAGGCGCGAAGCCTTCTCGTACTCGCCTTTCTGCTTGGCCTGCTCAAGCTCGATGCGCAGCTCGTCCAGGCGCTTCTGGGTGGCCCGGGTGGCCTCGATGGCCTTCTTCTCCTGTTCCCACCGCACCCGCAGCCGGGACAGCTCCTCCCCCAGTTCCCCCAGCTCCTGGTCCAGCTCCTCCAGGCGGTCCCGGCTGGCCGGGTCCTTCTCCTTGGCGAGGACGTGGCGTTCCAGCTGGAGCTGCATCTGCCGGCGCTCCCGGGTGTCGATCTCGATGGGCCGGGTGTCGATCTGGATGCGCACCAGGCTGGCGGCCTCGTCCATGAGGTCCACCGCCTTGTCCGGCAGGAACCGGTCGGAGATGTAGCGCTGGGACAACTGCACCGCTTCCACCAGGGCGGCATCGCGGATGCGCACCCCGTGGTGCAGCTCGTAGCGCTCCTTGAGGCCGCGCAGGATGGAGATGGCGTCCTCAACGGTGGGCTCGCCGACGAACACCGTCTGGAACCGGCGCTCCAGGGCGGCGTCCTTCTCGATGTGCTTGCGGTACTCGTCCAGGGTGGTGGCGCCGATGCAGCGCAGGTCGCCCCGGGCCAGGGCCGGCTTGAGCAGGTTGGCGGCGTCCATGCTGCCTCCGGTGGCGCCGGCGCCCACCAGCAGGTGCAGCTCGTCGATGAACAGGATGATCTGGCCCTTGCTCTGCTCGATCTCCTGGATGACGCCTTTGAGCCGTTCCTCGAACTGGCCCCGGTACTGGGTGCCGGCCACCAGGGCGCCCATATCCAGGGCCATGAGGCGCACGCCCTTGAGGTTCTCGGGCACGTCGCCCTTGGCCAGGCGCTGGGCCAGGCCTTCCACGATGGCGGTCTTGCCCACGCCCGGCTCGCCGATCAGCACCGGATTGTTCTTGGTGCGCCGGCACAGCACCTGCATCACCCGGCGGATCTCCTCGTCCCGGCCGATCACCGGGTCCAGCTTGCCGGCCCGGGCCGTCTCGGTCAGGTCCCGGGCGTACTTCTCCAGGGAGGCGAACTTCTCCTCGGCCCGCTCGTCCTCCACCCGGCTGCCCTTGCGGGACTCGCGGATGGCCGTCTCCAGCTTCACCCGGTCCAGGCCGAAGCGGGCCAGGAGCTTCTTGGCGTCGGTGGCGGCGTTGGCAAAGGCCAGGAGCATGGCGTCGGTGGCCACGAACCGGTCCCCCAGGCCCCGGGCGGTGTCGCTGGCCAGGTCCAGGAAGCTGCGGAAGGCGGGGCCGGCCTGGGGCTGGCTGCCGCCGATGGCCTTGGGCAGGGCGTTCAGCAGCCCATCGGCGCCGTCCATGAGCCCGCCCACCGCCTCCTGGCTCAGGCCGGCCCTCTCCAGCACCGGGCGCAGCCCCATCTCCGGCTCCAGCAGGGCCGCGAACAGGTGCTGGGGCAGCAGTTCCGGATGCTGCCCGGCGACCGCCTTGTCCCGGGCCCCGACCAGGGCTTCGTTGGCTTTCTGGGTGAAGGGGAGCATGGCCATGATCAGCCTCCGCAACCCAGCATATGCATAATCTTATATGTGTCAACTAAGATTTTTTGAGCCGATGCGTCGAAACTAGCCTAGTTCGGGTCTCCCGAGGCAACGGGCGCCTACCGCTTCCGATCGGCCCCGTCAGGGTCGGTGCGCAGGGAGAGCAGGACCAGGCGCCCTTCCCATGGCCTTCAGCCTGGCTCCCTCGGTCACTTCCAGGCTTTCCATTTGGAGACCCGTGGCGGGGTCGACCTGGTTCTGGATCCGGTGCAGGTGGATCCCCTGGTGCGCCCGCAGCTCCGGTTCGAAAAGGGACAATGCCGTCCTGACCAGCTTGGCCAAGCCTTTCCGGACCGCCGGCGGCGTGGCGGGATCCAGCGCTTCCAGAAGCATCCACCCGGTTTCCGTCAGGCGGGCGTGACCGGGCATCCTTCCTCAAGGGATCCGGCTCAGCAGGCTCAACAGGTCCCTTGGATCCCCTGTCTTGACCACGTATTGGTCGAACCCCGCAGCCAGCGCTTTGGCGATGTCGATGTCACGGCTGTAGCCGGTGAGCGCAACGAGATGAATGGCATTCCCCAGTTCCGCACGGATCCGGGCGGCGACTTCCAGCCCATCGAGCCCCGGCATGCCAATGTCGATGAGGGCGATGACAGGGCGTAGCGCCTTGGCCAGTTGGATGCCCTTCTCCCCGGAGGCAGCCAGGGTCACCTGGTAATTCTGCTCCTTCAGGAGCATTCCCGAGGTGGTGCGAACACTGTCATCATCGTCAATTATCAGCACATGCCTTGGCCGGTCCTTCGGGCCATCGTCGGCGACCGGCACCGACGGAATTCCCTTCTGGCCTGAATCCAGGACCGGAAACCGGATCAGGAATTCACTCCCCATTCCTGGGCCTTCACTGTGGGCCGCGGCTGAGCCCCCATGCAGCTCGACCAGTTGCCGGACCAGGGTCAGGCCGATGCCAAGGCCACTGCGGGGCCGATCCATGCCCAGGTCGGCCTGGTAGAACAGGTCGAAGGCGTGCGCCACGGCGTCAGGAGTCATGCCCATGCCGTTGTCGCGGACGCGAACGACCACTTCGGGCCCCTCCAGGGCGGCGGAAACGTTGATCTCACCGCCCATGGGGGTGAACTTGCAGGCGTTGTTCACCAGGTTGCACAACATCTGTTCCAGGCGGACCGGATCGGCCTGGAGGGCCGGAAGCTCGCATGGGAGCGCCAGGGTCAGGTGGTGCCCATCGGCCTCCAACTGGGGCTTGCAGGCCTCCATGGCCTGGGTCGCCACCTGACCGAGGTCGACGCTCTCCTTGCGCAGCTCCACCTTGCCCCGCTCGATCCGGGAGTAGTCCAGCAGGTCGTCGACAATCCGTGCCATGTGGGTGGATTGTCGGGCAATGATGTCGAGGATCGGCTTGGTCACCGGATCCTGGTTGTGCCGGCTGCTCAGGATGTAGGCTCCGGTGCGGATGGGGGCCAGGGGGTTGCGCAGTTCGTGGGCCAAGGTCGCCAGGAACTCATCCTTGCGCTGATTGGCCGCCTGCAGGTCCCGCTCCACCCGTTTCCGTTCGCTGATGTTCTGTTCCAGGTCCTTCACCATCTTCGACAGGGCTGCCGTCCGATCCCTGATCAGGCCCTCCAGGATCGCCTGCTGCTTCTCGATGGCCTGTTTTCGTTCGGTGATGTCGCTCAGCACGACCCGGCACTCCTGCTCGGCGGCATCCTGTGCCTGGCCGGCCGATGGGGCGAGCGAGGGGGAAGCGGCGAGGTGTGCCCAGAACTCCGATCCGTCCTTCCTCACCATGCGCAAGTCGCATTCGAACGGCTCGCCCCTTTCCCGGAATGCTTTGCGGTGAAGGAAGTAGATGTTCTCATCCTCCTTGCGGATGAACTGGCTGAACAGCATATGGACCAGCAGGCTGCGCGGCGCTCTCAGCAGCATGGCTGCGGTGAGGTTGGCCTCCAGGATTCGGCCGCGCGCTCCGATGGTGCAATAGCCGACCGGAGCCTGATCGTAGAGGTCAAAGTAGCGCGCCCGCCCGGCGTCCAGTTCCGCCTGGGCCCGGCGTAATTCTTCGTTCTGCATTTCCAGCTCGATTTGATGCACACGCAGTTCATGGAGAACCTCGTCCCGGGACCGGGACGGCTGGGCCATCTGCTCTGGCGCATCCTTCGATCCTTTGAGCTCGACCAGAGCTTCGGCCCGCCGCCGAAGTTCAGCTGCGCCCGAGGCGGCTCCATGGCGGACTTTCAGGGAGGCGGGGCGACCACGCCTGGCGGAGGCTTTCGGCTCTGCACGCCGGGCACCCCCCGGCGCCTTGGGCCCGAGGCTGGGTGGTGCTCCCTGCTTTGCGTTCATGGTGACCCTTCTCAAGAACCTGGAGACCGGGACCACAATCGAGGATCTGGGCCGCTGACTGGCAGCGTCCTGCCGCTCCGAAGGTTTGCGGCAAAAGGATTAACGAAGTGCAGCGATGCTATCACCAGGGTGGCCCTTGGCGGCAGCAGGGGAAGCGGGACAAGGTGAGCATTCTGCCAGGGTGAAGGGAAAAATTCCCCTACCCAGAATAGGGCTAGTTGTTGACGTTTCAAGTCAACATTACCCTTTTTTGACCAATCGAAGGCTTGGCCCACGGTGTCGTTCCGGCAGGGCAGGCTGTGTTGACCCTCGCGGTCTGGTCAGGCCGCTACCGCTCCGGCGCCAGCCCCATGTCCTCGGGGGAGCGCCAGAAGCTGCTCAGGAGCAGCTGGCGCATGTGGAAGAACTCCTTGGGCAGGCGGTCGTAGAGCTTCTCGAACAGCTCCTCCTGCAGCAGCACCTCGTGGCGCCACTCGTCCCGGTGGATGCTCATGGCCTCCTGGAACTTCTCGCTGCTGAAGTCCTTCAGGCCGGCGAGGTCCAGGTCCTTCTCCCGGGGCACCCAGCCCAGGGGCGTCTCGGCGGCGTAGCCGCGGCCGTGGACCCGGTCCACGATCCACTTGAGCACCCGCATGTTCTCGCTGTACCCGGGCCAGAGGAACTTGCCGTCCTTGCCCTTGCGGAACCAGTTCACGCAGAAGATCCGGGGCGGGTTCTGGATCTCCCGGCCCATCTGCAGCCAGTGGTTGAAGTACTCGCCCATGTGGTAGCCGCAGAAGGGCAGCATGGCGAACGGGTCCCGGCGCACTTCGCCGATCCTGCCGGCGGCGGCGGCGGTCATCTCGCTGCCGATGGTGGCGGCGGTGTAGACGCCGAAGTTCCAGTTCACCGCCTGCACCACCAGGGGCACGGTGCTGGCCCGGCGGCCGCCGAAGATGAAGGCGCTGATGGGCACCCCCGCCGGGTCCTCCCAGCTGGGGTCGATGGAGGGGCACTGGCGGGCGGGGGCGGTGAAGCGGCTGTTGGGATGGGCGGCCTTGCGCCCGCAGTCGGGGGTCCAGGGCTTGCCCTGCCAGTCGATGAGCTCCGCCGGCGGCTCGTCGGTCATGCCTTCCCACCACACGTCGCCGTCGGGGGTCATGGCCACGTTGGTGAAGATGGTGTTCTCGGTCATGGACAGCATGGCGTTGGGGTTGGACTTCATGCCCGTGCCCGGCGCCACTCCGAAGAACCCCGCCTCGGGGTTGATGGCGTAGAGCCTGCCGTCCTGGCCGGGCTTGATCCAGGCGATGTCGTCGCCCACCGTGGTCACCTGGCAGCCCTTGAAGCGCTCGGGCACCTGCAGCATGGCGAAGTTGGTCTTGCCGCAGGCGCTGGGGAAGGCCGCCGCCACGTAGGTCTTCTCCCCGTCCTGGGTCTCCAGCCCCAGGATGAGCATGTGCTCGGCCAGCCAGCCTTCGTCCCGGGCCATGCAGCTGGCGATGCGCAGGGCGAAGCACTTCTTGCCCAGGAGGGCGTTGCCGCCGTAGCCGGAGCCGAACGACCAGATGGCCCGCTCCTCGGGGAAATGGACGATGTACTTGTTGTCGGCGTTGCACGGCCAGGGCACGTCCTTCTCCCCCTCGGCCAGGGGCTTGCCCACCGAGTGCAGGCACGGCACGAAGGTCCCGCTGCCCAGCACGTCCCACACCTTCCGCCCCATGCGGGTCATGATCTTCATGTTCACCGCCACGTACGGCGAGTCGGTGAGCTCGATGCCGATGTGGGCGATGCCGGAGCCCAGGGGCCCCATGCTGAAGGGGATGACGTAGAGAGTGCGGCCCTTCATGCAGTTGCGGAACAGGCCGGTGAGCTTCTCCTTCATCTCCGCCGGGTCCATCCAGTTGTTGTTGGGGCCGGCCTCCACCTTGCGCCGGGAGCAGATGAAGGTGCGGTCCTCCACCCGGGCCACGTCGCTGGGGTCCGAGAGGGCCAGGTAGCTGTTGGGGCGCTTGGCCGGGTTCAGCTTCTTGAAGGTGCCGGACGCCACCATCTCCTGACAGAGACGGTCGTATTCAGCCTCCGAGCCGTCGCACCAATACACCCGTTCAGGCTGGCACAGGTCCGCCACCTCCTGGATCCACGCGACCGCCTTGGGGTTGGA